>JAESGV010000037.1_pt1 | contig 399241 bp, 363 predicted proteins | sample 9269781 | NCBI WGS metagenome assembly JAESGV01 (sample SAMN15741586, study PRJNA653496) | algae metagenome | isolation source: Tildeniella torsiva UHER 1998/13D and co-occurring heterotrophs from... | place: Slovakia: Slovak Paradise National Park, Hrabusice, Kosice Region | collected 2000-01-01
TCTGCTACATGGGTCGTGAGTGGGAACTGAGCTACCGCCTCGGTATGCGCCCCTGGATCTGCGTCGCTTACAGCGCTCCTGTGGCTGCTGCCAGCGCCGTGTTCCTGATCTACCCTCTGGGTCAAGGTTCTTTCTCTGACGGCATGCCCCTGGGTATCTCCGGTACCTTCAACTTCATGCTGGTGTTCCAGGCAGAGCACAACATTCTGATGCACCCCTTCCACATGCTGGGTGTGGCCGGTGTGTTCGGCGGTTCGCTGTTCTCTGCCATGCACGGTTCACTGGTGACCTCGTCTCTGGTGCGTGAGACCACCGAGAGCGAGTCTCAGAACTACGGCTACAAGTTTGGCCAAGAAGAAGAGACCTACAACATCGTTGCAGCCCACGGCTACTTTGGTCGTCTCATCTTCCAATATGCCAGCTTCAACAACAGCCGTTCTCTGCACTTCTTCTTGGGTGCGTGGCCTGTGATTGGCATCTGGTTTACCTCCTTGGGCATCAGCACCATGGCGTTCAACCTGAACGGGTTCAACTTCAACCAGTCCATCCTTGACTCTCAGGGTCGAGTGATTGGTACTTGGGCTGACGTGATCAACCGGGCGAACCTGGGTATGGAAGTGATGCACGAGCGCAATGCTCACAACTTCCCCCTCGACCTGGCTACCGCTGAGGCACCTGAAATCATCGGCTAGTCTTGACTGACTACCCCATTGATTGATGGATAGTGAAAGCGCTCCCCGAGAGGGGGGCGCTTTTGCGTTGGATGTTTCTAATCGTTGCTACATGGAACGTAGCAAAGCTATCCACGGCGCTCCTGTGTCATGCAAAGAAAGACGCAGACCCTCGTGTCAACGCAAAGCGTTGGCACGAGGGTCTGCGTTGAGGGCGATCGCCCCTAGTTCTAGCAGCGGTTGATTGGCAAACGCGCCGATTCTGCGATCGATGCCCTTAGCCCGGTGCTCAAGCCAGGGCCAGCCCCAGCGCAGCAGATAGAGCTGGCGAAACACCTGCTGGGGGTCAGATAGGTGAGTGGTGGGTAAGGGCGTGCCGATTTGCTTAAACACCAGCCCTAGGGGAACGGCAATTTGGTCTTGGAGCTGGAGCAGTCTGGCAAAGAGGGGGCCGTAGGCGGCGATCAGCGACCCTACTCCTCCACGGGCCTGACCCCAGCCGACAAACGCCAGGCCTTTGTAATCAGGTAAAAATGCGCCGCCGTAGCATTCCACCATTGCGCCGTTTACCCGCTGGAGCGCCGGGGGCAAAAATGGATAGGCCAGATGGAACCCGGTGGCGCAGACGATCAGATCCACGGTTTCTACGCTGCCATCGACGAAATGCACGCGATCGCCCTCCAGATAATCAACTTCGGGCTTGGGGGTAATGCGACCGTGGCGCAGATAGTAGGGGACTTCGTTGTTGAGGGTAGGATGCTTCTCAAACAGGCGGTGCTGGGGCTGGGGCAAGCCGTAGCTGGCGTGGGTGCCAAAAGCGAGGCGAATGATGCCGTGGGTGATCAGCCGCTGGAACCATTCCGGCATCCAGATTTGGGCCAGGTCGGCCACGGCCACGCCTGCAAAACTTTTGGGAATAAACCACACCGAATCGCGCAGGCTGAGGAACGCTTTTTCGCTCACGCGGGCGGCCTCTGCCGCAATGTCGCAGGCCGAGTTGCCGCCGCCGATGACGAGCACCCGCTTGCCCTGGAGCTGGCTGGGGCGGTGGTAATCTTTGGAGTGCAAAATGGGGCCGGTGAAGGTGCCCTTGAAGTCGGGAAATCGCTTGCACCAGTGGTGGCCATTGCACAGCACGACACCCTTATAGATGCGGGTTTCGCCGTTTTGAAAGGTTACCTGCCAGCGGTTATTCTCAATCGGGTGAATGTGGGTGACGCAGCGCTGCAATTCAATTGCCGCTTTTAGCTCAAAGTGATCGGCAAAGCTGTGTAGGTAGGCATGCAGCTGGCGGGCGCTGGGGAAGGGCGGATAGTCCGCTGGCATGGGGAAGTGGGTGAACTCTGTCACCGTTTTGGAGGAAATAATGTGGGCGGTTTCGTAGACGCCGTGGTGCCAGTTGCCGCCGATGTCGTCACTGGCATCGACCTGGTCGTAGGGAATGTTGGCGGCTTTGAGGGCCTGGGCCATACCTAACCCGACAAAGCCTGCCCCGAGAATGAGTTGTTTGTCTTGGGTTTCGATCATGAATCCATCAATCGATAGGTCTAACGGGGAAATTCAACAGGGCACCAGTGATGAGGCATTTTTGGGAAAACGTTTCCTCACTGGTGGGCGGTGCCCAACCCTACAGCCGCTGCGATCGCTGAATTGACGCGCAGATCTGCTAGCTACCCCGATAGTCTACTCAGGCCGATTTGGCGGCTGATCCAATTGGGTAGGGCGGGTAGGTAGCATTTGGCCAGCCGTCCACTGGAGGCGATCGCATCGGGGAAGACCTCGGCTTGGTTGCGCTCAATGGCCCGCACCGTGCGGGCCATCACCCTGGCCGGATCGGTGGTGAAGGGTATGGGTACGGTTTTGTCGGCTTGATCCCACAGGCCAAAGCGAGGGCACTGGAGCATGGGGGTGCGGCTGAAGCAGGGGTAAACGGTGGTCACTTTGACATTGTAGGGGGCGACTTCGTGGCGTAGCCCTTCGCTAAACCCGCGCAAACCAAACTTGCTGGCGGCGTAGGCGGTTAAGCCCGGTATGGCGATCCACCCCGCGAGGGAAGAAATATTGACGATGTGCCCCTGACGGCGGGCCACCATATCAGCGGCAAACCGGGTGCTCAGGCGCATGGGGGCCATCAGGTTGATCTGCATCAGCTGTTCCCAATGCTCGGTGGGGATATCGACCATGTGGCCAAGGATTGCGATACCAGCGTTGTTAATCAACACATCGATGGGCAAATTTAGCGCCTGGGTCTGCCGGTACAAATCGTCACAGCCGGTGGGGGTGGCCAGATCGGCGCTGAGGCAGGCGACGATTTCGCCGGGGGGCTGACCCAGGGTTTGCTGGAGCTGGCTGACCTGCGATCGCAGATCGACCTCGGGGCGATCGGTGAGTATCAAGCGGCTGCCTTTCAGCAGTAGCTGGCGGGTGAGTTCTTGGCCAAATCCCCCGGCAGCTCCGGTAATCAGCACCACCGCAGACTGAAGTTGAGTCATAGAGCAAGGGGTAAAAATCGAGCAAGTCACCCCTACTAAAGCACACTGGACTTGGATGCGGTTTATTCAACAACTATGGCTACGCCGCCCCCAGCGACGGTCGCGCTCCCATCCCCGTGCCCCCAGCGCCGAAAGGGCAACCACCGCCGCCCAGCGGATGGTAATCATGACCAAACCCGTACTGCTGGAGTAACGGGCAGACTCAAATCCTAGGCCTAGTGCAAGTGCCCCTGGCTCGGCCACAGCCCCCACCAGAACTCTCGGATCTAGGCTTTCTAACATAATTGGCCCTTTGCCTTGAGCCATTTGAGGGATTCTCGCTGGCTCAGGGGGGCCAGCGACGCCGTAGACACAAACCCCTGTACCGCCTCTGGAGCAGTTTTTGAATACTCTCGCAGCGCCCACCCGATCGCCTTTTGAAGGAAAAACTCTCTGGAGTCTTTGTTTTGCTCGACCAAAGAAAAGAGCAGCGCATCGTCAGTCTGTGCTTTATAGCCCAGCTGAAACAAGAGGGTGGTACGGCGTAGCCAGATATTTTCTGACTCTCGCCAGGACTCAATTACAGCCTGTCGGCTCGACGAATACTGACTCAGCAATTTGCCAACGTTGTGGCTAGCCAGCGAGTCCACCGTGTCCCACCACGATTTGGTGGTGATGAGATATTCCAGCAGAGGAACATCCTCAGGGGTTAGCTGTTTTTGGTGTCTATCTAAAAACGTCAGGGCCATGTAGTGGTACTCGCGCTCCGGCCAGCTCCAGAGTTCTCGCACTATGTCATCTAGCTGAGCTAGGTCAGGCAATCCGTTCTCCGCGACAAATTGCTTAACTAGGGCCTTTTGCATCGGGCCCCTGATGCCGAGAAACTCAAACTGATTTCTCATGTACTGCTTCATCGGCCCGGCCTGCTCTGGGCTAGCCTGCTGCCCGAATAGAGCTTTTAGATTCTGCAAGTAAGGGGTCATGGTCTGAACTTGGCAACGGTGCCGTAGGAGTTGAGTAACACCAGCTTCCCTTTGGTTGTATCGGCGGTATGCAGAGTTTGACCTTTATTTTTCTTAACAACTGCTTCGCCGACAACGGGGCTAAAACGCCCTTTCCGGGGATATAAGCCGTCGAAAGCGCTGCGATATGTAACGAAAATTGCCTTGACGCTCTCTTAAAGTTACGCGACACTACATCTAATGGATACGCCGCTCCTGGCATCAATACAGCACATTGACTTTTGCAATGAAAGATGGCGAAGTTACCTGCCCGACATTTGGATTGGGATTCGGTGAATGCGTCGTCTGTATTGGTAGATAGGGGTTATCCCTGCGGATTGATGCGCTGACACCTTAGCTCCATTCCGCATTCTTAGAGGCTGAGCAACTGTGGAAACCTTAGAGTTCATTATTTACCCCGATGGTCGGGTTAAAGAGACGGTGACTGGTATTGTGGGTGCCTCCTGCGCTGAGGTAACTGCGGCCATTGAGGCTCAGCTAGGTATCGTGGTGGCGCAGCAAACGACTTCTGAGTATTTTGCTCAGCGGAATGAACAAACGGCTACCGATACTGTGGCGGCCCAGACTGCCTACAGTCAGTGGTAATTTTTCGATTCTTATAGTCCCCTATATCACCCGTAGAAAATGTCACACTTTAGCCAAATCAAAACCAAAATCCGCAATCTAGATTCTCTCAAGCTGGCTCTAAACGACCTGGGTACTGACTGGAAGGCCGGTCCCTGCGACGTGAGAGGCTACCAGGGCCAGACCCAAACGGCGGATGTGGTGATTTCCCAAGACAACGGCTATGACATTGGCTTTCGCCGCAACCCTGAAACCAGCGACTACGAACTGGTGGCCGACCTGCAATATTGGCGTCAGCCGCTGACCGTTGAAGGGTTTCTGAGCCAGGTGACCCAGCGCTATGCCTACAACACCGTGGTCAGCGAGACCTCTCGCCAGGGTTTTCAGCTGGCTGAAGAGCAGGTGCGGGAAGATGGCTCGGTGCGACTGGTGGTACAGCGCTGGAATGGCTAACGCGCCAGCCTTTTGAAGCTTGGGAGGGGGCTACTCGGCCCCTTTCTTTGTATTGGCCCACCCTTGGGCATTCTGAACCACAAGGGGTATAACCCGATGACACAATTCGATGGGCAGCCCGATGCCACTGGCTATGAGCCCGAACTGGGCGGCCAGCTGCGCCAGACGGAAGACCGCACCGGCTATGAGCCGGAACTGGGCGGACAGCTGCGCCAAAAGGGCGTCTATGTAGATGAAATCACCTGCATTGGCTGCAAGCACTGTGCCCACGTAGCCCGCAACACCTTTTATATTGAGCCTGACTATGGGCGATCGCGCGTTTACCGCCAAGATGGCGACTCTGAAGACCTGGTTCAAGAGGCGATCGACACCTGCCCAGTAGACTGCATCCACTGGGTAGATTACACCGAGTTGACGCAGCTAGAGCGCGATCGCAAGCACCAGGTGATTCCCGTCGCTGGCTTCCCAGTAGATAAAGCGATGTCTACTCTGCAAATGCGCAAGGTCAAGCGCCGCAGCCAGCGTCGCTCAGAGACGGGTTCCCAAGAGCGATCGTCCTAGGGATTCGGCGGTACCACCACCACAGCTCCGGTGGGTAAAAACTGCACCTCCACCGTGATTGATGCATCGCTGCTGACTCTAGGAATGGTTTCACCGGGCTGAGGCAGGGTGGCGTTGGTCTGGTACGTGGCCGAGAAGTCATTGAGAGGTTCCAGCGCTGTTACGGTGCCAGCGGGGTCGAAGGTAAGGTTGTAGCGCAGGGGCGCGGCTAGGTTGGCTGGCGGTCGCCACCGCTCCTCAAGGGCTTGGGTGAGGTTGCTAATCCAAGCAAGGGCAGAATCGGGGGCGCTGGTGGCGGCGATGCTAGGGCTACTGTCGAAGGTCTCAGGGCTGGTAGGAGCCGTTAGGGCCTCGGGAGCGGGCCGAGCGGCATTCGGAGCCTGCTCGGCGGCCATATCTGTATCAGGGCTTGCAACCTGGCCCCCAGCGCGGGCCGAGGCCTGGGGCGGATAGGTGGGGACGGGTGGGGATGCTTGGGGTGCCGGGGCTGAGGCGGTAGGGGAAGGCGAGGGCGATACTTTGGGTGTCCCCGGCTGAGTCGATGGGCCTGGGACGGCGGCGGGGCTGGTTGGGGCTGTTGTGACGGGCGCTGGCAGAGCCTCGCCTGCGGCAGCCGGGGAAGCGTCTTCCGCTGCGGTATTGTTGGCGGCGGTGGGCGCAGGTTCGGCTTGGGGCAGCTGTGTGCTATCGGCAGGATTTTGGGCCGGTGACCCATTGGTCGGTTGAGACTCGCTGGGGGAAAGCACCACGGAGCTAGGGGCGGTGGTGAGCAGTTGGTTGCCCAGGAGCGCCGCAATGCCCACTGCCGCCACAGACCCCAGCCAAAGCGGCAGGCGGGGGCGAACTCGGCGAGCCTTGGGCGTTGCCGCATCGGGAAGAATCTGAAGGTTGCTGTCGGCCTGCTCTAGGGCATCGGCCAGGTCAGACAGTTGTAGGGTAGAGATCTCAACTACTCTAGGCAGCTCTGGGGGCACAGCCAAGGTGAGCCGATGGCGGGTTAGCCCCACCGGCTGAAGTGAATTTTCACCCTGGGAAACGGTGCCTCCAGCGGCTAGCGCATCGGCACTGAGGTGCTTCTGGACGTAGGTTTGCACCAAATCGGCCAGGGCTGAAAACTGCGGCTCTCGGCCACTGATCTCCAGAACCACGGCCTGGCTAGCGAGAGTTCTGGCTTCCCTTGACGCATCGCTCTCCTGCACTTGTAGGTGAAACCGCGATCGCACCAGCACCGGCCTATCCGTCACCTGGCTCAGGGGCGATAGCTCGCCCACCAGCCGTAGGGTGCAGGTACCCGCCGCATATTCGTAGGAGGTGACCGATGCGATCGCAGCCATAGCACTAGCTCAACAACACCCCAAAAACATTATCCAATCCCAAACTTCCAAGCCCAAAATCTCTATGCCTCAGCCCTTTCCAGCAGCGCCACCCACAGCTTCCGACTGCCGCCGGAGCTACTGTAGAACAACAAATCGACCAGTAGCTTGAGCCCCAGGGCGGTCAGCTCGTCGGTGGTAGCGGTTTGATCCCCCTCCATCCGATCTTGGTAGGCGTTGCTAAAGGCATCGAGGTAGTCGCCCAACTGGGCGGCACGGTGGGGTGCTTGCCCCTGGGCAAGCGCCTGTTCGAGGCGGGCGACAGCCTGGCGGATACTGTCGCGGTGGTTGACGGCTAACTTGCAACTTACCAGCACCAGGGCGCGGGCTTCGTCCACATCGAGCTTTTTGCGGCCCTGGCCTTTGCGCAGGGGGCTGGCCTGGCGCAAGCGCCACAGATTGACGCGATCGCTCAGCAAATCCGACACCCCCAGAGCGTCAGCCGCCGCCAGCATAGCGTCGGACCCCAGGCCCGTGAGGGCTTCTAGGGCCAGCAGCACCAGGTCGAGCTGAGCTTTAATGCTGCTCAACTGCCGTGGGGTTGGTGGCCCCTGCGGCTGAACCGGGTTTGGCTCACTGTTTAGCTCTCTGGGGGAAGACGGTTCCACCGGGCGGCCCTGTTACTAACGTAGGGGACTGGGCTAATTGTGGCACGGGGGTTGCAGTTCTTGAAACGGATTTTTAGGGCGACTGAAGTCAGTATTGCGCTATCTGTGCATTGTCCTTTGCGGCATAGTTAAACTCTGCGGGGTCAATATTTCCAGGCGGATTAGCTTGCTCCCACTCATGCTAAATCCTGCTTGGCTACCCCCAATTCAGCAGGGCGAATGCCATAGAACCGCTGGCTCGGCTACACGCTAGCCAACGATAAAACCGGTATGTGAAGCCGAGGGAACTGGCCAGCCCAACTATTTGAGTCGGGCTGGCAACCAGCGCTAAATCACTGACTTAACCATGGAATCTTGCTGCGCGCTACTCCAGCAGGATGGTTTTGGTCATGATCACCATCCACTGGGCGGGGGCGGCCCCTTCGGCGCTGGGCGGCACGGGGATGGGGTCGCTCCAGTCGTTGGGGTCGGCGTAGCCGAGGGCATGGAGGATTTTGATGGTGCGGTCTAGGGCGGCGAGGCTGCCGTAGAGCATGTGGCGCACTTTCTCGGGAGTTAGGGGTCGGCTCCCTTTGCTGTTTGCGCCAGATCTAGGCGGCAGCGGTAGGGAACCGGCCTCTGGGTTGTCGTTGGCGTCTGGTTCGAGATATTCAAACATCGGTTCTGTTTTCCTTTTTTGGGTTGAGGAAGACAGAACGCGAAAACCCTAGCCACCCGCAGTTGAAGTGCAAACTGGAGTGACTAGGGTACGATCTCCCTAGCCTCGCAATCTGCTCGGTAGATTTGCGGGGTTAGCTGTCTGTTGGTGCTGGAACACCTTCAGGCAGCGCCAAAGTTTTCGAGTTCTGTGTGGCCACCGTTCTGCTCAAACGGCTTAATGGATGATGATAGTGGTGCGATCGCTCTCCGTCAACCGTGGAGCACAAGATGGAAAGATAAAACTTTAATAAATTGAAATACGAATAGTCTGCTTATATACATTCAAGGAAACTATCATGCAGATCAAAAGGTTAACTCGTGAGGTTAATTTGCGAGTCATCTGCTTGTGTTACTCCTATGAATCTGCCTATGTTACTCCTATGAATGAGAGTATAGCTAGATTGATCAATCTAGCAGGTTATCAGCTATTGTGAATAGCCAAAAATCATTACGAAAAACAATGCTCAATGTGACGAAGCATGACATCAATCCAATCATTCAAATATCAAAGAGGCTGGATCCCAGTGCTGACCTTGCACAAATGAGTGGCTGGGGAATATTATTTTTGGTTTGTGGTGCATTAGCGGGGCAGTCTGAAAAAAGAATTTTGAAGAATGAGGCAAGAGTTATAAAGCCTGAAACTATTGACGAAGCTAATACCATAAAATTTTCTAAATACATCAAGACTTGGTCGCAAAACACAGCTGCTCAAATGCTGGCGAAAAAGAGGATAAATGACTTTGGAGTCAAAATAGCTAATCGCCAAATTCGCGATAATTTAATCTCATATTTTTCAATGGCTATCATGCTAGATAGCTTGGGTAGCTCAAGTATGGAGGAGTTTGTTGAGTTAAGGAACTGGGTAGAAGATAATGATCTAGGATGGGCTGGGATGTTTTTCGGTGCAGGTCTTTTATTAAGCGAGGATTCAGAAGTAAGATGGGACGATTGGAGTTCTTCTATTATAAGCATTAGTAATTCTACAAAGTCGCAGGTGAAAGAACTATTTGATAGCTACTCCTCACTTCAAAATCTGCAAAACGCTATACGAATACTTCATAAATCTCAGAAAGCTTTTCGATTTTCAGCAAATACCCTCTTGGCAGACATTGCCCTTTTTGGACTGGCATTTGATGTGCTTGATAGCGCATACGCTGTTGAGATCCTTTCAGAAACTAGGCTTCCACATAGAGGCTATCCTATTGCACGTACTGCCTTTGAAGCTGCGCAACAAGCTATGGTTTTAGCAACTCAGGAGAACTATGCTTTAGCAGGAGCACGGGCTTGGATTTATTTCTGCAAAAAAGATAGTGAATGGCTTGCCCAATCATGTCCTGAGGGTTCTGGCATTAACAATCGAGAAGATGCAGAAATTTGGTTTAAAGAGAAACTTGCTGAAATGTTAGTCACATGGGGAGAGTTCTCGCCTGGTAAGCAGATCCTAATTTCTAATGCCGTAGATCTTTTAAATAAGCAATCTCGACGTCCTGATAATTGGCTCGGTCAAAGTATGGGAAGTCTACAGGATGAAGCTTATAAAAAAATAGCAAAGTTTTTTGGCAATGATATAGTGGAGGGCAGTGTTGAAATGAATCGCTCTATATATAGCCGCCTCTCAAAGGAAACTCATGCCAGAGCAAGATTAGAACCTGTTTCTTTTGGGCTTGGCGCTGATGGCTTCATAAATGTTGAGTTTGCCACTCGTGACACGGAAGTTAACTCAAAGTCAGTATCATTAAGCACGGCTTTGTCTGTACAAGAAGCTGCTATGTCATTGGTTTATCGTATGAATTCAAAAACTGATAATCATGATGAAATTGATTGAAAATTTATTGTCCTTTGTTTAGACACTTTCAACCGCTAACTGATTGCCTTAGATTACAAACAAAAACTTTTATTTCTGACTTGTACTTAACTAGATACTCTGAAATGTCTAGTGAGTAGTGTAGTTCATGTTCCTCCACTTTCCTGACATCAAATTCAAGGTATACATTTGAGCTTAGAGATGTAAATATAGCGCTCTTCACTCTACCAAGGTGCTAATCTATTATTCCTTATTCATTGTCTTCGAAGTGAGGTTAGACATGTCAGTTTCTAAGGAAGAATTTACAGCGAAAATAGAGTATATAGGTGACAATCTTTATATTGCTCATTTTCACTTGAAAATTCATGAGAAGATGACAATCGAACTAAACAAGCGCCTCAGTAGTTATCCAGATTTTTATGGCTGGTCCCGAATGGCTCACTACGAGGCTGGGGTATTGAGGTTAACAAAAGCTTACGATAACGACAGCTTAGGGTTAGTTAAAATAATCAACATTTTCCAGTCTAACCATCATCGTTGGATATCAGTAAATCCAGCTGACGCTAAAACCTTAAATAAGGAAATAAAAGACGATCTTGATTTCCTTAATTCGGAAGATCTAATTCAAAAACTAGTACATCTGAGGAATAAAGTTATTGCTCATACAGACAATCAACTATATCCACACAAGCTTAGCCTCAACATATTTGAAATATATGAAGGAGACTGGATATATAAAGATGGAAGATTGACAACAAATGAAATCGAAAAGCTTCCTCCAAATGAAAGAGATGAAGTCTTGATGCAAAAGAGCCTTGAACTTTATCACGCTGCAAGTGATGAAAGAGCTAAGGTTTTAGGTCAAGAAGTTCCATCTTTCTCTCAGTTTTATGAATTAACCGAAAAAGGAGTTGGCATCTGTAACAGATACATGGCTAGGCTCGGGATTGACCCTATTGAATTGAAGCTTTCAGGAATTACTTGAAAGATTTCTATTACATCTAGCGCGATGGAAAGCCGCAGGCGATCGCTGATTTTCTGTAGGTAGGGTTGAGCGCAGAACCCTGCACGTACCAGAAATGCTCGTTCTGCACCAACCTTTTCCGGCAAGCAACCTTCGCCGTTAGCCTCCCAATGTTTAGTCAAGCTAAGCTGCACCAATTACCCTTCAACCGGTGGTGTTGGTAAAACCACAAGTTCACCAATATCAACATTGGGAGGTTGCGAGAGCGCAAAGAGAACCGTCCGAGCCACATCATCGGGACGCAGAGCATCGGGCTTCGGGTCATCAAAGAATGGGGTATCCACCATCCCCGGCTCAATCAGAGTGACACGCACCCCCGTGCCTCGCATCTCCTCTCGCAGGTTATAGCCGATCGCTGAGACAGCCCATTTCGAGGCGGAATACATAGAACCTTTCAGCACTGTGCGCCCTGCGATCGAGCCAGTAATGATGACGTGACCTTTGGCTTTCTTTAGTTCTGCTAGGCTGGCCCGCAGCGTGTAAGCAACGCCCAAAATATTGGTGTTGACGATGCGCTGCCAAGACTCAACCGGAGCCCCCGAAAACCCACCCGGCTCACCGCCACAACCAGCATTAGCAAACACCGCATCTAGACTGCCAAACGCCTCTACTGCATGGGCTACTAACTGTTCTTGAGCCGCATAATCAGTGACATCACAGGCAAAAGTCTGAACTCTATCGGCACCTAGTTCTTGCGCCAATTTATCCAGCTTCTCAGTAGAACGGGCCGCCAAGACCAAGTTGAAGTTTTGCGCTGCTGCCTGTCGGGCAGTAGCGGCACCGATACCTGTAGATGCGCCGGTAATCAGGAGAGTTTTAGAATTCGACACGTTGAGTATTTGCCATAGGTCTTCACGGTTATCTTGCCATAGTCGATTGGGGACGTGTGGTACGCAGCTAAACCTGCTGTGAGCGACAAGCGCTCAAATTCCTTTGAGAGCTAGGATGCTTCTGCTTTGCCCAGGGGTAGGCAGACCGCAAAGCAGGTATGACCCGGCTCAGACTCTACAGAAATGGTGCCGTGGTGGCGGTTTTCTACAATGCGAAGCACCGTTTCGAGACCCAGACCTGAGCCTTTGCCCACCCCCTTGGTGGTAAAAAACGGCTCATAAATGCGCGACTTGATTTCTGGCGGAATGCCCGGCCCCGTGTCGATAATTTCTACCCGAGCGTCGCCCTGGAAATGGCAGGTGCGCAGAGTAAGGGTGCCTTTGTCGCCCATGGCGTCAATCGCATTGTCGATCAAATTCGTCCACACCTGGTTGAGTTCGCTGCCGTGGGCCATCAGCTTGGGCAACGTCGCATCGTAGTCGCGTTCCACCTTAATGCCCTGCTTCAGCTTGAAGGCAAACAGCCGCAGGGTGTCTTCTAGCCCCTGGTGCAGGTCAACCATCTGCTGCGCGCCCTGATCCATATAGCTGTAAGACTTCATCGACTTAACCAGGGTGGCGATGCGCTCGGCCCCGTGCTGGCCGCTCTGAATCATCGACATCATCTCAAAGGAGAGGGCCAGCCAGCGAATGCCCATGTCGCGCAGCTGGGTGGGGTTATCGCGCCAGGGGGCCATCAGCTTTTCTAACGTGGGGATATCGATACCCGCCTGGGCCAGGGGTTCGGCCAGCTTCCAGGCTTCCGTAGCGCCGTAGTCTTCGAGCCAGTCGAGCAGTTCCTCTTCGCGATCGCTCAGGGTCGCCGCATTGGCTCCGCAATTGAGAATGGTCTCGTAGCCCGCATCGCGCACTCGCTGCCACTCCGCCGATTCTGCTTCGGTGGCGTTGGTCTGGCCGTAGAGCATATTCATTTTCTCTAGCTCGCGAATGGCGGGCACCACTTCGCTGAGCGATCGCACCAGGGCCGCCGCCGGGTTATTCAGCTCATGGGCCAGCCCAGCCGACAGCGTGCCCAGAGCCGCCATCTTTTCGCGCCCGCGCAAAAACGACTCCAGCCCCCGCACCCGCTTCTGCATCAGGCGAAACACCACGCGCTCAAAGTCGCGGCACTCGTGCAGCAGGGTGAGAAAGTCGGCCCCGGCGATCGCGTGGATTTGGCAATCCGACATGGCCTGTAATGTTACCGGAGCGGGCTCATCCGTCAGCACTGGAATTTCGCCAATATAGCCGGGGCCTTCGTGCTGACCGATGGGCATGGCAATGCCCTCACTCTGGCGGGTAATGCCCAGGCGGCCCGAGACAAAGATGTAGATCGTGGTGGTGAGGTCGCCCTCTTTGACCAGGTAGTCGCCCTTGGAGAGCTGGAGGGATTTGGCGCGATCGCACACCCACTCCAGCCGGGGCTGGGGCAGATGGTTAAAGGGCGCGATCGCCTGTAAATGTTCTAAACACAGTGCCGACGCGCTCATCGCACCGCCCCCAAATACTGGTGAACAAACTGCACGCAGATCGACCCTTCCCCCACCCCAGAGGCCACCCGTTTGATCGACCCGCAGCGCACATCACCCACCGCAAACACGCCGGGTAGGCTGGTTTCGAGCAGAAAGGGAGGCCGCTCCTGCGACCATACCTGGTGGGGCGGCACGCCAGCACTGGCCAAGTCTGGCCCAGTGAGCAGATAGCCCCGGCCATCCCGCTGCACCAAATCCTCTAGCCAGTCGGTGTGGGGAGTGGCCCCAATGAAGATAAATAGGGACTGAGCGGGCACAGTTTCAGTGGCCCCGGTAACGGCGTTTTGCAGCACCAGCGCCTCTAGCTGCGTACCGCCCTTGGCCTCGATCACGCTGGTGTGGGTCTGCACCGTGATGTTGGGCGTTGCGGCGATTTGGTCGATTAGGTACTGCGACATACTCTTGGTCAGCGAGTCGCCTCGCACCAGCATTGTCACCGACTTGGCATACTTGGCAAAGTTCATCGCCGCCTGCCCAGCAGAGTTGGCCCCGCCGATGATGTAGACATCTTCCCCTTCGCAGGCCAGGGCTTCGGTTTGGGCCGCGCCGTAGTAGACCCCCGCTCCGGTAAACTGCTCCAGCCCCGTCGTGGCAAGCCGCCGCCACGAGACCCCCAGTGCCAAAATCACCGCCTGGGTGCTGATTTCGCTGCCGTCGCTGAGGGTGAGCAGCCGGTAGTCGTTATCAGTGCGCAGGGCCTGCACCGACTGGGGGGTGAGAATTTCGACCCCAAAGCGGCGAGCTTGGCTGACGGCGCGGCGGGCCAGGTCGCTGCCGCTCAGCCCCACCGGAAAGCCCAGATAGTTTTCAATGCGGGAGCTGGTGCCCGCCTGGCCACCGGGAGCCTCGCGCTCGATCAGCACCGTGTGCAGCCCTTCGGAGGCACCGTAGACCGCCGCCGCTAGCCCAGCGGGGCCACCGCCGACAATCACCAGGTCGTAGAAGGGCTTGGCCGCCGCAGTTTGCAGACCAATGCGAGTCGCCAGTTCTGTAGTGCTGGGCTGGCGTAGGGGTTCCCCATCGGGAAACAGCACCAGGGGCAGCTTGGCCTGGGTCACGCAGCCCGCCAGGGTGCGGGCCTCTTCGCTGCGCTCCACATCCAGCCAGCGGTAGGGGATCTGGTTGCGGGCCAAAAAGTCTTTGATTTCGTGGCTCTGGGGGTTCCAGCGATCGCCCACCACCCGAATGCCCTCAAACGGGGGCCGAAAGTTGGCCTGCCAATCGGCCAGCAGATCATCCACCACTGGGTAAAGCTGCTCCTCAGGCGGATCCCAGGGCTTCATCAGGTAATAGTCGAGGCCGACCTCGTTGATGGCGCGAATGGCGGCATCGGTGTCGCTGTAGGCAGTGAGCAACGCCCGCTTAACGTCGGGCACCAGGTCAATGGCCTGCTCTAGAAACTCCACCCCGCTCATCTCGGGCATGCGCTGATCGACCAGCAGCAGGGCCACCGGGTCGCCGCGCTGGACGATTTGTCGGAGGGCTTCGAGGGCGATCGCCCCAGAGCTGGCCCGCATGACGCGGTAGTGCTCGCCGTAGTGCCGCCGCAGGTCGCGGGCGATCGCTTGCAGCACATCCGGGTCGTCATCGACGGTGAAAATAATGGGTTTGGCCACGGCAATAGACCTGAAGGGGGCAATTTCGGTCTAGCCCTTGACGGTGAAGAGATGACAGCCAAAGGCGTTGATGCTCAGTGTAGCTGACCGGCCTTCTAAAAATCTGCGTGGGGCTATACCTGGGCGATCGCCTACAGATCCACCGGGTGCTGGCCGTAGTAGGGCAGCACGGCAGACCAATCGGGGCGATCGCCCCTCAACCAGCGCCCATAGGCTAGATCCAAAACCTGCACCACCGTCGCTGCCAGGTCATCCCCCGTTACCACTCGGTGAAACGGCTGGGGATACTGAGCCAGCGCCTGTTCCCAGGTCTCTGCGGTGAGCACCTGATCGGGGTGGGATGGCTCAAGGCCGTCAACCGTCGATGTGTAAACGGCAGTGAATAGCTGCTCTCGCCGGGCCTGCATTTCTACGGCAATATCTGCAATAGATCCGGCGGGCGATTCATCTAAGGCTCGTTGGGCCACTGCCGCCAAGCTCGACACTCCAAACAGTGGTATCTCTAGTTGCTGAGCCAGGGTACGAGCTGTAACGACCCCAATGCGGGTGCCTGTAAACCCCCCCGGCCCCTGGGCGACCGCTAAAAACGAGAAGTCTGTCCAGCTATAGGGCGAGATAAACTCCATCAGAATGCGGTGCAGCTGGGTGGACAGATCACGCCCCAGGGGCCAGGTCTGGTGGCGGGTTTCGCCGTCAAAATTGCTCAGGGCCAGCCCCAGGTCGGGGCCGCAGGTGTGAATCGCTAGACCTAGCATGACCGTAAATTGGGTATCCAGAAGACCAGGAGTTTAAGAATACAGGAGCCAGGAGCCGGGTAGATCTGCGATTGCATCTTCTACTGTCTTGACTATCGAGGGGTGGGGAGTGAGGGAGTAGGGGGTGAGGAAGGCGATGGTTAAAGACTGGCCTTGGGCTATCGCACGCCTATCAACACCAATCGCTAGCCTAGTTCACACTTGTAGTCGTTGTAATTTTCAAACTTTGGCCCTTGCTGTAGAGTGATGGCATTCTTGCTCGGGCACTGCGCCAAAGCGGTACGGAACCTGAAATTCCGCCATGACTCATGGGTCTTCACCAGATTTAGATCCTCCATCACTTCCTCCTCGGCGGCGCTGGCTGAGGGCGCTGGCGCTGGTGGGCGGCGGGCTGGCCCTGGGTGGCGTCAGCTTCTGCTGGTGGGGCTATGCTCTGGCTCGGCGCGAGCTGCCCGAGTTTTTGCAGCGCAACCTCAGCGATGCCCTGGGTCGCCCGATCAAAGTGGGCGAGTTTGAGCGGTTTAGCCCCACCGGAGTGCGCCTGGGGCCGTCGATTGTGCCACCCACTGAGGAAGATTTTTCCTGGGTGCGATCGCAGTCCCTCGAAGTCAATTTCAACCCGTTAGAGCTACTGTTCACCCGCACCCTGCGCCCCAGCCTGATTTTTATCGACCCGCAGGTATCCCTCAAGCAAGGGTTCGACGGCGAGTGGCGACTCCAGCCGCCCCAGTCGGTGGGCGAAGACGGACTCTTTAGAACCGAACTGCGCAGCATCCAGATTCGCAATGCCAACCTGGCGATTGGCCCCCTGTCGCGTACCTCCATTGTCGAACTGCCGGAGGGCGTTTCCAGCGCCACCCTGGTACTGCTCGAAAACGTCAATCTGCGGGTGCGTTTTAGCGGCCCCGATAACCAAACCATGTCCATGGTGGTGGGCGGGCGGCTCAACACCGGGGCCTTTCAAATTCGCGGGGAAGGGCAAATCGACACCCGTCAGGTGAACCTGGCCATCCAGGCCCAGCAGTTGCCCATCGAGTCGGTGAATCCGCTGCTGGGCGGGGGGTTGTTTGTGCGCAGCGGCCTGCTGTCGTCAAACCTCGACCTCAAATATCGCCCTGAGGCCGGCGACCCGCTCACCGTGCGGGGCACCGCTCGGCTGCGCAACGGCGACATTGTGCTCAGCGATTTGCCCTCGGCCCTGCAAGACATCAATGGCACCCTGCTGCTCAATGGGGTGGGCGGCAGCCTAGAGAATAGCTCCCTTAAATTTGGCCCCATTTTGGTCAAGGCCGCAGGCCGTGTTGATGCTCGCCAAGGGCACGACATGGCCATTACCATTCCCGAAGTCAGTCTGGCTCAGGTAGCCGAGGCCTTTGCCCAACCGCTGCCGGTAAAGGCGGCGGGACGGTTTCGGGTCGAAACCCAGGTGACTGGGCCGATGGCGTTACCCCTGGTGTCGGGCAATGTGGCCAATCTGGGAACGGTGCAGATCGATCGCCTGGGTTTCGACAGCATTGCGGCCCAGTTTGGGGCCACCCTCGATGGCACCACCCTACACCAGGCCACCCTACGCCCCGCAACGGGCGGCACGATTACCGCCCAGGGCAAAGCTCTCTTCAACGGAGCCCTACAAGATCGCTACCGGAATCGCAACCGTCAACGACTGGCCGCAGCGCCCCCACCTTCCCCCGATCTGGAGCTGACGGCCCAAACTGATCTGCCCCTCGATGGCCTAGTGGCTCTCTACGATCTGGCCCTGCCCCAAACCTGGCGACTGGGGCCGCTGCTGGCCGAGGCCCGGCTATTTGGCCCCCTGGCAAATCTTCAGGGAGAGGCCGATTGGCAACTGCCCCAGTCCACCTTTCCGGGGCGGGGGCGGGTAAGCTACAGCGATCGCCTGCTCACCGCCGAAGATGCTGTCTTTGAGGTGGGGGCGGGTAAGCTGCAAGTTGGGGCGATCGCCGACCTCAACCGCCGCAATTGGCAGGCTAACCTGGCGGGTAACAGCCTGGCTCTCGGCCTTGTGTCTCCCCAGCTCCGAGGCACACTAGACACCAGCCTCCAGGCTTCGGGATCGCTTGCGATGCTGAAGCCGGAGAGTATTCGCGCCCAGGGCCAGGCCCGCTTTTCCCACGCCGTGCCTTTAAATCTGGCGGACATAGCTGTGCCTAGGGTGAACTTAGCGGGGGTCGATCAAGTGCTGCCCGGTGCGCTTAGTACCCGCTTTGCCTGGACGGGGCGGCGGTTAGAAATTGCTGAAGCCACCACCCCCAACCTCTCTGCCCAAGGCGGTGTCGATATTCGCTTTTTGCCCCAGCAAAGGCTGCCTCAGATCAGCAATATCGACTTGGCTGCTCGGCTTTCTGATATCAATCTAGGCGCTGCCTACGGGCTGGTCGATGGCCCCCAATGGCTGCGACCCCGAGGCACCCTCGCCTTTGACGGCACCCTGCGCGGCAGCCTGAACGATCCGCGTTTGGCAGGCACCGTGGGCCTACGCCAGGTGGGCATGAACGCGTTCACCCTAGTGGAAGCCGTTTCGGGGCCAGTACAGGCCTCCCGCACCGCCGGGGCCACCGTCAACCTGCGGGGGCAGAATGAAGAGATTTCTGCCAGCCTTGCCCCTGACCTCAGACCCTATGCCTTTCGGTTGGCCAGCGGCGATTTTGTCGCCAGCGGCCAGCGGCGAGGCAACAGCTTGGATACCGAAATTCAGAATTTTGACTTGACCGCCGCGGGGCTGCGGCCTGTGCCCCGCCCCGATTTGGGATTGCTGAGAGGCATGCTCAACGCCACGGCTACCCTAGATCTAGCCGATTGGACCAACCCGGCGGCAGTAGCCCAGTTTGCCCTCGATCGCCCGGCATTGGGGAACATAGGGGGCGATCGCCTCACCGGCAATATCCAATATCGCGATGGCCTGGCTCTGCTCACGGGCGGCTCACTCCAGCTCAGCCCCGACACCGAGTTTATGATCACCGGCACCGGACGGCTGTTTCCCCAGTGGCAGGGCCAGGCCGAGATCACCACTGCTGGAGCCAACTTCCAAGACATCTTGCATGTTCTGAGCCTTTACAGCTACGCCGACTTTGGCCGCTGGCTGAATCCCCTCAATCTGGGCCACGCTGAGGATCTGAGCGTCAGTTCGGTGGGAGACGACAGCGCCCCACTGCTGGAGCAGGCCGAGCTAGCCCAGGCGTTGCGGGAACTTGGAGAAAGCCGCGCCGACAGCCGAGCCACCGCCCTGCTCCCAGCCCTCGACCAGCTCGAAGGGCGCGTGGCTGGTACCCTGGGCGTGAAAGCATCCCAAAATGAGGATCTCGCCGCCGACTTTGAGTTCACCGGCCAAAACTGGGTCTGGGGCCGCTACGATTTCGACAATCAGTTTTTGGCGCGGGGGCAGCTGCGCGATCGGGTGCTCTCCCTTGACCCGGTCGAATTTCGCGCGGGGGAAAGCCGCCTCAGCCTGGTCGGCGATATTAGTCCCCAAAATTCTGATTTGGTTGTTGGAGCCGAAAACCTGCCCCTCACCGCTGCCGCCACTCTGCTCGAAAGCCCCGTGGAAGTCACCGGCTTGCTCAATCTCAATGCTCACCTCACCGGCCCCTACACCAACCCCAATCTGGTCGGCCAGTTGGCGGTGACTGAGGCCAGCGTTAACCGCCAACCCCTCACCGAAATCAGCAGCGGGTTTGAGTATCAAAACGCCGCCCTCAAGGTTGAGGGTCGAGTCGTCGGTTCAGAGCCAGAACCCCTCACCTTTGCGGGTACCATTCCCTACGCGTTGCCCTTTATGGCGGTGCGGCCTGCCAGCGACCAGATGAACCTCCAAGTGTCCCTTAAAGACGATGCCCTCTCGCTGGTTAACCTATTCACCCCCGCCCTGGCCTGGGGTGGCGGTAGCGCCACGGTTGACCTGCGCCTGGGGGGCACGCCCCGCCGCCCTCTGCTGTCGGGGCTCATTGCCTTTGACGACGCCAGCTTTGTTAGCCCCTGGCTAGGGGCCTCCCTCGACAATCTCACTGGGGCGATTCAGCTTCAGGGCACCCAGGTGAGGGTGGAGTCGCTCACCGGCAGCCTGTTCGACGGCAGCTTTGCCCTGGCGGGGCAGATTCCGCTCATTCCCCAAGATGCCGCTGCCACTGACGCTGGCCTAAGCCTAGCCCTGGCCGACATCGACTTTAACTACGCCAATGAGGTGCGCAGCCAGGTCAACGGCGAAATATCCCTCACCCGTGCTCTGTTAGCGCCTACCCTTGGCGGCCAGGTGCAGCTGCAAAATACCCAGGTGACTGTAGGGCGCGAGCTTACCGCGCTGGCTAGAGAGGTGTTGAGCAATCCCACCCGCCTGGGCAATTTCAGAGACCGGTTGGCCCAAGTCAGCCCGCTATTACCGGTGCAGCTCAACAATCTGCGGGTGAGCCTCGACTCGGTGCGGGTCAAGGCGCTGCCGATCTTGTCCCTGGGGCTAACGGGGGATGTGGCCCTCAGCGGCTCGGTACCGGCAGTCTCGGCCGACGGGGCCATTTACTTGACCGATGGCTGGATCAACACCATCACCGCTGAGTTTTTTCTGGTGCCGGGCCGGGAAAATGTGGTGCGCTTTAGGCCCGAAGACCCCCTCGACCCCCATCTCGATTTGGTCTTAGAGGCAACCGTGCCCCTCCAGCGGCAGTACAGCATCAACACCCTCAACTCCACCACGGGGGCGGCTGAAATTCCGGATCTCAATCGCCTGGCTGCTTCCACCATTCTCGACGAGCTGCAAATTGAGGCGCGGGTCCAGGGGCAGGCCAGCCATCTGGCCAACAGCCTGACCCTCACCAGCAATCCCCCCTATTCCCAAGACCAGCTTTTGGGCATGGTAACTGGCGGCTCGCTAGCCGGATTGGGAGGGGCAGAGCCGGGTTTGGCGTTGGGGTCTAATCTGCTAGCAGCCTTTACCGCCGACAGTCAGGATGCGATCGCCCGCTCCCTCGGCCTGCGCCGCCTGCGGCTAATCGGCACCACTGTGCTCCCCACCGCCAACAAGGACACCCTGGGCATAGGGGTGGGGGCCACCGTGGGCATTTCCGAAAATCTCTCGGCTACCCTGGTGCAGGTGCTCAACCAAAACCAGGCGCTTTCTCTCACGGCTCGCTACCGCATTAGCGACAGCTGGAGCATTGGCGGGTCAACCAACGTCAATAACCAAGGCCAAGGATTTGTAGAATACCGGGTCAACTTCCGGTAACTTTTGTAAAGCCTTTTTCGGTATACAGAAAATTTGCCAGACGCTTTCAATAATGAAGGTATCCGGCTATCGGTCTTGGTATCTGGTATTGCTACGGTTGCCCCCATGAAAAATCGCTGCCTCCCCACCTGCCTCATTCTTCGCAACGTGTGCGCCATTCTGACCCTGGTCGCTGGCAGCGTGTTGATAGCCGCAGATATCCACGCCTCGGCTAACCAGCAGCAGCAGCAGACCGCATCTCTGAGGCAGCTGTTTGTCTACCAAATCTTGCTGAGCGCCGAGCAAAAACAGCCCTAGAAGGCCTCGTTCTGTTGGGAGCATGCCTATGGCTGATGCCAAAGCTGCGGCCAGCGCGTTTAAGACAGCGGTGGTCAGCCATCTCAACCAGGTCGCTCCGGTAACGGCCCGCGCCATGTTTGGCGGCTATGGGCTGTACTGCGAAGGCATTATGTTTGCCCTAATTGCCTACGAAACGCTGTATTTCAAGGTCGATGCGGGCAACCAGGATCGCTTCACCGAGGCAGGCATGGGGCCGTTTGTGTACCACCGCAACGGCAAGGCCATAACCATGTCGTACTATCAGCTTCCCGCCGCTGTTTATGACGATTTGGGCCTACTGCACAGCTGGGTTGAGGCTTCGGTAGCCGCCGCCCGACGGGGCAAACGCAAATAGGGGCACAGCATGCTGTGCCCCTACAAAATTCACGCTCAGAGAACGGCTGTTTGCCCCAGAGCGATCCCCTAGACCCCGATCGCCGAGGGTACCGGGTCTTTCTTCACCTTCTTAGGCCGGTTGATCGGGTCCATATAGGCTTCCAGGCGCTTGAAGACAAAGGAGGCCAGAGAGGTCATCACCAGGTAGACGATCGCCACCGCTAGATACACCTCAAAAGCGCGGTAGGTGGTGGCCACCGTCAGCTGGCCCTGGCGGAACAGCTCTTCAAAACCAATTACGGCGGCTAAGCTGGTGTCTTTAATCAGGGTGATGAACTCGTTGCCCAGGGGCGGCAAAATGCGCCGAAAGGCCTGGGGAAAGACCACGTAGCGCATGGTCTCGACCGGGTTCATAGCGAGGGATTCGCCCGCTTCCCACTGGCCGCGATCGATGGACTGAATGCCGCCGCGCAAAATCTCCGCCAGGTAGGCCGCCACGTTGAGGCTGAGGGCCAGCACGGCGGCAAAGATGCGGTTAAAGCTGAGATCAAAGCCCAGGCTCTGAAACAGGGCGGGCAGGCCGAAATAGATCATAAACAGCTGCACCAGCATGGGCGTGCCGCGAAAGAAATCCACGTAGATGCGGCACAGCCATTGCAGGGGTTTAAAGGGCGAAATCATGGCAAAGGCTACCAGCGACCCGCCAATTAGGCCGATGAAGAATGAAGACGCGGTCAGCAGAATGGTGATCCACGCGCCCTTCATCAGGTTTTGGAATAGCCGCCCCCAGGCCAGGCCCGTAGCGGTGCCAGCCTCGGCCAGCGACGGGGCCACCACCGGTAGCTCTGGCGGGTCAGCGGAGAACCAGCGCTGATAGATCTCGGCGTAGGTGCCGTCTTGCAGCAGGGTGGCGAGGGCGTCATTCATCGCCGCCAGTTCTTCAGAATTTTTGGGCAGGGCAATTCCGTAGTACTCCTCAGTGACCAGCTCGCCAACAATTTTGAGGCCTTCTAGGTTGGCCTCGCGAATGGCGTAGAGGGTAACGGGCAGGTCGTTGACCACGGCGTCTACTCGACCGTTGAGCAACTCTTGCAGGGCCAGGGGAGAGTTGTCAAAGGTGCTGACGGTGGCCCCTTCTACCTGGCCAGCCTGGTCGGCTCCGGTGGTGCCAATGGCCACCGCAATGCGCTTGCCCTCTAGATCTTCGAGGGTTTTAATGTCGTTGTTGTCTTGGCGAACGGCGATCGCCAAACCCGCCTCAAAGTAGGGTCGGGTGAAATCGATCGTTTGGGCCCGTTCGGCGGTAACGGTCATGCCGCTAATGGCCGCGTCGATAGTTCTCGATTGCAGCGCCGGAATCAAGCCATCAAAGGGCAGGGTAATGAATCTCACCTCTCGCCCAGCGGCTTCCCCCATCGCCGTCATTAACTCAATGTCAAAGCCGACTAGGTCGCCAGTGGCTTCGTCCTTCATTTCAAAGGGCGGAAAGGCAGGTTCGGTGCCGACTTCCCAGACTGCTGGCGCATCCTGAGCCAGACCCGCGAGCTGAGCCGCCCCAATCCCGAGCACCAGTCCTAGCACCAAAGCCAAGCAGCGTTTCAACCAGCGTGAGCCAAACGGACGAAAAACCATGGTCGGCAGTACTCTACGACAAATAGGCCCCGGATAGTTGCAATCCGGATTGTGTTGCACAATAGTCAATTCCCTCTGGGATAAAATGTATTCCGCGATACAGATGTCTCCGGTTGCCAGTGATTCTCTGATAGAGACTACGTCCTGTCATTGCACTTGCCCATGACGACCACCATGCCCGCGATCGCCACGCCCGTAATTGCCTGCGAAAACTTGCACAAAAGCTACGGTTCGCTGGAGGTCTTGAAGGGGGTAAGCACTACCTTTACTAAGGGCGACGTGGTATCGATCATTGGCCCCTCGGGCTGCGGCAAAAGCACGTTTTTGCGCTGCCTCAACCGGCTAGAGGCCATCAACCAGGGCCACCTAGAGGTAATGGGCCAAGACATGTCGGCCCATAAGCTGCCCTGGAATGCGCTCTACCACCTGCGCAGCCAGGTGAGCATGGTGTTTCAGCACTTCAACCTCTTCCCCCACCTGACGGTGATTGAGAATCTGATGCTCTCGCCCCGTAAGGTGCTCAAGCACTCTGAGGCCGACTGCCGCGACTTGGCGGGCCAGTATTTGAATAAGGTAGGGCTGGGCGATCGCGCCGATGCCTACCCCGAGCAGCTTTCCGGCGGGCAAAAACAGCGGGTGGCGATCGCCCGCAGCCTCTGCATGCGCCCCGAAGCCATTCTGTTTGACGAGCCCACCAGCGCCCTCGACCCCGAGCTAGTGGGCGAGGTGCTGGGCGTCATGCGCCAGCTGGCCGAAGAGGGCATGACCATGATTGTGGTCACCCACGAAATGCAGTTTGCCCGCGAAGTCTCTAACCGGGTGCTGTTCTTTAACAGCGGTGTTATTGAAGAAGAAGGCATCCCCGCCGAGGTATTTAGCAACCCCCGCAGCGATCGCCTCAAATCCTTCCTCAGCCGCCTGAGCCAGCATTAGAAAGGTATAGGTTACAAGGTTTTAGGGTATAGGGTTCAGGCGGGTGCCCTATACCTTATACCCGGTTCACCCCAAGGCATTCTCTCCTCTGTCACCGATCCCAGCAAAATTCCATTCACAAAGATTGATCTAATCGTGGATCAACGCTAAGATTAGAATCTTTGGAAATTGCTTCCAACCTAGACATTGTTCGGAGAGTAAACGTTTATGTCGCGATATAGAGGCGCTCGCCTGCGGGTTGTACGCCGCTTGGGTGAGTTACCGGGTCTGTCCCGCAAATCCCCCCGCAAGGCGTATCCGCCGGGGCAGCACGGCCAAGACCGCAAGAAAAAGTCTGAGTACGCAGTCCGACTTGAAGAAAAGCAAAAGCTTCGCTTCAACTATGGTCTGACCGAACGGCAGCTGCTTCGCTACGTGAAGAAAGCCCGTCGGGCCGGTGGTTCGACCGGGTTAGTGATTCTCCAGCTGCTCGAAATGCGGTTGGATAACACCGTGTTTCGCCTTGGGTTTGGGCCGACCATTCCTTCGGCGCGGCAGGTGGTCAACCACGGCCACATCTGCGTCAATGGCCGCGTGGTGTCGATCCCCAGCTATCAGTGTCGCCCCGGCGATGTGATCACCGTGCGCGATCGCGATGCCTCTAAGAAACTGGTGGAAGCCAACCTGGAGTTCCCCGGTTTGGCCAACGTGCCCGCCCACCTCGAGCTTGACAAAGCCAAGCTCATCGCCAAGGTCAACGGCATCATTGAGCGTGAGTGGGTCGCCCTCAACGTCAATGAACTGCTTGTGGTTGAGTACTACTCCCGTAAGGCCTAAGGCTGCTGGCTTTTACTGGAGTTTGTTTGCTGGCCGACCGGTCATCGCTTACCGCCTATAACGCATTACTCTTACTCAGTTATTTATGGTTTGGCTCCTGGCCCGTCAGCTAGGAGCCATTTTTTTGCCCTCTCCGGCTCAATCCGTGAGCGCAAAACTACCCCCGATCGCGGCTGAACCTGTGCCTGGCCAGCTGTCGCGATCGATAGCGCCATCAGCAAGTGAAGACGCTATCGGTAGGTAACGTTAGGCGGTTGTACTGGCCGCAGTGGTCTCAGCAGGCGCGGTTAGCTTACCGTTGTTGTGATGCACCACCAGCACCGAGCAGTTGGCATGGTGCATGACGTAGTTGCTGACGCTGCCCAACAGCAGCTCGCTGAGGCCCTTGCGACCGTGGCTGCCCACCATAATTAGATCAGCGCCCCAGGAGCTTGCCACGTTGCAGATGGTGGCGGCGGGTTCCCCAGAGGTCTGGGTGAATTCGGCGGTAACGCCAGCGTCTCGGGCGCGATCGAGTTCTTGCCGCAGTTGGGCAATGCCCTGGGCCTCAAATTCTTCCCAGCGTTTTTGGTAGAGCCGCCAGGTCGAGTCTTCGAGCACGGGGTAGTAGGCCTGGTACGAGCGAATGGGAATGCCGGGGCTGCCTTCTTCGTAGGCCGAAAGCACATGCACGAGCATTAGGTCTGCTTGGGTGGCTTTAGCTAGGTCGAGGGCTTTTTGAAAGATCTCTTGCCGGTGGGCAGAGTTGTCGAGAGCAACCAGAATTTTTTTGAACATGGCGGTGAGTCTCCTGTTTTGCAGGCCCGCGTTTTAGGCTCTCCGTTTCACAATGTTGGGATGCAGCGATAGAGACAGTGATGGAGCCAGGCCAGGGGCAATTCGGCTACACCTCTATTATAAAAAGCCTTGTAGTCTTGCAAGGCTCGTCGTAACAATGCCTTACGGGAACCGCGAGAATCGGGCAGTTAGCTTCACAGTTCTTAAGGGGATGCATTGCGCCAACGTATCTAGAATTAATGACCTTTGGGATCATGCATGACAGGCTCTATTCAAGTAACTTTAACCGATCGACCCCATCAGGATTGCTTGACTCAAGTTGGTGACCCGTGTCTAATTTGTCTTTAGCTGAAGCAGTCGATTTTCAAATTCTTTTGCATTGCGAACTTGCTTGAATCCCATCTCTTCAGTATTTGTGTTGTTATCATAGTCCTTAGATGTATGAATATAAACGATGACATCTCCGCTTCCATCTCTATTTTCTTTGCGTGAAATGACTCTTAGCTCGGATGGCACGAAAGACGTAATTGTTCTAGGCCATCCACCTACAAGGATAAAAGCTCGTTGATTAGTTATTACATAAATGGTTTGAACCGCGTTCAACCAGCTTAGTAGAGGAATAAGAAAGATAAGAATTAGCTGTATAAAGCCCATGGCAAGAAAAATAATCAAACCTGCGATTTGAGGGAATTCATACAGAGGTATGCCGGTGCTTTGTGCCTGTTCATACATACCAAAGCCAAGGAATAAAACGAAGCTGAGTCCGGCAAGCAAAGTCAGGCAAATACCTATGGTGGCACGAGTAAAGAGGCGGGGGATAGTCTGCTCAATCCACTGTACCGTTTCCGATAAGCTAATCTCTTTTTCCAAATCTCTGCGCAACTTGATTGGCAGCTTATGGTTCTCTGTCATCTTTCCCCTAGAGCAAAGCTTCTTATTCTATTCGGTTGGTGGATGCAAAGTAGCTGCTAAATGGTATGTCAATTTAGAAAAACTACAAGCACTTTCTGCATTGTTTGTGTACGACATTTTGGCTGTCGAATCACAGGAACCAAAAATTGATCTTCTGCTATCTCCTACTTTATGCTAAGTACCGCAAATTCTCCTATGCGTCATCTATAGAAGATGTATGTGACACTGTCTCTGGGTTATATAGTGCTTTGCGAATCGCCTGCTCAATGGGTACATACGACGATTCATGCTTGCCCTCAAATTTAAAGGGTTCAGCGGCAAACAGCGGTGGTTGGGCCATAAAGCGAGGTTGAGAGCCACGGTTTATCTGCGCAGCATGCACCAGAAACGGGTGGCAGAGATACACGGTTCCGGCCTCCCCCGTTGCGGCTATCTCGGGGCAGTTGTCTGTGGCCGATAACAGGTTACTCAACTCTAGGGCCGTCAGGCCTTTTGCTCTAGCAGGCGCGAGCAGGCGGGCCACCGCTTGATGGGAGCCCACTCGAATTCGCGTTGGCGCATCTGACTCACCCACATCTGAAAAGAGAAACAGCATCAACAGCGCCCGGCCCCGCGAATGAATGTTGATGCGCCACGACAAAAAGTTGTTGGCATCTGAGTCTGCCCCCGGAAAACTGGCATCCACGTGCCAGCCGGTATCTCCGGTGTCTTCCTTCGTTGGGAAGCGGATGGGGAAAGACCCGACGCTAAATCTGGGTTTCCATTGCCCTGGCCCAGCGAGCTGGTCAAAAATGGCGTGCAGTTTTGGCCCGTTGGCGGCCTGAACAAAGAGGGCTTGGGTGTAGTCGCCGAGCCAAACAACGGGCTTTTGCCAGGTGGCGCGATCGCCAGGGTCGCACCCCGTATCGGCCCAGAGAATAGCTCGGCAGGTATCTGCCAGTTCGCGCGAAAACGCCTGCTCTATCCGGATATAGCCGTTGGTGATGAATTGTTCGATGTCTGGCGGTGTCAACATCAACCCAAAATACGCCGAAGCGCAGGAATGCGGTTCAACACAATGTAGTCCAACAGCAGCACAATGACTAGTGAAAGACCAACCAGGGGAAACACCAGCCCCAGAACCGCAACAATGGCCAGAGGAATGCGCCAGTTCTGGACATAGGCGGGCATAGCGGGGGCTCCGATTAGTCCAGATCCCTGGGGCCGCCGCTGCCACCACATGACAGCTCCGGTGATGGCTAGCAGCAGCACGATCAACGCCGCCGCCAGCATGAGCAACTGATTGGCGAAACCAAAATATTTGCCCATGTGAATAGCCGTTCCCATCTCCACGGCCTTAGGCACTAGACCGTAATCTTGCCAGCGCACGTCGGCCAGCACGGCACCGCTGTACTGATCGACATGCAGGGTCACCTCTTGGGTGGGGTCGGGCGGGAAGGCCGAAATGGTAAAGACCCCGGTCTCGCCTTCCGGCAGCGTGACATTGAAGCCAGGGGGGGCACCTTCAGCCTGGGCTAGGGCAATCACAGCATCAAGGCTAACGGGGGTGCCCGAGGTTAGGCCATTCTGAGCTGGAGTCGAATCGCTATGGTGACCCGAGTGATCGGTTTGGCCCGAGGGAGACGACTGAGGCATGGGTAGCTGTTCTACGGCCCAGGGCACCACCTGGCCTCGCTGATTTAGGGAGCCTGTGAGCACGGCAGATTGGGGAATGTCGTCCCACATTTGGGCTGGGAATTGGCCCCAAACTTGGGCAAAGGTGTCTCCCCAAAAACCTGTCCAGGGCAAACCGGTAAGAATTAAAAACCCGATTAAAAGGACGCCATAAAATCCTGGGACGGCATGTAGGTCTCGCCAGAATATCCGTTTGTTCTGGCTCCAGAGGCGCGGAATGAAGGTGCCCAAAACCGCAAACTTTTGGCGGGGCCACCACAAATATAGCCCTGTGATCAGCAGCACTAAACCCCAGCAGGCGGCTAGCTCAACTAAATAGTCGCCCAGTTTGCCAATCATCAACTCGCCGTGAATCTTGCGGGCGATCGCCTGTAGGTTATTGTCCTCATCGCGATCGCCCAAAATCTCGCCGCTGTAGGGGTTGACGAACACCATAAGGTTGCGTTCATCCGCCGTGGTCAGCAGCACTTCACTACTGCGATTTGCGGCAGCGGGCGGCGTAACTTGAGTAATGACTGCGGCGGAATAAGCGCTTTCGACGGATTGGATCTGCTCTACGTAGGGCAGCGTAGCCAGGTCGGGCTGCACAAACATGAGGTTGTTGTACATAGCCGCATCCAGCTGCGGCTTGAAGAGATAAATAATGCCCGTCGCGGCCAGAACCACCATGAAGGGAATCACAAACAGCCCAGCATAGAAGTGCCAGCGCCACACCGTGCGATAAAACCGATTTCCAGGCGATGCCGTTTGTAAAACCTGCTCTTCAGTCCGTTTCGAGGTATTCATACCAGCGCCTTTGCCCCGCAGCAGCAAATCTAGCTACCATGCCTGATGCGCAAAGACGTTGTCAAAAGACAGGTCGTCAACTCTTTACCCGTTTCCCCAGGGGGCACGGGAGCGGTCGCACCATAGTTGCCAGCAGGTGTTCGATCACAGCCGGTAGATCTCTACACAGACCGGTATGCACCCGTGAGGTTTGAATGATCGTGCTGCGGGGGGCCACCAGCCAGCCAAATCGTTCTCGCTGGGGCAGTTGACCAATGGGGCCCGCCTGGGTTTCGCCAGCACAAATAATCGGAATGGTGTTTAAGTAACCTTCGACTGTTTCTAAATCTAGGGTCGGGTCAAGGGCGAGCAGCCGTTGCGGAATGAGTTCAATTTTGGCTTCGAGAAATTTGCGCGTCGCGCATGAAACGATCGCACCCACATTGACAAATTCTTCTCGCTCAACCTTAGGCACCACCCGAATGATGGCGTAGTCATAGGTGACCTGATCGTGCACGAATGGCCTCCTCTAAAAAAGCGTGGGGTGGCTCTAGCCGCTTCAGCAGATACTCAATATAAGCCTCGCGATGGTGTTGGCTATTGGTAAACGGAGAACCCTCCAGCAGCCAGGGCTCTGGAATTAGGTTGACGATGTGAGTGATGACGTCTGGCGTTAGCTGGGCCGTCATTTTGCCATCAACTTCCTGTAGCTGACTGGCAAACCGCAGCAAGACGTGATCTTTGATGCCGGGGAAGGGGGTGCGGCTGCGCTCTAAGTAGTTGTTCCAGCTGTGATGAAAGTAAAGGGCAACGCCGTGATCAATCAACCAGAGGCGGCGGTGCCACATCAGCATATTGGTGTTGCGGGCAGTGCGATCGATATTGGTGACGTAGGCATCGAGCCAGACAATGGCCGAGGCCAGGGCGGCATCGGGCTGTTGGGCAACGGGGTCAAAGGTGATGGAGCTGGGCAGGTAGTCGAGGGCCAGGTTGAGGCCTACACTGGCCCGAATTAAATCTTGAATTTCGGGATCGGGTTCGGTACGGGCCAGTTCAGCATCGACTTCGATCAGGACAATTTCGGGCACCAGCAGGCCGACGGCCCGCGCAATTTCTCCCGCCACGAGTTCGGCAATCAGAGATTTGACCCCCTGACCGGCACCCCGAAACTTCAGCACATACATGCCATCATCGTCAGCTTCCACAATGGCGGGGAGAGAGCCTCCCTCCCGCAGGGGAGTGACGTAGCGGGTGGCAACAACGGTTCGCAACACAGTTCGCAAACGGATTCTCGGTTACAGAGCCTCAGCCCATTTTAGTGGAACTGACCGTCGCGATCGCCCCAGGCAGTGGCTGGTGCAAGGTTTGCTCAGGCTGAAGGGGTGACGCATGCAGGCGCTAAGGGCGATCGCTCGCTGGCTACAATCCCTACCCAGATAGCCCGGTTGGGTAATTGCCGTAACCACCATCTGGGGCAAAATCAGGCATCATGAAGAAGCGTAGTAGTGTCTTTGTACCGTTGACCCATGGGCGACTTCAACATTCAGGCTCCCTTTGAACCTGCGGGAGACCAGCCAAAGGCGATCGCGGGCCTGACCCAGTTTCTGCAAGACAACACCAAGTACCAAACCCTGCTGGGGGCTACGGGCACGGGCAAAACCCACACCATTGCCCGCGTTGTTGACAACATTGGCAAGCCTGCTCTGGTGCTGGCCCATAACAAAACCCTCGCCGCGCAGCTCTGCAACGAACTGCGCGAGTTTTTCCCCGACAACGCTGTCGAGTACTTCATCAGCTATTACGACTACTACCAGCCCGAGGCCTACATTCCCACCACCGACACCTACATCGCCAAGACAGCGTCGATCAACGACGAGATCGACATGCTGCGGCACTCGGCGACGCGATCGCTGTTCGAGCGCAAGGACGTGATTGTGGTCGCCTCGATCAGCTGCATCTACGGTCTGGGAATTCCGTCGGAATACCTGAAAGCCTCGATTCCGCTGCATGTGGGTATGGAGGTGAACCAGCGCCAGGTGCTGCGCGACTTGGCCTCGATTCAGTACGCGCGCAACGATTTAGACCTGGGTCGAGGTAAGTTTCGGGTTAAGGGCGATGTGCTGGAGATCGGCCCCGCCTACGAAGACCGCATCATTCGCATCGAGTTTTTTGGCGACGAAATCGACGCCGTGCGCTACGTAGACCCGATTACCGGGGCCACCCTGCAAAGTATGGATGGGGTGAGCATTTACCCCGCCAAGCACTTTGTCACCCCCGACGATCGCATCGAAGAAGCCTGCCAGGCGATTAAAGATGAGCTGTTAGAGCGTCTAGGGGAGCTAGAGAAAGAGGGCAAACTGCTGGAGGCCCAGCGCCTAGAGCAGCGCACCCGCTATGACCTGGAAATGATTCGCGAGGTGGGTTACTGCAACGGGGTGGAAAACTACGCCCGCCACCTGGCTGGGCGCACTGCTGGGGCACCGCCAGAGTGTCTGCTCGACTACTTCCCCAAAGACTGGCTGCTGGTGATTGACGAATCCCACGTCACCATTCCGCAGATTCACGCCATGTACAACGGCGATCGCAGCCGCAAAATGGTGCTGATCGACCACGGCTTTCGGTTGCCCAGCGCCGCCGACAACCGCCCCCTGAAGGCCGAAGAATTTTGGGAGAAGGTGAACCAGTGCATCTTTGTCTCGGCCACCCCCGGCAACTGGGAAATGGAGATCTCTGGAGGCAAAGTGGTCGAGCAGATCATTCGCCCCACCGGGGTGCTCGACCCCGAGATCTCTGTGCGCCCCACTGAGGGGCAGGTGGATGATTTGCTGGGCGAAATCAAAGAGCGGGCGGCGCGGCAGGAGCGGGTGCTGATCACCACTCTGACCAAGCGCATGGCCGAAGACCTCACCGACTATTTCGACGAACACGGCATTCGGGTGCGCTACCTGCACTCCGAGATCCACTCCATTGAGCGGATTGAGATCATCCAAGATCTGCGGGAGGGGCTATACGACGTGCTGGTGGGGGTCAACCTGCTGCGGGAGGGGCTAGATTTGCCGGAGGTATCCCTGGTAGCGATTCTCGATGCCGACAAAGAAGGGTTTCTGCGGGCAGAACGCTCCTTGATTCAAACCATCGGTCGCGCGGCCCGCCATATTAGCGGGCAGGCCATCCTCTACGGCGACAACCTCACCGACAGCATGGCCAGGGCAATCAGCGAAACCGAGCGCCGCCGCGCCATCCAAACCGCTCACAACGAGGCGAATGGTATTACGCCTACGTCGATTATTCGTCGCAACAGCAACTCGATTTTGTCGTTTCTCGAAGTGTCGCGCCGCCTCAGTGCCCACGAGCTAGAGGAGGTCTACGAGCACAAGGAAGAGCTGCCGTTGGAAGAAATTCCTGAGCTGATTGGCCAGTTTGAAAAGCAGATGAAAGAGGCGGCGAAGAACCTCGATTTTGAAGAGGCGGCTAAGTTTCGCGATCGCATTAAATCCCTGCGCGATCAGCTCTTGGGCAAGCGATCGTAAAATAGGTTCAGTAAATTGCAAAGTCCTTGTTAGCCCTCTCCCCCAGCCCCTCTCCCAGGGAGGAGAGGGGAGCCGGAAAACCTTTCAAAGCCCCTCTCCCAAGGTTGGGAGAGGGGTTTGGGGTGAGGGTCGAGTCAGTGCTGAGAGAACCCTTTTGAGGCTTACTCAATCAGCAGGGTTTTGGTCAAAATGACCATCCAGGTCTGAGCTCTGCTGGGCGATCCTGTCTCGACGGTGTTGGCGGGCACGGGGATGGGGTCGCTCCAGTCGTTGGGGTCTGCATAGCCGTAGGCGTGGAGGATTTTGATCGTGCGATCAATTCCGGCTAGGCTGCCGTAGAGCAGGTGCCGCACCCGCTCGGGGCGGGGCTGAGGCGTTGCAGAGTGAGACGGCGGAATGTTCGACGCGCCACTGGCGTCGGGTTCGAGATATTCAAACATCGGTTCTGTGTTCCTTCTATGGGTTTGAGGAAGACAGAACACGAAAACCCTAGCGCCCGCAGCTGAGGTGCAAACTGGGGGAGCTAGGGTACGATCGACCATAGCCCGGCAATCTGCTGAGTAGATTTGCGGGGTTAGCTGTTCGTTGGTGTGCCACCACCTTCGGACAGCGCCAAAGTTTTCGAGTTCTGCATGGTCGCCGGTCGGGTTGAACGGCTTAATGTAAGAGAATACTGGTACAGACGCTCGGCGTCAACAGTGGAGGAGAGGTTAAAGGAAGGGGGTGCAATCGTAACCTGCAACAAATAGGGGGTTACACATTGAAACTTTCCGCTCGATTTTCAGTATAAAAATATTAGCCTGATTAATTTCTACCTAATCACCCTCTACAGGGGTATTAAACTGCTAAAATTTCGTCTAACCATCCGCACGGAGATACTGGACTACAAAATCCTTTTAACAACGAGTTATGTATAGTTGTTTAGTCAAGATGAATCTCATAGCTACCTTGAAAGCCACGAAAACTGCCATAGATTGAAAACTTTAAACATTAAAAAACTTCATGACAGAGCAGATTCATATTAGAGACTTACTTCTCAATAAAGGCTTTTTCCCTGAAGTTTTACCACCTTGCTTTGATAGTGAGAATTTGGCCGCAAGCTTTGAGGGAAAGACTCAAGATATAGAAGCGCGGAAGTTCCATAATCGGTCAACAGATTACGTTCGCTATAGCGGTACAAAACATGACGGTCATCGGAGAGCTTATGGAACAGTAAATCCTATTCCTTATTTCAATGCTTGCCAGTTTATCTTCAGCAATTGGGAAATATTTGAGACTAAGTTTAAGTCATCGAAGCTGTCATTAGATAAAGTCAGATTAGGCCGCGACACAGAGGATCGAGCTATTATTGTTCCGACTTTGAGCGAGCTAACAGATCGAATATCATCTCAGCTCCGTTTTTCACCTTACATATTGAAAACCGATATTGCGCAGTTTTTCCCAAGCATCTACACTCATGCCGTGTCTTGGGTGGCCCATGGTCGTGATGTTGCTAAAGCCAATCTTAAACATAATTCTACCGCTGCAACGTTCAATGCATTTGACTGGTTCACTCAGCAATGCCAAAGTGGTCAAACTAGAGGAGTGACTGTTGGTCCTGACTCATTTAGGATTTTTGCTGAATTTATAAGCTGCGAAATTGACAATCAACTTCTCGAAAGGATAAACAACATAGACCCTCATATAATCATTGGGGGAGTTCGACACGTTGATGACTTTTATATTGGAGTAAGAAGCGAAGTCGATGCGGCAGTGGTTCTGTCGGTTCTGCGCGATGTTCTACAAACATATGAACTCCAGATCAACGATACTAAGACGAAAATAATTAGCGGTCTTGAGGCATTCGATGATGTGTGGGCTCAAGAACTCAGGACTATATCGCTCGAAGTGTGGTCGGGTAAGTACTCGTATGCAATTGACAAAGCACATGAAGTTGCAAAGTCAATCAAATCACAGAGCCCGATGAAATTAATCTTAAGACGTCTTGATGTAGCAAGATGCTATAGCTCAAATTCATGGGAAAGCATTGAGGCTATGCTTCAGCGTGTTTTGTGGCACTACGAGCATTGTACTGACTATGTCTGCCTTCTACTAACGAAGAGATTCGCGATACAACAGAGTTATGATCAAGAAGGTTGGTCAGAGACGGTAGCAATGTTGATCAAAAGACATTTGACATTCAATCAACACCATGAAATAGCATGGCTTCTGTGGACGGCCTTCGTATGCGATTTACAGCTTGACGAAGACCTCATATCCCAAGTGAGTAAGATGCAAAACTCACACCTGCGTGCGCTGATCATCGCTGCTTATCAAAAAGGTAAGTTAAATAAAAAGCCGCCTATTACACTTGGAAGCAGCCTCTCGACATCTGATTCAAATTGGCTCCATAATCTCGTGGGAAAGTCATCAGGCTACTCCAAAGCCAGATTTTCTGGCGACTTTGCAGATGAGTTTGAACATCTTGCAGAGAAAAAGGTTGAGCTTATAAACTTTGACAAGCATATGACATCTGTCTCGAGATCTAACAAAGCAGCGATAAGTTCGTCGAAGTACGGCTACGATGCTCAGGAGGATGTAAACGAAGACGAGATTGATTTTAGTCTTCAATTCTAGTAAACGTAAGGTGCGTTATCGGCTCTAATATTTTGGCAATTCTCCTAACCGCAACGCACCGATCTCTCCATTAGAATGCTTAAAACTACCAAAAGTGCATCATGCTGCGCGATAACACACCCTACCTAAGAAATTGTTTTGTGGATCGCCCTACAGCACTGGCCCTGCAATGTAGCCAGCAGTAGCCAAGGCAAATTCCTATTCCATTCCATTATCAAACGAATCACGAGGCGGCGAAGCCTTTACAGGCTACTTTGGTTGACTTCGATGACGCTGAAGCAAACTTGAGGATATCAGGCTTGGGTCTAGGGCGATGCTGTTTCTGTGCCTCATACCGTTCGTTGATCTCAACTTGTTTGCGATAAAAATAATATTGTTCTTGAAAATACTGATAAACCTCCTCGTAGGATTGTTCAATATTAAAATCTATCTCTTCCAGCTCTAGGGAAGTCAACGTTTTTTCGAGCAGTAGTGTCTTGATTTTGACATCCTCGATACTGTGCTTTCCACAGGACTTCAACAGTTCTATGCGCCACTTGAGCGGCACATAGGGCTCAATATCGATCGCAAAGTCTTTAGTGCCATTGCTGCGGATATAGCTAACCACTCGGCCAACCGCCGCGTATCCGCCAAACCGTTCAAACTTAGTCTCGATCTCGGCATCTTTGTCTACATACAGCCAAACATGGTCTAGGGTTCTGATTTGCGCCTGACAGCCTTTGTAGGGCACCACCTTGACATGGCGCAGCAGATAAGCCGTGTCTCCAGTTTTGTTAGCCGTTTCCCAATGACTTAAATATCCCTGAAAGCGAACATTTTGCCCTAGCCAATCGGCAAGCGGTCTACAGGCGATCGCTGACTTCTGCATCCTGATGCTCCCCTGACCCAGATTCATTTACTCTTAAAGGCCAATCCGTTATTTTTTCAGATTGCCCAATTGCGAGCCAATGATCTTAAAAGCGAGGGTAGAACTCAGGCAGTAGTGATGGGTTTGTTGAGGCGATCGCGCAGCACCCTTCTACAACCCACTAGGCCCGCTGTCCACACATCAGCCGCTGTTCTGCCGTCACCTGACTGTACATGGCCTCTAGAGCAGAAATGTTGTCCTTCAGCGTATAGCGCTGGAGCACCCGCTCACGGGCCTTATACCCCAACAGCTGGGTGATCTCGGCATGATCGCGCAAAATCGGCAAAATAGTTTGTAGCTGAGTTGCCACCCGCTGGGTATCGAGCACAATGCCCGCCCCCTCCGCCAGCACTTCACCATCGGCTCCGGCATCGGTGGCAATGCAGGCCGTGCCGCAGGCCATCGCCTCCAGCAGCGACAGCGACAGCCCCTCTACCAGAGACGGCAAAATAAACCCATCCGCCGCCCGCAAAATATCGATGCGGCGCTGCTCGTTGGCCAGGTAGCCCAGCCAGATAATGTCATCCTCGTCGCCGTAGTAGCGCTTCAGAGACGCCTCCAGGGGGCCGCTGCCGACGATCGCCAGCTTGCAGTTTGGCCCCATGTCGGCCTGACGCCAGCCCCGCAGCAGCGCCTCCACATTCTTCTCAAGGGAAACGCGCCCTTGGTAGACAAACAGCTGGCTGGCGTAGAGATCGGCCTTGACCGCCGACGGCCCCGGTGAGTAGCGGCGAGTATCGACCCCGTTGGGAATGACGACCAGCGTATCGTCGGGCACCCCGAGCTTAGTCAGCAGATCGCGCTGGAGATCGGAGAAGACGATGACGCGATCGTAGTTGGCCAGGCAGGGGGCGTAGAGCTGGTAGGTGAGGTGCTGGGTGCCCGAGGTCAGGCTGCGCACCCGGCGATCGAAGGCGGGGTGAAAGGTGGCCACCAGGGGAATGTTTAGCTCGGCGCAGATCTCTGGCAGCCGGAAATCGAGGGGCGACAGGGTGAGCGACGCGTGCACCAGGTCGGGCTGGATGCGCTCTAGCGCCTCTGCCAGCAGCTTGCCCGACTTCAGCGAGGGAATGGTGAGAATCTGCGACTTAAAAAGAAAGGGGAGGGGGACTTCCTGCGATCGCTCCGCAGAACTGCCCCGGTTGTGGCCATCCTGAGACTGGGCAAAATGGAGAAACGTTACCCGATGGCCGCGTTCAAGCAACGCGTTGGTGACCTCTCGGCCATAGGTGACGTTGCCGCAAAAGGGCGATTTCTTGCCAAGCCACGCGATGTGCATGCTGTTCAGCGTTATCCGTTAACAACCTAACCCAGCGCCAGCAAAATGCCGCCGCGACTGCCAAGCCCGCAGATCTGCCTTTGGTAAAAAAATGGAACCTAGCTTGGGGCCTGGGTCTTTCTCATTGCCGTATCGGCAATATACCAGGTTACAACTCCCCCTAGCCCTACCAGGGCTCCCATGCCGACAAAAACGTTAGCCAAACCCAGATGCGCTTCTATCACGCTAGCCAAGGCCAGGGGCAGGCTAAGGGCAATGTTGACCATGTTGTTCTGCAGCCCAAACACCTTGCCGCGCATGGCTTCCGGCGTTTTTTCTTGAATCAGGGTTTGCATCGGTATGCCAACAAAGGCCCCGCACAGCCCCAGGGTGGCAATAATCGCCATCGAAGCCCACAGCTGCTGCGTTGTCCAGGCCAGGGCAATCAGGCACACTCCCATCCCCAGGGCACCCCACAGACTCAGGTAGCGCCTTGGAAAACGTGGCCCAAAATTCCCCACCAGCACGGCCCCCAGGCCCAGGCCCAAGCCACCCGCCGCCAGCAAAAAGCCAAACTGCGACGCCTTGATAGCCGGAATCATCTCCGCTAGACGCACCGCCAGCACTGCTAGGGCCGCAAACACCGACGACAGCAGCACCAGCTGAATAATCGCTACCCGCACCTGCACCTGCTCTCCCAGGTAGCGCCAGCCGTCTTTGATGTCGGCCCAAAATTGAGATATATCTTCGTGGGCAGCGGATAAATTTTCTTTGCCAGGATCCATATTCATCAGGCAGAGCCCGGCTACCATATAGCTCAGGCCGACCAGAATCGCCGGGCCGTTGTTGGCGATACCGAGGATCAGCATTAGGCGATCGGCTAGGGCCAGAACCGGTTCCCCTACGGCAAACCCGATGATCACCGAGGCCATCATGGTGGTGGTGTAGAGCGAGTTGGCCGAGAGCAAATCTCCCTCAGCCACAATCAGGGGAATAATCGACTGCTCTGCCGGGGCAAAAAACTGAGTCAGGGTCGAGATCAAAAACGTGACGACCAGCAGCAGCAAAAAGGCCACCGGCAGTCCCATCACTGGCCCCCAGCCCGCCGTCAGCCAAATCCCGAGGGGCAGCGCAATCACCAGGCCGCCGCGCAGCAGGTTAGACCACACCAGCACCGGACGCTTGCGCCAGCGATCGACAAACACCCCCGCCAGCGCCCCGAACAGCACCGCCGGTATGGTAAACGCAATCATCACTGCCGAGACCCAGCCGCTGATGCTCTGCCCAGGGGTATCAAACCGGGCGGCGATGATGGCAATCATCAGCACCAGATAGACTTTGTCGGCGAGCTGAGAAAACAGCTGCCCCGTCCACAAAATCAAAAAGTTGCGATTCTTAAAAATGGCCCGAAACCCATTCTCAGGCTCTGGGTCAGCGGCCTCAGCGGCAGGAGCAGCGGGCAAAGTGGCGGTTTGGGATTTGGCATCTGCCCCAGCGCCTAGGTCGTTGCCGTGGCTAGACCCGCGATCTTCTGCCTGGGGCAAATAGTTTGCCTCGGTGGCCTCTGTATCAGCTTCAAACTCACGGAGCATGGGGTAACCAACGAACCTGGGCACTGGGCGGCGCAATATCCAGCAGTTTAAAGGGTAGCTAAACAGACATCAACTAAAGCCGCCGACCGAATAGGACGTTCAAAGTAGTTCTCAGTATATTCTCGCAGAAGCCGCTCGACTCGTGCCCATAGCTGCTGAGTTTTTCCGGTCGTAGGGTCTTTATGCTCTAGCCCCATGGATAGGGTAGATAAAATCTCCGGCTTGGTGAGCTGCTGGAGCAGGGCCACATCGGTGGCGGTGAGCAGCAGGGGGCGCTTGGGGGGGTGGCCGTAGTGGCCTTGCCCTTCGCTGAGTTGAGTGGCCCCGTTGGCCTGCACTAGCCCCCCCGATTCGCAGCTAAATTCTACTCGCCAGGTGGGGTCGAGCAGATTGGGCACGATCGCGACCCGGCTGAGGGTGCATCGCTGCACCTCTGGGGCCACCCCCGCCAGAGCCAGCAGGTGGTATAACCCGTGGCACAGGGCCGCCAGCACCGCCCCGGACGATGCCGTTTCCAGCCGCTCTAGATGTTCTACAAAAACGTGAAATAGCTCGCTCTGGGGAGAGTCGCTGAGGGCCATCAGCAGCACGACCTCCGCCAGATATTGGCTGGCGGTGAGTCGGGCCAAGTGACGGCTCAGCCCCGGAAAGGTGCGCACGGTTTCGGCCTGAATGAGCTTGTCGAGCCGCTTGCCCTTTACCACCAGGCACTCATTAATTACAAAGAGATCGCTGCGTCCGCCCAGCCGCGACTGGTGCTTACGCGACCCTGGTGCCACCGCCCGCACCAGTCCGACATCGGGGGTGAGGATGGTGAGCAGGCGATCGCTTTCCCCTAAGGGCATGGCCTTGAGGTTGATGCCGGTAGCTTTGTAAGTTTGGCTCATGGGGCAGTAGAGGGCTAGAGCTTTAGCATAACGTTCTAGCTAAGGAAGGTTTGCTCTGGGACGGGTTGGCGGGGGAGAGGGCGATCAGACTAAAACTCCAGGGAAAGGCTGATCCTGACTACGGGCTTAATCCTGCGGCATTCGCCGACATTAACCACGAAATACGCTGACAGTAATAGGCCAGTTCAGCACATTGCCTTAAACTGTAGAGGCAGATCAGAAGCATTAGTCATCATGATTTTTCCTGGGGCTCCGGTTACGGTGATCAACGTCAACGATACCTACTACGGGTTTCAGGGTCTGGTGCAGCGCATTACCGACGGCAAGGTAGCGGTGCTATTCGAGGGCGGCAACTGGGACAAGCTGGTCACCTTTGAAATGTCTGAGCTAGAGCCAGTCAGCTCTGGCAAGCGGCGCTAGGTACCGCCATGCGCTTACCCCTGCCCCAGACCACGGCCCAGGCGCGGCAGCCCGATCACATCGCCGAGGTGATTGAAACTGCAACTACTGAATTTTTGGCCCAGTGCCTAGAGCCTGAGGCGCTGGCGTTTTCGGCCATGCCCCCCTTTGGCAGCTGGGTCACCGCCTTGGATGAGGAGTCAGGCAATACCGTCTATGGGGTGGTCTACCACGCCACCACCAGCCCCATCGACTCGGTGCATCGGGCGCGGGCGCTGGGGCTGTCGCTCGAAGATTTGCGCCAGCAGCAGCCGCAGATTTTTGCCATGCTCAAGACCGAGTTTAAGGCGGCAATCGTGGGCTTTCGCGCCCCTGACCTAGCCGGGCGACCCCAGGGGCCGATCTTTCAGCACCTGCCGCCCCGCCCGCCCCAGGTACACCAGGGGGTGTATGCCTGCTCGCCCGAAGTCGTGATTGAGTTTACCGAACAGCTCGATTTTTTAAGAACCCTGCTGGCTATGGGCAGCGCTCCGGTCGATAGCCTGGTGGCGGCGGTGCTGCGCCAGGGCTACCAGCTCCGCAAGCTCGATCGCGCCTGGCTGGTGCAAGCGGGCCGCACCCTCAGCATTTTTCTAAAGGATGACTACGATCGCCTGCGGATCATCCTGGGGCAAATCTACGCTTAACTATGGAAACCTTTGACTGGATTGTGGTCGGCAATGGTCTGGTGGGGGCAGCGGTCAGCTACGAACTGGCCCGGTGTGGTCTCTCAGTGCTGCTGATCGATCGCGCCCTAGAGCCCAGCAATGCCACCCGCTACAGCTATGGCGGTATCCCTTACTGGTCGGGCAGCACCGCGCTCACCCAGCAGCTCTGTCAGGAGGGCATTGCCAAACAGCGCCAGCTCAGCGACGAGCTGGAGGCCGACACCCAGTTTCGCGAGCTGGATCTGGTGCTGACCCTAGCGGCGGACGGGAACCCCGATGTCGCCGCCAAAGCTTACGCCAAATGTGCGACGCCGCCCCGGTTTGTGTCGGCTGCTGAAGCCCAGGAGTTGGAACCGCTGCTGAATCGGGATGCGATCGCCGGAGCTTTCACCGTACGCCACGGCCATGTCTCCCCAGTAGCCCTGGTCAGCGCCTACAACCAGGCGTTTCAGCGCTTAGGCGGCACCCGCATGATTGCCGATGTGGTAGATGTGGTGCGAATCAAAGACCGCATCACGGGCGTGTTAACCACCGAGCAGGCCTGCCCCGCCAAGAACGTTCTGGTGGCGGCGGGGGCCTTGAGCCGATCGCTGCTGCACCAGGCCCAGGTCAATATTCCGCTTTACTACACCCACGCCGAGCTGATCGAAACACCGCCGCTTGATCTCAGGCTGCGATCGCTGATTATGCCCGCCCAGACCCAGCGCTTTGCACAGGAATTTGAGGCGAGTCAGCCCGATACCGACGGACAGTGGGATGAGCCGGGCCATGAGCTGACCCCTGCCATTCTTGATAGCGGGGCGATTCAGTTTTTAGACGGCCATATCTGTCTGGGCCAGATCAGCCGCACGCTGACCGATTTGGATGCAGAGCTGGATGGGGCGGAGAGCGATCGCACCCTGCGGGCCGCCATGGCGGTTCAAATTCCTGCTCTGGCGGATGTGCCGGGCTCCTGGCGGCGCTGCCGTGTCAGCTTTAGCCGCGATGGGTTGCCGCTGGTAGGCGCTGTCCCTGGAGTTGAGGGGCTGCACGTGATGGCCGGGTTTAGCGCTCCTTTTGTGTATTTGCCGCCGGTTGCCCAGCGCTTTGCCCAGGCGGTGGTGGGTGAGGCGGATACGGCGATCGCAGCGATGGCCCTCGATCGCTTTTCCCAGCCATCTTAAATATTCGGAAACTCTCCCATAAACTTCACTTCGGTTTGCAGGCGCACGGCCCAGCGGGCTTCTACCTCATCCTGCACGTGGTGAATCAGGTGTTGAATGTCGGTGGCGGTGGCACCGCCCAGGTTCACAATGAAGTTGGCGTGGCGTTCAGATACCTGGGCATTGCCAATGCGGTAGCCTTTCAGTCCGGTTTTCTCAATCAGCGTCCCCGCCGTGTAGGGATAGGGGTTGCGAAACACACTGCCGCAGTTGGGCAGGTCGTAGGGCTGGGTGGCCCGCCGCTGGTTGAGCCCCGCCAGGGTGTCGGCCACCACCACCTCGGGGTCGTGCCCCGGCTCCAGCTGAAAGGTGGCATCCAGCACCACCCGCCGTCCCCCTTGAAGGATGGAGGTGCGGTACTGAAACGCCAAATCCTTGGGAGTCAGAGTCAGAATGCCGGTGTCTGGGTCGAGGACGGTGGCTGAAACCAATACGTCCGCTGTGCAGCCCCCATGGGCACCGGCATTCATCACCACCGCGCCGCCCACCGTACCAGGAATGCCCACGGCCCACTCCAGGCCGCGACAGCCGCGCTTGGCGGCCTTCCACGCCAGGGTGGGCAGCGGTTCACCCGCCGCCACAGTGACACGACCCGCTTCGCCAAACTCAGTGCCGCGCCAGCGACGGGTGCAGAGAACGAGGCCGGGGATACCGCGATCGCTGATCAGCAGATTCGACCCTGCCCCCAGGGGGGTGATCTTGAGATTGGCGGCGATCGCCCAGTCTAAAACCTGCTCCAGCTCGCTCTGGCAGCGCGGCATAGCCAGCCACTCCGCTGGGCCTCCCACGCGAAAGGTGGTCAGCGGCTGGAGCGACACCTGAGATTTTAGACAAGCAAAATTAGGAGCGACTCCAAGGGTTTGGTTCATGGTCCCAGCTCTCAACAGTCGTTCCCTAGGCTAGTCAACTCCGTCGCGATTCCGGCACGGATCGCTCCGCGAATCGCTGGTGCCTAGCAGGCCTCTTGCAGCGAGGGCACTTCGGCCTCGGCATAGTAAGCCATCACCTGAGGAATAATCTGGTTGAGGTTGCCCGCCCCCATAAACATTACTAGGTCGCCAGGGCGCAGGCTGTGAGCCAGGGCCGCCTGAATGTCATCTAGGGTGTGGCCGTACAAGACTCTCGGGTGGGCATGGCCCACGGCATCGGCTAATTGGCGACCCGAGACCCCAAAGGTATTCTTCTCGCCCGCGCTGTAGATGTCGGCCATAATCACCTGGTCGGCATCGACAAAGGCATCGGTAAAGTCGTTCAGCAGCGCCGCCGTACGGCTAAATCGGTGGGGCTGAAACACGGCCACCACGCGACGGTTATCCTGACGGCTATCCGCCATCAGGGTCTGGTCGGCTTTGATGCGAGCCGCCGCCAGGGTGGCGCGAATTTCGCTGGGGTGGTGGGCGTAGTCATCAAAAAACTGAATGCCGTTGTAGCTGCCCCGGTGCTCAAATCGACGGCGAGCGCCGCAAAATTTCTCCAGCACATCGGTGATTTTGTCAAAGGCGATGCCCAGGTGCCGACCCACGGCCACAGCGGCCAGAGCGTTGCTGAGGTTGTGACAGCCCAGCACCCGCAGGCGTAGCACCCCCATTGGTTGGCCCAGTTCCCAGACCAGGGCCGAAGTGCCCTCGGCCCCAAACTGCACGTCGGTGACGTGGTAGGTCGCACCGCTGTCGGGGCTGAGACTGTAGGTCACATCGGGGTTGAGGCTGGTGCGCACTACCTCGCAGTCGGCGCTGGCGACCAGCAGACCGCACTGGCGCTGAAAGGTCTGAAAGATCTGCACCACATCTTCCAGGTCTCGGTAGTGGTCGGTGTGGTCTAGCTCGATGTTGGTGACAATGCCAATGCTGGCCGACAGCTTCGCCAGGGTGCCGTCTGACTCGTCGGCCTCGGCCACCAGGTAGGGGCCGTGGCCCAGGCGAGCATTGCCGCCCCAGCTCGACACCTCACCGCCCACCACAATGGTGGGATCGAGGTTGGCATTGAGCAGCAGGTGGCCAATCATGCTGCTGGTGGTGGTTTTGCCGTGGGTGCCGGCAACGGCGATGCTGCTATACTCGCGAATCAGCGCCGCCAGCAGGTCAGAGCGGTGCAGGATAGGGCAGCCCAGCTCTAGAGCCGCCTGATACTCAGGGTTACGGGTGTCGATCGCGGTGGAACAAACCACTTGAGGAGTCGCGTCTGGAACCATAACTGGTGTCGCAACCTTAGACCCTACCGCTACGCTGGATCCGGTGCGGCCCGCTGCGGTGGCGAGGACAGGCTGGTTGGTGTTGAGAAAATAGCTGAGGTTAGCGGCTTCTTGTTGCCAAAAGATGTGGGCACCGGCCTCTTGCAGGCGTCGGGTGATGTGGGTTAAACGCAGGTCAGACCCCGATACGGGCAGGTTTCGTTTGGTCAGAATGTAAGCCAGCGCCGACATGCCAATGCCGCCTATCCCAATGAAATGAAAGGGCCTGCCGGTAAAATCTACGGAAATCGGCATCGTTACACTCCTTAGAACACCACACCACACCAAGTGTCAGGCGTAATCATAGCAAGAATTGCCGAATTGGCCTAAACATCGCTATTAGCCTGACTGGGCGGCGGTTCGGCAGTTTTTTGACTCTGATCCCCGCCAGGGCTGAGGTGGGTTCAATCGTTTGGCCAGCCCTCAGGAGGCCTGTCTGCCCAAGGCTTGACTGATGCTTCAAAGAGCGCTGCCATGGGGCAATGGTCGACATAGGGTGGGTCAAGCCTTTGCCTATCCTCATCTCTATATAAAGAGCCCATAAGGGCCGCATATCAATTTTCTATGTAAACAGAAGGGACGAAGTAGAAATACTTATGCTGTTTCCCAGAATTGAGTCCAAAGCGTGGGTCGAGAGGGGGCGATCGCCAGACCCTACCATAGACTCACAAAGTCTATCTTGAATTATGGATAGATTCAGTTCAATGGCTGGCCCCTATAAAGTGGATCATGCTTTGCGATATTATGGTGTCGTCTAAGAATAGATACCTAGTCCGACTACAACAGAGGGTTAAACGCAGTGGTTAGAGTAGCAATTAATGGTTTTGGCCGCATTGGCCGTAATTTTCTGCGCTGCTGGTTGACGCGCGAGAACAGCCAGCTTGAGGTGGTCGCTATTAACGATACGTCTGATCCTAAGACTAACTCCCACCTGCTGAAGTATGACTCGATGCTGGGTCGCCTCGATGCCGACGTCAGCGCCGGAGAGGACACCCTGATCGTCAATGGTAAGAGCATTAAGTGCTACTCCGATCGCAACCCCAACAACCTGCCCTGGGCCGCTTGGGATATCGACCTAGTGATTGAGTCCACCGGAGTATTTGTCAGCGAAGAGGGGGCCTCTCGCCACATCGAAGCGGGCGCTAAAAAAGTGCTGATTACCGCGCCGGGCAAGGGCGGCGGCATTGGCACCTATGTTATGGGCGTCAACCACCAAGAGTACACCCACGATCGCCACAACGTGGTCAGCAACGCCAGCTGCACTACCAATTGCCTGGCCCCCGTGGTCAAGGTGCTGAACGACAACTTCGGCATCATCAAAGGCACGATGACTACCACCCACAGCTACACGGGCGACCAGCGGCTGCTCGACGCTAGCCACCGCGACCTGCGCCGGGCTCGCGCTGCTGCGTTGAACATTGTGCCCACCACCACCGGGGCAGCCCAGGCTGTGGCTCTGGTGATTCCTGAAATGGCGGGCAAGCTGAACGGCATCGCCCTGCGCGTGCCTACCCCCAACGTGTCGGTGGTTGATCTGGTGATTCAAGTCGAGAAGCCTGCGATCGCAGACCAGATCAACCAGGCGTTGAAGTCTGCTGCCGAAGGCCCCATGAAAGGCATTCTGGCCTACAGCGACCTGCCCCTAGTCTCCAGCGATTACCGCAAGACCGACGAGTCTTCCACCGTTGATTCAAGCCTGACCATGGTGATGGGCGGAGACATGGTGAAAGTGGTGGCCTGGTACGACAACGAGTGGGGTTACAGCCAGCGCGTCGTTGACTTGGCTGAGATGGTAGCCGCTAACTGGAAGTAGACAGCGGCACTCCGCTAACTAAATTCCTTAAGCACTATGAAAAGGGGGCCGCGATCGCGCCCCCCTTTTTGCGTTTTAGAGAGGAAATTTTAGGCGTGATGGACTACATCGAGGACAGCTCGGGCCGCAGCACCGCCACCCGAGCTTCACTCAGGGCAACATAGCTGCGCTTGAGGTCATCGAGCAGAACAGCGGCCCCTTTGGTGTCGCCCAGGGCGCAGGCGATCGACAGGTGGTGCTGAAGGTGCACGATCGCCCGGTTGTGATCGCCCATGGCAATGCTGGCCTGGGTGAGCTGGGTGAGAATACGGCGGTTAGTGCGGTTGTCGGTAGCCCCCTCGCCGCTTTCGCTGACGGTTAAGAAGCGCTCGTAGCAGTCGATGGCCTGGGGATACTCCCGCAGGGTGAGGTAGGTGTTGCCCAGGTTCTGCAAAATTTGCAGCTTGGTGGTGCGATCGCCCAAACTGGTGGCCATCATCAGGCTGGCTTCGTAGAGGGTGGCGGCCTGACGGGTCAGCCCCTTGGCGCGATAGATCATGGCCAGGTTGTTGAGCGATCGCATTTCGCCGGGGCGATCGCCAATTTTTTTCGCTAGGGTCAGACTCTGGCCCATGTACTCTAAGGCCCGCTGGAGGTTGCCCAGGTGGCGGTAGCTGTTGCCTAGATGGCCCAGGGTCTGCTGCATCAGGGCATCGTCGCCCAGCTCACGGGCAATGCGCAGGCACTGCCGCCCGTAGTCTGCCGCCCACAGGTAGTCGGCCACCCGGTAGTACAGGCTGGCCAGGGTGAGCAGTACCTTGGCCTGGCGCTCCTTGTCCCCCAGGTTGCGGTAGCTCTGAAGCGCCTGCTGCAACAGGGACAGGGCTGGGGTGTACTGCCCCTGCCGCAGGTGGGCTAAACCTTGCTTCAGCCATTGGGAAGCTTCTGCTGCCTGGCACTGGTGGTAGCCCTCAGCAATGCGCTCGGCCTGGGCGAGCAGCGATGGATCGCGGGGCACGCGTACCGTGGTCTCGTCGGCAAGAATATAGGTGGGGCGAATGGGAGGCATAGAGGAAGTCATAGGCCGAAGCCGCAGAGCTGCTGCGGTAGCGTTTATCGAAGTGTCATAACGGTGAGGGAATCAGGTAGATCGCGTTGTCTTAATCGTAGGTTTATGAACCTCAAGGTGACACCGTGCTATTACGACATCTTCACGAGGGAAGACCCCACCTCCTGCGCAAATCAACTGATCTGGACTCGGTTTATGGGAATAAAAATGTCGTTTTCTCAGCTCAGTTAAGCGATTGGCATTAGGCCGGTGCGGAACCTACGTAAAGCGCTATTGCCGCCTCTGTAGTCTCACGGGGCGTTGGTTTGCCGTTCCTGCTTGGGTGAAGACGGCTGCCACTGATTACACTGGAGAAGCTTCATTATGTGTAACGCTGCCTGTGCCCTCCCTCCCCCTTCAGGATGAAACCCTGCTGTTTGAGCCCGCTACCCCCTCGGAGGATGCGCTGTCCGTGGTGTTCGCTTTCCCCAACGAGTACAGCGTGGGCATTACCAGCTTGGGCTATCAGGTGGTGTGGGCCACCCTGGCCCGCCGCGCCGATATCAGCGTCAGTCGGCTGTTCACCGATGGCCATGAGCCGCTGCCTGCCGTGGTGGATGTGCTGGGCTTTTCACTGTCCTGGGAATTGGACTACGCCAACCTGCTGACGCTGCTAGAGCAGCTCGATATTCCGCTGTTTGCGGGCGATCGCACCGCCGATCACCCCTTGGTCTTTGGCGGAGGCCCGGTGCTCACGGCCAACCCCGAGCCCTTTGCTGACTTCTTCGACGTGATTTTGCTGGGGGATGGCGAGACTCTATTAGATGACTTTTTTGATGCCTTGGTTGAGCTAAAGGCTGCTTCCCGTGCTGAAACCCTGCGCCGCTTAGCGAGGGTGCCGGGCATTTATGTCCCTTCTCTGTACGAGGTTACTTACGATGGGCCGACGGGGGGTGTCCGGGCGATCGCGCCAGTAGATGACGATATCCCCGCTGCGGTACAAAAGCAGACCTATCGGGGCAATGTGCTGTCGGCTTCGACCGTGGTTACCCCCCACGCCGCCTGGGAAAACATTTTTATGGTGGAGGTGGTGCGCAGCTGTCCAGAGATGTGCCGCTTTTGCCTGGCTAGCTATCTGACGCTGCCCTTTCGCCCCGCCAGTCTAGAAGAATCCCTAATGCCCGCCATTGAGCAAGGGCTTGCGGTCACCAGTCGCTTGGGATTGCTCGGGGCTTCAGTGACCCAGCATCCCGAGTTTGACCAGCTGCTTGACTATTTAAATCGGCCCCAGTTCGACGATGTACGGATCAGCCTTTCCTCGGTTCGGACCAACACCGTCACCCCTAAGCTGGCTGAGACCCTGACCCGTCACGACAGCCGCTCGATCACCATTGCGATCGAGAGTGGGTCAGAGCGGGTGCGCCAGATCGTCAACAAAAAACTCGAAACCGACGACATCGAGCGCGCCGCCGTCAACGCCAAGGCCGGGGGGCTCAGCGCCATGAAGCTCTACGGCATGGCGGGCATACCGGGTGAGACTATGGATGATCTGGAGCAAACCGTCGCCCTGATGCGGCGGCTCAAGAAAGCCGCCCCCGGCCTGCGGCTCACCTTTGGGTGCAGCACCTTTGTGCCCAAGGCCCACACCCCGTTTCAGTGGTGCGGGGTCAACCGCGAGGCCGAGAAACGGCTCAAGTATCTGCAAAAGCACCTGCGCTCAAAGGGCATCGACTTTCGGCCCGAGAGCTACAACTGGTCGGTAATACAGGCGCTGATTTCGCGGGGCGATCGCCGCCTCGCCCCCCTGCTAGAGCGGGTACGCCACTACGGCGATAGCTTAGGCAGCTACCGCCGCGCCTTCAAAGACTTCCAGGGCCAGATTCCGCCGCTAGACTACTACGTCCACGAAGACTGGGATCTCGATCAACCCCTGCCCTGGGATCACCTGCTGGGGCCGCTGCCAAAGGCGACTCTACAAAAGCACTTTGACTCGGCTGGGGTAGAAGCCGTACCCGCTTAACGACAGAATGCTCTGGCAAATCGGCAACCTCGGCTCTGAGTCCAGTTAGGGGCTGATGACCTCACCCAGGGTTTGCTCGTATTCCTCCAAAGCCGCCAGCACCGCTTCTAGCTCTCGGCGGTGGGGTGCACTGGGGTCGAGCTGATATCGGAGCCGGGCTTTTCGGTAGCGTATTTCCTGTCGATCGCGTCGAGTTTCGCGTCGATCGCGTCGAGCTTCGCGTCTTGCTCCCTCAGCTTCTCGTCTTCCTCTCTCAGCTTCGCGTTCTGCTCTCTCAGCTTCGCGGTCTCGTGCTTCAGTCTCGCGGTCTCCTTCTCGATTTCGACGGTTCCACTCAACGCCGAAATTAGCCAGTGTAGCCAGGAGGGCTGCCACAGTGAGTCGGTTGCTCCAGAGTTGGGGCTGGGCGACGGCGCTGAGGAATTGGAAGTCTTGTTGGTCATAAAACCGGAGGAATGCGACGGCAATAGCGAGAACTGTCACCAGACTGCCGGGAAGCAGGCCCAAAAAGTTAATCCACACCTGACGGCTGAGCAATTTCATTTTACGCCATCTCACCTTGGCCCTGGGGCGACCCACGCAGAGCAAGTCTTGCTAAGGATTCCCCAGCTGAGGGCCGACGGCGCACTGGGGTTGAACCAGGCAGGGCAACGAGGGGGATTCTGCGTTACCGGCAGCCCAAACTATCCCTGGTCGCCACCCCGGTGGTCTCATTCACGCCGTCGGCGTACTTGCACATCTGGGCGGTCTGAAAGCGATCGACGATCGCCCCCGAAAAATCAGCCCCGGTGATATTGGCATCGCCAAAGCTGCTGCTGGTGAGCAGGGCATCGATAAAGATAGCGTTAGAGAGGTCAGCGCCGTCGAAAATGACGCGATCGGCAAAGGTGCCTGTCAGGTTGGCCCCAGCCAGGTTGGCCCGCAAAAACGACGCCTTGGTGAGAATGGTTTTGCTCAGGTCGGCTTTCTCAAAGTTGGCCTCCCGCATCTCTGCCGCCGCAAAGGAGGTGCCCGAAAGCTTCTTGCCTGAGAAATCACGGAAGCTGAGGTCGGTGAGGGTGTAATCGACCGTATTGTCTTGGGCATGGGCAGTGGGGGCAACACCGAGCCACCCGGCGACCATGACGACCAGGGCGCAGACAATCGCAAAGGCTTGGGGGAGGGGGAGAAACATATCCAAGGCATCTGTAAGGGGGCAAAGGGCGCTAGACCGTGCCCATAGAATTTCAGATCTAGGGCTTGATTGGCACGCTGCGCTTTGCTCATCCTACAAAGTTTTAGGGCAAAGTTCTGGGGCGAAGTTTTGGGGCTGTGCCGTAGGGGAGTTAGAGCCTTAAAGAATAGAATTCAGGGCAGTCTGTAGGTGCTCAGGGAGGCGGCGCAGTATCCGGCGAGTTGCGAAATCTACTGGAGCTAGGGTGACGGTGCCTTCGATGCAGGTTTCTTGGGTGGCGGCGTTTTGAATGTCGTAGTGCCAGACAAAGCGGACTCCTTTGGTGGGTTTAAGGTGGGCTTTGACTAAAGCTGTGTCGCCTAGGGTGAGCGATCGCCGATACTTCAACCCCAAATCCACCACGGGCAAATCGACCCCGGCCTTGACCCAGTCGGTAAAGGTGAGCCCGCAGTTGCTGAGATAGTTCACCCGAGCTTCCTCCATCCAGGCAATGTAGGTACCGTGCCAGACAACGCCTGCGTAATCGGTGTGGTGGGGTTGTACTACGACTCGGTGCTCATACCAATGGGACTGTTTCATCTATAAGCCCAACCAGCGGGCGAACTCTACTACAAATTATGAATCGCGCCAAAATAGGCTCAAAACCAGTGCCTATGATGGTTGAGAACACCTTAGCTCAGTTTTATATCCCGTTGAGCCGATGGTCTTAGACGGTTGGGAGAGGGCATCACCTCAGGCTTTCTGCATCGAGACCTGCCCTTGGACACCGGCCCATCCTTCTTAACCCTTGAGCTCAACCACACGAGGACACCATGATCGAAAAAATTCTTTTGGCCGACTCTGGCACTGGCAACACCGAAGCCATGATGAAAGCACTAATGGAAATTCCGTTAGTGCAGCGAGCCTCGGTGACGGTGCTGCACGTGGTGCCATCCCAGGTGTCTGCGGAGACCATGGCCGAGCGCTGGGAGGCTGGGGGTCGCACCCTGGCCAATGCCATTACCAACCTCAACCTTGACCCTAGCCGAGTCAACGCCGTGCTGCGGGAGGGCGATCCTAAAGATGTGGTGATTCAGGTGGCCGACGAGGTCGATGCCGATCTGATCATTATGGGCTCACGCGGGTTGCAAGGGCTCAAGGCAATTCTCGAAAATTCTGTCAGCCAGTACGTGTTTCAGCTGTCGTCGAGGCCCATGCTGCTGGTCAAAGACGATCTCTACAGCATTCGCCCCATGAAGCGGGTGATGGTCGCCATGGATAAATCTGACTCAGCGCGCGAAGGGCTAAACATTGCTATTTCTCTGCTGCGCGACGTTAAGGGCGGTGAGCTGACCCTGGTGCATACGGTCTCTAGCCTGAAAACCAAGCCTTTTGATGTGGCCACCGCCGACCCTAACCAAGACCCCATTTTGACAGCGGCGGCGGCTGAAGCGAAACGGTATGGCATCGCCTATAAGCTGTCGGCCCCTGAGGGTAAGCCAGGTCGCCGCATCTGCCAACTGGCCGAAGAGCGCAATGTGGATCTGATTATTCTGGGCTCCCCCGATCGCCGTCCGACCATTGCCAAGGGCCTGCCCGACCTAGACAAGATACTGGGCGAGTCGCTGACCGACTTCGTGCGGGTGTACGCCCCTTGCCCAGTGCTCTTGACCCGGATGGCAGGCTAGATGACGTTGACCATTGTGCCTTTACCCTGGCGGTAGAGGCGCTTGGGTTTAGAGTCTTGGCTTGATTCTGTGAAGGGCATGGCGTTGGGTAACTGCCTGTAAAAATTCGTAATGCAAACGATCGTCAAATAGGTCTAAGTTAAACAAATGTGGCTTTTGTCAGGGCATGTTACGGCTTCTCATAATTGAAGCCGGTCTGGCTGGCCAAGTATTGTCTAACCGAAACTCCGTTTAAACCTCACCTTTTAATTCACCCTAGAGCGAGACAGTCAGCATGAGCAGTAACCTATCCACCGAACTGCGCGAAGGCACCAAGAAAGCCCACACCATGGCCGAAAACATGGGCTTTGTGCGCTGCTTTTTGCGGGGTGTGGTTGAGAAGAACTCTTACCGCAAGCTGGTGGCCAACTTTTATTACGCCTACGCGGCGATGGAAGAGGAGCTAGAGCGCCATAAAGACCATCCGGTCGTCTCTAAGATTTACTTCCCTGAGCTACACCGCAAGGCCTCGCTAGAGTCCGATCTGGCCTACTACTACGGCCCCAACTGGGCGAATGAAATTTCGATGACTCCTGGCGGTCAGCGCTACGTCGATCGCATTCGTGAAGTGGGCAACAGTGCGCCTGAGCTGTTGGTAAGCCATTCCTACACTCGCTACATTGGCGATCTGTCAGGTGGGCAAATTCTCAAGGGCATTGCTCAGCGGGCGATGAACCTCTCTGAGGGCGAGGGCACGGCGTTTTACGAGTTCCCTGAAATTTCGGATGAGAAGGCGTTTAAGGCCAAGTATCGCGAGTCGATGGATGCGGCTCCGGTGGATGATGCCATGATTGCCCGCATTGTCGAAGAGGCCAACGATGCCTTTGGCGTCAATATGCAGATGTTCCAAGAGCTGGAAGGAAATCTGATTAAGGCGATCGGTCAGATGCTGTTTAATACGCTGACCAGCCGTCGTCGTCGGGGCAGCACTGAGTTGGCTACCGCCGAGTAGAATCTCCGGTTTATTCCAGACCGTTGATTTCTGTTTTCAACTACCGTATTGAGGAAGTGACTCACCGTCGCTTCCTCAATTTTTTGGAGCGTAGGGTGCATTCGCGCAGCAATGCACCGCCCTGGAGGAGATCCATTGGTCTTAAATCCAGATCTACCGCTGGGGGCGTTTCGATTGCCCCCAGACCCCATCGACCAGGGCCGTTCCGCCGCCCTGGACCCAACGGAAAGGATTGATCTGCCATCGGTTTAAACCTCTGTATTGCCAATTGACTGATTCGCAGATCTGGTCGGTACTGTAGGGTGGGCATTGCCCACCATCTGATAAGACACTTGTAAGACAACCACCTGGTCGGGCTGGAGGGATAGCTGAGGTTAAAAGTGAAGGCAGTGGCAACGTTTGTTCGAAATCTTAACTCTGGCTGGAGTTGGCGACACACAGGTCTAGTTGCCCTCAGCGGGGTTTTGATGGCGCTGGCGCTGCCGCCATGGAGTCTTTGGCCATTGGCCTGGGTAGGGCTGGTGCCGCTGTGGTGGGTAGTGTTAGCGACGCCCTCAATGGAGTTAGCAGCTACCTATGGTCTGCTGTGGGGGCTGGTGTATTACGGTATTTCGCTGGCGTGGATTACCCACCTGCACCCGTTGATGTGGATGGGGGTGCCCTGGGGAAGTAGCGTTGCGATCGCGCTTTCCTCCTGGCTCTTTATCGTTCTCTGGGGTTCTGTTTGTATTGCGGTGTGGGGTGGAACGATCGCCTGGGCTTCCCATCGCTGGCCTAAGCGCTCATTTTGGCTGGTGCTCACCGGTACTGCTCTGTGGTGCTTCCTCGAAGCGCTACGCAACCACAGTCCTCTCGACTGGTCGCCCCTCAGCCTCACCCAAAGCCCCAACAACCTGTGGATTTTGCACCTGGCTAGAGTTTCCGGGCCAGGAGCCATCACCGCCATTCTGGTCGCTACCAACGGTCTCCTCGCCCTCGCCTTTTCCCCAGTCCCCAAGCTACTGGGCAGCCCGCCCCCATCCCCCCATCCCCCCATCCACTCATCCACCCGCCGCTCCCTGACCCTCACAGCGATCGCACTAGTACTGCTCGGCCATACCCTCGGTGCTATCCTCTACGCCCGCACCGAGACCGTTCCCGCCAGCCAGTCCCTCACGTTGGGGCTGATTCAGGGCAATGTGCCCACCCGCGAGAAGCTCACGCCCCAGGGAGTCAACCAGGCATTAGAGGGCTACACCAGCGGCTACCGTTCCCTAGTGGCCCAGGGGGTAGATGCGGTGGTGACACCAGAAGGGGCGATGCCGCAGCTGTGGAATCCGAATGCGCCCCAGATTGCGGCCATCATTCGCATGGTGGAGCAAGCCGGAGTTCCCCTGTGGTTGGGGACGTTTGCGCCAGTGCTCGGGGAGGGGCGATCGCAGTACACCCAGAGCCTGCTCGAAATTCGCCCCAACGGCCAAACCTACGGGCGCTACGACAAGGTGCAGCTAGTGCCCCTGGGAGAATACGTGCCATTTGAGGCGGTGCTGGGTCGCCTGATCAGTCGCCTGTCGCCGTTGGATAGCTATCTGGTGCCAGGGGCAGCCGACCAGCGGTTTGTGACTAGCGTTGGCCAGGGCATTGTTGGCGTGTGCTACGAGTCGGCCTATAGCCGTCTGTTTCGCCAGCAGGTAAAAAGCGGCGGCGAGTTTATCGTCACCGCCTCTAACAACGACCCCTACCCGGTGTGGATGATGAGGCAGCACCACGGGTTTGACGTGCTGCGAGCGGTGGAGAGCGATCGCTGGGCGCTGCGCGTGACCAACACCGGGCTTTCTGGCCTGGTCGATCACCACGGTCGCACACTCTGGCTGGGAGAGCCCCACACCTACCTCACCCACCGCGCCGAGCTAGATCGTCGCCAGAGCCTCACCCCCTACATTCGCTGGGGCGACTGGCTGACGCCGCTGTTGGTGGGAGCAACGCTGGTGCTGGGATGGGGCGATCGCCGCTGATATTAGTTTTGAGTTTTAGGTTTTGAGTGTTGAATTATTCCCCAATTCAAAATTCAAAATTTGCCTGCCTGGGGCCTAAAGAAATCGAGCGTCGCCAACAGGGCACCGCCGACGATTAGCGCGCAGGCCAACCCCACCACCGCTGTGGCCTCGGCCCGGCCAAAGACGATCAGCAGCAGGGTCGAGAGTAAGGGAGCTGCGTAGGAGAGCGCCCCGAGCACGCGAATATTGCCGCGTTTCACCCCGTAATCCCAGGTGAAGAAGGCTAGCCCCACCGGCCCCAGCCCTAGGGCGAGAATGGCGGCCCATTCCCAACCCACCGGAGCCACTGTTGTTTCAAACAGAGCGTGACAGATCCAGGCCAGCAGGGCCGTGGCTCCGCAAAAGCCCCCCACGGCATTGGTCGGAATCGCCCCAAAGTATCGAGAGAGAATCGAGTAGCCCGACCAGGTGAGGGCGCAGACCAGCGCCGCCAGGTAGCCGGTGGTGTATTGGGCGTCAAAGCTAAACCCCTGCCCCTTGGTGACCAGCAGACCCGCGCCGAGAAAGCCAGCGATCGCCCCCGCCCCGTGAAACCACCGCAGTCGCTCGCCCGGCAACAGCGCCGAAAAAAACACGATTAGCAGCGGCCACAGGTAGGCGATCAAACTCGCTTCCACCGCCGGGGCGTGGCGCAGCGCCATGAAATAGAAAAAGTGGTAGCCAAACAGCCCAACGATACCCAGCAGCCAGACCTGCCAGGGCAGCCGCAGGTGCCGCAGCACACTGCCCCCGGCCCGCAGCCAGGCGGCCAGGCCAATGCAGAATGCGATCGTAAACGCCATCGCCGTTAGCTGAAAGGGCGGCACGGTGCCGCTCAGGTCGGTCAGCAGGGCCAGGGTGGCCCACATGAGCACCGCCGAAAATCCAATCATGGTTGGCCGTCGTTGGTTCTGGGCTGGCTCCACAATGCTCTTCCTTAGCTATCCCCTAGCTGTGTATTGTAGAGAGGCCATGCACCCAAACAGCTTTAGAGCAGAATCTGTCGATTCCTCTAAGAACTATAGAAGCAAGAGAAGAATCATTCTATGACTACTCCCCTCTCTGTTTTAGTCACTGGTGCCACCGGGCGTACTGGGGCGATCGCCGTCCAAAAACTTCAGCAGCGGCCAGAGCAGTTTGTGGTCAAGGGTTTTGCCCGTTCTGAGGCGAAAGTACAAGAGCTGTTTGGCACCACTGAAGGGTTTTACCTGGGGGATGTGAGCGATCGCGATCGCCTCAAAGCCGCGCTAGCCGACTGCGATGCCCTAGTCATTCTCACCAGCGCCATCCCCCAAATGAAAGCTCCCCCAGAACCGGGGCAGCGGCCAGAGTTTACCTATCCAGATGGGGGAACCCCCGAACAGATTGATTACCACGGCCAGATCAACCAAATCGAAGCCGCCAAAGCCGCTGGGGTCAAGCACATCGTGCTAGTCGGCTCCATGGGTGGCACCAATGAGCAGCACCCCCTCAACCGCATGGCCAACGGCAACATTTTGATCTGGAAGCGCCAGTCCGAAGCTTACCTGATTGACTCTGGCCTCGACTACACCATCATTCGGGCGGGCGGGCTACAAGATCAGCCGGGAGGCCAGCGCGAGCTGATCGTCGGCAAAGATGACCAACTGCTGGCCAGTCCGCCTGACGGCATTCCTACCTCCATTCCCCGCGCCGATGTGGCAGAGGTGGTGGTGCAGGCGTTGCTAGCGCCCACCGCCCGCAACAAAGCCTTTGACGTGATCTCTAAACCCGAGGGCACGCCCGGAGCGGTAGTTACCACCGATTTTGACGCGCTCTTTGCACAAACCACCCCAGGCCTGTGACTCAAGGCGTGGGGTCAGAAACCCCTATTGCGGCCAGCTTGCGCTCACGCACAAACATAAATAGCGCAAAGCCAAAAGCAAAGGAGATCGCAAACATCAGGGCAATATAAATGCCCCAGAACCTGAGCTTTAGCTGCCGCCCCTCGGTCACAATAAATGTGATCACCAGCAGCAGCGCAATGGTGAGATCGACGGCGACAAAGCTAGAGGCGGGGTTAGCCCAGACCTGCTCGATAAAGGCAGATAGGTCAAAGTTCAGCAGGTTGGTGGCGGTGAACTCGCCCTTGGTGGCAACGGTGAACTGCACCAGGTAGTGGTTCGTCCAAACGAAGCCGATCAGGGTCAGCGCGGCGTAGATAGCTTGACGAATGAGCGTTCCGGGCATGGGCAAGACTCGGTAAACTGGGCCGGTTGATTGTCCCCAAGCAATGACTCTAACAGGACTGCTGGGTGAGTTATGCGGCAAAAGAACAGAAAAACGAAAACATCCCGCTGGGCGTGACTTCTGGCATTGCGGGCCGTTGCTGTCGTAACTCAGATTTCACTAGTTCCATCAACCGCTCAAGGCAGGCAGGGGATGCTAGAGGTGCTCTAAGCCTGCGATCGCTACTCTGAAAGGCGGCAGCGGCTAAAGTCGATCTGTGGCCCGGTAGAATACTGCACCAGGCTACGGCCAGCGGCCAGGGCTGCACCGCTGGTGGTGTAGGTTTCGCCATCGGTAAGGGTAGACAATTCGGGCGTAATCACCCAGCAGCAAAAGCCCTTCGCAGGCCGATAGGTGACAGCCACAATCCAATCGGTAAGGGCAATTAGAGTATTGAGCTGAACGTTTGCCATGGGTTAACCCCCTCCACAGGTTTGGGAGGCTTGTTTTCAGGACTATCTAGTGCATCAATTTGGCTTCAGGAATCTAGGATTTCTGAAAGGCGAACTAGATAACTACCTATTGTGATTTAGGTCAATTGTACTATACTGGTTTTCTGAAGACAACTGTCCTGGGGTTCAGGGGTCTTGTCCTAAAGCATTGAGGCGACTATGGCGGCAAAAAAAGGCGGAAGCAAAGAGCAAAGCGAGAAGGAAAAAGCCCTGACGATGGTGCTGGGCCAGATTGAGCGCAACTTTGGCAAAGGCTCCATCATGCGCCTCGGCGATGCTGCCCGCATGAAGGTTGAGACTATTCCCACAGGTGCCCTCACCCTCGACCTGGCCCTTGGCGGCGGTCTACCCAAAGGGCGCATCATCGAAATCTACGGCCCTGAAAGCTCGGGTAAAACCACCGTGGCCCTGCACGTGCTGGCCGAGGTGCAGAAAATGGGCGGCGTCGCGGCCTTTGTGGATGCTGAGCACGCCCTCGACCCGATCTACGCTGCCGCCCTCGGAGTCAATGTCGAAGAACTGCTGGTGTCTCAGCCCGACACGGGGGAAATGGGGCTAGAGGTGGTCGATCAGCTGGTGCGATCGTCGGCCATTGATGTCGTCGTGGTTGACTCGGTAGCTGCCCTGGTGCCCCGAGCTGAGATTGAAGGCGAAATGGGCGATGCCCACGTCGGCCTGCAAGCGCGACTGATGAGCCAGGCCCTACGGAAGATCACCGGCAGCATCGGCAAGTCGCAGTGTACGGTTATTTTCCTCAACCAGCTGCGCCAAAAAATTGGCATCTCCTACGGCAACCCCGAAGTTACCACTGGGGGCAACGCGCTCAAGTTCTACGCCTCGGTGCGTCTCGATATTCGCCGCATTCAAACCCTGAAGAAGGGCACCGAAGAGTACGGCATTCGCGCCAAGGTCAAGGTGGCCAAAAATAAGGTGGCCCCACCCTTCCGCATCGGTGAGTTTGACATTCTCTTTGGTCAGGGCATCTCCAGCATGGGCTGCCTGGTTGACCTGGCCGAGCAGCACGGCGTCATCGTCCGCAAAGGGGCCTGGTACAGCTACGAAGGCGACAATATCGGTCAAGGGCGCGAGAACACGATTCAGCGTCTGCAAGAGGATGCTGAGTTCGCCGCCAAGGTTGAAGCTCAGGTGAGAGAAAAGCTCGAAATTGGTGGCGCGGTGGCCGATGTGGCCGATGTGGAGATCGAGGTCGAAGACGAAACCTACCTGGACGAAGACGAGTAAATCCGGCGTTTATCTTACGAACCGTCGAAAAGCCCCGATGCTCAGGCCTAAGCATCGGGGCTTTTTAAGTAGAGCGGGGCGCGGACGTAGTTCAGGTTTTGCTGACACAAGCTGATCAGCTATTAGCGCGTGATTCGTCTGCTGCACCACGCTACTGGTGCAGGTGCCTCTGCGATCGCCCCAAAATTACCAATAGTTTCAAGGGTTAGAAAGCCGCTACAGAAACCTCTCGATCCCAAAGAAAGGCTTAAACAGAAGGTACCCGTGCGGGTCATAGGAAAGCGGCGGTGAATTTGACAGCATGAGACTTCACGCTCTCGCTTGGCAACAACTCTCCCTCTCCGACCCAAACACGAGGTACACCATGGCAACCGATTTTCTCCCCATTCCCGGCTGGGTGTCTTGGGAAAACCAGGGCGCAGGCATCGCCGTGGCAGACCTAGACGGCAACGGCAGACCGGATCTAGTCATGTTTCAAATCGATAATCCCCCTGGTGCTAACCAGGGGTTTTACAAGGTCGGCAAAAACTTAGATACCGCTGGCACCGTAACCGGGGGATGGAGCGATTGGATCGCCGTGCCCGACTGGTTTGCTTGGGAGAACCAGGGCGCAGATATTGCGATCGCCGATCTCAACAACGATGGCCAGCCAGAGCTAATTATCTTCCAGATCGACAGCCCGCCTGGTGCCAACCAGGGCTACTACCGCATCGGCTGGAACCTAGATGGCAACGGCAATGTGACCGGGGGCTGGAGCGACTGGATTGCCGTGCCCGACTGGTTTGCCTTTGATAACCAGGGCGGCGGTATTGCTGTAGCCGATCTGAACAACGATGGCCGCCCCGAGCTGGTGGTGTTTCAGGTGGATAGCCCAGAGGGGTTGAACCAGGGCTATTACCGGGTCGGATGGAGTCTTGGCCTCGATGGTTTAGTGACCGGCGGCTGGAGCGACTGGATCGCGGTGGATTGGTTCTCTTGGGACAACCAGGATGCCAGCATTGCGATCGCCGATCTCGATGGCAACGGTCGCCCTGAACTGGTGGTCTTTCAAATCGACAATCCCCCTGGTGCCAACCAGGCCTTCTACCAAATTGGCTGGGATCTCGACGCCACCGGCAAAGTCGCGGGCGGCTGGAGCAACTGGACGGCGATTCCCGACTGGTTCTCCTGGGAAAATCAGGGAGCGGGGGTGGCGATCGCCGCCCTCGGCCCCAATCAGCGCCCCGAACTGATTTTGGCTCACATTGACGCGCCACCCCAGGTCAACCAGGGCTATTACCGCACTGTTGAGCTGTCCCTGGATCTAGACACCGCCGCCACCGAGGGCATTTGGCGATTGCTGCCCGACACCTCGCAAATCCTCGCGATCCATGCCGCGCTGTTGCGCACGGGCAAGGTGCTGTTCTTCTCAGGTTCGAGCAACAACCCCGATAACGCCAACGGCGAATTTGGCAGCGTCGTGTGGGACTACAGCCAAAACACTTTCCAGTTCCCCGACACCCCCGCCGACTTCTTTTGCGCTGGGCACTCTTTTTTGCCGGACGGTCGGTTGCTGGTGGCGGGCGGCACCGAGGAATACGACTTTGGGCATCCCTTCATCGGGCTGCGCGACGCCTACACCTTTAACCCGCTCACCGAGCAGTGGGATAAGCAGCCCTCGATGGCCGACGGTCGCTGGTATCCGACCCTCGTCACCCTGGCCGATGGGCGAGTCTTTACCGTGTCGGGCTTAGACAAAGACGGCAACCTCAACCAGACCGCAGAAATTTACCAAGACGGCACGGGCTGGACGACGTTGCCCCAGGCCCTCAACCAGCGCTACCCCCTCTATGCCCACCTGTTTTTGCTGCGCGATGGCCGCATCTTTTATTCTGGCGCTCAGTATGGCACCAACGAAGGCACCCCGCTCAGCCTGATCGATCTGCAAAGCAACACTGTGACGGCGGTTCCTGGGTTGAGCGAACCCAACCACCGCAACCAGGCGGCCAGCGTGCTGCTGCCCCCGGTGCAGGCGCAAAAAGTCATGATTATGGGCGGTGGGGTTCTGGGCGGTGGCGCGGCTCACCAGCATGCCCAGGGGGCCACCGACAACGTGGATATCGTCGATCTCACCGCTGCCGCGCCGGTCTACCAGGCCGCGCCAGCGTTGCACCACGCCCGCACCCATGCCATGGCCGTCACCCTGCCCGATCGCACCGTTCTAGTCTGCGGCGGCAGTGGGGCCGACGAATCGCGGGCTGAGGCCACCCTGGAAGCCGAAATCTACGCCCCCACCACCAATACCTGGACGGAAGTTGCGGCGGCCCGAGTGCCCCGCCTATACCACTCCGTTGCCATCCTCTTGCCCGATGGTCGGGTGATGACGGCGGGGTCTAACCCAGCCCGCAAAGACGAAGAACTGCGCCTGGAGATGTACTATCCGCCCTATCTGTTTAAGGGCTCGCGTCCAGTAATCACAGCGGCTCCCCAGACCGTTGCCTATGGGGGTGCGATGGAAATTCAAACGCCCCAGGCGTCGTCGATTCAGTGGGTTAGCCTGATCAAACCGGCTGCCCCCACCCACACCCTCGATACCGAGCAACGGCTGGTGGAATTATCGTTTACGCAGATCGGCGGCGATCGCCTCAAAATTGACCTGATCGACGAACCCAACCTGGCTCCGTCGGGCTGGTACATGCTGTTCGTCACCGATCGGCAGGGCGTTCCTTCGGTGGCCAGATGGGTGCAGCTCGCTTAACTCGATGCGATCGAGGGCGTTCAGCGTATCCCACCGCTGAACGCCCCATTAACTGCTGGCAACTTCAGATTTTTGAGGCGTAAAATGACGTTATCTTTAGCCTTAATGCTGTTTTTGCGGAACCAGCCATGTCGATCTCTACCTACGAGCCCCCCGTTGCTGAGCTGTTGAGCTATGGCGAGGCCGAAGGCAACACCTCAAACGACTGGCCCAACTATGTGCAAAATCTGGGGCTCACCGCCGAGCATGTTCCGACTCTGATTCACATGGTTCAAGATGAGCAGCTGTGGAAGCTGTTCATGGGCAATTTCGACAAGGAAGACGACTTCACAGACGCAGGCATAGACCCTGAGGCAGCGCTTTGGGCTCCTATCCACGCCTGGCGATCGCTGGGGCAACTGCAAGCCATTGAAGCCATTCCACCCCTCGTCCAGATTTTGCAGCAGCACGACCTGGACTGGTGTTGGGAAGAACTGCCCCAGGTCTTTGGCCTGATGGGGGCGGGAGCGCTTGACCCTTCGGAAGAACTGCTCTCTACAAAATTGACTACAACAACAAAATTACCCTGGTGGAGGGAATTGGCGGAGTTGCCAAGGCGTTTCCTGAGCTGCGCGATCGCACCGTAGAAGCCCTCACCCGCCAGCTCAGCCACTTCAAAAACCACCACCGCTCCGTCAACGGCTCCATCATTGCCCAACTGCTCGATTTTAAGGCGACTGAAGCGGTGCCGGAGATGGAAGCCGCCTACGGTGCCAGAAAGGTTGATGAAATGTTTGTGGGCTCTTGGGCCAGGGTACAGATCGACCTGGGGCTCAAACAGGAGGCAGATTTTACTGCCGAAGAGCTGGAGATTCACTACACTCCCAGGCAGGAGCAGATGATGGCCAATATCAGGGCGTCTCTCGATCGCCCCAAGCCCAGCAGGAAAAGCCTCCCAAACGTTGAGAAACCGCCAGAATTTAAGGATATTGTGGCTCAGTCGGGCACCAAAAAGCTGGCTGACAAAGCTGGCTTTGGCGGCGGGCTATCAGTTGCCCTCAAAAAGAGCAAGAAAAAGAAGAAGTAGAAGTAGCGCCGATTAGGCTAAAGCCTCCATTAGCCAGTGCATGAGGGTGGTGTCGTCTTCGGTCTGCGATCGCCCCAGCGCCTCTTCAACCAACGCTAGTTCTAGCCCCGGCAACACCCCAGATGCTCGGATTTGTCGGCTCCCCCCCTCAGCCACCGCAAAGGCTAGCACCTGCTGTTCTGCCACGTTCACTACCCAGTATTCGCCCACCCCTAGCCGCTCGTAGAGCAATCGCTTGGCCCCCAGGTCGTCTTTGAAAGAGCTGCCGCCAATCTCGATCGCCAGTGTCGGCGGGCCAAAGACGTTGACATCAATGGGGGAATTGTCTTGAGGTGGTAGCTGAAAATCTTGCCCAATGTAGAAAGCAGCATCCGGCTGGCAGCCCCGCTCTCCCGATTTGTGAAAGCTGCCATTGATGAACTTGGCAATCCGGATTTTGTTCACTACGGCAAAAATGCTGACAACATCCATCGCAACTGAGTTTTGCCGCGCATGTCCGCCACCTAAAGGAGCCATCTCAATCCTCATGTAGCCGTTGTCGAAGTAACCTCGGCCCTCGTCGTAGGGGGCGGTGTCTAGGGTGGCGACGAAGTCGTCCCAGGTGGCCTTAACCCAGGTGTCGGTCTGTAGGGCGGTGGGCGTGGAGGGTGCCATGGTGCAGGGTTCCCTTGGTGCAGGGTGGCCAGTGATATTGATCTTAACCGATGCGGTGTCGGAGCCTTTACCCACCACGGGCCTACTCTCTCGGCAAAAACTTCACCAACGCTTTCATGAACTCATGGGGCTGAAATTGCAGAGGGCGATCGGCGTTGGGAGCGCTGAGGAAGTCTGTCCACTCAAAGATTTCGGCAAAGCCGAGCTGGTGGAGGGCGACGATAATGGAACTCACAGAGCGCTTGCTGCCGATGACGAGGATTTTGACGGGTTCGCGATCGGGGTGGGGGTAGCTGTGGAGTTTGAGGGTGAGTTCGAGGTGGACTGGCTCGGAGGATTCGGGGTTGAGGATGCGGGCACTGTAGCGAGCGGTGGGGGTGGATTCCATGTTTTCTGTCAACCACTAGGACGTTGCGAAGCAGCTTATCCTGCCTAAAGGTTGACTGTCAACCACTAGGATGTGTCTGGATGGGTAAAACTCTGAAACCATGAACGCATGGGAAAAGCAGGCAAAGCGCTCAAGCAGGTTTTAGAGGATTACAGCATCAGCCAGTTTGCGTTGGCGGTGGCTATGGATGTGGAACGCAACAACGTCTACCGCTGGGTGAATGAAAAGCGCGATCCAACAGCTGAAACGGTAGTGGAAATTGTTAGAGCGCTTAAAGAACTTAAGCCAGAAGCCGCTAAAGTCTTTGTAGAAAGCTATTTAGGTGAAGAAACCAAACATACTTAAAAGCCGCAGGGTTTACCAAGCTTTCCCTACGGCTAATCAAGAATAATGAACTTAAGGTTGTGAGGTTTTAGAGAAGGTTTGATAGAAAACCCCAAATGGAGCCCGACTTTTGAGGGCCAGCTTGCGACTTCCGAGGGTTAGGAGTCGAACGATAGTGCGGTCTTACTTCTTTGCCACCCTTAACATGCCCATGAACATAAACTTTTTTCTTACCGGCTTGAGTTTTAGCCATATTTCTAATCAATAACTGAGTACTTCAACATTAACCGGTGAATTCATTGCCCCAAATAGGGAAAATACGGAAAGCGTAATTAGGGTGGGCGCTGCTTTCCGCCGATCTGGAGAATGTGCAACGGTTGCGCTGGGCTATGACTACCCAAAATGCCTTTTGACGTTACAGCGGCGGTAACCTTACTCGATCCCTTTCATCTTTTGTGGACTCTGCCGCTAAATGACGGCAACTATGCGAAACGTGTGGGCGGTTGAAGGTGCTGTTTACACGATCGCTACGGGGTAGCGATACACTACCCCAAGATGTTTGCCTATCACGGCAACGGCAGCGAGAAAGCGATGTGTGGCAACGACAATTTTGGGAGGCTGTGGCCATAGGCAAGCTGGCGCGGCGATTCTCCAAGGGAGAGGCTGCGCCAACGCTGAGTTAAGGGGTGGCCTAATCAGTCTTTGGTGGAGACTCCAAAAGTTCACGCATCGCTTGAACAAAACCTACTGAATCTTGAATAATTCTTTCAACCTGCTCAGGCGGAAAGCTAAATAAGATCAGGTAATCTGCTTCTTGGCGGGTCTCAAAGGCTCGGTCAAAAACTTTGCCCCAATGGGGTGCCAGATAGCCAGGTTTGACCAGGTCTTTGTGGATGGCGCTCCTTAACCCGGTATGTTTAACGAACTGCTTGCCTCGCTGGAGCATGATTGCACTAGCAGAGTAAAAACAGGCGTAATAGGCCCAGTTGACAGCAAAGTCAAATCTTTTTGCCTGAAATTCGGATTGGGCTGACTCTAAGGATTGGTCTGCTTTTTGCAGCAAGTAATTGATGACATCATCGGTTTGAGGATCTGGCATCATCAGGCTGCTACGCCCTGTTGCGATATTTCCTGGTAGATGGGAAGCCGCGTGTAGTAGCCGTTCAGCCAGTCTGTTTGAGCGACTACCAGGGTGCTGATGACAACATCATGGGCTAGCTCAATGTCAAAAAGGGCATCGGTGATGGCGTTGCGCTGTTGCCAAGGTAGAGGATGTTGGGTAAGCACCAGCAAATCTATATCTGACTCGTCGGTGTCTTGGCCAGAGACTTTAGAACCGTAGAGGATGACTTTTTCGACCGGAAATTGGCTTTGCAGCAAGGACACAACAGCATCAATAGCCTGGCGATCGCGCTCTTTTAGCTGTACGTTCCAGAGATAGATGGCACTTTACAGAATTAATGTCGCTGGAGTATTATTGGTTCATTTGTACCATATTTAACGGCAGGTCAACGGTTTGAGGCGTTGGATACACCTAATCGGATTCAAGCAACCCAAAAAGTGCTGATCCAGCCCATTCCGAAATTAAGTGTCGTTTTCCAGCGATTTCCAGAATTAGGTGTCGGTTTATGGAAGCTCTATTTGAAGATGCCCAAAACTCTTATGAACAGGCTGTTTTTCCTGCTCAACTAAGCCCGGTCTCACAACAAAGGCTGGATGCCATCATGCGACTCCTTGAGCCTTGTGCATCTAGAAAGGAGTATGGCGAGAAGCTCCGGGCAGAGGCAGAGAAGCTGGGCGTTAGCGAAAGAACCTTGCACCGATACAAGCGTACCTGGCAAGAGAAAGGGCTTGTTGGCTTGATGGATGATACTCGTGCCGATAAGGGTAAGTCCCGGATACATTCAGAGTTGCAAGCGTTGGCGCAGAAGCTGTTCAAGAGCCGAAACCGCAATGGCAAAAGACTGAACCGCAAGGATATCTATCTGCATGTTCGCCAAAAGGCCATTGACTTAGGTATAAAGCCCCCAGCTCAAAGTACGATTTACGATTTTCTAAAACCTTTGTATGAATCTGAGGAATGCAAAAAATCTATTAGAACGCCGGGCTGGCAAGGTGAGGCATTAATACTCAGCACCAAAGATGGTGGCCAACTGGAGCCAGCTGAAGGCTACCAAGTTTGGCAAATTGACCATACTCCAGCCGATATTTTGCTGGTTGACTCTCATGGAAAGTTGCTTGGCTGCCCTTGGCTAACTATTGTGGTTGATTCCCGCTCCCGATGCATTATGGGAATGCACTTAGGCTTTGATGCGCCAAGCTCAAAGGTAGTGACTTTGGCGCTACGCCATGCCATTTTGCCAAAGCGATATCCTGAAAGTTACGCTCTAAAAGCCGAATGGGGCACTTTTGGCATACCTAAATGTATTTATACGGATAATGGCAAAGACTTTAGATCTGACCATGCTCAGCAGGTGTCCGGACAATTAGGGTTTACCTGGCGTTATCGCTCCCGCCCATCGGAAGGCGGAATCGTGGAGCGTTTCTTTAGAACGCTAAACGATCAGGTCTGGTCAAAATTAGAAGGCTACAAAGGCTCTAATGTCCAGGAGCGGCCAGAAGGGGCTGAAAAGTTTGCTGTTTTCACATTAGAGGCCGTTCACAAAGGCTTGGTTAGATATATTGTCCACCAGTACAACCAGAGTGTTGATGAGAGAACTGGACAAAATCGATATCAGCGCTGGGAAGCCGGATTGCTGCATAGCCCTGTGCTACCTACCGAAAGAGAGCTGGATATTTGCTTAATGAAGCAGGGCACCCGCAGAGTACAAAGAAGGGGTCAAATTAGTTTTGAGGACATTGTTTATAAAGGAGAATATTTAGCTGGTTATGCTGGGCAGCAAGTAGTTTTTAGATATGACCCTGATAATCTTGGGGTCATTTATATATATCGCTTGGAGCATGGGAAGGAAGAGTTTCTTACTAGAGCCTTTCCTGTATTAGAAGAATTTGGAGAACGCTCACTGAGGGAGTGGCAGACGATCAAGAAAGAAATGAAGAAGTCTAATGCTGTTATGACACCTACAAATATCTCTGACTTCTTTGACAAGGAAGACAAGAGCCCTCAGAAAACCCTTCGTCAAAGGCGGAAAGGTGCTCGAAAAGAAAATAAGCGACTTCTCACTGATTCCTAGAAGTTCTGCAAGATAGCTCTGACGAGCTGGAAGTTTTAGAGGCAGAACAGACTAGAAGCAACCCACTACTTGGCTTGCAACTCACTTATCAAGATGATTTATTTGAGTAGCTAGAACTATGAGCCATGATATTAATCAAGTCGCTTCTGCATTAGGGGCACTGCCAGAACTAACGCCTGACATTCAAAAGGAGCTAGAACGCTTAGCGAAAACCCCTTACTTCGACCTACCTAAAGTTAAAAGCTGCCATTTGTTTCTTGAAGAGTGCCGTTTGGGTAATGCTTGTGCCCGTGTGGTGGGTGATAGTGGTGTCGGCAAGACTATGATGGCAAAAGCATACGCTAAGAGACTGAAGGCCATTTCCACTCGGGAAGAGGCAGTATATATTCTTTTGCCGCCCAACTGTACCTCAAAGGGGATCTACGAAGAGATCCTAAAAGCTCTTGGATTCACCTACACTAAAGGCAATATCAGTGTGCTACGAAATCGAACGCGTCAGACTCTAACGAGTCGGAAAGTAGCTGTTTTATTGTTCGATGAGGCAAATCACCTTAAGAGAGATGCACTGGGAGAAATGCAATATTTGGAAGAGGCTGAGGTTGTTAAATCTATCATATTAATTGGTACAGATCGCCTTGACGCAATGATTTGCCAGAACGAGCAAGTACAAAGGCGCTACCCTCGCTATCAGTATGGTCGTGTTACGCCAAATGAATTAAAAGACTTAGTGGAGCTTTGGGAAGCTCAGGTGCTTGATTTGCCCGTAGCATCAAATCTGGCATCAAAAAAGCCTTTTGCTTTAATTGAGAGTGCCACAGGCAGGTGCATCGGAAAAATGGATGAACTGCTTCGTAGAGCAGCTAGAAAAGCCTTGATTATGGGAGAAGCCAAGATCAATTACGAACGCCTTCAAGAAATAGCAGCTCAATTTTAGATATGGACACTGAACAGGATGGTCATTGGCATTTCCAGCCAGAGCCTTTTGAAGGGGAAAGTTTTAGTCACTTTTTAGGGCGATACTGCGCGTTGAACTGCATCACCCCTAGTGGTTTGGCTCAGCACACCCTGGCTGGCTCTGTTGCTATTGGACGCTGGCGCAAGCTGCGGTACATTCCACCCCCATCAGAAGAGCAGCTCCAGCGTTTAGCTGAAATCACTGGGGTCAGTCGGGAAAGGCTATCGGCCTTACTGCCCCAGCAGCCCATGCAAATCGGCACCATTCGCCTCTGTGCCGCTTGCTATGCCGAACAGCCCTATCACCGTACGCATTGGCAATATAAGTCCACAGATTACTGTGAGCGCCATGGACTGGCTTTGCTGGCTCGCTGCCCCTGTTGTAAGGCTTCTTTTCCGATCCCGGCTGAGTGGGAGACTGGAATGTGTCTTAGGTGTGGCAAGGCTTTTGCCGACTTGGCTAAACTTCAGAAACAAGTTGTCGTTCCCCAGCATAGGAGCCGAGGAGCGTCCACCAAGTCACCCTAGCAATTGTGGCTACCTGTCTCAGTATTCTCATTGCGGGACACTTCAACGAAGTTACAGGACTTTGAGGCTCGTCTCAAAATGGGATTGGCCAAACTTTAGTCCAGGGCTATAAATGGCCTAGCTACTACAGCTAATGGGAAAGGGGTCTAGACCGTAGAATAGTTGCCTGAAAGCGCAAATATTCTAGGCAGTTCGGAATACCTTGGCAGAGTTTCCTTCGTTCTCACACAGGTGTTTGGTGATCTTTTCCTGCCAGCCGAGGGGGACAAGACCATCCTGGTTCCCAGAGGATATTGGCATCGCTGTCGTAAAGGCTGAGCCCTAATTTTTCCCAAAATTGACGAAGCCTAAGGATTTGGCGGTCTTTATCCTGAAAGACCTTTTCAGGTGCCAGCGGAGCAGGAGTTAAGAACACAAACCCATTTCTAGCAAAAACCTCTATGTAGGCAGCCACGGCTTTTAGAGTAAGGCCTTTGCCTCGCCACTGGGGATCAATACAAACTTTGTCAATATATAAAAAACCGTCATATATACCATTTTCAATGGCTATTTTAGCCTGCATAGAAAGCCACTCGACAGCTTTGCTCAATTCATGAGCGGTAAACTCAGCCCAGGTAGTTAAGGTGCTGATCTCTCCAAAAAGGCGGTAGCCAACAATTTCACCTATTTGAACGCTACTTTCTTCATTGTTAGAGGGGTTGTGGGTAACATACAAAATCTTTCCCACCCCACACTGATAAATCTCACGGGAATCATAATCGTCAATATCAGTTTTGATGCTTATGTCAACTCGAACAAAGCTAATAAGTTCGTCTTCAAAACTCTCAAAGTCTTCAGTAGGCAGGTTCATCAAAGTAACTACCTCGTTTTTCCTGGGTTTACCTAAGCCTCAAGACAGAATGCCCCACAATAGGCTGTGCCGTAGGCAATATCGGACTTTCCAGTGAAGACTCCTTACAGAGTATCAGATTGATCTGATTCAATTCCGCAGACTGTTGCTAACTCGTCAGGAGACCCCAAGACCGATCCAAACATGATGATGACGCGTAGTAATTCGGCGTAGTTGAGTAGGTCTAAGTCTTCTAAAAAGCTGTTAAGGAGTGATCGAGGTATCCCAGCTTTTTTGCATGCTTCTTCCTGTGTGAGACTAAGGGCCTCGAGACGGTTCTCCACATAGTCTCTGATGGCTTGCTGGGTGTCCACTGAGAAAGTCCTCCAAACAGCGTCAGAGCATAACAGCCTCTTCAGCCTTCAGCTCTAGGCTTGAAGAGGCTTGGAACGCCGCCTAGCTAACGGGTTCCCAAACGAAATTACCAGGGCACCCTCAGGGTGAGGGAACTCTGGTTGCTGCGCACCACTGCCGGGGTTAGCGACAACGTTCTAAGCCTGCAAGAATTATAGCCCATAGGCTATAATTCTTGCATTATTGCTCAGCGGCTTCTTCCCTCATTTTTTCTGCTGTCCAAACTAGATCGACCAAGGTGAGGTATTTCTCAACCAGTTCTGGGGTTCGCTCCCGATCGCTCAACCAAATGTTCGTAGACGTAGCCTGATAGCCCGTAAGCTCTGCTAGAAGGGCCTTTGATGCTTCCCGAAAACCTCTCTGGTCAGGAGTGATCCCTTTCTTTTCAGGCGTCCATTTGGCGCAGAAGCCGGCGGCTGAGGTCTTCTTGAACATAACGTTCTCATTACTCATCGCCGCAAGAATAAGGTGTAGCGGGATTTCTAAATCCATCTGTAGCTCATCCATTATCAAGTTTGGCTATGAACAGGTTCTCCACTCATAGCCTATAAGCTACAGAACTAAGATTTCGGATCGCTGCTTATTCCACTGCCGCTGCCTCAGTGGCCGCTACCTCTTCAGCAAAAAAGATGGGCTTGCCCATAGCGGCCTCGATCTTTTTCAAAAAGGTCTGTTGACGAGCTGAGAGAAAGTCCTCAAAGTCGTCTGCCCGAAGGTGCTCCGGGTGATGACGTGGGATTGGAGGATGGCGTCCATGCTCTTGTCGTTGAGCTGGACGTGTTCGTGGGTCTGAAGTTGCTGTAAGTAAGCGCTGGGGGCTCTACCGCCGATCATCCAGTTGGCTTTGTAGGGGATGGGGGTTTTGTTGAGAATGCAGTTGCACTGGCTGCGTGGGATGTTCCTGCCTTGGCACCACTTCTGCGGAAAGATGTGGTGATGTCGAGCTTGCGCTCTAATTAACCATTTTCAACTTGGTGAGTTTGGCTGAATTTGCTAGCTCTGGTATTTTGAGTCTCTTTTCCGGAACGCTGGACGTGTGCCCTCGAGAACATCAATTATGTGCTTATTAATGACTGGATCCTCAATAGAGCCAGAGGTATAAGTAATATTATTACCATCTAATCTATCAAATTCGGCGTGAATTACTTGCTCAGCATCACAGACAACAGCAATGTTTGGGCTGTGGGTAACCATAATAATTTGCCTTTGCCTCTTAACTTCCTTGATTACAGGAAACAGAAGATTATAAACCGTGAAATTATCTAAGTTACCTTCAGGCTGATCGATAATTATCGGTTTCCTGCTTTGGTCAATCAGCAAGTAAAAAACTAGTAATAGAGATCCTCTTTCTCCAGGAGATAATTGAGTAAGATGTTTTTCATCCAGCTTGAGATAGTACTCAGGCTTTAGATAATCAAACGACCATAAATAGTTGTATAAATCTTGCAATGACTTTGCTTTTTTGATCTGACCTTCAATACTTAACTTAGCTCCCAAATCATCCCTTTTATCCACCTTGAGATGTTCTATCAAGTCTGTGACCAGTTGAATTACTTCATCCTCATTATCAAAATCATATTTCGAAATTAGTGAATCCAACTTCTTCTCTCCATCTGCTTTCCCACAAAATGAACCAGTTACTCCTTGGCTAATATAGTTTTCAAAGAACTCATGCTTAAGACTAAACTCAACTACTGAAGCACCAAAGCTCAATCTAAAGTCATTCTTGATCAAAGTACTTTTGTCAATCAAATCTTGAAGTCCAGAAAATAATTGCTTATAAGTTTTGCAAATTTCAGAAGTGCATTGGTAAATATTTCTGGCTACTACTTCTCGATAAGATTCCAGTTCCTCAATTTTTGATTCCAACTCTTCTTCTACGTAGTTTATTTCGTGCTCATAAAATTTTATTGTATTCGGCTTTTCTAAACTTCCCTCGATTTCATTTTTTTCTTTTTCCCAAGTGCTAATAGCCCGAAGGTATTCTTGGTATTGCCTTTGTGGCTCATTCAGCTTTGATTCAAGAGCTTTTATTTCTGAACTTAGACTATTTTTCCGAAAAACTAGGCTCTGCTCATTCTCATTAGAAAGACTAAGTTCTAATCTTTCTCTTTCTTGGTTAATTTTCTCTTCCAATTCTTCAATAGGTTTCCTATTAATGTCAAGTTTAACAATCTCATGAATATCTAAATCTACATTCATTAAAATGTCCGCGCTATCGCGCATAAAACTTTGAAATTCTCCTTCAAAACTAGAAATCTTAACTTTGAAATTATCAATCTCAGCGCTATTTTTATAGATTTTCGTTCGTTTTTCCCTAGCCTCTAATATTTCCTTCTCTATACTAGAAAGCGTAGTGTTTTTGGTAGAGAGTTGATCTCTAATCGAAGCAAACTGGGCTTGGGCATCTTCCGGAAGCTCTTCCGGATTTAGAGGTTCATGAGGTTTATTTGAAATATGGCCTTCAAGCTGGCGCATCTTATTAGTCAATTCTTCTCTCAACTTTTTGAGATAACCAGGCTTTAATTTTTGTTCTAGGGAGACTATTTTTTGATTGAATTCATCCAGTTGAATCTTAAGTAACTTAGCTTGTTTCTTCGTCTCATCCGTCTTGTAAGCGATCAATTCATCCATACTGTTTTGCTCTAGTTTTTGAGCTTCGTCCAGATGAGAAAAGATAACTTGTTGAATCTCCTGCTGAAAAAGACTTTTTTCAGAGTCATTGTTTTCTGTACAAACCTCTTCCAAGTAGGATTGAGGTATATAAATAGTAGATTCAATAGAGTCAGGGCTAGGATTTTCATTTAGCCCTATCGGCCCAACTTCTACACCGTCTTCCCAAAGAAGAGATGCCTCAAAGTTAGCTGCCAGTCTTCCACTCTTAATGCGGAATCTATCTTTAGTTAAAAAAGAGAAATGCTCTTTCTTTCTGGTATTTCCAACCAAAGCAATGATGTCCGTTAACGCACTTTTCCCTTTGCCTTTATTTCCAATAATGGCAACTAATCCATGATTCAAGTCTAATTCGCAATCAAACCATTTATCCCTTAAACTTGAGCTTTCTTTTTTCTTGATTCTCACACGAGATATATAGAAAGTTTTGTTACTATCTACTACATCAAGCTTAGGTGGACGCTTACCTATATGAATTCTATCCTCAGGCTCATGAACTATCTGGCACAATCCCTCAAAGGTCGGATCGGCTTTTGCCCAGAAGAACTTATCTGTTGGCCTTGATTTCTCATCTTTCAAGCGGCCTAATTCTTCTTTTACGTTATGAGAATCACTTCCCTTAACACATGGCTTTAACTTGCCTATCCAATCTTTAATTTGTTGCTCAGAGTATTTTTCATGCTTCCCAAGAAAAAAATTAATTTGATTTTCGTTGGAAGAACCTATTAAGTCCGCAGATTTAATCAGTCCAGTTTTGAGAAGCTTGTCAGAATTAGGATCAATTTCATCAATGCCGCCATATTCATCATAAGGAAGCCAAATTAAATACTTGTTCTTGAAGGTTTCGCTTTTAAGCTGCAACAAGATTTCATTGAAACTTACTGATACATCATTAAGTAGAAATTTAGGATCTAAATACTTAGAGCCGATCATTTCGTCGTTTATCTTAAGACTCTTTATAAAGGTTTCAACATTATCTATATCAACTTCATCACTAAAAATGATGTGAAAGTTAATTCTTACACCTGACCTACCATGCCTATTTTGAAGTATATTATTCATTCTGCACTCTACGACTGGCAGAAGTTTTTTGGTTTTAACAATATTTATAGCTTCACTATAATCTTGGTCAGCAGAGGGATTGCCCTCAGACTCTTGTAATATACTTTTTAAGTGCTTATACCCATCTACTGAAAAGTAATCATTGATTCCTATTAATGAACAGTCATGTCGAGCCAGTTGGAAAATAAATTCTTCCCATGAGCCACTGAAGTTATATGAGGCTGGACTATGGACATGTAAATCCCATTTTCGCCACTCTGAGCCTTTAGGAAATTTTGCTAGTACCATTGTTCTATATACCTTTCAAAAAATAAATACTTTGCATTAGTCTTAGCATTTTTATAGGCTCACTGTCGAATAATATATAAGCAAATAAATTTAACAATTCTAATTAAGCTTTTTCTGCTCTTTTTTGCCTGAAAAATAGAGTGGCAGAAACGCCTATTTTCTTAATTATTTATGTGATAAAAAATACGTTTTAACCTTCATCTAATTAATGCTAAAGAATTTATTTCTTATTGTGGATAAGTCACTCAAACTGCCAAATTATTAATTGCCGAGGCCGCTAATGCCTCTGCCTGCTGCTGCTGCTGTCGCAGGCTTTCTTCGAGCTGGTCGCATAGGTTCATTAACTCATCAACTCTGACGATGATGCGTTTTTGTTCGGCTAAGGGTGGCAGAGGGATAAGAATATTAGCAACTTGAGGCTGACTTATAGAAGCTTGTCCAGATGCTTGTTTTGAAACCTCCTGAAAGAAGCTCCTCACCTTACGAGTCCTAAAAAACAAATTTACATACTCAGGGACAGTTTCTTTGCACAAAAAACGAACTCTGATATTCATAGCTTCAAAGACAAAAGGCTCTCTTATATCAGCGACTAAAGCCGCTTTACCGACTAGCTCTCGACTATTTACTCTGTTAACAATTAGATCACCTTTTTCTAATGCGTATGCTTCAAGTTCATTTTCGTCAACGAGAACTCTTTTTATCTTAGCCAAATCAAGGTAGCCGTCTTGTATGTTATACATGCGAATAGATGCGGTACCTTGATCAGAATAATATCTAGATGGTTTGTATAGCCCATTCGTAAAGGACTCAGCCAATTGTCCTACTACAACCCATTCCCATGTCTTAGGAATTTCAAATTGGTTTTTGTCTCCCTGAGTCCTTAGACTATTACTCTTCTTATTCCGCCTGGCGGTTAATTTTTCTGCAAGAGATTCTATTTTCTTTAGTAACTCTTCAACTGATGCGTCAGATCTATTTTGTGGCAACAACTTTCCTCTAACTGCCATTTGTAAAATTGATTGTCTAAATCCCTCAACATCCTCAGCCCGATCGCACATCAGCTTCCAGTTATCCCTCACGAAGGCCCAGGCAGTTTCTAGTTCGCTATCGCTGGGAGCATTCATCAGCCCATCTAGGGCAGAAGCGCGCAGGTTTTGGCGCAGAGTGTTGCGGGTTTGCTGTGCCGCTTTGAGGGCATCACACAACGCCATCAACTCATCCACCTTCGCCACAATCCGCTTCTGTTCTGCCAGGGGTGGTAAAGGGACTGAAATAGAGTTCATCTTGGCCTGATTCATCTTGGGCTGTGCTGTCCCAGTTATGTAAGGCTTCAAGTCAATCGAGTTGATAAATATTTCTAGATACCTTAAATAGTCATAAGAAATTCCATCTAGGACGTGAGCATGATTATTAACCCAGTATTTACCCGTCGCGATAAATGCAATAGGTGTCGATCGGTTTATGAGATTAGCCCCGTCCTCCCCTATCAAAAGTAGAGGTTTATCAAACAGAAAATCATCGATTTTATCTATTACCCCAGAAGCGCCATAGTAATCATAGATTCCCTGGCGACTTTGCCTTAAATCCTTTGAGAGAGGAATTCTCTCCCCATCTCGACATATCGTAACTTCTCCAAATTTTGCCCATATCCAGTTCTTTGGAGCTGGATATATTTCCTTAACATCCGGAGGATTACTTGATTGAGAAGCTTTAGCCTTCTTACCCTTAAGGATTCTATTTCTCTCAAAATTAATGATTTCTATCAGCTTTTCAGCAGACTCATCCTCTGGATCTTGCGGCACTAACCTCCCCCGCACCGCCATGTCTAAGATCAGTTCCCGCAACCGCTGAATGCCGTTGGGTGCTTCGGCCAGAGTATCAAAGTGCTCAAAAAACGTTTTCAAATCCATGCCCACCTACTCCGTATCCGTCAATTTTTTCCTCAGGGCTTGTCGCACTTCAGCCAATGGCTCCATCACCTCTGCCTCAAACTGATCTAGTCCCTCTTTGCGGTACAGTTTCAGCGCCCGCTCCAAGTCCTTCAGTGCTAGCTCTAGCTGCCCCATCGCCCGATGCACCAACCCCCGAATTTCGTAGCTTTTTCCAAACTTAGGGTCTTGCTGTATGGTCGTGTTGCAGTCTTTTAGCCCTTCTTCATAGCGCCCTAGACCATACTTAGCCCACCCCCGCCACAGGTATGTCGTTCCCAAGCTCGGCATTAAATCAATCGCCTTCTCTGCCGAGGCCAAACCCTTCCCCAACTCACCGATATAGCAAAATGCCTCAGCTAGACAGCAGTGCGTTAAGAAAAAATCTGACTTCAGCTTGTCCGCCTGGATAAAATCGCCTAATGCCCGATCAAACTTGCGTAGATAGATAAACACAGTCCCCCGCCCCAGGTAACCCATAAACGCCTGAGGGCCATTGGCGTTGATAATCTCGTTATTGAGGGTCAGCGCCTTTTGATACTCCTTCAGACCACAGTGAGCGGCTGTGGTCATCAAATGGATGCCTGGGTTATTAAGCGTTTGTCGAGAGGCTTGCTTAAAGTCGGCTAACGCTCCACCATAAGCCTTCTCAGTTAACTTCACCTGCCCGCTCTCCACATAGAGCCCTGGGTTTTTGGGCTGCTGGGCAATCGCCTGCTTGTAGAACTTTACGGACTCTTTGGCATTACCCACATCCCTTGCCGCTTGGGCCTTAGTTACCAGCGGTTGTATCTGCTGCTGCCGTGCAGGTTTCCACACATACTTCCATGCCGCCCAGGCTCCAATTGCCACCATCAACAGCACCGGAATCGGATGCCCTGTTGTAAAGGCGACAAAGCTGATGTACGCCAAAGACCCTAAGAAAACGTAGTCCGCAAACCGATAGCGACCCATCAGTCATCTCTCCGCTCTAGCGCCACCATCAAACTAGCTTTGAGGGCATACCGAGCCTTGTCGGCTGCTATTGCAGCTTCCTGATACTGCCCCAGCAGCATCATTGGGTCTTCGTGCTTATCTTCCGGGGCATTGGGGTTCTTAATATCTAGGTTGTAGCCATTGGTGATGATGTCCGCCACCGGCACCTTCCAGGCTTGCTCAGTCTCTTCTCGGTTGTGCCACCAAGCTTTCTCTGGGGCAAACTCCTCCACACGCAGCGGCCTCGTCTTCGAGTACGACTTGTAGCCCGCTGGGTAGGGGTGCTCGTAATACCACACCGCCTCCGTCGGCTCCCCCTTCATAAAAAACAGCACATTGGTACGAATGCTGGTGTAGGGGTTAAACACACCATTGGGCAAGCGCACAATCGTGTGCAGGTTGCAGTCGCGCAGCAGTTTTTCCTTCACCCGTGTCTTAATGCCCTCGCCAAACAGGGTGCCATCGGGCAACACAATCGCCGCCCGCCCCCCCGGCTTCAACAATTCCATCACCAGCACCAAAAACAGATCCGCCGTCTCCCGCGTACGAAACTCCGTGGGGAAGCCCCCCTCAATACCGTCCTCCTCCATACCCCCAAAGGGCGGATTCGTCACCACCACATCCACCCAGTCCTTAGGGCCATAATCGCGCAGTGGTCGACGCAGGGTATTGTCGTGGCGAATGTTAGTCGGTACCTCAATGCCATGCACCATCATGTTGGTCACACAGAGCAGGTGGGGCAGCTGCTTTTTCTCCACCCCCTGAATGCAGCGCTTCGCCGTCTCTAGGTCTTGGGGCTTCTTGACCTGGGCTTTCAGATGCTCGTAGGCACAGGTCAAAAAGCCCCCTGTACCACAGGCAGGGTCGAGCACCGTTTCCCCCAGTTGGGGGTTGGTCATATCCACAGCAAACTGAGTCACCGCCCTGGGGGTGTAAAACTCGCCAGCATTGCCCGCACTTTGCAGGTCTTTGAGAATCTGCTCGTAGATGTTGCCAAACACATCTCGCGTTTGGCGTTGATTGAGGTCAATGCTGTCGTTGATCTTGTCGATCACCTGGCGCAGCAGAGTGCCTGACTTCATATAGTTGTAGGCATCCTCAAACACGCTACGCAGCAACAGCGCTCGCTCGCGTCCCTGCCCGCTAAATTCCTCGGGGTCTAGGTTTTGAAAGGTCTTAAACAGCTTGGTTTCAATAAACTCCAGCAGGGCATCGCCAGTTGGCGCGTCTTTGCCCAGAGTTTTACTGTCGGCCCACTGATCCCAGCACAGCGACATCGGGATAGGCGATTCGTAGTTATCGTTGTTGAGTTCTAGCTCAGCATCCTGGTCGCTAAAAATCTTGAAGAACAGGATCCAACCCATCTGCCCAATTCGCTGGGCATCGCCGTCCACCCCAACATCCTTCCGCATGATGTCTTGAATCGACTTAATCGTGGCGCTGAGAGACATAGATTTTCAAGCGTTATTAGCAGCTACAGTGTAAAGCACAGGAATTCTGCAAAGTAACTTTAAGGAAGAAAGCAACTTTAAGGAAGAAAGATTAAAATCGAGTCACTCATTCCTCAAAAAATGCCTTAGCTGCTCAATCCATTCAATATCAAGCAGGAAGCGAATTATACGCGGTTTTTGATCGATAAAAACAATAGCCTCGATTTCATTCATATAGTCAACCTTCATATCAAGAGCTCTTGTGTTTGTTAACAATCCTTGCTTTTCATAGAGCTCAAAAAGCTTTTTAGGGAGATCGAAGGAAAAGCTAAATTTTATATTATTGCGAGGAGTGGATGTGAACCACCAACCTTTTTCGTTGTCCCAATAGATTCGAATATGATGAAGATATTTAGTAGATAGTTCTTGAAGATCGGTTCTTTCATTAGGCACTAAAAATACGGGAAATTGCCTCGAAATCATTCCGACTAGAGCCTTGTTGACGCCCTGATCGATATATTCTCGAACTGCGTCTAAATTTTGTTGCAAATCACGCAAGACATAGTTAGGAACTCCTTTTCCCTGTTTCATCATTGGGTCTATATGATAGACCATTGGATCTATATTATCGATTTCCTCCTCATGATAATCAAAATCCTGAAAGCCTTGATGATAAATGTTTTCATCCTGGAAGATAACAGACAGGCCAATATTTTCAAAGTTATCGAATGAGCTATTTATTTTTTTTCGAAAAAAAGCCCTGAAGTTACTCAGGTTAACCAGTATTTTTGTGTCACTCTCAGCTCCAAATGACTTCGCAGTCAGACTACCTATTTTGTCCAAGATTGGCCTCATAAATCTTGAATTTCCCAGAGGGATTAGATATACATCGTGGGCATATGCATACCTTTGAGCTGGTTCTGAATAACTAGTTGCTGAAAACAATGCGTATTGATAATGATATCTTGCTCTTGCTGGTGCACCATTCCTAGAAACCCAATATTCTCCAACATCTTTTAGAACTCCTATAGCATTTCTTACTACTTCTATACCCACTGATTTCTTGTTGAAGAATTTTGCCTCTACTAGCAATCTTTGTGGATTTGAGAATGGCGGTGAAACAACAAATTCAGCAATGGCATCTATTTGATGAACTCCTCCTCTTCCAAGTAGCTCTAGTCCAGCTTTTCCTTGCTTTATCGAATCGTCTTTAGGATTTATCTTTTCGACAGTACTGTAGCCAGAAGCACGAAGCAGGTAAAGCAAAATCTCCTCTAGGAGCATGCCTCTAATTTGTCCAATTGTTGCCATAACTAAGCTCCAAAGCTAATCCGAAACCAGTCACAAGCTGATTAAGCACTTGTTTTCTCATAAAGCATCTGCTCTAGCTCTTGTAGGGCAGCCTGATACTGTCGCTTGCCACCAAAGCTTGTGACCAACTCTACCGGAGTGCCCAGGCCTGAGAAGGGGGCAAGCTGCAAGATCTGGGTGCTCTCAATGGAGGTTATGCCTTGGTCAGCATACTTCTCTAGCAGCCCCTCTAAGACCAGCTTGGCCGTTTCTCCGTACTTGGTAAAGACATCGCGCTTTTTCACTTGCTCAGCCCGTTCTCGGCGGGTGAGGGGTGGCTGATTGAACGCCACATGGCAGACCAGGTCAAAGGGGTCGTAGCCTTGCCCCACCATAGCCTCTAGGGCTTCTAGCAACACCCCCTGCTCCTGAAGTTCTTGGAGAATGGCTGCCTTGCGATCAGACTCATTCCACTTGGTCAAAAATTGATTCAGCGACGTATACGCTTCAATCACGGTACGGCGGGTGTAGTCGCGCAGCGATTCGGTGGTCAGCTCGCCATTTTTGTCGTAGTAGCTCACCTGTTCCTGCACCACCTGAAACTCTTGGTGGCTGACGGTGTATTTGATGCGCTCTCCGGAAATGGGTGGGTCAACAGGTTGGATAGCGTCAGTGCCGTCGGTGCTGTCCGTGCCTGAGCCGCCATTAGAGCCATCCCCCTGCTCCTGGCCAAAGTCCTCATTCTGAAACGGTGGCCCATCCCAGTCCTCATCCTTGAAGAGACTGGTTGCCCCCCGAAAGTCGATGATGGTGAAGTAGTTTTTGCCGTAGTCGGGCCGAAGGCGCGTTCCTCGCCCAATGATCTGCTTAAATTCCGTCATCGACTGAATGCGCCGCTCCAGCACAATCACCTGGCAAGTCTGGGCATCGACTCCGGTAGTCATAAGCTTTGAGGTAGTGGCAATGACCGGGTAGATCTCATTGGGGTTAATGAAGTGGTCCAGCTGAGCCTTGCCCTCTTTCTCATCCCCAGTAATTTGCATCACGTAGCGGCGATCTTTTTGCACTAGCTCGCGGTTAGCATCCACATTCATCAACGCATTCCGCATTCGCTGAGCGTGATCTATGTCTTCGCAAAACACAATGGTCTTGCGCATCGGGTTGCCATCGTGCAAAAACTCACTGACGTACTGGGCCACCAGCTCGGTACGGCGGTTAAATTTGATCGTGCGGTCGTAATCCCGCAGGTTATAGATCCGATCTTCGATCAACTGACCCTGGTCATCCACCTCTCCGGTCTCAGGCTGCCAGCCATCTAAATCCTTATCCAAGCTCACCCGCACCACCTTAAAAGGGGCTAAAAAGCCGTCTTCAATTCCTTGGCGTAGGGAGTAGGTATAAACTGGCTCCCCAAAGTAGTCAATGTTAGAGACATACTTGGTCTCCTTGGGCGTCGCCGTCAACCCCACCTGAATCGCGGTGGAGAAGTAGTCCAACACCTGTCGCCAGCTAGAGTCATCGGCAGCGCTGCCCCGATGGCACTCGTCGATCACCACCAGGTCAAAGAAGTCGCGGTCAAACTTTTCGCAGAGGTTATCCTGCCCTTCGTTGCCAATGATCGCTTGGTACAGCCCCAGATACACCTCGTAGGAAGTGTTGATGCGGCCATTCTCATCCAGTAGCCTGCGAGTCAACTTGGTTTTCTTATCGCCAAAGGGCTCAAAGTCGTTGGTAATAGTCTGATCAATCAGAGAATTGCGGTCTGCCAAAAACAGCACCCGCTTCACTGTCCCCGTCTTCCACAGCCGCCAGATGATATTGAACACCGTATAGGTTTTGCCCGCGCCGGTCGCCATGACCAGCAGGCAGCGCCTTTGGCCTCTGGCAACGGCTTCAATTGTGCGGTTGACGGCAAGCTGCTGGTAGTAGCGAGGATTCTTCCCCCCGACCTTGGTGTAGAACTGGGAGGTCAGAAGGTCTTCTTTTTCTAAAGAAATCTGCTGCCACTGGAGATACCGTTGCCACAGCTCTTCTGGCGAAGGGAACGACTCTAGAGAAATTTCTCGTTCAATTGATCCATAGGTGCCGGTACGGTCATGCAGCAAAAAGGCATCCCCATTGGAGGAAAACACAAAGGGTGTACCCAGAGTGTCGGCGTAGCCTAGAGCCTGCTGAATACCAGCATTAACGCTGTGCTTGTTGTCCTTAGCCTCAATCACCGCGATGGGTTGGTTGGTGTGGTGAAACAGCACGTAATCCGCTCGCTTCCGGGCTCCCCTGGCGGCGATCGGCCCTCGTACAATCATCGGCCCATCAGTAAAGGAAAGCTCTCGACGGATCTGAGACCGTTTCCAGCCCGCCTGGTGCAGAGCCGGAGTGATGTATTGATCACAAATGTCGGCTTCGCTTAGCTCTTTTTTTGACATAAATCTGACCTGACAGGTTCGGCAGGAGTGTCTATGGCCCTAGGAAGCGACCGCAAGCATACCCTTTACTTCCTCATTGATACCCAAGTATCCCTATGAAATATAGCTACAGCCGAACTCTTCACCCGGATTTTGCAAACAAGCGTACAGCCCAAGTTCCTCAAGAGAGAAACCCACAAAGTCTCCAACTTGACACCCACGGAGCAAGTAATAAACTATTCTTTTCTAGTACAAAAAGACTATGAGCCAAAAGACAATTCGCTGCCGACTCGTCGCCTCAGAGGCGGCCCGAAAAGCTATTTGGCACCTTATGGCAGAGCGCAACACACCTCTGGTTAACGAAGTAGTCCGCAAACTACCGGAGCACCCTGACTTCCTTACCTGGCAGCAGCGAGGCAAACTGCCGGATGAGCCTATCAAAACGTTGGTCGATTCACTCAAAGCTGATCCTCGCTTTAGTGAGCAGCCTATTTGGTATTACATATCAGCTCAAAAGCAGGTGACTTATACCTTCCGAAGTTGGTTAAGCCTTCAACGTCGAAATCAGTGGCGAGTTGAGAGTAAGCGGCGCTGGCTTAATATTCTCCGCCCTGATAGTGAGCTAGCGGAGAAAGCTAAATGTAGCTTGGAGAAGCTACAAGACACTGCCCAGAGTATTCTGGGCCAGATTGACGCTCCAGATCCCTTCAAGTGGCTGATGCAGGAGTATGGGCGTACAAAAGCTGCTAAACGCCAGATGGTTTTGGCTTACCTACTCAAGCGCAGTGGAAAACTTGAGCCTGTCAAAGAAGACCTGGAAAAACTGGCTCAGAGGTACCGCAAAACTGAGATTGCTATTCGACGGTTAGAAATTCAGCTTAAGGCTAGCTTGCCAAAAGGGCGGGATTTAACTGGCCAAGCCCATGATTTAGCTTTGGAGCAGGCCACAACGGCTCCCCCACTAGACGATGAGAGCTATGGCACTTGGCACCAAGCTTTGGCCCGAGAACCTGCCAAATTCCCCTTCCCAATCATCTACGAGACTGTAGAATGCCTGACCTGGTCTATTGATGATAGGGGACGTATTCTAGTTCGCTTTAGCGGCAAAGGCACAGGCGATCACGTCTTTAAGATCTACTGTGATAAGCCCCACCAGCATTGGTTTGAGCGATTTCTAGATGACCAAGAGACGAAGAAATCTAGCGGCGATCAACATTCAGCAGGGTTGTTTACGCTGCGATCGGTCAAGCTGGCTTGGGTGCCCTCAAAAGCCTATCAGAAGGAGCTAGAACCCTGGAATTGTTATCACCTAACCCTTGCCTGCACGGTGGATACTCGTTTATGGACACAGGAAGGCACTCAAGTCGTAAAAGAGGAAAAAGCAGCGGGGACGGCGGCTAAGCTTCAATCGATGCATGCGAAAACAGCCCTAACTAAAAATCAACAAGGCTATATTCGCCGCTTAGAATCCACCTTGGACAGGCTCAATGCTCCCTACCCTCGACCCAGCCGCCCCCTTTACCAAGGAAAGGCAAATATCTTGGTTGGGGTCGCGATGGGGCTGGAGAAACCTGCCACACTTGCCGTAGTGAACGTACTTACCCAGGAATTGCTGGTCTACCGCTCTATCAAGCAGCTATTGGGTGAGCACTACCGACTCTTACAACAGGCTCGGACTGAGAAAGCAAAAACATCTCACCAAGGGCACCGGCAACGTAGGAAGGGAGGTAAGCGAATTGCCCAGGAGTCTAACCTGGGCAGCTATGTTGATCGACTGTTGGCCAAAGCTATTGTCGAAATTGCCCAACAGTATCAGGCGGGCAGCATCGTTCTACCTGACCTCAAGCATGTGCGAGAAATTGTAGAGGCCGAAGTCGGGCATAGAGCCGCAGTTAGAGTTCCTGACTTTGTTGATGGCCAAAAGCAGTACGCCAAAGCCTATCGAACACAGGTACATCGGTGGACTTACAACCGTTTACAGCAATTCGTTACCTCTAAGGCGGAGCAATACGGCCTTGGTATAGAGGTAGTTAGCCAAAGCCATCTGGGCTCCCCCCAGGAAAAGGCGAAGGAACTTGCGCTTCAAGCATACGAAAAACGATTGGCTGCACTGTCTTAGCAACTGGTTACTAAAGCCATTACCCTTGAAGGCAAAAGAGGCGATATTAATACTGAAAAAACTTTAGCCACGAGTGGGCGACAAAACCAGCAAGAAGCGCTAGTATAAATGCACTAAAAGCGCCGCAGGGCATGCGAAAGCCTCTGTTCTGTGAAAAATGAGGGTTTGTTTGGCTGCGAGATAGCAGTCTTACTTTCTGGCCCTGGTAGCTGACCACTCCGATGCTGCTGTTGTAAGTGAACTTGCTTGGACTTGGACACCGTGCAACAGGATGAGGGGCGCACCCAGCAAGAGAGGACGGACTTACTGTAGTGTTGGCTGCCGAAACAACTCCGACCAAGGAGTAATCCATGCATCCATATATGTATCTTAACCTCCGCGAACCTCAAGCGCAGGACTTTTTCCTGGTAGGTTCGCGCAGCCTTAAAGCCCCATCCGTTGGTACTGCCACACAAAAGGGCATGTTTAGGATAGTTGAGCAGGCTGTTGAGAGGACGGTTCGCGATCAAAGGGTCTACATGTCCTGTGAACCGAGGGATTCAGATGGGTGCTGTCGCATTGGGCTTCTACAGTCCATGAGGATTGAAACCAGGTGAACATGAGCCGCTGAGCGCTGACGACCACGTCGCATTGGGCTTCTACAGTCCATGAGGATTAAAACTCCTTGCCGCACAGGATGATTCGGCGCTCCTACCAACGGTCGCATCAGGCTTCTACGGCTAATAAGGATCATCCTGTACGGTCCCAAACAGGAGCACCGCGTCAAGCTTCTATGGCTTATAAGCAAGCAAATTAGCAGCTCTTAACGGTTAATACGGTTCGGATAGTCTGTTTGAACTATTATTTAGAAGCATGGATTGAAACGAATCCCGCCAGCCTTGACTGGGCAGATACGTTCGGGCGACACTAATCCCGGAACAGTGACCATAATTCCGGAACGATGCCAAATAATTCCGGAACGTACATTAGCGGTAGGTCAGCAAGTTTCTGCATAGCCCAATGATGCAAACAACGGGGCTGGCGGGATTCGAACCCACGACCTGCCGCTTAGGAGGCGGCCGCTCTATCCTGCTGAGCTACAACCCCAGGTCTTTGGCCATTCTACACTCTGGCCTGGAGGTGGGGCTAAGCCCGAGTAAAGATCGCGCGGTGGACGGGCAAGCCCTGCTCCAGGGTGACGCGCTCGCGATCGGTTTGGGCCGGGAAAGGGCTTTGGGGCAGCCAGTCTTGGCCCTGGCGGAGAAAGTGGGGGTTTTCGGCAATGCGATCGCACATATCCACCGCCACCTCTTCCACATCCGACTGCACCACCAGCCGCCCGCCCGAGGGCAAAAACTCCGCCAGGGTGCCCAACAGCTCGGGTTGCAGCACCCGTCGCTTTTGGTGGCGCTTCTTAAACCACGGGTCGGGGAACTGAATCGACACCTGCTGCAAAGGGTTCTGGTCGCCCCAGCTCTCTAGCAGCGATCGCAGGGAGATATTGACGTTGCAGTACATAAAATGAAGATTGGTCAGCCCCGTCTCTTGCTGGCGCTTTTGAGCCGATTCGACCACGGGCTTGCGAATTTCGAGGCCCAAAAAATTCCACTCGGGGGCAAGCTGGGCCATTTGCAGCACAAACACGCCCTTGCCGCAGCCAATGTCAATGTGCAGGGGCTGTTGGGGGTTGGCAAAGGCTTCGCTCCAGTTGGGAGCATCAACGGGAGCCTGATATTTTCCGCTTAGGGGGTTAACGTGCTGACGCACCCGAACAACTGCCACAGCCTAGACCTCGATAAACCATAGCTTTCTATAATGCCATTTGAGGTGGGGGGTAGGGAGTAGGGGGTAGGGAGTGAATGAGTTGTTTCCCTAATTCACTCTCCCTCACCCCTCACCTACCGAATCTAGCGGCTAGGGGCTAGGCTGTTAGGGACATGCATAAAAATCAACGTTTTACTTCCATGGGACAGCGTTTTCGCTTCGCTATCGTCAGCGACCCTCACATTGCTCGACCTGAGACGATCTACAACGGCCCCAATCGCTTTCATTTAGTAGAGGTCAGCATTCCGGGCATTGAGCAAATTTTTGACCACCTCGAAACCCTAGATTTAGATTTCTTGTTGCTGCCCGGCGACCTCACCCAGCACGGCGAATGGGTCAACCATCACTGGCTGATCGATCGCCTCAAGCGGCTGCCCTTCCACGCCTACGTGGTGCCGGGCAACCACGATGTAATTGCGCGGGATGCGAGCGATCGCGCCATTGGCCTCCACGACTTCCCCCAGCTATACCAAGACTTTGGCTACAGCGACGGCAAAACCCTGCACTACCAGCAGGAAATTCTTCCCGGCGTGCGGCTGGTGGCGCTCAACTCCAACGCCTTTGAGCCCAACGGCGAGCAGCTGCGGGTGGGCTATGTGGATGACGCCCAGCTCGACTGGCTAGAGGCCACCCTGGCAGAATTTTCGGATGACTTGATCTTGGTGATGCTGCACCACAACGTGTTGGAGCACCTACCGGGGCAGTCCAACAGTCCGTTGGGCCAGCGCTATATGGTCAGCAATGCCGAGGCGATCATCCAGCGGCTAGAGGCGGCGGGGGTGCGGCTGATCTTCACCGGCCACCTGCATGTGCAGGATGTGGCACGCCGGGGCGACCTGTGCGAGGTGCTGACCGGGTCGCTGGTCAGCTACCCCCACCCCTACCGGATTGTGGAGATTGAGCATGGGGATGGCGAATTGCAGATGGCAGTGCGATCGCGCCGTCTCACCGCCGTACACCCTTGGGATGACTTGCAGGCCATGTCGCACCAGTGGATGTGCGATCGCGCCGAGGGGTTTATGACCAAATTTTTGATTAGCCCACCCGTAGGGCTGGCCGAGCATGAGGCGGCGGCGATCGCCCCCACCCTCAAAACCTTTTGGGCCAGCGTCGCGGCTGGTGACACCCAGATTGACCTGTCTCACCTGCCGCCCGACGTGCAGGAACGGCTGGCCCACTTCAACTCGGTGGATAGCGACGGCAACCCCCAGGCGATCGACAACACCGCTACGCTGGTGTGGCCTGCCAGGTAAAAGAAATCCCAGGGTTCTTGAAGAACTCTGGGATTTGCCGCTAAAACCAGCTCATCCTAGAACACAAAGTTCTCGGCGTTGTTCAGCGCTGCCGCATCCACCCCCTCGAAGGTGATGAAGTTGGTGAACTGGGTGCGGCCACCGCCTACGCGGTCTAGCTCCAGGGAGAGTTGGGTGCGATCGCTGTTGCCCAGGCTGCGAATCTGCACCAGACCATCGGCCAAGGGGTTGCTGCCGGTGTAGCCCACGCTGGCCAGCAGGTCGGTGAAGACCAGCTTGTCGGCTCCCACTTCAAAGTCCGCAATAGTAGCCCCGGTTTGCCCGGTGCTAGTGTAGACAATCTGGTCGCGCCCGCCGCCCGTGGTGATTAAGTCGGGGCCACTACTGGCCAGAAAGATATCGCTGCGATCGCTGCCCGTGAGCACATCCCGCTGGGGTGTACCCCCGATCACGTTTGGAGCCTCAATGGTAAACCGGGCCAGCACTGGGTCGTGGTCGCTGGCCTGGAGCGCCTCGGCAAACTCGGTGTTGACATGCACTGCGTCGTACTCGGCGGTAGCGGCTAGGCTCTCGCTGACCAAAATGTGGTCGATGGCCTGGGAACTGCCCTGGAAGATGTAGGAATAGCGCTCATTCTCAGGCAGGGTCTCAGTCAAATTGGTGAGGCCGCTGTTGGTGACCAGGTCGCGCACGGGTGAGACAAACTCAAACTCGTTGAGATCACCCAGCACTACTAAGTTGGCGCTGGGGTCGCTGCTCAGCAGGCCGTTGACGTAGCCCTGCACCGCCGCCGACTGCGCCTGCCGTTCGTCTACAGAGCCGTTGACGGTGGGGTCTTCCTGACGGGCCTCAAAGGGTTGCTCAGTGCCGAGAATCGGTGCGCTGCCGCCTTTTGACGAGAAGTGGTTGTTCACCAGGGTCACGGTTTCGCCGTTGAACTCAAAATCGGCCACCAGGGGTAGACGGGCACCGGCAAAGGCTTCGCCCTGGGCTTGACTACCGATGGTGGCCACTGACCCCTCTACCAGGTCAACTCGGCTAGGATCGTATAGGTAGGCGGTGCGAATGTTCGCCCCAGGCTCGCCGCCGCTGGCATTGTTGGTGATGAACGGGTTGTCAATGAAGGCATAGGTGGGGCCACCCGCAGCGGCGATCGCATCCACCAGAGTTTGCAGCGTCAGATCCGCCGCTATGACGCCATCGTTGGCTGAGCCGGTGTTATCCTGCACCTCTTGCAGGGCAATAATATCGGGGATGTTGAGGTTGTTGACGATCTGCTGGGCGATCGCACCAAACTGCCCGTTGGCAATGTCGGTATCCCCATCGCTGTCGTTGGGGTCGAGATTGAGCACGTTGTAGCTGGCCACCGTAAGCTGGTCGCTATTGCCGCTGAGGGTGCTGACCTCCCGCTGTAGGCCCGCCGCCTGAATGTTGCCCGTGAAGTCTTCGGTGGCGACAATTTGGAAGTTGCCAAAGTCGTAGTTGACTACGCCAGTGACATCCCCCAGGTTGTCGCCCACATTTACGTCGGGGAAGGCGAAGTCAAACACGCCGCTGTCGAACTGCACCTGCACCCGCTCGGGGTTGAAGTCGTCGGGGCTGAGGTTGAGTGTGCCGCGATCGCTCAGGCCAGTCGCGCCCGCGCCGTTGTCCACCACTCCAAAGATTTCGCCAAAGCCGTTGGTGCCATTCACCACCCGCAGATCCTGGGCGGTCACCCGCATGCTCTCCAGCGACTCAAAGAAGTCGATGCCGTCAGTCTCTGGGTCAAAGCTGCCAAACGCGTCGTCGTCAATGTTTTCGGTGGGGGGCACCCGACCGCCCTGGCCCAAAACTACCGCCGCAGGCAGGTCATTGTCGGTGCTGAGAGTAGTAATAGTCAGGCTACCGCTGAGCTGAGTGGTAGATAGGTTGCGGGTAGACACACCGCCAGGGGTAAACTCCGACACGGTGCCGGTCACGTTTAACCCGTCGCCCACGGCCACTGTAGGGGCGCTGCCGGTGAACACAAAAATCGCGTCGGAGGTGGCAATATCGCCATCGCCCAGGGCGTCTTGCAGATAGAAGCCGTTGCTATCCACGGCGGTGACAATGCCCATAGTCGAGACCGTCTGGCCCACCAGCGTCGAGCTGTGCCCCGCCCCTTGAATGCTATAAATCGCCGTCGGCTCTAGATCGCCGCCGCCGTTATCACCGCCGCCGTCATCCGCGCTGTTGACCGTCCCTTTGGTCGCCGCTAGGGGGCCAGTCCAGACCCCGTCAATGAGCTGTAGCGATTGGCCAACGAGGGTGGCACCATCTTCTTCGACGCCAATATTCACACTGGTGAGGCCGTCGGCAGGGCCGCCCACCGCCGTAAACGAACCCTCGTAACTGAGGAATTCCAGCACATTGCCCTCGGCATCGACCAGGGCAACCCCATCGGGTACGCCATTCTGAAGGCCGTTAACCGGGAAATCGACCGCGATCGTACCCTGGCCATTGCTCTGATTGGCCACCACGCCGCTGAGGGCAACGGTGCCGTAGACTGTGCCACCATTGCCGTTGTACAGCACCAGGCTGTAGCCGGTTAAATCGGTGCCCATGGGGGCCGAGATTTCGATAAATTCGCCGACATCGGTGCCGATGTTATCGTAATGCAGTTCGCTAATAAAAACTGAAGTTGTCATGAGAATCAATTACTCCCAAAAAATCGATTTTTAGCCGCACAAAATCCACTCCATGGCGCATGGAGCTTACATTTCGCACAGGCTTCTACGCCTTTCAAATACTTAGGCACTCTGAACAGCAGAGCGCGGCAGACTGACCTAGCAAAAGGCAAATTCAGGTCAACCCAACAGCGAACTTTGCCTGAAACAAAGTTCTAACTAGCTATTCTCTAGGAGGGCATTGCGGCTCCAAAACTTGCTCTCCAAACACGTTATTAAACATGTCTGAAATGTCAGTGTTTTTACATAAACAGACTATCAGAGGGGCAGCGGCAGTCGGTAAAGGGTTGTTTAAAAGTGCTTTAAGCTACCGGGCCTTTGCACAAGCTTTATAAAGGCCCAGCGCTTCACTCCTAACTGGCGACGGCATGATGCCCTCGGCGCTTTAAAATAGAACGCCTGAAGGTGGGAAATTTTAGACGTTAAGCGTGGCAGGAGAGCAGGCCGATGGCCGGAGTTAAGCAGCCCACTTCCAACAGCTTTAAGAAGCTCCAGGGGTTTTTGCGATCGCGCGTCGGCCAGGCGATCGCCGACTACGGCATGATCCACGAGGGCGATCGCGTCATGGTCTGTGTCTCGGGCGGCAAAGACTCCCACACCCTGCTCGATATTCTGCGCCACCTCCAGCGCCACGCCCCCATTCACTTCGACCTGCTGGCGGTGAATCTCGATCAAAAGCAGCCGGGCTTCCCTGCCCAGGTGCTGCCGGAGTATTTTGAGGCGATCGGCGTGCCCTACCGCATCGTCGAGCAAGACACCTACAGCACTGTCAAGCGCGTGATTCCAGAAGGCAAAACCATGTGCAGCCTGTGCTCGCGCCTGCGGCGGGGCATTCTCTACCGGGTCGCCGCAGAAGAAGGGGCTACCAAGATTGCCCTCGGCCACCACCGCGACGACATGATCGAGACGCTGTTTCTCAATATGTTCCACGGCGGCAGGCTCAAGGCCATGCCCCCCAAGCTGCTGACCGACGATCGCCGCCACATCGTCATTCGGCCCCTGGCCTACTGCCCCGAGGCCGACATCGCCCGCTACGCCCGCTACCGCGAGTTTCCGATTATTCCCTGCACGCTGTGCGGGTCGCAGGCTAATTTACAGCGCGCCCAAATTAAAGACATGCTGCAAACCTGGGAAAAACAGTGGCCCGGTCGCACCGAAACCCTGTTTCGCAGCCTGCAAAACGTCGCCCCCTCCCAGCTCGCCGACCCCACCCTGTTCGACTTTGGTGGGTTAGAGTCAGCCCAGATTGTTCCGACCGACGATGATGTCAGGGATGAAGATGGGGATGCGATCGCTACCGAATTAGAGGCCGAGTTTGACCCGGCCATGGCGCTGTTTGCCGATGGACTACCGCTATCAATGGGTGCTGGGGCGGCAGAACGCTAAGGCTCCTAGTCTACTGGGGCAGGTACTTGCGATCGCGCACCTGCTCTTGAGTAAATGGGCTCTCGACTGGAAAATTCTCTAGGCCAACCCCAGTCTCTGTGGCGGTTAAATCGCGAGCCTCCTGGTAGCAGTCGGCAAATATCTGGTCAAAATAAGGTGTCAGGCTGGGGCTCGTGGTCAGCAATTCCTGTAGCCGACGGCGATGCTCTTTGAGGGTAAACCGCCAGCTGTTAGAGCGCTGCCCCGGCTGGTAGGCGTACTTGAGCAAATGCATCAGCACTACGATTAGGCTGCTGGTCAATGCCCGTTTTTCGCTGCGCCCCATGTCGGTTAATTCTTCAAGTAAGTTAGCGATATCTACCTCCGCGAGTCGGCCCGCCGTCAGCAGCTGGCACGTCGTGTCAAGCCACAGAGCGTAGTCTTGCTCGTAGAGACTGGCTAGTGAACCAGCCAGGGCACCAGTTCGAGACGACATGGCGACAGCCCTTATAAACTTGCACTGCCATTGTAAGCGTGTGAAGAGGATGATGCAGCCATAAGCAAGGTGGCGAACGGCTAGTCTAGGCGCTAAAGTACTTCGCCGCCGGGTGGTAGGCCACGATCGCCGTCGTTGACTGCTCGGGGTACAGCTGCTCGCTCTCGTCGATGGTTAGGCCAATCTGCTCAGCCTTGAGCAGTTCTAGCTGCACCGGCTGGTCGGCCATATTGGGGCAGGCCGGGTAGCCAAAGCTGTAGCGCGACCCCTGGTACCGCTGCTGAAGCACCTCCCGCAGTGTGGCAGGTTCCAGCTCGCCAAAGCCCAGCTCGCGGCGAATGCGGGTGTGACACCACTCCGCCAGGGCCTCCGCCGTCTGCACCGACAGACCGTAGTAGTAGAGGTAGTCGGTATAGCGATCGGCCTTAAAGAGGCTCTGGGCAAACTCCGTGGCAATTTCGCCCACCGTCACCGCCTGCATGGGAAACACGTCGAACTCGCCGGGCTTAGCGATCTCTTTGGGCAAAAAGAAGTCGGCAATACACAGCCGCCGCAGGGATTTTTGACGGGGGAAGGTGAATGTTGCCACCGGCAGGGGCAAATGGCCATTTACCCCTACGTCGAGATTCTCAACAACCGACGGATCGTAAATGTGCAAGCTATTACCCTCTGCTAGGCAGGGGAAGTAGCCGTAGACCAGTTGGGGATGGAGCAGGTTTTCGGAGAGAATCCGCTGCTTCCAAGTAGCCAGAATGGGATGTACCGTCTCCTGCAAGAACGCATCGTACTCCTCGCGGGATTGCTCCTGGGGTTTGCGAAACTGCCACTGGCCGACGAATAGCGCCTGCAAGTCGAGGTAGCCAAACACCTCTTCCAGCGAAATATCCGCTGGGGTGAGCACGCGGGTTCCCCAGAAGGGCGGGGTGGGGCGGGGGATGGCGGGGTCTACGGCGTCGGAGCGGGTGGTGTCGAGGGGAGTGGAGAGTGGGGAGTGGGGGGTGGGGAGTTCGGCTTCAGTGTCTAAATTTTGTTCGCGTAGCGTCTCCGGAGGAGAAATTTTGAATTTTGAATTTTGAATTTCTTCTCCCGCCACTGACTCCTCATCCAAGAATCCCTTCAAGTCATCCCACTTACTTTCGGCCTTCGCGGGCATCAGCTTATCCATAAAGTGCAGATCCGAGAAGGCGTCTTTGCCGTAGACAACCTTGCCCTTGTAGGTGTTCTGGCAGTCTTCGTGGACAAACTTGGGCGTCAGGGCCGCGCCGCCGAGAATGACGGGCACGGTGATGCCCTCTTGATTGAAGGTCTCCAGGTTGTCTTTCATGAAGGCGGTCGATTTGACCAGCAGGCCGCTCATGGCGATGCAGTCGGCGTGGTGCTCGCGGTAGGCCTGGATGATCGCCTCCACGGGCTGCTTGATGCCCAGGTTGACCACCTTGTAGCCGTTGTTCGACAGAATGATATCCACCAGGTTTTTGCCGATGTCGTGCACGTCGCCCTTGACCGTGGCGATGATGAAGGTGCCCTTGCCGGAGCCGTCGCTGTCGGCCTTTTCCATGTAGGGTTCCAAATACGCCACAGCAGCTTTCATGGTCTGGGCCGATTGCAGCACAAAGGGCAGCTGCATTTGCCCCGAGCCAAACAGTTCGCCCACCACCTTCATGCCGTCGAGCAAAAAGGTGTTGATGATCTCCAGCGGCGGGTAGGTTTCCAGGGCTTTAGCCAGGGCGTCGTCGAGGCCGATGCGTTCGCCGTCGATAATGTGCTGCTTGAGCTGTTCGTCGATGGGCAGGTCTTTGGCGATCGCCTCCTTTTTCTTCAGGCTCTTGCCCTCAAACAGGGTGGTGAGCTTGGTCAGCGGGTCGTAGGAGACAATGTCGCCGTCAAACTCGCGGCGATCGTAGATCAGGTCGCGGCAGACTTTTTGGTGGTCGGGGTCAATCTTCGCCAAAGGCAAAATCTTGGCGGCGCTGACGATCGCCCCATCCAGCCCCACCTGCATCGCCTCATGGAGAAACACCGAGTTGAGGGTAACGCGGGCCACCGGGCTGAGGCCAAAGGAGACATTCGACACCCCCAGCATGATGTGGCTACCGGGCAGGTTTTCGCGAATCAGCCGAATCGATTCGAGGGTTTCGCGACCGTTAACCCGGTCTTCCTCGATGCCCGTCGAGATCGGCAGGGCCAGGGTGTCAAAGAAAAGCTCGTGGGCGGGGATGCCGTACTCTAGTGCGTCGCGATAGGCGCGCTGGGCGATCTGGAACTTCTTCTCGGCGGTGCGGCCCATGCCGTCTTCATCAATGGTGCCGACAACGATGCCCGCGCCGTACTTCTTCGCCAGCTCTAGGACTTTAAAGAAGCGATCGTCGCCATCTTCGTAGTTGGTAGAGTTGAGAATGCACTTGCCCCCGGCCACCTTCAGCCCGGCCTCCATCTTCTGCCACTCGGTAGAGTCGAGCATCAGCGGCAGGGTGACGTTAGTGACCAGGCGCGAGACCAACTCGTGCATATCGCGCTCGCCATCGCGCCCCACGTAGTCCACGTTCACGTCGAGGACGTGGGCACCTTCTTTAACCTGTTCTCTGGCCAGCGCCACCAGCCCATCCCAATCCTCCGCATTCAACATCTCGCGGCATTTCTTAGAGCCGCTGGCGTTCAGCCGTTCCCCCACGATCAGGAATGAGTTGTCTTGGTCGTAGGGCTGGGGACTGTAGATCGAAGCGGCGGAAGGAGTGTAGTTGAGGAGAGGGCGGGGGTCGGGGTAATGAACCGTAGGGGCAGACCCACGTGTCTGCCCTAAATTTTGAGTGTTGAATTTTGAATTTTGAATTGACCGCACAGGCCTTTCCCTGGGCCGCAAATCCTTCGCCAATTCCGCCAGTTGTGCAATATGCTCAGGCCGCGTACCGCAGCAGCCGCCGATTACCTGCACGCCGAGGTCTTCGATGAAGTGCATCAGCGACATGCGCAGCTCCATTGGGGTGAGGCGGTAGACGGCGTGGCCGCCCACATTCTCGGGCAGACCCGCGTTGGGGATGCAGGAGATCACAAAGGGCGACTGCTCGGCCAGGTGCTTGACGTGGTCTTTCATCAAGTCGGGGCCGGTGGCGCAGTTGAGGCCCAGAATGTCGATGGGGTAGGGTTCGAGGATGGCCAGGGCGGCGGCCATTTCGGTGCCGACGAGCATGGTGCCCTGCTGCTCCATGGTGACGGAGACCATGAGCGGCAGGCGCTTGCCGGTGGCGACAAAAGCTTCTTCGATGCCGTTGAGGGCGGCTTTAATTTGCAGTACGTCCTGGCAGGTTTCCACCAGCATCAGGTCTACGCCGCCGTCGATCAGCCCCTTCGCCTGATCGACGTAGGAGTCTTTGAGGGTGTCGAAGTCGATGTGTCCGAGGGTGGGGAGTTTAGTGCCTGGCCCCATGGAGCCAGCCACAAAGCGGGGTTTCTCTGGGGTGGAGTATTCGTCGGCGACGCGGCGGGCCAGGGCGGCGGCGGTTTTGTTGAGTTCGTAGGCGCGATCGGCCAGGTCGTATTCGGCCAGCACGATCGCAGTGCCGCCGAAGGTGTCGGTTTCAATCACGTCGGCTCCCGCTTCGAGGAACCCACGGTGGACGATCTCAACCGCCTTGGGGTTGGTGAACACCAGGTATTCATTGCAGCCTTCATACTCGGGGCCGCCGAAGTCTTCCGCCGTCAGGTTTTGCACCTGGAGGTTGGTACCCATCGCGCCATCGAAGACCATGACGGGGCGATCGGAGCTGTGGAGGCGATCGAGAAAGGCGCTAGACATGGGGCTTTAGAAGGGGATTGCGGCAGAGATCACCTATTATCAACCATTGCCCCCAAAGAACGCATCCGAAACCTAGCTTCCCAGGACTACAGCAGATTCCCTAGCGCGGATCGATGGAAGGAGCCCGATCGACCAGGCGAATCTGGTTTTGCCGCTCGACCACGGTGACCAGGGGCAGTGGTTTGCGGGCTGGCCCTCGCAGCACCCGGCCCTCAGCATCAAATTTAGAGCCGTGGCAGGGGCAGGCAAAACGGTTTTGGTCGGCCTGCCAGATGACGGCGCAGCCCCGGTGCGGGCAGACGGGGCGCAGCCCGTAAGGGGCCAGAGCTGGACCTTCGTTAATCACAAGGTAGGTGACGCTGGGTAGCCCCTGCACCGGCTGAGGAATGCCGGTAGTGGTGGTGGGCAAGAAGGTATCGACGGCGATCGCATTCCCCGCCGCGTCCAGCGCCTGCACCCCTGGCAAATAGTCGAGGCAGCGAGAATTCTGCGGAAACATTGAGCACAGCTCTTCGAGGTCTTGGCCCGCCGCTGGCTGGGGCCGTGAGAACACCATGGCGATCGCCCCCAAGCTGCCCCCAGCCATATACCTGAGCAGATGTCGTCGGTTCAGGGGTCTGGGCTTAGACTGGGAATGCGAGGAATGGGTCATATAGTCCAAACTGCCTGTCGAAGAGCTGTAAAAATCTTGAAAACCGATCTGTTCGCTAAGGTCAGGCTAACGAACAATCTCGCTCTCCGCAAAGGGCAGGCCAAGGCTGTGGGCAGCCAAAAAACACAGACTGCTGATGTCTGAGTACAGTATTCCGAATTATTCGGGTTGCACCGCCATCCAAGGGCTTCTTACTATATGCTTTGTCTGTAGTTATCTGGCATGATTCATCACTGCAATGGGCAGACTATCCACCCACGTTCTCGATACGGCCCTGGGTAAGCCCGCCGCCTCGCTGCGGCTCACAGTCTGGGCCATTAATAATGAAGCCGACATCAAAACGGCGCTAAAAACCGTCGAAACTAACAGCGATGGCCGCACCGATGAACCCCTGCTAGAGGGCGATGAGTTGCACAAAGGCACCTACGAGATCACCTTTGATGTGGCGGCCTATTTTGCCAAAACGGGGGCAGCGCTTTCTGAACCACCGTTTCTAGACCAAATACCCGTTCGGTTTACGATCGCTGACCCCAGCGGCAACTTCCACGTGCCGCTATTGGTATCGCCTTGGTCCTACAGCACCTACCGGGGCAGCTAGATATGAGTCAGCGGCGATGCCGGGGCGAGGGCCGAGGCCATCACAATGCGATCGCGGCCTTCGGCTTTGGCCTGGTACAGAGCCACATCGGCAGCGCGCAGTAGGTCTTCAGGCGTCAACTCCTCGCTGGGCACAGCCCCAGCCACGCCAAAGCTCAGGCTGACGTAGGGGCTGACGGATGATTTTGGGTGGGTGATGGCGCGGGTGCGCAGGGTACTGCGAATGCGGTTTAGCAGATGCAGCGCCCCCTCTAAATTGGTTTTAGGCAAAATTAGGGCAAACTCTTCGCCGCCGTAGCGGGCGGCCAAGTCTGCCGGGCGTCGAATCGCTGCATCGAGGACGCCAGCAATCTCCCGCAGACACTGATCGCCTGCAATATGACCGTAGGTATCGTTGTAGGCCTTAAAGTAGTCCACATCGCAGAGCACTACCGCCAGCGGGGTTTGCTCTCGGCGGCCGAGCTTCCACTCGTAGGCGAGCTTTTCGTCAAAGGCGCGCCGGTTAGGAATCCCGGTCAGACCATCCTGAATCGCCATCTGATGGAGAATCTGATTGTCGGCCTCAAGCTGCTGCTCGTGTAACTGTTCCTGGGCCAGCAGGGCGCTGAGCTTTAGCGACTGCTGGCGGGCGCGCAGCAGTGACTCAATCCGCAGCAGTAACTCGGTCTGGTCAACGGGTATGGTAATCACATCGTCAACCTGCTGCCGGTGGGATGCCGTCATGAGCACCAGGTGCGGGCGCTTGAGCAGCAGCAAAAAGGGCAAAAATACCGGGCTGGCCGCTGCTCGCTGCTCGGCAATGAGGGCAGCACAGCGGCCCAAAAAGGCCGTGTCAAAAATGCATAAATCAACTGCCTGAGTCCACTTTAGGGGCTCTACTGGCAAGTCTTGCAGGCTATAAAAACGACCCAGTAGAGTGGCTAGTAGCTGACGATTTTGCGGATGGTCTACCCCCAGCAAAATGCGAGACTGCCATCGATTGTCGGGTTCCGGGGGAGGCTTAGCCAGGTCAGATAGAACATCATGGCTCATTTTCGTGGGACTTAATGAATTCAGGAACTCCGCTTAAGATGCCCCGCAGCTGGGTCAGGGGACGACCCACCTTGATACCGTAGCGAGAAATTTCAAACTCGCGTAAAGTCTTCTCAAAATCGCTGAGGCGCTTCTTCAAAACGCCGATGGCCCGCCGCATCTGCCCGCGGATTTCTAGGTACCGCAGAAAGATAATGTTGTCGGCTAAGTAGGACACGCCCAGCTCCGTTACTTTAAAGTCGCCGGTAATTGACTGGATCGCGTTAGTGAGCAGGGTTGTGACACCTTGCGCCTTCAAATACTGGCAGAGGGTATGAATGTTGCGAATTAAGTCGTCTTCCTGAAACGACAGCTTATAGCCCAGCACACTATCGATCATAATGATGCGGGCACCGGCTTTTTCGACCTCCAGCCGCACCCGATGGGAAAACTCATCGGGGGAATAGACCAGCGGGTCAATTTTGATCACCGAGAGCGTGCCCCGTTCTACCATCGCCCGCACCGGAATGTTGATGCCCTCACAGCGGTTGAGCAGGGTATCGACGGCTTCCTCAAATAGATAGACTACGGAGCGATCGCCCCGTCCCGCCGCCTCTTTTATAAATTGCAGCCCCACTGTGGTTTTGCCCACGCCGCTTGGGCCAGAAATAATTGTTACGGTGCCCGTTTCGATGCCGCCGTTGAGCATCTCGTCGATTTCGGGAATGCCAGAGGGGCAAAGGCGGGTTGGGGTTGGGGCCACGCTATCTTCCCTAGCGACTAGATGGGGATACACCACCAGGCCGCGATCGTAGATTCGCATGGCGTGGGGCCCCTTGCGAAACCTGCTGCCGCGCAGCTTCGACACCTCAATATTTCGCCCTTCCCGATGCATCCCTAGGGTGATAATGCCGTCGCTAATAAACTGCAAATCTTCGTCGGGAGCCTCTTGGCTGCTCTCCGAGGTAAACAGCACCGTCGCCCCCTGGTGCAGCAAAAAGCGCAAGAACCCCACTACCCGTCGGCGAAATTGGTAGGTATCGGTGGATAGGTAGCGCAGCTGAGTCATCGAGTCGATAAATACCCGCTGGGGCTTAAGCCCGCTCACCTGCTCGACAATGCGCTCTGTTAGCGGATCCTGCTCTACCTGAGCAGCGGCAAAAATGTCGTATCCCTGGTTTTGCACAAAAAAGTCGGCGTTGGGGCTTAAATCTAAGACTTCTACCGCCTCTACCGGAAAGCCCAAGGCGGCTCCGTTACGTTTCAGCTGCGTCATCGACTCCCCTAGGGTGATGAACAGGCGGGGGGTATCATCCTTCAGATTATTGGTGAGAAAATGCCATCCGAGGGTGGTTTTGCCGCAGCCTGGGCCACCCCTGGCCAAATAGGCCTGCCCTGACGGAAATCCTCCTTCTAAGACTTCATCTAGCCCTTCAATTCCTGAGGAAAGTCGATAGTATTCTGACATCTTGGCTCAATGGCCCCAACAGTTAACGCAGGTGCGCAGCGATTTCTTCCTAGGCAACCTCAGCGAGTTACCTAGCTTCCTATCCTGCCACCAAATTGCCTCGCCGAACGACTGGCGAGTAAAACGCTTAACCTTTGGCCCTTAACCTTTGACCCTTAACCTTTGGGCCGTTGGATGATCTGCTCCATCACCCGCTGCTTGGTTTTGGGGTCGATGCCAATCAGCCGCACATAGTCATTGGCGTAGTCGCCCAGGCAGCGCTCTAGGGCCGCGGTGGCGGTGGCGGCATCTTGGTTGGGGATGGTCGGGCCGCTCTGCCAGGCGTTGGTCTGAAAGCGACGCTGATTGACGTGCTCGATGCCCAGCCGGTAGCCCTGGGAGAGGATGGCGTTGATTTGGTCGCGGACGGCGGCGGGGAGGGAGGAGGAGGAGTGGGCAGGTGGGGGAGTGGGGGAGTAGGTGGACTCGCCAGACGGGGGCATGGGGCACTGGGGAGAGTCGCCGTTGCCGTCCCCTCGGGAGATCTGGGGGTCTGGAGACGGCGGGGTGGCCGAGTCGCCCGGTTCGTAGGCCCGGTAGAAACTGCCAGCCGGAGATCCTGCCGCTGAGTTGCCTTGCAGCACGCGGTTGTATTCGTTGGCGAGGCGCATGTCGTCAACCCGGCGCTGCTCACCCACCAGGCGATCGCCCACTTCGATCAAATGCGAAATGCTAAAGTCGGGCTTGCGAAAGCTGGGCGGCGTGGTGGTGTTGACCACGCTGCGCGAGACATTCTCAAGCCCCACCGAATAGATAAAGTCGCGGATCTGCTCGTTGTAGATCTGGGCGCGCACGGCCCCAAAGAAGTCGATCGCCTGGGTTGAGAAGGTGTCCACCAGCAGGGTGACATCCTGGGTCGAGAGACCGTCGGGCTCAAAGATGCCGCCGACAATGCCGATGCGATCGCTGCGATCGGGCTGCCAATAAAACTTGTCCATCCGCCCGTCGCGAATCAGCGGCGCGTAGAGGGTCGAGAGGTCGTTGCCGGTCATAATCACCGGCACCCGCTGAATCTCATTCTCGTCGTAGCTGCCCGGTAGCTGAACATTGGTGGGGTTGTCGGCAATGTTCATCAGGGTGTTGTTCACCAGCTGGGTGTTGACCGTGTACTGCGTCAGCGCGTCGAAGCGGCCCGCCCCAGCGTCGATGTCGTTGATCATCAGCACCGCCATTTTGCCCCGCACCCGCACCAGCTCGGCGGCCTCGCGGTAGCGCAGGCGAATCAGCCGGGCCGGGTCGCCCGCGTCGGGGCTCTCTAGCTCACCACCCGAGATATGGACGACTTCGACCCCCATACGCTCGTACACCAGCTCGCACTGAAAGGTTTTGCCCTCCCCCTTGCGACCATGCACCCCCAGCAGCAGCGGAATTTTGACCTGGGGCAGCTTGAGGTAGTTTTTGGTGATGTGCACCGCCAGCTTTTCGAGAAACCGGGGGGAGAGATAGTAGGCCATGGGAATTACAACGCGGTGGGGTAGCGGGGATGGAAACCTGATCGAGGGCAGGAGCGCTGCGCTCCTCGCGCCAGATTCAGAAGTATCCGCGTTTACATTATCCCGTAGCTTGGTTCAGCGAATGGTTCAAAAGGCTGAAGGGGGCCATAAGCGATCGCTATAATTCGACCACCCAGCCATCTTAGACCAGCCGTCACTTGGCAAAGAGCAATTCCCAGGCCCAAATTTCACGTTCCAAAGACAAAACCCCCCAGCCCCTGAAGAGGGCTGAGAGGTCGTCTAACTACGAGGTAGAACCGATGCCCAATTACCGGGCCGACAGCACTAGGGTCTCGTTGACGGTCAGGGTGAGATCTTGGCTGGGGTTAATGGCAATCACATCTACCCGGTCGCGGCCAAAGATGCGGGCCAGGGTGGCTCCGGTGGCCGTGCCAGCTAAGACCTCTAGGGCACCAACGCTTTGGTCGCCAGTGGTGCGGGAGATTGCCGCCGCTGCGCCCGACCCCAGCACTGCTCCGGCCAGGGTCTCGCCAAAGGTGGCTCCCCGTCGAATCGTTTCCGTCGTGGTCACGGTCTGCGACGTGGCGTTAATTGCCAGCCGCTGCCCGCCAGTTAGCACCAGTTCCTGGGCCACAAACTGCGAGCCGCTGCCGCTGGGGCGCAGTTCTCCCACCACCTGGCTGCCCGCCGGTACCAAGACGCGACCCATGCTGTCGGTGATGGCCTGAGCGATCGTTAGGGTCAGCGGAGCGGTCTCATCGGGGAGCACGACAATTTTTTCGCTCTCGGCATAGCTCATGGTCAGGGTTGTGCCCGCTGGTAGGCTAGCTTGAGCGGCTACCTGCTGCCCCACAATGTAGGGCGAGTTGACCGTGGCCACCTGATTTTGGCTGGCCAGGGCCTGATAGATGAAAGCCGCTACATCGGCCCGCGTCGCCGTTTGGTTAGGCCGCAAGACCTGCACATTGGGATAGTTCACCACTAAGCGTCGTTCTGTGGCCGCCGCCAGGCTAGCCACCGCATAGTCAGGAATCGAGGCCGCATCCTGATAGACGTTGATGCTGCCTGAGTTGCTGGCGGTGTAGTTCAAGCCATTGGCCAAAGAAACCAACACCTGAGCCCGAGGAATGTTCTGGTCGGGCTGGAAGATGTTGCCGGGGTAGCCCGACAAAAAGCCCATCATATCGGCCTCACGAATGGCAGCGGCGGCCCAATAGTTGGCGGGCACATCCACAAAAGTGGTCGCACTGCGCACGGAAGTCTGGCTAAAGGCCTGGCGAACCATGGCGGCATACTGGGCGCGGGTCACCGGCTCATCGGGACGAAAGGTGCCGTCGGGGAAACCAGCGATCACTTCCCTGGTCGCCAAACTATTGATGAACTGGTAGGCCCAGTGGCCCGAGGGCACATCGGCAAACTGGGTTTGGGTTTGGGTTTGGGCAATCACCGGAGCCGCTGTGATCACCGGAGTAAAGGCACCCATGGTGAGCCCCAGGGCCAACATTAGGGCGGTGCCAGACTTGAAACGGAGGGAATTAGACATCGTTAAAAAACTCCAAATGCAAACAACGGGCGGACACATCCTTAGCAAAATCATCTCGACAGACTGGGCTCAAGATGCTCTCGTGAACCTTTCTTTGGTTAGTCAGAACATTCGTTTGCGAACTAAATTCTGTGAATCTGGCTTCAGTAAATTCTCAGATTTCCTAGCCCTTTAAGTATCAGAGAAAGTTGGCAAAGACTCGTTTCTGTGTAGAAATGGGACGATTGCATGGCTTTGATGGCCCATACTTAGAGTCGATCAGGCAATTGTGTCTCGCTCTCCTTAATCTAAAGCTGCTTTTGTCTAAGTGACTGACAGACTCTCCGCTATTTCAACTGTCACATCTGTAATCTGCACCGTATCTCCTCTGAATTTTCCTGTGCAGAAGCAGTAGATCAGTAATAGATTGGCGCAGGTATCCGAAAGTTCCAGCCATTTTTTGACGCTGTTTTTGTCTCTATAGCTCACTCGAATTGGTCTTGACAGAGTCAAATCTGTCCTTGCTCAATGGTTTGGCTAGCTAGTAGCGCGCGCATTTCTCAAGGAGAGATGAGGTGGATCGGCCTGGGTGAGTACAGCCAAAAGCGTCTCGGCACACACACAACGGCGCACCCGGCGAATAGCAATGGGGCGATGTTCTAATCAGTCAGATTCACGGTGCTGTGGGCAGCGTGGTCTTAAATAGCTGAAGCACCTGCCCCCAGGCGTCGCGGGCGGCCTCAGGGTGATAGCTGTAGCGCTGGTCGCAGAAAAATCCGTGCTCGGCATTGGGGTAGCGAAAGATTTGGTGGGGCACGCCGTGTTCTGCCAGCGCTGCTTCGATTTGATTCACTTCCTCAGATGAGATGAGGGGATCTTTTTCGCCGAAGAAGCCGTAGAGGGTGCCTTTGATTTCAGATGTGCGGCTGAGGGTGGGTTCGCCGCCGGCGGGGGTTAGGGTGGCAATGCCCGCCCCGTAGAACGATGCGGTGGCTTTGACCTCCGGCAGGGTGGCTGCCAGGTAGGCGACGTGACCGCCAAAGCACAAGCCGATGCAGCCCACCCCGGCGGGAATAACATTGTCTTTGCTGTAGAGGTGGGCGATCGCCCCCTGCACATCCGCCAGCAATTCTTCTGCCTTGGTGCCCTGCTTGTAGCGACGACCCAACTCTAGCTCTTCGGCGGTGTAGCCGACCTCAAAGCCGGGAGCCTGACGGTGGTAGATGTGGGGGGCGATCGCCACGTAGCCCGCCCCCGCCAGCCGTTCGGTTACTTCGCGAATGTGGCTGTTGACCCCAAACACCTCCTGAATCACCACCACGGCCCCAAATCGCCCCGGTCGAGATGGCTCGGCCAGGTAGGCCAAAATCTCGGTATCGCCGCTAGAGATAGGGATGGTCTCGGTTCGCACGAGGGATGTCATCGTGAGTTGTCTATACTGATCACTCCTACCTTAGCGCTGGGCCTGGGAGCTGGGTTGGGGGATCTACAATTGTCAAAAATCATTGCGGGGGGCGGGGCGGCCGGCCAGAACCCGGCGACTTTTCTGAGATTCGTCCTAAATTAGCAGTATGGCCGGTGTATCTAACCTGAGTTTGTTGAAATTGTGTTGTCTATCGACAACCTGGAGGTAGTTTGGTGGTGCAGTTTCACATTCAGCCCGATAGCGAGATTCCGGCGTCGACCCAGCTCTACGACCAGATCTGGTTTGCGATCGCATCCCGGCAGTACCCGCCTGGCTATCGGCTGCCCAGTACCCGGCAGCTGGCCATGCAGACAGGCCTGCACCGCAACACGATCAGCAAGGTCTACCGCCAGCTCGAAGACGCCGGGGTGGTCGAGGCCATGCCCGGCTCCGGCATCTACGTGCGCGAGCAAAACAGCACCGACAGCGCCCGACCCCAGACGGTGCTGTGGGCCGAGTTTCCCCAGGCCCGCGACGTGGTCGAGACGGGGTTAGACGAGCTGCTGCGCCAGGGCTGCTCGCTGAACCAGGCACGAGAATTATTTTTGGCGGAGATCGACTGGCGGCTGCGCTGTAGCGCTCGGGTGCTGGTCACCGCCCCCGGACAAGACATTGGGGCCGGTCAGCTAATGGTGCGTGAGCTAGAAAGCGCCCTGCACATTCCGGTGCAGCTGGTGCCGCTGGAGGAACTCGACACGATTTTGGCCCAAACGCGATCGGGCACGGTGGTTACCAGCCGCTACTTTATTAGTGAGGCCGAGGCGATCGCCGCCCCCAAGTCGGTGCGCGTCATTCCGGTCGATATTTACGACTACAAAAAAGAGCTGGGCCTGCTGAAGGATCTGCCCAAGGGCACCTGCCTGGGCATGGTCAGCGTCAGCACCGGCATTTTGCGGGCGGCGGAGGTGATTAGCTACAGCCTGCGGGGCGACGAAATTTTGCTGATGTCGGCCCAAACCGATGACCCCTACAAGCTCAACGCCGTGATCCACAGCGCTCAGACCATTGTGGTGTTTGACGAGGCGAGCTTGCCCACAGTCAAAGAGGCGATCGCCGAAGCCCGCGAAGACCTGATTCGCCCCCCTAAGCTGGTAGTCTGCGACAACTACATCGGCGAAAAGTCGATCAACCTGCTCAAGCGCGAGCTGGGGCTAGATTGACAGGCTAGAAGATGGTTCCCTGAGGCTGCCGTTAGCGCGGCTGCGCTGCATCAGAACGTGTGAATGTGCAGCAACGCTAGGTCTCACGGCCCAACCTGGCTGCACACCTTATCCGAATTCGTTATTTTTTTGGATTTACAAAACTTAGTTAAAAACGTTGGCTTCAGGCATGAAACATGCGGGAGCTAGCCAAGGTTGTTGGTGAGAAATCGGCTGTAGCTGCGAAAACTGACTGACCTTCCTATCCCTTTGCCAATAGGGAGAAGGTTCTACAGCCGTGAGCGCATGACAAGACGGAGAAGTAGCCGTCTGTATGATTCCGCCAGTGGAAGAAAAGGCGAGGTTCTTTGGCGAAAACCCTATCTTCTACCAATAGATAGAGCATCTTATCGTCATTTCGGTAGGAGACTGAAGCTTGGGATGTAGCCAGAATGGACTTGATTAAATAAAGACTAGGCGAATCAATAACTATTGACTCATCGCTGTCTGAGCTAGGGAGCCTGTACTTTCAGGGGCATTTTCACAAACGCTTTCTCTAGGCAGTCTGAGGCAATGGTTGTATCAAATTTGGAGTTTACGATTATGCCTCAACTTAATAGAAAACAAACCAGTTTTGATGGCAAAACCCGGACGTTCGGCAGCATTTCTAACCTCACAGCGAAAAATTTTTGCCGCAGCACTCTCGTCCTTGGGCTAGTAACTGTACTGGTAGGTGCCTGTGCCGAAGCGCCCCAACGGGAAGTCTCAGACGGTTCAACCAATGTACAAACCGAGGAAGTCGCCGGTAACACTGAAGGTTACATCGGCCAAACTGTGACCATTAGGAGCGAACCCATTGAACCAGTGGGCGACAATTCATTCACCGTCAGCGATGAGCGGTTTTTGGCCAACGAACCCATTCTGGTCATCAATGCCTCGGGCACTCCCCTGACCCTGCCCGAAGAGGATGGCCTTGAGGTTCAGGTAACCGGAGAAGTCCGCAACTTTGTCATTTCAGAGGTAGATCAAGAGTTTGACCTCACCCTTGATCCGGCTACCTATGAAGACTATGAAGATCAGCCGGTCATCATTGCCCAATCCATCACCTTGGCACCTAAGCCAGGGGAAATTACTGCCGACCCTGAGCAGTACTACGGGCAAACCCTGGCTGTCACGGGCGAAGTTGAAGACATTCAGAGTGAAACCACGTTCACCCTGGATGAAGATCGGTTGCTAGGGGCAGACGATCTGCTGATTGTCTATGCCCAGCCCAAGGCAGGATCTTCGGCTTCTCAGGCGGTACCGCCTACCATTACCGACGATGAGCAGGTGGCAGTTACCGGTGTGCTGCGTCCCTTTGTCATCAGTGAACTAGAGCGCGACTATGATCTGACCTGGGATGCTGGGGTGCAGCAGCAGCTAGAGAAAGACTACAGCGAAAGACCGGTTTTGATTGCGACCGAAATCTACCAATCAGCTATTCCTGAGTAGGGTTAAACCCCTGGTATGGGCGGGATATACCAGTCGTGTATCCCGCCCATGCTTTAGCTGAGAAATCTTAGTTGACACATGCCGTATCAGTGGTGGGCCGCAATTCCTGCAAGGATTGATCCTCAGTTGCCCCTTCCCACCGACTCCATCTCCTGGTGTACTGCGCGCAGACTTCGTCTTGCTTGCCCTGCCTCCCTTCGTCCTTTAACCACGAACCTAGATGAGCAGTTCTCAAACTACGCCCGCCGATAACCCCAATGCCAACAGTCAAGATCAGCAGATTCCGAATCCGCCTGAGGGCAAAGACTGGCTGAAATGGCTTGGCCCTAGCTTTATCTGGATGCTCTCCGCTGCTGGGTCAGGGGAATTGCTGTTTACCCCAAGGGTGGCCGCTCTCTACGGCTACGCGCTGCTGTGGGCGCTGGTGGCGGCTGTGGTGCTCAAATGGTTTATCAACCGCGAGGTGGGGCGCTTTACCGTCTGCACCGGTATTACCATTTTGGAGGGGTTTAAGCGGCTGCCAGGACCTAAGAACTGGGCGATTTGGTTGATTTTGGTGCCTCAGTTTGTGGTGGCGATCGCAACCGTAGCCGGTATGGCCGGAGCAGCGGCCACGGCTCTACTGCTGATGACCGGAGGCACCGCCAAACTCTGGACGCTGATCATCATTGCGGTCACTGCTGCGATCGTGTTTCTGGGCCAGTACGACGGCGTGGAGAAGGTGTCGTCCTACATTGGCATTGGCCGCACGCTGGCTGTTGTGGCCGCCGCTGTATTTGTCTTTCCCAACCTGGGTCAGCTGGGGGGCGGGTTAGTGCCCCAAATTCCTGAGGATGTGCAGTATCAGGAGATTTTGCCCTGGCTGGGGTTCATGCTGGCGGGGGCCGCTGGGCTGATGTGGTATTCCTACTGGGTGGGGGCGAGGGGCTACGGTGCAGCCACGGCTCGGCGAGAAACCCCGGTTGACTTTAGCCAAATTGGGGAAGATCAGCAGCAGCGGCTGCGGGGCTGGCTTAAGCTGATGACCTTCTCCAACACCCTGGCGGTGGTTGGGGCGTTGTTGGCGGCGCTTTCCTTTTTGATTTTGGGGGCTGAGCTGCTGCATCCTGAGGGGGTAGTGCCTGAGGAAAATCAGGTGGCTGAAACCCTGGGTCGGCTGCTGGGCGATCTTTGGGGGCCATTTGGCTTCTGGTTTATGGTGGCCATTGTCTTTGTCACCTTTTGCAGCACTACGCTTTCGGTGCAGGATGGTTTTGGCCGTATGTTTGCCGACGGCACCCAGATTTTGGTACAGGGCTTTGGCGGGGCCGGTCGGTGGGTGAACGAAAATTTTCTGCGCAAGTTCTACATTGTGACGCTGCTGGCGGTGCTGCCCGCTGCGGTTTACCTGTTTTTTGGTGAACCTGTGGGGCTGCTGCAAACGGCGGGGGCGATCGAGGCGGCTCACATCCCGATCGTGACGGGGCTGACGCTCTATATCAATCACCGCATGCTGCCTCAGGGACTAAGGCCCTCGGCGATTACCTTTTGGTCAACGGTGCTGGCTGGGGTGTTTTTTGCGGTTTTTGCGGTGATCTATCTCATTCAGCTTGTGGGGGCAGGCGGTGGTTCCTAGTCAGCATTCAGCCGTACTGTTGTGATACCCTCGCGCAGAGGCTGCTGTTGCTGAGTCCAGATTTGTTTAACGACGGGGCCAACCAGAGGGGAGAAAGTGCTGAGCCCCTGGCGTAATAGGCCAAAGCGACGCAGCAGTTCGCCCCGACTGGCTTCGTGGGCCTGGAGCGTTTGGGCCTGAATGATTTCGGGTTCGCGTTCGGTTTGGATGTGGGCTAAGGCGCGATCGAGAGCGGTGGGGTCTGATGCATTGGTGGTTGTGAGCACCGGAATGAGATGATTGGCGGCGGCGATCGCATCCCTGAGCGCCATGTTGATGCCCTGGGCGCGCACGGGCGACATGGGGTGGGCGGCGTCGCCCAGCAGCAGCAGACCGGGGCGGTGCCAGCGATTGCAGCGACCGACCAGCACTGAGAGGCGCATGGGGGGCGAAATGCTGTCTTTTGCGGAGTGAAAGTGTGCTACGAACTCGGGTGGTACGAGGGCGGCAAAGGTCTTTGCCCAGTCTTGTTGCTCGGTGGGTTCATCGGGGGCGATCGCCCAGGCCAGGTGCAGTTTGCCCTCCTCGGCTCCGTGAAAGAGGCTGAAGACTCGTCTCTTTTTGACTACGGTGCAGAAGCGGTTGTCGGTGGCATAGTCTGGCGGCGCTGGCAGCTTAAACCAGAGCACGTCGATGCTTTTGGGCTGGGTTTCTAGGGTGAGCCCGGCTTTTTGGCGAATTGCAGAGGCGCGACCGTCGGCTCCAATCACCAGGTCGGCGGCGATGGTGCGACCGTCGGTAAGGTGAACTCCTGTGACGCGATTGTCGGGTTGGGAGGTTTCGCCATCGCTCTGCCACAGCAGGTCTTTTACTGCTGTTCCGGCTATCCACTCAAAGTTGGGTTGGCGCTGGGCGGCCTGTATTAGGGCTTCTAGCAGCGGCGGTTGGGAGACTAGGGTGCAGGGGTGGGCTGAACCTAAGGGCTCGTCGGCGCGGAAGAGGCGGCGATCGTTGAGCCAAAATTCCCAGGCGCTGAGGGGGCGGTGGGGGATGGTTTCAAGTAGTGGGCCGAGCCCCATTTGGTTTAGGGCGTCGAGGCCGCTGGGCATGAGCCCCTCACCGCGAAACTGGCGCTGAAAGTTGTGGGCGGCTTCCACTAGGGTGACGGGGATGCCTTGCCGAGCCAATAGGAGGGCGAGGGTTGCTCCGGTAGGGCCAGCGCCGACGATGACCACGTTGGGCATGGGTGCGATGTTTATCAGAAACTCCGTTTAGGATAGCGCTCAGCGATTAGGAAAATCGTAGGGTGCACTCGCGAAGCAGTGCACCATTCCAGAATTTGGGCGATCGCGCAGTAGTAGCGGCGCACAATTGGGGATAAAGCCAGATCTACTGCTGGGGCCATTTCGCTGGCCCCAGACCCCTGTCGACAAGGACGTTCCGTCGTCCTTGACCTCACGGAAAGGATTGATCGATCATCGGTTTAAACCTCTGTTCTGCCAACGGGCCTGGGGGTTAACATAAACCCTGTCCTTCTTTGAATCACCATAGGGTGAGCATCACATCGTTTAGACTGGGACTACCGATCGAGAGAATCGTATTGCTCGCCGACCCAGGGCATAATCGCTAGATCTTCGAAGCTGACCTGGCGGTCTTTCTCTAGAACTTCGATGCGGCGTTTTTCGGCATAGATTTGCCGCTGGTATTCGGCGAATTGCTCGGGGGCGGTGGTGCAGTCGGTCTTTTCCCACAGGGCGAGAAAGTGGCGGTAGCGTTTTTCGCAGAGGTTCTTTTCCATGCAGGCGGCGGCGGCGCGAATGATCAGGGGGGCGCGGATGACGTCGCGTTTGGTCTTTTCGCTGAGGTGCAGCAGGGCTTGCAGGGGGGTGGTGGCCAGGCCAGTGTCGGCGAGCTGGTTGCGCAGGAGGTTGACCAGGTCAACTCTGGGGTCGTCGGTTTCGGTGAGCAAGCGCTGCATCTGCCGCCACAGGGCGCGGTGGTGGGAGTAGCTAAATTGCAGGTCGCGGTCTTCGAGCACTTGGCGAATTTCGTCGCGGTGGGCGGCATCGTGGAGAAAAATGCGCAGCAGGGCGGCCTCGGCCTGCTCTAGGGAGCTGGCGCTGGGGGTAGGGTTGGGGGCGGAACGGGAGGGTGCTGCGTCGGAGGTGGTGCGGCGCTGGCGGCGCACTTGAGTGACGAGGTTTTCGGCAAGGAGGGGCACCAGGCGGCTGTCGCCGTTGCTAAAGATTTCGGCGCAGTAGCGCACGTAGTGGGTGCGGGTGTCGGCATTGGCGATGTCGCTGAGCAGCTTGACCACCGCCTGGCTGGTCTGCTGAAACTGGTCGGCCTGGCGCAGGTCTTTGCCCTCGATCAGGTTGTGGATTTGCCAGTCAATCCAGAGGGGGGCGGCTTCGATCAGATCGCGGTAGGCGGTGGCGCTGTGGTGGCGCAAAAACTCGTCGGGGTCTTTGCCATCGGGAATGTTGAGCACCCGCAGCTGCACGTCGCCCCGGTAGGCCATCTCTTCGACTTCGCCGATCGCTCGCTGGGCGGCCTTGACCCCGGCGGCATCGGCGTCGAAGTTGAGCAAGATCTGCTTGGATTCGGTGTAGCGGAGGAGCTGGCGCACCTGGGCAGCGTTCAGGGCGGTGCCCAGGGCGGCGACGGAGTTTTCTAGCCCGGCAGAGTGTAGGGCAATCACGTCGAAGTAGCCTTCGACGACGATCGCACGGTCGTCTTTGGCGATCGCGGCCCGCGCCAAGTCCAGTCCATAGAGGGTCTTGCCCTTGTCGAACAGCTCGGTATCGGGCGAGTTGAGGTATTTAGGCTTTTCGTCCCCCAGGGCGCGGCCACCAAAGCCAATCACTCGGCTCTGGCCGTCGCGAATGGGAATCATCAGGCGATCGCGGAAGCGATCGTAGTAACCATCGCCCTTTTGGCGGGGCACAATCAGCCCCGCCTTTTCCACCAGCTCGACGGGGTAGTGCTTTTGCTCGACTAGGTAGCCGTAGAGGGTCTGCCACCCCCCCGGCGCGAACCCCAGCTGAAACTGCTGAATGGTGGCGTCACTCAGGCCCCGCTCATATAGGTAGGCCAGGGCGGCGGCCCCGTCGATCTGCTGGAGGGCGTGCTCGTAGAACCGGGCGGTCAGCGCCAAAATTTCGTAGAGCTGCTCCCGCAGGGTGAGCTGCCGCTGGAGTTCCTGGCGTTTGGCAGGTTCCAGCGTCGTCACCGGCACCTGGTAGCGCTGGGCCAAGTCCAGCACCACGTCGGCAAAGGAGCGCTTGTTTAGCTCCATCAAAAATTTAAAGGCGTTGCCCCCCGCCCCGCAGGAAAAGCAGTAGTAAAACTGCTTGCCGGGGCTGACGCTAAAGCTGGGCGACTTGTCTTCGTGGAAGGGGCAGAGGCCAACAAAATCTTTGCCCTGCTTTTTCAGCACTACGTGCTGGGAGACCACATCGACAATGTCGGCGCGATCGCGCACCGCTTCAATGGTGTCGGGGTGGAGGCGAGGGGTATCCATGGAACGGGGGGCGCTAGAGCTGAGGCTATCGGCAGGGGCGAGGCGCTAGATGTTGGGGATGGGTTGATTGTAGCCGATCTGCTGGGCTGGGGAGGTGAGGGGGTTAGGGAAGGTGGGGAGAGGTAGTCCTAAAGCAAAAATCCTCTGAGGCAAACTCTAAATGTAGAGTTTGCCTCAGAGGAAATCGAGTTAAACCATGATTGGCGAGGAAGAACTGCGCAGCAGCCTACTCGGCAGTTACCCGCAGGTTGACGATGGCAGTGACTTCGGGGTGCAGCTTCACTTCGGCCTGGTATTCGCCCAGCTTGTTGATGTCGGGCACCGAGATATCGCGGCGATCGACTTCTTTGCCTGCCAGCGACTTGATCACATCGGCCACATCGCCAGAGGTGACGGTACCAAAGATGGCCTCGTTTTCGCCCACAGGCTTTTGAATGGTGAACATGCCGATGGTGGTCAGCGCTGTCTTAGTGGCTTCGGCCTCCTGCTTAATCTCTAGAAGCCGCTGCTTTTGCGCCTCGCGCCGACGCTCTACCTGCTTTAGCACGCCGGGGGTGGTGCGCACCGCTTTCCCGTTGGGGATAAGATAATTACGTGCATAGCCAGGGGCGACATCTACCAAGTCGCCGTTATAGCCCAGCTTGCGAACATCTTCTGTGAGAACTACCTGTACCCGTTTTGCCATGATTTTTCTCGTATAGCCCAGTTGACTATACTACCCAAAGGCGTTGTGTCTTGGCAACCCTTTCCCCATCGCCCCATAACTTAACCCTGGCCCATGATTAGACTTGTGTTTGCCCTGGTGCCCGCCGTCTGGGTGGTTGCGATCGCGATCATCGCCGTGCAAAACGCCACCCCCGTCTCTTTTCGCCTGCTCAATCTGCAATCGATTCAGATTCCTTTTGGGGTATTGCTGGCCTTTTGTGTCGCCGCCGGTATGCTGGCGGCCGCCCTGGTGCTGCTGGTACTGGGGGGCAACCCACTGCGGGCACCCCGTCGCCAAAAACAACGGCCTGAACCGTAGCCCAGACCGTTGGTTGAGTGATTTACCGATTTTATAGACGGCCCGGCTAGTTGCCCGGTGCCGTCGTAACGCTGTCGCCAGCGCGGGCTTCCTGAATCTCGGTGCTCAACGCTTCCAGTGCCGCCGCGTACTGAGGGTCGGCATCGGTGCCAATGGCCTCGCGATTGGTCGAGAGTTCTTCCTGCTGCTCTTCGGTCAGCTCGACTGCAATATCGGGGTCGATGCCGTGCTTGTTGATGTCGGTGCCGTCTGGGGTGAGGTACTTGGCCACCGTAATTGCCACTCCAGAGCCATCGCCCAGGCTGCGCACCGACTGCACCAGCCCCTTACCGAAGGTGCGCGTACCCACCAGCAGCGCCCGCTCGTTGTCTTTCAGTGCCCCCGACAAAATTTCGCTGGCGCTGGCCGAGCCGCCGTCAACCAGCACCACGAGGGGCTTGTCGGTGAGGGCGCGGCTGTTGGCGGTTTCTTCATCCACCACCCCTTGGCGGTTTACGGTCGATACAATAATGCCGCTGTCGATCCACATGCGGGCGATGTCAATGCTGGAATACAACAGCCCACCAGGATTCGATCGCAGGTCGAGCACGTAGCCCGTTACCCCCTGCCCTTCGAGATCTTCAATGGCTGCACCCATTTCCTCAGCGGCGTTGGCGCTGAACTGGTTGAGGCGAATGTAGCCCACCTGTCCCTCGGGGCCAGCCTGCACGTTGTAGCGCACCGGGTGAATCTCAATGCGAGCGCGCACCATCGACACTTCCAGCTCTTCTTCGCCCCGGCGAATGGTGAGGGTGACCTCAGAGCCGACGGTGCCGCGAATTTTGCTGACGGCGTCGTTGAGCTCCATACCCTCGGTAGATTCACCATCAATGGCTAAAATCACGTCCTGGGGTCGAATACCGGCATCAAAGGCCGGGGTGTCTTCGATGGGAGCCACGACGACGATGTCTTTACTCTCTTCATCCTGGGAAATTTGGATTCCGACCCCGGTGAGTTCGCCGGAGGTGTCAATCTGCATGCTGCGGAACTCTTCGGGATCCATGAAGCGGGTGTAGGGATCCTCCAGCTTCTCCAGCATCTCGCGGATAGCCCCGTAGGCTTCTTCCTGATTGGTGTAATTTTGGCCTAGGTACTCCGTACGCACCGCATCCCAATCGACCTGGTTGAAGGTGGCATCCACAAAATTGCGGTCAATTAGCTGCCAAACTTGATCAATCAGTTCCTTGGGGCTTTCTTCAAAGAAAGCTTTGCTTTGGGACAGGTGAATCCCGGCGCCGGTTACGGTTACCGCAGCCACAGCGACGGCGGTTGCACCTAGGATCAGTCCGCGCTTTGCAAGTGTCATGTGATATAGCTTCTAGCAGCAAATTACGCCCAATCTAACACAGGAAATTGAGAAGCAAGGGGAAGATTTTGTGAGGTATTTTGCCCTCGTTACTAACGGTAACAATGGACACTTGAAGGGGCTAACGTAGGGAAAAATGGGAATTTAATAGTATTTTCCAGCGGCAATCGGTCTAGCGGCAGCAGCGGTCATTCCCCTAGCCGCCGTGCCTCCCAGGGTGCCGCGCTATAATCAATCGCGACCCTTTGCAGGCATTGTCTGTGAAACGCCAACTCGATCATCCGCTCATTTCAAGCCCCAGGCGTTGAGACGTTTTAAATCCTATGGGCCTATCCACCGCCGATCAGGGCACCCACATTCTGCTTGTGGGTACCAACGAGGGCCAAACTCGTCAGATGGAGTTTGACCTCCAGGAGGCCGGATACCATCCTGTGGTGGCCAGCAGTGCTAAAGCGGGTCTCGCCCTGGCGACGGAGGGGCATCCGGCACTGATTGTGGTCGATCGCCTGCTGGGGGGCGAGTCGGGGCTGGCGCTGTGCCAAACCCTGCGCAGCCAGGGCGTTAAGTCGCCGATTGTGCTGTTAATGGCCAAAGACAGCCTTGAAGACCGGGTGGCCTGCCTCGAATGCGGCGCTGATGACTATTTTCTCAAGCCCTACCGCGCCGACGCTTTCTTAAAAATCGTGCAGCTCTATCTGCAATCGACCCCAGGGGAGGTCGAGCACCTGCGCTTTGGCGATCTGACGCTGGATTTAGACAATCGCCATGCGCTGCGGGGCGATCGCGTCATTGACCTGACGATGAAAGAGTTTGAGCTGCTCAAATATATGATGGAACACCCCCGCGAGGTGCTGCCCCGCGAGCAAATTTTAGAGAATGTCTGGGGCTACGATTTTGTGGGCGAGTCGAACGTGATTGAGGTCTACGTGCGCTACCTGCGGCTCAAGATTGACGGCGAAGATGACAAGCGGTTGATTCAGACCGTGCGGGGTGTGGGGTACGTGCTGCGGGAGAGTTAGTTTGTGGGTGAGTAGATGGGTAGGTGAGTAGGTGATGTGGATGGGTAGGTGGGTGGATGCGTGAGGGGCAACATCCAGGGGGTGAACGACTAGAATATTAGCGCCCTGGTTGGGCAACCGCAGTTACTTTCCCTGGTTTGTTCATGTCCTATTGTTTTGCTGGTTTGGCGTCTCAACGGCTCAGGCAGAGTCTTGTCTTGAGCCTGGTGCTCAGCGCTCTGGTGTTGGGGGCTGGGTGTGCGCCAATGCCCTCAACCACTGCGCCGTCGTCTCCAACAGACAGTGCTGCATCGACGCCGACTACCACCGAAACCCCTATGGCTGACCCTCGCGGCCAACAGCTTGCCGTCACAGCGATGACGACCCTGGGGGGCGAAGAGATCTTTCTAGAGGTGGCGGCAACCCCTCAGCAGCAGGCTCTAGGGCTGATGTACCGGGATGCGCTGCCGAGCGATCGCGGCATGCTGTTCCCGATGGGGCGACCCCGCCCGGTGAGCTTTTGGATGAAGAATGTGCCGGTGGCGCTGGACATGGTGTTTTTGCACCAGGGGCAGATCGTGGGGCTGATCGAGGCTCCCCCCTGCACCACCGACCCTTGCCCCACCTACGGCCCCGGCAATCAGCTGGTGGATCAGGTAATTGAGCTGCGGGCCGGACGCGCCGCCGAGTTGGGCCTGGCCGTGGGGGATGAGGTGGTGATCAGAGAGGTAGGAGAGTAGGGTGCCGTCAGGCCACAGAGCGCTTCAGTTGATAACGAATCCTCTGCGCTAGGCCGTAACACACCGTTGAGGAATCCCTACGTTGGGATTATTGATACAAAAACAATCGCTTGGCGGCGCGAGTGAAGGCGACGTAGCAGAGCTGGTTGCGCTCGATCGCAGTGCGGTTGGCGGCCATCGATGGCACATCCACAAACACATCCTGAAAGGTTGAGCCCTGACTCTTGTGGATGGTGAGGCTGTAGGCGTAGTCCACGGTGTGGAAGCGCTGCTGCAAGTCCCAAAATTCCATCCAGCGCTTTTCTTTGGCGAGAAAGTCGAGCCTAGTTTTGAACTCGGCCTGGCCCGACTCGTGCAGCACCCGCAGAGTTTTGTCATCGCCGGTTTCGGTTTCGACTTCAAGCATCCATAGGGGCCACTCGCCCTCACGACCTCGGGCGATTTTGAGCACCTCGCACTCGGCGGAGGTGGGCAGCACGATCGCCTCTTCTTCTAAACAAGGGTTGATGGCAATCAGCCGCTCGCCGGGCACAAACCGCTTGGCGTTAGGGCCGTAGATGGCGGCGCGAATGGTTTGGTTAAGCTGGGCCACCCGACGGTTGGTGTAGGCCAGGGCACGCACCTGGTCAGGATTTTTTTGGTAGGCGGGGCTGGTAAAGGCGCGAATCAGCAGGTCGTGCCAGGGTTTGCGGGGCAGCACAAAGCAGCCCTCGGTGTTGTCAGCATTGGTGTCGTTGGCGAAGCGGGGCAGTGAGTCGCGCTCCAGGTTGCGGCGAATGTCTTCGGCGATCACGCCGATCGCGCCGCCGTAGCGCACTACCTCGGTAAGCTGTGATTTGTGCACAATCTGGTGAAAGCAGGCCGACTCGGGCTCGTTGACCGGCGGCAGCTGGGCCGGGTCGCCGACAAACAAAATTTGGGTGCCCCGGTACAGGTTCGACACCGCATTCACCAGCAACTCCCACAGCTCCTGGTTGATCATCGAGCACTCGTCAATGATCACCAGGCGGTAGCGATCGATCTGGCTGGCCTGCTGGCGATCGATCGCAAATACCTGCTTACCGTTCTCTTCGTCGATCACCGGGCGCAGGCCCAGGAGCTTGCAGCAGGTCATGGCATCAATATCGAGCCGCCACTGGGCCGCCATCGCTGCCAATACTTTGGTGGCTTTGTTGCTAAAGGCGCTGAGTACAATGGGGCGATCGTCACCGCGATCGCGCAGCCCGTTGACAAATACCTGAAGCAGCGTCGTTTTGCCCGTACCCGCGTAGCCGGTCAGCAGATACAGCTTTTCGGTGCCCTGCACAAAGGCGTCCAGCGCATCCAGTGCGGCCTCTTGCTCGGCGGTAAGCGCCAGGTCAGCTTTAGCAGATTTGGATGGGGATACAGCCATGGATGCGGAACAGATGTTCTATCCCAGATTAGCCTGCACGGTCTCAGACAGGGGAGACTTTATCCTAAGGCAAGCTTTGGATGGCAGCGGCAATGATGCTGGCCAACACCGGTTTATCGATCTGGCCCTGGGCAGTCTGCATCACCAGATCGTAGGCCTCGTCATCGCTCAGGGTCAGACAGTAGCCGTTGACTTCTAAAAACGTATCCATCGCCGCAAAAGCTGTCCGCTTATTGCCATCTACAAAAGGATGGTTGCGTGACAGGTGGTATAAATATGCCGCTGCCTGCTCTGCTAGGGTCGGATGCAACAGTTCACCGCCAAAGGTGATCTTAGGCTGAGCTAGGGCAGAATCTAATAGCCCCTCATCTCGAACGCTATGGGTACCGCCAAAGCTCTCAATCTGGTCGGCGTGGAGCAGCAAAACGTCCTCTTGGTTGAGAAAATTAGGAGTCGGCAAGGCGGCGGTAGACCTCCCCACGTTTTTGCTTAGACCGCTGATAGGCCTGCCAGACAGCGGATTCCTCAGTTATCTCGGCTGATGGCTGGCGAGATTTGATGTAATTCAAAATTTCAGCCAGCGTTTCCACGGGCAGAGGGTCGATCGCTTCTAGAATTTGGTCTTTGAGGGTGGTAGCAGTGGTGGTCATGGCTCTGGCCTCAACCTATAGGGATTTCGAAGGTTGGTTCCGGCTCCCCTCTCCTCCCTGGGGTTGGGGGAGAGGGCTGCGGGGGCTTTGTGATCTACTAAGTTTTCTTAAACCACCGCCATGTCAGCCTTAATGGCAAAGATATGCCCGATGGTCTCTTCTACTGAGCGATCGGGGGTCGAAGCGCCGGAGGTGACGCCCACAGTAATAGGGCCATCGGGCAGCCAGCCCTCGGTCACGGTCAGGTCGCCATGAAGCGGTTTGTGCTCAATGCGGTTGCCGGGGCCAATGCGGCTGGCGCTGTCGATGTGGTACGAGGGAATGCTGCGATCGATCGCAATCTCTTGCAGGTGAGTGGTGTTCGACGAGTTGTAGCCGCCAATCACCACCATCAAATCCAGCTTTTCATCCACCAGCTCGAACATAGCGTCTTGGCGCTCTTGGGTGGCGTCGCAGATGGTGTTGAAGCTGAGGAAGTGGTCGTTGAGAGCCTGGGGGCCAAATTTCTTCAAGATGGTGTGCTCGAAGAGTTTGCCGATTTGCTCAGTTTCGCCCTTGAGCATGGTGGTCTGGTTGGCCACACCGATGCGATCGAGGTCGGCGTCGGGGTCGAACCCGGCGGAGCAGGCGTTGGCAAATTTCGCCATGAATTCGGCCTTGTCGCCGCCGTTGAGAATGTAGTCGGCTACGTAATTGGCCTGGTCTAGATTCAGCACCACCAGGTACTTGCCCGCAAAGGAGCTGGTGGCCACGGTTTCTTCGTGGTTGTACTTGCCGTGGATGATGGAGGTGTGGTCGCGTTTTTTGTGCTTTTCGACGGTGTTCCACACTTTAGAGACCCAGGGGCAGGTGGTATCGACGATGGTGCAGCCTTTATCGTTGAGCAGCTGCATTTCCTGCACGCTGGCCCCAAAGGCGGGCAGAATCACCACGTCGCCCTGGCCCACAATCGAGAAGTCTTTTTCGCCATCGACGACTTCAATGAACTCCACCGCCATGTCTTTGAGGCGCTGGTTGACGCTGGGGTTGTGGATGATTTCGTTGGTGATCCAGATGCGCTCGGTGGGGAAGTGCTGGCGAGTTTCGTAGGCCATGGCCACCGCCCGCTCGACCCCCCAGCAAAAGCCAAAGGACTGGGCCAGCTTGATGGTGACGTTGCCGCGAGTGAGGGTGTATTGGCGATCGCGAATTTCTTGAATTAGCCCGCTGTTGTACTCGGTCTGCATTTGCCCGGCGACCTCGTCTCCGTGGCCAAACCCCTGGCGAAAGTACTTGTCGGAGTGGTTGAGAGAGCGCTTAAAGGCCTTGGTATCCATCGAGTCTTCACCGGGTGCAGCACGTTATCTAGGATAGCGGGTTGTGGGTGGGGGTTTGGGGTGCGATCGCCCAGTAAATTTCAATCGTTGCTCCTTAAAAAGCCCAGGCTATAGTATTGGGCAACCGCCACCCCGACCCCACCATGACCGGATTTGAACCCCTGATCGGAGCCGCCGCCGCTGGCCTGGGTGGCCTAATCACCAGCCTGGTTAAAGACAAGGGCACCGAAACCCTCAAAAATCTAGACTGGGATATTGGCAAAAATCTGGCCGTAAGAAAGGCAACGGTGGATTACGTACGCCGCTACATCGATCGCCACGGCACCCTCAAGGTTGCGTGCGTGCGAATGGACTATCCCGTTCGCCTCGACGAAATCTACACCGCCGTGCAACTGCTGGATCGCTCTGCCCTGCGCTACTTTGAGTCTGAAGATGCCCTCCAAGAGCAGTATCGTGAAAGCGGCAAACGAAACTTCAGCGTTACCAACGCCGAAAAGAAACCCGGCCTACAAGTCGCTAATGAACAGCAATACCTGATGGTGCTGGGTGGACCAGGAGTTGGCAAATCGACTTTTTTGCGAAAAGTGGGACTGGAAGCCCTGCGAACTTTGGGCCGTCGAGATTTTGCGGGCAAAGACCCCGGCAACCTGCTAGTTCCACAAGAGACCTTCTACCAGCATCCTTGCATTCCCGTCATGCTGGAACTACGCCAGTTTGATAAGCTCGATACTAGTATTCAGTCGTTTATCTCGGAAGAACTAGAAACCTGTGGCTTTCCTCATCCAGAAGAATTGACAGAACTCTTTCTGAAAAACGGCAAGCTCTTGGTGTTGCTGGATGGCATGGATGAAGTACCTACCGCCAACCTTGATCACGCCATCAAGGAAATTAAAAAACTAGTAGATAACTATAGCAAGATTGAGAATCCAACAGAAAAAAACCGTCGAGCCAAAAAAATATTAGATAATCCTGATACCAATCGCTTTATTGCATCTTGTCGGATCGCAGCTTATACCTTTGGCGGCTTTACACGATTCAAAGACGTGGCTATGGCCGCATTTGAAGACGAACAAATTGAGCAGTTTATAAAAAACTGGTTTCAAAAAGACAGGGATTTAGAAGTAAATACCGCCGACCGCTGCTGGGAACTACTGAATAGCAATGATTATCGAGCAGCTAAAGAACTCGCCCAAACCCCACTGCTACTGACCCTATTGTGCGTTGTCTATGATGAATTTCAGGACTTTCCCAAAAAGCGCCATGCGCTTTATAGCGAGGCACTAGACGTACTATTGAGAAAATGGGCTTCTGAAAAGAGGATTCAAAGGAATCCCATTTATCAAGAACTAAGCGCTGAACTGGAGTTGGATATGCTGGCCGAAATTGCTTACGCCAGCTTTGTAGATAATCAGCTTTTTTTCTCTAAGAAAATCCTCGTTGAGCAGATTCGAGGCTTTTTAGTGGATAACCTTAATGCCCCTAACCATCTAGATGCTGAAACTGTGCTGAGAGAAATCGAAATTCAGCAGGGAATTTTGGTCGAGCGGGCACGAGATGCCTACTCTTTTTCGCACTTGACCTTCCAGGAATACCTGACGGCCAAGTGTATCGTTGACAACCGAAAAGTTAATCAATTGGTGCGTAGCCATGTAAATCATAAGCGGTGGCGGGAAGTATTTCTATCAGTGGCGGGGTTGGCATCAGGCAGGCGCGGGGCCGACGATATGCTACTAGCAATGGAGCGGCAAGCTCAAACTTGTCTTGATAGCGATAAACTAAAAAATACTGTTGCTTGGGCGACATTGGCATCCGAGCACTCTCCAAGAGATGCTAACCCAACAGCTAAAAGGATTGCAGCAATATTTCTTGCCCTTGCTCTCGACTGTAATGGTGCAGTTAACCGTGTCCTCACTCTCGGTCATGCACTTGATAGCATCCCCGATCTCGACCTTAACTTCACCTTTGATAGTACTCGTGGCCTCGCGATTGCCTTTGCCCGTGCTCTCAGCATTGCTTTTGACCGTGCCCAAACCTGCGCTCTCGCCCTTGACCGTGCCCTCGCCTTCGAACGTGCTCGAAGTCTCGCCCTTGACCTCGCTAATGAGTATCAAAAAATCGGATTGTTTCCTGTTAGTTCAATAGATACAGTTATTCTGAATTTAGAACGACTAGAAGTTCAAGTTTCTGCCGAAAAAATATCTCAAGCCAAAATCAGAAAACTCAACCATGAAATTATTGAATCTTTTGTTGTAAATCTCAATATGAAGATGGAATTTTTGTCACTATCAGATCTAGAGATCAAGCAGATGATTAACTATTTCTACATCCTAGAACTCATGATTCGTTGCAAAGAGGCAGCGGTGCGGGTGTCGCCGCAGGTGTGGGCAGGCATTGAGTCGCGCATGGTCACAGTACCCACCGAGTGAGCCAATTTTAGATTTGTGATTTTGGAGACTTGTTAAAATGAGATGATGTTGTGCTCCAACTTAGGAAATGACAGTGCATATAGCGATCGCGGATAAATGTTGACCTATGCCAACGGTTCTAAAAGTTGGAGCCTACCGTTTCTATTTCTTTTCTAGAGAAGAAAGCCGAGTCCATATTCATATCTCCTGTCCTGATGGAGAAGCGAAGTTTTGGTTAGAGCCAGACATAGAGTTGGCCACAAATCATAAGCTTTCGAGAGTACAACTAAAGCAGATTGAAAAGCTGGTTGAGGAACACTATGACGACTTCAGAAATGCGTGGAATCATTACTTCCCAGACAGAGGTTAGCAATATTTCGGCGAACGGTCTGTGGGTACTCTGCAACGATCGCGAGTATTTCCTGCCCTACGACCAATTTCCCTGGTTCAAAGATGCCCCCATCAAACACATCTTCAACCTGGAAGAACCTCACCCTGGCCATCTCTACTGGCCCGATCTAGATATCGATCTATCCCTTGACATCATTCAGCACCCCGATCGCTTTCCTCTGATCAGTGGATAGCCTTATTGAACGGAACGCAGAAATGCAGCAGTGGGGGCGTCGTCGCAGGTATGAACGGCTAGGGCATACCTTTCTTGGTAACCCAATTCCTACAAGATGTGTAGACAGGGTTCCAGGGTGCCCCGGTAGCGATTACAACAAAAGATCCGTTTTCCTGTGAGGATCGTTGCTGTGAAGAAGCGTTTGCCGTCTGGTCTTGTAGTGGGGGGATGTTTGGTTGGCCTGGCGGCCTGGCTGTGGAGCGTGCCCGCTGCCGTAGCCGACCCCTGCACCGTCAACTGTCGCTCAGGGCAGATTCAGTTTACGCCGGGCGATCGCATTACCGTGCAAGTCGTCAACGTGGGCAGCCGCCCCCTCAGCCTAGAGCAGCCACCCCTGCTCGGCCCCCGCCTGCTCTACACCGGCAACACCTTCGAAACCCAGCTCAACTGGGCCGGGCAGCCCAAACCGTCTTTCTTTTTCTGGTCGCAGGAGCGGCTACCCGTGCGGGCTCGCCTCGGTCGCCCCAGCCCCAATACCCTGCGGGTAGAAATCTACAACTCGCCCAGTGAACCGAGCGATCGCAGCATCACCATCGAAGCCGATGGCCGCGTCTCAGTAAAATAGCAGGATTGGGCCAGTGGGCCGTACCTGCTCACCTACCCACCTACTCACCCACCCACCCACTCTTCTACCCCCACCCCGCCAACACCAGCTTTCCAATCGTCCTCCCCGACTCAATCTGCGCATGGGCCTGGCGCAGGTTGGCGGCGTTGATAGGCGACAGCGTTTGCCCCAGAGAACTGCGGATAGTCTTGGCATCGATCAAGGCCGCGACCTCGTCGAGCAGGTTGCCCTGGTCGGCCATATCGGCGGTTTGGTACATCGAGCGGGTGAACATAAACTCCCAGGCAAAGGTGGCGCTTTTGTTCTTCAGCAGGTTGAGATCGAGCGGGTCAGTATTGCCGACGATGCCGACAATTTTGCCCTGGGGACGAATCAGCTCGGCCATCACGCCCCAGTAGGCATCGGTATCGCTAAAGTTGGCAATAAAATCGACCTCGCGGTGGCCGAGCTGGGCCATTTCTTCGATCAGCGCACCGCTGTAGTCCACGGTGTGGTCAGCGCCTAGCTCGCGCACCCAGGCCTGCGACTGGGGGCGTGAGGCGGTGGCAATCACCACCAACCCCGCTAGTTTGGCCAGCTGAATGGCGATCGACCCTACTCCCCCCGCTCCGCCGATAATTAGGATGGACTGGCCGCGATTGCCCCCAGCCCGATTGATGCCCAGGCGCGTGAACAGGGCCTCCCAGGCGGTGAGGGTAGTGAGGGGCAAAGCAGCAGCCTCCGCAAAGGAGAGGGTTTTGGGCATGGCACCTACAATCCGCTCATCCACCAGCTGAAATTCGGCGTTAGAGCCAGGGCGGGTGATGTCGCCCGCGTAGTAGACCGCATCGCCAGGCTTGAAGCGCGTCACCCCATCGCCAACGCTTTCCACCACGCCAGCGGCATCGTAGCCCAGCACCTTGGGTGGGTCTTCGACTTTATCTTTAGGGGCACGCACCTTGGTGTCAACCGGGTTCACCGAGACCGCCTCTACCCGCACCAGAATGTCCTGGCCCGCAGGGCTGGGCTTGGGCAGGCGAGCGTCGAAAAGGGATTCTGGGTCGCTGATGGGCAAGTAGTGGGTCAGGGCAACAGCTTTCATAACCGATGGCAGCTCAACATCCCCAGTGTGCCTTGCCAAAGGACGCAGCGAGCACATAAACCATGAACCGAATACTCCTTCTCCATCCCCCTACCCCTTACTCCCTACTCCCTCCCCAATTCGAAAATACCGCCTAAAGCCCAGCAAACCACTCATACCCCCGATCGACCCAATAGCCCTGCTCGGGCCGCAGGTCATTTTCAAAGCTGATTTGCGTGACCCACTTGCTCTGCTTGTAGCCCAGCTTAATGGGCGAGGCTAGTCGCAGAGGGGCACCGTTGTCTACCGAGAGGGGCTGGCCATTTTTTTGGTAGACCATCAGCGTTTGGGGATGCAGGGACGAGGCCAGATCCCAACTTTCGTAGTAGCCGTCGGCGGAGGTGAAGTAGACGTAGCGCGCCCCTGGCTTGGGCTGCACTAGCTTGGCCAGGGTCTGGAGTTGCACCCCACCCCACTGCACGATCGCCGCCCAGCCCTCAACGCAGACGTGGCGAATGACCATCTCCGTCAGCGGCAACGCCTGAATATCGGCCAGGGAGAGCTGCATAGGCTGGTTGACTTCGCCCCCGACCCCTAGGCGAAACTGCTCGGGGTCAAGCTGAGGCGTGGTGTTGAAGGAGTTGATCAGGAGTTTGTCGGGTTCGATCGCGCTGACCGGAAACTCAGGCACCGGGCTTTGCGAGAGCAGCAGCGCCTTGATCGCCTGGTTGAGTGGTTCAGTTACCTGCCTGACCTGGCGCACCCCTAGGCTAGTGCCACAGCCGTTGAGCAGTAAACCGGCTCCCGAGAGCCCGGCCCCAATCAGCAGCTGGCGGCGCGAAATATGGCGAGGAAGAATGAGACCCATAGGACTAGGTTGAGGTAAGGGCTAAAAGAACATCGACTTGACCAGGCGCAGCTGCCCCACCTTGAGGGCCAGCAGAGAGTGCACCAGAGAAAACGCCAGCACCAGGGGAACGGTCATAAAGTGGACGGTGCGCAGGGTCTGCCAGTCGCCAAAGAGAGCGGCTAGCCAATGGAGCTGGGCGGGTTTGTACATGGCCAGGCCGCTGGCGATCGCCAGCAGCAGCACCGGCACGATGATGGTGTAAATCAGCCGGTGCTTGGCGAAGTTCTTGCGCTTTTCGTTTTGGCTGGCCCGCAGGGCTTTGAGGTCGCCACTGCTGGCAAAGCGGTGCTGCCAGCGGCGGGTAACGAAGACATAAACCCCGTAGGCCAGCAGGTTGAGCGAATATATCCACATGATGGCGAAGTGCCAGGCTCGCCCCCCGCCCAGCCAGCCGCCCAGCAGCACCGCATCCGGGAAATCCCACCCGGCCCGCCCGCCAAACACGGGGTTGGCGTTGTAGATCTGCAAGCCGCTGGCCATCATCAACAGCAGGGCGATGATATTCACCCAGTGAAAGGTTTTGGCCAGCAGGGCCTGGCTGGGGAGCTTGGGTTTGCGTTTTGCCACAGATGCGGTCATGGGTGTACTCAGAATAAATCACGTCAAGGAGCTCTTACAGGGGCAGACTGGGAAACAACGGCGCTAGCCAGAGCTGAACGCGGATATCCCACCCCAGCAGAATGGCGATCGCAGTACCGACAATCAGCCCGCCACCCACGCGCTGCATGGTGGCGCTGTGGGGGCGCAGCCCCAGCAGTCGCCGGCTGACCCGTCTGCCGCCGTAGGCGAGCGCCAGCAAAGGCAGGGCTGCCCCCAGTCCGTAGGCCACCAGCAGCCCAAAGGCACCCGCCACCTGACGGTCTACCGCCGCCAGCACCAAAATACTGCCTAAGACTGGCCCGGCGCAGGGCGTCCAGAGCAACCCCAGCTGGGTGCCCAGCCAAAATTCGCCCTTCAGGCCCAGTCGGACGGGTTCTTTTAGGCCTTGGCCCAGGGGGAGGTAGCTGGCCAGGCGGTAGCTCACCTGGGGAAACAGAGCGGCAAGGCCCAGGCCGAGGAGCAGGGCGATCGCCCCATAGCGCAGCCCGTTAGCCAACCCCGTAAACCAGCTAGCGGTAATGCCCAGCAGACTGCCCGCAACGGCAAAGCCCCCTACCAGACCCGCGACCAGCGCCACCGGGCCGTAGCGGTGCGATTGCAGCGATCGCCCCAATACAATCGGCAGCACCGGCAGAATGCAGGGCGACAGCACGGTCAACACCCCGCCCAGCCACGCCAACCCCAAGGATGCGCTTGCGGCCATGACCTCTATCCCAGCAGCGCTTGAATGGTTTGCTCGGTGGTGTCGTAGGCCCCTTCGCCAATGTGGTCGTAGCGCAGGAACCCGTCGCGATCGGCCAAAAACAGGTGGGGCCAATACCGATTGCTGTAGGCCCGCCAGGTTTGAAAGTCGTTGTCCAACGGCACCGGATAGGTGATGTTGGACTGCGCTAGCGCCCGCTGAATGTTGTTGACATCGCGCTCGTAGGCAAACTCGGGGGTGTGCACGCCAATAATTTTTAACCCCTGGTCAGCGTAGCGCCGATGCCAACCCACCAGCGAGGGCAGGGTGCGCTGACAGTTGATGCAGCCAAAGGTCCAAAACTGGAGCAAGACTACGCTGCCCTTGAGACTGGCAATCGTCAGCGGCTCTGAGTTGAGCCACTGGCTAATGCCGCGCAGCTCAGGCATGGGGTCGCCGCTGGGGGCCGGGGCGGCACTGGGGCGATCGTTGGCTATAACCGACTCAGTGCCAGAGTCAGCGCTGGTGGTGACAGGCGATCGCCGAGTGCCTAATCCGTAGGCGATCGCAGCTGAGGCTCCGGCCAACCCTAGCCCGGCGTAAAGCAGCTGACGCCTTTGCCATAGTGGTCTATCCATGGGCATTTCGTCCCTGTGGTAAGTCAGTCGTTGCCTTGAAACTTGTTTTTGGCGTCAATGGTTGGCCGTAATCGCCCAGCCATCTGCAAAACAGCTGATTCAGACCAGATGCCCGGCGGGGCAAAGGTCTGTTTGCCCCGCCGGGACCGGGTGCTGCAACTGGGTTGGTCAATATACCCAATCCAGACGGTCAGCTAGTTAGAACCCTCTTGTTCCATGGCACCGCCCTCTTCCTTCATGGCATCACCTTCCATAGCGCTACCTTCTTCCTTCATAGCGTCGCCTTCCATGGCGCTACCCTCTTCCTTCATAGCGTCGCCTTCCATGGCGCTACCCTCTTCCTTCATGGCGTCGCCTTCCATGGCACTGCCTTCTTCCTTCATGGCATCACCTTCCATAGCGCTGCCTTCTTGCTCCATGGCGTCGCCGGTCGGGGCGGTCTCAGTGGTTCCGGTAGAGCTGCCACAGGCGGTCAGGGTAGTGGTTAGGGTCAAGCTGGCTGCTAGAACTAAGAGTTTCCATTTCATTGACGTTATCTATCCTCATATTGATTTCGGTGGATACTTGTCCCAAGATCTGCCGAGGCCCGACGTTTTGTCGTAGCCAAAAGCAGTCTGGGAAACACCTGAGGGAACTCGGCTGTAGCGAGTTGATTCAAGCTGCTGAGTTGAAGATGCCAGGTTTACCTGAAATTTTCCTGAGACCGAGCCTCATTTAGCCTGAAGAGTTTGGGCGCGGCCCACCATCGGAGAAACTATTTTTCAAAAGTTGCCTCAATAGCGGCAAACCAGGACTTAGGCCGCCCCATCTCTCAACCGTGGGGATGACTAAACAGGCAGCCGAGGGCGATCGCAGTCTCTCCTAAGACTGATTTGCGCAGTCTTTCGGCTAAGAACGCTGAAAACAGGGAACAATAGCCTAGTGCTGATGGTCACGTAACCAAAAGCACAGCATTTTTTCCATAGGTTCCCGTGCATTTACCACCTAGATTGGCTAGACACCAAACCCCGCTCCCAGGGTTTAGCCGCTGAATTTGCCCCAATTTTGTCGGTTTTGCCAAGGATGCCCTGGTAATACGACCAGTCTTTGTATCGTCATCTCTGACTTGCTTTGGCTTGTTCTGGGACTATTTTGCTGTAGCTGACAGCCCCGTCCACTAATTTTGCGTTAACACTCCGATTTTTAGGAATTCACCGAGTATGAGCACCGTATTGAATCTGTCTGCTAAAACCACGGCCTTTGTGGCTTTGGGAACTGTGGCATTTGTTGGGCTAGCACTGCCCGCCACGGCCCAAACCACTGAGTTTGCCGATGTCGGTTCGAGCTACTGGGCGCGCCCCTTTATTGAGAGCTTGGCCTCTGAGCAAATTATTGCCGGGTTCCCCGATGGCACCTTTCGCCCCGACCAGCCGGTGACCCGCGCCCAGTTTGCCGCCATTGTGCGCAACGCCTTTGACCAGCCCCTGGATCGCACCGCTCCTCGCTTCAGCGATGTCTCCAGCAGCTATTGGGCCAGCGCTGCGATCGCCGATGCCTACGGCCAGGGCTTTCTCTCGGGCTACCCCAACGGCGCTTTCCAGCCTGAGCAGCAGATTCCTCGGGTGCAGGCCCTAGTCGCCCTGGCCAATGGCCTCGACTACAGCCCTCAGGGTTCCGTCAACGAAGTGTTGGGTGTCTACCGCGATCGCGGCCAAATTCCTAGCTATGGCGAAAGCCCTGTGGCGGCGGCCACCGAAAACCGGCTGGTGGTCAACTACCCCAACGTGGACAGCCTGCAACCCCAGCGCACCGCTACCCGCGCTGACGTGGCGGCCTTTATTTACCAGGCGCTAGTGGCCGAGGGTCGCATGCCTGTTCTGCAATCTGGGCAAAGCGCCAACAGCTATATCGTTGGCGCTACCCCTGGGACGGGGACGGGTACCGGTACCCCCACTAGCTCGCCTCGCCTGGTGCCCAGCGGTACTGAGCTGGCGGTGCGCTACCCCAACAGCAATGCCGATGTGGATATTGTGGTGGCCCCCGGCCAAACCGTTGCCACTAGCCTGCAAATTACCGAGCCGATTCGCAATGGCCAGGGTCAGGTGCTGGTTCCTGCGGGCAGCACCATGCTGGGCCGCATTGTGCCGGTAGAAATTCGCGGCTCTTCGATCACGGCTGCTAAGTTTGTCGCCGACAACCTGACAATCAACGGACGCACCTACAGCATCAACGCCGAGTCCAGCGCGATCGCGGCTACCAACAGCGTCAACAGCGGCACCATACAAGGGGCGCTGATCACTGGCGCAGCCGAGTCGATCTTGGCTTCGATTACCGGCAACAGCGGCTTGGGCAGTATAGTTGGGGCCGTCATCAACGGCGACAACCAGGTCACCTCTAACAGCGCGGTCGTGGTCATTCGTCCTAGCGATCTCGACATCACCCTGCGCTCTGACCTCACGGTAGACGCGATCGCCAACAACTAGGCTCAGTAGATTACAAAGTCCCCGCAGCCCTCTCCCCCAGCCCCTCTCCCAGGGAGGAGAGGGGAGCGGAACCCAGACTTCAAAGTCCCTCTCCCAATTTGGGAGAGGGATTTAGGGAGAGGGCCAGATTACGGCAAAAAAGCGTGTTTGTGATCTACCGAGGCTACTCAGGAACCCAGTTTCTCAACCAAAGCTGTGGATCGCCAGCCATATACAGGGCGGCTCGCTGCTGGTGAAATCGACCCGGTGACGTACGTGGGCCGGTATTAGCACATAGTCTCCCGGCCCCAGCGCTAAAGAAGCGCCATCCTCACAAGTGAGGGTGGCGCTTCCCTGTAGCAATAGAACCCACTCATCCTGGCTTTGGTCGTACCACTCGCCGGGGGGTGTGGTTTGCCCGGTCGAGAGAATGCGCTCGACTCGCAGGTGGGGCGTTTCAAACAGCGCGGTAAACGCTTCCGCCCCCGGCAGCGGATCGGGCAGCTGAAACAGGTTGCCGGGTTCTGGCGCGGGGGGCATAGGGCAAGAATGCAGGGCCTAGCTGATCGTACAGCTGTCTTGATCGCAGGTGACCTTAGACGCCACCGCACTCTCGGGCACCACGGTAAACCCGCCCACACTCACGCCAACCACGCCGTACTGCTCTCGCAGCACCTGGTTAAAGCTGGCAATAATTTCTGGCAGCTGCTCCTGTAGCACAGAGCGCACCTGATCGGCCTCGGGGGGCGGGCTGCCAACGGTTTCAACAGGCATAGGTTTAATCCAGTAATGGTCATGGTCAATTGTAGAGTGACAGGAAATCTCAAAACTTCTTGCTTCACGGCTCTACATATAGCGGTGAATTTCCTAGATTTGCCCCTGCTAGATTCGCTGCAAATTCACCTGTAGTCGGTGAAATCGCGGTTAGGACAGCCCAAAATGTCGAGATTCAAGCCTATCGGGCAGTTTTTTCCATTTTTCGTTCTTCGTTCTTTTGTTTTATGCCTTACTCGTTGGGCACAAAGCTACAGGAGCCGTTGCCGTTGGTCAGTTGAGGCGGCTGGCTGCAAAGCTCTTCGTCGGGCGATCGCACATAGACCCACTGGCCTTCCAGCTTCAGCCCCACCTGATTGGCGTCAGCATTAAACGCCAAAACCGCTTCGCCTGCCGAAATAATATCGGTGTAGCTGCGATAGACCTGACGGCACAGCCCCAGCGATCGGCAGCGGAGCAGCATCAGCTCGCCGTAATTGTCATCCAGTGGCAAGGCCACATACACGGTGCGATAGGTAATGCCCCAGGGCGCAATAGTCTGGCTAGCCTTAGGGGCATAGCCGACAATTAGAGCTGGCAGCAAAGCCACCAGCAAAAGGATGCCTGTGATCAGCAGCCACACCACTTTTGCTACGCCCCGTCGGGCACTCTGTCGCCAGTTTAGGTTGAAGCTTAAGAGCAGAAGTAGACAGAGGGCCAAGCCGCCTACTATCACCAAGACAATTACCGCCAGCAGCGCGATCGCAAAGAGCTTGCTGTAGACCCAAGCCAGCCCATGCACCCCAGGTACAGATCCCCAGACAAAAGGTAAATACCCCAGCCATCCCAACCCAGCCAGTATGGCCCAACCCAGCAGTAGACTCCGCCTTGGGCGACGGGTGAAGCGCTGACCCAGGGCATAGGCCGCAGATTTGCTCGCGGGCGTGTTGTGGCTAGACATGGGGGCAAATGGCTAGAACGCTAACCCCAGGGTGGCCCAATTCAGGCACCACTGTCATCGGCGTTTGTAACCTTGGCTCTAGGCGCTGCCCTGGGCAAGGGTAGGCCGTAAAGCCGTTGATCTTTGCCTGCTGGGGGAGAATTACCCCGCAAAAAGCCGTGCCTAAAAGTCCTGTGATATTCTCAGGGAACGGTGGCGCGATGCCAGAATTGTCTAGTTTTCAGCCTTTTTAACCCTATGACGTTAACTCGACGGTGGTTTGGCCAGGCCTGCCTGGGGGTAGCGACGGCGCTGGTGGCCGCGGCCTGCGGCGGTGGCGGTGGCGACAATGTGGTCAGCGTTGGCTCAAAAGACTTTACCGAGCAGCTGATTATCGGCGAAATGTATGCCCTGGTGCTCGAAGAAAACGGTCTGACCGTTGAGCGCAAGCTCAACTTAGGGGGCACTCCGGTGGCCCAGGCTGCGATCGAGAGCGGCGAAATCGACCTTTACCCCGAGTACACCGGCACCGCGCTGCTGACGGTGCTCAAACTGCCGGTCAGCAGCGACCAGCAGGCCGTCTTCGACACCGTCAAGCAAGAATACCAAGAGCAATTTAACCTGGTGTGGCTCGACCCCTCGCCGATGAACAACACCCAGGCCCTGGCCATGACCGAGGAACGGGCCGATGCCCTGGGTATTCGCACGATCTCTGACTTTGCTGCCCAGGCCAGCAACCTAACACTGATTGGGCCACCCGAGTTTGAGGTGCGCGAAGATGGTCTGCCCGGTCTGCAAGCGGCCTACGGCAATTTTTCGGTCAAAGAATACAAGGCTGTAGATGCGGGCCTGCGCTATAAGGGGCTGGTGGATGGCGAAGCCGATGTGGCGGTGGCCTTTGGTACCGACGGCGAAATCAGCGCCTTCAACTTAGTGGTGCTCGAAGATGACGAGGGGCTGTTTCCGCCCTACCAGGTGGCCCCCATTGTTAGCCAGGCGGCGCTAGATGCTAACCCTGCGATCGCGGAGGCTCTCAACCAGGTTTCGCCCCTGCTCAACGATGAGGTCATGCGCCAGCTCAACTACGAGGTCAGCGGCAACCAGCGCGAACCGGCAGACGTAGCGCGCGAATTTTTGGTCGATGCGGGCCTGGTTGCAGAATAGCCTCTTGCCGAGTAGCCCCCTAACGAAAAGCCATGAGCAACCTCCAGTTTGACGATGCTTCGCTGCGGTTTGCTGGGGGTGCTCGCCCGGCGGTAAACCGGGTGACTTGCCAGATCAACTCGGGCGAGATTGTGGTGATTTTGGGGCCTTCGGGCTGCGGCAAAACCACGCTGCTCAAGATGGTCAACCGCCTCTATGAACCCACGGGCGGCAGCATCTTTTTGGATGGGGTGAATATTCGCAATCGGTCGGCGACGAAGCTGCGCCAGCAGATTGGCTACGTGATTCAGCAGTCGGGGCTGTTTCCCCATATGACGGTGGCCGACAACGTGGCGGTGGTGCCCAGGCTGCTGGGCTGGCCCAAGCCTCAAATTCAGGCCCGCACAGATGAACTGCTGGAGTTGGTGAAGCTGTCACCGGGGGAATTTCGCGATCGCTACCCCGCTCAACTTTCTGGCGGTCAGCAGCAGCGGGTGGGTATTGCTCGGGCGCTGGCAGGCAACCCTGCCATCATGCTGATGGATGAACCCTTTGGAGCGATAGATGCGATCACGCGCACGGCCCTGCAAGACGAAATTTTGCGCCTCCAGGGCCAGCTCAAAAAGACGATTCTGTTTGTCTCCCACGATGTAGAAGAGGCCCTGCGCCTGGCCGATCGCATTCTAATTATGCGGTTGGGCGAAATAGTGCAGTTTGACACTCCCTTTAACCTGCTGACCAAGCCCGCCGACGAGTTTGTGCACACTCTGCTGGGGGCCGACGACATGGTGCGCCAGCTGGGGCTGCTGCGGGTGGGGTGCGCCATGATGGCGCTGCCCCCCAACTACAGCAACGGGCACAACCCCACTCTCTCCCATTTAGACAGCCTGCGGGATGCCCTGTCGCTGATTCTCAAGACTGGGGCACCGGCACTCACCGTGTTAGAAGAGGGCAACCCGGTGGGGCTGCTCACCCTCGACCACATCCGCGAGTCGGCGGTGAACGGGCGATGAACTACCTGCTGAGCAACCCCGGCGATGTGCTGACCCTGCTGCTGCAACACCTGCGGATGACGGGAATTTCTTTGGGGATTGCGATCGCCCTATCCGTTCCCCTTGCCCTGCTGGTTTCGCGCCTGCGCTGGCTGGCGGTGCCCGTGCTGGGCGGGTTGGGGGTGCTCTACACCATCCCCAGCCTGGCGCTGATTATCTTTTTGGTGCCGCTGTTTGGCCTCAACGCCACCTCGGTGATTGTGGCAATGGTGCTCTACACCCAGGTGATTTTGGTGCGCAACCTGACGGTGGGCCTGGCGGGCATTAGCCCTGCCGTGCTAGAGGCGGCGCGGGGCATGGGCATGAGTGTGAGCCAGCGCTGGTGGCGGGTGCAGGTGCCGTTGGTGCTGCCGGTGTTTTTGGCGGGAGTGAGAATTGCGGCGATTGTGGCCATTGCGATCGCCACCATCGGAGCCAAGTTCAATGCCGGGGGCTTGGGCAAGCTGCTGTTCGACGGCATTCAGACCAATCGCTATGACAAGATTGTGGCAGGTGCGATCGCAGTTGCTGCATTAGCCTTGGTGATTAACGGACTGCTGCTGGCCCTAGAGCACTACGCTCAACCCCAACGACGGCTAAAGCGTGATTAAGACGACAGTGACGGCTGGCGAAGCCACTATCCGTATAATCCACCCTGGAAGGGCAGTTATATGGAAACTGTCGGCATAATAAGTTGTTAGCCAGTAGCAATAACACGCTTATCTAATATAAGGTACTGCTATCCTCTAAGCTCAAGGGGAAAACTTACCACGCTTTGAAGGAAACTGTGCCTCAAATCCTATCTGGATTGACGTACTATCACGCTGATGTGTTCAGTGCCCAACCACTGGCTGGAAATGGGCTTACAGTTTTTCCAACAAGTGAGCATCTTTCCTCAGACACGATGCTTCAACTTACTCAGGAAATGCGTCAGTTTGAAAGTATTTTCTTGATGGCAACTGATCAATCTTCTACTTATCATGCCCGAATTTTTACAATGGAGGAAGAGCTAGGGTTTGCTGGACATCCAGTGCTGGGGGCTGCCAGTGTTTTGCACTATCTATACACAGGCAATCAAACCGACGCTGATTGGAGTCTCATTCTGCCAGAAAAAGAGATTCACGTTAAGACAAAACAGCAAGGCGATTACTATACTGCGTTGATGAATCAAGGGCGTCCAACTTTAGGCAGAGCACTTACACTTGCTGAGAGCTTACCTTTTCTACATGCACTCAATCTATCACTGGAGAATGTCACAAATAATTATCCATTACAAATGGTTTCAACTGGCTTGCCTTACCTCATTGTTCCAGTCACTACTGGTCTTGCCCAAGCTCGTATTTTACATTCAAATTTTGAAGCATTACTTGGCACAATTGATGCCAAATTTGTCTATATTTTTGATGTCAACACTAATGAGGGACGTACATGGGATAATGCTGGACTAGTAGAGGACATTGCAACTGGCAGTGCAGTAGGACCAGTAGGAGCCTATCTTGTCGAACATAGTTTGGCTCAGTATAACGAAACGGTGATTATCAATCAGGGCTGTTTTGTTGGGCGACCTAGCAAATTATCAGTGCGAGTTAGTAATCAGAATAAGCCAGACCTTGAAGTGCTTGTTAGCGGTGATGTTTACATTTTTGCTCAGGGTCAGATACTCTGAATACCCAAAAACTTTGTTCACCTAAGCAACATACTGGCTAACCCTTCAGCGCAGCGGACGGACAGAAACTGTTGATGAGGTTGCTGAAGTCATTCACCGCTGCTGGCTTTTGCCGTTATACAGCTTAATTTCCCATTGAATGTGGCAGTCTCTAAAGTCATTTATCAGTTGGGTTGAGGCACGAAATCCAACTGCGGCGTCTTATATTTGATTACGCCTTTCTACTTACTCAAAAAGCTTGCCTAAAATCATCCCCAACCTCTCTTGGCAAGGGGTTGGGGATGATCGCTCAAAGCGTTAGTTGAGAAGTCTAGCGAATCCCTAGGATCTCCAATTTGGCCTCAAGCAAAATCGGACAGCTCGATAGAGGGTCAGCCCCTGGAAAGATCATATTCAGGTTGTACGCGCCAGTAATGGTGTATTCTCCCTCAGTCAGCTCAAAAACCTCTTCAAAGTCACCGCCACCAAAAGATCTGCTCTGCCCATTTTGGCTACTGTTGAATCGAATTTCTACCCCGCTGCCAGGAGAGTCGATGATGCCGCTCAAACGCACGGTAAGCGTTTTGCGAGGGGGCAAGTCAATCACCTGAAAACCCATCGAAATCCACTCTTCAACGATCGCCTGAGCTTGAATAGATGACCCATAGGGAACGTCTACGTTGCCTTCGCTTTTAAATTGCAAAATGGTTTGAGACTGGCTTTCAAAACCATAGGATGAAGAAGTTTTGAGGCTAACCGAGATGGTGTCCTCGTCGCTGCCCTGCTGTAGATTGAGATGCCGCTCTAGGGGTCTAAACTGCTCGCTACTGTCGATGTTGTAAGACGATTGCAGGGGATCTCCCTGCCCGGTTCCTAAGAAAATACGTCCGTTGCGGTTGTCTGCCATGGGCATAACATTCAGCGTTGCAATAGTCATGATCAATCTCCTGGTAGTAAGCGTGAAATGGATAGAATTGACGCAAGTTGGAACACAAATCTTTGGGCCGCAGGTGTCTATCAGCGGCGGGGGGCTTTGCCCTAGACGGCTACCGGCGATCGCGCCCAAGCCACCACATCTACTCCCGTGGTCATAAAGGCCGTAAAGCTGCGACGAGTCACCGCTTGGGAAGTACCTTCAGCAGCAGTAAACTGGGCCGTTACGCGCTGGAGCACCCGATTGGTATCAAAATCGCGAATATCTAAGGTGATTGATCCGGCGGGTACCAAGTCGGTCAGGGTGTGATGCGGCACGAATTTGGCCATCAACAGTTCGGGGTAGTATTTCCATCGACCGCCGACCAAAAGCCCTAAACCTCGCAGGGCACCCTTTTGCTCAGGGGGCAAAAATTTGATGCTTTGAAACTCCAAGAGCCCGATCGCATCGAACTGCTGACCGCCCGATGGGCTATCAACGAGTCTGACCAACAGCTTCGCCTTATTTTGATAGTTGCGCCAGCGATCGCCGGGTATCAGAATGTGCCCTAAGAGCGCTTCTGGATTAGCCTTAGCCATCACGGTACGCTGCTGATAGTGATAGGTTTGGCAGAGACTATTATCTACCGTTAGCGAGACAAACCCATCGTAGTTAGGCTGTAGTGCTGGATCAGGAGTCCGGCGTAGGATAATGGATCGGCGGGTGGTTCCATTGTCGCCAACAGCATTTATCGTGTGGCTGTTGGGCTGGCTGAGGATCGTCAAATTTGCGATCGCACAGGCCCGATTTAAGTAACTTCTGAGTTGATCACTCTGCTGATCCAGTGGTTCATTCCACTGAAAGACTGTCACCAACTCTTGAATGGGTTTTAGCGTTTTCCCAGCAAAATAATTGACCTGCACTAAAACTTGGCGAATTTCCTCTGGGATCTCTACTCGGCTGGCAGGACTTTGAGGGTAGGGAAAAATATTGATCAGCCACTGCTCAACTAGGTCAACAAACCCGCTTACTTCGGGCTCAAAGACGATTTTATAAAACCAGTCTAGAAACTCTTGAGGAGTCATACGAACTTGTGAATCTAGCGGCGTAGCATAGTGCACTCGGTAAGCATCTAGCAAGATCTGCATGTAACGCAGCTGAATCAACAAAATAGAAGCGAATTTCTTCTCGATCTTCTGGTAAAAGACAATCAGATCAATATCTTTATTATCAGTAAATCCTTCTGTCTCCTGCATGGCCTGCTTTTGCCAAATATCAAACAGGCTAGCGTTTTCAGATGCCTTAGGCTGAATCAAGATAGACTTAATGCTCGTCATGCTTTCTTGGTGAATCAACTCTCCTTGGAGAATATTCTGAGCATGTTGATGGGCAATTTCCTGGGGAGTTTTGAGATCGGTTCTACCGAGAAATGGCCTGTGCATCCTTGGTAGTTCATATTCAAAAAAATTATCTTCTAGCGTAACTTTTAGAAGCAGGTTGCTCTCGGAAGTGGTTAGGATGTTAGAATGAAGATATTTCACGCGGCTCTCAATTAGTTCGCTTAGCGCAAATACCCTTTCTTCTAAAACATCAATTCGTTGGTTTGTCTGAGATAGTTGTCTATCAAGAATATCTAATTTGTCTTCGGGAGGAAAATTTCCGGTGAATGCAATTGTGAAAATTAAATCTTGCCATTCTTCATAGGTTTTGTTTTCTAGTCGCGTTTTGCTCTGTGCCTTTTCGAGTAGAGCATCTTGAGCTTTTTCTCTGACTGACTCAGTGGCTTTTTCTGCTAGAGACTCAGCGATTCCGGAGGCAATTTCTTCGTAAAGCATGACCAGATTCCTAGGGTGTAGATGGGGCTAACTCAGCCGCTTGATCATAATTTTCTAGGTTGCGAAGGCAGATTTAATTCTGAATTCACAACCATGCATTGATGCAGACGGCTGGGCTAAAGGGAGCTTCAAAAAGACTCCGTAGGATTACAGACGCCACTTGGTGATCTGGATCAGTGCCTCTGGTATGCCCAGGTCAATCTGAAGCTCAAACCCCCTACTTATTAAGGGATTTATGCTGTTCAATAGAGATGAATAGGCTGACTCAGCTTGCTTAAATTAGTCCTCTAAATCAGGCCGATTCGCCCCAGGTGCAGAAACTGATTCAGACCGGTTAGCCTCTCGGAAATCGCGGCTATACTCTGCCTGCTGCTGAATTAGCTTGGCCACCAGCCCCGTCCAACCGGTTTGGTGACTAGCCCCTAGCCCTGCCCCATTGTCGCCATGGAAGTATTCGTAAAACAGCACGTAGTCGCGCCAGTATGGGTCGTTCTGCAAAGGGGCACTGTCGCCGTTAACGGGTCGGTTTTGCTGTAAATCTGGCTCAAAAATGGCGATTAGTCGCTGAGATAGCTCACTGGCGACATCCCACAGGTTCATCCAGTGTCCAGAGCCGGTGGGGCACTCGACTTTGTAGTCGTCGCCCAGGTAGTGGTGAAACTTTTGCAGCGACTCAATAATCAAATAGTTGACCGGAAACCAGATCGGCCCTCGCCAGTTGGAGTTGCCGCCAAACAGCCCGCTGCTCGACTCGGCGGGTTCGTAGGCTACGCGGTACTCTTGGCCATCGACGTGGAAGCTGTAGGGGTGCTCAGCATGGTATTTCGACAGGGCGCGAATGCCATAGGGGCTGAGGAATTCGGACTCATCCAGCAGTTTTTCGAGCAGGCGGCGGAGGCGATCGCGCGGTTCGACCTGGCCCAGGGTGGCGTAGCACAGGGCCAGCATGCGCCGTGCCCCAGTGCCCTTGGTTTCCATGCAGGCGACGTTGCGTTTAAGGTTGGGGCGGTTTTGAATGAACCACTCCAGCCGCTCGGTAAAATTGGGCAGTTTTTCCAGGGTTTCGGGCTCCAGGGCCATGACCGCACAGAGGGGAATTAGCCCCACCATTGAGCGAATTTTCATCTGGATGCGGTGGTCACGGGCTGGCCCTGGGCCGTCGCCATCGGGCAGGTGCAGCACGTCGTAAAAGAAACCATCCTCCTCATTCCACAGGCGGGTTTGATCGTCGCCGATGTGGTTCATGGCGTCGGCAATGTAGATAAAGTGTTCGAAGAATTTGGTGGCCATATCTTCGTAGACCGGGTTCTCCAGGGCCAGTTCCAGCGCCATCTCCAGCATGTTGAGGCAGTACATCGCCATCCAGCTGGTGCCGTCAGACTGCTCTAGGGTGCCGCCGGTGGGCAGCGGGGCGCTGCGGTCAAACACACCGATGTTGTCGAGGCCGAGAAAGCCGCCCTCAAACACGTTTTTGCCTTCAGCGTCTTTGCGGTTGACCCACCAGGTAAAGTTGAGCAGCAGCTTTTGAAAGACGCGTTCTAGAAAGGGGCGATGGTCTACGCTCGGCCCGGTCATCTTTTGGGCAATTTTGTACACCCGCCAGGTGGCCCAGGCGTGGACGGGCGGGTTGACATCGCCAAAAGCCCACTCGTAAGCGGGCAGCTGACCGTTGGGGTGCATATACCACTCCCGCGTCAGCATATCGAGCTGGTGCTTGGCAAACTCGGGGTCAACCATAGCCAGGGGAATGCAGTGAAAGGCCAGATCCCAGGCGGCGAACCAGGGGTATTCCCACTTGTCAGGCATGGAGATGATGTCGGCGGTGTCGATGTGTCGCCAGTGGCGGTTGCGGCTGCGCCCCTCTGGCGGCTCTGGCATGGTGGTATCGCCCCTCAGCCACTGTTCCACTGAGTAGCGGTAGATCTGCTTGCTCCAGAGGAGACCTGCGATCGCCTGCCGCTGAATTTGGCGCTGATTGTCACTCAGCTCAAAGGGGGTAAGGGCGGCGTAAAAGTCATCCGCCTCCTGCCGCCTGTCGCACAGAATTTGGTCAAAATCGGGGCCAAAGGGATGTTCTATAACAGGCTGATTTGTCAGCCGCAGGCGCACTGTCCGCCGCTCCCCTGGCCCGAGGGAAAGGGGATAGTGAGGCGAGACTTTGGTGCCCACCAAGTCAGGATTCACCGCATCTGTTTGCCCGTGAATCACGGCGTTGTGAATGCCGTCTTTGACGTAGGGGGAAGCATTTTTGCCCCCAAACACGGCGGTGTAGTTGGTCTCGTTCTCGGTGAAATAGAGTGGCAGGGTTTCATCGTCAGTCGAGTTTCCCTCGCAGTGGAGCCAGTAGTTCCCCAACGTGGGGTGGGATGCCTCCACAACGGCTCCCTCGTCAGGGGCAAACGACCTTTTGCCCCTACGTAACCTCGGCTTTTCTACCTCATCACCCCAGGCCCAGGTGTTGCGAAACCACAGGGTCGGCAGCAGGTGAATTGCGGCTGGCTCAGGGCCGCGATTGATGACTTCAATGGCAATCAGAATGTCTTCTGGCGTCGCCTTGGCGTATTCCACGAACACATCAAAATAACGGTTGTCGTCAAATACGCCGGTATCTAGCAGTTCGTACTCGGGCTGGTCGCGCCTCCGCCGCTGGTTCTCGGCCACTAGATCGGCGTAGGGGTACTCGGCCTGGGGGTACTTGTAGAGAAACTTGAGATAGCTGTGGGTGGGGGTGCTGTCGAGGTAAAAGTACTGTTCCTTCACGTCTTCGCCGTGGTTGCCCTGGTCGCCGGTCAACCCAAACAGGCGCTCCTTGAGCACCGGGTCGTGGCCATTCCACAGGGCTAGGGCAAAGCAGAGCAGCTGCTGGTCGTCGCAGATGCCGCCCAGGCCATCTTCGCCCCAGCGATAGGCGCGGGCGTGGGATTGTTGGTGAGAGAAATAGTTCCACGCCGCACCCGTGGCGCTGTAGTCTTCGCGCACGGTGCCCCACTGGCGATCGCTCAGGTATGGCCCCCACTTTTGCCACGGCGTTTGCAATTCGTGGGTCGCTTTGAGGCGCTGGTGCTCTGGGGTCATGGGGCAGAAGAGAGTTTGGTCTTCTCTAGGATGAGGCTTAATTCTGAGAATGACTTGAGGCTTACCCGGAAATCTTAACGCTAGGGCAAGGTAAAGATGGTGGCCTCAACTGCCCTACCCCAGCCTTTGAAGAATTTCTGGCTACGTCCCAATGGCATTGCTCTGGCGATCGCGGTGGCCTGTGCTCTGGTGGCGGGTTGGCTGCTGCTTGAGCCCAGCCCCGATCTGCTCAACCCCACCGCGCTGAAGCCAACCCTTCAACAGATGGGGCCTTGGGGGCCAGTCACCTACATCGCTGTCCTTGCTCTATCGGTGGTGGTGAGCCCAGTACCGGGGGCACCCCTGGCAGTCGCCGCTGGCATGGTGTGGGGCATGCCCATGGCTGGCCTCTACAGTGTCATCGGCGGTTTTTTGGGGAGCTTAATTGCCTACTTTCTGGGTCGCACTCTGGGAAGTGCTGCTATTCGGGCGCTGACGGGTAAATCTATTTTCGTAGATGCGCACCGTGGCGAGCGGTATTTGGGCTGGCTGGTTTTCTTTAGCCGCCTGTTTCCGGTGCTGCCCTTCAATGGGGTGAGCTACGGAGCCGGAATGCTCAAGCTCTCGGTCAAGGTCTATGCGGTGGCCACGCTGCTGTGCATGATTCCCTCTACTTTTTTGTTGAGCTACGCGGGGGAGTCGTTCACCACTACCCTGCCGCAAAACGTGGCGATTTCACTGCTGCTGTTGCTGATGATGGTGGGTTTGCCCTGGCTGGCCCACCGCTACAACTGGTTTGGCTTTCGCGACATCATTCGGATTGAATGATGTGTTAAAGACGAGGGCAAACGGCCCTTGTCTTTTCCTCAACCAATGGTGAATTGGGCAGCTTTGCTATGGGGTTAGTTCGAGGCGAATGGGCTCAGCTTCAGTGATAGTTGCAGGATTCAATGGCTCAGCGCTGTTGGCCTGGCTGGGTGGTGCGATCGGCACCACTGCCGTTTGGTCGGTTGGTCGGTCGGGGGGCAAGACTGACCAGTTTTTGGCTAGCGTGATCAAATCTGAGGGGAGCATCACAATTGTGGTGGTGTTGTTTTCGGTGCCGATTTCGGTGAGCATTTGCAGTCGCCGCAGCTCTAGCGCCGCCGGGTTTTCCATAATCTTGCGGGAGGCTTCGGAGAGCTTAATCGAGGCCTCCTGTTCTGCGGCAGCTTTAATCAGCCGAGCCCGTTTTTCGCGCAGTGCTTCCGCTTCTTTGGCCATAGCCCGCTGCATGCCCAACGGAATTTCTACGTCCTTCATTTCAACGCGTTCGATCTCAATTCCCCAGGGTTCGGTAATTTCGTCCACGATTTCTTGAACCTTGAGGTTGATTTTGTCGCGATTTTGCAGCACGTCATCCAACATATTTTGACCTACCACGTTGCGTAGGGTCGTTAGCGCAACTTGGTAAACAGCCATCTGATAGTCTTCGACCCGGTTGATCGCTTTTTCGCCATTCAAAATTCGGTAATACAAAACGGCGTTGACCTTAATGGTGACGCTGTCGGCGGTGACTGTTTCCTGGGGTTCAATGGAAACGGTTTTGGTGCGCACATCGAGCTGTACCTTTTGATCTACCAGGGGCATAATCCAGTACATGCCCGGCCCCATCACGCCTTTGACGCGCCCAAGTCGGTAAATGACGCCGCGCTGGTACTCGCGATCGAGCTTGATGCCCATGCTGCCCAAAATTAGCAGCGCGACTAGAATCGTACTGGCAATTGCTCCCATGGTCTTCCCTACTCCAACACTGAGAATTTTCTCCATTCTAGAAAGGCCATGGGGTCTCGCTAGAGACTGTGAAGCAGCAGGAGAGAATTTCTAGCCTTTCTTCACACGGGTGTTGGCGTCAATAGCGGGCATTGACGCTTCAGAGTGTCGGGTTTAGCGGCGTCCTCAGCTTGCGCTTGGTAGTGGAGTAGCCGCTAACAACTATCTAGGGTCGCTAGTCGGCCAGGGTTTCAATCAGCAGATCTACCTGTTGCTGCTTCTCTTGCAGGTAGGTTTCGCACTGCTGGAGCGCCTGCACGGCCTGCTCAAACTGACTAAGCACTGCGGCTAGGGGCAGGCTACCCGATTCGAGGTCGGCGATGATGCCTTCGACGGTGGCGACGGTGGTTTCGTAGTTCCAGGGGTCGGGGGTTTTCTTTGGCATGGGGGTAGGAGGTGGGGAGTGGGTGGGTGGATGAGTGGGTGGGTGGGTGTAGGGGTAGACCTATGTGTCTGCCCTGGGGTGGGTGGTGATGGAGTTAGTCTTTTGGAGGATGGATTTCGGTGACTTGGACGGTGAGGTGGCCTTGGGCGAGTTGTACCTGGAGGGTTTGGCCGGGGGTGACGCTGCTGGATTGGGTGACGAGTTGGTTGGCTTCGTCGCGGACTAGGGCATAGCCTCGCTTAACGACGGTGTCGGGGTCAAGGGTCATGAGGTGGCTGCGGAGAGCGGCGGTGCGATCGCCTGCCTGCCGCATTTCTACCTGTACCCCCTGCACCAGGCAGCGCTTGAGCTGTTTGAGGTGAATGATTTGCTGCTGCACACGCTGGTCGAGGCGGGTGCGCAGCAGTCGCTGGCCGAGACGATGCACGTTGCTTTGGGCGTCGAGCAGGTGCTCAGTGGTCAGGGTTTTGAGCAGGGCCACGCGCTGGTGGTGGGCGTCGATTAGGTCGGCTAGGGCGGGGACGGCGGCGATCGCAGCGGCAGTCGGTGTATGGGCACACACATCCGCCGCCAGATCGGCCAGGGATTCGTCGCGCTGGTGGCCGATGCCCGTCACGACTGGGATGGGGCAGTTGGCGATCGCCCGCACCACGCGCTCGTCGTCGAAGCATTCCAGGTCTTCGCTGGCCCCACCGCCACGAGCCAAAATCAGCACCTCGGCGCGACCGTCGCGGGCCACCCGCTCTATGGCGGCAACGATGGAGGCGGGGGCGGTGTCGCCCTGCACCGTGGCGGGGGAGAAGAGAACGTGCAGGCCGGGGTGGTGGTGGCGCAGCGATCGCTGAATGTCGCCCCAGGCCGCCGCCTGGGGCGACGATACCACCGCAATGGTCTGGGGCAGCGCAGGCAGCGATCGCTTAAATTCGGGGTCAAACAGGCCCTCGGCGGCGAGGCGCTGGCGCAGCTGGCGATAGCGCAGGGCTTTGAGGCCGTCGCCGCTGGGCAGCACCTGCCACACGGTGAGCTGGTAGCTGCTGCGCTGGGGGTAGACCTTCACCGTGCCCAGGGCGATTACCTGTTCGCCAACGGTGGGTAGGGTGGTAAGCCGCGCCTGCTGGCTGCGCCAGGCCACGGCATTGATGGCCGCCCCGGTGTCGGGGTCAGTGAGGGTAAAAAACAGCCCCTTGGCGTGGTTGTTGGCGCTAGACACCTCGCCCACCACCCAGACCTGGCGCAGGGTGGGGTCGTCTTCTAAAACGGCTTTGATGTAATCGACTAAACCGCCGACGCTCAGCGCCGTTGGGGCGGTAGCCACAGTAAACTCAGGGTTAGTCATAAACCGGTTGTTCTACGCCAAACTCCAGTGTGGGCCAGATGGCTATGAACATCAACCGGCTAATGGTGGCAGGCTTACAATAGCTAGGGTTCAGGGTTTTAGGTCAGGCCGGTCGTGAACTTGAAACCTTGAACCTTGAACCTCCACGGACTTATCACCGCTGGCTTGGCAGACGACTAGGTAAAGCTTTCGCCCACCACGTACCGGTTGCGGCCCTTGGCTTTGGCGGCGTAAAGGGCCAGATCGGCCCGGTGAATCAGCTCTCGGGGCGAATGCTCTTTGACCGACGGGCGGTGGCATACCAGGCCAAAGCTCAGGGTTAAGTTGGAACTCACCGCTGAATGAGCGTGGGGTAATGGGCGCTGGGCGATCGCCCCCTGAATCTTTTCGATCAGCTCGACGGCCCCGTCGAGGGTGGTATCGGGCAGCAGCAGCACAAATTCTTCGCCCCCGTAGCGAGCCACCAGGTCGCCAGGCCGCCTCACCACGGTGCTCAACACTTGGGCCACCTGGCGCAGGCAGTCGTCGCCGGCCAGGTGGCCATAGTTGTCGTTGTAGGGCTTGAAGTAGTCAATATCGCAGAGAATCAGCGAGAGAAACTTTTGCTGACGGCGGGCTCGCTGCCACTCTAGATCGAGGGCCTGGTCAAAACTGCGGCGGTTGGCAATTTCGGTGAGGCCATCGACGGTGGCCAGGCGGTTAAGCTCGGCGTTGAGCAGCTTGAGCTTTTGGTTGAGGTCGGCCTGGGTGACTTCGGCCCGCTTACGCTCGGTAATGTCGCGCACAATCACCAGCGCTTCGTTTTGGCTAATGGGCACCACCCGCGACTCCTCGTGGCGCAGCTGGCCACCGATCTCAAGGGTGTGTTCGTAGCGCTGCTGGGTGCCTGTGGCCAGGGCCAGCCGCACGTAGTGCATGCGCTGGTCGGCTAGCTCCTGGGGAAAGCTGTCGTAAATCGACTGTTGGCGATCGAGCAGGATGGGGCTGTAGAGGGTAATCTCACCCCCCGAAATCAGGCTGAGAATATCCCCGTTTTCGTCGATGCGCAGCATTAGATCGGGGATGGCTTCGAGAATGGCCTGCTGGGTGGCCTGGTGGTCTTGGAGGGCCAACTCGACCCGTTTGCGATCGCTAATATCTAGCGTGGTGCCGTCAATGCGCAGAGGGTTGCCCGCCCGATCGCGCACCAGGCGAGCCTGCCCCCGTACCCAGCACAGGGTACCGTCGGCGCGAAAGATTCGATACTCCCGGTCGATTTTGCCCTGGTAGCTGAGGGCCTCAAAGTCGGCCAACAGCAGCGGGTAGTCGTCGGGGTGAATGCAGTTAAACCAGAGGTCGGCATCGGCTAAAAAAGCCTCTGGGGGATGGCCGTAAAGGGCGGTAACGGCGGCGTTGACGTAGATAGTTTCCAGCGTTGAGGGCTCAACCGACCACACCACGCACTCCAGCGAGCTGAGAATGCTGTCGATGCGCTGCTGCTGCGATCGCAGCTCGGCCTGGGTAATCTCTAGTTTTTCAGAGCTGCTGATCACCCACTGCTCTAGCTGGCGAGACAGGGCGTTGCGCTCGGTTTCGGCCTGCTGGCGTTCGGCCTCAAGCCGTACCCGTGCGCTGATATCCCGCAAACTCCACAGGTGATGATTGGGGTAAACGTGGGCCGTCGCCGCAAATTCCACCGTTTTAACCGTGCCGTTGTCGAGCCGCAGCTCCTGTTCTCCCCGTTGCTGACCCGCCGCCAAAAACTCTTGCCAAACGGCCTCAAACTCCGTTGGCAGCGGCAAAAAATCGGCCAATCGCCGCCCGATTACGGCCTGCTGGGGCAGTTCTAGCAGGGCGCAGGCCGCTGGGTTAGCCGCCAGGTAATATCCAGCGTCATCGACAATCAGCATGGCATCGAGGGCGGCCTCGAACAGATTTTGCCAGAGCTGAGCCGAGTCTGCCAGGGAACTAGCCCCTGCCTCGCCCACGTTAGACGCATCCCCGCCAGATCTTGGCGGGGATGCGTCTACCTCAGCGGTGGTCTTTGACTCAGCGGGCAAGGGCATTACGTGGCTAGTAACTTCAGCTTAAACATGATCAGATTCCGCCAGGAGCATGGGGCCATACCTATCAAACCATCCACAGTCAAAGGGGAGAGTATCTCTGTTAGCATGCCCCAATCGTGGGTGATGCTTAAATTTAGCTTCGCTCGAATCTCTCTAAACGTAGACGGGTTAACTGTAGACGGGTTTTTCGACGTTTCTAATGCAGTCTAAATCGCGGGCCACTGATTTAGGGTTCACAGATAGCAGCTTCCACAACATCGCCCCCTCAACAATCTGTTTACTATGGAAGCAGGCGCTGCTGGGGCCGCTCTAACCCGGCTAGATTGCCCCCAATACCAAGTCCTGCTTAGTTCCCCCGATTGAACAGGGCGAATGCCACAGAGCCTCTGGCTCGGCTACGCCTACGCCCCTACTGTTTAACCTTTGGGAAATCGGGGCTATGTGATTCGGATTTGGTAAAAGGCCTACACCCTGCTCAGGCCGCCGACTGGGCCAGGGGGCCGCCACCGCCTGCTGCCGCTACTGCATGTGTTCCATTGCGATACCTTCGCCTTCACGCCTACATCGCCCTTCGGCTCACCCTGCATCGGTTGCGGCAGGCGGCCACCACTTGGCCCCCAGCCCAAGACTGGGCGCTAGCGGCAGGGCTAACGGTGGCCCTGGGCCTCGTTACTATTCCCCTAGGGCTGCGCAGCCATTTTTTGGCCCCCACCCTGGCCGATATTACCTGGGGCGACGGGCTGCTGCTGGCGGCGCGGGTGCTGCTGGTGCCCGCCCTGCTCGAAGAGGGGTTTTGGCGGGTGCTGCTGCTGCCCCACCCGACGGAGATCATGAGCGATCGCCGCCGCTGGCGGTTGGGCCTGCCCATGCTGGGGCTGTTTGTCGTCATGCATCCCCTCAACGCTATGACCCTTTACCCTGTGGCCTTTGCCACCTTTAGCAACCCGGTGTTTTTGCTGTCGGCGGCGCTGCTGGGGCTAATCTGCACCATCGTCTACTGGAAGTCGGGCTCGTGGTGGGTGGTGGCGGCCATGCACTGGCTGGTGGTGATGGTGTGGCTGGTGTTTTTGGGCGGCTACAGCGCCCTCAGCCTCTAGGGCAGCCCGATTCCTCGATGGTGTTTCTCAACTTTTATGACGACTGGGTTAGGGGCAAGCGGTTTTGCCGATCGCTAGTGAACCCTAGGCCTGGGGAATGCTAAGCGGCACCCATCCCCTCGCTGTCAGCCCCAACCTGTGAAGAGTAACGCCCATGAATGACTTCTTTAAAGGCTTTGAACAACTGCTCGAACTGGCTAAAACGCTAGAGGAAAAAGCCGAAAGCGGCGAGCTAAAAACCAACGTGCAGATCAACGCCCGCAGCATGGGCAGCATTCCCCGCCAGGGCAACATCCCCGACATCGGCGTCAGCCGCATGAACCGCCCCGCCGGAGGTAGCGCCCCCATAAACGACCCTGCCGTCGAAGAAGTCATCATCACCCCACCCCCCACCAGCGAAGGTTCCTCTCCACCCTCCCCATCTTCCCCCTTCGACTCCGCTCAGGGATCGGCCCCGCACCACCCCACCATGGGCGACGTCGGCGGCCTCTCCGCCACCCTGCAAGAGCTGCGCGAACTGGTGGAAATGCCGCTCAAGCGCCCCGACGTGCTGGCCAAACTGGGGCTAGAGCCCACCCGCGGCGTGCTGCTGGTGGGCCCCCCCGGCACGGGCAAAACCCTCACCGCCCGCTCCCTGGCCGAAGACCTAGGGGTCAACTACATTGCCATCGTCGGCCCCGAGGTAATGGGCAAATACTACGGCGAGGCCGAGCAGCGCCTGCGGGCCATTTTTGAGAAGGCCAAAAAAGCTGCCCCCTGCCTGGTGTTTATTGACGAAATCGACAGCCTGGCCCCCGATCGCAGCAAGGTTGAAGGCGAAGTCGAAAAACGCCTAGTCGCCACCCTGCTGGGCCTAATGGATGGTTTTGCCCAGACCAAGGGCGTGATCGTGCTCGCCGCCACCAACCGGCCCGACCACATCGACCCCGCCCTGCGCCGCCCCGGCCGCTTCGATCGCGAGGTGCAGTTTCGGGTGCCCGATCGCCAGGGTCGGTGCGAGATTCTGCGCATTCAAACCCGCACCATGCCGCTGGATGGCGTGGATTTAGAGGCGATCGCGGATCTGGCCGTCGGGCTGGTGGGGGCCGACCTCAAAGCCCTCTGCCAAAAAGCGGCCTACTTTGCCCTGCGCCGCCAGGTGCCCAACCTCAGCGGCCCCGTCCCCGACACCATGACCCTGGTGCACGACGACTTTCTCCAGGCCATTAAAGAGATCAAGCCCTCGGTGCTGCGATCGGTGGAGGTGGAGTCGCCCGCGATTGCCTGGGAGGACATCGGCGGCTTAGACTCCATCAAGCAGATCCTGCAAGAATCGGTTGAGGGGGCGCTGCTCTACCCCGAACTCTATGCCCAAACGGGGGCCAAAGCGCCGCGCGGGCTGCTGCTGTGGGGGCCTCCCGGCACGGGCAAAACCCTGCTGGCCAAGGCTGTAGCTGCCCAGGCTCGGGCCAACTTTATAGCCGTCAATGGCCCTGAGCTGCTGAGCCGCTGGGTCGGTGCCGCTGAGCAGGCGGTGCGCGAACTCTTTGCCAAGGCTCGCCAGGCCGCGCCCTGCGTGGTGTTTATTGACGAAATTGATACTCTGGTGCCCGCCCGTGGCCAGTATCAGGGAGATTCTGGGGTGAGCGATCGCGTCGTTGGCCAGCTGCTCACTGAACTAGATGGCCTCCAGGGCTGCACCAACGTGCTGCTGATTGGGGCGACCAACCGCCCCAGCGCTCTCGACCCCGCCATTTTGCGGGCAGGCCGCATCGATCTCCAGCTCGAAATTGGCTTGCCCGACGCGGCGGGCAGACTGGCGATTTTACAGGTGCACAACGGCGATCGCCCCCTGGTCGCCGTCGATCTCAACGACTGGGCCACCCGCACCGATGGCTGGAACGGTGCCGACCTGGCCCTGCTCAGCAACCAGGCGGCCCTCGAAGCCATTCGCGAATACCGCACCCAGGGCCTGGCCGACCCCAGCCAAATTCGCATTGCGACCCACCACTGGGAGCAGGCCTACCAGGCCATTCTCAGCCAGCGCAGCTCGGTGGCCAACCGGGGATAAGGTGAGCAAGACTTGGGTTAACCTGATCCGCCAAGGATGCGATCGCGCCCCTGGTGCTTGGCCTGGTACAACAGCCCATTGATGGCGCTGCTTTTAAGTTGGTGGACAGCAGCGCCTAGAGTACTAGCCCTACCAAAGGCAGCAGTTTGGTGCCGTGCTCGCCGAGCCAGCCTGCGGTGTTTTGCACGTGGGGGCGCAGTTTATCAATGGCCTCGGCAAAGCCTTGCAGGTTGCGGGCGTAGGTGAGCCCGGTTTCGAGGGTGGTGGCGACGACGCTTTTGTCGGGCGCGGGCTTGGCGGCTTCGGCGTCGAGTTTGGCGGCAATGCCGGTGGTGACGGGGTCATTGAGACCCGCGAGAATGGCTTGCAGGGCGGCTAACTCGGTTTGGATGTTGACGCGATCGGGCGGGGGTAGGGTGACTTGCTGAAGCTCAGCGGTGTTGCCCTGCCCAGCCTGGAAGACGTTGCCAGTGGCATCGCCGCCAAAGCTAATCTTTTGGCTGTTGTCGTTTCCTTGCATGGCTTTGCTTTCTGCGGTGGCTTTGACATCTACGTTAATCGGGCGCTGGGCCAGCAGCTTGACCACTTCTTGCATGTTGGCGCTCTGCTGGCGATAATCGGCAATTTGGTCATCTTTGGCGTCGAGCTGAGCTTTGTAGCGGGCTTCGGCTTCTTGCAACGCTAATTGATAGATTTCGGTGAACGATTGGTGAATGGCGGGTTTATCGGCATCTGGTGCGGTGTGGAGCTTGACGACAACCACGCCATCGCCTTTGTTTTCGATAGCCTGCACACCTAAATCAGCGTTGTCATACTGTTCTTGGACATCATTGAAGGTGCGCACAAAGGCTTTCCAATCGACGCCGTTTTGAAAGATAAGATCGATGGTGTCGAGCACTTCTTGAAAGAGTTTGCTGAACTCGCCGGAAGCAAAGCTGCCGCTGCTTGGGCGACGCTCTTGGTGGTCGCGCAGTAAATAAACGTAATCGCAGATGGCTCCATCAAGATTGGTGGTGCTGTCGATATTCCACGCCTCTAGGGTAACCCCGGTGAGAATAGTTTGATGAAAGTTGGTGCCGAGCGCTTGAGTTTTGGAAAGGTTTGCCCGCGCCAAGGTTGCGCCTTCTAGGGTCGCTTGGCTTAAATCGGCTTCGGTGAGGTCGGCATCGGCGAGGTCAGCGCCAACTAGGTATGCGCCTTTGAGATTGAGTCCGATGTAGGTTTTGCCACTACCGCGCAACGTGAAGAGCAGGTTTCGCACAGGAAAGTTGGCCAGAATGGTTTTACCTAAACGAGATAGATTGACTTTTTTGGAAAGGTGAAAATTAGTTCTGATCAAATCGACTTCATACAGGAGAGTGCTCTTGAGAATGGCCTCTTGAAAGGAGGCATCAGTTAAGTTTGACCCTAAAAAACTAGTGCCGCCCCATGATCTCAACCAAATCGATATATTGCGAATAAAACTATCTCTACGATCCCCTAAAAGAGCACGTCTAGCTATCACAAAACTCACCACAATGCCTGAAAGGCTGCCAATACATGCTATAGCGATAACTGAGGGTTCATAGCCACTGGTAACAGCAGAAAAGAAAACAAGACCAACAACAACGGCAGAAAAAACGGCAGAAAAAACGACCTCAATAGCAAAAGCGACAGCACTAGCGATAGCAAAAGCAAAATCGACAGTGACATCGACAGCAAAATCTCCAGCAACGTTTGCAGATCCGACAAAAGCGCCAACGAAAGCGGCAAGAAAAGTGACAATGAAAGCTCCTAGCGCTGCTCCTAACGCCTTTAAAACACCTTTGGCATAAATCAAACCCCAAAAGCTTAGGGAAATCACAATCCCTAAAACGCCAAACATAGTGTCTCCGGTTACAGAACCAGTGGTTTTTCCGGAAGGACTAACAAAGCATGAGGCAAAAGTAAGCCAAAGTACATTGACCAACAGGCTTGCAGTAATAGTTAGCGCAACAGCAATGAGCAATTGAGGCACCAACCAGCGGCGTTGGGTACCGGCTTGAGCCCCTATAAACTGAGTGCTTTCCAAATTTGCCTCAGCAAAGTTAGTGCTGCGAATGTCAGTGCAGCTGAGGTTGGCCTTGGCTAGATTAATACCCTTCAGATTCATGCCGCGCAGCGATTCGCCGCTGAGGTCTACTTCGGCAAAGTTGCGCTCTCCGGCGCGGTAGCGGCGCTGTAGTTCTTTGGCGGTGAGCCTTTGCATAGGGCGAGGCAATTTTAGATTTTGGGTTTTAGATTTTGGGTGTGGGGATGAAGTTACAAGGTTGGCAGCAGTAAGGCTTTGCGCTACGCAACGTTGAGAGGATTTTACCTAACCCTACAAGCGCTCAGCCAGAATTTCGGTAATCTTTCGGCGAAAATCTAGATTTAGACGCCGGGTCTCTGGGGTGGTGGCGTTATCCTTTCGTCTACCCACAGAAGAAACCCGGTCTCTGCGGCAGGGGAAATGCTTGATGGTTGGGTTGCGGTGCGGCGCAATGGATGAGTGAGGAGCGCGTTGGCGAAGCCTCGCCTAGGGCGATTGCCCCCTCCCCCACTTCTGATCGCAATGCGCCCAATGGATATCTCAATGCCCCCGCTGGTAATGCCAATGCAGGCAGCGGCAACGCTATAACCACAGTGCGATCATCAATGTCGGGCTCTGGTTATGCCAAGGCGGGGGCGTGACTTGGCAATGCAGCGGGTGGTATTGGCAATGCGTTAGCGAAGCTATCCGAAGGAATCGCTGGCAATGCTATTGCAGCAGCTCGATTTGCGATCGCATCAATAGACAATGCCATTGCCATAGAACGCTTTAACCAGGCCAGAACTCACAAATACCCTGCCGCCTGCATGGTAAATAGGCGGGCGTAGCGGCCATCCGCAGCAGTTCCTTGCGCTTACTGCCCGCGTCCGGGTTTGCAGTCGGCAAAGCCCAAGGCCTCGCTGTCGAGAAAGCTAGCTATGGCCATTTCAACCACCGCTTCTACGGGATACTCGATCTCGGCAGCACGAGCGATGAGAGCTGCCCGAATACGCTCAGGCAAGTGGCTTAGAATAGCCTCAGCATCGGCGGCGGAGAGTTGTTCTAGAGTCTTAGATTGCATGGCCTAGCCTTCCGGTGGAATTTGAACGTTGTAGGGCGGCTCAGTTGCTCTCAGAATGATGGCTTCTAGTTCTGATAGTAGCGCAGGGGTATTCCAGGCCGAGAGCGGATAGATAGCTATGCGAATATTTGAGTCGTCGTACTTGTCGAGCCACGCCCAGAGAAAGGCTTTGTGCCCGCCGTTAAATCGACCGCGCAGGCTCTTGGTTTTGCCGATGTAGAGCAGACCGTGAGATCGGTGTCTAACAGCATACAGCCTGGACGAGCGGGATAGCTGGCGAAGTCACGGCTGATGGGCTGACATTGCTCGAAGGGCATGAACGCCAGCGTGTCCATAATTCCTTGAGCATCTTGTTGGCTAGATGTGGCCATAACAGCAAAATTCTGGGGCTGAAATGCGAATAGGGTTCAATCTGTTTGCTTACAAATACCCCGCCGCTTGCATAGTGAAAAGGCGGGCGTAGCGACCATCCTGACGCAGCAGCTCCTCATGGCTGCCCTGCTCGATCAGCTTGCCCTGGGCCAGCACAATGATGTTGTCGGCCCGCCGCACCGTCGAAAAGCGGTGAGAAATCAAAATCGCCATCTGATCCTGGGTGGCTTCGCGAAACTGCTCAAACAGGCGAGTTTCCGCCTCGGCATCCATCGCCGATGTCGGCTCATCCAGCACCAGAATGTCAGCATCGGTGCGCATAAAGGCGCGGGAGAGCGCAATCTTTTGCCACTGCCCGCCCGACAGCTCCTGCCCGCCAAAGAACCATTTCCCCAGCTGGGTGTTGAAGCCCTCCGGCAGATCCTCAATGAACTCGGTGGCGGTGCCTTTCACGGCAGCGACTTTCCAACGCTGGGCATCCTCAAAGTCGGTGACATCGCCGACACCGATATTTTCGCCCACCTTAAACTGGTAGCGCACAAAGTCTTGAAAAATCACGCCAATGCGCTGCTGCACCACGTCGGCATCCCACTCTTGCAGGTCGCGGCCATCCAGCAGAATGCGGCCCTGAGACGGTGTATAAAGCCGGGTGAGCAACTTGATCAGCGTCGTTTTGCCCGAGCCGTTTTCGCCCACGATCGCCATCTTTTCCCCCGGCTTCAGGTGAAACGAGACGTTCTCTAACGCCAACCGCTCGCTGCCCGGATAAGTAAACGACACATTCTCAAACCGCAGTCCATCGCTGGAGTCAAGGCCACGATTGGCGGTGCCCATATCCTCAGGCACCGGCTGTTCTAAAAATTCGTAGAGGTTGGCCAGATAGAGCCCGTCTTCATACATGCCGCCGATCGCCGTCAGGGTGCTGGCAAACGTAGTCTGCCCCTGACGAAACACCGTCAGGTACATAGTCAGCTCGCCCAGAGAAATGCGGCCTGCGATCGCCTCTAGCACAATCCAGCAGTAGGCCAGGTAAAACGATACGGTGCTCAGCAGGCCCAGTCCATAGCTCCAGCCGCTGCGGCGCACCGTCAGGCTGCGGTCCTCTTTATATAAGCGCTGAAAAATGTCCTGGTAACGCGCCAGCAGCAGTGGCCCCAGGCCAAACAGCTTCACCTCCTTGGCAAAATCCTCCCGCGCCAGCAGCGCCTCTAGATAAATTTGCTGGCGGGTTTCGGGCGATCGCCACTTAAACAGGCGAAAGGCTTCCCCGGCGAACTGGGTTTCAGCGATGAAGGCGGGCAGGGTGGCGATCGCCAGCAGCGCCACCGCCCAGCCCGAAAATTGCAGCAGCAATCCCCCAAAGGTAAGCAGCGACAGCAGGTCTTGAACCACGCCAAAGGTGCGGTTCACCATGCTCAAGGGCCGCGACGAGGCCTCGCGCCGGGCCTGGGTCATTTTGTCGTAAAACTCAGAATCTTCGAAGTAGGTCAGCGGCAGGGTCTGGGCCTTTTCTAAAATCATCACGTTGACCCGCTGCCCCAGCAGCACCCGCAGCAGCGATTGGCACAGGGTTAAGCCCTGCCGCGCCCCCGCTAGGCCTGCCACCAATACGGCTTCTAGTGCCAAGTACATTAGTGCGGCCTGGCGATCGATCGCTAACCCAGACTGGGCCGCCTTGACCACGCCATCGACAATCAACTTGCCGACGTAGGCGATCGCCGCTGGCAGTAGGCCCGCCACCAACGTCAGTAGCCCCAACACCACTGTCAGCCGCCAGTCGGTCTGCCATACCAGCTGAATGGCGCGCTGCCCGTAGCGATACATTCCCAACGACTGGCCCAGATTGCGCCACGAGGCTTTTTTGGGGGGAGCCGGAACCCGTTTTACCCGATATTCACTCATTTTTCTACGATAGCGTTTGGTGAGTGAGGGATGGGCAGGCAAGTAAAACCTATGCTGAAACATATATTCAGCGGTTTATTCTGAGCCAGTAGGAGGCCACTTTGTATAGAAAAGCCAAGAACTTGAGTTGAAAACGACAGCCTATTTTGAGCAAAAGCTGCTAGAAAGACCCGAAATCCGGCGCGAATGGTGCGTTCTTGTCCTGCGGAACCCAATCAAAACAGTAGTTCAGCCCAATGGACGCACAAGTGCCTGGGCTATCATTCCAGAGTATGGCGATCGCGTTCTCAGAGTCATCGTCTTAGAAGACGGTGAGACTTTGCACAACGCTTACTTTGACCGCAACTTTCGCTCTCGCTTACAAAGGGGCCTAGAACCTTGAAAATTCAGTACTTCCCAGAAACCGACACTCTTTCGATTCGCCTTAATGATTCCCCCAGCGTAGAATCTGAAGAAATTGCCCCTGATGTTGTGGTTGATTTTGATGAGGCTGGCGGCGTTGTAGGCCTTGAAATTGACCTTGCCTCTGCCAAGGTGGACTTGAAGAATTTAGACCTCAAGGGGCTTTTGATACCAGAACTGGCTTCAACGTAAGTATCACTATGCCAAAGCCTTAGTTTAGTAAACTCACTTTGCTCGAAACTCCAAGTCCCTTACTGCATTGGCGGCATCACAACACCTGACGGTGCTGAAATTTCCTTGGAGACGGGGAGAACACCAGCTTTTTCGACGCTTGGCTGTACTCCCGTCAGATATTCGGGATGCATCAATTCCCGCGCCTTGAGCACAATTAAATATTCATAGAATGCCTGGAGGGTGCACCAGGCTAGCCCGGCTCGGCCATCGCGCCAGCCGCCGAGGATAAACATCATGTAGAGCCACCGGGTCAGAGGGCGCATGGGCAGTCGCAGCGAGAGATCTTTCAGCGCTCGCCGTCGCTCGACTTCCGATTTGCCCCAAACCATAGCCTGCCAGTCAACGCTCCCCTCCTGCAACTGCCGCAGGGTTTCGGCGGCCTCGTCGGTGGAATAGCGGTTGTGCTTCTCAATCCAGCGGCTGAGGCCCTTGCTACAGGTGTAGTGGGGGTAAGTTTCCTGCAAAAAGCCGGTGGGGCCGTCTACGATCTCGCGCTCGGTGTGGCCGTAGTCGTCGAACCACACTTTGCCCCGTTGCAGCAGCCGCAGCTGGTAGCGGGGGAACTGGGTGCTGCGGCGAATCCAGCGGCCCATGAACATAACCCGCTCGGCCACGTAGTAGCCCACTTGATCACCGTTAGCAATCACATCCAAACATTCAGCAAATAGCTCTGGCGTCATGCGCTCGTCGGCTTCAAGAATGTAGGCCCAGTCGTAGCGGTAGGGCACGTGCTCCAGCATCCAGGTGCGCTGCTGGCCGTGGCTAGCGAAGGGATGCTCGATGAAGCGCACGGGGTATTGGGTGGCGATGGTTTTGGTGCGATCGCTGCTGCACGAGTCCACCACAATCACATCGTCTGACAGCAGGGCCGACTCAATGCAGGCCGCAATATCCCGCTCTTCGTTATGGGTAAGTATAAAAATGGAAAACATAGTCGCGGTGCATCCCAACGGTAAATAGGGAATCTCCTCTGGTTTAGAGAACCCACTTTGGCTCCCAAACTGAAATTTATCCGGCAACTTTGCCAGCAACCACAGTTCCCCAGCATCTTTACGCCTTCATTACTACAACCCCGGATGGCTGTCCAACAAAAAGGGGCAGCCAGTGGCTGCCCCGGCGGGTCACTAATAGGGTTCAAACGGTAGGCTGTAATGCTTAGTGGATAGCGTTTTTCAGCGCGTCTTTAACATCTTCCTTAGCATGGGTTGCTTTGGCCTGGGCCTGCTTGGTTTCACCTTCGGCTTTGCCTCGGGTATCACCCGTCAGTTCAGCCGCAGCGGCCTGCACTTTGCCTTCAATATTTTGAGCTGTGGCCTTAACGCGATCTTCGATAGACATGGTGTAAATTCCTTAACGCTAATCCTCTCCTACTCTAGAGTTAAGCCCAACGGCACAGCATCTACAGCAGGACGTAAATCTGAGCCTCTTTTGATAGAGACCCAGGTGGGGATATCCGTCTTGGGGGTGGCATAGAACCCAGCTCTATCCCGCGTTACACTGTTAAAAACGCGTATTTGGGCGTCTTCGGTCTATGAGTTTAGAGATTAAAGCCGTGCAGGCACCGTATGGCGATGCGACGTACCGTACGCCGCCCCCAGATTTGCCCTCCTTGCTGCTCAAGGAGCGGATTGTCTATCTGGGCCTGCCCCTGTTCTCAGGGGATGACATTAAGCAGCAGGTGGGCATTGATGTTACCGAGCTAATCATCGCCCAGCTGTTGTTTTTGCAGTTTGACGACCCCGACAAGCCCATTTTCTTTTATATCAACTCCACCGGCACCTCCTGGTACGACGGCAACATGATTGGCTACGACACCGAAGCCTTTGCCATCTGCGACACCATGAACTACATCAAGCCCCCGGTGCACACTATCTGCATTGGTCAGGCCATGGGGTCGGCGGCGGTGATTTTGGCGGCGGGCACTAAGGGCTATCGGGCCAGCCTGCCCCACGCCCGCATTGTGCTCAATCAGCCCCGCAGCGGTGCCCAAGGCCAGGCCACCGACATCGAAATTCGGGCTAAAGAAGTGCTCGACAACAAACGCTCGATGATGAGCATTTTGGCTAAGAGCACCGGCAAAACCCTGGAACAGGTGCTGCGCGACTCTGATCGGATGTTCTACATGAACCCCGAAGAAGCGAAGGAATACGGCATCATCGACCGGGTGCTGTCGAGCCGCAAAGAGCTGCCGGTGCCCGCTGGTGCCGGAATTTAGGCCGCCCTGCACCTCGAAGGGCGATGGCGCAGCCTCCCCAGAGGGGAATCGCCCCTCAAACCCGGTTTTGACTATTCCACGTCCGTTGTTTTGTTTTTAGGTTGAAAGAGCACTATGCCCATCGGCACTCCCAAGGTTCCCTATCGTTTGCCCGGTAGCCAGTACTCCCAGTGGGTCGATATCTACACCCGACTGAACCAGGAGCGCATTATTTTCCTGGGGCAAGAGGTTACCGACACGCTGGCCAACTCGATTGTGGCTGCCATGCTGTACCTTGACTCCGACGACAACACCAAGCCCATTTACCTCTACATCAACTCCCCCGGCGGGTCGGTGACGGCGGGGATGGCCATCTATGACACCATGCAGTACATCAAGTCTGACGTGGTTACCATCTGTCTCGGTCTGGCCGCCTCCATGGGGGCGTTTTTGCTGGCTGCGGGCAGCAACGGCAAGCGGGTCGCCCTGCCCCACTCGCGAATCATGATTCACCAGCCCATGGGCGGCACCGGGCGGCAGCGGCTCCAGGCCAGCGACATTGCCATTGAGGCCAAAGAGATTCTGCGGGTTCGCCAAGAACTCAACGAAATGATGGCCCGCCACACCGGTCGCTCCATCGAGCAGATCCAAAAAGACACCGATCGCGACTACTTTATGTCGGCAGAAGAGGCCGTCGCCTACGGCCTGATCGATCGCGTCATCGAAGAGCGCACCCAGGAGTTGGCTTCTCCTGTACCCGCAACGGTGTAATTGGCTGCGCCATTTTTGCCGACAGTTGGCAGAATAGGGCCAGCACACGTACCTCATTCTGCTGAGTTTGCGAATCATGGCGCTGGCGCACTACTACCGCATACTAGGGCTGAGAACCGGGGCCAGCTTTGGCGATGTCAAGCTGGCCTATCGCAACTTGGCCCGGCTCTACCACCCCGATACCAACCCCGGCGACCAGCTGGCGAAGGAAAAATTTATTCAAGTGACCCAGGCCTACCAGGCCCTGGTCAACGCACTGCCTCCAGAATTGCTCAAGGCTCAGAAGGCCGCTGCCCCAGTGCGGGCGACGCCATCTCCCGCTCCGACGCCTACCGTCCCTGCCCGGACAGCCCCTGCCCAACCTTCTCCCAGCCCAGCGGCGGCAGAGGTAGAACTCACGGTTAGCCCTACTCCCGGTGGCTCTGAGGCCGATCAACAACTGAAAGTAAGCAGCTTTAAGCAGCTGCGGGGGCTGTTTCAGGAGCAGCGGTTTCCCCGAGCGGTGGCGCTGGTGGAAGGCTTAGCCCAGCGCTTCCCAGAGGATCCAGAGATTCGCCAGTGGCACGCGATTACCTATTACCGCTGGGGCCATGAGCTGCTCAACCAGGGCAATCCCCAGAAAGCCGAAGCCTGCCTGAAAAAGGCCCGCCGGGTTGACCCTCAAAACCGCTCCCTGCGCCAGGCGCTGCACCATGACTTCCAGCGGTTAGAAAAGCTGCGCCAGCGCCCTGTAGCCCAGGCTCAGTGAGCTGAGGTGATGATGGTCTCAAACCATTGCTCAAACCTGGCAGCCAGCGCGTCTAGGGAATACTCGGCTTCTGCTTGCTGGCGGCAGGCGTGGCGATCAAGCTGATCGATATTGGCGATCGCATCCACCAGCCCCTGCACATCATCGGGCGGCACCAGCCAGCCTGTTTTGCCCGGCTGCACAATCTCAGCGGGGCCACCCCGGGCGTAGGCAATCACCGGCACGCCGCAGGCTAGGGCTTCGATCGCCACATTGCCAAAGGCCTCGACCCAGCGCGGGGTCATCACCAGGGCACGGCACTGGCGCAGCACCCGTTGAAGCTCGGCGGTGGGCAAGAAACCCAGGTAGCAATTGGCGGCGTGGGGAAAGCGATCGCAGAGGGTCTGCCAGTAGTTGGCATCTTCCAGATTGCCCAAAATCTTGAGGGGAGCCTGGGCGATCGCGGCGGCTTCTAGCGCATCCTCTAGCCCCTTCTCGGGAGAGATGCGCCCCATCCAGGCCAGGGCATCACCGGGGCTAGGGCAAAAGTCGTAAAGTTCTAAATCGATGGCGCTGCTGAGAATTTCAAAGGCGTTGGCTACCTCAAAGGTCTCAGCCTGGGTGCGGGTGTAGGCCCCCAGCCGACCGGGAAACTGCTGAGCCACCTGGCCAATCGCCTCATCCATGGCATCGCTCAGGGAGCCCATGGTGACGAAGTGGGCCACTGGGGTACTGAAAAACTCGGTCAAATAAAAGGGCAGCCAGTCGTAGGCCAGATTCACGATCAGGTCATACTGCTTCTGGTGCTGCTGGGCGTAGCGCCACATCGCCCCCAGCGCACTGTCTGCGGGAATGATAACTGGCGCACTGCGTCCCTGGGTGTGGGCTGTAGGCTGTAACTGCCCCGGCACCGTCACGATGGCAGCATCCCCTAAGCTCGACCCCTCGGGAGCCAGCACGGTGATCTGGTGGCCGCGATCGCCCAGGCCCTGGGCCAGGTTGAGCAGGGTGAGTTCGACGCCGCCCCCGAGGCCAGACCCCAGCGGCCCCACGGGAGTTGAGATGAACAGCAGGCGGCGGGGCATGGGCATGGGAGAGGGTGAGTAGGAGAGTTTTGAGTTTTGAGTTTTGGATTGGGGGGTGGGGAGATGGGGAGGGAGGGGGAGTGAAGGGGGGAAGTAAGTTAGCTGGGGGGGAGGCGATGGCTATTGCTGTCGTAGGGGGAGTTAGCCTCGGGGGGCAGTGCTGGGTAGGCCGCTGCCGGAATGCGGTTGAGCTGGCTGAGTGCCCACTGGGCGGTTTCTTGCACGCTGGGGTCGGGGTCTTGGGTGGCGTGGGCCAGCATGTGGCTAAGTTGCACCACCGTATCGTAGACCCGGCTGAGGTCGCGAATGGCGTTTTTGCGCACTTCCGGGCTGGGGTCTTGCAGTCCGAGGGCTAGAGCGCGGTGCATGGGCTTAAGGCTGCGGCTGCTAATCTCGGCCAGGGCTGCAAGAATCAGGCTCTTTTCCTGGGAATCTGCCTCCAAGAGCCCGTCAATGAGAGGCTGAATGGCGTCGGAATGACCCCGCTGACCCAGCTCCCAAATGGCGTGGCGACGTACCGCACCATCGCGGCTAGCCAATTCGTGAACTAACGAATCCACAATATCCCCAGAACTGAGGCGGGTGGTCGCTTCTAGCGGCAGGTCAGCTGTATCGGGGGGAACTGAGGACCGCAGCGGTTCAGGGAATGGCGAGGTGTCTGTAGGCGCTGCTGAGTTACTGGGAATGGGGAAATCGCTCGGAGCATCTGCTGAGACTACGGGATGAGCTTGGGATTCTGAACCGGGTAATATTTCTGAGGCAGGTTCTCCATGCTTTGCCGATCGCGCTGGCGAAGCTTCCCGAGATGAGGATCGCCCCCGCCCTAAAAATCGCCATCCCCCTAGACAGCCGACCAGCGCCAGACTGCCCACCACCCACCACCCCCAGCGGCGACCAGGGAAATTGTCCGTATCGGGAGCTTCCGTCTCAGAGGATTTAGCCGATTCCAAATTTTCAGGTTTAGGGGATGTGGCCGATGCAGCAGGCTCAGCATTTGAAGATTCAGCGGGTGCAGAGGTCTCGACCGCAGGCGCTGGGGTAGGGGCTGCGGCTGGAGAAGGCGTGCCAGCCGTCGCTACCTCAGGGGTCTCTGGCACCGCAGCGGTAGGGAACAGCACCGGCGCTTCTGCTGTGGGGAGCGCATTCTCTGTAACCAGTTGGGGCGTGCTCATGCGCTGCCAGGTGGCCTGGTCTAGGATGCCGTTGGCGGGCAGACCAGCGCTGGTCTGAAAGGCCGCGATCGCCTCCTGAGTAGGCCCCACGTAGCGGCCATCCAGCGGCCCCTGGTACAGGCCCAGCAGTCGCATCTGCCGCTGGAGCATCATTACCTCGTCGCCCTCAGCCCCAGGCTTCAGCAGCACAGGGTTGGGATCGGGAGCCGCTGTCTGGGCCGCCGCTGGAGCTAGGATTGCTGGGGCGATCGCAGATTCGAACCCAGGTAGGCCAGTCACAGACAATCCCGCAGCCAAAGCCAAGACAGCAGCTTTAACCCCAGAGCCTCTGCGGTAGCCTAGCCCTCTCCCTGGCGATGCCCTTCTAGATCTCATATCGGCCCATAGCTGGCGGCAACGGTTCCCCGGTGCAATGCTCCTAAGGTAACTTAACCTGCCGAGGGCGGCGCGATCTAGAGTGGGTGCGTAGGTGGGTAGATGAGTGGGTGGACAGGTTATTTCACTTACCCACCTACCCACTCACCTCACCCGCTCAATTAATCCGGTTCCACCGGAGTACTCTCTGCCGAGGGTGCCGTTTCGTAGGCCAAAGTTAACTGGCGCAGCTTCTGAGTCAGAGCATCGCGCTGGTTAATCAGGTAAATGCTGACCAGGGTAAAGCTTACCCCAACCCACTGGAGCGAACTCAGGGTTTCGCCCAAAAACAGGTTGCCAAACAGCAGGGCAAACACCGGGGTCAAAAAGGTCAGGGCGCTGAGGCTGGTGAGGTTGCCCTGGGCCGCTAAGAAAAAGAAAATACCGTAGGCCAGGGCGCTGCCAAAGATGGTCGAGTAGGCGATCGCTCCCCAGTCTAGCCCCGTCAACCCCTGCCAGGGCTGCGATTCCCCCAGAGCCGACAGCACAGACAGCGGTATGCCCCCCAGTACCATGTGCCATCCCGTGGCCACCACCGGATCCGCATGGCGACACACGTAGCGAATCAAAATTGTGCCCGTGGCCATCGACAGGGCCGCCAGCAGCATCAGCCATTCGCCCCCCTGCAAGAGGGTGTTGAGGGCAGTACCCTCGCTCAGCCAGGCGGTGTCGCCGTGAAGGAGCGAAAAAATCCACTCGTCGGGCAGGCCCAGCAAGCTGATTCCCGCAATGCCCCATAGCAGGCCAATCCAGCCGAGGGCACCGATGTACTCCCCAAACAGCCCCCGCGCCATCACCGCCACCGCCAGGGGTTGGGAGTCAATCATCACCGAGCCCAGGCCCGCCCCAGTGCGCTGGAGGCCCGCCGCTAGAAACCCTTGAAAGAGAGCACCATCCACCAGAGCAAAGAGCGCTATCCACAGCCAGCCCCGGCGACTAATGGCCTGGGGACGGCCTAAAACCAAACCCGCCAGCAGCACAATCAGGCCCGCAGGCAGCAGCCGCACACCCGCCATAAAAAACGGCGCGGTGTGGGGCATGGCTCCCTTCATCGCCACCATGGCCGTGCCCCACAAAAAGAAGGGCGCAATCAGCACAATGGGGTTGCGGGTGGTCGATGGGGAAGTGGGGGAAGAGTCCATAGAGGAGGCAGAAGGGCGGTAGGTGAAAATCGGCCCAGAGGCGATCGCCTTTCAAGGCGAATCTTTGACCATCGCAGCGGCCAAAAAGGCTTTCTTTTAAGGAATGTTAACGCAGTTCGGGGTCGGGTGCTGTCTCCCCCAAGATCGCTCAATCCCTAACAGGCTACGGCGCTACGCCCCGCCACAGTGTTGTTTTGGCTACAATAGACCCTGGCCCTAGCACGCTCAGTGCCGGGGCTATGTACGGTTTGCCCTTGTCCGCCTACAGTTGTTGATACCCCTATGGTTTGGCCGTTCTCTCGCCGTTCTCGCAAGTCCATTGCCCGCATTGAAGTGACCGGCGTGATCGGGGCCGCCACCCGTAAGCGGATGCTAGAGGCCCTCAAAGAAATCGAGGAAAAGCGCTTCCCGGCCCTGCTGCTGCGCATCGACAGCCCCGGCGGCACTGTCGGCGACTCCCAAGAAATCTATGCCGCCCTCAAGCGGCTCAAAGACAAGCTCAAGATTGTGGCCAGCTTTGGCAACATCTCCGCCTCGGGCGGGGTCTACATTGGCATGGGGGCCAACCACATTGTGGCCAACCCCGGCACCATCACTGGCAGCATCGGCGTAATTTTGCGGGGCAACAACCTGGAGCGCCTGCTCGACAAGGTGGGCGTCTCGTTCAAGGTGATCAAATCTGGCCCCTACAAAGACATTCTTGCCTTCGATCGCGAGCTTACTGACCCCGAAAAAGGCATTCTGCAAGAGCTGATTGACGTTAGCTACAGCCAGTTCGTCAAGACCGTGGCCGAAGCTCGTCACCTCAGCGAAGAGACCGTGCGAAGCTTTGCCGACGGACGCATTTTTACCGGCGAACAGGCCCTGCAATTGGGCGTGGTAGACCGCCTCGGCAGCGAAGAAGACGCCCGCCGCTGGGCCGCCGAACTGGCCGGTCTCGACCCCGACAAGGCCGAGTGCATCACCTTTGACGAGAAAAAGCCCCTTTTGAGACGGCTGGTGCCCGGCGGTAGCAGTGCTAGCATGGGCAGCTCCATCCCCGGCCTAGCCTATCCCGCGCTGGCGGTACCCGCCCTCAACGCAACGCTAGAGTGGCTGGAGTTTGAGCGCTCTACCAGCGGCATCCCCCTGTGGCTCTATCGACCTTAGGGGCATCCCTAGGGGCAGGCACAGATCAGTGCCCTGGTAGGATTAAAACAGTAAAATGCAGTCAATTCTCTGTCCCCACTTCTGTCCTCACTGTGGTCACGGGTGGCTTTGGGGCTTTGAAGAATGACCTTTGGAGGCTAACGCGTGGACTGGCGAATGTGGGCAATTCGAGGAGCGGTGACGGTACCAGAAAATACCGAGGGGGCCATTCGGGAAGCTGTCACAGAGCTGATGGATGCCCTCGAAGAGCGCAACCACCTCGACCCGGCCTGCATTATTAGCGCCACCTTCTCCGTCACCCGCGACTTAGATGCGGTGTTTCCGGCAGCGATCGCCCGTCAGCGCCCTCAGTGGGACAACGTTGCCCTGCTCGACGTGCAGCACATGCATGTCGAGGGCAGCCTACCCTACTGCATTCGCATCCTGATGCATGTGCAGCTCCCCGTCCTCCACGGCAAAATTCAGCATGTCTACCTGCGCGGTGCCCGTGATCTGCGGCCCGATCTGGTGGTTACGGGTTAAAGGGTAGCAGGTTGGAAGGTTAGCAAGTTGGCACGTTGAAGCGTTTTACCCCTCCTAACCTACAAACCTGCAAACCTTCTAACCCAACCTAGTGACTCTTAAACCGAATCCCCAGCACCAGATCGTACAGAAAGCCGAAGAAGTCTTTCATTTGCAGCAGCCCGAGGGATTGAGGTGAACCCTTCTCGTCAAGCAAAGGCTGCATTACCTCGTAGGTAGGCTTGTACTTGTACCAGGGCACCGAGGGCCACAGGTGATGCACCAGGTGGTAGTTTTGACCCATGATCAGCAGGTTGAGAATGGGGCTGGGGTAGACCCGGGCATTCTTCCAGCGATCGCGGTCTTTAAAGGGTCGATGGGGCAGATAGTCAAAAAACAGCCCCAGGGCAATGCCCACCACCAGCGCAGGCGAAAACCAATAGTTAAAGATGTAGCCCAAAAAGTCGAACCGCCAGGCGACAAACACCAGCAGCCCCACCACAAAGCGCCCCAAAAACCACTCCAGCAGCTCCCAGTTGCGCCAGAGACGGCGCTTGAAGAAGTAAATCTCGTGGTAAAAGAAGCGTGCTGCAATCAGCCACAGCGGCCCGCCCGTCGAAACAAAGTGATCGGGGTCGTTCTCAGGGTCGTTGACGTGGGCGTGGTGTTGCAGGTGCACCCGCGTAAACACCGGGAATGAGAACCCTAAGATCAGGGCGCTGCCGTGGCCCAGCAAAGCATTCACCACGCGGTTGCGGTGAGCCGAGTTGTGGCTAGCGTCATGGATTACCGTCCCTGAGAGGTGCAGAGACAGCACGTTCATCAAAAACACACACCAGCCGGCCCAGTGCCAGCAAAAATAACCCACCGTAGACAGGCTAATCAGCCCCACGGAAGTTATGAACATGAGAGAATTTAGACTCAATCCGCCCTCAGTTTTGAGTAACTCAGGGGGAACCGTCCTTCGAACCGTCAGGGCTTCAGCTGCCACCGACATGATGCATCGCTCCTACACCAGTGCCTTCGGTAGTATACGTTACGACGCATTATTAATAAAGTTTTGTGACATAGCCTAAAGCTACGACCGGCCTGGGACGCTGACCTTCGATCGCGTGCTCTAGAGCGGGCTGGGCGAGAGCTGGCTGCCTTAGCCTGTGGTCTACCGCCCATCGTCCGTAAAAACGCTGAAATTCTTCCTGGTTTTGGGGTGAAGCGTAAAGCCCATCGGCATTCGTGCTACTATCCCTGTGCTTTATGGCTGCTAGTCTACGGGCTTGATTGCTGGCCCGATGCGGTAGCGTTTTACTCTCAGTAGAGGTCGTTTATGCGCCTGCGCAACTCTGTTCGCCGCACCAAAATTGTGGCCACCATCGGCCCTGCGACCCAGAACGCCGACGTGCTGCGGGAGCTGATTGAAGCTGGGGCCACCACCCTGCGGCTCAACTTCTCCCACGGCAGCCACGACGACCACCAGCGCAGCATTCGCCTGATTCGGCAGATCTCCTTTGAGCTCAACCAGCCTGTGGGCATTCTGCAAGACCTGCAAGGCCCCAAAATTCGCCTGGGTAAGTTTGAGCATGGCCCTATCCAGCTGGCCAAGGGCGACCCGTTTGTGCTCACCAGCGAAATCATTCCGGGTACCCAGGAGCGAGCCTGCGTCACCTACGACAAGCTGGCCCAGGAGGTGCCCGCTGGCGCCACCATTTTGCTGGACGACGGCAAGGTCGAGATGCAGGTGGAGTCGGTCGATCTCGAGGCCCAGGAGCTTCACTGCCGGGTGGTGGTGGGTGGCACCCTGTCGAACAATAAGGGGGTCAACTTTCCGGGGGTTTATCTCTCTGTCAAGGCGCTGACCGACAAAGACCGCGAAGACCTGATGTTTGGCCTCAACCAGGGGGTTGACTGGGTGGCCCTGAGCTTTGTGCGCAATCCTCAGGATGTGCTGGAGATCAAGGAAATCATCCATGCTGCTGGCAAGAATGTGCCGGTAATCGTCAAGATCGAAAAGCACGAGGCGATCGAGCAGATGGAGGCTATTCTCTCCCTCTCCGACGGGGTGATGGTGGCTCGGGGCGATTTGGGGGTGGAACTGCCCGCCGAGGAAGTGCCGATTCTCCAGAAGCGGCTGATTGCCATGTCCAATTCCCTGGGCATTCCGGTAATTACGGCCACCCAGATGCTCGACAGCATGGTGTCGAACCCCCGCCCCACCCGAGCCGAGGTGTCTGACATTGCCAATGCCATTCTCGACGGCACCGACGCCGTGATGCTCTCCAACGAAACCGCCGTGGGCAAGTTTCCGGTGGAGGCGGTGGCGACCATGGCCAAGGTGGCGGTGTGTACCGAGCAGGAGGGGCTAACCCTGGGCGATCGCAAAGACAGCGGTGCCCGCTCGATTCCCAATGCCATTAGCCAGGCGGTGGGACGCATTGCGACACAGCTCAACGCGGCCGCGATTATGACCCTGACCAAGTCGGGGGCCACCGCCCGCAATGTCTCGAAATACCGTCCCCAGACGCCAATTCTGGCGGTGACTCCCCACGTCCATGTGGCCCGGCAACTGCAGCTGGTGTGGGGAGTGCGCCCTCTGCTGGTACTAGATTTGCCCTCTAGCACCCAGACTTTTCAGGCGGCCATGAGCGTTGCCCAAGAAAAGGCCTTGCTCAACGACGGCGATCTGGTAGTACTGACGGCGGGGACGCTACAAGGGATATCGGGTTCTACCGATTTAATCAAAGTAGACGTGGTGACGGCGGTGCTGGGGCGCGGCGTAGGCGTGGGTGAAGCCTCGGTGAGCGGGCGGGCTCGGGTGGCCCACAACAGCCTGGAGGTCAACGACTTTAACGATGGTGAAATTTTGGTGGTGTCCCACACCAGCGCCGACTTTGTAGAGGCCATTCGGCGGGCGGGTGGCATTGTCACCGAGGACGACAGCCTCACCAGCCACGCGGCGGTGATTGGCCTGCGGCTGGGGGTACCGGTGATCGTCGGGGTCAAAAACGCCACCGAAATCATCCGCGACGGCAGCATTCTCACCCTCGATACCCGGCGGGGGCTGATCTACTCTGGTGCTTTGGGGCCGGTTAAGAACGAGCCCGCCATGAGCCTGTAGCGCCTGCCGACTGATTCAATTATTATTCTTTCATAACAAAAGACTCCAGCCCATGGGCCGGAGTCTTTTGTTATCGTGAACTATGCCTGGGGGACGTTAAAATAATGCCCCGACTTAACCTATTTATAAAGCTCAGTGGACAGGCGAAATGCCAGAATACCGGGCAATAGAGCTAGGGCCAGGGCAATGAAAATCTGGGTGTCTGAAAGGGGCATAAAAATACTCCTCAAGGCTGAGTGAATAACGCTTAAGCAAAGACGCTGGGTCTAGACCGATTGTTAACTAAGATGGGAGCGATCGCGAGGTCGGCCAGCCTAACTGTTACAGAGCTTAACGGGAATCCAAACGGGCAGCGCTGGGGTTCCTGAGGTGGAATTAGCCCCGCTGGGCTGCTAGGCTGAAGAGCCACAATCGCTGCGGTCTCCCTTTCTTCGGTTTGCTTCGTGATGCTTGATATGGATATGACTCAACCCGTACGCGGTGACTTCGATCGGCAGCTGCTGCGGGTGCAGCGCGATCTGCTGCGCATGGGGGCGCTGGTGGAAAACTCCTGCGTGCTGGCTCGGGAGGCATTGTGCGATCGCAACCTCGATGCCGCCCAGCGGCTCCACCGCCACGACAAGCAGATCGACAAGTTCTACCGCCAGATCGAGGTAGATTGCATGCACCTGTTCACCCTCCAGGCCCAGCCCGAGGCCGAAGATCTGCGGCGCATTGGAGCCTTTATGCAGCTAGTGCGCGACCTAGAGCGCATCGGCGACTACGCCGAAGACCTAGGCGAAGTGGCGATTAAACTCTTCCCCTATCCCATCCACCCGCTGATGGGCCGGGTGCAGACCATGCTCGATCGCTGCCGCTCGATGGTGGCCATGTGCCTGCTGGCCCTCTCGGATCTCGACGCCGAAAGCGGCCTAGAAATTAAGCAAAAAGACGACGCCATCGACGCCGACTACGACGAGCTGTACGCCCTGTTGGCCCATCAGCACAACTTGGTAGGTTCGGTTGAGCCGACGGTACTGCTGGTGCTGGCCATTCGCTATATGGAGCGGATTGCCGACCACGCCACCAACATTGGCAAGCGGGTGGCCTACATCGTCACGGGCGAGCGGACGTAACGGATCGAAGGAAAATGTCAGGGGTAGGGGGGCAGGGGTGGCTCACGACCTTGCACCCACACCTTGAACCTCGCAACTCCTTTACAAAACGTTGTCTTCCATTGACAAAAAGATTTGACAGCGGTCCATTTCCTGAGAAACTGTAGGGTGTAACCGGCTGCCCATCGTTCAAGGGGTTTAGCCCCTCGTAGGCGGCTGAGCCTGAGGTGAGGGTTAAGTTCTCCTGCCGGGTTCATCTGCGGCTGTAGCAGTTACACTTGGGCGTTGGCTAACCCAGTCTGTCGGTTATCCTCTCGACCATAGCTAGAGGAGAGAGCCAGGGCGCTTGTCTGCAACCTTGCCTTGAGGAAGACGAATTGAGGCCGGTTGCCGCTACGGTTTCACCCCCCCCCCAGCACTGGTTTCGGCGTCGCCTCGTTGCCACAGGCAGCGTACTGAGACCGCATCCCCTGGCGCTCATACGGGTTGATGGCCCGCCGTAGCCCAGGGCACCCCAGTCATGAATAGTTTTAGGAATCAGTCGCTACATGGAACTCTCGATCGCGGCCTTACTGGCAAGCTTTGCCAAAGATAAAACCCATACCCTCAAGGGCCTAGAGAAAAAGCTGCACTGCAACGACGATGCCAGCCAGCGCGACTTGCAGATTGCTGTCGATGCCCTAGAGCGCATTGGGGTGCTGGTCAAAGAGCGGGGCAAGTACCGCCGCGAGCTGGCGGAAAATGTTATTGAGGGCAAGCTGCGCTGCTCGAGCAAGGGCTTTTGCTTTGCCATTCAGGACGAGGAGGGGGCCGACGACATCTACGTGCGCGAGAGTCAGCTAAATACGGCCTGGAACGGCGATCGCGTGCTGGTCAAAGTCACTAAAGAGGGCAGCCGCCGCCGCAGCCCCGAGGGCGAAGTGCAGCTCATTCTAGAGCGGGCCAATGCCTCAGTGCTAGCTCGCGTCAAGCAAGAGGCCGAAGACTACCGCGCCGTACCCCTCGACGATCGCCTGCTGTTTGAGCTGGCCCTGGTAGCCAACGGCGGTGACCTGGCCGACGCCGTCGATCAGCTGGCCCACGTCGAAATCGTGCGCTACCCCCTGGGTCAGCACCCGCCCCAGGGCCGAGTTGCCCAAATTCTCGGCAGCGACGCCGAAGCCGCCGCCGACATCGACATTGTCTACTGCAAGCACGACCTGCCCCGCAAGTTTTCTGACGCCGTGCTGAGCGCCGCCCAAGATCTGCCCACCCGCGTGCTCAAGGCCGATATCAAAGACCGCCTTGACCTGCGCGAGGCCCTCACCGTCGCCATCGACGGCCCCAACGCCCAGGTAATCGACGACGCCCTCAGCCTGGAGCGCACCGCCGCTGGCCAGTGGCGGCTGGGCATTCACATTGCCGATATTTCCCACTACGTCCCGGCCCATTCCCCCATTGATCAGGAGGCTTGCAAGCGCGGCACCTCGGTTTACCTGGGTGACGAGGTGATTCCTATGCTGCCGCCGCCCCTGTCTGGCCCCCTGGGGTCGCTGCTGGCGGGCAAAGACCGACTGGCGATCTCGGTGCTGGTCACCCTTGACGACACGGGGGCCGTAAAGGAGTACGAGGTGCAGCCCACGGTGGTGGCCGTAGACCACCAAATCTCCTACCAGGAAGCCCAGGGAATTTTGGAGCGCGACAACTCCGATGTGCTCAAGAGTTTAGGCATCAAGCCCAAGGCCCTGAAGGCCCTAGAGCCGGTCTTCGACCTGCTGGATAACCTGCTCTACCTGAGCCAGGCGATCAAGCGGCAGCGCCTCCACCGCGGTTCCTTTGAGCTGAACCTGCCCGAATACGACTTCCCCGCCGATGCGGGCGAGCCGCTGGCCCACTACCGATCGCCCAAGTTTCAGTACGACGACGAAGGGCTGCTGGGGGTGATGGTGACGGCTACTAGCTTGCCCTCGCGCCAGATTGTGACAGAGTGCATGCTGCTGGGCAATCAACTCATTGCCCAGCAGCTCAAGGCGCTGGGGGTGCCCGCCATCTACCGCCTGCACCGTGCCCCCGACGCCAGCGACGTGCAGGAGCTGATCAAGCTGGCCGAAAACATGGAGATTCAGCTCACCCTCGATGACGAAGCCGCTCCGCAACCTAAGGACTACCAGCGGTTTGTGGAGCAGTTTGCCGCCTCAGGGGCCGAGAAAATTCTCACCTACCTGCTGCTAGAAACAATTCAGCCCGCGTTTTACAGCACCCACGCCGACCTGCACTTTGGGCTAGCCCTCACCGAAGGCTATACCCACTTCACCTCGCCCTCCCGCCGCTATGCGGATTTATTGATCCACCGCATTCTCCACGCGGTGTTTGAGTCGGGCCGCGATCGCCGCTCCACCCGCTCCAAAGACCCGGCCAACCTGCGCCACAGCTCCTGCCACGGCCAGGTCAACTGGAACGTGCTGCCCCCCGAGATTCAGCACGAGCTAGAGGATGACCTGCCCCGCATCGCCATTCACCTCACCGAGCGCGAGCGCCTGGCCCAGGAGGCCGAATCAGACCTGGAGGGGCTGAAGAAAGCGGAGTTTATGCGATCGCACACGGGTGAGGTCTTCCACGGCCTGATTACCGGCGTGCAGTCCTACGGCTTTTTCGTCGAAATCGAAGAATTGCTGGTCGAAGGCCTCGTCCACGTCAGCTCCCTCAAGGACGACTGGTACGAGTACCGCGCCCGCCAGCAGAAGCTCGTGGGCCGCAAAAACCGTCAGCAGTACCGCCTCGGTGACAAAGTCGATGTGCAGGTCAAGAGCGTTGACTACTACCGCCAGCAGATCGACCTCGTCGCCGTCGGCGGCGGCAGCCAGGCCCCCGAAGACGAAGACAACAACTACAGCGAAGACGACAACGGCGAACCCATTGAGGAGCGCGAGGAAGGGCGCGATGGTGGGCGGGATGAGAGTGAGTAGGGGAGTGAGTGGGTGGATGGGTAGGTGAGTAGGTGGGGCGGTGAGTGCGACAGCGAGTTGGTTCAGTGGCATTAGCTCTAAAACCACAGGCTCGTTAGGATTAGGACAGGTCGCGGGGGGCCTTGGACAGCTATGCACTGGCCTATTCCCACCTGCACCCACACACCCACACACCTCCCACCTGCACCCACACACCCACACACCCACAATGCCCTCACCCGAAACCCTCGCCGCTACCCGCCCTCTAATTGTGGGTGTCACCGGAGCATCGGGGCTGATCTACGCCGTGCGCACCCTCAAACACGTACTGACCGCTGATGGTGTAGTGGATCTAGTGGCCTCCAAGGCATCGCAAATGGTGTGGCAGGCCGAATCGGGCATCCACATGCCCCTCGACCCTGAAAAGCAGGAGCAGTTTTGGCGCGATCGGGCGGAGGTGCCTACCGCAGGCAAGCTGCGCTGCCATCCCTGGGGGGATGTGGGGGCGACCATTGCCAGCGGCTCGTACCGGGCAGCGGGGATGGTGGTGATACCGTGCAGCATGAGCACCGTAGGGCGACTGGCGGCGGGTCTGAGTTCTGACCTGCTGGAGCGAGCCGCCGATGTGCAGCTCAAGGAAGGCCGCAAGCTGGTGGTGGTGCCGCGCGAAACGCCCTTCAGCCTGATTCACCTGCGCAACCTAACTGCCCTAGCTGAGGCTGGTGCCAGAATTGTGCCCGCGATTCCCGCGTGGTATCACCAGCCCCAGACCATCGACGACCTAGTGGATTTTGTGGTGGCTCGCGCCCTCGATCAGCTCGACATCGACTGTGTGCCCCTCAACCGCTGGCAGGGGCACCTATCTAACGTCTAACCTTCGCGAGTCGCGATAGGATGGGCAGGACGATGCTATAGGGCTAACCATGGCTACCATACGTCTAATTGTGGTCTTGCTGGTGTTGGGGGCCGTGCTGCTGCTGGGGGTGCAAAACTTGGCCCCGACGCTACCCCTGGTCTTTTTTGGCGGCACCACCCAGGCTTTGCCGCTCGGCATTTGGCTGACGGGGGCGGTGGGCCTGGGGGCGCTGACAACGCTGGTACTCACTGCTCTACTGGGATCGATTGGCCCCAGTGGCGGCGATCGCTCCAAGGCCTACAAATATCGGCCTCAGTCCTTCTACGAACCCACTGGCCCTGGGGCAGGCTCGACATCCACCCAGACTGGGCGCAACGCGCCACCGCCCTACACCGCCCCCGGATCGAGGAGTGGCGGATCGGGGCGATCGCCCGCCTCTCCCAGTACCGGCAGAGATAATCCCGCTGACGACGACCCCAGCTGGCGAGCCTGGACAAACCTGAAATCGCCCGCCCAGTGGAACGACTGGGAATCGCTCAGCCAGGCTCCCAAACCCGAAAGTACCCCAACCTCAGCCTCCTCAGCCTCTGGGATAGTCGATAGCGTCACCACCTGGTTTAGCAGCAGCAAGCAGCAGGCCAAGCAGCAGCAGCGGGTCAACGAATCACTACGAGAACTCGACACCGATTGGGATGAGCTAGAAAATCGCCCCTACCGCGCCCCCGGAGTCAGCCCCGTGGAAGACCACCTGGATGACATCACCCAGGGCTGGGAACAGGACAGTGACCCCAGCCGTAACCCCAACCGCGATTTTGAAGCCTCCCAGGCCCCGCGTCGGGTGTATCGCGACGGTTCGCTGTACTCCTACAGCTATCGCGATGAGAACGACCCAGCCCCCCAGAGCGGCCAGGTTGACAACATTTACGCCCCCCCCGATGACGTCATCTACGGCAATGCCCCAGACTCCCGGTATGCTGACACCGCCTATCCCAGAGGCCCCGTCTATGCCGCCGATGACAGTGCCTACAGCCGAGATAGGGACGAGGACGACGATGACAATGATCTGGGCGAACCTGAAATCGCCGAAGACGGCGTCGTCGATGCCGACTATCGAGTAATAGTGCCTCCCTACACCGCCGCCGCCGCCGCCGCCGCCGTCGAAACCTGGGGCGATCGCAACGCCCCCCCCCCAACCCGCCCATCCACCGACGAATGGGACGACACCGACGACGCCCTCACCCCCTAACTCCCTCACCTCCCTCACCTTCCCCACCCCCTCACCTTCCCTACCTCCTCACCCCCCACTCCCAACCCCCTCCCCTCCATGACCCTGACCGATCGCCTCAACGGCATTAACCTCTATCTCATCGGCATGATGGGCGCTGGCAAAAGCAGCACGGGCGCGGCCCTAGCTCAGATGCTCGGCTACCAGTTCTTTGATACCGATGCCGTGGTAGAAGCCGCCGCCGGGCAGTCCATCCCCGATCTTTTTGCCAGTCAGGGAGAAACCGCCTTTCGCCAGTTCGAAACTGAGGTGCTGGCGGAGCTGTCGTCCTACCGTCGCCTAGTAATTGCCACGGGCGGCGGCATTGTCACCCAGCAGCAAAACTGGAGCTATCTGCACCACGGTATTGTGGTGTGGCTAGATGTGCCAGCCGTAGTGCTGCAAGGGCGACTGGCAGGGGAGGCGGGCCGTCCGCTATTGCAGGGGCAGGATTGGGAAACTAAACTGACGACCCTTTTGGCGCAGCGACAGCATCTCTACGCCCAGGCCGATGTGCGGGTGACGGTGGGCGCGGGGGACGCGGTGGGGGCGATCGCCGCCCGCATCCTCGACCTAGTGGCCGAAAGAATTCGCGATCAGACTGATAGCGCCAAGACCGATTCTGCCGTGCTCAATTGATACACTACTGGCAGCTTAATTTCTGCCAACCCTATCGGTAGCGCCATGGTTCAGTCTCCTTCTTCGCAAACGGGCAGCATCCACGAGGCCGAGGCCGCCCGAGTCCGCATTCTCAGCGAGGCGTTGCCCTACATTCAGCAGTTTCGGGGCCGCACGGTGGTGGTGAAGTACGGCGGCGCGGCGATGAAAGACGGCAGCCTGAAAGCTGGCGTCATTCGCGACATTGTCTTCATGGCCTGCGTGGGCATTCGCCCGGTAGTAGTGCACGGCGGCGGCCCTGAAATCAATATTTGGCTGGGCAAGCTGGGCATTGAGCCCCAGTTTAAGGACGGCCTGAGAGTTACCGATGCCCCCACTATGGACGTGGTGGAAATGGTGCTGGTGGGCCGGGTCAACAAGGAGCTGGTGTCGCTGATTAACCAGGAAGGGGGCAAGGCCGTGGGCCTCTGCGGCAAAGACGGCAACCTGATCACCGCTCGGCCCCAGGGTGCAGCCGATGTGGGCTTTGTGGGCGAGGTCAGCGGCATTAATTCAGGCATTATTAAAACCCTGGTGGAGGCGGGCTATATACCCATCGTGTCTAGCGTGGCCAGCGACGAAACCGGCCAGGCCTACAACATCAACGCCGACACCGTCGCGGGAGAAATTGCCGCCGCTCTGGGGGCCGAAAAGCTGATTTTGCTCACCGACACCAAGGGCATTTTAGAGGACTACCACGACCCCTCTACCCTGCTGCCCAAGCTTGATATTCAGCAGGCGCGGGAGCTGATTGAGAGCGGCGTGGTGTCTGGGGGGATGATCCCGAAGGTGAACTGCTGTGTGCGATCGCTCGCCCAGGGGGTCGGGGCCGCCCACATTCTCGATGGCCGTGTGCCCCACGCCCTGCTGCTGGAAATTTTCAGCGATCTGGGCATTGGTTCGATGATCGTAGCTTCAGAGTTTCGGGGGTAAGCCCCAAGGAACCTTGTAGGGGCGCAGCATGCTGCGCCCCTACAAGGTTTTCCAAAGGAATGCAGCTCTAGGAAATCACCTCCAAGAAGCTGGGACGATGACTGACCTCAGCCCACCAGGCGTTGAGCTGAGGAATTTCGCTGGTGACGGCGGCAAATTCTGGCGTCTTCGACAGGTACAGCATCACCGGCATGAGATAGAAGTCGGCCAGGGTAATGGTGGGGCCGAGCAGATAGGGACTACAAGAGGCGATCGCCTCAATCGCTTCCAGGGCAGTTTTGACCTTTGGCGCCGCCTCGGCAACAGCCGCCTCGTCAGCTTGCCCACCCTGGCTGGGCACAATCAGCCGCTGAATGGTGATCGTGCCGATGGCGGGGGCGTAGAGATAGCTATCGACGATCGACATGATCTGGCGCATGCGGGCCTGGCCCAGGGAGTCGGCGGGGGTGAAGGCGCGATTGCCTACCACCGCATCGAGATATTCCACAATGGCGCAGGTTTCGTAGAGCGTTTCGCCATCCACCTCCAGGGTGGGCACCTTGCCAAAGGGATGCTTGGCCAGGTAGTCAGGGTCGCGATCGCTAAAGATATCGACCTCTTTAAAGTCGTAGGGCGTGTTGGTCTCCGCCAAAATCATGCGAACGGTGCGCACGTAGGTGCTGATGGTCGGGCCGTAGAGCGTATATTGTGTCATCTCAGTTAGCAGATAAGTATCAGTGCCACAAGCGGCCTCTTCAACCTACCGCGATTCGTCTGATGCCGGTATTGCCAGGGCTTTATCTGCCCCTAGAACCACTGCCTTAATGGGCCAGCCCCCATAGAGCAGGTGCATTGGTCGAGTAGGATTGTGTTCTTCAACCGCTGTCTGTTAGAGCGCTTGAGGCCACTATTATCAGAGTTCAATTTCAGGCAAAACCATCCCATGTCTCGTCAGCGGTTTCGGGCCAATTTGCTCTATTCAACCCGGCTTTTAGGCTGGCTTTATATCGGCGCGATCGCCCTTTGGTTTGGGCTACGGCTTGTTTTCTTTGACCGATTTTGGTGGCTGGCGCTGCTGAATACGATCGCATTTTATTTATTTCTGCCCGTTGTGCTGTTGCTGCCCCTGGGTATTGGGCTGCGGCTGCGAGGACTGCTGCTAGGGCTGGCCCTGCCGATCGCTATATTTGTGGGACTATTTGGCCCGCTGTTTTTGCCGTCTGGAACTGTGCTCGATTCAGCCCCGCAGCCCGGCTTTAAGGCGATGAGCTTTAACCTGTTGTGGAGCAATGAGGACTATGCCCAGATCGCTCAATCTATTCGATCGGCTGATCCCGACATTGTGGGGTTTCAAGAAGTACGCCCGCCGAATATTGCAGCGTTAACAGCGGCTTTGCCTGACTACCCGTACACCGTTTTTCATCAGTCAGACAACTACCATACCGTCGGCCTGGTGAGCCGATTGCCCATCGTTGCCTCTGAGCAGCTCCCCAATCCACCAGTTGAACGCGGCCTGCAAACTGCGATTGACCTAGAGGGAACGCTGCTGACCGTTATCGTCGCCCATCTGGCCCCTAACAATATGCCGCTATTTCCGCTGGGTGAATTTGTCAGGCAGACCCAAGATCGCTATGCCCGCCGGGCCGCTGAGGTAGAACTGTTGAAGCAGGTTGTTCAGACCCGCGATCGCCCGGTGGTGATCCTCTGCGACTGCAACATGACCGACACCTCCCAAACCCACGCCGAGCTGCTGTCGCTGCTGACCGACAGCTTCCAACAGGTCGGGTGGGGATGGGGCCATACCCTGCGAGTGGGGAGCGTTCCCTGGCCGCTTCAGCGGGTTGACTACGTGTGGCACACCGCCGACCTGCAATCGGTGAGCGTGGAGGTGGGCGATCGCGGTGGGTCTGACCATTACCCTGTGGTGGCTACCCTGAGACAGCAGACGCCCTAACCAATTTCTTCATTGACTGGGAAGCGGTTCATTAGGTCTTTGGCGTCGCGGGCGGCGGTGCGCAGGGTGTCGCTGATATAGGGCACGTGGGGAATCTGGGACAGTACATCAAGGGTGCGGCGTAGAATGCGAACGATGTCGCCCTCGTCGAGGCTGGTGTTGCTGCACAGGGTGACCCAGTCGACTTGCAGCGCCCACTGCTCGACCATGCCCACCAGGTCATACTCCAGCCAGATGGGGGCGGCAATGTGGCGGCGGTGCTGCTGCTGGTAGAGCTGGCGGCGCAGGCTGTGCAAGCCACCCAGGGCTTCTTCCACAGTGCCGGAGAGTTTATAGCGGCACCAGCTGTCGGGGCGCGAGTTTTCGGTCACTAGGGCAGCACAGGCGGCGGCTAGCTGGGCGGCATCGAGGTGGTCAAACTCACCCGACTCTAGAGCCAGGGCCAGCCACAGCTCGTTGTCGCCGCGAATGGCGGCGGCCATTTCTCCCAGCTCGGTAGGGCGGTTGTCTTCCAGCCCGCCAAAGTGCTTGAGCACCTCCATAATGTGGAGAAATTCTTGCCAGTAGCGGCCGGTGTGCTGGAAGAGTTTGGCTTTGCGATCGCGCCATTCGTCCTCTAAATCGCGCAGCCGCTTTTGGCGCTTGAGCAGCCCCTTGGCGTTTTCCCACTGGCTGGCGGGGTGGCTGGCCAGGGTGTGCTCGACTTCGCGCATGCGATCGAGCTGTTCCTGAACTTCGGGGGCCAGCATTTCGAGAGTAGGTGGGGTGGCCATAGCATTTACAATGGCGGCGGTGTGGTCATCGCCCCGACAGCGCTTACCAGGACTGGGCATCAGCTCCGAGGGAGGAGCCAGGGTATCGACCGACTGTAATCGGGGAATATCGGCGTGCAGGCCCACCACGTCGGCAGCGGTGACCACGCACCAAAGGTTGGTTTTGGTCAGACACACCAGGTAGGGGAACTGGCCCGACCCCTGTACCTTAGTGACCAGCACAGCGGGCACGGGTTCGCTGACGGGAATGTGCTTGCCCTTGAGGGAGAGCAGGGTACCGGCGATCGCAAAGGGCACCATTTTTCCCACATCGTCGGCCAGCACCTGGGCCGCCTGCTGCTGAAGGGTTTTGAGCAGCCGCCGTTCTTCTTTAAGGCGCTCTTTGAGTTTGGCGTATTCGGCCAGTAAGCCTTCGTCGAAGGCGGCGAGCTGGGCATGCTGATGGGCGATCGCCCCCTCTAGCCGATCAATTTCCTGCTGTTGGGGCACTAGGTGCAGGGTGGCTAGATATTGGCCAAAGCTGCGCTCGATTAAGTCTTTGGCTTCATCTAGGGTGTGGGTTTGCAGCAGGTTGAGCACCATGCCGTAGCCGGGGGTGAACTGACTGACCAGCGGATCGGCCCCCGAGGTGGCCAGGTGCACCGCCTCTCGGAAGCCCTCAAAGGGGCTTTCGACCGTGACCACATGGCCCTGGAGATCCATGCCGCGCCGCCCGGCTCGCCCCGCCATCTGCAAAAATTCTGAGGAGGTGAGCAGGCGGTGGCCCATGTCGGTGCGCTTCGACAAACTGGCAATCACCGTGGTGCGGGCGGGCATGTTGATGCCGGCGGCCAGGGTTTCGGTGGCAAACACCACCTTGATCAGCCCGGCCTGAAAGAGTTCTTCCACCAGCCCTTTCCACAGGGGCAAAATGCCCGCGTGGTGGGCGGCAATGCCCCGGTACAGCGGCCCGACCTGGCCCGCCCGCCCGGCGTCGGGGTTGTGGGCAAGAAAGGTATCAATGCGGAGCTTGAGTTCCTGGGCTTCCTCGTCCGTGACCAGCGAGAGGTGACTGACCTCATCCACCGATTTGTCGCAGCCCCGGCGGCTAAAAATAAAGTAGATGGCGGGCAGCATGTCCCGCTCTTGCAGCTGACCCATGACGAAGGGCAGACTCACCCGTCCACCACCGCGCCGACCGGGCTGGCGCTGGGGAGCCCGCTGCTTTTTGAGCTGGGGGTTGACCGCCTTTTGGGAGGCATCGAGCAGCGGTACCAATCGCTTGCCGGTGCAGTAGTGAAATTGCAGCGGCACCGGGCGAAAGTCGGAATAGATTAGCTCGGTGGGGCCGTGGACTTTTTGCAGCCAGTCGGTGAGCTGGCCGCTGTTTTCGACCGTGGCGGAGAGGGCCAAGAGCTGAATTTCGGGCGGGCAGTAGATGATCGACTCTTCCCAGACGGTGCCGCGCTGGCGATCGTTCATGTAGTGGCATTCGTCGAGCACTACGGCCTCGACCTGCTGCAGCGTAGTACCCGTTTCGCCAATGCGGGTGCCGTAGAGCATGTTGCGAAAGATTTCAGTGGTCATCACCACGATGGGCGCGTCGCGGTTGATGGAGAGATCGCCGGTCAGCAAACCCACATTTTCGTAGCCAAACTGGTCGCGAAAATCGCGCAGCTTTTGGTTAGAGAGCGCCTTCAGCGGGGTGGTATAAAACACTCGCTTGCCGTGGGCCATGGCCCGGTAGATGGCGTATTCACCAATTAATGTTTTGCCGGAACCGGTAGGGGCACACACCACCACCGACTTATCGGCATCGAGGGCCGCCGCCGCCTGGTGCTGAAAATCGTCGAGGGGGAAGGGAAATAATTTGGCGAGATCTAGCACGCGGTTGGCAATGAGGTACGTGACTATTCTAGTGTGCCAATAGATTGACGAAACAGATGACGATGTAGTCTTAAACTTCGCGCCCTTCTAGGCAGAAAATACGGCATTTTTCGGAGTCTATTCTCGATACATTAAAGCCAGGTTGAGTTAATTTTTTAGTTGCGGCTGGGGTCGTCATGAAAGCACTTTTACATCTGCTGGGTCTGGTGGCTGTGGGGTTAGGCCTGTATGTGCTGGGGCAAATTCTGCTGGGGGCGATCGCCCTAGACCCTTACTTTTGGCAGGGGTTTACCGCTGGGCTAGCGGTGCCGCTGCTGGCGATGGGGCTGCTGAAATTGCTGCTGTTGCCCATGGGGCGCATTGGCTATTTGGGCTGGGTCACCGGGGGGCTGGGGATGCTGTTTGTGGTGCTAAGCGATGGCGCTCTGCTGACGCCATTGGTGCTGCTGCCGTTTGCCCTGGCGATTTCCTCTATTGTCATCGGCTACCGACTGATGGCGATCGCCCGCCTCAGCCTCTAGCGGTCAGCAAAACCCCACATAACCTTTACTCAAGTTTCCAGATCAACCCAATTTTTAGCAGGATCGCGCTCCAGAACGGCTGAAAATCAAACTATTCATGCCCGATAGTTTGGCCAAACCCGTTACTTGAGGAGGAGTGATGATGAAACTGAATATAGCCCTGTTGTCTGCCGTGGTGGTGGGTGCTGTGGCGTCCCAAGCCCAGGCCCAGCAAGCCCCTGACTACTACGTGGGCGCAGGCGTGCGGGCTGGGTTCAACGACAGCATGTCGTTTGTGATTGACTCTAAGGCCAAAATTACCGAACTGGGCGATCGCACCACCCTTTCGGTGCGGCCCTCCCTCGTCTTTGACAACAGCACCGAACTGCGGCTGCCCATCTCCGTAGACTATGCCCTCGACCAAGCCCTTTACCCCTACGCCGGGGCCGGGGTGGCCTACAACGCCGATGGTCGCTCCGCCATCGACCCGATGATTACCGCCGGGCTCGACTGGGGCATTACCCGCAGCGTGGTAGTCGATTTCAACGCCAGCATGTTGTTTAAACCTGGCGATACCGACGCTGAGATTACAGCCACGGTTAACTATGCCTTTTAGGCCAACCGAAACTTTGGTTGCCAAAAATTAGGGGATCTTCACGCAGGCGACCAGACTCTGGCGGCGGGGCGGATCCCCCAGATTCTCGCGGGTATAGGTGCTCGATTTGACCCCATTTTAAGGGGGTAGGTGCGTTTAGCTGACCGCCATCTCTGGCTCGGCGGCTTTGCGGTGCCCTTCGGAGGTGCCCATCTGAATCAGCTCGACTTTGTAGCCGTCGGGGTCTTGCACAAAGGCGATCACCGTCGAGCCGTGCTTCATCGGGCCGGGCTCGCGCACCACCTGGCCGCCCTGGGCTTTGATGCGATCGCACGTCCCGTAAATATCATCGACCCCGAGGGCAATGTGGCCGTAGGCGGTGCCCAGGTCGTAGGCCTCTACGCCCCAGTTGTGGGTTAGCTCTAGCACGGTGTGGTCAGCCTCCTCCCCGTAGCCCACAAAGGCCAGGGTAAACTTGCCGCCGGGGTAGTCTTTTTTGCGCAGCAGCTGCATGCCCAGCAGGTCGCAGTAAAACTTGAGAGAACGATCCAAGTCGCCGACTCGCAGCATGGTGTGTAGTAGTCGCATGGTGAGTTCGCTGTCGTAATTGATCTTTACCATTATGACCACGGCACCCATCGGCGTGGCGGTTACTCCTCAGCGGCGGGTTTAGTCCGCAGGTTGCCCAGGGCGTGGGATAGCTCCAGCGGAAACAAAATTACCGTATTCGACGGGCTCGCCCCCAGCCCATCAATGCTTTGCAGAGTGCGCAGCTCTAGGGCGATGGGGTTGGCTTCCATAATTTGGGCGGCGGCGGCGAGGCTTTGGGCGGCAAGGCGATCGCCATCCGCTTTCGTTATCGTTGCCCGCTTTTCCCGCTCCGCCGAAGCCTGGCGCGACATCATCCGCTTCAAATCCTCCGGCAGCTCAATGTCTTGCAGACGAATGGAGTCGATGTGCATGCCCCACTCCTGCACCTGGGCCTCTACAATGGCCCCAATCTGAGACTGAATCTGCTCTCGCTCCGACAGCAGATCGTCCAGCGAAAGGCCGCCCACCACATCTCGCAGCGCCGCCTGGGCATACTGCGACACCGCAAAGCGAAAGTCTTGAATCGAAATCACCGCTTTTTGGGCGTCGCTCACCTGAAAAAACAGGGCGCTGTCGATCTCGGCGGGCACGTTGTCGCGGGTAATCACCTTCTGGCGCGGAATATTGATTACCAGGGTACGGGTGTCAATAAACTGCACCGACTCGATCACCGGCACCACGTACAGCAGCCCCGGCCCCCGCACGTCCTGAATTTTGCCCAGTTGCAAGATTACCCCCCGCTCCCACTGGGCGGCCACCCGCACCCCGCTCACTACCACGTTCCACAGCACCGCGACAATGGCTCCAGCCGTGAGCCCTACCGTACGCTGACGAATAGGGAGCCCAAAGAAGAGCAGGGCAAACAACATCGCCATGGGCACTAAAAACAACACCTGCCGTAGCCCCCGACCCAGGGAGACATGGCCTTCGGTCGGTTTGGCATAGACGCGGGTTGGGCCGTCAATAGAAGAGTCGCTCATAGCGTTGCCTAGGGGGGATGATGACCAGACTAGCCAACGTTCAAGGGTTACAGGGCTCGCGTCACGATTTTGGTTGCAACTGTAATATTTAGTTGCGGCATTCTACGGGTCGGATCTGCTGATGGTATTCGGCAAGTCTAGGGTTAGGGCCGGAGGCTAGAGTCGGCGATCGCGCTTGCCGTGCAGTCTAACTCCCCAGCGCAAACCGGCTCGGGGAACGAAAAATGCTCCAGCACCTGGGGATGAATCTCGCCAAACTCTCCCACAGGTTGACTCTGAATCAACACCGTAGCCGCCCGCCCTGGAATATAGTATGGGGCCTCGCAAAGCGTCAGTTCATAGCTCAGCCCCAGGGCTTTGAGCATGGTCTGCATGTAGGCCTTAGCGGTGGTAAACGAGGCGCGGGCATCTAGACTGGCAAAGCCCCAGTGCTGGCTTTCCCTAGGGATATCCGTCGCGTCGAACCGCAGCACTTCCCCGGTTTCGTAGATATTGATTGGTTTGGGCGCGTTAATGTTGCGGGCCAGAATATCGAGCAGCCCCGCTTGCAAGGTTGTACGGGTGGCGCTAAAGGTGCGGCTTTTGGCATTGCCGGTCTGCACGTAGGGGGCCGCAAACAGATCGAGAATGGCCGGGTCGGTGAGCACAAAACTTTTCACCTCCATCAGCCCCATACGCTGGGCCAGATCGCCCACCTTAAACATGGCCTGGCGTAGGGCATCGGCCTCCCCCAGATGAAATTTGACCGCCAGGGGTTCGGCCTGGAGCGTGCCAATCCCTACAGCTACGAGCAGATCGCCCGCCAGGTCAACCTGGCTAAAAATGTCGGTGCGGTAGGTAGGCACATGCACCACATCGGTACCGCTCACCTCTAGATCCATACGGGAGAGCACCTGGCCCAGGCCGCTTTTTGGAATGGCGGTGCCCATAATTTCGTTCAGGTACTTGGCCGAAAACTGCACCGGGCGACGGGCTAGGGTGGGAGTGGTCAGAATGTCTTGGGGGGTGGCAATCTCCACAGTTTGCACCTCAGCCCCGGTGTCTAAAAAGTTGTGGGCCAGAATGTTGGCGGTCTCTAGCACCGTTTGGGCCAGAATGCCGGTGACATCAATGAACAAATTGCGGGTGCTGGCCTCTACCTCTCCCACCCCCGCTGCGTTGATGATGGGCGGCATCGAGAGCACGGTGCCGCTGGCGTCGCGCAGCACAAGGGTATAGTCATCACCTGGCAGGGTGTGGCGATAGGTCTTCCCCGCCGGGTGCTCACGCAAAATTTGCCGGGCGGTCATAGGGTGGGCGCTGTGCAGGGGCACAAAGGTCAACTCATCTAGCGGTTCAGCCCCGTAGGTTAAGTCGCCGCTGATTTTGTCGAGGTCGTAGACGCCGATCGCAATTTTCTTGCGCTGGCGGCCAAAGGTTTGGGTCACTTTTTCTTGAAACTGTACCAGCACCTCTAGCCCGCCGCCCTGTAGGTTGGCCCCGCGCACCACCAGGGCAGCAATGTAGGGCCGTAGGGGCAACACTTCGGGCCGCACTGTGACCCGGCGGCCCGAGGGTGCAAGCTGGTCGGGCACGGCACGGCTCAGGCCGTTGTAGATGTTGATGGCACGGGTAAACCCCTCTGCTGCCAGTAGATCGGGCCGCTCGGCGGTGACTTCGACCTCTAGGGTCTGCTCGTCTAAGGTGGCATCGAGGCCGTAGTCAAAGGCTTGCTGGGCCAGCTGCTGGGGGGCCGTGGGGGTGAGCCGTCGCAGGTAGGCGAGGGGGAAGGTGACGGTGGGCATGGGGGGCGTGGGGAAGAGGAGAGTGATGGAGTGGGGGAGATGGGGAGGGTGAGGGAGATGGGGATGGCTGAGGCTGAGTTTAAGAGCCTGGTTCTAAGAAAGACAACATTGGGGAGAGCAGATGGCGTTTGTTTGAAATTACCTGAGTTGATCCTCCCATAGGTTGAGGGGGTTGGTTATGGGCAGGTACAAAAAGCACCCCGCCCATAGGCTTCTTTAAGAAGGCTACAGGCGGGGTGGTCAAAGAGGCTAAGTTTAGGCTCGGCGATGGTGCTAGCAGATCGAGTCTAAGAACTCATGGCTAAAGCCCATACAGATGATCCTATGGTCAGGACATCCTGTTCGTTAGGACAGCTCTAGGCTGACTTGTTGGTGGCTAGTTCCTTGTCGCGGGTGCCGCTGGATTCGAAGGATTCGCCGTCGAGGAAGGAGCGCAGCATCCAGGCCATTTCTTCGTGCGCTTCCATCAGGCCGGTCAGAAAGTCTGAGGTGCCTTCGTCGTGGAACTCTTCGGAGGTTTGGTCAACAAATCCGCGCAGGTTGCGAATGATTTGCTCATGGTCAATAACGAGGCGCTTTACCATTTCTTGGGCGCTGGGGAGGTCACCAGGATGCTCTTTTAGGGAAGCATTCTTGAGAAAGCCTTCGGCAGTGCCTAGGGGGTAGCCGTTGAGCATACGAACCCGCTCAGCAACAGCGTCAATGCTGATGGTAAGGGCTTCGTAGTGCTCTTTCCACAGCTCGTGAAGGGTGCGAAACTGGGGGCCAACGACATCCCAATGGTACTTTTTAGTTTTAATCAGTAGCAGATAGGCGTCGGCTAAAACCTTGTTGAGAATATCGGTAACGCCCTGGCGTTCTTGTTCGGAAAGGCCAATGTTGATGCTCATAGTTCTGTGTCTCTGCGTTCGGTTCTTTACTCATCTAATCGCAGCAGCCCCAAAGTCACCTCTGCCCAATGCGGGAAATAGCGCTGCAAAAGTCCCTATCCTTAGGATGTTTTGAGGGCCTAAGTCTGCCGCAGGTTAGATGTGGGAGGCTGCTGACAGCCATAGTTTGGAAGGCAACCAGACGTTTTAGAGTCAACTTTGCTATGGCTAGTTCATCTCCGCTGACTGGTGTAATTTTGGTGGATTGCGCAAAGGCGAATGCTACTGAGGGGCTGGCGATCGCAACCCAACGCTGCGGCTACGGCGACGATACCGCCAAATTTCAGGTGGCGCTGAGGGACGCTTGTAACGAGATGAATGTTACCCCTAGAGATCTGGCTGACCTGGTGGATGACGAACTAGGCCAATGGAAACCAGAACCCGGCATTGAGGTCGCCCCAGACACCATGGATGAGCTGTAGAAAAATTCTCAGTAACGGCGAAAATGAAAGCTCAGGCTTCGCTGTGGATTTAGAGCGGCATCGGTGGTTTTCCCACTGATGCCGCCATTTGTTTTTTTTGGGTTGGCTTTTCCAAGCGTAGGCAGGGTAAATCAAGGGGTTTTCGACGTTGCCCGCTTAGCCCGCGCCGTCTTAGCCTTAGGTAACGTCATCCCTGGATGGTGCAGCGCCAGAGCCTGCTGGAGGCAATCTAGCGTTAGCAGGGGTGGCTCAGTTTGCTGGGTCAGGGCCACGGCAGTTTGAGCTAACGTCGCAATTTCGCCGCCCGTGAGGCTGAGTTTTTGGGCCACGTAGGGCCAGGTCAGCGATCGCTCTTTCTTGACCCCTGGGGGTAGCGCCCGTTTCCACAGCAGCTCGCGGGCCGCTGAGTCGGGAATGGGAAACTCGACGGTGCCCTTCATGGTCTGCCGCCAGGAGGGCTTGATGCTTTGCAGGTAGGGGCTGCTGAGCAGAGTCAGCCCCGGCTGGCGGCGGCGCTGAATCACCCACGACTGCACCAGGGCCGACTCGATGGTGGGGGTGCGGCCAAACCAGTGGGGCGCATTTTTGAGCAGCAGCACGCATGGGGGCAGGTTGACCAAGTCTTCCAGCTCGGGGATATTGCCGTCTTCATCGGGGGCGATCGCCGCCAGGTCAACCATGACCAGCAGCAGCTCTAGGTCGGCGGCCAGCACCTTGGCCGCCAAGGTTTTGCCAGTACCGCTGGGGCCAGTCAGCAGCACCATGGTGCCGTCGGTGGCGCGGGCGGCGGCGGCCACGGTTTTGAGCTGGGCCAGCTGGGGGTCGGGCAGCACCAGACTATTCCAGCTTTCGGCAGGGATCTCAGAGGATTCCCCGGCTTCGGCGGCGGGTGCGATCGCCCAGGCGTCGAGGGTGGCGGGGTCGGGTTCCTCCGAGAGCAGGTAGGTGGTGAGGTCTTCGGTCAGGCGCAGGTGGCGGCTGAGCAGGGTGGTGTCGTCAGCATTCAGCCATTCCACCAGGCCCAGGCTCGACAGGCGGCTGTTGGGGGCAATCAGGGGGCGCGATCGCCGCCACTCCTGGTCGTTTCTGCACAGCAGGCGCAGGCACAGGTCAACCGTGGGTAAATCCCAGTCGGCCTCGTCGTGCTGGTAGTGCAGGTAGCTGTAGAGCCGCCCAAACCGCTGGTTGACCTCGGGGGCCAGGGCCAGCAGCAGCACATTCTTTTCAAACATCGTCAGCTGGAGGCGATCGCGCAGCTGAGGCAGGGCCAGCACTACCCCCTGCCGCTGGCTGGCCAAGATGCGGGCCTCAAGCTGCTGGGCATAGCTACCGCTGGGGCGCTGGGTCTTGGGGGGGCGGGCGTTGTCGTAGTTGGGCTGGCCGCTGAGGCTGATGATGCCCTTCCACCAGTGGCGGGTAACCCGGTCTTCGCCCGAGAGGGCAAAGTCGTCTAGCTCTTGCAGCTCGCGCTTTTGCCGCGATACGGCCACCATCAGCAGGCGATCAAGCCAGGCCAGCTCGGTTTTTAGATAGGCCCAGTTGTCGGTAAACGGCGTCATTCTCTCGAAATTAGGCCCCTCAGGGTTGGACATAGCCCAGCACTCGAATAAATTCCAAAGGCAGCCCGTCGGCATCGGCGAGAAAGGCGACCTCATAGACGCGATCGCCAATGATTTGCTGCTGCGGTTCTAGCAGCACCGTCAGCTCTCCCGCCGCCGCCGCAAACCGCTGGCGCACCTCCCCTAGCCAAGCAGGCAGGCTGGCGGTCGCCTCGGTCAGATCAAAGGATAGATGATAGTAGCCGGTATAGTGCTCATCGCTGAAGGCATCGGCGGCGGGGCGGGGCTCCGGCACCTGCATCAGCTCAATGCGGCCCCCCAGCCCCTCCATCCAGCAGGCCAGGGTAATGCCAGCAGTAAAGCGTTCGTGGACGGTAAACCCCAGGGCTTCGTAGAACGCGATCGCGCGGTGAATATCCTGGGTGCGAATTGATGCGTGGTGGAGCATCGGGCGGGCTATTCAAATAAACGAAAATAGGGGTAGCGCACCGGCACGCCGGGCTCTTTCTCCAGGCTAAAGTTGATCACCGCCCAGCGGGGGTCAACCTCGGCAGAGGGGCTAAACTCCACCGGCAGGCCATAGAGCTTAGGCGCTGTGGAGGTTTCGACCTGGCCGCGCCAGGGATTGTTGCGCTCTAGGTAGGCATTGACTAGCTCTTGGTAGCGCGCGGCGATGATTACCCGCGTGGCCCGGTAGCCCTGGGTATAGAGGCGATCGAGCGCCTCGTGAATCTCAAAGCGAATGCCGTCGGGGTGGGTGTGCTGGCGATACCATTCGCCTTCCCACTGCCGCCAGTGGCGGCCCGATTGCAGGTGTACCAATTCCTTTGAGTCGGGGTCGGCCTCAAAGGCACCGTGGCGGGTGCACAGATACGTGTCGGTCAGCGTCAGGGCCGGAATCGTTTGGCGGCAGTGAGGGCACTGGATTTCTGGGCCATAGATGGGGTACTGCAAGGCGGAGTTGACCATTGGGCTGAAACCAGACGTGTCCTCTTGAGGGCGGCAGGCAAAGGGGCAATAAACAGATGGGGTCGGGGGCTATAGCCGTATTATACCTGTGGGAACTCGGCTGTCTCCGTAGCCGGGGTATCCCATTGTCTGAAACCGCCGACTTTTTTGGGAACTTCCCTGGAGACTCCTCTGGCTATGGCCTTTTCCCCCAGTTCGCTCTGGCCCCGACCCGATCTGTCTCAGGCCGCCTTTGTGGCCCCCAATGCCACGGTGATGGGGCAAATTACGCTCCACGAAGGCTGCAACATTTGGTACGGTGCCGTGCTGCGCGGCGATGTCGAACGCATTGAAGTCGGAGCCTACAGCAATGTGCAAGATGGCGCGATTCTCCACGGCGACCCCGGCCAGCCGACGGTGCTCGAAGACTACGTTACCGTGGGTCATCGGGCCGTCATCCACAGCGCCCACATCGAGCGGGGCTGCCTGATCGGCATCGGGGCGATCGTGCTGGATGGGGTGCGGGTGGGCACCGGCAGCATTGTCGGGGCCGGTGCGGTGGTGACGAAGGATGTGCCGATGCGATCGCTCGTCATGGGTGTTCCTGGCAAAGTGGTGCGCCACATCTCCGATCAGCAGGCCCTAGAACTGCTAGAGCACGCTCAGAAGTACTACCAACTCGCCCTAGCCCACGCCGGGCAAAGCAACGACCTGGGGTTTATCTAATCTAAAGGATGTCGCTATGGTGTAGTAAAGGCAGTGATTTCTATCCCCCGACCGTTAGGCTACCTATGATGTTTTGGCCCCACCCAACCCAGAACCTCACTTCACAGACGCGCACGTCTATTCCATGGATAGGGCGATTGATAGCTGCTACCCTCTGTCTGCTCCTCTGGACGGGCTGGTGCCTTCCCGCCCTGGCCCAATCTACCCCGGCGGATCTTTCCCCCCAGGTGGTGCAGGAGATTTCTGACCTGCGCCAAAAAGCCTTTACGGCATCTCAAAGGGGTCAGTTTGTTGAGGCCGAAACCTACTGGAGCCAGCTGATCGACTACCTGCCCAACGAAGCCGCCCTGTGGAGCAACCGGGGCAACGTGCGGGTGAGCCAAAACAAGCTGACTGACGCGCTGGATGACTATAACCAGGCGGTGGCCCTGGCCCCGGAGCAGCCCGATCCTTACCTGAATCGGGGGGCGGCTCTGGAGGGATTGGGGCGTTGGGAGGATGCGATCGCCGACTACACCACTCTCCTCACCCTCAACCCCAACGATGCCGCCGCCTACAACAACCGGGGCAACGCCCAGGCCGGCCTCGGCAACTGGGAAACCGCCCTGGCCGACTACCAAAAAGCCGTCGACCTCGACCCCAAATTTGCCTTTGCCCGCGTCAACGCCGCCCTGGCTGAGTACCAGCTGGGCCACGCTGACGAGGCCATTCGCCAGTTCCGCAGCCTCACCCGGCGCTACCCCAGCTTTGCCGATGCCCGCGCCGCCCTTACCGCCGCCCTCTGGGGCCAGGGCCAAAGCGGCGAAGCCGAGAGCAACTGGGTGGCCGTCATGGGCCTCGATCGCCGCTACAAAGACCTCGATTGGGTCACTAGCGTGCGCCGCTGGCCCCCCGCCATGGTCGCCGCCCTAGAGCGGTTCTTGCACCTATAGTGAGGGTATGGCCAAAGTTGTTGCCATTACAGAAGCATTCAAAACCCTGGCAGAAGTAGAAACTCGCCTAGGGCTAAGCCGCAGTGAAGATGCGACATTTTTCTCGGAGTGGCGCGCACCGCTACCCAGCCTTAGTGCTGTGGAGAGCGATCGCTTGGAAGTCATGCGGCAGCGGCTGTTGTATCACCGGGCTGACGGAGATTTGCTAGAAGGCTCCGTCATGCTGCTGGTGGCATCTCCGCTACTAGAGCTAGCGGGCTTCTATGACCCGCCTTTTAAGCTCAAAGCTGAAGCTGCGGTAGAAATCGTCGTAGACGACGGAGAAGAGGTGCTGCGAGGGCGCATTGACGCGCTGATCTTGCAGCAAAGTGGGCAGCAAACCTTTTGGGTACTCGTGCTAGAGGCTAAGAAAACGACCATTTCTACCCGTTCTGCCCTACCCCAGGCCTTAGCCTACATGATGGCCAACACCCAGCCTGGCCTACCGACCTTTGGCCTGCTCACCAACGGCGACGACGTACTATTTGTGAAGCTAGCCACTCAACCCGTCAATCAATACAGCCTGTCGCGGGTGTTCTCTCTCTACACATTGCCCGAAGAATCGCAGGTAGCCTTACAGATTCTCAAGCGCATTGGCGGTGCGATTACTGCGTTGGCACCCGACCAAGCAGGCTAGTCAACCCACTCGCCAGCTCATACAGCGCAGCAGAAATTCCATGCTATTTTTAAGATAACGAGCGCTCAGTTAAAAAAGAATGCCCAAGGTTGTCGATCACGACGAATACCGCAAAGTGCTGCTGGAGCAGTGCTTTGATCTGTTTGCCGACCACGGCTATGCCAGCCTGACCACGCGGCAAATCGCCAAGGCTTTGGGGGTTTCTACTGGCACGCTGTATTACTACTTCCCCAGCAAAGAAGACCTGTTTATGCAGCTCATCGAAGAGCTGACCACTCAGGATTTACTGCGAGCGACCGCTCAGATTGAGGAGCTGAGTACTCTAAGGGAGCGCATTTTGGCCCTAGGAGATTTTTTGGCCGCCAACGAAGACTATTTCATCAAGCAGACGTTGCTGATGATGGATTTTTATCAGCAGGCGGGGGTGGGGCAGTCGCGTGTGAATGAGGCTTTGCAGCGGGTGAGTATGCGATCGCGCGACGAAATCATGACTGCCCTTCAGCTCGACAATCCCCTGCTTGCCACCCATGTGCTCTGCCTAATCGACGGGCTGATCGCCGAGCGCATGGTGAACCCAGAAATGGTGTCCTACCGCGAGCAGGCCGAGCTTTTGGCCGACTTGCTCACCGCCTACCTAGAGAACATTTCTGGAGGAAAGCGATGACTCTGCGTTCCCGTAGGGTGGCCGTTCGCCGTTCGCCCTGGGTGTGGCTGCGCTATGGCCGCCGCCATCTCTATCCCTGGATGGTCTTGCTCAGGGCTGGATGGCAGTGGCTGCTGCTGTGCGGCATCGATCGCGATCGTGCCGCCATTCGCTGGATGGCCACCCTGGTCAAGATCGATGGCGTTAAGCTGACCGCGTTTCTCAACGACCTGATCTGGTGAACCCTATGGAAACTCTAGCCCTAACCGCCCTGCAACCGACTCAGTTTGATGCGGCCACTGACCTGCTGTGCGCGGCCTTTGCCGATGACCCGCTGTTTAACTACCTGGTGCCCGCCGATGTGGGCGATCGCAGCGAGCTGATGACCTATCTGTTTCGCCTGCTGCTGCTCTGCGGGGCCGGGGGTAGCCACAGCTATTGCCTCACCGATGACCGGGCAAACACCCTCAAAGGCATAGTGATTTGGATGCCGCCTGGGCAATCTGTGGGATTGGTCGATATGCTGCGGGCTGGGCTATATGGGTTGCCCTTTCGTCTACCGCTGCCCTATTTGCCCCGCTGGCAGGCGGCCCTGGCCCTCGACCACTATCGCCACCAGGCCATGCCCCAGCCCCACTGGTATCTGATGCTGCTGGCCGTTAGCCCCAGCTACCAGCGCCAGGGCGTGGGCCACCAGCTCATGCAGCCCGGATTACAGGAAAGTGCACGTACTCAGCACCCCTGCTACGTCGAAACCTCCACCGAGGGGGCAGTGCGCTTTTACCAACGCCACGGCTTTGAAATTGTCAAAACTGGCCCCTTTGGTGAGCAAGCTCCCCCGTTTTGGACGCTACAGCGACGGGGAGGGGAGTAGGTGAGTAGATGGGTAGGTGGGTAGGTGAGTAGATGGGTAGGTGGGTGGATGATTGAACGAGTAGAGGGTAGATGGATTTTGTTGCTTACTTCACCCCTGCCCACCCACACACCCACACACCCTCTACTGGGGCGGGTTCAAAAAGCGTCCGGCAAACTTCATTACGGTGCCCAGGTCAGTGGTGTTAGGACTGTTGGAATCCAGAAACGCCTTGAGCAGCGGGTTGCCGCTGCTGGCTGCACCGGGCTTAGTGGCCCCCATGCCCAGCAGCCCAATCACGACGGGCAATAGCTTAGGCAGCAGGGTTTGAATTGTGCCTGCATTGAGGCCGCTTTTTTGGGCGACGGCTTCAATCAGCTGCTGCTGCATTTCGGGCGGAATGGCGGCGGCCAGTGCAGCGGCACCGCCGTTTCCGGCCAGTTTGCCGAGCATGCCCTCGAGCTGACCGGTGCCTAGGGTGGTGGCCTGCTGCTTGAGGGTGGGCTGTAGCGCACCCCCTAGGGCGTTGAGAATGCCCCCCAGTTGATCGGTGTTCATGCCCTGGCTACCGGCGAGCTGCTGGACGGAGGCCATGACCGAGCTGAGCTGGTCGATGCTGCCCTGCTGGTTGGGGTTGTTAATCGAGCTAAGCACATCAAAAAACAGAGACATGGTGGTTCCTTTCGATTAAATACGGTCATGAAACAGGGGGAAATGCCAGGCGCAGGGCCTAGGCGGCGGGCACTCGCACGTGGAGCGATCGCACCAATTGGAGCCACTGACCATCGTCGGTGAGGTAGCCCAGCTCGGCCACATAGTCGCGATCGGGCGTCCAGATCGCCACGTGGTGGTCTGGATCGCTTTCCTCCAGAATGTATTCCTGGGTAGCGTGGGGGGGCTGGTAGTCAAGCTCTAAGTTGGTGGCATCGTGAATTCGCAGGGCCATGACCCGGCCCCCCTCCTGTCGCAGGGCCTCTTTGTGGACTTGGGCGGCTTCCCAGTAGGCGTAGGCGGCATCGGCCCCGCGAGGCACCAAAATAATCTTGCTCTCTGCCCCCATGTCGGTGCGGCGGCCAATTCCAACGGCGGGTTCCTGCACTGGGTCTGCTGCGGGGGCGGCGGTGCGGCTCCACAGAGTGGCCCCCAGCCCGGCGGCGGCCACCCCTCCCGCTAGGCCGGTGAGGGAGGTTTCGGCGATTGAGCTGACTTCAGCCGGTTCAGGTGGTCGGTCACCCACTAGACCTGCGGCCCCGCCCAGGGGCGCACCGAGGATGGTGCCATTGACGGCGGCGGCAGCGGCTCCATTGGTAGGGCAGGCGGGTACGCGCACCGACTCAGATTTAGCTAGGGCTTGCCACTGGTAGTTGCTATCGACGTAGCCAACCTCCACCAGGTAGTCGCGATCATCGACGGCAATGGGCAGTTGTAGGTCGCCCTGGGGCAACAGCTCGGCGTTAAACTCTTGCAGACTGTTGAGGCGATTGCCGCTGCCGGGCATTTCGGTGACATCGTACAGTCGAGCCTTGAGGCTGCGAGAGCCCGCCTTGAGGTCATCTACGGTTGAAGGGGGCAGTTCCCAATAGGCGTAGGCATTTCTACAATCGCGGGGAGTGAGAATGACCCGTGCTGGGGCGGCGGTGTCTGCCGGGCGGGCGATCGCCGCCGCGCCAACCCCTAAGGCACCCAAACCGGCAGCGGCGGCGGCAGCGGCCCCAGCCCCACCGGGAGTAACGCTGCTGGGACAGGCGGGCACGCGCACGTGAGCCGATCGCGCCAGGGCGTGCCAATCATTGTCGGTGCCCACGTAGCCCAGTTCGACCAGATAGTCGCGGTCGTCTACCGAGACAGGCAGGTGGCGATCGCCCACGGCCACCGTGTCGCAGTCAAACTGGTAGGTGTGGTGGGGCGCCTGGCGGTCAACATCGGCAATGTCGGTGACATCGTGCAGTTTGAGCGCCAGGGAGCAGTTTTGCTGGCGCAGTGCCTCCACCTCGCCTTCGGGCAGTTCCCAATAGGCGTAGGCGTCGCGGCAGTTGCGCGGCGTGAGGATAATGCGGCGATCGGCGGCTGCCGCCAGGGGAGCGGCAATCGGTGCGCGATCTTTGAGGAGCCACCAAAGCAGGCCGCCCAAGACGGGCAGTGCTAGCAGCCAGGGCCACCAGGGCAGCCCCCGCGCTGGCCCAGGAGCTGTGGTAACCGGTGCCGTTTCGTCGAGGGTAGTCTCTGGGCTAGCTTCTGGGGCGGTTTCGGACGTGGCCTCAGTCTCGGCTCCAGGGGTGGCCTCGGCGGCAGGATCGGTTGCCGCTTCGCCGGGGGCAGTTTCTGTGTCGGTGGCCCCACCGTCTGCGATCGCCGCGTTGCGGGCCGCCTCAATCAGCGCCTCGCTGTTGGGGTTGACGGCAAACCCCAGAAAGGCTAGCACGGCTGGGCTGGCGGTCTCGGGACTGTAGACGTAGGACAGGGGCTGCGAGAAGGGGTAGCGCTCGTCGTCGGGCAGGGTGTCGTGCATGGGCACAATTTTCACCGCCGGGTTGTTAAGCGCCTGCTCAGCCACGACATAGCTAATGCTGTTTTCATCGAGGTTCTCGGCGATGGTGGCAACGCTGGCCTCTGACAGCACGGTGGCCCCTGGGGCCGACTCAAACACCCCGCTCTCAAACACCGGATAGTTGCGAAAGGCCTGGCGGGTATCGCTGTCGGCGGGCTGGTCAACCAGGGCGATGGGGGCATCTTGGCCACCGACCTCAGACCAGTTGGTAATTTCGCCGCGAAAGATTTGGGCAAACTGCTCGACGGTGAGGCTGCCTGCAAAGGGGTTGCTGGGGCTCACCAGAATGGCAATTTTGTTGCGCGACACCGGCACTTCTTGCAGCCCGGCGCTGGCTTCTTCCTCGGTGAGGCTGCGGCCGATAGCGGCCAGGTCGGCGTCGCCATCGGTGAGCGCCTGCAGGGCATTGTTGGCGCTGTCGTACTCAACGTCTACCTGGGCATCGCCGTACTGGCTAGAAAAGCGCGATCGCAGCGCCTCGTTCACCAGGCGCATGGCTTCAGAGCTCTCAATGGTCAGCTCGCTGCCGGGTTCGAGGGAAGTGGGAATTTCGACCCCCTCCAGCGGATTAGGGGTCTGAGCCCAGAGCAGGCGATCGCCCTCTAGCACAGCGGTGGCGGCCAATAGCAGGGGGGCTGCGGTCAGCCAAAGCCGCGATCGCCCTCGAAAGGTAGTCGTGCTTTGGGGGGTAGCACTGTGGCGTTTAGTACTGTGGCGGTTAAACATAAGCAGGCACCAGGATAGTCAGAGCGTAAAGCCAGAGGGTCGCTGAACCTCTAGAGCAGTAATTTGGGTAGCTAAAGACCCTACAGCAAAGCAGTTTGAGCTGATTTAAACCTGAGTTAGAGTGTTCCAGCTAAATACTTATCCAGAGTTTTACAGCAACAGGCCCAGCGGGCAGAGTTTGCGACATCAAAGGGGACGGTTATTTAGATGGAATACTCTTAAGCCGCTTTAAAGAGCTTTCAAAAGCTGGAGTAACTACTCCTTAACGGTACAAAAAACTGGGGCTGGTCTCGATTGTCGATCCGTCAAAACCCAAGAGGTGAATTGACAGATGCCTAACCTAAAACAGTCCGCAAATTTGCCCGCCAAACCCAATCCTTTTTGGCATCAGGAGCTTAGATCACAAACATAAGAAATTCATAAAAGCGCCTGGGGTGGGCGATCGCCTTACAGCCGGGTCACATCAAAGGTGTTGCACTGGTTAATGTCGCCCGTTTCAATGCCGCGATAAAACCATTCGGCCCGCTGCTGCGACGACCCGTGGGTAAATGAGTCGGGGGTGACGTAGCCCTGGGCCTCCATCTGTAGGCGATCGTCGCCGATTTGGCTGGCGGCGGTGAGGGCTTCTTCGATGTCGCCTTCCTCTAAAATTTCGCGCGATCGCTGCGTCCGGTTGGCCCACACCCCAGCAAAACAATCGGCCTGGAGCTCTAGCCGCACCGACAGCTCGTTAGCCTGGGTACTGTTCAGCCGCTGCTGGGCGCGCTGCACTTGGCTAGATACCCCCAGCAGGTTTTGCACGTGATGTCCCACCTCGTGGGCAATCACATAGGCCTGGGCAAAGTCGCCCGGCGCTCCCAGGTTCACCTGCAAATCGCGGAAAAAACTGGTGTCGAGATACACCTTTTGGTCAGCCGGGCAGTAAAACGGCCCCATGGCCGCTCGCCCCGTACCGCAGGCCGACTGGGTGGCCCCAGAGTACAGCACTAGGCTGGGCTCCTGATATTGGGCACCAAACTCAGATTGAAAGATGCTGTTCCAGGTGTCTTCGGTTTCGCCCAGCACGGCTGCCACAAAATCCGCCGTGCGATCGCTCTCCTCTGAGGAGGCTTGGGGCGCACTTTCGTAGGGGTTACCCTCTCCCCCACCCTCAAACACCACCGATGGATCGCCGCCCAACAGGGCTACCACCAGTGCCAGAAGGAGTGACCCCAGCCCCCCTATAGCCGCACCGCCGCCGGGCATGCCCCGGCGATCGTCAATGTTGATGCTGCGCCGACTCGATTGCCACTTCATCCCGTCACCTCGTTTTGCTAGACCCTGGCGGCTATGCCTAAGCGTACCGAATTACAGCGCCCTGTGAATGCTGCGGGGGTTAGTCTGCTGTCAACCCTTGAGAGAAACCCCCTGGCCGAGCTTGTATAGCTTTAGCAGTTTGGTTAAGACATTTCCCCTCAAAACGTTCAAACGTTTCTAGATGTTCTAATTCAGGTGACTATGGCAATAACGCCAGGTCTGCGAGGTCTATCTTTGGATAGAGGTGCAGGCGTCTACGCTAAAAATAAAATGGCGTGTCGGCTAGCGACAGTCAAACCCTGAGATGCCTCGCCTCCATAAGCAAACCCCAGCCCTCGAGGGAGAGCTGGGGCGAATTGGTCGTTCCATTTATGGTCGTTGAATAGACAATAGAATTTAAAGATAAGAAAGTCATAAGATTAAGCCTCTAAAAGCCCCGCTGGGGGGTCAATTTCGAGGTACTTTTCCGCTAAATTCACCACGGGCACAATGGCGGTAACGAAGGGCACCAGAACCTTGCGAGGCTTAGACGGGGCCGAGTTCTCTCCTTTAGAAGAATAATAAGTAATTTCTAAGAGGTCGTTGCCAGCGGCAAATATATCGGTCACAGTGCCGATTTCGGCACCCGTAGCCTGCACAATTACCCGCAGCCCTACCAGGTCGGCCACATAAAACTCGTCGGGGTCAAGCTGGGGGCGATCGCCCGCTGGCACCAGCAGCACCGCATCCCGCAGGGCTTCGGCATCGTCGCGGTTATTAACGCCCGCAATCTGCACCACATACAGCCCCTTGCCGTCGATGTGCCGCCCCTGCACCAGCTCTACAATCTCCGGCGTGAGGCTGCGGGGGCGCTTGAGCCAGCGTTCGCCCGGTTCTAAAAATCGCTCAGGAAAGTCGCTGCTGGGGTAAACGCGCACCTCGCCCTTTACGCCCTGGGGGGCGACGATGCGGCCAATCTCAACCCAGTCTTCAGGAGTCACGGTGGTAGGGGGCATCAGACAGATACCGCCATGGGGCTGCGCTGGGTTTGGTAAACCTCGCTGACCAAGGCACCCAGTCGAGTGGCGGCTTCCACTAAATCTTCGCGGCTGGCGGTCAGGCTCAGGCGTAGGCACTGGCGAGTGTGGAGCCAGGGTTCACCCTGCTCCAGGCGCAGCCCAGGGAAGAAGGGATTGCCCGGCACCACAATCACCCCAACTTGCTTGAGTTGTTCGTACAGCTCCTGGTCGGTGATGGGCAGCTGATCAAACCACAGCCAGGCAAAAATCGCCCCCTCGCCGTTGTGCAGATACCAGGGCAGGTCGTTGGGCATGGCCTGATCCAAGGCGGCTTCGAGTACGGCAAACTTGTCTTGGTAGTAGGGCCGAATCACCTGTTCCGCCAGGCGGGCCAGTTCGCCGGAGGCAATGGCTCGGGCCGCGATCGCCTGCCCATACCGCGACGAGTGAATGCAAAAATTCGTCTGAAAACATTCCAGCACATTGATCAGAGCCGGGTCGCCGATCGCCACCCCCAGCCGCTCGCCGGGCAGCCCCGCTTTAGACAGGCTCATGCAGTGGAGAATGTTCTCCCCAAACACCGGCTCCATATCAGTAAAGTTGAGCGCCGGGTAGGGCGGTGCGTAGGCCGAATCAACCAGTACCGGAACATTGTGAACGGCAGCCAGGCTGGCGATCTGCTGCACATCCTCGCTGCTCAGCACGTTGCCCGTGGGGTTGCAGGGGCGCGAAAACAGCACAAACCCCGTGTCGGCGGTAATGCTGAGCTGGCTAAAGTCGGGCCGATAGCGAAACCGATGGGCCGCCTCATCCACATCAATCGTAGGCCGGTAGGCCCGCACCGCCTCAGGCACCAGGGAAATGCCGCCGTAGCCGGTGTAGTCGGGGCTGAGGGGCAGCACAATATCTCTTATACGCCCGTTGGCCTGGTAGCCGCCCAGGGCGTTGGCCGCTAAGAAATAGAGCGCCTGGCTGCCGGGGGTGATGAGAATGTGGCGATCGCTCAACTCCAGCCCGTAGCGCTGGTTGAAGTCGTCTTTAATCGCCTCAATCAGCGGCTCGTAGCCCTGACTGGTGCCGTAGCGGCAGACCACATTGCCGTACTCGGGGCTGGCCAACAGCTCCTCGGTGCAGTCGCGCCAGAGCTGCTCAATTTCAGGCAAAATCACCGGGTTACCGGCGCTGAGGTTGATGAAATGCTGCCCCTGACCCGCGTGCAGCGTCTCAATGATGTCCTTCATGATGGCGCGCACGCCAGTGAGGTGAGACATTTCCTCGCCAAAGCGGGTGAGTTCAGGGGTCATAGGGAGTGAGGGGTGAGGGGTGGATGGGTGAGGGGTGGATGGGTGCCCTAGGCGTAGTTCACTCTACTGCTCTACTAAAGATAGTGAGACTAGTATAGTAACCTCGCTGGGTCAGCCAACCTCAAATCTGTTACCCCCCCCACTCCCCACTCCCTACCCCCCACTCCCCACTCCCTACCCCCCACTCCCCACTCCCCACTCCCTACTCCCCACTCCTCTACCCCATGAATCCCCTAGCCTCTGGATTTCTCGCGAGTCTCTTAGCCGGCATGAGTACCAGTATTGGCGCCCTGCCGGTGCTGCTGCCCTTTGACCCGTCGGAGCGCACCCAGGGCATTTTGCTGGGCATCGGCGGCGGCATGATGCTGGCGGCCACGTCCTTTTCGCTGATTTTGCCCGGCACCGACGCGGCGATCGCCCTGGGCTACCCCGGCCCGATCGCCGCGCTGGTGATGGTGACCGGGGTGCTGCTCGGCGGCGCGTTTCTGTGGGCCGCCCACAATGTTTTTCCCCACGAGCATTTTTTTAAGGGGCCAGAGGGGCCAGAGGCTCAAAACATCAAGCGCATCTGGCTGTTTGTGATCGCGATCGCCCTGCACAACTTCCCCGAGGGTCTGGCGGTGGGCGTGGGCTTTGGCGGCGGTGAGCAGGCCGGGGCGATCGCGCTAGCCCTGGGCATTGCGCTCCAGAATATTCCAGAGGGGCTGGTGGTGGCGATCGCCCTGCGCGATATCGGCTATGCCCCCCGCCAGGCCTTTGCCGTTTCGTCGCTGACGGGTTTAATTGAGCCGGTTGGCGGTCTGTTCGGGGCGGCGGTCGTCACCTTTGCCCAGGCCGCTCTACCCTGGGCCATGGGCTTTGCCGCCGGGGCCATGCTGTTTGTGATTGTCGATGAAATTATCCCCGACATCGATCAAAAGGCCTTTGGCCAGCGGGGCACCCTCGGCCTCATGGGTGGCTTTGTAATCATGATGTTTTTGGATATTGCCCTGTGATCGGCGGTTTGGGCTGGCTGTGGTAATCACCCGATCAAAAAAAGCCCCCCGACAGTTGCGGAGGGCTTCAGTTACAGGCGCGGACAAACTTATTAGCCCATTAGAGCAGGCGGATTTAGAGAGAAATCCAGCCAAACCACGACAGGATGGTTGCGATCGCCACCAGACTGAAGAAAATAGCCAGTCCAGCGGTAACCGCCCCAGCCGCCTTGCGAACGCCATCGGGAGTCTCGATCCAGTCTCTCTGGCTAAGGCGGCGATCGGCTGAGAAGTCGTAGCCCAACGACTCCAGTTCAGTCAGGTGGTCATGGGTGTAGCGGGGCACCCGCTCAAAGGGCAGGTCGCCCTGGGCGTGCTGGGGCAAGACCCGTCGCCGCTGGTAGGGCACCGTAGCATCACCAAAACTTGTCATGTACTCTTCGCTGCCCATCAGGGCATCCACTAGCCCCTCAACGCCCTGGGTGGCCAGCACAATTGACCAGGCCAGCGTTTCTTTGTCGTCATAGACATTGCGACCCAGCAACCGCTGCACACACAATTCTACAAAGCGGTAGTTGTTGTTGACCTCGTAGTTCCAGGTGCGAAATGCGTCGGATGTTGCCAAGCCCCGCACAAAATCTTTGACTGAAATCAAACCGCCGCGCAGCTGTGATTCCAGCAGGGTTTGGCGATTGCTTTTCAGCATTTGTTGCTCATGGAAAATCTGTCGATAGGCCGCCGAAATCAGGGCATCCATATCTAGGGCATCCCCATCGACAGTAGAGAAGGCTTTATCTAGGGTAAAAATCCCAGACTGCTCGTCTCCCGGCACCTCATAGCCCTCTACACGCTGGTTTTGGCTGCGGGGGACATAGGCTAATAGCGGCAAAGTCACGACTATATTTCCTCCACTTACGAAATAAGAATCTACCTGTTTCTCAAGTCTCAGGCCCAAGTCGAAACAAAGACCTCGCCATTGTTTTTGCTGCTTAGAAAAGCTCTCAGTTGTAGCTGAATGTTTGCCACCAATGGCTAAAGCTAGCCTAAAAGATGCTGGGATCAAGCATTCTTATTTCGACAGGGAGAGTAACAAACGGTTACGTTTCTTCAAATAGACAGGAACTCAAATATTTTCTTTTCAAAAAAGAATTGAATGCAATGCCGGGGGGCGGTGGGATGAACGTCTGATTGAATTCCTAGGCTGAATTCACCGGAGCGGGGTCAGCTTTTTGATGCAGGGTAAGAGCTGGCCAAGATTGGGATTAGAAGGTTTGGCTCCTCCTCAACGCAAGTGCCCACACAAAACCCCTCTTCTAGAGACTGAAGAGGGGTTTGCCCTTCGAGCTATGACGCTGTCTAGATGGGGAACGCACTCAGCCCCTTACCAGCCAAAGGCTGAGACAGGCGCTAGCGATTGCTCTGTTTTGTTCTCGGCCTCGGCAGCTGGTGCGGCCAGCCGCGATTCGGCGCAGAACGAGGCGGTGCTAAAGCCGCCAAACCGCTTCACCACGCTGGTGCGCAGGCGCAGGTTGGGGTTGGCAAACCAAAAGCGCTCCACTGAACTCATGGTTTCGTACTCAGTAATCAGCAGCAACCCTTCGTCACCGTCGATTTCGTAGCGGCCAATTACGGGCACAATTTCGGCGTAGCCCCGCTCGCGCAGGAGCTGGCCGCGGCTGGGGTCGTCAGCATCGGGTACCAGGGCAAACACGGTGCTGCCTTCGTGGTTCTCATCCTCTTTGTCCCAGGCCATGGCCCCTTGCCAGGTGACAAGCGCGCCACCGACGGCCAGGGCGGGATCAACCTCATGCAGGTTACAAATTTCCACCACACTGGGGTGAGCGGCATCCAATGCTTCTACCGCAATGGTCGAACCCCCCAGCTCAGCCCGGCGAAAGGGCAGATGGTGGGTGGTTCGCTGGGAGTTCCACTGGCCCGCACTCATGCGGAAAAAGTCCATTACGTCCATGGGGCAGCTCTCTAATGTCTTAACGGTTGCTTAGGGGCGTTTTCAGCATTACAAATTGAATGCAGCCGACACCAGTACAGTCGATACCGGGTCGCCATAGCTGGATCTTACCGCTGTCTGCGGGCCATTGCAGGGGCCAGATCAGCGGCGACTACTGCAATGGCCGGGGGCTACTGAGCTCCAAATCTAGGTTAGAGAATGGCGATCGCGCTCCTGAGGAACGTCTCTAGCCCTTGCGATCGGGGCATATTCCTGGCCCCAATGTTGCGAAATGTTACGTTACCTGAGAAGGCCTGAACCCAATTCAAAGTCCCTAGAGTGCCCGAAATAGCAGAATTCTTTCGCTTTGCCCCCACTGTGAAGGTCACTTTTCCTTAATAACTTGTAAAAGACAAAGACACACCAGCGGTGTATAAACATCTTTGGAGGGTTAATTGAATTAGCGAAAGCCAATTCAGGCAACGGTTTCGAGGAATGTTGCGGATCCCTTACAGAGACGCCTCTCCTCCATCTCATCTGCCTTCCCTTTAAGACTGTTGAGCTGACTGTGTAGAAGCTTGAACAACCTTGAAGAAATGTAAACTAGATGAGAAAACTGAACCCGCTGATCTTTAAGATCCTTCCTATAGATTGGTTAGACAGCTCCGGCTGAACTAATGATTAACTTGGTCATTTGTGACCACTTTCAAGCAAACTCAGCGACAAAAATTAGGAGATTTGAGTCGATGTTTGACGCATACACTAAGGTTGTTTCTCAGGCCGATGCACGTGGAGATTTCCTGTCTGGCGATCAGCTAGACGCTCTGTCTCGTGTTACCGGCGACGGTCTCAAGCGGATCGATGCTGTTAACCGCATGACCGGTAGCGCTTCCAAGATCGTGTCTGATGCCGCTCGCGCCCTGTTCGCTGAACAGCCTCAGCTCATCGCTCCCGGCGGCAACGCTTACACCAACCGTCGTATGGCTGCCTGCCTGCGCGACATGGAAATCATCCTGCGCTACGTGACCTACGCTACCTTCACTGGCGATGCTAGCGTCCTCAACGATCGCTGCCTGAACGGCCTGCGCGAGACCTACGTTGCCCTGGGTACCCCCGGTGCTTCCGTAGCCGCTGGTGTTGAGAAAATGAAGGCTGCTGCTATTGGTATCGTTTCTGACACCAACGGCATCACCCAAGGCGATTGCAGCTCCCTGTACTCCGAAATCGGTAGCTACTTCGACCTGGCTGCTGCAGCTGTTGCCTAGGTTCAGCCTAAATTGAACCTCACTTGAGTTGAGCCAGTTTGGCTTAATTCGCATTGCCTGTTCATTTGCTGTGAAGACAACTTAAGGAGAATCCTAGACTATGAAAACCCCATTAACCGAAGCTGTTGCAGCAGCTGATTCTCAAGGTCGCTTTCTGAGCGCTTCTGAGCTACAAGTTGCTTTTGGTCGTCTGCGTCAAGCCACCTCTGGTCTAGAAGCTGCCAAAGCTCTGACCAACAAAGCTGATTCTCTAGTCAGCGGCGCTGCTCAAGCTGTGTACAACAAGTTCCCCTACACCACCCAAATGCAGGGGGCTAACTACGCTTCTGACGAGAAGGGCAAAGGCAAGTGCGCCCGTGACATCGGTTACTACCTCCGCATGGTCACCTACTGCTGCGTAGCTGGCGGTACTGGCCCTATGGATGAGTACCTGGTTGCTGGTCTTGACGAAATCAACAGCACCTTCGAACTGTCCCCCAGCTGGTACGTGGAAGCTCTGAAGTACATCAAAGGCAACCACGGTCTGTCTGGTGACGCAGCTTCTGAAGCTAACTCCTACATCGACTACGCCATCAACGCTCTAAGCTAGGTTGGCCATTTGCCCGGAGGGGCAGACAGTTGTTAGCGCATTGTTAGCGATTGTTTGCTGCTCCGGGCATTGTTGTATCTATACACGCCCAAGGAGGCAACCATGGCAGTAACCACTGCGGCGGGACGCCTTGGCGTTTCGCCCTACGATGAGTCGATGCGGGTTGAGCTGCGGCCTAACTGGCTCGAAGGTGATGTGGAGGCAGTAATTCGTGCTGCTTACCGTCAGGTCTTTGGTAACCAGTACATTATGGCCAGCGAGCGCAATACCAGCGCCGAGTCTTTGCTTCGGCAGGGAGATATTTCAGTTCGGGATTTTGTGCGGGCTTTGGCCCTGTCTGACCTCTATCGGGATAAGTTTTTCCTGAGCGGGCCGCAGAATCGCTTTATTGAGCTGAACTACAAGCACCTGCTGGGTCGGGCGCCCTACGGCCAGGACGAAATCGCTTTTCATACCGACCTTTATAACACTGACGGCTACGCAGCGGAAATCAGCTCCTATATTGATTCCCAAGAGTACCGCGATAACTTTGGGGACAATGTTGTGCCCTACTATCGTGGTCACCTGACCCAGCGGAGCCAAAAGACGGTCGGGTTTACCCGCTTCTTTCAGCTCTATCGGGGCTACGGCACTAGCGATCGCGCCCAGGGGGGCGTTCGTTCGCAGCTCGTGTCTGAAATCGCTAGAAACTCTGCATCGCCCGTGGGCAGCGGAGCGACTGGGGCCGCCATTGTCGGTGGTTCTGGGGGCGATCGCGAGAAGCTCTACCGGGTGCGGGTTACCCAGGCCACTAGGCCCGGCAGCCCCCAGGTGCGTCGTACCTGCACCGAGTTTTTGGTGCCCTACGAGCAGCTGTCTCGCAAACTTCAACAAGTTAACCGCTCTGGCGGTCGGGTAACTAAAGTCGACCTGGCCTAGGCTGCGGCTTTAATACCTTTCTGGCGGAGTGCTTGGCCTTGCTTTGGCAAGGCTGTGTTGGTCATCTCTCTGGGGTGGGGTTGATTGGGGTTTAGGCCTCAGCTTGCTCGACTCTAGGGAGAACTAACGTAAAGTACTGCGCCATTTTTTTATTCTGCTGTGTGGATTGAGCCCGTGCTCACTGTGTTGATAAGGAGGATAATCCTGTGCCTATTACAACGGCAGCATCCCGGTTGGGAACCGCTGCGTTCGATGAAACCCTGCCCGTAGAGCTACGCGCCAACTGGACCCCCGACGATGCTGAGGTGGTGATCCGGGCCGTGTACCGCCAACTGCTGGGCAACGACTATTTGATGAAATCGGAGCGCTTGGTTGGTGCCGAGTCGCTGCTCAAGAATGGCTACATTAGCGTGCGCGACTTTGTGCGGGCGGTGGCCAAGTCTGAGCTGTACAAAGAGAAGTTTTTCTACGGCAACTTCCAGACCCGCGTGATTGAGCTGCACACCAAGCACCTGCTGGGCCGCGCCGTCTACGTCGAGTCTGAAGTGGTTGAGCACCTCGATCGCTACGAGACCCAGGGCTACGACGCTGACGTTGACTCGTTCATCGACAGCGAAGAGTACCAGGCCAACTTTGGCGACAATGTCGTGCCCTACTACCGCAGCTTTGTCTACCAAGCGGGGCAGCGTTCGGTGGGTTTCACCCGCATGTTCCAAATGTATCGGGGCTACGCCACCAGCGATCGCGCCCAGGCCGGCGGTAAAAAGTCTCGCCTGGCCGGCGAGCTGGGTCGCAACACCTCTTCGTCGATCATTAGCCCCACCAGTGCCGCTGCTGGCTGGTCGGCTCAGGCCAATAAGCTGACCACCCCCAGCCAGGCCCTCGGTGGCTCTACCCCCTACGGTGCCACTGCTGGCAAGGTTTACCGCATTGAGGTGGTGGGGGCCAACCTACCCCGCTATCCCAAGGTGCGGCGGATCAACACCGCCTACCTGGTGCCCTATGAGCAGCTATCGGCCAAGCTTCAGCAGATTCATAAGCAGGGTGGTCGGGTAACCAGCGTTACCGCTGCCAGCCTCTAGGTTAGTCATACGCTAGGCAAATCCTTGGATTTGCCTAGCGTGGTTTCTATCGCCGTATTCGAGATCTCGCAACGACCAGGAGAGTTTCCTATGCTCGCTCAAAACGCCTTTGGTAGCCAATCCGCCGCCGGCAATCGTGTTTTTCTCTACGAAGTTGAGGGGCTGCGTCAAAACGACGCGACCGACCAAAACAACTATCCCATCCGCCAAAGCGGCAGCACCTTCATCAAGGTGCCCTACAGCCGTATGAACGAAGAAATGCAGCGCATTGTCCGCATGGGCGGCAAAATCGTCAGCATTCAACCCCTGTCTGCCGACTAAACCCCGAGCAGATTTAGCGAACGCTGGAGACAAACTGAGGTATGGCACAGGATCCGCAACCGCTGGTCAACGCTGAGGGAGAATCCCTAACGATCGATCAGGCCCTTGAGAACCTTCGCCAAACCGCTGATACGGGATTGCGCTACTATGCCGCCTGGTGGCTAGGGCGCTTTCGCGTGTCTATTCCCGAGGCGATCGCAGGTTTGGTGTCGGCGCTTGAGGATGAGGGCGATCGCGCCCCCGATGGGGGGTACCCATTACGCCGCAATGCGGCTCGGGCTCTGGGTAAACTGGGCGATCGCACCGTTGTTCCGGCCCTGATTCAGTGTTTAGGTTGTAACGACTACTACGTGCGTGAGGCTGCCGCCCAGGCGCTAGAATCGTTAGGCGATCCCCAGGCGATTCCAGCGCTGCGATCGCTGCTGGCGGGCGGGGTTGCCGCTGCGGTTGCGGTGCCCGACAAGCCCCACCTGGTGCAGCCCTACAACGCGGTGCTAGAGGCCCTGGGCACCCTGGGTGCCACCGATGCGATCGATGAAATCAGCCCATTTTTAGAGCATGAGGTGGCCCAGGTGCAAAATGCCGCCACCCGCGCCCTCTATCAGTTGACGGGGGAGGCGACCTACTGCGATCGCCTGGTACAGCGTCTGCAAGAGCCCAACCTGCAACTGCGGCGATCGGCGATGATGGATTTGGGTGCGATCGGCTACCTGCCCGCCGCCCAGCCCATTGCCGCCACCCTGGCCGAAAACAGCCTCAAGCTGATCGCCCTCCAGGGCGTTTTAGAATCTCACCTGCGGCAGACCGGGTTTCCCAAATTTGGGCTCACGGATGACGCTCGCCAGGTATTGGTATTAATGGATGAGCTGCTGTAGGTTCTGGCGCATTGCAGCTCAAAAGAATCAACTGGGTCAATTGGGTATTAATAGGGCTGGAGAACGGTTAGGCGTGGGTGCGACAGTAGCAGAGCTAATTCGGGCGGTTGAGATTGCTGATTCTAAGGGCGCAATGATTGTTGCGGTCAATCAGCTGGTGGCGGCTCAAGATGTGGCCGCGATTCCTACCCTAATTACCGTGCTGGGCTATAACAACCCCGGCGCGGCGGTGGCGGCGGTGGATGGGCTGGTGGCGCTGGGCAGTGAGGCTGTGCCTGCTCTGCTGGAACAAATTGATGGTTATAACTACGGAGCCAGGGCTTGGGCCATTCGTGCCGTGGCCCTGATCGGTGACCCCCGCGCCCTGCCCGTGCTGCTAGAAACGGCGAAAGGGGATTTTGCCCTGAGCGTGCGCCGCGCCGCCGCCCGAGGGTTAGGCACTATCGATTGGTCTAAGCTGACCTCTGACCAGTCGGTTTCATCTCAACGGGAGGTGCTTGCCGTACTCATTGGCGCTGCCCAAGATCCAGAATGGGTGGTGCGCTACGCGGCGATCGCCGCCTTAGAGGGTTTAGCAAAGGCTCTAGTGAAGCCTGAAACTCAAAAACCACCGATTCTTGACTGCCTCGATCAAGTCTTTCACCACGACGAAACGCCTGCTGTGCAGGCTCGGGCCTGTAGGGCCTTAGAGGTCTTGGGTGAGCCCAGTTAAAGCCTCTGCCTTGACGTTGAGAAATGCAACACATTGATTCAATTTCGAGGTATGGTCTCTATGGTTAATGCGCACAGGGGGTAAGCCCGAGTGCTGGAGTCAGCTGCTCAGCGGTTTAGCGCCCACACTTGAGGTTGGGGAGGGTTGTTCATGGTGTTGGTAGATCGATCAAATACACCAGAGGTTTTACAGGTGATGGGGCTGCCGGTTCACTGGCGGGCCGACTATGCAGGCTGGCTCGTCGATCAGTATCGCCGGGGGCACGGGGCTCATGTGGTCACCCTGAACGCCGAGATGGCCATGCAGGCCGACCAAAACCCCGACCTACGCCAGGTCATTCTCAATGCTGAACTGGTGATCCCCGACGGGGCTGGGGTGGTGCTCTACTTTCGCACCAAGGGGCAGCGGATTGAGCGAGCCCCAGGGATTGAACTGGCCGCCACGGTGCTTAAGCGCCTGTCGCCCCAAGAAACCGTCTTTATGTATGGGGGCGTGCCCGGCGTTGCCGATCGCGCCGCGATGTACTGGCAACGCCAGGTAGGCGGGCTCAAGGTGGTGGGCACCCAGCACGGCTACCTGGGGCCAACCGATCAGCCCGAGTTTTTGCGCCATCTAGAGCAGCTTCAGCCCAGCGTGATTTTGGTAGGCATGGGTGTACCCCGCCAAGAACTGTGGATTCGCGACCACCGCTACCTCTGTCCCAACAGCCTGTGGATTGGCGTTGGCGGTAGTTTCGACATCTGGGCCGGGGTCAAGTCTCGCGCTCCCGAGTGGATGTGCAACAATCACCTGGAATGGCTTTACCGTCTCTACAAAGAGCCCTGGCGCTGGCGACGTATGCTGGCGCTGCCCCATTTCGCATGGCGATCGCTCACCTATTCCGCTCGTTAAAGCTTTAAGGCACTGGGCTAACGGAAAGTCCCTGAACCCGATACCCTCCGTCCTAACCCCTCCTCAGTCCAGCCTCAGGTTCGCCAGCCCCAGATACCGCAGCCCAGCTGGCGTTACCTCGAAACGACAGGGTAGAACCTTGACGCCCTTGGCCATGGCTTCCCTCAGCAGCAGGCCGTAGGTAGGGTCTGCCTCATCGCCAGGGGAAAAGTCGGTGCAGTCGCCCCGGTTAATGAAGTACAGCATCACGGCCTGGGTCGGGGGAATCAGCGCCGCCAGTTCCTTTAAATGCTTTTGGCCGCGGGTGGTCACCGTGTCGGGAAACAGCGCCAGGGTGCCCTTGGCCCAGGTCGTGTTTTTGACCTCAACGTAGGTCATAGGGTCTGCGTCTTCTCCGGAGATGACAAAATCGATGCGGCTCTTGCCGTCGCCGCCGTAGCGCACCTCGGGGCGAATGGTGGTGTAGTCGCCTAGTTCTGGAATTTGTTTGGCCTCCAGCAGCGATTTCACCACGCGGTTGGGCAGCGCCGTGTTGACTCCGGCCCAGGTAGGTACGGTGTCGCGCACTTCTGCAAGCTCCCAGGTGTAGGCCAGCTTGCGCTTGGGGTCAGAACTATAGGAGACCAAGGCGCGTCCGCCAATGTGATACACCCCGGTCATAGGCCCGGTGTTGGGGCAGTGGGCGACGATCACCTCGCCCGTCTCAAGTTCAATATCGACAAAAAATCGCTTGTAGCGCTTGAGCACTGTGCCTTCGATGAGGGGCGGAAAGGGATAGAACCAGTCGGCGGGCATGGTGGCGGGGGATGGTGGGCAGTGCCACCCTACCAGGAAAGGGCGGTCACCGGCACCTGGGCGAAGTAGCGGCGGCGAAATTGCTCCTCTTTCAGGGCTTCGAGGAACTGCTGGATTGCTGCCGGGGCAGGCGTCACAGGGTCGGGATCAAATTGGATGGTGATGAGATCTTCATCTGGATCGGTAACCGCTAAGGGGCGCAAATCTGGCGCGATCGCAAAGCCAGCGGTTTCTAAGGCGGCTAAGCCCAGGGCAAGGCTAGGGGGCGAGAGGCGCAGGCGATCGCCCAGCTGCGATCGCGTCACCCCGGTTTGGGTGCGGGCCAGATACTTGGCCAGACCCACCAACTCTTGCCACACCTCCCCCGGCGATAGGTCATCCATCTCTGAAGAAAAGGCCAGGGCTAAGGGCAGACCAGCCTGAGCGGCCTGCCGCTGCCACGCCTGCCAGTCGCTCCACTGCATCGGTATCTGATTGACTACTAGGGCAGACTCCCGATTTACAGGGCTGTGCTGCCGCCAGTCAAGTACTGGGGCAGATTGCCCTGGTACAGGCCCAGGTGCCTCTACGGCGGTCGGTCGCACGTCCACGAGCTTGACGTGGTAGCCGGTATTGCTGTTGAAGTCGAGTTCGACCACCACATCGCAGCGGCCGGGGGGCAGCTCGTCGCGGTAGTGGCCCCACCACTCACCGGGGAAGCCTGTCTCAGCCACGTCATCCCACAGCTCAAATTCGGTCTTGATGAAGCTCACGGCCTTATTTTGGCGATCGCGCAGCTTCTTGTGAAAGACATTCTGAAACCACACATTGCGAAGCAGCAGCTTGGGCACCGGATTCCCCATGCCGCAGGGCTCGAGCCACTTGAGTTCGCGAAACAGAGGTTGCCCCAGTTCCGCCACCGTCACCGTTAAATCAATTTGGATTGTCGGCTGAGGCGCACCGTCGCCCCCCAACTGATCACGCACCATGCGGTTGAGCGCTGCCGCCAGCACCTCAATATGTTCCACAGGCAGCGTCAGCCCCGCCGCCAGGGGATGGCCACCAAAGCCACTGAGCAACGCTGACTGGGCTTGAAACAGCTGATAGAGATCGAGCCCCGCCACCGAGCGGGCCGATCCCCGCGCCAGCTGAGGGCTACCGTCCTCCGTGGGTGGATCGATGCGCAGCAGAATGGTTGGGCGACCGAGGGCTTGGGTCACTTGCCCGGCGACTAATCCCAAAATGCCGGTGGGCCAGGTCTCGTCGGCCAGTACCAGGCAGCGGGTGGTGGCTAAATCGACCTGCGCTATTCGCGCCATCACCTGGCCGTAGAGATCGCGCTGGAGGGCTTTGCGGCGGGTGTTGGCCAGCTCGGCCTCGTAGGCCAGGGTTTTGGTGCGATCGCGATCGCGACTCGTCAGCAGCTCCACACAAAAGCTGGCGTCACCGTGGATGCGGCTGACGGCATTAATACGCGGCCCCAGCCCAAAGGAAATATCGGTGGGGCGATCGCCCGTGCGTTTGCACAACGCCAGCAGCTCGGCCAGCCCCGGTCGCGGGTAGGGCGGATGGGGCTGAGTCTGGGTTTGCAGGCGCGCCAGCCCAATCTGAGCCAGGTAGCGGCAGTCACCCCGCAGCTCCACCAGGTCGGCAATCAGGCCAATGGCGACCAGATCGAGCACGTGCTCTAGGGGTAGCGGCGGCGGAGAATCCAGTGCTTCGTACAGCCCCTCCAGCAGCTTGTAGGCCACCGCCACCCCCGACAGCGTGGCCAGGGGGTGCTCCGGGGGCAAACTGCGGGGGTTGATCAGGGCGATCGCGCCGATATCCCCATCTGGCAGGGTGTGGTGGTCGGTGACAATCACCTCTAGCCCCAGGGTCTTGGCGTAGGCGATTTCAGCGCCGCTGGTGCTGCCGGTGTCGCAGGTCACCAGCAGGGTTGCGCCCCACTGGGCCAGCTGATCCAGGCCCCGCTGCGATAGCCCGTGGGATTCGCTCAGGCGGTTGGGGATGAAATAGGTGAGGCGATCGCCCTTCGGGATCAGCTGCCCCAGCCCATCCCACAGCACGGCGGTAGATGTCACCCCGTCGGCGTCAAAGTCGCCCCAGATCGCCACTTTCTCCTCACTGGCGATCGCCTGCTGAAGGCGGCTGACGGCGATCGCCAAGTCTGAGCCAAAGGTGCTGGCGGGGGTGGGCTGATATTGGGCCGGGTTTAGCCAGCCGCCCAGGTCGCTGGCAGGGCCTAGCTGCCGCTGCCACAGCACCTGGGCCAGCCAGCGGGGGGATGTTATTCCTGGAACGGCCTGGGCTACGGTCTCTACCCAGCTGTCGGGAGCAGCATCTGCCCTTGGCATGTCCCAACGCAGCGGGAGTGCATCCATAGGTTGGTCACGAAATAGTGAGGTGGAGATGGTGGGAGGTTAGCGCAGGCGGGCAATTTAAAGAAGCTTCCGTAAACTAAAGAAAGCCTAAAATCATAGTTCAATTTCGTGGGATAGCTTGGGCGAGAGCAAAATATTCCTCCATTTGGCTGAATATACCTATATTAAGCCTTCGCTCTCCGACGTTATCCTAGGGCTTTGTCCTCTCCTATTCTCTGTATATCCCCTTAGGTTTTAATCCTTAACGGAAGCTCCAGACGAGCGCTGCGGTGGCCCCTGGCTCGCAGGCTGGTACTGGAGTTGTTCACTCCTCACTAATCCCTATGACTAAACGCAGCCACCCTGAACTAGACGGGCAAAATCCCCAGACTCTTTACAGTTTTGAACTCAAGCGACCGGGGCAAACCCTGCGAGAACGGCTCACTTGGAGCGCCGTCGGCCTGTCGGTGGGCCTTGGGGTTGCCGCTGGTTTTGTGTTCCTCAACCCCCAAGAGCGCACCTGGTCTTGGCCGCCCGAGCGCGCCACCGTGGCCGCCAGCGACGATCCGTTTCGCCAGGGGTCTGAGCAGGCTATGAAGGCCGCAGAACTCACCCAAAGCGCCGAATTCAGCGAAGAATGGGCGGAGGTGGTAATCCTTTGGCAGCAGGCGATCGCCCACATGCGATCGGTGCCCAACGCCAGCGCCAACGGGGCTCTGGCCAAGGAAAAGGTGGTCGAGTACGAGCGCAATTTGCAGTACGCCCAGAGCAATGTGGGCACCCGCACCAGCCGCGCTCCCAACCTCAAAACCTACTGGACCCTGGGCTCCGATCGCGACCTGGTGATGGCCATTCAGGGCGCGCCCTCCCAAACGATGCAGTACCAGAGCGCCTGCCAGCAAACCCTGCGCTACGGCAACAGCATTGTTGAACTGCACAACGGCTACGTAAAGCAGTACGACAACCCCGATGGCAACCTCCAGGTGCTGGCCGAAGGGGACGTGGTGGTGGCGGTCAGCGCTCCCCCAGGGCGCTGGACTCTGGGCTCCACCGAAACCGACGTAGTGCAGCTGCAGGGCACGCCCACGCGGCAAGAACAGTACACCTCAGACCAGTTCACAACTCTGTACTACGGCAAAAGTTCGGTGCTGTTTGAAAACGGCCAGGTGATTGGCTACCTCAACTCCGACCAAAACCTCAAGGTTTCGACGCAGCCCCCCGCGCTGCCGTCCGGCCAGACCGCCCCCGACTTTTGGACGATGGGCTCTAGCCGCACTGAAGTGCTGCGGGCCGAGGGGCAGACCCCGGTGGCCATCAGCCGCAACGACAATAGCTGCGAAGAGGTGTTTCACTTTGACGACGACGAAGTCACCTTTCGCCAGGGGTTGGTGACGGGCTACCGCGATCGCGGCAATACGCTTCACGTCCGTTAGCAGGTCATCAACCTGCTCCCCGAGCGCAGTCCCTTAGGCACATTCTCTGGCGTAACGGCGTTACCCTAGAGCTTGAGGGTGTAGATCCGGTGCATCGTTTCGGCTCAATGCTCGTATGCTTAAACCAATCCCCTAGTCTGCCTGCCCTCGCGCTGTGGATGATGCCCCCATCGCCATTGATTTAGTTATCGTCGATGACGATGCTGAGACATCGTGCCTGCTGCAGCGGCTTTTGAGCCAGCAGGGGTACAGAATTCAGGTGGCTGACAGCGGCCAGCAGGCGATCGCGCTAATTTTAGAAAGACGCCCCGGACTGGTGCTGCTCGATATTTTGCTGCCCGACATGGACGGCTACTCCCTCTGTCAGCAGCTCAAGCACAACCCCCTCACCGCCGAGATCCCGGTGATTGTGCTGAGTTCGCTGGTAGATTCCCTCGACAAGGTCAAGGCGTTTCAGGCCGGAGCCACCGACTACATCACCAAGCCCTTTGCCGTGCAAGAGGTGCTAGTCAGGGTGCAAAATCAGCTGCGACTGGCCCAGCAGCGCCAGCAGCTCAGCCAGCAGAATGCCCTACTCACCCAGGAGGTGCAGGAGCGCACCCAAATGGAGCAGGCGCTGGTTGCCGCCGAGATGAACTACCGCAGCATTTTTGAGAATGCGACGGTGGGCATTTTCAAAGCCTCGTCTACGGGGCAGCTGCTCAGCGTCAACCCCTCCATGGCCCGCCTCTACGGCTACGAGTCGGCAGAGGAAATGGTGGCGACTGTCGAAGACATCAGCCGCCAAATCTATCTTCAGCCCAAGCGCCGCGACGAACTGGCGGTCTACCTCGATCGCTTCGACAAAATTACCGACGCCGAGTCGGAGGTGTTTCGCAAAGATGGCACCACCTTCTGGGTGAGTGAAGATCTCTGGAAGGTGTGGGATAAAGCGGGCACCTTTTTGCACTACGAAGGCATCGTCCACGACATCAGCGAACGCCGCCAGATGGAGACTGAGCTGCGCCAGCAGCGCCAGCAGGCCGATCGTTTGCTGGTGAACATTCTGCCCTACCGCATTGCTCAACGTCTCAAGGGCGGGGCGCGCACCATTGCCGAGAGCCTTGACCAGGTGAGCGTGCTGTTCGCTGACCTGGTTGACTTTACCGCCGCCTCTAGCGAGATGACGCCGCGCCAGCTGGTCAAGCTGCTCAACGAAGTGTTTTCTATGTTCGACCAGCTGGCCGAGTTTCATCGACTCGAAAAAATTAAAACCATCGGCGATGCCTACATGGTGGCCGGGGGCTTGCCTTCGGCCAACGACGACCACGCGGCGGCGATTGCCCAGTTTGCCCTCGACATCTGCGATGCCATTAAGCAATTTCCTCGCCCCGATGGCAAGACTTTTCAGATTCGGGTGGGCATCAACACCGGCCCGGTGGTGGCCGGGGTGATTGGGCGACGCAAATTTGCCTACGACCTCTGGGGCGACACCGTCAACATCGCCAGCCGCATGGAAGCCACCGGAGAAGCCCAGCGCATCCAGGTCACCCCCGACCTATACGAACGGCTGAAGGATCAGTTTAAGTTTGAGCAGCGCGGCTACGTGGCGGTTAAGGGACGTGGCCAAATGCTCACCTACTGGCTGGTAGGCAAGCTCTAGTCGAGTATTTGTATGGCTATGGTTCCTCTCTCCTCTACACTCTTGCAGCGGCTGCGATCGCCCCTGGTGATCGGCTCGGTCACTATCCACAGCCGGGTGCTCCAGGCTCCCCTCTCGGGCGTGACCGATCGCGCCTTTCGCCAGCTGGTGCGCCGCTACGCCCCGAAGTCTATGCTCTACACCGAGATGGTGCAGGCCACTGGGGTGTGCCACGCCCAGCAGCTAGAGAAGATTATGGATATCGGCGATCGCGAGCAGCCGATCAGCATTCAGCTGTTTGACTGCCGCCCCGACTTTATGGCTGCCGCCGCCCGCAAAGCCGTTGCCGAAGGGGCCAAAACCATCGACATCAACATGGGCTGCCCGGTGAATAAAATCACCAAAAAAGGCGGTGGCTCGTCGCTGCTGCGCCAGCCCGAGGTTGCTGAGGCGATCGTGCGCACGGTGGCGGCGGCGGTGGATATTCCTGTCACCGTCAAAACCCGGATTGGCTGGGATGACGACCACATCAACGCTGTGGAGTTTGCCTGCCGCATGGAGTCCGCCGGGGCGCAGATGCTCACCCTCCACGGCCGCACCCGTAGCCAGGGCTACCACGGCCCCGCCCGCTGGGAGTGGATTGCCAAGGTCAAGGCCGCCCTCTCGATTCCGGTGATTGCCAACGGCGACATTGTCTCGGTGGAGTCGGCGGTGCGCTGCCTAGAGAAAACCGGGGCCGACGGGGTGATGTGCTCGCGGGGCACCCTAGGCTACCCGTTTCTGGTAGGCGAAATTGACCGGTTCCTCAAGACGGGCCTAGTTACCCCAGGCCCCACCCCCGTAGAGCGGCTGCGCTGCGCCCGCGAGCATCTGGGCCTGCTGTGGCAGTACAAAGGCCAAAAGGGCATTCACCAGGCCCGCAAGCACATGGCCTGGTATGTCAAAGGCTTTGAGGGCGCTGCCCCCCTGCGCCAGCAGCTCTGCCAGATCGATACGGTGGAGGCTGGTTATGATCTGTTGGATAGGGCGATCGCTCAGCTCGACAGCACAATAGAGCCGCGAGGGGCGATCGCCCTCGTAGAACCCCAGGCACTGGCTCCTGTAACGTGATCTTTTCGTGGAATCGCTATGGTTCAAGCCCCTAACCCCAGCGCCATGAGTTTTGAGGAATTTATCCAGTGGATTCCTGAAGACGGCGGTCAGTATGAACTCTACAGCGGGTACGTTGTTGAAATACAGCCCACCGGAGCCCACGAACTCATCGGTGCCTTTTTGGCCGAAGAGCTAACCCTGCACTTTCGGCAGCAAAACTTGCCCTACACCATTCCTAAAAGTGGGCTCATCAAGCCCCAGCAGCCCGACTCAGGCTATCGCCCCGATGTGATTGTGCTCGATAAACGGGAGCTAATGCACGAACCCCTCTGGGAAAGTGCTTCCACTGTGCAGTTTGGCAAAACGTTACCCCTGCTGATTGAAGTGGTCAGCACCAACTGGCGCGACGATTACGGCCATAAGCTGGTGGAATACGAAGCCATGGGCGTTCAGGAATATTGGATTGTGGACTATCGGGCGCTGGGGGCCGTGCGCTACATCGGTCAGCCCAAACAGCCCACCGTCACCCGTTGTCAGCTCGTGGAGGGCGAATACCAAATGCAGCGATTTATCAGCGGTCAAACGCTGGAATCGAGCACTTTTCCGCGCCTCAATCTATCCGTCGATCAGATTCTGGCATCGGCTAGCTATTAGCACCAGCCCACCGCTTCACTTCCCCACCAATCCCGAAAGCGGATAACCGCCCCTTGACTAAAAAGGTTTAAGGTAGGATCTATGAATAAATTTGATTTGCAGTTTTCACCCCCGTAATCTCCATGACCTCGTACGCCACCGCCACTGCCCGCGCCGATATGGGTGAGCTTCGCCGTCTGAGAAGCCTGCTGCCCCCAGAACTTCAGAGCTGGGTGACGGTGGAGTCGGCCATCGATGTCACCCCACCGCTAGTCACTTGCGAAGAGCTGGGTAAAGACCAGGTCGAAATCCAGATTGACCTGATCAAGTGGGAGCAGCTCGCCCTCGACCAGCGCAACCTGCTGTTTTGGCACGAGGTCGGCCGCATTCAAAACGACACCATTCCCCGTGACGGTTGGGAAATGGCGGCTCTGGCCATTGGCCTCGGTGGTGCCGTGGGCGAACTGTGGGTGCAGGACGGTCTGCTGCTCATGCTGGCCCTGGGGCTGTGCGGATTTTCGAGCTGGCGGCTCTACAAGCGCAACAACAACCAAAAGACGCTGCAAGAAAGCATTAGCGCCGACGAGCGGGCGATCGCCATTGCCACCCGCTTTGGCTACACCCTGCCCAACGCCTACAAGAGCCTGGGCAGCGCCCTCAAGACCTTAATTGAGCAAACCCCCAAAAAGCGCCAGCGCGATCGCTACATCAAGCGCCTCGAAGCCCTCAAAAAGAGCGCCGCTAAGGCCAAAGAGAGCGCCCGCGCCGAACGGGGCGATATGCGATCGGCCTATTAAGCTCTCTCGGCAGGGGTCGGGTGCCTACAGCATTGGCTCAGATCTTTGCTGGAGCTATGGGCACCCGACTCCTCACCCGAGAATTTCAAAAATTGCCTTGATTGCCGCTGGATTAACCTCCAGCGGCAGTTTTTTGGTAGCCCCAATCACCGCAAACCCCTGTCCCTGGGGAATCACCCCAGTCAGCCCCGCCTCCGCAAGGGAATTGCTCAAGTCTTCTCTCCCCTGGGGCACTACAACTATTGGCTTTGGCCCTTGGCGGTAGACCCCGAGACTCTGTACGGTTAGCTCAAAGGAACCGGCATTAAAGGCTGGGTTCAGCTCACCGTCGTACTCAAACTTGCTCAGCATTAGCTGCATAGAGTAGAGCCGTGCCGGATTGAGCGAGCTGGCATCGGGCACGGTACGGGCGCGGCGAGTAGCCACCATCTCTAAAAATGGCGTTCTTACCGAGCTTGGCAGAGCAGCATCAGTATCGAAAGATCGACAATAGGCCAAGCTGTCCCAGCCGGGGTCGTCGCGCAAAATCCACTTATAGCGCTGGCCATCGCCCTGGACTTGGAGTACGGTGCCCTGCCACTTACCTAGATTCAGCGGTGGCTCAATGTTGCGGGTGCGTATAGAGGCGAAGCCGCCGCTGTTGGCTGTAGAGACCTTTCCCACAAACCGTAACCCTTCCTGCCACTGCACCTGGCTCGTGCTGACGCCACCCATCACCCCATCGTCTAAACTGCCCCAGAGAGCTGCGATCGCCGGGTCAGGCTGGCGAAAGTCTATCAAAGTAGCCTGCTGATAGATCGTCCTGTGCTGCAACTGCTCAAGCAGTGGCTCAAGGCCCAACTCATCGCAAACCACCAGGGGTACATTCACCAGGGCCTGATCGGGCTCTAGGGTCTCGGTAGTAACTCCGTAGCCTAAAGCAGCCAGCCCTTGAATCAGCGCAGGGGATCTCTCTGCGGCCTCTGCCAAGAGCCATAGCCTCTGCTCTGGGGGTGCTGGCACTAAGCTGCTGGCGTTTAATTCTGTCATTGCGATACCTGAGTCGTTCATGCCGGGCAACCAGCGCAATCCTTGACTGAGAGGGCCAGCAACCTCGAAGTGAACTAGGGTTTTTAACAGCCTCAGAGGGTTCCAAACCATGGTAAAACCTGGCACAATAGCGTTTTGAGAATTCTAAACGTGACTGGCTCTGTCACATTGATCAGTTATCTTTTCTGTGAATTCACCCATTAAATAGCCGAGGTTCCCTGGGTATGCTGACTCTAGCGATAGCTAGGTAGGTATAGCGAGCGATTGCTTGGCGATTGTGGCCCCGTTGACCAATAGGAGGCTAGACTGACAAGCTAAAGCTTCCCCGAGGTGAAACTACTGGGTGGTGTATCAATAGGCCATGCATCAATTTTGATGAACTCGGCCTCCATGCTTCCGGATACTGATAATCACCTTCAGTTTAGTAGAAGCAAGCCACCCAGGGTTAGGGCACAAACCGGCCTTGACTCAGCCTTACCCTAGTCATCTTTTGCCCCAACACAACTGTTGTGTACGTGGTTTTCTGGAGCAGGCGCGGTTCATGCGAATTTTAATTTATTCCTATAATTACTACCCTGAGCCAATCGGCATTGCGCCACTGATGACCGAGCTAGCCGAGGGGCTAGTCGCCAGAGGGCACCAGGTGCGGGTAGTAACCGCCATGCCCAACTACCCAGAGCGCACCATTTATCCTGAGTATCGCGGGCAGCTCTACGCCACCGAGGAGCGCAATGGCGTTATCATTCAGCGCTGCTTTGTGCTGACCAATGCCGGACGGGGCCTGGCGGGACGGCTGCTGCTGGAGTCGAGCTTTATTACCCTCAGCCTCTGGCCAGCCCTGCGGGGTTGGCGACCCGATATCATTCTCAACGCCAGCCCCTCTCTGCCCGCTTGCCTGCCGGTGGCCGCCCTCAAGCTGCTGTTTCAGTGCCCCAGCGTGCTAAACCTGCAAGATATTTTGCCGGAAGCCGCCGTCCAGACTGGGCTGCTGACTAACCCCTGGGCAATTCGCCTGTTTGAGGTGCTAGAAAAATTTGCCTACCAGAATGCCACTCGCATCACCGTCATTGCCCAGGGCTTTCGCGACAACCTGCTGGCCAAGGGGGTGCCCGACGCCAAAATGGTGCCGGTTTCCAACTGGGTGGATGTTGATTTTATTGCCCCTCGGCCCCAGAGCAGCAGTGAGTTTCGTCGCCGCCACGGGCTGCAAGACAAGTTCGTGGTGCTCTACACGGGCAACATCGCTGAGACCCAGGGAGTCCGCACGGCGATTCGAGCGGCCCGGGCGCTCCGGGCTTACCCCGATATTCAAATGGTGATTGTGGGTGAAGGTAAGCAGCTAGAGGCGTTAGATCGCTTTCGCCAGCAGCTGGGGCTGACAAATGTGTCGCTGCTGCCCTTTGTGCCCCGCGCTGAGCTGCCCGATATGCTGGCCGCAGCCGATGTGGGGCTGATTTTGCAGAAGCACGGCGTGGTGGGGTTTAATATGCCCTCTAAAACCCAGGTGCTGCTAGCCAGCGGACGGCCGATTCTGGCATCTGTGCCCGCCCACGGCACGGCGGCCCAAGCGGTGCTGGCCAGCGGCGGCGGCCTGGTAGTGGAACCCGAAAACCCCACGGCCCTCGCTAGGGGGATTCTAGAGCTGTACCATCATCCCGCAACGGCGCAATTGCTGGCTCGTCGCGGGCGACAGTATGCTCTGGAGCACTACTCGGCTAAGCGGGCCATCGATCGCTACGAGGCGTTGTTCTATGCCCTAGTGGCACCCCAGCGGTGGCCGTTAGAAGGTGAGGTGGTGCTGGCGCTACAGTCGGTGCAAAAGTAGGTGGATGGGCTAGCCAGACCTAGCGGTTGTTCTACGCTTTGATGGCTACTCTTCGATCGCGAGGGAAACTCGGTTGCCCCCGACGGCGCGCATTTCGCCGAGAAACTGCATCACCTGTTCGTAGGGCAGATCTTGACTGGGCAGTAAGAAAACCGTGTTTTCGGGGTTGCGGGCCAGGTAGGCGGTCATCTGCCCCTTGAGGGTTTCTACATCGGTAGGCTGGCCGTTGAGCTGTACCTGATTTTCGCCTGTGAGTTCCACGATGAAGGGTTCGGCGGGCAGCGTTGCCGGGGCGTTGTCTGGCTGTTCGGCAGGCAGCTGTACGTCAATGAGCTTTTCGCTGCCCAGGGTCATGGAAATGATGATGAAGAAAGTCAGCACTGTCATCAGCACATCCATCATCGGAATTAGATTGATCTCTGGCGGTTTGGAATGGTTTTGCCGATTTCTAAAGTGCATAGATCAGCTATAACCGCTCAGCGGCGGCTCCACTACTGGTGAATTCGCCCGAACGAAAGGGATCAGCGGAGACCTGACCGGGTTCGTACCAATATTGGCGATAAATCAGGTCGAGTTCATTCCCCGCGTCGGAAAAGTAGTCGATTTGTTGGGATTGCAGGGCGACTAGCACCCGAAACACCAGGAGCGCGATGATCGCCACGATCATGCCAGCGGCGGTGGTGATCAGGGCTTCGCCGATACCAGCCGCTGCCGCACTGGCTTCTTCGGTTCCGCCACCGCCACCAATATTGAGGTTTGAGAAGGTGGCAATCAATCCGGTCACGGTGCCCAACAGGCCCAGCAGTGGGGCAATGGCGACGATGGTCTCAAGCATCTTGTCGCCCTTGCGCATTCTGACAAATTCGCGATCGCCCGCCGTTTCCATCGCCAGACGAAAGGTGTCGGGGGAGGGCTGCTTGAGCCGCAGGGGGGCCAGCAAAAACCGGCCGATGGGAAGGTCTTGGGACTGGGCTGCGATCGCGGCCGCCTGACTCAGATCGCGGCGCGAGGCATCGAGCACCTCAGACACAACTTGATCTTCGCGGCGCAGCAGCTTGGTCCAAAACAGGGTGCGCTCTAGGGCTGTTGCAATGGTGAGCACCGAGCACCCCATGATGGGCACCATTACCGGGCCACCCTTGACCAAAACGTCGAGAACAGTTGTCATAGCCCGGCCCTAACCTCGATTGGGTTTGTTCGTTGGTGTCTCTTTTACGATAAGCCTACCGAAAGCGGTTGTCCCAGAAATTAAAGAATGGGAATTGCCCACTTAAGGAAAGATTAAGTCGCCTAACCTACTTGACCTAATCACTGTCGCCAGGAACGTAGGGACGGGTGATGGAGCGTCCTGTAGGCCCGGTCACCGCAGGGGGTGTGGTGGTTGTGGCGGCAGCGGCTGGAGAATTGGCCGGGGGTGCTGCGGTACTGGGGGCGGATGAGCGGCCTGGGGATGCGATCGCCTGGAGCGATCCCCCGGCGGTCTTCATCTCCTGCCAGCTGAGATTGCCGTCGGGGTCGATGCTGACTAAGACCGCGGTGATGGTGCTGGTATCGGTCGTGACGCCCCCGACAACCTGGCACTCAAAGCGATCGCCGGGCTGATTCACCCGGTAGGTGGCGCTGCCGCAGTCAAGCTGGGCGCGCTTGCCGTAGGCCTGGGAGAGCCCCTGCTGAATGCTGTCTTCGACCTTGGGCAAATTGAGCAGCGCTTTAGAATTGGGCACGTCCCAGGTGACATTGCCCTGGGAGTCTTGCTGGGTGACGTTGATCGTGAAGGTACCTTCCGGGTCTACCTCGCCGACGCAGCGAAAGGAGGCCTCTGCCTGGCGCTTCACATCCCCTGGGCAGAGCACGGCCTTGAGCGAGAGGCGGCGGCCCTGCCGCTCAATATCGGTCTTAATCGCGCCTTCGACGGCTGTGGTGTCGAGGCGACTGCCGCAGGCTGTCAAACCCAGCGCCAGGGGCCAAATTAAATACGGAGACAATCCCAAAATGCGCCTTTGCATCGAGCCACAGAATCCTTTGAGCAGTTGCAGTTGCCAGGGGCAATACCCCGATTGTGCCAGGAAGCTGGTGCGATCGCATGCTGTCTCTACTACCTTCTTCTCGACCCCCTTCACAACCTCAGTGGGCCAAAGAATCGGGCTGGCATCTCCAGACTGGTCCCCCGCTCTACCATAATGAAGGTGGCCTTAACACTCGTTCACAAACCCTTTTCCTATGGCAAACGATCTACAGCAGTTTCTCACCCTTTTGGAACAGCGAGGTCAGCTGCGCCGTATTACGGCCCCCGTCAGCCCAGAGCTAGAAATTGCTGAGATCGCCAACCGTCTGCTGCTAGGGGGCGGCCCCGCCCTGCTGTTTGAGAATGTGCAGGGGGCAACGATGCCCCTGGCCATTAACGTGCTGGGCACCGTCGAGCGGGTGTGCTGGGCCATGGGTATGGAGCACCCCGTCGAACTCGAAACCCTGGGTGAAAAGCTGGCGCTGCTCTACCAACCCCGCCCGCCCAAGCAGTTTTCCCAGGCCATCGACTTGGGTAAAGCGCTGTTTGACGTGGTCAAAGCCAAGCCCATGCGCGACCTGCTGCCCCCCTGCCAGCAGGTGGTGCTTAAGGATGACGCGGTTGATCTCAACCAAATTCCCCTGCTGCGGGTCTATCCCGGCGACGCCGACAAGGTGATTACCCTGGGGCTGATGATCACCAAAGACCCGGAGACCAACATTCCCAACGTGGGGGTTTATCGCCTCCAGCTCCAGTCAAAAAATACCGCGACGGTGCAGTGGCTTTCGGTGCGGGGCTGTAGCCGCCACCTGCGCAAGGCCGCTGAGCTGGGCAAAAATCTGGAGGTGGCGATCGCGATCGGCGTCCACCCCCTAGTCATTCTCGCGGCGGCCACCCCGCTGCCCATTGACCTCTCGGAGTGGCTGTTTGCCGGGCTCTATGCTGGCAAAGGGCTCAGCCTGGCCAAGTGCAAAACCGTTGATCTAGAAGTCCCCGCCCAGTCTGAAATTGTGCTGGAGGGGACTATTACCCCCGGTGAAACCGCCGTCGATGGCCCCGCAGGCGACCACATTGGCTACTACGGCGGCGTCAACGAAGCCGCGCCGCTGCTGCGGTTCCACTGCCTCACCCACCGCAAAAATCCGATCTACATGACCACCTTTAGCGGCCGCCCGCCTAAGGAAGACGCCATGATGGCGATCGCCCTCAACCGCATCTACAACCCCATCCTGCGCCAGCAGGTGCCCGAAATTCAGGACTTTTTCTTACCGATGGAAGGGCTGAGCTACAAGGCCGCCGTGCTCTCCATCGAAAAGTCCTATCCCGGCCAAGCCAAGCGCGCCGCCCTGGCCTTTTGGTCGGCCCTACCCCAGTTCAGCTACACCAAATTTGTGATCGTCGTCGATAAATCGATCAACATCCGCGATCCGCGTCAGGTGATGTGGGCCGTGACGTCGAAGGTTGACCCCGTGCGCGACGTGTTTATTTTGCCCAACAATCCCTTTGATAAGCTTGACTTTGCCACCGAAAAGCCTGGCCTTGGCAGCCGCATGGGTATCGACGCTACCACTAAGGTCTACCCCGAAACCGACCGCCCCTGGAGCGAAGAACTCACCCCCGACCCTGACACCGCTGCACTGGTCGATAACCGCTGGGTGGAGTACGGCTTGAGCGATCTCAATCTGGGCAAGGTAGACCCAAACTTGTTTGGCTACGACTTGAAGTAAGCAGGCGAGGTAAAAAGATAGTGAAGGCGTTTGTTTTTGCGATCGCTGGGCTGGTTTGGGCGGTGAGTTTACTCAGCTGGGTGGAAGCGGCATCGGCCAGCATTCTCTGCCGAGATGTGGCGGGGCAAGAGATATGCCTTGAAAGTATTAAGCGCAGCGCTAAGTATGCCTGGGAATATCGGGTAGTGCTTAAGGTGGATGGCCAAACCCGACCTATCAAACGCTACGATTGCCGTCAGCAAACCGAACTCGATCCAGAGTCTGCTAGCCTCAATTCTGAAGCTGCTCTACAGCAATTTATTTGCGCCCTGGTTACTCGTTGAGATGCCTAATTGACTCGAAAAAGACAGTGGCTGACCAGCAAGAATTTCAGCGTAGGACTGACTGAGCTGTTCAGCAATCTTGGGCCAGCTGTATGTCGTTGTGGCCAGATGTTGGCCATTACGGCCTAGCTGAGTTCTTAACTCAGGCGAGTCAAGGAGACGAGATAACGCGTTTGTCCACCCACCTAGGTCGTCAACAATGACTAACCCGGCTTGGGCCGCTAAAATATCTGGCGCGATTTGAACCTCAGGGGTAATGATGACGGGAAGCCCATGGGCTAATGCTTCTGCTACAGCGACGCCAAAATTTTCTGAATAAGATGGCAGAGCAAAGAGATCAGAACCCTGTAGCAGCAAGTCTTTATCCGAACCAGCAACAAAGCCTGTAAACGTAACGCTGTGGGCAATGCCTAGGGTATTGGTCAATTCTTTGAGGCGATCGCAGTAGCTGGCATCCCCAGAACCGGCTAACAAGAGGTGATAGCCGTGAGATTTGGGGTCGAGTTGAGCAAAGGCACGGAGTAGAAAATCCGGGCGCTTTTTTTTGTGCAGGCGCGATAGAAATAAAACGATTTTGCAGTTGGTCGGCAAACTGTAGCGATCGCGCAGATTCGCTGCTGCATTAGCGATCGTAGCCGTTGAGTTAACCCCCAAAGGTAAAACTAGAGTCGGTGCGCTAATCCCAAACCGTCGGGCATCTTCAGCTTCTGCAGAGGTAGTGCAGTGAATCGCAGCGGCTCGATTGAGTGTGGAACGCTCTATTAAACGACTGTAAACTTGCTTTTTGAGCCTGCTTTGCTGGAGCGCCCAGGGGGTTAATTGGCCAATCGTACGCGAGATATAGGGAATTTTGTAATACTGAGCTAACCTAGCCCCAACAGTGGTTGGATAGCAGAATAAGTAATGGTTGTGAACAATGTCGTATTCGCCTAAATGGCTAACCATCCACTGAGTCAGACCAATAGAGGGAATAAATGCCTTGAGCCGAGCCAGACGCGGAAAAAACCAAACTGGTACGCCTTCGTAGTCAATGCGTTGACCAACTGGCACGTCTAATAACTCGGCTTCGTCATCATTAGTGGTCGCTATTTCGGCATCAATGTCTAAATTTCGCAGCCCACGAACAATATTTAGAGCAGCTTGAGTTGGCCCACCTAGTTTGTAGCTTAAAGACGGTAACACATGAAGAACTTTCATCTCATTGAGCAGCAAAGTGAAACTCTTTGAGTAGATCTAAAAGTTTTTCTTGGAATCTCTCAAATCCATAGATTTCGTCAACTTTTCTCCGCAAAACTTCGGGCTGATAAATAAGTGGATGCAGCGATTCACCTCGAAGAATTTCTATAAGCCTAGAAGCAATTTGAGCAACATCGTCAGGATCAACCAAAATACCAAGTTCGCCATTGCATAGGGCATCGATTGCTCCATCTTGATTGCCCCCTACAGTGGGTTTGCCGCAGGCCAAGGCTTCAAGATAGACAATGCCAAAACCTTCGCTCTTGCTAGGCATAGCAAAGACATCACAGAGATTATAGTGGTCACAAAGCTCATCGTCAGCGACAAAACCTGCTAAGGTGACGCAGTCTTGAATATCTAACTTAGCAATCATTCGTTCGATGCGTGGGCGATCGCTCCCTTTCCCCACCAAAATATAGTGAATATCAGGAATTTTTTGCCGTATCAGAAGAATAGCCTTGATAACTTGATCGTAACCATTGTACTGTTCATCATCAGCCAAACGAGAAACCGTCAGGATTATGGGTTGATCGGCCTTGATGTTATATCTGGCAAGCAAATAGTCAGGCTTTGGCTTAATATGAAAACGACTAAAATTAAATGTGACTGGCAAAAGTGAAATCTTGTCAAGCGATAAGCCCTGTTCTTGTATGAGGCGATCGCGAGTGTACCCGCTAATCGAAATCACTTTCTTGGTCGCACGCAAAGCTTGACACCGGAAGGAATCTTGAATACTCCATGCATCCACACCATATACTAAAATCCAATACGGAATTCCCAGTAGACGGTGCAGCAGGTAGGCAACGGGAGCAAAATTGAGGTGTCCGCATACAATCAGACAAGGTCGCTGTTGCCAAGCAGCAACCAAAGTCTTTAGGGTAAAAGCTAGCGTTTGCAATGCCTTGGGCCATTGACCAGTAAACTCAAATGAGAAATAGTCCGCACTAAACAGATCCTCTGGTCTTTTAGAGTCGAGCTTATTCAAAATTGTCACATCATCTAGAGTAATATCATTGTGCTCATGGAAATATTCCAATGCAGCTAAAATGTCGCACAAATAAACCTGGATTCCACCTTTAAACTCAAAAAGATTAGGCACCCAAACGTGAATTGAATTGTTAGAACTTGAGCTTTTAGTCATATGCTAGCTGTCTATTTCTGCTACCCAAGCAGTAGCTGTTGGATTTTATGGGTCAGTTTTTGACGATAGGCAGCCCAGCTAAAAGCCTCGGCTTTTAGTCGAGCAGCAAGCCCCATGGTGGCTAGTTCCGTAGGATGCTGATAGCACCACTCCAACTTCTCCTGAATTGCATTAGAGTCACGAATAGGCACGATGAATCCGTCTACTCCATCGGTGATGAGATCAAGCCCAGCAGCATTAGGGGTAGTTATTACAGGAATTCCACAGGCCATGGCTTCGAGTTGAACAAGCCCAAAACCCTCCACTAGAGATGGAAATACAAACACATTAGCACTACAGTAATGTTGATTTAGACTAGTGTGGGGAACGCTAGTTTGGTAGTGAATATAATCTCGGTGAGATTCCAGCCAGCCTAATGGAAATTCATCAACGCCTACCAGTTTTAGTTCGGCATCGTTAAGCCTAAGCTGCTTCCATGCATCTAGTAAATAGTGAACCCCTTTTCGGGGGCCAACTCGACCCACAAACAGGGCTCGAAATTTTTTGTCGTATTTAGACTGGGGCTTAAAGTAATCAATTGGTGCACCGTAGGGAACGACTGAGATACGCTCTGAGGCTATTCCTGCATCTAGCAGTGACTGACGTGATACGGTTGATGCTACAAAAATATGATCAGCCAAAGTAACCTCTTGGTCTTTTCGCTCTAGCTTCCACATGGGCTCATGGATAGCCTGTAGAGAAGGTGAAAACTCAGGAAAGCGATCGGCTTCTTCTTGCTGAATCTGACGGCTAGTTCGGTGAAAAGTGATCGGCAATTCGTAAAAACAATGTATACCTCTTTGCTTGGCTGCTTGAAACGTAGTCGCTGCGCCATCTTCGTAGGCGTAGATTCCATCCAGTTGATCGAGATGGTGCTGCGCAACGTGGCGATCGAGGGAAGTGTATACCCAGTCTATGGGACCCTGTTGTCCTAATCCTACCCTAGAGCTTAATCCCCCCTTAACTAAGCAGACCCTAAGGGCTTCTCGCCATGGATGAGTTCTTATGACAGCGCTCCTGGGTGGCATCCACGCCCGCCGTTCTAGCTCTTGACTGAGGGGCAACCCAATGGCACGAGGTAACCGTTGAATAGTTTGAGCTAGACTGCCCTTGGGATTATAGGCAGTAGTTGTAATAATTTCATTGAGTAGATTTGCCTCGGCTAGGGCGATCGCCGCATTGCGAGAATTAGGGTTGCTGGTGGGATGCACCAGAGAGATGCGTCGGTTGACCATATAAAAAATTAGGTGGTTGGGCTCGCTGCCATTGGTCTACCCGATCTAAATAAGGAAGCAAAAATATAAATCCGTAAAAAAACCAGTGGTAGACGTTAGCAGTGTGGTTATAAACCATTTGAGCAATAAAGGTTACGCCCTGATAGACAAAAGCACTTAGGGCCAGCTGACGTAAAAATGGATGAGTGAGCTGAAGAAAAACTCTGAATAGAGTAAACAATAACACCAACCGTAAGCCATACCAAAGGAAAAAGCCTATGGGCCCAATCTCTAAGCCAATGCGGCCCATCTCGTTCTCAAAATAGACTGGAATAATCTCTCCGGGAGACAGCCGAAACACCCGGCGAATAATACCGTTAGCCTGAAACGTAGCTCCCAAACCATAGCCGTCTAAACCCTTAAGATAAAAATTGTTGAAAGGTTGAGTAAATGGGTTTAAAATTCGATTAGCAAGACTGTCATTGGCATTTTCGACTCGAATCCAAAATGATTCAAAGGCCAGTCGCCCCCCCTGGTAAACTGCCAAAAAACTGACTATGCCTGGTAAAATCAGCTTACGCGCAATGCTAAAAAAGCTAGAGAAACTGGTTAAAGCGAGCAACAACCCATAGCCGGACACCAACAGCACAGAACCCAAGACAAGGCCGCGAGAACCAGTCATAAATGAAGTTACGGCAATTAGTCCTCCCTCGGCCAGGGTTAAGACTTGCCATAGGCGAGGCTGAGGGCGAGAGATTACGGGTAATAGCAGGCATAAGCATGCTAGTAAATAAGTTGCATAACCTGTCAAATAAGAAAAAGTGCCCGTTACCCTTACCGTATCTAATCCAGAACTCACCACCGCTGGGCCATCCTCGCCCCAAGCGTAAACATTGAGGGGGCTATCGGGGGGGCTAAAGAATTGAGCAATGGCTAAAATAGCCACCGGGATCAGTAACAGTAGATAGTTTCGAATAAATCTATACAGTTCTTCCTCAGTGTTAAACATCTGAGGTACCAGCCAAATGAGAGGCACGTAGAGAAAATAGCTCTTGAAGCCAAATAAACCAATTAGTGGTGATCCCAAGCTTGGGTTAAAAGCTTGCACTCCTCCCCAAACGGCTATACAACCGATTAGTATCAAAAGAAAAGGTTTCTGGAAAAACAGCCGGGTCTGAACTGGAGACAGCAAGAAATAGCGCAAATAAGCGCCAATCAAAACAAAATCCTTTAGGAAATAGATGAACTGGCTCGCTTGGGGAAGTACCCATTTTCGCAATGCTCCTTCTAGCACTACTAAGACCAAAACCGCTTTTACAGACCGCTGCCAGTTTTGGGCCGATAGCAGCACTACGAGGCCAGTGGCCAGTAAACCTATAAAAAGATTAGTCATCGGCAGGCAGCCTCTAAAACTTGAAGATACGCCTTAGCCACGGTTGTCTGTTGGTGCTTGGCTAAGTGACTAGGCGCATTAGCTCGGTAGCGACTGAGTAACTCCGGCTGAGTAAGTAGGTGGTAAAGCACCTGCCTCAAAGAGGCCTCATCACCATTGGGAAATGTAGTACCACAATCACCAATGGCATCTTTTAGCCCGCCTCCCGATGACCCAACGATGACGCAACCACAGGCAATGCCTTCTAAGGCTACAACCCCAAACGGCTCATGCCAGCGGGAGGGAACAACCATAATTTGGTGTTCGTTGAGCAGGTGAACTAACTCATCGCCAACTCTTGCGCCGACAAAATGAACCTGCTTATTGATCTGGAGATACTCAGCTTGCTGACGTAAGGCTGCCTCATCTTCACCCGTGCCAATTACAGTTAGCTGAGGATATAGGTTGTTGCTCTTAAGGTTTGCTATGGCGCTTAGCAGCAAATCTAAGCCTTTATCAGATACTAAACGTCCTAGAAACACTAATTCTTTAATACGTAAAATTTCTGGAAGATGACGAAACAAGTCTTCACGATAGGGGTTAGGAATTAGGGTAGATGGATGATTGAGATGAGCAGCAATAGGCTGACTGATGGAAATTGAGGTGGCGAGCCTAACCATGCGAAGTTTTAGCCGGGTCAACCAAGTACGCTGTTGGCCAGGATGCTGAATCCAGGTTTGGTGACGAATGACCCAGGGGGTGCGGGTGAGCCACAGTGCCCATGCTTGTTTGAGAATAATGCCATTTTGCAGGCACACATCACACCAGTGAATTAGCGCCAAGAATTGCAGCCCATTAGGTTGTCGGATCACTTCGAAGGGAAATGAGTTGCCGTGGACATCATTTGCAGTGCCGGGAGTTTGGGTAATTATCTTGACTTGATACCCGAATTGCATAAACTCACGAGCGAGGATTTCGGCATTGGTCTCGCTTCCCCCTAGGCTAGGGTAGAAAAAACGGGAGGCAATCAAAATGTTCATGATTCGTCGGACTCTGACTGTCTGCGAATGAGCAGACACAAAATATCTCCGGGCAAATCATCTTTGAGGAAGAGAGATGAGATCACAGACAATAGCTTTAAGGCAGGGCGGGAGGTAACAGATGTCGTTTCGGGAAAAGTCCAGGTTTCGAAAATTTCTAACCCATGCATGGCAAGTAACCGTTGCAAGGGAGTAAGAAACACGGGATAAATGTGGGTAGGTTCTCCTTTGGCATCAAATTGGCGAAGATTACCGGTCAGCAACAGCCGCAAACGACATAACACGGAATGCAGATTGGGTGTTGTAAGCAGGAAGTAGCCCTCAGGGGCTAATAGTTTTGAGACGTCATAAAAGAGCCTACCAGGATTTTCAAGATGCTCAATCACTTCAATAGAAGTGATAAGGTGGAAGACTTTGCCATCCAAGATGGAGTCTTCATAATCAAGATTGGCAGTAATAAATTGACCTTTGGTTGCCTGAAAACGATGGGGATCCTTATCGATCGCGTAAAGGTTCTCAAATCCAGCCATGCCCAGTCTTTCTAACCACGCTCCGGCGCCGGCACCAATATCCAGAATGATGGCGTGCTTATCAAACTGTGAGGATATTTTTTCGGCTAAAGACGCATGAAGTCCTTTAACCATCGTATATTCAGTTAGGACAGCAGGCATAAAATTATCCGTGTTGCTAAATTATTATGGCTTTTGGCTAATGGCCAAAATGTTATCGCTAAAGCATAGCCCGCCCAGGGAAACCAACGGCAAGCTCTGCCAGTGATGGCGGGGGAATTTAGGGATTTTTCCGACACAAGTGAATACAAACTGGGGTGAGCAGAAACCAGCTTCATTCAATATACGGGAAAGGTCTTTTCGTATCAATGCTGTGATGTGTGCTGGATAGGACAAGTTACCAAAGTCAACAAAATGTCCCTGATAGATTAGTGCCAAGACTGCCCGCCAGCTCTCATTGTTAGGTGTACTGAATATCAGGAGACCATCAGGCTTAAGCAATCGAAACCATTCCCGCACAATAGCTCTGGGGTTTTCGAGATGCTCGATAACTTCTGCTGAAACAATTACATCGAAGGTTTCGGCTTCCAGGTTCAACGGGTTATTAAGATCAGCTTGAATCCATTGAACGGCAGAATCAATAGATTCAGGGCGAGGCTGTATATCTGTGGCAGTAATGGATTGGAATTGCTTCAAGTTAAGCAACTGCTGAATTAGTAATCCCTGTCCGGCTCCCCAGTCCAGTACAGTTCCAGTCGCTGAACGGTTCAGTAGTGCTCTTTTAAAGCAGGTATAGATGGCTTCGCTACTGATACCAGCGCTTGCTTCGGCAGCCTGTTGCCGATGTTGATACAGCGCCGCAGGAATTAAAGCTGGCTCATTCATGGTTGCGCGAGTTCCAAGTCTGACAAGAGCATATAGTAGGTTTTTGCTTGTGCCGATAAGCTGTGCGTCTGATACCAGTTGTAAGCATTGTCTGCGATCGCCTGCATCAATGCCATATCTTTTTTCTCAGTATTATATTGGTCTGGTAAGGCGTAATGCTGGCCAGGTTGCAACCCCTCTTCGGGATCATCGGCCACCATGGCGCTAATGGGAACGACTCCATGGGCACAGTACGCTGCGAAAATCGTAGATTTGCCAAGGAATGCAGGATTGTAGCTAAAAAACCCTGCAATCGACTCAGAGAGAATGGCAGATATTTCTTCACTAGTAAGGCAACCTGTAGCGGCAATCGGCACTTTAGCTATACTGGTAGGAATCGAGTCGAGGGGTGGGCCAATGTCGAGAATCTGTTGAATATCGAGGTATCGACAAATTTGATGCAATTGTTCTGAGAAATTTTTGTAGACCTTAGTACGTTTGCTATGTCCTCCAAAGATGACAAGGCGATGGGCACGTTCAGACAAGGTTGAAGGGTTTCGTAGTTCGCCTACTGTTGAGAATACAGGAAGTGTCGGAATAGTCGTAAACCTCTCTGAGGTATAGCTCTGAAGTAGCTCTGCGTAGGAACGCTTGCTGGTAAGGATGCGATCGCTTGCTCTCACCAAATGTTTTACTAAATCTTTTTGAAGTGCAGATAGCCAAAAAGCGCTCGTCCAAATTGGGCCAGAAGCAGAAATTTCATGAAATATCGTAACTAAGTTCGCTTTTTGATCTTGATGTTTCCAAGCTCTTAATCCATCGATTAACCATGATGGACACCCACGCTTAGCATAACCATAACCTACATAGTGTAGAAGGATTGGTTTTACAGAATTTATCTGAGCTAGTTGAAGGCAAACAGATGCCGCCGATCGATCGACAATCTTTGTAATCTGAAATCCCTCTAATGCTTCATTACCTACCCAATCTGGGTCTCCAATCAAAAAATGAGTATCAAGTCCATAGTCTAGATGAAGTTGCCGCGCTAGGTTGAAAGCGTAGTCACCTACTCCATCAACAGTAGGTGGAAGGCGTGGAACTATGGATATTATTGATTGTGAGGTACCCACTTTGCTATTTATTTAACGTAGTTATATAGATGAAGTTCATGATATGCAATTTTTTCTGCCGCTTTAATTTCTTCAGCATCTCGATTCTTATATTTCCCAATGGACTTCACTGAAGCCTGCCTAAACCTTTTCTGAAGCCGCTGGTCAAAGTTAGCACCAATATAGCGAACAATTTTTTCTCCGAAAACTATAGGCTCATGCACTAGGTCTTCGTACTTGATTTTTAGGATTCGTCCACTCAACAGAACGCTATCTTGTGAGAAAAAGCTCTCACAGTGATGCACCATCTCTTTCCACATCCAAATGGAGCGAATATAGGGAGAAGCCTCTATAAAATCACTGGCTTTGTTAACTGAAACCCACCAAGGTATCCAGAAGTCTTGATACTGATAGCCTAGTGATGATTCTGATGTATAGAGTGTCCTAAGACTTTTATTAGTTAATACGTCATATTTCTTGACTAACGAGTTTGCACAATCACGGCCATCTCGGTATAAATATATAATCTTGCAGTTGGGTAATGCTCTATAGAGAAAATCGGGTGCAAAGCTAAAAAATGGCTCTTTATAAATTAATCTTTGTAGCTGTCTTCGCCGTTGAAATAATTCTTTGGCCTCCTTAAACCCAATAGAGCCGCTTATCAGATTATGAATTGCCCTAATTCTAGAGTTGGGAATAGAACTAAGATAGACACTCAAAGTAGACGCTAATGCATACTCTAAACAGCAGTTTATTTGATCGGGCAACTGCTGGGCCGCAAGATGAGCTATAGGTACAGGAAAAGAGATGCCTGATAAACATTCAGTATAGGGAAGTGAATTTAAGCAATGCATTAAATAGGTTGTTCCTGATCTTGGACAACCTATCACAAAGAACGTATTCATCAAATCATTACTTCTTACTGAGCTTTTATACACCCTCAAAGGATTTATTGAGGAACATCAGAAACAGAAAAAGCGAACGAGGCACGAGACCACAACACCTGCAACTTTAAGTCGATAAGGTTTTAAGCCAACAAAAACTTTGGGAGGTTAAAATCCGTTATCAAAAATTGAAAGAAAGGAAAGAAGTTTTATCTGATCAGAATGACCAATTTTCTAGCAATCATTTTACTCTATCCTAAGGTGATTCTATGAGAACCAGTGCAAAAACCAAGGCAATTGAGAACTAAGCAATGCTTTTTCTAGGCTACAAACCTAGTACACTACTCAAAAGGGTGAAACTTGAACTTACTTAGAGCTTAGCCTAAAATCTTCTACAGAAGCTTATTATACATATCTATCCGTTGCTGATAGCATAAAGTATAGTCAGTCTTTTTCAGCTTTTCTCTACCTCTTTGGCCATAAATTTTTGCCTCTTGTGGATGCTTTAATACCCAAACTAAAGCATTATAAATCGCTTCGGAATTGCAGCAAGGTATTTTTATTCCATCTACATGATGCTCAATGAACTCATCCGCAATTCCAACTGATGTCGTAATAATTGGAATTCCCGATGCCATTGCCTCTGTCACTACCTTTCCAAATCCTTCATAGCGAGATGGAAAGACAAACACATTATGATCTAGGTAAATTTGAGGAAGATTCTCGTGATCAATGCTAGAAATGATTTTGACAAACTTACTTAATGAATCAGAAAAATATTTGCACACGGCTTCTTCCTCAATTCTGATTCCCACGAAGGTTACTGAAAAGCTACAATTGGTTTCAACTAACTTCTCTAAGGCGTCAATTAAATAATGAATGCCTTTTCTTTCATTCCACACTCCCACATAAAGAATTTTGAGCGTATTTAAGCAAGAAGGTTTTGGTAAATGGCTAAAATATTGGGGTAATACGTGGTGAAAAATAGAAATTTTACTTTCAGGGAATTTAAACTTATTTCTGATGTATTCTTTTTCTTTATTTGTTAGCGCAACTATGTGATCAGCAGTTCTTAGGCTTAGCGCAACTAAACTCAGATTTATATGGCCCCAAACAATACGTGTTTTAAGGGGAATACTATCTCTGTATCGAAGCCTAGAATCAAATTCCATATGTTCTAGACCAGAACTTCGGATTACAATTTTTAAGTTTTTTCTGTTTCTAAGCAATCCCAATAGCCAGGTGTCTCCAGTGCAAGCGTCTACTATGTCAAAACTTCTATCTTTGACATATCGGTACAAAAAATAGGGGAATAAAAAATGATATGTGCGTTTGCTGCGAAATTTTGGCAGATCGTCATATGTAAAATATTCAACATTTATGCCTCGCTTTTGCAACTCGCTTCCTATCCTTATCATGCTGCCTGATGCACCTGAGCTGGCATCCATATTGCCGTGATAAGTCATGAGGATGTTCATAAAACTTATAATGTAGTTATTGAACTTTAGCTATTACAGTAATACTATCCACTGTATCTACTACTCTCCATGGAGCGTAAAGACCCGAAAAAATTTCATGGCATAGCCTAACAGGGCCGACTTTGGAATTGAGATCAGGTCGCGCATCGCATATCTGACTATCGTGGAATGCCATTACCCCGTTATCTGAAAGGAGAGGTGCCCAAGCTTTAAAGTCTTGTAGCACAGAAGTGTAGTCATGTTGTGCATCTATAAAAATCAGATCAGCACTGGTATTTAGTGAGCAAGTTTTAGCTGCTTCAATAGAAGTTTTTTTGACGAATTTAGTTTTTCCTTTGTGACAATCTAGATTCTTTCTTGCGATATACTCAGTTGTCGAAAAATTTAGTACTCTCTCTATTTTTAAGGACTTAAAGTATGGATCAACTAAGTATAGAATTCCATGAATATCCATGTTTTCGCAAATTATTTTGCTTGCTGCACCTTCAAAAACTCCAACCTCAACAACACATTTTTTCCCCTTTGCTAAAAGACCTAAGAAAGAAAGCTCGTCCTTTGTATCGGAAGTTTTTGCGCTGCGAAACCCCAAGGTAAAAGACAAGAAATCTAATGTCTTACTGGCCATACTCATCTTTCCTATTTCAATTCAAGAATTTTGATTCTTTATGAATGGCTAAAATATCAGTCTGATTATAGTTTGTAGAGCTGTTATCAATTTCTACAACTTTGACGTCTTTGGAATTTATTCTCAGGTTTTTTGGAGAATTGTGAGAATGAGGAAAATCAGCAGGCTTACAGTAAAAAACCTTTAGATTTAGCGACTTTAGGTATTCGATAAACTGTTGGGCGGATATATTTGACCTGTTGAGATTTTCAGGAGATATCTCTATGTACAGCGCTTCTATCTTGCCAGTTCTAATGCTCTCTGAAGCGCCTTGAATTGCAAAGGGTTCCCATCCTTCAATATCGATTTTCATGAAGTTTACTTTATGTATATTGTGCGATTCGATGTAATCATCAAGGACTAAATTTTCTATCACGTAATCGCCTTTACTATCAATATATGACATTCCTAATTGTTGAGTTACGATCTTGATTCTTGAAGTGCCAGCTTCATTGCTCACACAGGAATTGCTTATATAAAATCTTTGCCCTTTGTGTAACCCAATGGACTTTAATAGAATTTTGTAAACTTCTGGATTTGCCTCAAACAGATGATAGCCAATATCAAAGTCTTTCAATAAAGCAGCGACTCCAAATGAGCAAAATCCGAAATTAGCACCTACATCAAAGAATATACCGCCTCGCTCCATAAAAGAGACTGCGAGATCGAAAAAAGATGGTTCAAACTGCCTTTTAATTAAGCAATTTCTTGGATTCGGATCTAAGATATCAGCCCAGGCCTTGGCTGAACTGTTAAATTCAACGACTTGCAATCTGGAGCTGGGAAAAAACCACAGAAGTAAAATCACAAGTTTGTGTCTTCGCAAAAAAGGAGGCAGTAAGGTTAGGAGTTTGCTAAGATTCATTGATTGCAAAAAAACTTTTTATTCTTAGGCATTAAAGTGCATGGCTATGGTCATGCTTTTTCGGAAAATTCTTAACGATGAAAAAAAACTGAGAACTTGTACGAGACATAGGGAAACCCAAGTGAATACGGATGCGCAGCTAGTTCTTTTAACACCGTTAATTTTCCTATAGGTTTAAGCCTGATACCATACTCACTTTTGAAGAGATGTTTCCACTCTCTAGAAGCTTCCTCTTGCTTAATTTCGGGTATGGTTGAGCTTTTATTTAGCTTATGGCAGCGGAAGTAGCCTAGATAATCATCAATTTTCAAAAACTTCCCATATGAATACAAACGTCCAAAAAATTCTAAATCCATTGCAAATTGGAGTTCTTCTTTTAGAAGCCCAGCCTGCACCATTGCAGATCTTTTCCAAAGAGTAGTTTCTGAGCAAATAACGTATTGGGTAACTTCGGGGTCAAAAGGTGGGAGAAGAGAAAATCCAGTGACTTGGCTTCTCTCATTGATCAAAATTCTGTTGCCATGGGCCAACGAGTATGCCGAGCTTTTATGGAGTAACCGGGTGACTTTCTTTAGAGTATCTGCTGTATACAAGTCATCGCTGTTGATCCAGCCAAGAATAGATCCGGTGCTTACTTTCAAGCCTTTGTTAACTGCGTGGGCCTGCCCTTTATCTAATTCGCTAACCCAGTAAGCAAGGTAAGGCTCATATTGTTTGATTATTTCCACTGAATCGTCGGTGCTTCCTCCATCAATGATTATGTATTCTAGATTTGGATATCCCTGAAGTAATACTGAGCGAATTGTTTCTTCTAGGAATTGTCCTTGGTTGTAACTTGGGGTTATAACACTAACGCGCGGCCACTCTGAACCATCGGACATGTACTTTGAAGACGGTTGACTGGCTTTTGTCCAAGGCCACCCTACTTTACCTGCTGGAGGTTGAGGTAAATCTGTAAGCATCAGAGGGCCGTATTTTTCTTTCATTAACAATGCAGTAGGATGTAGAAAATATAGCGATTAATCTGAATTCTTTATGGTTTAACCCTTGCTAAGGAATGTGTAAGCAATCAAAGGAAACGCTTATGAAATATACTAAAAAATTAAAACCTAATTATGATCGGATGAACAATCTAGAGAAATGTTTATCCAATATTTTGGGAGGCTTAGGATTTACCTATGAATAAATAAGTGGTTGGGAGAAATACTTATGCAATATTCTATAAAAAATAAACTTTGCTCATTCATGAGCAAGCAATTGGCTAGATCAGTTTGTGTAAAAATATTTGCTAGTCAGCATAAGTAGTAAGGCTCAATCATTTATAAGATGGCTCGGCTTCTTCACAATCGCTGAAAGCTTTGACTGGCAGGGGTTGCTGACGCTCAACCTGGTTGATATTTAATTCGTCCCACCTAATTATCTTTTATCTAGTACTTGTTGGTAAAGATATTGGTAGCGCTTAGCTTGCAGGTCAAGGGAGTATTCATCTAAGGCAATGCGGCGACAGTGTTCACCCATAACTTGGCGCTCTACGTTGTTATGCAGCAGATCTATTGTGCCCTGGCAAAAATCGTCCATGTTGTCAGGCTGAGCCAAATAACCTGTAAGCCCAGGGCGCACTAAGTCTGAGACTCCACCAATGTCAAAAGAAACCATAGGAGTACCACATGCCATACTTTCTTGTAGCACTAAGGGTAAGTTATCGGCACGGGTCGGAAAGAGGAAGAGATCTGCCGCAGAGTAGACTACAGCCTTAAGGCGATCGCTGCTCACATGCCCCAGGTTGATAACAGTCATATCGACCATTGACGTTAGCTGATGAGTTGCATTGCCCAGGGTTAGCAGTACACAGTCTTGCTTGAGTGTGGTTGGCAACTGATTGAGCGTCTTGACGAGTAAATCTCCCCCTTTGCGAGTGTCTTTGAGATTGATAGCGCTAAATAGTAAGATCTTTTTGTGTTGGGAAATGCCTAGGGTGTCACGACAGAGCTGGGAGTCGAGGGGTTTGTAGGCATCGGTATCTATGCCATAAGGTATGTGATGAACTGAAAATCTTCCTAAGAGGCTTGCTTTGGCTTGCTTTGTCAACCACTGGCTAGGAGTAACTATTGTCAAGTTTGAATGATTGTATACCCAATCTTTCAGCTTCCACTCCCAACTGGTACTATCGTGGCGAATACAAGGATAACTTTTGGGATAAGGACAGTGACCACAGCCAGTTTGCCATCGTTTGCAATCATAGCTGTAAGCACAATGACCAGTAAAACTCCACATATCATGGAGAGTAAATATGGCAGGCTTTTGAGTGGTAAGACGTGGAATAGCAAGATAGTTAAAATAGCTGTTGTGCAGATTGTGAAAGTTTAGAATGTCTGCCGCTTGAAAAAATGGGTGATTGGGAATATTGAAACTACTAGTATGATTGAGATAATTGAAACCTGCTCTGTGAGTTAACCGTTGAAGTTGGTTTTCGAGCCATCTATTGCGTTTTACCTGTTCAACCAGCGGATCATCTGTTTGCTTTTGCCCTACCAAAAGTCTGGAATTTATACCATGCTGTAGCAAACCCTGGTGAAGTCTGTATCCAGCAATGGCCGCGCCACCTTTAATATCTGACTGATTAATATGAAGAACTTTCATTGGGCAGGCTTAATAGCCTCAATAAATAGAGAGTCAGGTTTATAAGTACTGCCGTCGAGTTCAGTGTCAAGATTGTAGCTAGGCCAATATGGTATGTAGCTTGTTAAAGCCGTACGTTGGACAATGTCAGTAAATCCGCACTTCCTTAATAGCCGTGACACGGAATAGCAGTCATACATCCACTGATGAATCTCCCCCCCTTGCCGAAAGCGCCCGATTTGGAGGGCTTGATAATCTTTAGATCCTAAAACTAATTGGAGAAATGCATTATGACGATGACTAGAATACCGCAGAAAACGGTAGATAGGCTTCACAGCGGTTTCTACTATCTCAGATAAGAAAGAAAAGCCGATCTCTAACTCGTTTGTATGGTTTGGTATCTGATCTACAACAGGCACTAAGTTTTTTGCTTCTGCACCTAATCGCTTAATTACAAAGTCTAAGTTAGACAAGTCTTTTCTACTTAAATATTCTGTCATTCCTCCTCCCGATTTATTTCGCACCATTTGATCCAATAATTCTAGTAATATCCAATCATAGTTATCAGCTAAGTCTGAATCTTTAGTGCTGGAATTTTCTAACACGTGTAAATAATGTCGAGCGATAGTCTCTAAATCAGGTACAACAACTCGCAAAACACCCTTGGGACGTAAGACTCGAAAACACTCTTGTATAAATGCAGGAGCCTGATCTTTAGGAAAATGCTCAAGTAGATGGGAGTGATAAACTAGATCGAAAGCATTATCAGCCGCAGGGATACCCGTTGATAAGTCGTAGGCAATGACTTCCTTGCTGTGGGAGGCAAAATCTATATTAACCCAGTTGGGGTGGTATCTTTGACCACACCCTAAATTGAGAGCTTTCATCGTTAAGTTAAGCTTGCCACTTGATGGCAACTCTACCCGTTGAATCGATGCGGTTTAGCAAAATAGGTAGATTGTGATCACGTATGTACTCATCTGTAGCCTCTTTACAGCCTTTCCAATAACCATAATCATCAATGATAATGACGCCACCCGGTACTAATCGCGGAAAGAGATGCTCCAATTCATGCTTAGTTGACTCGTACCAATCAGTGTCTAATCGGAGTAAGGCGATGGTTTGGGGGGCTTGCTCAGGAATCGTATCTTCAACTTTTCCTTTGATAAAATGAATACGTTTTGATGGATAGTCTGTTAAATCTAGGTTTTCTTGCACTTCTTGCAGTGAAGAATAGCAGAGATAGGCCTGCTTCTCTGCTGGATTATTACTATTTAGCAAAGAGTAAGCATCTACATTTCGATAAGTCCTATCTTTTTGGGTTGGAGGTGGCATACCCTCATAGGTGTCAAAAAGATATAGATCGCGATTTATATCTGATAATTCTTTAAGCATATAAGCAACAGCCATCATGCTGCCACCTTTCCACACGCCACACTCAACAACGGAGCCTTCTATACAGTTGGAAACTAAATATTTTACCGAGTTCATTAAACAATTTAATCTTTCAGGGCTAGTCATTGTTTTTTCTTGAACTAGCCTAATAATTTCAATATTTCTGGCATCAAAATCATTTGGGAATGCCACTTTTTTATGATTTTTTTGGCTTCTTACGATTCGATAGCCAAATTGGTCAGCTATGTTTTGAATTGTAGATTTAATGTACTTCATTGTTTTATGAATTCAAAACACACTTTCAGTAAGGTTTTTTTGCTAAACCCTAAAAATCAGTCATTGAAAACATTCTTGTGATCTCTTAATTTGATGGTTCGGGCTGGAACTCCGCCAACAATACTGTAAGCTTCTACATTGCTAGTAACGACTGCACCAGCACCAACGATTCCGCCCTCGTGTATGGTCACACCGTCTAGAATCTTTGCTCCTGTTCCAATCCAAACGTTGTCTTCTATGCTAATACCAAGGCTGGTATTACCCTGAGTTCGAATTGGATGTTGCAAGGAATCAAAATTGTGATTGGAGGGAATGATAACTACATGAGCTGCTATCAGTACGTCATTTCCGATATTTACTCCACCATGTCCATAAATAATTGAAAAGGGGTTAATACTACAATTGTTGCCTATTTCTATTGAGCCACCGTACGTCCATAAAATGCTGTAGTCAAGAATTTCCGTGTTTTCACCAATTTTTATACGCCCACCAAAGCGGCATTCAACTTTTGCATTGCTGCTAATTCGAGCAGTCTGAGAGATTTCTAAAGAAGATCGAGGATAAAAATACTTTCTTTTAATAAATTGAGTAAGTGAACGTATTGCTTGGATGCTTACCATAAAAGGCAATTAGGGTGGTGATTTCTTGCTTAAAGACACAATCGATAAGTTTTTGAAAAATTTTGCCTTGATTTTGCGTAAAATCAAATATATCTCTATGACAGTTTTTCTTTTAAAAAGCTTTTCGAAGTCTTGACGGTCTGCCTCCGAATTTTTGATCATTAAGGGAGGATGATTAATGTGCCCAATGTCCTCAATTGAGATATTAGATAGGTGGCTTTTCCCACCAGTATTAGTGGAGTTAGGGCCAAAGCCTATATTAGAAACTAAATTGGTTCGGGGTAAGATTGTTAATCCGTTGTAAGCCCAACAGGTAAATAACCAGACATAAGCCCAAGTGTCTGGTTTTCCTTCCAAAAAAACGGTATTAAAGATGCTAGTCCAATATTTCTCTTCATGGGTATTAGGGCAAAAGGTTTGAATTAAGTTCTTGTCACGAAACTCAATCCACTTTTGAGGATTAAACTCCCAGTGTTGCCATGCACGTCGCCATGAAGCCCAGCCCCAGCAAAAACTATATTTAGAAAAATAGTAACTGTAAAGAGTTCTTCCGCCTTTTTCTTGAAAATTATTTCCGCTAATCACCATTACTTGTTCATCATTTCGGTAATATTCGAGCAGGCTTTCACAATAACTAAAAAATGAAGGATGAGGAAGGCAATCGTCTTCTAAAATGATAGCTTCTTCAACTTGCCTAAATGCCCAAGTCAGTCCTGATGAAACGCGATTCCGACAGCCTAAGTTAACGTCGGAGTAATTGCGTAGAACCTCGCAGTTCCAGTCAATGTTTTCTGTAATAGCTCTAGCCTGCTGGCATAGTACAGACTCTTCTTCATTTCGAGGGCCATCAGCTACTATTAGCAACTTTGTGGGTTGTGCCTGACGAATGGTCTCAAATACCTGAGCTGTTAAGTCAGGTCGACGAAAAATCAGAAACACAACTGGGGTAGAGCAAACCATAAATCAAAAAGAGTAGTTAAAGAGAGCTATATCAGGCTCAAAAGCAACTTTGACTATATCTTGCGTCCTCTCAGTATAGAATTTCTGATATGGAACAGTGTTTGAAACATTTACTTTGGGTAAACGAGCAGGTAAATCTATATACTTGCAAACTGCTTCAAAATCTTTTTCGAGTGTTTCAAATCTACCCACAAAATCCACCAGTAGTTCCCCATTTTGAGAATATATAAAGTCTTTCTGAAGCCTAATCTCTTGTGTGCATCGCCAATCTATATAATCTTCAAAACCATCGAATTTTTTAGCGAGTTCATGCTGATGATGACATGGATTTTTCAGCATGTATTGGTAGAGAGATACTTGCCAGTCCCATGGATTTCTTGCAATGCAAAAGGAGAAGTATGATTTAAATTTTTCTTCTCCAATAGCTGACATTATTTGAGAAGCTGTAGCATGAGTTGAACATGGCTGATTAAGATAAGAAATGCCAATTCTCTTAAGTTTACGATGTGAAAAGCGCTGAAACTTCGTAGTTATAAGAGGCAATAGAGCAGTCGATATGCTCGTGCCAGCATTCTTATATATGTGAATAAAGATAAATTTGTGTTTATGTGAGATCAGCATTAACTTCTACTTTAATCTCTGACTTTGGGGGTTTTATTTTTCTAAAATGTAAAAAACCGTATTCACAGTTTTGGCAAGTAACCTGTAACCTTGACTTCTCAAAAAGATGTAAGATTTGGATGTTTCGATCGGCTTTTCTAAAGAGAACTCTAGCTCTTCAACTAAAAGAACTTTTGGACAATACTTTTCCCAATCATTTGAAAGTAGAACTTGATAATCTAAGCCTTCTACATCAATTGACATGAAATCAATTGATGTAGAGCTAGGTAAGTATTTATCCAAAATATTGCTAAGTCTCTGGGTTTTTACAATCTTTTGGTCAATTAGTTTGACCACGCCTCTTGTCCCATCCCGCTTTCGTGAAAGCTTCTCGGAAAAGCTGTTATAAGCTGGGTTGCTGAACATATAGTATGTCAAACCCTCTTCTTTTTCAGAAATAGCTAGCTCTAAGTTGATGTCGTTAGGCCTAGTTAAACTAAAGGGTTGCATGCTGCCAGGCATAGCATCAATATTTATGCCTCGCCATCCTCTCAAATAAAAAAGATAGGTGTTCGAATATAGTTGAGGATGATGTGCTCCGATATCAATATAAAACCCTTTTTCTTGCTGCTCAAATAGACGACTTAGTATGCGATCTTCGCCTTCTTGAGAGAAGGATAACTTGTGATGATTGTAAGTGTTTAAGGGATAGACAAAAGTTCTTTGAAACGCTGTATTGGAAACTTTCTTTAGTCTATTAGCGCACTTTTTTAGATTGAGTTCAATCATTAATTCTTGCATTAGGGAAGTCTAATGATATAGCGGTATCAGGACAGTCATATTTAGATACTTGTTGAATCCCAGCAGCGGAGATAGTAGGCTGCCTTTCCTCGCGAGGTGAGAAACGAAAATTTCGATGAAAATATAAAGATGTTGTCCAAGAATACGAATTGATCGGGCCAAAGCCATGCATGTCTACTTCGAGTAGGTCACAGTGATTTCTCAAGAACGCAGAAGAATTAGGATGCCAGTCTGAGTTGTCCAGTATTACCAACCCTCCATCATTGAGATACTTAATACATCTATGAACACACTCATACCTTCGCAGAGAATCCACGATGATTAGATCAAATGTTGTGGAGAGTTCGTCTATTACTTCAGCAAATGCTGATTCTTCCCGAAAAATAATTTTTTGGTTGGACAGTAATTGGCTGGAACAGTAGTCAAACCATTCTTTATTATTTTCAACACTTGTGATTTGCTTGCAGCGCTTTGCAAAAAACAGTGATGAGTTGCCTGAGCCCCACTCAAAAATTGATTTATTACTCAAGTCTAACTGTGCTAGATACTCAATTGCAGGATAGGTAAACCAAGGTAAAGGTTGACGATTAATATCCACTGGCCTTTGACTGGCTTTTGTATGGTGATAGCCGTACTTCTCTTGTAGATTAGCTGCCAGTCCTTCTAGGCTTTTGTTGCATGGAAAGACATTGAACGCTCTCATAAACCTGCGGGCAGCTCTATTTAAAATAGATCTACTTGGAGTATTCATAGCAACTTTTTCTTACTGAGAAATCGACAAGAATACTTTTGCCTTGGTGACCAGGAGGGCAAGGCTTTCCGGTACCATAAAAGTCTCCACCTTCAACTGAGAATTGGATTCCTTCCGTTATCCAGTCTTGGATAATGCCATTAGACTCTGCGAAGAGCATTAGCGAATATCCACCTTCAGTGAGAGGTAATTTCTCAATGCAGAAGTCTAAAGATTCGCCATCTCTGATATCGACTTCATCTTGGCATATCATCTCGGTTGAGAGCACAATTTTTGCTCCAGATATGCTCGATATAGCAATGCCTATGCGACAGTTCTTGTAAGTATATTTTTCTGAAAAACTAGAAAAGTATAAACGAAAAGTTAACTTTTCCCCAGATAACGCGGCATTGACTAGTTTCTCTTGATCGTTTAACAATGCTAGCCTTGAAAACTTCAAAGCTCCTTCTCCTCGACGTTGGGTAATTTTGTGTAAATCACTCCAATCTTCAGAGGTAACACCTTCATCAAGGTAGAGCTGGATTGTGGAATCTGGGTTGCCTATTGCTTGAACTTGACCACGGTTAAGGAAAATAATTTGATTGCAGAGGCTTTGTATTGTGGCCATATTATGGCTGACGAATAAAACCGTTCTTCCTTCTTTCTCAGCCACATCTTCAATTTTGCCGAGACATTTTTTTTGGAATGCTGCGTCGCCTACGGCTAGCACTTCATCCACCACTAGTATCTCTGGCTCTAGGTGTGCGGCTACTGCAAACGCTAGCCGCACATACATGCCACTGCTGTAGCGTTTGACAGGTGTGTCTAGAAATTTCTCGACCTCAGCAAAAGCAACTATCTCATCAAACTTATGGCGAATTTCTACTTTGCTCATCCCCAGGATGGCACCGTTCAAATAAATGTTTTCGCGCCCTGTGAGCTCGGGATGAAACCCAGTGCCGACCTCTAGCAGACTGGCTACGCGACCTTTAATGCTGATTCGTCCTTCTGTAGGTTCGGTGATGCGGCTGAGGACTTTGAGTAGGGTAGATTTGCCTGCGCCATTGCGGCCAATGATGCCGATGCGATCGCCCCTTTTAACCTCAAATGAAACATCCTTTAAAGCCCAAAACTCCTCCGATTTTGGATTTTGGATTTTGGATTTTGGCTTAAAAAGCTGGGTCATCCCCTTGGCTTTGTAAGCCAGTACATCTCGCAGGGCTGTGTAACGCTCTTGCTGTTGATGCCCAATGATGTATTTTTTGCCCAGGTTTTCAACACGAATTACGGTATCAGACATTGTGGCCGTAGGTGAAGATCGTCGTATGGAGCCATCAGATGCTAAATGACGTCTGCAAAAGTGCGCTCCATTTTTCGGAAGTACCAGATACCAGACACCAGCAATAGCATTACTAAACTTACCGACAGGGAAAATCCTGGCCAGTAGATGCTGGCCTCATCCCCTAAAATAGCCCAACGGAAGCCGTCAATCACCCCGACCATAGGGTTTAGTGAGTACAGCAACCGCCACTGGTCGGGCACAATGTTGCTACTAAACCCTACAGGAGAAATGTAGAGACCAAACTGCACTAAAAACGGCACAATATAGCGAAAATCGCGATACTGCACATTAAGTGAGGCCATCCACAGCCCTACGCCCATGGAGGCCGCTAGGGCAATCAAGGTAAACAGCGGCAGGGTAACGATTCGCCAACTGGGTACGTAGGCAAACCACACCATGAGCGCCACCAAAATGATGCTAGAAATGGCAAAGTCTACAAAGCTAACTACTACAGCGCTAGTGGGTACAACCAAGCGAGGAAAATATACCTTTGATAGGAGATTGGCGTTAGCGATCAGGCTGTTGCTGCACTCTGACAGGGCAGTGGAAAATAGCTGCCAAGGCAGCATGGCAGAAAACACCAAGATTGGGTAAGGAACCCCATCCGACGGCAGGTTGGCTAGCCGACCAAACACTACCGTAAACACCACCATGGTCAAAAATGGCCTGATCAATGCCCAGCCCACGCCGATGGCGGTTTGCTTATAGCGCACTAAAATGTCGCGCCAGGCCAGAAAATAAAACAGCTCTCGATAGCGCCAAATATCTTGCCAGTAGTTTTTCTCCGTGCGGCCCGCTTCGATAATTAACTCGGTGTCTCCAGGAGCGCTCGATGCTCTGCGCCGCTTGATTTTGAGCTTGCTCATAGATAGCTGCTGTCAATGCTCATGGTGGTTTCGACCTCTCTTATCTTTGTATCAACTCCATGGCTTGGGTTTGGATGTCCTCTGGGTCAACCATCGCTCTAAGCTCCTGGTCAGAATACTGCCCTTCAAAAGCCTCCAGCGCCGCCTTGCGAATAGCGATCTCAAACCCATCGGCCAGCAGATCGGCCAACTCAGATTGATTGGCGTAGGTGCCGCCTGCCTTTCGGCGACGATTTACTCGCTGTATCCCCTCGATCGCGGTGTAAATAGAAAACTCCCAGGAGCGAGTGCTGCGCTTTTCTGCCTGCTGCTTGATCAGATGCACCAGCAGCACAATCCCATAGCTATAGATCTTGTTGAGCTTATCGTCCTTAGACATTTCTTCTAAGTCGGCAACCAGCTCCAGGGCTTTGTCGTAGTCGTGAGCTTCAATATACTGGCGTAGTTCGATTAGCTCTTCCATCAGATTGAGGTAGGTCAATACTAGATATAGTAACCAGCCTAGCCAATGCGGCGAAAGTCTTTGATGCCCTGGTACTGGGTCTGGCGAGCCTGGCGACGGGTAAACTCGCCAACTGTGGGGTTACCTGTGGTCAAAATCACCCCGCTGGCCTGCATCCACAGGGTTTCTGGCGCGGCTGCAACGGTGTATTGGTTGGCGACGGTTCTGTGGATATGGTACCAGCGGGTTTCTTGGCAGTGATCGCACCAGAAGGCTTCGAGCCACTCGCCGGTTAAGGGAACGGTGCCGTAACCGGCGATGACCGTGAGCGATCGCAGCCGACTGAGCCCCCGCTGCTGGAGATGCTCGGGCTCAGTGGTGTAGAGGGGATACTTTTGGCTAACGCTGTCGAGGTAGGTGCCGTGGTCGGGGCAGTAAATGGCGCGTCGTTTAGAGCGGTTGCGATTGCGGCGGGGCTGAGTCATGGTGAGAAATAGCGAAGAGTACAGGGCTAGCTGACGAACAGTAGCGAAAATTGGCTATACCTATCCCAGGCTACGGCCTCGGCTGTGCTACCGAGGTTGTGGGGGAGAGACTGAGATCATGACGACCGTCAAAGCCCACTCCATGCCAGAAGAGTACAGGATTTATTTAATTAGGCAAGGGTTAGAGCCAGGTTTTTTTAAGATTGTTTCGTTTATGGCGGTTTGGGTTAGAGGCGAGAGGCGGTGGCCTTGGGCACTTCAGCGGGCGGGGGTATGGCTGCTGGAGCCTGAAGGCAGGCTTTTACAACTTCAAAATAGCGGTGGGTGCCCTGTTCGGGGGTAAATTTTTGCTGCATGTAGCGGCGACCTCGATTGCCCATCTGATGAACGAGGGCTGGGTCGGCTACCAAGGTGCGAATAAAATTGGCTAACCCCGCGCCGTCGCCGTTGCTAAAGGCGCGGCCAAATCCACCTTCGGCCAGCAGCGATCGCAGGTAGGAATGGGGCTCGCAGATAGCCGCCACCGGACGGCCCGCCGCTAGGCTACCGTACAGTTTGCTGGGGGCTACCAGCCCCTCCACACCTTCTACCAGGCTCACTAAGCTGAGGTCGCAGGCGGTGAGAGAAAAGGGCAGGGTGTCTTTTGGCTGGTAGGGCAAAAATAGGCAGTTAGTGAGCGCTGCGCGGGCGGTGTGGTCGATACAAAATTGGCGTTTAGCCCCGGCCCCAATGAACACAAACTGTACGGGCTCGTGGCGCAGCGCTGTGGCTGCCGCCAAAATGGTGTCCATGTCGTGGCAGCGCCCCATGTTGCCGGAATAGAGCACCGTAAAGACTTGATCGAGGTGATGGTGTAGCGCGAACCAGTTGTCGGTTTTAGGTCGGGGAACAATCAGGCTTGGGTCGGCCCAGTTGTGGATTACTGATATTTTGTCGGCGGCTTCGGGGCAGTGGTCAACAATGCGCTGCTTCATGGTTTGGCTCAGCACCACAATGGCATCGGCCTGGCACCAGGTGCGGCAGTTAAGCCAGCGCCAGAGGCGCACGAGCCAGTGATGCTTTGAGACGACCCCCAGGGCGACGGCCACTTCGGGGTACAGGTCGTACACCACGCACAGGTAGGACTGGCCAAAGAGACAGTGCATGAGGTAGGCCAGCACCGGCAGGTAGGGAGGCTCGGTGGTGACGAGCAAAAGCTGGCCGCGACGGGCCGGGTGCAACAGCTTAATGAGCGATCGCAAGCAGTAGAGCAACCCCCCTATCGCTCGACCCCGAATTCTCTGGGGCCACAGGCGCGAGGTGCGTGTGCGGCGGATTGTGACCCCCCGCACCTTCTCCTGCTTGGCGGCTAGCCTGCGATCGTAGGCGTAGCCGGGCTGCCCCGCAAACACCTGTACACCAACTCCCCGCTGACTAAAGCTCTGGGCTAGTTCTTCCACTAGCTGCCCCGTCGCCGCATAGTCAGGGGGAAAAAACTGAGTCAGAATCGAGACCTGCAACGGGAGGCTAGGCGGGCCATGGTTTGCTCTCATTAGGGATCTACTCATGGGGAGATGCAGCACGGATAACAGCTCAATACTCAAATTCTGAGCCTCAGGAGCTTTGGGGATTAGGCGATGCAGAGTCTATAGGTTGAAAAACTCTATCGATTAGACGTGATATTGCCCCTAACTAGAGATTTAAGTATGTATTGAGAGCAACATTTTTTAGCTGTTGCTAAAGTTAAAAATCTATTCTTTGCGTTCAGAGTATTCCCTAGATTTTAATAGGAGGGGCTGCAAAGATATTATTTTTTAACAGTTTATTCTATAGCTGCGCGTTTGGACTTTCTAGCTGCAAAATTGGCTTTGCACCTTTAGGGAAAATCTAGGGCAAATCAGCACTGTGTTTGTGGGCTCAGCCCCCAGCCCTATTGCACCAAGTCGCTATAGAAACCGTTTCTTAAGATGGTGCAAATACGGTTGAAGTGTTGCCAAGGGAAAGGCGTGAACCTTTTCGGAAACTATGTAAGCTGGAATCAAAGCTTCCTGAATCTATCTCAGGGATGATTTTCTTAATACCTTTTGAGATATGTCGCCCCCCTGGATTGATCGACTCACTTGCAGGATGCTACATGTTGTTAGGCAGATTGCTGATACTCAGGTCTTCAAGATATCGGCAGACTTTGAACACAGGCTGCTGCCAATAGCTGCCAATAAAGTACGACAGATAAAGGCAGTCACCTTAGCAAAGAAAGATGTCAGTTAGACAGCACAAGTCAGGATATTAATCTGCTTTTTATTCTCTCAAACCCATTCACTAATGCGATTCGAATTAATCGCATTAGTGAATGGGTACAGCTCTGTTTTGATGAAGTTTGGTTCGCTTAAATATTCCTTTCTAACTGAGCTTTACTCTTCTCAATTTTGGAGCGCGGTAGTAAACATTTTACTGGCGATTGATGAGTCTGAGACACTAACTAACCACCTCAATGGCAGCCCGCAGCTGTTGCAGCGATCGCCCCAGGGCAACAAAATCTGAGTTTTCGCTCAGGGCCGCCAGTACTTCTGGGGTGCTGTTATCGACAATGCGGTTGTAGGCCTGGATGGCTTCCTCTAGCTGGGTGGGGTCGATGGCCAAGGCCGTAGCGCGAGGCGTGGGCTGGGGGGGGATCAGCCCGCTCACGGCGTTAAAGAGTGGCACTAGATCTTGGTAGGCAGCGCCAGCCAGAGCCATTTCGGTGAAGGGAGCCACCTGGCTGGGGGTGAGGCCAGTGGCAAAGGCGGCGGCTAAAAAGCCGACAGCATTGGCAATTTGAGCCAGGCTGCCCTGCAGCGGGGCCACCATCGGGGTGCCACCTGGGAGCGTAAACACCGCCGAGGTGACTAGGATAGAATCACTGCCGCTGGCTTGGGCAACGGTTGGGGCGGCAATGCCGAGGGTTCCCTGACTGCTGGTCAGCGAGACGCTTTCACCATTGGCGATCGCCGCCGCCGCCGCTGCCGCAATCTCATCCACTGTCTCGTCATCATCTTCGTCCTCGCTGACGCCGCTGGCACCTACGGGACTGGGGCTATTTAAGCTAATCTCCCCTGGGGTGGTCAACGCAGTGGCTAGGACGGGGTTGGTGCCCTGGAGTCCCTGGACAACCTGGTTAGCCGAGGTGTTGAGCGCCTGCTGGGCGGCGGTAGTTAGGGTGATGTCGCCAGTGATGGGGTCTACGGTGGCGTTGGCCGAGGCTGACTCCAGCAGCTCCTCGCTCCCTAGGGTTGAAGCCCCAATGGGCAATAGGTTTGACCCACCGACGTTAACGCCGCTGGTCAGCCCCGTGGGGACTGAACCACTGTGTCCAGGTAGGGCGATCGCCAAGCTCCCACCTACCAGAATTAGCATGAGCCATATTTGCCGCTGCGGGCGCGCCAGTTTGTCCACGGGTATTCTCCTAAACAAGATGATTGGGGTGCAGGTAACGTTGACAGGAGCGAGAAGAGGAAAAAAGAAGTTTAAAACCGAGGGCCGAAGTTGAATCCATAGCCAATGCTTAACACTGCGACGGAACCTGTCCGCGTATTGTTGCCGATGTCGCCGTAGAGCAAGTTGAGGGTAAGGGGCAGCGTGGACACTGGCACAATGGAAGCCCCTACATTTAGACCCACTCCGCTCCAGGCGGTGTTGACAGAAAACTGTGGGTGCACCTGGAGCCCAACTCCGGCAATCACCCCCACATCGCTGCTCTCACCACTGAAGGAGCCGCCGCCCAAACCCAGCGATGCAGTAATCGGCAACCGGTTGCTGGGGTGGTCTGGCTGAAGCAGATGAGCCGCCGTGACCACGCCGTAGAGGCTAGACTCGCTGCCACCAGCGTTGGTGCCGTAGGACGCAAAATTATTCAGCCCCACGGCTGCGGCCACCTGGGTTTCGTCGCTGCTGTAGACCTGGCGATGGATCTTGGCATCGAAGCCGCCGTTTTCGCCAAACTGGCGCACGCTCTGGAGGTTGTAGGCTAGCTCAACCCCCACGGCCCGGCGCGAGTCGCCTAAACCAAAGCCCATCGAGAGACTGCCATCGGCCTCAGGGCGAATGCGATCGGCTCCAGCTAGCGAGGCGCTGAAAAACACATCTCCCCAGTTGGCCCCAAAGGCCGAGGGAATGCCGGCATTGGGCGAGGGGGGAAAGGAGCGTGTAGCCTCAGCGACAGTCGTGAGCGGTGCGACGCGCAGATCGTCGCGCAGCTGGGTTGCATCGGGGGACGATGGCGTGGCTCGAGCGGTGTTGACAGCGGGAACTGTATTTGCCGAGAGCGGGGCTGCGGACAGCTCTACCGGCGGTAAGCTTAGGGCAACTTGACCCGTCGATAGGGTGGGCTGAGGCGTCGGCAAGGCTAGAGCGATGTTGGGGCTATGTTCGGCGAACGAGGGTAATTGGGGGTTCCGCTCGGTCTGTCGAGCTACAGACGGGGAGGGCGGTGGGGCCGTTACGGGAATCGAGCTAGCGTTGGCGATGGTTTCAGCCGCGGCGATGGAACGGTCAGCGGGACGGGCCTGGGTCGAGCGCGAGGGCAGCGGCGGTAGCTGTGGCCCCCGGCTTACGGTTTCAGGCTGAGAGACCTGTCGAGCAGGGTCGCTCGGGATCTCTAGGCCGTAGGTGGTGCGCAGGTCGCGCAGCAACGCTTGCACCGTCGTTGCCCGCGATCGCAGGGTGGCCATATCAACGGCGGCCTGGCGCGGGGCTGCTCCCGATGCCGCGACTCTGGCCGCTGGGGCAGGGCGATCAAGGGTGGCTGCTGGGGCAGGGAGGGGGGCGATCGCCAACGTTGAGGTGGCGGCTAGATCCTCTGATGCGGTGGGCTCTACCGCTGTGGAGATCGCGGAGCGAGGCTCTACCTCGGGTAGCTGAAGAGCCTGGGCTGGCTTGCTAGCTGCGGGTTTGGCGCTAACTTCACCAAAGGTCTCAGCTGGAGTAACGGTTGACGCTGTCTCAGTGCTGTTAACAATGTTCTCAGCAACTGTCGGAGGAGCAGTTATGCCGGAGGGCGGGCTGGCGATCGCAGCCTGGTCACTGGCTATTTCAGCTTGAGCGATCTCGGGCGTTGGCGTGGGGGCTACTGGCAGGTCAGCCAGGGTGTTGGCTGAGGTCTCTGGACTCACCAACGCGGGGCTTGGTGCGGCATCAGGGGCGATCGCGGTGGCCTCTGGCACTGCTACCGGTGCAGTTATGACGGCGGGTTCTACGATCTCTGGAACCCTGCTTTCTGCGGTAGCAGTGGCCGGAGCCGATAGCTCTGGCTGAGGAGTGACGACTGCTGCCGGTGCTGGCGGCTGGGCAGAGGCAGCAGCTGAGGCGACAAGGGGGCGATCGCCCTCGGGAGTCCAGGCGGGCTGGGGGCTTCCCTGTTCGTCGATCTGGGGTTCAGTGGTCTGAGCCGACGGCTCAGGCGCCACCACCGGGTGCGGATCTACAGCCAGAGCCGTGCCTAGACTGGGATCATGGGCTACAGCCAAATTGTCAGGGCTGGCCTCGGCCTGCGATGGCAGCAACCCGAGACCGGCTAGCCCCAACAGTCCGCCCGTAATCAGTGGTCTTGATTTGCGCTTCATTCCCTATTGCTCCTCACATCGCGTTGTCATCACCACCCCTGCGGCTAACCGGGCAACCCCCGGCTAACCGTCATTTATCCCTGCGACCACTCTGGGGCGACCGTAGTAGCCGTAGTAATAGTCGTAGCCACTCTGGCGGCTGTGGGGCACGCCGTTGACCACTAGACCCAGCAGCGGGGCCTGGGCTGTGGTGCCCAGGTCGGCCAGCACCCGCTGAATTTCTGAGCGCTCCGACCGATTTAGCCGCACCACTAGCAGCAGCCCATCGGCGTGGGCCGCAGTCAGCTTCGCGTCAACCATACCCCCCGCCAGGGGTGGGGTATCAAAAATAATCAGGTCAAAATGACGGCGGTACTGCTCAGTAATTTGCTGCATTTTGCGCGATGACAGCAGCCGACCCGGAGCCGGGGGCCGCGCCCCTGCCGTCAGCAAGTGCAAGTTGGGATTGCCCGGTATCACCTGCACCAGATCCATCGGGTCATCGAGCGGTTGAGTGATCAGATCGCTCAACCCCTGGTGGTTAGGGTGGCCAAAAATCAGGTGCTGGCTGGGCTTGCGCAGATCGCCATCCACCAGCAGCACCCGGCGGCCCATGTTGGCGGCGGCAATGGCCAGATGGGCGCACATGGTCGATTTCCCCTCGCCAGGCTCTGAGGAGGTCAGCGCTACCACCTGGATAGGGATATCAGAGCTGAGCATGCGCAGGTTGGCTTCCAGTGAGTAAAATGCCTCAGCGAAGCTGAAGGAGGTATAGAGCTTGTGGGGACTCTGGTTTTGGGTGAGCACATCGGCCATGGTGGCCGATAGGTTAGGCACCATCAGCAGGGGCTGCTTTTGCAGCGCCGGGGCATTGGGTACCCCAGCCAGGTTGGGCAACTGAGTTGCTTTGACCAGTTCGTCGGCGGTGTGGAAGGCTTGATCGAGGCGATCGCGCAGCAATGCCGCCACCCCTCCCAGCAGCAGGCTGATCACTGTGCTGAGCAGCAGCTTGCGGGGCAAATTGCTGGTTTGGGTAATACTCGATTCATTCAAAGGCGAAATTAGCTCCCAGGGAGACGCCTGCCGCGCCATCTGAAACCTGAGGTCTTGGCGGCTAGTCAAGAGCTGATCGAGACTGCTCTCCGCTACGGTCAGCTCACGGCTAATCTGCTGAAACGATCGGGAGAGATCCGCCAGCCGCTGAATTTCGGCCCGCAGCTGCTGCACGGCCTGGCCAATCGCCTGATCCTGGGTTTGCAGCACCTGCATCTGGTTCGCGGTATCGACCAGCTGCTGCATCAGGTCGCGGCTTACCGATCCTTGATAGCCCAGGGTTTCGGCTTCTACCGCTGACCCCACCAGGCGCTGGGCTTCGGCCTCTAGCAGCGGCAACAACTGCTGACGCTGATCGCTCAGCGCCTCTATCATGGGGGTGTCGGCCTGAAACCGCGCTGACTCGGCGGCAATGGTCTGTTCGACCTCGCGTAAATCGCCCAGCAGCGCCTGGTAGGTTGGTGACTCATTCAGGTTCGCGACTCGAATGGCGGTATTGGGGTCAAAGCCCACCTGGGCCGTTAGATTTTCGTAGAGAGGATTTAGGGCCGTTAGCTGCACCCGCAGCTGTTCTTGGTCAGCCAGCATCTGGTTGAGTCGTTGGGTAACGCTTTCACTGGTCGCGTTGACATCGACCAGGTCATAGCGCTTCTGAAACTCGCTGAGGTCATCCTCAATGGCCGCAACTTCCTGCCATTTTTCCTGGAGCTGTTCATCTAAAAACGTCAGACCCCGCCGCAGATCCCCTTGACGATCTTGCACGCTGTAGTTGACAAACCCTTCAACCACCTGGGTGAGTACGAACGCCGCTACCGCTGGGTCGGTATTACTGTAGCTAATGCGCAGCACCTTAGATTCGCCTTCCTGGCTGATGGTCAGGCCGCTGAGCAGAGAGTTATAGGTAATGTTGGGGTAGCGCTGCTGAATATTGGCCAAAATTGGGTTGATCACCGCTGGGCCGCGCAGCACCCGAATTTGGCTGGTGTAATCGAGCCTGGAAACCGATGGGCTGGGCACCCCAGTGACTGCCTCCAGCCCCAGGGTGTTTACGGCGGTAACGGGCTCCACCAAAAGGCTGGCGCTGCCACTATAGGCTGGCGGACGGCTCAGATACCAGAGGGTCAACCCTCCCAAAGAGAGGGCCGTCACCCCCAAAAAGACGCCCGCCCGCCGCTTAAAAACTCCTAGGATCTGCCTGAAGTCAATCTCATCTTTCTGCTCCACCAGGGACGGCGGAGCCATGGCAGGGACAGAACTAGGTTTAGCAGGGCCATGACCGTTGCCGCTGCCATTGGGCTCGTGAGAGGTGGAGGAGTGGGGGAAAGGCATAGGATGGTCTGGGGAAATATTCCCTAGAGTTCGTTAACTTATAGCTCAAAACTCAAAATCGAACTTAGTTTCGGGCTAATTCGCACCGGAGCTCGATTTATTTTGAGTATTTGGAGAGAACGTTCACTCGGGTCACAGGGCTAAAAACCCAGCAGCCTTAAAACAGTAGTCAACGACGTAAACGGACGTAGAAAGAGTCCTATGGTGTCACCGGCAGCGGCGGCAACATTGCGATCGACAATCACCACATCGTTAGGCCGCAAAATTGGGTTCGTAGTGTCGTTAGCGGCAGCGGCCAGATCGACATTCACCGTGCGTTGGTCAACGCTGCCGTCTGGGTTAAGTCTCACTAGCTCCACCGTAGAGCGTTGGGCCCGGCTGCTCTCAAACCCGCCAGCGGCCAAAATCGCCTGGTTTAGGGTGGCGTTGGCGGGCAGGGTGACGCCACCGGGGCTAGCTACCTCGCCCACTACCTGCACCGGCATTTCCTCGGGAGAAAAATTGGCGCTAGAAATGGCCACGGCCTCCTCGGGCAAAACTGCTATGGCCTGGGGAATCACAATGGTATCGCCGTCCCGCAGACGCACATCTTGGCTGATGTCGCCCGTGCGAATTAAGTCCCACAGGCTGGTGGTGAGAATGGCCTCACCCTGGCGCTGGGGCCGCCGCACCTGAATCTCCTTGATATTGGCCTGCTGGGTAATGCCCCCGGCCGCCTGAATCACTTGAGTCAGGGTGGGCCACTGGCGGCCAACTCCGGCGCTGCTCCCGCTGGCCTCGGCTTCTAACTCAATGGTGTAGGTACCGGGGCGATTGACTTCGCCAGCCACCACCACCCGCACTGGGCGAGCCGATAGCAGCGTGACAGTGAGCTGGGGCGGGCGGGTCAGCAACGGAGCATAGCTAGCGACTAGAGCCGCCTGGGTTTCGGCTAAGGTCAGCCCCTGCACGGCTACTACCCCGGCCATAGGCAGAGACAAGGTGCCATCGACCAGCACCTCGTGAATGCCGTTTTCGGGGCCGCTGAACTCTGGAATGTTGAAAATGTCGATGCGGATGCGATCGCCTGGCCCCAGTACGTAGGCTTCGGGGAAGCCTGCCTCAGCGCTGCCGACATCAGACCCTCGTGGGCCTAAAATTCTTGGGATTGGGGCTGCGTCGGCCTCTGCTGGGTTGTTGAGGGGCAAGGCTTCTGCCCTGGTTGCCCCAGGTATACCGCTCAGGGTAGCGGCGGCTATTAGCACCCCTAATCCCCAGTCCATCGGTCGAAAGCGGGTCATGACTGACCTCCTCAGGCTGTCCGGACAGTTTAATCAAATGTTACAGGTGCACCACGGTCATGTCATGATGGGCGATCTGTTTTGATTTGACCTCCGTAATTCGCAAAGGTTTACCTTTTTTTAGGGAATATTTTTCGGAGGAAATATCGACTGGGCTGAAGCTACTGATTGCCTGGGATCGAACTGGCCCCGGAGATGGCATTGGCCTGAAGCTCCCGCTGCACCTGCTCGGTCAGCCAGGTGTTAAACAGCTCGTCAACCAAACGCTGGCGCGTGGCGTCATCCAGGCGGGCCGGCAAAAACTTCTCCAGGCGCACCACCACGAACCATTCACCGACGCGAGTTGGGGGCCAGAGCTGTTCAGGTTGGCTCATGGAGAGAATCCGGGCCAGGGCCGGGTGGGGTACCGATAGCTCTACGGGGCCGATCAGGCCGCCGGTTTGGGCCTCTTGCCCTTCGGAATACTGGCGGGCTAGGTCGGCCAAGGGTTGACCGTCGTCTTTGATGCGAAAGTAAAGCTCCTGGGCTAGGCCCGCATCGCGGGTGCGAATCAGGGAGTACAGCACCCGATCGAGGTGGGCCTTGCGCTGCAAAAAGTGAGATTCGACCTGGTGGCCCCAGGTGTCGAGTTTATACTGCTGAAGCTTTTGAGCCCGCTGGGCCAAGACCGGAAGATCGCCTGCGCTCAGCCCCCGCTGGGCTAAAAACCCCTGCTGCTGCTCGGGAGATGCTATCTGGTTGGCCTGCAAAAACTGCTCTAGGGCCAAGGCGTTCTGCTCTGGGGTGAGGGTAACGGCGGCGATCGCGCGATCGATCACCAATTCTTTGAGCAGGGCGGGCAGCATGCCGTAGCGCTGTAGCAAAGGCACAACGTCGGTGGCCGCCAGAAATTGGTCGCCGATGTGCAGCACTGGACTGGGCTCTGGATTAGACGGACTGTTCACAGACAAAAGCGCTGGCCAACCACTTAGCCCAACCTTATCGCATTATGTCGGGTCATTCTCGGTAGATAATCCGCTTGATGGTCAGGTTTAGCCAAATTTGGGACGGCTCGCTGCCGCTGTTACTTAAGCGCAGGAACGACGCGGCGAGCCGGGCCTTGGCAGTTGACTGGGCTGCTACAATCCAGCCAACCTGTTTTATTGTCCCAAGGATCACCCCATGACCCGGCCGCCCATTCCTGTGGTGTCTTACGCAGATTTAATTGGCCCTACGGCGGTGCGGCAGCGGGCGATCGCGACGTTGGGCCAGGCCCTCGAAGACATCGGATTTTTTATTCTTGAGCCTCACCCGGTTTCGCCGGAGGTGGTGCGGCGCGCCTACCAGGTGGCGGCGGAGTTTTTTGCCCTCTCTGACGCGGCTAAAGCCCAGTACTCGCTATCCCAGCAGCAAGGGGGGTTTTCAAGCTTTGGCAGTGAGCAGGCGAAGGGCCACACTATTCCCGATCTGAAGGAGTTCTGGCACGTCAACCGTCACAGCCTGCGTGACGATTCAGGTGCTCCCTGGCCTCAGGAAGTGCCGTCCTTTCGCCCGGTGATGACGCGCCTCTACCAACAGCTGATGGCCTGTGCGGAGGTGCTGCTGAACGCCTGTAGCGATTATTTAGGTCAGCCCAGCAACTGGCTGATGGCCATGGCTACTGAGGGAGACACGGTGCTGCGCCTGGCCCACTACCCGCCGATCGGTCAGACTGCCCCCGGTAGTCTGAGGGCCGCTCCCCACGAGGATATCAATCTGATCACTTTACTTTGCGAAGCTACCGCTCCAGGGCTCGAAATTCTCACCCAGGATGGGCAGTGGCTGCCGGTTAAAACCACCCCTGGTCAGATCGTGGTCGATACCGGCGACATGCTGCAAAACTTGACCAATGGTCTATTCAAGAGCACCACTCACCGGGTGGTTAACCCCCAATCCACCAACCAAGCGCGGCTGTCGATGCCGTTTTTTGTGCACCCCCGTCCTGAGATTGATCTCACCCCGGTCGATAGCCTGGTCGATCGCACCGGAGGGGTGCTTCAGTTTCCGCCGATCACGGCAGCGGCCTATCTGGCCCAGCGACTGGGGGAGATTCAGGTGGAGCCGGTGGGGTAGGGGGTGGTCAGTGATGTGGGTGAGTGAGGGCAGAACACCTACCCACTTACTCACCCACTCCACTACGCTCCAATCCCCAGCCGCCCGGCCAGGCTTGGAGTCAGCGGGAGCAGTACCGTCAGGGCTAAAAACAGAGCCAGCAGCCCCAGGGCGGCTCGGGCGTCGTTGGGTTCAGAAATATCGTTGAGACAGGGGCGCTCTAGGGTGCGCTGCAAGATCACAATCACCCCGGCCCAGTAGAGGGCGAGGGGGTTGGCCAGCGCTACCAGAGCTAGCACCACGAGGGTAAAGACCGTCGTGCGGTTGGCGGTTTTGCGACCGTAGATGGCCTGCACCATGCGGCCACCGTCGAGCTGACCAGCGGGCATTAGGTTAAGGGCGGTAATCACCAGGCCCAGCCAGCCCATGATGGTGAGCGGGTGAATATCGACCAGGGGTTCTTGCAGGGCCGAGCCCAGCACTACCTTAGCAAGAGCCCCGATTAGCACCGACCCCTGAAAGAACCCGGAGGGAATTTGAAAGGCGCTGCCGGGATGCGACAGCAGCAGCCCGCCCACCAGCATTGCTAAGGAAATGATGCCGCCAGCGGCAGGCCCGGCCAGGGAAATGTCAAACAACACGCTGCGGTTGGCCAGCAGTGACTCAAACCGGGTAAGGCTACCAAAAGCCCCAATCTGCCAGGCGGGAATGAAGAAGGGCGGGCTGAGGCGCACCCCATAGCGGCGGGCGGCAATCCAGTGGCCCGCTTCGTGGCTGAGCAGGATGACTAGCAGTGCCACCAAAAAGGGCAGGGCCGCCTGCCAGCGTGAAAAGTCTTGCAGCAGGTCAAAGCCCTGCAAAATCGCCCCGGCTTCTAGGCCGGTGAAAATAGTGGCGATCGCCAGCACCCCGGCTAGTGCCCACTGGGCTGGGGTGGTCTTGACCGGGTCATTGCTGGCGGGCAGCACCACCACCGTGGGCTTTTGCTCTAGATTTTCGACGAGAAACAGGCGGTAGCGATCGCCTAGCCGCTCCCGTAAGGATTCTGCCAGCTTAGTTTGAGTAGCCGCCGGTTCGCCCCGCAGGTTGCCGCGAAAAATCGCCCCCTGGTCGTAGGGAATGGTCTCGGTGCGAAAGTAGGTGTCGAGGCCAAAAATACCTTCGATCTGCGCCAGATCTTCAGCGGGAAGGGCGATCGCCTCTGGGGCGGTCGGAGCAGCGCTGGGTTGATCGAGGGGCTCCAGGCGATCAGTGGCCTCGGGGGGAGAGTCCATCGCTGGCGCTGGCCGCTGGGTCGAGAGCATGTCCTGGCCTAGGGCACGCAGCCGCCGTCCCAAATAGATATAGATGCCCGTAGACCCCAGCAACAGCAGCAGCACCCCCGCCAGGTTGACATAAATACCCAGGGCAAACAGACCAAAAAACAGCAGCCACGGGGCCATCAGCACCAGCGATTGCAGCCAGGCCAAAATTCCCACGGTGCCGTAGGGCTGTGCTCGGCGGTAGCCCCAGCCTAAAATCGCGATCGCAGCCAGCAAAATCAACCCAGTAATCACCATAGTGCCGCTGCCCCCACCCTCCTCAACATGTGCTGAAACGCCCGTTCTAGCGGGCAAAACCCCCATCAGTCTACCGTCGATGGGCCGGAGCCGACTAGTCAAGGCCAGCCGCCCCGCCCGATTAGCGAGGGCAAACCCGCCCCAATGGCTGTAGTTCCAAGATTAAGGTGCTTAAATATAGCCAGACAATTGCCCATTGCCGCCGTATCTCAGGGGCCTGTCGATCTTGCTCACCGTTGCGCACCCATGACTCCCCCGACCCCCGACCCTGCCCAGCCACCGCTACCCACCGCTGCCCCAGACAACGGTGTTGGCGCTACCCCCGACCAGCTGATCCGGCCATACCCTGGTGAAACCACCCTAGGGACTGTTCCGGGTGCTACTCGGCTCGATGTCGATCCCTCTGACCCCATGAATGTCGAGCCGTTGCTGGTTGACCCCACGGTCACCTCGGCCAGCGCAATTACCATCGTGGCGGTGGCGGTGATTGCGCTGGGGCTGATCGTGGGCAGTTTTTGGCTCACCCTAGCCGGGTCGCTGGTGGCCACCCTGGTATCGATTCGGCTGATGTGGCCCTTCTTTCAAGACGTGCTGGGGGAGCTGTCGGCCCGGCAGCAGTCGCTGCTGATTGCGATTCCTGGGGTGCTGATTGGGCTGGCGGGGCTGATGAATATCACCGGCATTAACCGCGCCATTTTGACCTGGGGTTTAACCCTGCGGTGGGATATTTTGGGGGCCTTGGGAGACTTTTTGGGGGCGATCGGGCAAATTTTTATCGCCTTTTTGGCTCTGTTTGTGGCCTGGCGACAGTACGTTATTTCCCGCGACCTGACCAAGCAGCAAAACCTGATTACCCAGCAGCAAACCATCGACGCCTACTTTCAGGGCATTTCAGAACTGGTGCTCGATGACGAAGGCCTGCTCGAAGACTGGCCCCAGGAGCGCATCATTGCCGAAGCCCGCACCGCCGCCATTCTCAGCAGCGTTGATGCGGGCGGCAAGGCCAAGGTGGTGCGCTTTCTCTCCCGCTCTAAACTGCTCACCCCCCTGCGCCGCGACAATCGCCTGGGCCGCCCCATCCTCGATGGTCGGGGGGGCTACGAAGAAGATCGGCTGAGTGGCACCCGCGTTATCGACCTGGGAGCCATGCTGGCCGCCGCCGACCTGTCGGGCACCGACCTGCGCTGGGCCGACCTCAGCGAAACCAACCTGATTCGCGCTGACCTACGCCGCGCCGACCTGGTGAGAACCAATTTCGCCCGCTCCATTTTGTACCAGGCCAATCTGTCTGGGGCCGACCTGATGGAGGCGCGACTGTTTTATGGAGATGCGGCCACGGCCACCCCTCGCACCCGCACCGGCGCACCCGACTACACCACCGGAGCCAACACCGGGGCCGTAGTCGAAGGGGCCAACTTTAGCGGCGTGTACCGCCTATCTGAAGAACAGCGCCGCTACATCGGAGCCTGGGGCGGTGAGGCGACCCGCGCCACGGTTCCCGGCGGTTGTGCAGATATTCCCAATTTGCTGGGACGGTAGGAGGAGATGAATGAAATTTAGTTTTGAAGGTTGAATTTTGAGTTTTGAATTAAAACCCGACTGCAAGAACTCAAAACTAAGAACTCAAAACTCAAAACTCAAAACTCTCTCACTTAAACTCCGGCGTTGCCCCCAGTTTACGCACCGCCACCGAAACCTCCATGCCCAGGTAATCGCCCGCGTCGCCAAACCATGAGCCAGTGAGGGGAATGGCCTGGCCGGGGTGACGGGCGATCGCCACTGCAATCAAATCAAACCCTTCAGTCAGGCGATTGGTGGGGTCGTACACCAGCCATCCCGCCCCCGGTAGATACACCTGAAGCCAGGCGTGGGTGGCCCCTGAGCCGGTCATGCCCACATCGCCGCCATCCAGGGCCGAGTCGTACAGGTAGCCCGACACAAACCGACAGGCTATCCCCAGCCGCCGCAGGGTTTCCATCATTAGCCAGGCGTAGTCGCGGCAGGTGCCCGACTTCAGCCGCAGGGTTTCACCCGGTGGCTGGGTGCCCTCCTCCTCCCGCGATCGGTAGGTGATGGTGTCGCGAATTGTGTTCATGATGCGACTCAGCACGTCGCTGGTGCGATCGCGATCGCCCGCCACAAAGCTCTTAGCCCAGGCCGCCACCGAGCCATTGGGGTCTTCGGCGTGGGGTCGCAGATAGACCGCTAAATCTGTCCACTCGTCGGGGGTGTACTGCACCGGCACTTCCTCCGCCCTGGGGTCGAGGGGAAAATTATCAATCCCCTTCGTGCCAAAGTGTTCACCCCGAAACCGACAGGTAAACGTCAGTTCTTGGGTGGGTGCGCCGATGTCAATCACCGCCACATTGTTCGAAAGGGTATCGCTGACCCAGTGCACCTTAGCTGGCACATTCACATTAATGGCATACTCCAACAACCGCCCGCTGTAGTTGCCCCGAGGCAGAAACATCGCCTTGTGGGGGCCAAAGGTGACTGGCTTGGCGTAACGGTAGGTGGTGACATGCTCAACTTCGTAAATCACCGACATGGTGCAGTCCTAGAGTGGGGCTTCGTTCTTTGTACTACGGCTGGCCAGTCTAGAATAGGCCCATTGCGGTTCTTTACCTCTATGTCACCCCCCGAAACCAGCCCAAACGTGGAGAATTCTACCGTCACCGATCTCTATGAGTCAGATTTCTATGCCTGGGTACAACAGCAGGCTGGGTTACTCCGCGCCCGACAGTGGCACGATATCGATCTGCCCAACCTAATTGAGGAGATAGAATCGTTGGGCAAACAGCAGCGCCAGGAGCTTCGCAGTCGGCTCAGCGTTTTGCTCGGGCACCTGCTGAAATGGCACTTCCAGCCTCAACAGCGCAGCCGCAGCTGGCTTGCCACGCTACGAGTTCAGCGCCGCGACATTCTACGATTGCTCGATGAAAACCCCAGCCTCAAACCCTATTTAGAAGAGGCATTAGCCGATGCCTACGCCAACGCTAGGGATTTGGCGATGGGTGAAACTAACCTGCCAAAGGCAACTTTCCCGCTAGGTTTCCCCTACAGCTTGGCCGAGATCTTTGCAGAGGATTTTTATCCTGGCGAACCCAGTGATTTGCTGAATGGCTAAGGGGTTTACGCCCAAGACTTTGATCATTCTTGGCTCAGAATCGCATAAATCGCTTGGGTAATCTGCCGCAGTTGCTCTGGCTCGATGATGTAGGGCGGCATTGTGTAGACCAGGCGGCCAAAGGGGCGGAGCCAGACCCCGTGCTGCAAAAACTGGGGCTGCACCACCGCCATATTCACCGGCCCATGTAGTTCAACCACGCCGATCGCCCCCAAGACCCGCACATCCTTCACCGCTGGTAGGTCGCGGCAGGGAGCTAGCTCCTGCTTGAGCTGGATTTCTATGGCTTGTATCCTCGCGGCCCAGTCGTAGCTTTCCAACAGGTTCAAGTTTTCCAAAGCCACTGCGCAGGCGAGGGGGTTGCCCATAAAGGTGGGGCCGTGCATAAATACCCCGGCCTCGCCCTGAGCAAAGGTTTCGCTGATGTGGTCAGTGGCCAGCGTCGCCGCCAGCGACATAAATCCCCCCGTCAGCGCCTTGCCGACGCAGAGAATATCCGGCGCAACGCCCGCATATTCACAGGCGAACAGCTTGCCCGTGCGGCCAAAGCCCGTGGCGATTTCGTCAAGAATCAGCAGCACCCCGTACTCGTCGCACAATTCCCTAGCCCGCCGCACGTACTGCGGGCTATAAAACCGCATGCCCCCGGCCCCCTGCACCACCGGCTCAAAAATCGCGGCGGCAATCTCGCCGTGGTGGCGCTGCAAAATCGCCTCAAAGCTGACTATATCGGTCGCATCCCACACCCCCTCAAAGGGAATCTGGGGCGCATCGGCAAAATACTGCTCCACCAGACTGTTGCGAAACAAATGGTGCATGCCGTTCACCGGGTCGCACACCGCCATAGCTGCAAAGGTGTCGCCGTGGTAGCCGTTTCGAATGGTCAGAAAATGTTGTTTTTGTGGCTTTCCCCGGTTGTGCCAGTACTGAATCGCTAGCTTCATGGCTACTTCGACCGCCACCGAGCCAGAATCGCAGAAAAACACCTGCTGTAAGGGTTCTGGCGTTATCTGCACCAGCTTCTGAGCCAGCTGCACGGCGGGCTGGTGAGTCAGCCCGCCAAACATGACGTGGCTCATACGCCCCATCTGCTCCTGAGCCGCTCGGTTCAGCCGGGGGTGGTTGTAGCCGTGAATGCAGGTCCACCACGACGACATGCCATCCACTAGGCGTTCCCCAGTTTCTAGCTCTAGATAAACTCCCTGGGCCGATCGCACCGCAAACACCGGCCCAGTATTGGGCATCGCGGCGTAGGGATGCCACACATGGCGGCGATCGAGCGCCATCAGTTGATCCGTGGGAAGCCTATCCATTGCTGATCACGCACCATACATGACCTGTGCAGATGCCAAGATTGCTTGACGACGGATGGCATTGTGGCTTTGCTCAATAGACTTTTTGCTGACCAGATCCACCTTTCGGTTGAGGATAGCTTCTAACTTGCACTGCATTTTGGCCAGGGTGAGCAATCCCTTACGCGCATCTGGCGCAAAGGTAATCAGCATATCCACATCGCTATCATCCCGAAAGTCGTCGCGTAGCACTGAGCCAAACAGGGCAAGTTCGGCGATGTCCCAGCGCTGGGAAAATTCCACCAGTTGGGTGGGGAAAATGCCGAGGCGCTCATAAATTTGAGGGACTGAGCTAGCTAGGGCCATGGAAGCGATCGCAATCTTTCTATCTAAACGTTCTCTTTAAATTTGGATCAATCACAGGTGCATGATGCCGATAGCCTACGCCAGAAAGGCATTGACGTAATTCAAATAGGTCTCTGAGTCTTCCAGCATAGGGAAATGCCCGGTGTTCTTGACCAGAGCGTACTCAATCTTGGGATTCAAAGCCGCCGCCGTCCGCCCTAGCTCTGCCGGGGTGATCTTGTCAAATTCGCCCGAAACCAACAAGGTCGGCACGCTAATTTTGGCAAACTCCACCGGCATGACTTCGGTGGCTTTTTTGCTCACCGAGGTAAAGATGGTGCCCAGCGCCGTGGCGTAGTCGGCGGTTAAGAAATCGTCCAAAAACGCGATTTTTTCCGCAGCGGGGATGGGACGGCTGAGGAACCGGGCCATAAAGAAGCGTGGGGCCAGGGGAATTTTCCCCAGCCACTTGGGCCGAAAAGCCACCACGTAGCCGCCAAATTTGTAGAATGCCTCGAAGGCCGCTTTGTCGTACTCAAAAATGCCGTTGCAAGCCAGAATGGCGCGATCGCACAGCTCCGGATACTGGTTCAAAAAGTACACTGCCACCGACGCCCCCATAGAGTGGGCATTGATCGACACCTTGGGCAGGTTCAGCACCTTTAACAGCTCGGCCAGATCGTCGGCGTAGGTCTCTAGCTCGTAGCCTCGCGCCGTCGCCGCCTCTTGTTGATCGGGGGCGAGGCGCGATCGCCCGAACCCGCGCATGTCGTAGAGCAGACAGTCATAGCGATCGCTCAACGCCGCTGCCGTACTTTGCCAATAGCGGGCCGACCCAGCCCAGCCGTGGATGAAGACCATCACCGGCTTCGAAGAGCTTGGATCGCGTGGCGTATCGGTGCCGACCCACTCGTAGTAGTGGTTAACCTGGTTGACGTCAATGTAGGGCATGGCTAAGCAGACTCGGGCTTAGGCATAGACGAGGGATGCAGCAGCAGATCCGCTGTCGAACGTTGTTCCACCATTTCGCGGGTGATCATGCAGCGCTTCAGGTCTTTGCGCGAGGGCAGCTCGTACATTATGTCGAGCATCAGCTCTTCGATGATGCCGCGCAGGGCGCGGGCTCCGGTCTTGCGGCGATAGGCTTCTCGGGCGATCGCCCGCAACGCATCCGGCTTAAACTCAAGCTGCACATTGTCCATCAGCATCAGCTTTTGGAACTGCTTCACCAGCGCGTTCTTGGGCTCCGTCAAAATCGCCATCAGCGACTCTTCATCCAGCGGCTCTAGCACCGAGGTCGCCGGAATGCGGCCAATAAACTCAGGTATGAGGCCGAATTTCACCAAATCGTCGGGTTCCAAATTGCGCAGCACGTCGGCGGTGCGCTTTTCGCGGGAGAACTGGCCTTCGCCCGGCTGTACAAAGCCAATCGACTTCTTGCCAATCCGCTGTTCGACAATTTTTTCCAGCCCGACGAACGCACCGCCGCAGATAAACAAAATGTTGCTGGTGTCGATCTGAATGCAGTCTTGGTAGGGGTGCTTGCGACCCCCTTGAGGCGGCACGTTGGCTACGGTGCCCTCAAGCATTTTCAGCAACGCCTGCTGCACCCCTTCACCCGACACATCGCGAGTAATGGAAGGGTTTTCGCTCTTGCGGGCAATTTTGTCGATCTCGTCGATGTAGATGATGCCGCGCTGGGCTTCTTCCACATCCAAGTCGGCCACCTGCAGCAGCCGCAATAGAATATTTTCCACATCTTCGCCCACGTAGCCCGCCTCGGTGAGGGTGGTAGCGTCAGCTACGGCAAAGGGCACTTCGAGAATGCGGGCCAGGGTCTGAGCAAGCAGCGTTTTACCACAGCCTGTGGGGCCAATCAGCAGAATGTTTGACTTTTGTAGCTCAACGACATCGTCGGCTGATTCCCCCTCAGACCCTTGCAGGTAGCTGAGGCGCTTGTAGTGGTTGTAGACCGCCACCGACAATACCTTTTTGGCCTCATTCTGGCCAATGACATGATCGTCGAGGTAATTTTTGATTTCCCGAGGCTTGGGAATTTGGTTGAGGGCAATGGCCGGAGCAGTGCGCGGGCGATCGGCAGCGGGGGTATCGCGCCGGGGCACGGGCTGGGCGATCGCCGTGCCCGAGTCAAACAGCTCTTCGTCTAAAATTTCGTTGCACAGGTCAACGCACTCGTCACAGATGTAGACCCCCGGCCCCGCAATCAGCTTGCGCACCTGCTCCTGAGATTTGCCACAAAACGAGCACTTAAGATGGGAGTCGTACTTGGACATAGAATAATGACCCTAATTTAGTGCAGTCATAGTGGGGGCGGCGGGAAGATATTGCTGCTCAACAACATCGTCAATCAATCCGTAGGCCTTAGCTTCGGCAGCAGACATGTAAAAGTCGCGCTCGGTGTCAGTCTCGATGCGCTCCATCGGCTGCCCGGTGTGGTGAGCGATCAGCTCATTCAGCCGATTCTTGTGGTAAAGAATCTCCCGCGCCTGAATCTCGATATCCACGGCCTGACCCTGGGCACCGCCCAGCGGCTGGTGAATCATAATCCGCGAGCTAGGCAGGGAGAGGCGCTTGCCCTTTGCGCCGGCACAGAGCAAAAATGCGCCCATGCTGGCCGCAAGACCAAAGCAAATCGTCACCACGTCGGGGCGAATTTGCTGCATGGTGTCGTAGATCGCCATGCCCGCCGTCACAGACCCCCCTGGAGAGTTGATGTAGAGCTGCACGTCCTTCTCAGGATCCTCAGCATCTAGATACAGCAGCTGAGCAACGATAGAGTCGGCCACCTCATCCATTACCGGAGTGCCCAAGAACACAATGCGCTCTCGCAGCAGGCGGGAGTAGATGTCAAACGCCCGCTCCCCTCGCCCCGATTGCTCTACGACAACGGGCAGCATACTGCGAACCTGGTTAGCGCTCAGGGCGGACTGGCTCAAGCTCAAAATAGGGCTACTCAATGGGTTCGATGCAATCATAATGGGTTTGCGCGAGATTTCAAGGGCTTAGGAATATTGCGTTACGGTCAGGGCGCTAGGGGCACAGCAGGCTGAGCTAAGTGCTTAGACCAACAAGCCATCGGTTAGCCTACCCGACATTATGCCCCAAAAAATTAGGTTCACGGGGTGGGCTAACCGATGGTTTACCGAAATCTATAGGCAAGTACAAACGGCTCTAGCTGTCCTTGGCCGATTTTTTAGGTTCGCTGGCCTTGGCCCTATTCCTCTTCAGTCGAATCGGCTGTCGCTGCAACCTCAGTGGCCTCCACCTCAATGGCGTCGCTGTTTGAGGCTGTGGTCTCAACGGCTGCGGCTTCAATGGCATCGGCCTCATCGGCGATCGCCGCTTTTTGCAGCGTGCCTTCGGGCACCAGCTCAACGGTGTTAGCTTCCTCTAGCCAGGCCAGAATTTTTTCCTGAAGCAGCTCTTCGGTTAGCACCTGCTTGAGGCGATCGGGATCGACCTGGCTGGGGTCTTCCACCTCGGCCATCGCTTCCTTAATCTTTTCTTGCAGGGCCTCTTCTTCAATCTTGATGCCTTCCTGCTTAGCCACTTCGCCTAGGGCCAGGGTGCGGCGGAGGCGATCGATCGCCTCGGGGCGGGTGCGCTGTCGCATACTGTCCACCAGCTCGCGGGTCAGCATTTTGTTGACGTCAATGCCCTGACGGCTGAGCTGCATAATGGTTTGGGTGAGCAAAAAGTCCACCTCTTTTTGCACCAGCGTATTAGGGATTTCGGCTTCCAAATGCTCGACCAGAGCTTCGATTAGGGCCGCATCTTTGTTGGCCTTTGTCTTCTCGTCGGCCTCTTCCTGGTAGCGCTCGGTTAGCGAGGTGCGCAGCGCCTCAATGGTTTCGAATTCGCTAATTTCTTGGGCAAAGTCGTCGTCTAGCTCAGGCAGTTCCTTCTCTTTAATTTCTTTCAGGGTGATGGAGAAGACCGCTGGTTTGCCCGCCAGTTCGGCTTGAGAATAGTCATCGGGGAACGGAATCTTGACATCTTTGGCCTCTTCTAGGGCCATGCCGATGATGCCTTCTACAAAGCCAGGAATGAACCGCCCCTCCTCTAGCTCCACCTGGAAGTCAGTGCCGGAACCACCCTGGAACTCTTCAAAGTCGTCGCCTTCGGTCTGCACTTTGCCCACAAAGTCAATCACCGCTACATCGCCAGCCTGGGCCGTGCGATCTTCGATCGGCACCAGGGTGGCCAGGTTGTTTTGGTATTGGGTCAGGGTGGCATCGACCCGCTCGGGGTCAGGGAGAATTTCCTCGGCCTGGACGGACAACCCTTTGTAGGTTTTGAGGGTGACTCGGGGCGGCACGTCTACCGAGGCCTGAATGGTGATGGGCTGGCCAGGTTCGTACTGGCCGATCAGGTCTTCAAAGCCGCTTTTGAGCTGGTAGTTGCCGATCGCATCGATCTCTTCTTGCTTGATGGCTTTTTCGACAGCGTTTTGTACCAGTTCTTCGATGACGGCTGCTTTAAACTGAGACACCCCAACGCGCTGCATAAAGACCTGGCGAGGCACCTTGCCCTTGCGAAACCCCGGTACATTGACCGTCCGCATCATCTTATTTAGCACCTGATCGTAGGTCTTTTGAGACAGGTCGGCGGGAATCTCAATCTCTAGTCCCACCTGGCTGTCGGGCAGTACTTCCTGGGTAACTTTCATGGGGTCTTTTTGCTAACTAGACGGCGACTGCGCGCGCTCCATACCGGGGGAGAAACTTTTGGCGCAATTAATAAGCATACTCTATCGTCACAGCCTGGCGGCTATTCCTTGGTTTTAGTCCACAATCCTGGCCCTCAGGTTCTGGCCGTAGGGCCATTGGTTGGCAAATTGGCCTGTTCGGGGTGGTTCTGGATTGCCTGAATTTCCCCTAATCCCTGCTCCTCAGGGCGGGGCTGTTGGCAGCCAGGGGCGAAATGTTAGTATCGGCTGATGCAATAGGTTCTGCGAGTAGGTTGAGGTAGCGCTGTGTCGAACGGGCTGAGAGTTGCGATTATGGGGGCCACCGGGGCCGTGGGGGCAGAGCTGCTGGCGCTGCTGGATGAGCGATCGTTTCCCCTCAAAGACTTAACCCTGCTGGCGTCTCCCCGGTCGGCGGGCACCACATTGACATTTAAAGGCGAGGCGATTCCGGTTCAGGCCCTGGGCGAAGATTCATTTAAAGGTATTGACCTCGTGCTGGCTTCGGCGGGCGGGTCGGTGTCCCAGGAGTGGCTGCCCAAGGCTGTAGCGGCGGGGGCCGTGTGCATCGACAACTCCAGCGCCTATCGGATGGATCCTACCGTGCCTTTGATTGTGCCCGAGGTTAACCCCGAGGCGGCCCAGACCCATCAGGGCATTATCGCCAATCCCAACTGCACGACCATTCTCATGGCGCTGGCGGTGTGGCCGCTGCACCAGGTGCAGCCAATCCAGCGGTTAGTGGTGGCTACCTACCAGTCGGCCAGCGGTGCCGGGGCGCGGGCGATGGAAGAGGTGAAGCAGCAGGCCCGCGCCATTTTGGCTGGGGAAGAGCCGGTGACTGAGGCGTTTCCCTACCCCCTGGCGTTTAACCTGTTTCCCCACAACTCGCCCCTTAACGAGCAGGGCTACTGTCAAGAAGAAATGAAGATGGTGAACGAGACCCGCAAGATTTTTGGGGCTGACAGCCTGAGGATCTCGGCTACCTGTGTGAGGGTTCCCGTACTGCGAGCCCACTCCGAAGCGGTTAACATTGAATTTGCGGCACCGTTCTCACCCAAAGCGGCTAAAGCGTTACTGGCCAAAGCTCCAGGGGTAAGAGTGGTTGAAGATTGGGCGCGGAACTACTTCCCCATGCCCATCGAGGCCAGCGGTCAAGATGATGTGCTGGTGGGCCGCATTCGCCAGGATATTTCAAACCCCAACGCCCTAGAGCTGTGGCTCAGCGGCGATCAAATTCGCAAGGGGGCAGCCCTCAATGCGGTTCAAATTGCTGAGCTGCTGCAAGTTCCCCAGGCGGTAGGCGCTGTTCACTAAAGCGTAGGTTGGGCACTGCCCACCATTTAACTGAGGTATGAAAGGGGCTTCGGCTAGACACCCCCAAGTAGCTTTCTTCCCCACAATCTTTCCCAGGGCCGACCCGCTAGGGGTGAACTTGGTATAATCTCAGGGTCATTGAACTTCGTAGGATGTAAGGCATTTCGGGTGACGTATTTTGGCAGAGTGCTAACGGCAATGGTGACGCCATTTTCTGAAGATGGCTCCGTTGACTATGCTGTGGCCGAGCGCTTAGCTGACTATTTGGTCAACAATGGCAGTGATGGGCTGGTGGTGTGCGGCACTACGGGCGAGTCACCCACCCTGAGCTGGCAGGAAGAGTATCAGCTATACAAGACGGTGCGCGAAGCCGTGGCTGGCCGTGCTAAGGTGGTCGCGGGCACGGGGTCTAACTCAACCTCTGAGGCCATTGAGGCTACCCGCCATGCCTGTGACCTGGGGCTAGATGGGTCTCTACAGGTGGTGCCCTACTACAACAAGCCCTCTCAAGAGGGGCTTTATCAGCACTTTAGTCAGATTGCGGCAGCGGTGCCCGGCCTGCCCATCATGCTGTACAACATTCCGGGACGTACGGGCTGTGCGCTGGCGACTGAGACCACCGCCCGCCTGGCAGAAATATCGAATATAGTAGCTATTAAGGAGGCTAGTGGAAGTTTAGACCAGGCCAGTCAAATTCGATATCATACCCCTGCTGAGTTTGGCATCTACTCTGGGGACGACTCGCTAACCCTGCCAGTGCTCTCGGTCGGCGGCTGTGGAGTGGTGAGTGTAGCCAGTCACCTAGTTGGCCCTCAAATTCAGGCTATGGTGCAGGCCTACGAAGCCGGAAAGACCCGGTTGGCCACTGAAGTTCATTTGCAGTTGCTGCCTTTGTTTAAGGTTTTGTTTGTCACTACAAACCCGGTGCCGCTGAAGGTGGCTCTAGCGCAGCAGGGATGGCCGGTGGGGGCAGTGCGATCGCCTCTGTGCATGCCCGATGAGTCTGTGGGTATTGCGATCGCAGAGGTGCTCCAGCAGCTCTCTGACCAGGGTATTCTAGCTACCAAAGCATAGGCTAACGGCTCTGACGTTAGGCTGTGAGCGATCGCATTTAGTCGCTATCGACCATCTCCAAACCGGTTCCGGCTCGCCTCTTTGGCAGGGGCTGTCTGCCACTCTAGTTTTCTAACAACTGAATAGTCTGTTTATCCTTTATCTCTGTGTGAACCGTATTTATGGCTCTATCTGTACTGTCTATGGCCCTGGCTGCTCTACCTCTCGATGTTGCGACATCGACCTGGGCCTCAACTGCCTCTACAGTGGCTACTCTCGACAGCTAGCGCTCTGATCGTGCTGCATCTTGGCAAGCAACAGCTGTACCCATTGGGGTGTGACACAGGTTGTAAATGCTGACGCAGTTAGGCTTTAGCTGCCACCCATTCTTTTTTAACTGTTCAATTTTTCCATCACAATTGTTTACTGACGAGATTGTTTATGACTTCAAAATCTGCCAATAATGCCCTGAAAATCATCCCGCTGGGGGGACTGCACGAGATCGGCAAGAATACCTGCGTCTTTGAGATCAACGACGAAATCATGCTGCTCGACGCTGGCCTAGCCTTCCCCACCGACGGTATGCACGGGGTCAACATTGTGCTGCCCGATGTCACCTACCTGCGGGAAAATCGCCACAAAATCAAGGGCATGATTGTCACCCACGGTCACGAAGACCACATCGGCGGCATTGCCTTTCACCTCAAGCAGTTTGACATTCCGGTAATCTACGGCCCTCGCCTAGCGATGGCTCTGCTAGAGGGCAAGCTGGAAGAGGCCGGGATGAGCGATCGCACCGAGCTGCGACCCGTGCGCCCCCGCGAAACCGTACGCGTCGGCAATTCTTTTCTAGTGGAGTACATCCGCAATACCCACTCCATCGCCGATAGCTGCTCGGTGATTATCCACACCCCCGTGGGCATCGTCATCCACACGGGCGACTTTAAATTCGACCACACCCCCGTCGATGGCGAGACCTTCGACATTCAAAAGCTGGCGGAGGCCGGGGAAAAGGGCGTACTGTGCCTGGTCAGCGACTCCACCAACTCTGAGGTGCCGGGGCACACCCCTTCGGAGCGATCGGTCTTTCCCAACCTCGATCGCGAATTTTCTAAAGCCGACGGGCGGCTGATCGTCACTACCTTTTCGTCGTCGGTGCATCGGGTCAACATGATTCTGGAGCTGGCCCAAAAGCACAACCGCAAGGTGTTTGTGGTGGGGCGCTCTATGCTCAACGTCATCGCCCACGCCCGCGACCTGGGCTATATCAAATGCCCCGAGAGCCTGTTTGTGCCCCTCAAGTCCCTTGGGCACACCGCCGATGAGAACGTGCTGATTCTCACCACCGGCTCCCAAGGTGAGCCTCTGGCGGCCCTGACCCGCATTGCCGAAGACTCTCACCGACAGATCAAGGTCAAGCAGGGGGATACGGTGGTGTTCTCCGCTAACCCCATCCCCGGCAACACCATCTCTGTGGTCAACACCATCGACAAGTTAATGATGCGCGGGGCCAAGGTGGTCTACGGCAAAGATAAGGGCATTCACGTCTCGGGCCATGGTGCCCAGGAAGACCAAAAGCTGATGCTGGCCCTCACCCGGCCCAAGTATTTTCTGCCCGTCCACGGTGAGCACCGCATGCTGGTGAAGCACTCTGAGACGGCCCAAAGCATGGGCGTACCCGCCGAGAACATGGTGATTATCAATAACGGCGACATCGTCGAAGTCAATCCGGCGGGCATTCGCATTGCTGGTCAGGTGCCCTCGGGCATTGAGCTAGTCGATGCCTCCCGCGTTGGGGTGGTAGGCCGCGATGTGCTCAAAGAGCGGCAGCAGCTGGCCGAGGATGGCGTGGTAACGATCGCCGCCACCGTAGGCAGCAACGGCAAACTGCTGGCCGACCCCACTGTGCAAATTCGCGGGGTGGCCCAGTCGATCTCCCAGGAGCGCTTTCAGAGCCAGGTGAAGCAGGTGATTACCCAGGTGCTCGCCAACCGGGGAGCGGAGCTGGTGGTGTCTAACGGCAATGGCAAGGCGGCCCTCGATCTAGATGCCCTCAAAGCTGCCCTCGATCAAGACCTACGTCGCCTAGTGCGGCGGGAACTCGACAAGCGCGACCCCATGCTGATTTTGCTGATTCAGGGAGCTGGTGTAGACGGCACAGTGCAATCGCAGCCCCAGGCTGAACGCAAGGCTCACGCTGAACCTAGGCCCAAAGCTGAGCCCAAGGTGCAGAAAAAAACGCCGCCTCAGGTTGAGGTTGAACCCCAGCCCGAGCCTGCGGTGGCGGTGGCCGAGCGCCGCACCCGGACTCGAGCGACGGCGGCATCGGCCTCCTGAACTGATAGTCTGATGTAAACAGGAGGGGGCGATCGCCCCCTCCTGTTTTTTTTACCCAGTGCGATGATTCAGGTCGATCAGCTCAACATTACAGGTGCGAATTTTCCCCACCTGTGGTAGAAAGAATACGCAACATCGTGTTGCTGCTTCTGCTTGGCGCTATAATGCACACAGCAGGAGCTGATGTACCTGAGCAAAGGTGCATAGCAAGTGTCTTAAGCTGCTACACATCCCTAGCGTTAAGCGCTTCTGTCAGAATTTTTGTTCAGCTTGTGCGGTTTATCCCAAGCAGATCTAGCGCAAACGAGATCCACTACGAACAAGAATTCCCAGAGCGCCTGGCGAGTTAGGGGATCTGTGCATGCCCTTAGGAAGCAGGGTTCATTGCAGTTTTGTAATGAACTTTATTGCCCAACTTTTGCAAACAAGTTTTCCGATCGCTCGGTGGCGGTGTTGACGTGGCTGGTGAATGGCCAAATCACCCACTCAGGGCGGGAAAAGTAGACTTTATTCGCCCTGGTGAGCGTCGTATGAGGAATTTGGATGCCGAAGCAGATTGTTATTGCTGAGCAAAACCGGATCGCTGCGGTTTTTTCTGAAGATCAGATTCAAGAGCTAATTGTGGCCACCGGTAGCCATCAGGTTAGCGATATTTATTTAGGCACAGTAGAAAACGTGCTGCCCGGCATCGACGCTGCCTTCGTCAACATTGGCGACAGCGAGCGTAACGGCTTCATGCACGTGACCGACTTAGGCCCCCTAAAGCTTAAGCGCAGCGCTGGCTCTATTACCGAGCTAGTCGTGCCCCAGCAAAAGGTGCTGGTGCAGATCATGAAAGAGCCCACAGGCAATAAGGGGCCGCGTCTAACCGGCAATATCAGTCTGCCTGGGCGCTACCTGGTGTTGATGCCCTCAGGGCGCGGCGTTAACCTATCACGGCGCATTCGTAGCGAGAGCGAGCGCAACCGCCTGAGAGCCCTGGCAATTTTGATCAAGCCAGCGGGCATGGGTCTGTTGGTGCGCACCGAGGCTGAAGGCATTAGCGAAAATGCCATCATTGAAGATTTAGAAACCCTGCAAAAGCAGTGGGAAAGCATTCAGCAGCAGGCCTTAACCACGCGCCCTCCGGCCCTGCTCAACCGCGACGATGACTTCATTCAGCGGGTACTGCGCGACGCCTACAACGCCGAAGTCAACCGCATTGTGACCGACTCCAGCACCGGCATGAAGCGGGTGAAGCAGCACTTGGCCAACTGGAGCGATGGTCAGGTGCCCGCCGGAGTGCTGATCGACCACCACCGCGAACGCACTCCCATTCTGGAGTATTTCCGCGTCAACGCCGCCATTCGTGAAGCCCTCAAACCTCGGGTAGATCTGCCCTCCGGCGGGTACATTATTATCGAGCGCACCGAAGCGCTGACGGTGATTGACGTTAACTCTGGTTCCTTTACCCGCTCTGCAACGGCACGCGAAACCGTGCTGTGGACCAACTGTGAGGCCGCTGCTGAGATTGCCCGCCAGCTGCGCCTGCGCAATATTGCTGGGGTGATTGTCGTTGACTTTATCGATATGGACGCGCGGCGTGACAAGCTGCAAGTGCTCGAACATTTCACTAAAGCGCTGCGTTCTGACAAAGCCCGACCCCAGATTTCTCAGCTGTCTGAACTGGGTCTTGTGGAGCTAACCCGCAAGCGGCAAGGGCAAAATATCTACGAGTTGTTTGGCCGTCCCTGCCCCACCTGCGGTGGTTTGGGGCACCTAGTGCACCTGCCCGGTGAAGTTCCGTTAGATAGCAGCAATGAGGTCGCCCCCAATGCGTTCGTGTCTGGGGTAATCCCGGCTCCTCAACCAGCACCGCTTCCTCTGGGTGAGCTGGGCGACTTTGATGGCCGTCCCGATCTGCAAGAGCTAGATTTGGGCAATCACCCCAGCTATCAAGATAAATCGGGCCGCGGCAACAACCGTCGCCGTCGCCGTCGCGACCCCTTGCCAACCCGAGGCAATGGTAAAGAAGCGCCCGTGGTTAAAGAGAATGGGGCCGCCCTAGTCGAGTTTAAAGAGCCCACGGAGCTAGCAACGCCGATCGTAGCCCCCAGGGTTGAAGAGGAAAAGGCCGCTCCTCGGGGGCGCGGACGGGTGGGAGGGCGAGTCGATTCGCAGAGTGATTCGGCCCGAAATCGCAAGCCTGCTGCTCCACCCCAGGTCGTGACTGTAGAAATGACCTCCGACGAGCAGCGTATCTACGCGATGATGGGGATTTCGCCCATGGTGCTGTCGACTCAAGAGGTGACTGACCCCCGCAATGTGATGGTGTCGGTGGTGCTGCCTGGTCAGGCTCCGCCGGAAATTGTGTCGCTCACCCCTATGGAGGCTTCAGTCGAGGCTCCAGCGGAGGTTGCGGTGGTGGATATAGCAGAGCCAGAACCCTCATCGCCAAAGCCGTCTCCTAGTCGCACCGTGCGCACGCGTTCTGCCCGCGCCCAGGCCCAGGAGGCTGATGTAATGGCTCCTGAGGCCGCATCAACTCCTGAGCCGGTGATCGAGCCGGTCTCTATGGTTGAACCGAGTCCTGCAGAGGTCACCCCCGAAGCGGAGCCGGAATCATCTAGCAGTGTGCGTCGTCGCCGTCGTCGTCGCTCCTCCACGACGGGCGACGGTGGTGATGGTGGCGACGAGTAGGCCCTGTCTCTGTGAATGGTGAGCATTCCCCGGAAACCAAAATCGCCGGGGTCGATGAGGTGGGACGCGGGTGTCTGTTTGGCCCGGTGGTCGCTGCGGCAGTGGTTCTGTCACCCCAATCTGGGGAGCAGCTTTTGATGCTGGGGGTGACCGACAGCAAATGTCTGAGTGTCGCCCGCCGCGAAAGTCTGGTAGAACCCATTCAGCGACTGGCCACAGACTATGCCCTGGGGTTAGCTACTATCCACGACATTGAGCGGCTGAATATTCTGCACGCCAGTCTTTTGGCTATGACTAGGGCGCTGTGCCGCCTCTCCACGCCGCCAGACCTCTGTTTGATTGACGGCAACCAGCCTATTCGAAATTTAGGTTTGCCTCAGCAGACAGTGGTGCAGGGCGATCGCACCCATACCGAGATCGCTGCCGCCAGTATTTTGGCCAAAGTATGGCGCGATCGCCTGATTGTGCGCCTCGATCGCCGCTACCCCGGCTACCACTTGGCCCGCAATAAGGGCTATGGCAGTGCTGCCCACCGCCTGGCCTTGCAAACTCTAGGGCCAACGCCTCAGCATCGCCGCTCCTTTAAAGGGTGCGGCCTTTTTTGATCTGACCAAAGCGATTGCCCAGCAAACTCATCTGCCTTAAGGTGCGATTTTGGGCCAAACTAGACAAAATTGCTGGCCTAGACCATCAAAGCCGATAGACTACAGTTGCCCTAATTCGTCTCAAAGGAACCCCCATGAAACGTCTTGTGGTCTGCTGCGACGGCACTTGGCAAAACGCTAGCCAGAAAACTCCCACCAATGTGGTCAAGCTAGCTCAAATTATTCAAACCAACGATCGCGATCTACAACAGCCCCAGCTTGTGGAATATAGCCCTGGCATTGGCTCCGGCGGGGAGTTGCTCAATCGCCTGGCGGGTGGAGCCTTCGGCTGGGGCATTGATGAAAATATTCAGGCCGCCTACCGCTTTCTCTGCCTCAACTACGACGAAGGGGACGAAATCTACCTGTTTGGCTTCAGCCGTGGAGCCTATACTGTTCGCAGCCTAGCCGGGCTGATGCGCATCGCCGGGGGGTTGTTACCCAGTGCCGAAGTGCTCAAGGCGTCATCTGTTTACGACATCTATCGCAGCCAGGGCCGTTACAGTGACGAACGCCAGATTGGCAAAGACGAATTTAACCGCCGCGAGCTAGATCGCAAACAGAGAGCCATGCAATCCCTGAGCACCCGCGTACGCCCCGCCAGAATCACGGTACTCGGCTGTTGGGATACCATGGGGGCGCTTGGCGTGCCCCGCACTATTCCGCTGTTGAGCCAGCTACTCAACAAAAAGTACGAGTTCCACGACTACCAGCTCAGCAATATTATCGATCATGCCCTCCATGCCGTTGCCATCGATGAGATGCGCAAAGCGCTTGATGTTACCCCTATGCAGCAAAGCCAAAAGAATATTGAGGCGGGGCAAACGCTTCATCAAGTTTGGTTTCCGGGCGACCATGGGGCTGTTGGCGGCGGCGACTTGGGATCATTGCCTCTAGCTGATGGGGCGCTGCTTTGGATGGTTGACACCGTGCAATCTACCCTTGGCCTTGGCCTAAAATTCGACCTCAGCCAGCTGCAGCGTGATCCAACGTCTTCAACCCCGCTTCAGACCCCCAGCATTCGCCCAAACCCTGCGGCTCCAGTTCCTTCAAAACCTATTTCCTGGCTATTTCGACTGACCGGCCTTCAGCCCCGTACTATCCCTACCGATGCAGTTTTGCACCACAGCGTATTTCAGCGCTGGCGATCGCTAGGTACTGGCTACCGCCCCAGCAATCTGCCCCCAGCATTAGTGGCCCAGCTCAACGCCTTTATCCCCGCCTGAGCCAAGGATATTTCAAAAGAACAGGTCAAAAGGTTCCCACAGCCCGCCGTTGTTTGCTATGCTTAATCACCGAACGCGGATGTGGCGGAATTGGTAGACGCGCTAGATTTAGGTTCTAGTGTCTTCGGACGTGAAGGTTCAAGTCCTTTCATCCGCATTATTACTCGCCTGAAGGCTCCGGTAGCAGTTCAATGCTACCGGCCTAGAGTTTCCTTCGGGTCATTCTTTTGGTTGCGGGGATTAACTGGGAAAAAGCCAAGATAGGGTTGGTCGGCTTGCTGCAGATGGCTGCGCCCATGCGTTTCAAAAGCTAGACGACGGCTAGTGAGGTTTTAGGTGTAGCACTAAGACCTTATTTTCCTAATCGTTAGTAATGCTCGTATAGACTTGCTGCTAGCGATCTAATTGACTAATAGATTTTTAAGGGTAGTTAGTTTCGGATCACTTGCCCAACTTACAGCCGTTCAAAAAACCGCCCTAGGCAAATGCTTGGGGCGGTTTTTTGGCTAAAACAGTTCTAAAACCTTAGAAATTGTACTCAACCTGGCTTGGTTTCAACTCGAAGGAGTTGTTTAGTGCGAACGAAATCCAGGCAAAAGAAAGGAGAAATTCACCGATTTCATCCAGCATGAAAAGCTCTAGCATTCCCAGGTTCAGGGCTCTTGGAACAATCATAAATACAATTGAAAGGGCCACCAGCCAGACTGTGCTAAGCGGAAAAATTGGTACGCCTAACTGAGTGTAGATCTGGCTCATTCTCTGGTTTAGTCGATTGCTAATCGGAATTAGAAAACAAAAAAGGCCTACAAAAGCAACACCTATGGTTCGAACATACTGGTGAATACCATCAATATTGTGAATGTTAAACTCATTTTGTACATTCACAGCATTGAGGGATTCAGGAGTCGCAATGCCAAAAATTCGCTGTCCCCAGCTAATTTCCTCTCCGCCAACTAGAAATAGTAAAACCGCAAAAAATAGACACCAAAACCGGAGAGGTGCTGATTTATTCTTAAAGCCAATCGCAAAGATGGCTGCTGCACAAAAATAGAAAACTGCGCTCAGATTTTCTAGCGGGCCGTCTTCCATGAAGAGGAAATTTAGATCGGTGCTTCTATGACCAGCTAGAAAGATGCTAAATAAATTCGTGGCAAGCAGTACCACGAGAAAGTTCAGCCAAATATCGTGCTTTCTCAAGTCAATTTTTTTTTGGATCTTAGGTTGAGAGGCATTTTGGACGGTCATGGCTCCTCCTTGGTGAAGACTGGAAAAGTATTCATAAAGCTCTCAGTGAATGGCACGCTTTTGAAGGCTGTACTCTCTAAGGAAAGTTGCCGCTGCGCTGGAAATGCACCGTCTAACTGCCCAGCTATTTGAAGCGTCTGTAGACCTACGGAAAGTTGTCTCTGTAGCCATAAACTGGCCTAATGAGGAAAGTCTGCCATGCAGGATTAAGGGCTAGACAACTCTCCATAACCTAAATATCAGCTTTATTTCACCTTCGGTTAACCTAAATTTAATCATGCAGCCTCGGCTGCTGTGTGAGGTTCCTGTAAATATGAGGCAAGGAAATATCTAGAGCATGTGAAAATACGTAGATGAATAAGTATTCATCTACGTGATGCTACTGAGTTGATGAAGCTGCTGTGTTTTAGACACTGCGAATCAGGCGAGAACCTGCCTGCCTGACACAAACAAGTCCCGAAGGCTTGAGCAATAGGTTGCCTTGAGGCTGAAGCCTGGCGCTAATTAGCTGAGGCTAAAAGGCCTGGTCTAATGGGCTTTCGGACAGTATCTCTGACAAGAGAGCAGGAGTTTCCAGAGATGTGTCATACCAAATCCGAACCGCATAACCCCGATTTCCAAAAGGTCAAATCGTGGGGGCGAATGTAATTTGCCCTGGTGAATTGGAGGGTACCAAAGCCGGATTTAGTATCAGGAAGGCAAGGCGAGAAGATGGAATTCGCGTCTGCGCTGGTTCTACAGGGCCAGTGTGACAAGCTGCTGGATTGACCTTTTTAGTTCAGCTTTGTAACTGGTAAAGAGCCTGGCCCTAAGGCCCAGAAAAAATGGCTTCTTCTAAATCTTGTCGGCTTAAGGAATATTTGAAGACTCGCTGGATGTCTTTTTCGTCGGGCCCGGCGCTAATGTAGCGCACCACGATACAGTCTGTCTCGAGCAAAATTTTGGCTTCCCAGCGAGGGCGTATGATATGCCAACAGTGGAGAGCGTCGCTGCTGTCTTGGGTGCAGCCATGCTGTCTCAGCCAAGCTTCGATGTCGGTCAGCGGGTAGTTGTAAAGCGGGGTAGTCGCAGAGGGAAGTGCCATAGCGTAGATGAAGGAACAATGAGTAGGTCGTAATACCTTGCCTAGAGCCAAGTGGGTGGCGCAGAGCTTAAGGATCGTGGCACAGGCGGTATGTCTGGCGGAGAGGGGAGGCTGGGGGCGGCATTCCCTGGCGGTGGGCTTCCCCTTAACTCTTGATCTGGAGTTGCTTCGATCGCAGGCATAGATTTTTCAAGGGGAAGGCCTAGATCGGCGGTGTAGTCTCCTCGGGTTAGGCTAACCGTAACCACTAAGGCTAGGCAGGCTACAAAGGTAAGCCCTAAAATAAATAGGGCAAAAATTTCTCCGGCAGAGAGGGGGCGATCGGTAGGATCGAGGTACATGTTGGCAGGCTCTCGCCGCTGGGGTGTTGCTGGACGGCTGAGCGGTTCTAAGGGTTGCATGACCGATATGCGAGAATACCCAACCTGCTGATCGTAGGCCCAGCGGCGATCGGGGCTGCTGAGAATGGCATAGGCTTCGTTGAGCTGCTGAAATTTTTCAGTGGCTTCGGTGGTAGGCAATTCGGTGGTATCAGGGTGGTAGAGCTTGCTGAGGTCGCGAAAGGCACGCCGAATCTGTTGAGGGCTAGCGGTAGGCTTGACCCCCAACTGATCGTAGTGGGTTTTGGGTCTTTGGTTTGCGTCAGGCATGGCATCCCACTGGCAGGGCAATTAGCAACGGGCATAGGCTAGTCACTCCTATCCCGGAGCTAGATCCCAATCATCGAAGGAGCGGGTTAGACGAATCTGAGCCAGGGTAAAGACGACGGGGATAACCCGGCCATAGTTGGTGGCGATCGCTCGCCAACCCAAATCAGCTAAAAACCAGCCCCATAGGGCAGGCCCCAGCACTGAAAATACGGCTCGAGTCGCTCCGTAGCGGGCGGCACTGGTGGCAACCCCTTGGGAGGCCATACGTAGGGCAAATCGCTGATGGACTTGGGCCAGCACGGTGCCACCTCCCTTGACCATGGCCTGCCGGGTCACTTCGTAGCGGGCCATGTGGAAGGCCATTTGCCGAGCGATGTGCTGAAGTAGCCAGGGCTGTAGGACGGCGCTAATTGCTAGGGCACTACTGCCTTTGGCCAATAGTCTGAGGGGGTTAGCCTGAAGGTCAAGGGGCAAGGCTTGAAACTGAGCTGACTTCTGTAGAGAGATTTGAACGGACTGCTGAAGGCGATCGCGCTCTGTTTTCGACAACTTCTTAAGATTGCTGCGAAGCAGGTGCAAAAACACTTCTGCCTCTAAATCATCGGTTGACCAAGCGGTGGCGTAGGGCACCTTGAGATAGTGACAAACCTGAATCAGCGCCTGGCGATAGCTGACGCGCTGGCTCTGGCCATTGATCACCGTCAGCCCATCTGCGGCCAAAAACCGAAAGCGCTGCTCTAATCGGTCGAGCCACTGCTGCCGTGTGCCGCTCTGTACCGTCAGTGGGTCAGCCTTTTGCAGATAATCTAGCGGGTTGAATCGGGGCCGAAACAGCATGTCTGTCAGGGCCTCAAGTTCTTCGTCTGTTGCTAGCTCCAGGGCAGACCGCAGCTCATCCACTGGGCATCACCATATTTAAAAACTGTCTTACATTTTTACACAATTCCCCAAGATAGGATGTTGGGCAGCAGCTACACACCAAAATTTGGCAAGAAATCGATATGGAAGATGTGGTGGTCATCGGGGCGGGGATCAGCGGATTGACGGCGGCCCATCAGCTTCAGCAAGCTGGCTACCGGGTGCTCGTGGTCGATAAGTCTCGCGGACTCGGGGGGCGATTGGCCACTCGCCGGGTTGGTTCCACTGCCATAGACCACGGCTGTCGGTATTTAAAGCCTTTTGCCGACTCTGCGCTCAGTCCAATATCGGCACTGTTGCAGTCTGGTGTACTCGAGCCCTGGCAGCCCGAAGCCTTTGCCCTAGAGGCGGATGGTTCCTTAAATCCAATGTCAGCGGAGACTTTGTATGCTGCACCTCAGGGTATGAGCGCGATCGCTAAAACTTTAGCCACAGGGCTCTCTATTCGCCGACAATGGCGCGCTACGGCGCTGACTCTGCTTCCACAGGGTTGGCGCATTGAAGGTGAAGCTTTAAGCGCAAATGGCCAAAATCAACCCAACTCGATTGACGCGAGGGCTGTGGTGGTCGCTCTCCCTGCCCCGCAAGCCGCCGCCCTGTGGGATGAAGCCGAGCGACAAAATGGAGACATTGACCGACTATGGCAACAGCTTCAAACCGTAGCGTTTGAGGCCGTCATTACCGTGATGGCTGGGTACAGTCTTAACGAACCTGCCAATCTTTCTATCCAGAAAACTTTTGACGGCTGGATGGTTGCCAGCAGCACTCATCCAGCGCTGCGCTGGGCCGCCTTGGACAGCAGCAAGCGCACCGACCCGCTAGAGTCGGTGGTAGTTCTACACAGCAGCCCAACGTTTGCCGCCAACAACATCGATCGCTCCGATCTGGAGTCCGTTGGTCAAGAATTGCTGGCTGCTACGGCGGAGAGTTTGGCGGCATGGATCGGTTTCCCTAGCTGGATGCAGGTGCACTGCTGGCGCTACGGCTTTGTGCGCCAGCCCTTGGGTGCCTCTGTGCTCAGTTCACCAGCCCTGCCAAACTTCGTGGGCTGTGGCGACTGGTGTCTGGGGAAAAATGTAGAAGGCGCGATCGCCTCAGGCCACCGCGCCGCTGAATTAATCGCCGCTGCTCTGAAATAGCGCTGATCTAAGCGTTGTTGTTGGAGTAGTCGCTATTCTCTTTATCTTCGCTGTTGTCCTCATCCGTTGCGCCGGTGTTGTTGCGGCGGAAGAAGCGCTGGTTGCCTGTCCGCTTCTTGCGGAACTTGCGGGCGTAGGCCTGGTTGCGGAGAGCTTTTTCTTTTTTGGGATTGCGACGCTTAGACATTCAATAACCTCAGACAACAGGGCAGACGAGATCAGTAAACAAGGACACGGCACCTACAGCAGGGATATAACCCCGATCTCAGGCTTAAGAAGACCCTCAAGGCCAATAAAATCTCAAGCCGGACGATCTGCCCGCACCGGCATTCGTTAACCCACGACATGCCAAAACTAGAGATCCACATTAGCACAAAGGGGTGTTGCTATAGGAGCCGAGTTTTTATGGTAGGCCAGGGGGTGATGGAGTAGGGGCGTGAGGGTGTGGAGAACAGGGCGATCGCTGCTCCCCTATAAGTTGGGGACGGCTGCGCCGAATCTAGCAGAGCCATACTCTTCATCCACTCCATCACTCCATACTCTTTCCTAGGACTGGCTAGAACTCAGCACCTTCTCAGCGCCAGTGCCCTCAGGATTGGCTTCTGGTGTATCGGCCTCCGAGGGCGGCACCACCTGCCAGAATTTGGGCAGATAGTCTTGCCAGTGGTCGAGAACCGTCTTGGCCTTAGGGCTGCCGGTGTAGGCCAGGTGGGCCTCAATTAGCGCCTTGAGCTGGGCTTCCCCAGCGGGGGTGATGACCCGCTGAACCTTGACAATTTCGGGGTTGACTCTCACCGGAAAGCCGCCGGTTTCATCCAGGAAGTAGCCCAGTCCGCCGGTCATACCAGCGCCTACGTTGCGACCGACTGGCCCCAGCACCACGACTACGCCCCCGGTCATATATTCACAGCAGTGATCCCCAGCGCCCTCGATCACCGCTTGTCCCTTGGAGTTGCGCACGGCAAAGCGCTCTCCGGCGGTGCCCAGCGCGTAGAGGGTGCCGCCCGTAGCGCCGTACAGACAGGTGTTGCCAATAATCACGTTGGTGGAGGGATCGTAGGTGATGCCGACCGGGGGCTTAACCACGATTTCGCCGCCGTGCATGCCTTTGCCAACGTAGTCGTTAGCTTCGCCCACCAGGGTTAGGGTCATACCGGGTAGGTTAAAGGCTCCGAAACTCTGGCCAGCACTGCCCTCAAAGGTCAGATTTAGCTGACCTTCAAAGCCCGCATTGCCATACTTTTCAGCGATCGCCCCGGCAACCCGAGCGCCCACGGTGCGATCGGTGTTGACCAAAGCGTAGGTCTTAGTCGCCGTGCCCTGGGTTTGAATCGCCCGCTGAATATCAGCATCGGCCAACATATCGTCGTCGAGCACGGGGCCGTTGCTGTGGACGGCTTCGTGCTGGAGCCAGGTACGATCGCCCCGTCCGTCGGGTAGATCCATCAGGGTGGTTAGATCGAGGTGACTGGTTTTAGCCAGGGTAACCTCGGCCCGAGCCTTCAGTAGGTCGGCTCGGCCTACAATATCGATCAGAGAGGTGTAGCCCAGGCGAGCCAGCAGCGATCGCACCTCTTCGGCAATGTAGAAGAAGAAGTTCACCACGTGCTCGGGTACCCCGGTAAACCGCTGGCGCAGCTCTTCTTTTTGGGTGGCGACTCCCACTGGGCAGTTGTTGGTGTGGCAGACTCGCGCCATAATGCAGCCCTCGGCAATCATGGCGATAGAGCCAAAGCCAAATTCTTCCGCCCCCATTAGGGCGCCCATCACCACGTCCCAGCCGGTTTTGAGGCCGCCATCGACGCGCAGGGTGACGCGATCGCGCAGCTCGTTGTCCATCAGAACCTTGTGCACCTCGGTGAGGCCCAGCTCCCAGGGCACCCCGGCGTGCTTGATGGAGCTGAGGGGCGAGGCTCCGGTGCCGCCATCGTGGCCCGACACCTGAATCACGTCGGCGTTGGCCTTGGCCACCCCGGCGGCGATGGTGCCAATGCCCACCTCAGACACCAGCTTCACCGATACCCCGGCCTTGGGGTTGATCTGGTGTAGGTCAAAAATGAGCTGAGCCAGGTCTTCAATAGAGTAGATGTCGTGGTGGGGCGGCGGTGAAATTAGCGCCACACCAGGCTTGGAGCGGCGCAGCATGGCGATGTAGGGGCTGACCTTTTTGCCGGGCAATTGGCCCCCCTCGCCGGGCTTGGCCCCCTGAGCCAGCTTGATCTCAATTTGGTCGGCGTGCATCAGGTACTCGGGGGTGACCCCAAACCTGCCAGAGGCCACCTGCTTAATAGCGGAACTGGCGGTGTCGCCGTTCTTCAACCCTCGCAGGTGGGGGAATGTGGGGGAATTGCCCTCGCCATCCACATCGGAGAGTACCTTGAAGCGCACAGGGTCTTCGCCCCCTTCGCCGGAGTTAGACTTGCCGCCGATGCGATTCATGGCCACCGCCAGCACCTCGTGGGCTTCGCGCGACAGCGCCCCTAGCGACATACCCCCAGTGCAGAAGCGCCGCATAATCGCCTCCGCCGACTCAACTTGGTCGATGGCAACGGGCTGGCGATCGCTCTCAAAATCCAGCAAATCTCGCAGGGCACTGAGCGGGCGATTTTCGAGCTGGGCGCGGTACAGCTCGTAGTGGTCGTACTGGCGATCGGCCACTGCCTTGTGCAGCAGCTTCGACATGGCTGGGTTGTTCATGTGGTATTCGCCGCTGGGCCGCGACTGCACGAAGCCCATGTTTTGCAGGCGCTTGGCCGACAGTTCGGGGAATGCTCGCTGGTGGAATTGAATCGTCTCTTGGGCCAAATCTACGACGGAAAGGCCACCCAACCGTGAGGTGGTACCCCGAAAGGCTAAATCCAGCAGGTCAGGGCCGATGCCGATGGCTTCAAAAATCTGCGCGCCTCGGTAGCTGGTAATCAGCGAGATGCCCATCTTCGAGAGAATTTTCAGCAGCCCCGCATCCACGGCCTTGCGATAGTTGTCCTGGGCACCGTTGAGGGTAGTTACCGGCAGTTTGCCGGTTTCCATCAGCTTTTGGGTGCGGCCATCGGCCCACCAGTGGCGCACCGACTCCAGCGCCAGGTATGGGCACACGGCGCTAGCCCCGTAGCCAATCAGGCAGGCAAAGTGGTGGGTGCTCCAGCACTGGGCCGTATCGACCACCAGAGAGGCCCGCATGCGCAACCCGTTGCGAATCAGATGGTGGTGCACCGCACCCACCGCCAGCAGGGGGGGAATGTAGCTCACCTCGGCACTGAGGGGGGCCGTATTGCCCTGGGCGTCAACGCGATCGCTCAGCACCAGAATGGTCTTACCGGCTTTGACGGCTTCGTCGGCGCGATCGCACAACTCGGCCACCGCCTTCGCCAGCCCCGCTGGGCCAGCCGCGATGTCATATAGCGTGGATAGGGTAGCCGTGGCAAAGCCCGATCCGTGGATTTGCTCTAGCTCTACCTCATTAATCACCGGGCTCTCTAGCTTGAGCAGGTGGGCGTACTCAGGGCGCTCATCCAGCAGGTTGCCCTGGGCCCCCAGCTGGGTGGACAGGGACATGACCAGCCGCTCGCGCAGTGGGTCAATGGCCGGGTTGGTGACCTGGGCAAACCGCTGCTTAAGGTAGTCGTAGAGTAGGTGGGGCTTCTCTGAAAGCACCGCGTGGGGCGTGTCGTCGCCCATACAGAATGTGGGCTCTTTACCCTGGGCCGCCATGTCTTGGATGATCATGTCCACATCTTCGACGGTGTAGCCAAAGGCGCTCTGCTGGCGCAGCAGGGCCTCGGCAGGGTAGAGGGTCGCCTCCGTAAACAGCTGGGGCTGCACCTCAGCCCGGTTGTCCTTGAGCCACTGGCCGTAGGGTTGCCGTGTGGCGACCCGCTGCTTGATCGCCCAATTTTTGAGAATTTCCTGGCGGTGCAGATCGACCGCAATCATCTGGCCGGGCCCCAGGCGACCTTTCTCTAAAATGTCGCCTGGGGCCACATCGAGCACCCCTGCCTCCGACGACACCATTAGCAGATCGTCCTTGGTGACCACGTAGCGAGCCGGGCGCAGGCCGTTGCGATCCAGGGTGGCTCCGACCTGGGTGCCGTCGCTAAAGACAATCAGGGCCGGGCCATCCCAGGGCTCTTGCAGGCCGCTGTAATAGTTATAGAAGTCGGTGATTTCGGGATAGGCGTCCAGCTCAGGCTGGTTGTTGTAGGCCTCGGGCACCATCATCATCAGGGCTTCTTGGGGAGAACGGCCCGATCGCACCAGCAGCTCCATGACGTTGTCGAGGTTAGCGGAGTCGCTGTTTTCGGCGTTGACAATGGGCTTAAGCAGCTCAAAGCGATCGTCCCATACCGGATGGTACAGATCGGCCTGGCGCGCCACCATCCAGTTGATGTTGCCCACTAGGGTGTTGATTTCGCCGTTGTGCCCCAGCAGCCGCATGGGGTGGGCTAGGGGCCACTTGGGCATGGTGTTGGTGCTAAACCGGCGGTGATACACCGCAAACGAACTGACGTAGTCAGGGTCGCGCAAATCCTCATAGAAAGTCGCCAGCACCGCCGATCGCACCATACCCTTGTACACAATCGTGCGGCAGGAGCAGGAGCACACGTAAAACTCTTTCAGCTCAGCCACCACGGCCGCCGCCAGCTCATCGGGATGGGTGGCCGCATTGGCCACTAGATGCAGCACCTGGCGACGCACCAGATAAAGCCGACGCTCTAGATCCTCATCGGTTTCCCCTGCCGAGGCGATGACAAGCTGCTCAATGCGAGGCTGGTACTGCTTTGCCAAGGCTCCCAACACGTCAGGCCGCACAGGCACAGTGCGCCACCCCACCACGCTCAACCCTTCGTCCTTGACCACCTGGTTAAAGGTGTCGCGCACAAAGGCAGCGGCCTCGTCATGGTTAGGTAAAAAAATCATGGCTACGCCAGCGCGATCGCTCGCCAGCGCCTCGTACCCCTGCTCTGCCGCCCAGCGATTCAGCACCGCCCACGGAATCGCCGTCATCACCCCGGCTCCGTCGCCAGAGTCCTGGTCGGCGCAGCAGCCTCCCCGGTGCTCCATGCAGTCGAGGGCAGCGAGAGCCTTGGCTACCAAATCGTGGCTAGCGCGGTTCTGGCGATCGGCCAAAAAGCCTACGCCGCAGGCATCGCGTTCTTCAACTAGCGACTTTGGCCCCCAGTTTGGCCATTCAGAACGGGTATGCTGCCGAGGTTGGTAGGGGTGATTCACAGGTGTACGTCCCATGGAAGAGGAGAACAACGAAGGGGTGGTAAAAGCAGAGCAACAAATTTAGCTGGGAGGACTAGCCTAGCAGCACGCATCACAGAGCAAAATGGCAGAGACTCTAACTCGTCTAATAGGGCCTCAAAATTGGGCCAGAAAGCGGATCTGACCCAGTTCGATTCTAGGAACCCAGGGCAGGCGCAGGGGCAGCGCCCTCGTCTTGGTCAATTCACACGTCTTGCCTAGGGAACCAGGGGCAGTGGCCCCAGTCATAAATCATTGGCGCACTCAGCGCTGTATCAGTAATTTACAGACTTTATCAGTAGTTTACAAACCTTAGGCCCACCATGTAGTCACAGCTTCTTAGAATTAAGCGGCGGTAACGGTAGCGATTGTTTCAAAAACCTGCCTAAACTGCGCTTGAGTGCCCGGCAATTTGCTGCGTTGGCCCTACATATTTCAGACCCATTCATCCCCTTAATTCCTATGGTTAGATGGCCAGCCTCAGCCCCGTTGTCCGCTCGCTCTTGCCCAGGGCATCGTTGGATCGCAAGGGGCTGGATTGGCATCAGCCTGCTCGGCGCGATCGCCCCCTGCCCCGTTCTTGCCATACCCCCTGCCGCGCCCGCCGCCGAGATCGGCCTTGCCAATGCTGCCGTCACTACCCCAGCCCAGGGTCAAACTCTGACGCTCAATGGCCGTCAGCTCTCCATTCCCTGGGTGGTGGCCAATGGCCGAATTGGCCTAGCCGACTACGGCGTGACTGAGTACCTGGGGGCCACGCTGCTCAACACGGGAGACCCCAGTCGGCAGCCTGTGCAGTGGTTTACCGATCCGGGGAACCCGGTGGAGCTGTCTGCCTGGGTGCAGGACGGCTATCGGTTCCTCGATATTGGGCCTCTGGCCGAACGCCACGGCTGGCAGGTGCAGCCTGGGGGCGGTAACCTACAGCTCTCCACTCCCCCGGCTCAGGTCGTCGCTCTGCGCCGAGTCCCTCAGTCCGGCGGCGAACGGTTAATTGTGGAGCTATCCGGCCCGGTGCCCGCGTCACTGGCCGACAGTGCCGATGCCCTCTCCCTCACCCTGGGGGCCACCGCCGATGCTCGGGTTATTAGGGATGCAATCGCATCCCCCGCCGGAGCCTACCTGGGGTCGCTGGCCGTTACTCCGACTACTGGGGGACTTCGCCTCCAGGCCAGCGCCAGCCACCCGCTGCGCCTAGTCACCCAGGCCAATCCCAATCAAATTGTCATTGATGTGCAGGCCGATAGCCTTCAGCCTCACAGCATCGCCTGGGCTCCGGGCGTGCGCTGGCAGCAGCGGTATATCTCCGTAGCTGGGCAGCCGTTTCCCGCTTACTACCTGCAAATCGACCCCACCCAGGCCAGCCTGCGCCCCATCTGGACTGACCCCACTACGGCGGTGGGCACCGCTCCCCTCACCACCATTGCCCAACGCTGGCAGGCTAGCGCCGCTATCAACGCTGGGTTCTTCAATCGCAACAATCAATATCCCCTCGGGGCCGTGCGCGCCAACAACACCTGGATTTCAGGCCCCATCCTCAGCCGTGGCGTTGTTGGGTGGAACGACCAGGGCCAGGTGCGCATGGAGCGCCTCGCCCTACAGCAGACCCTCACCACCGCCAGCGGTCAGCGCTTTGCGGTGCTGGCGATTAACAGTGGCTATGTGCAGGCGGGTATTGGTCTCTATACCCCCGCCTGGGGAGCAACCTACCGCCCGGTGATTGAGAGTGAAACCGTGGTCACGGTGGTGGATGGCGTCGTCACGGCCCAACAACCCGCCAGCACGATTGGCCCTGGGGGACTACCGATCCCCCCCAACGGCTATCTGCTGGCGCTGCGATCCTACGCTACCGCTGCCCAGGCCCTGCCACCGGGGCAGCAGGTTTCCATCGCCTCTAACCTGCTACCGGCGACGATGGCTCCCTTTCCTAACCTGGTTGGCGGTGGCCCGCTGCTGATTCGCGATCGCACCCTTGTTCTCAACGCCCAGCTAGAGCAATTCAGCGCCGCCTTTGGCACCCAGGCGGCCCCCCGCAGCGCCATCGGTCTCACCGCCACTGGTGAAATTTTGCTGGTGGCCGTCCATAACAGCCCCCTTGGCCCCGGCCCCACCCTCGACCAGATGGCTCAAATTATGCTCCAGCTCGGCAGTACCGACGCCCTCAACCTAGACGGCGGCAGCTCCGCCAGCCTATACCTGGGTGGGCGACTGATCAATCGCTCTCCCCGCACCGCTGCCCGGGTAAATAATGGTATTGGGCTGTTTTTCCCCCAGCCTTAGCACCAGATTGCCCCAGCTTTTTGTCTCCCAATTCTTTAACAACCTCAAACCGGTATAAAGAATCTATGTTTTTGCCTCCCATCCTGCCCAAATCCTCCAATCTGCCCGTGGGCAATTGTTAGACTATTGCCTGAAAACTTCGCCCGAGCCCGGTGCATCGTGAAACTCTTGGGCCAAAGCAAAAGTCTGATAGCAATGGGCACCATAGGACAATGCGGTTCCCCGAGTCGCCGATCCTGCCGCAGTCTTATACGTTCAGGTTCTAGGAGAATTATCGTTATGACAAAATTACAAGAGTCAATTCAGCCCACCGCGCTGGCCCTCGCCACCAGCAATGGCAAAGAAATTGCTGAAACCGGTCTGCGCCCCTGGGGATCCTACACGGTGCTCGAAGAGGGTCGGGGTTACAAAATCAAGCGAATTGAGGTCAAGCCGGGTCATCGCCTCAGCCTGCAGATGCACCACCACCGCAGCGAGCACTGGATTGTCGTCTCTGGCACCGCCAAGGTAGTCTGCGGTGAAGCCGAAATTCTGCTGTCCACCAATCAGTCGACCTACGTACCTCCCTGCACCCAGCACCGTTTAGAAAACGTGGGCGTTATTCCCCTCGTGCTCATTGAGGTGCAAAACGGCGAATATCTTGGCGAAGATGACATTGTCCGCTTCCAGGACGACTACTCTCGGGCCGAAACCCTCTAGGCTTTAGTCTTGCTCATTCATCATCAATGGGGGACGGCGGTAGTGCTAAGCTCAGCACTACCGCCGTTTTTTCGTTCTTTGCTGCGCAGTTCCTATGGTTGAAATTCGCCCCGCTGCCGCTCAAGAATTCAAGCGACTGCTGCGTCGGCATACTGCTCAAGGCACAGAGCATGCGCCCCAGCTTTGCCTCGCTCTAGAGCCGGGCGGCTGTGCCGACTGGACCTACCGCCTCACTGCAGAAGCCACAACTCAAGGGCCGTTGGCCACCATAGCCTGCGGCGACATTAGCCTAGCGGTACCTATCGATCAAATGGACTTGGTCAGAGACCTCACTATTGATTACGCCGAAGATCTTATGGGGGGCGGGTTTCGATTTATTAACCCCTTGGCCCAGCGAACCTGCGGCTGCGGCAATGCCTTTGTCCTGACGGCCGATGCGCCGGTTACCCAAGACTGCACTGCGGCTCATTTGCCGGCGCCCTAGGCAACCTAGACGCTTAAATAAAGCGATGCTCTTACCGTAATTGGCGGTGTTTGACCAAAGCTTCTTCTGAGTGCTAGCATTAGACCTTGTGAAAACTCGAGATTTTATCAGCCGTAGCAGCAGAAGCATCCTATGCCCACGATTCAGCAACTCATTCGGAGTGAGCGCCAGAAAGCCGACAAAAAGACCAAATCCCCGGCCCTAAAGAGCTGTCCGCAGCGACGGGGGGTTTGTACCCGCGTGTATACCACCACGCCCAAAAAGCCCAACTCGGCTCTGCGGAAAGTGGCTAGGGTGCGTCTGACCTCTGGATTTGAGGTCACGGCCTACATCCCTGGCATTGGCCACAACCTGCAAGAGCACTCCGTGGTCATGATTCGTGGCGGGCGGGTCAAAGACCTTCCCGGTGTTCGCTACCACATCATCCGTGGCACCCTTGACACCGCTGGCGTAAAAGATCGCCGTCAGGGCCGCTCTAAGTACGGGGCTAAGCGTCCCAAATCCTAGGACGACCAAAGGGGCTAGGTCAGTTACAGCTTGTTATGGTTGGATGCATTGGTTTTCACTTTGGGCCTTTCATTCACCCCGTTTCAAGCTGCTGGCGATGTTGGCTTAGCCTCCATCGGCTCTCTTAGCTAAGCATTGAGTTCGTTTGTCCACGCAGCTAGCCTTCAATCACTGGAATTTGAATCATGTCTCGCCGTACCGTTATTCAAAAGCGCCCAATTCCGCCAGACTCTGTTTACAACAGCCGTCTTATCACCATGATGAGCCGCCGCTTAATGACTAGCGGCAAAAAGTCTCTGGCCGACAAGATTATCTACAACTCTTTCACAATTATTAAAGAGCGCAGCGGTGGCGATCCCCTGGATGTCTTTGAACGGGCGGTGCGCAATGCTTCTCCTTTGGTTGAGGTAAAGGCCCGGCGAGTGGGTGGTGCAACCTACCAGGTGCCTATGGAAGTGCGCTCTGAACGCAGTGTTGCCCTAGCGCTTCGCTGGCTGACCCAGTTTGCGCGTCAGCGCCCCGGCAAGTCGATGGCCATCAAGCTGGCTAACGAGCTTATGGATGCCGCCAATGAGACCGGTGGAGCCGTTCGTAAGCGTGAAGAAACTCACCGGATGGCAGAAGCGAACAAGGCCTTTGCCCACTACCGGTACTAACTTGAGACGGTGATTGTGGCTCTGGCGCTTCCGCTTGCTTGGCGATCGCTGTTTCTGCTTCCTAAAATAAAAATCTGTTTGGGTTTGCCGAAGCGGCTAGCCGTAGTGTAGTAAGGAGGGAGCTGTGGTACGAACAACGCCCCTAGAACGGGTCAGGAATATCGGTATTGCCGCGCATATTGATGCGGGCAAAACCACCACCACGGAGCGCATCCTGTTCTATTCAGGCATTGTGCATAAAATTGGTGAGGTGCATGAAGGCACCGCCGTTACTGACTGGATGGAGCAGGAGCGGGAGCGGGGGATCACGATTACAGCGGCGGCTATCACCACCAACTGGCGTGATAACCAAATCAATATTATTGACACCCCCGGCCACGTTGACTTCACCATTGAGGTCGAGCGGTCTATGCGCGTCTTAGACGGGGTGATAGCCGTATTTGACTCGGTGGGGGGGGTGCAGCCTCAGTCAGAAACGGTATGGCGCCAAGCCAATCGCTATAGCGTTCCCCGCATTGCCTTTGTCAATAAGATGGATCGCACGGGGGCCGATTTCTTGAAAGTGTGCGGTCAGTTGCGCGATCGCCTGGGTGCAAATGCCGTACCTATTCAGATTCCCGTTGGAGCTGAGGGTGGCTTCCAGGGCGTTGTCGATCTAGTCGCTATGCGCGCCCGTATCTATCACGACGATCTAGGTCAGAACTTCGACGATACAGAGATACCGGCCGATGTTCGAGACGTGGCAGAGGAGTATCGAGCCAAGCTAGTTGAAGCGGTGGCTGAGACCGACGATGCCCTGATGGAAAAATATTTTGAAGGGCAGCCGCTATCCTCAGAGGAAATCGCAAATGCCCTCCGCCAAGGCACAATCCATGGCACTATTGTTCCGGTTCTGTGCGGCTCTGCTTTCAAAAATAAGGGAGTACAGCTACTCCTAGACGCGGTTGTGGACTATCTACCCTCTCCGCTTGAAGTGCCACCCATTCAGGGGCATTTACCCAACGGTGAACTGGCTGAGCGCCTAGCGAATGACGATGCGCCTCTGGCCGCCTTGGCGTTTAAGATTATGGCCGATCCCTACGGACGACTCACCTTTGTGCGAGTCTACTCTGGGGTGCTTAAGAAGGGCAGCTACATTTACAACGCTACTAAAGACAAGAAAGAGCGGATTTCTCGACTGATCGTGCTGAAGGCCGACGACCGTATTGAAGTGGATGAGCTGCGGGCGGGGGACTTGGGTGCCGCTATTGGCCTCAAAGACACCTTTACCGGCGACACCATTTGCGATCCCGCCGACCCCATCGTCCTGGAATCTCTCTTTGTGCCCGAGCCAGTGATTTCCGTAGCGGTAGAGCCTAAGACCAAACAGGATATGGACAAGCTGGCCAAGGCGCTACAATCCCTCTCCGAGGAAGATCCCACCTTCCGGGTGAGCACTAATCCTGAGACTAACCAGACCGTGATCGCGGGCATGGGTGAGTTGCACCTCGATATTCTCGTCGATCGCATGCTGCGCGAGTTTAAGGTAGAAGCCAACATTGGCGCGCCCCAGGTGGCCTACCGAGAAACCATCCGCAAAGCCACCAAGGCCGAGGGCAAATTTATTCGCCAAAGCGGCGGCAAGGGCCAGTATGGCCATGTGGTAGTCGAGGTTGAGCCCGCTGAGGAAGGCAGCGGCTTTGAGTTTGTGTCCAAAATTGTCGGGGGCACGATTCCGAAGGAATATATTGCTCCCGCAGAACAGGGCATGAAAGAGGCCTGCGAATCTGGTATCCTAGCTGGGTACTCAGTAATTGATTTAAAGGTTACTCTGGTAGATGGGTCTTACCACGATGTAGACTCATCAGAGATGGCTTTTAAAATTGCCGGGTCAATGGCGATGAAGGAAGCCGTCTTAAAGGCGTCCCCCGTCCTTCTAGAGCCGATCATGAAGGTCGAGGTTGAAGTTCCAGAAGATTTTCTGGGCGACGTCATGGGAGACTTGAACTCCCGCCGGGGCCAGATCGAGGGTATGGGAACAGAAGTTGGCGTTGCAAAGGTTACAGCCCATGTTCCCCTAGCTGAGATGTTTGGTTATGCTACCGACATCCGCTCAAAAACGCAGGGTCGGGGCATTTTTTCGATGGAATTCAGCAACTACGGCGAGGTTCCTCGAAACGTGGCTGAGGCCATTATCTCTAAAAACACTGGGAACGCTTAGAAAGGAAAGGACAAGTAACGTAAATGGCACGCGAAAAGTTTCAACGTAATAAACCCCACGTCAACATCGGCACTATCGGTCACGTTGACCATGGCAAAACCACTCTGACGGCCGCCATTACCATGACCTTGGCGGCGGCTGGTGGCGCAAAGGCTCGTAAGTACGACGAGATCGATGCGGCACCCGAAGAAAAGGCTCGTGGTATCACCATCAACACGGCCCACGTGGAGTACGAGACTGAGACTCGCCACTATGCCCACGTTGACTGCCCCGGACACGCCGACTACGTCAAGAACATGATCACTGGCGCGGCTCAAATGGATGGCGCCATTCTGGTTTGTTCTGCGGCGGATGGCCCTATGCCCCAAACCCGTGAGCACATTCTGCTGGCTAAGCAGGTGGGCGTGCCCAGCATTGTGGTGTTCTTGAACAAGCAAGATCAAGTTGATGATGAAGAACTGCTGGAACTGGTTGAGCTAGAGGTGCGTGAGCTACTCGACTCCTACGAGTTCCCCGGCGATGAGATTCCCATCACCTCTGGTTCTGCCCTGCTGGCTGTGGAAGCACTGACGGCTACCCCCAAAATCTCCCGCGGCGAGAACGAGTGGGTCGATAAGATCTTGGCGCTGATGGACAGCGTTGACGATTATATCCCCACCCCTGAGCGCGATATCGATAAGCCTTTCCTGATGGCTGTTGAGGACGTGTTCTCGATTACAGGTCGGGGTACCGTAGCCACCGGTCGAATTGAGCGTGGCAAGGTCAAGGTTGGCGAAACCGTTGAGTTGGTCGGCATTCGCGACACCCGTAGCACCACTGTTACTGGGGTTGAGATGTTCAAGAAGAGTCTTGAAGAAGGCATGGCCGGCGACAATGCTGGTTTGCTATTAAGGGGTCTTCAAAAAGAGGACATCGAGCGCGGCATGGTGCTGGCTAAGCCCGGCAGCATCACCCCTCACACGCAGTTCGAGTCTGAGGTCTACATCCTTAAGAAGGAAGAGGGTGGTCGTCACACTCCTTTCTTCCCTGGTTACAAGCCTCAGTTCTACGTTCGTACCACCGACGTGACCGGTAGCATCATCGCTTTCACCTCTGACGATGGCAGCGATGCTGAAATGGTTATGCCCGGCGATCGCATCAAGATGACGGTTGAACTCATTAACCCCATCGCGATCGAGCAGGGAATGCGCTTCGCAATCCGTGAAGGTGGCCGCACCGTGGGAGCCGGTGTGGTTTCTAAGATTCTGAAGTAGCCTAAGGCTGTCTTCTCAAAGACAGGAGTAAGCCTCCAGGGGTTTGCTCCTGTCTTTTGTCTCTAGAATTTTCGCCCTTGTACCTTGACAATTCATTCTTGTAAGACCTATGGCTACTATTCAGCAACAAAAGATTCGCATTCGCCTCAAAGCCTTTGATCGAAGACTGCTCGACACCTCCTGCGAGAAAATTGTAGATACTGCCAACCGCACCAACGCCACAGCGATTGGCCCGATCCCTTTGCCGACTAAGCGCCGCATCTATTGCGTGCTCCGTTCACCCCACGTGGACAAAGACTCTCGGGAGCATTTCGAGAGCCGTACCCACCGCCGAATTATCGATATTTACCAGCCTTCGTCTAAGACTATTGATGCTCTAATGAAGCTGGACCTGCCCGCTGGGGTCGATATCGAAGTTAAGCTCTAGATTCTGTCTATTGAACCCGCTGGATATTTGATATTCGGTGGGTTCTTTGTTTTGGCTAGACTCAGTTAGAAGGGGACTATCGCCCTGATCCACGGCATTTCGCGGGGGAGTTGGGTTAGAATAACCTTATGTAAACAAGTGTTACAGCCTGCCGTGCCAGGGTACGGTGCGCTTGAATCCGCAAGAGGCGATAATGGCATTCTCCGAGTCCATATCTGTGCGAGAACTACCGCTTTTTCCGCTGCCTGAACTGGTTTTATTTCCGGGGAGACACCTGCCGCTTCACGTGTTTGAGCCCCGCTACCGAATCATGATGAACACCATTCTTCAGAGCGATCGCCGCTTTGGTGTGCTCATGCTAGACCCCGCTACCGGGCAGCCGGCCAATGTAGGATGCTGTGCTGAGATTCTTCACTACCAACGGCTGCCCGACGATCGCCTCAAAATTCTCACCCTCGGTCAGCAGCGGTTTCGACTGCTGAGCTACGTGCGCGAAAAGCCCTACCGGGTCGGACTAGTAGAATGGATTGAAGATAAGCCCACCAGCCAGGATCTGAGTCCGCTGGCCTCCGATGTGGATCGTCTGCTGCGGGACGTGGTGCATCTGTCGGCCAAGCTGACCAATCAGGACATTGATCTGCCCGACAATATTCCCGATATTCCTATCGAGCTGTCGTACTGGGTGGCCAGCAACCTGCATGGGGTTGCTCTAGAACAGCAGGCGCTGCTCGAGATGGATGACACCAGCGTGCGCCTAGAGCGCGAGGCCGAGATCTTAACGTCTACCCGAAACCATTTGGCGGCCCGCACGGCTCTTAAGGAAGTACTTGAGTAGACTGGGTTTTGGCCTTGGCGGCGGCTAGGCTAGGGTCTGCGGTGATCAGGTCATAGGTGCCAAAATTCACTAGGGATTCGGTACAGCCTAGAAGTTCGTCAAGGGCTTGCTGCCCTATGGGGCTATAGGCGTTGGTTTCGAGATCGACGAAGAATAGGTACTCTCCCAGCGATCGCTTGGTGGGGCGAGACTCGATACGGCTGAGGTTAATGCCAAAGCGGGCCAGAACCTCCAGGGGTTTGAGCAAAGCGCCAGGGCCGTTGACTGGCAGACTAAAGGCTAGGGAAGTGTACTGCCCATCTAGGGGGGGGGACTGGGAATCGCTGTCCTTAAGCACCCAAAACTTGGTGCAGTTATCTGACTGGTCGTTGACGTTGTGGGCCAAAATCGGCAGATTGTAGAGCTTGGCTGCCCATTCTGAGGAAATGGCGGCCACCGTGCTGTTGTCGGCCAGGTGTTCGAGGGCTTCTGTGGTAGAACGGGTGGCAATCAGCTGGGCGTGGGGCAGGTTGTGCTCTAGCCACCGCTGACACTGGGAGAGAGCCTGGGGATGGGAGTAAACCGCCTTTATGGTGCTCAAATGAGTCGCTTGGGACAGTAAGCCATGGCGAATGGGCATGACCACCGCGTGGTGAATTTTGAGCTGCTGGAGCTGCCACAGCGTATCTAGGGTGGTGGTGACTCCCCCCTCGGTAGAGTTTTCTACCGGCACAATAGTTAAGGTTGTGACAGCCTCAGCGGTGGCTTGCATCGCTCTGGGAATGCTGGGGAAGGCTAACAGGTTAACCGGCGGGCTGCTGCGCTGCTCTAGGTCAAGACTGTAGGCCAGGGCAGCGAGCTGGGTATAGGTGCCCTCAGGCCCCAGGTAGGCAATGGTGACGGTCATGGAGAGGTGCGGTGGTGGGCTTTTTCCATAGTAAGCCGAGGGTGGGGCGATCGCGCCCTCGGTCTAGGGATCTCTAGCCGTTTCAGATTAATCGCCTCTTAACCGAAATGCGGCATACTCTGGGCGAACAAAGTTGACATTGCCCAGTAATATGTAATGGGCTTTAGGCGGGGCCTGACGTTTGGTGGGGAGTGGCGGTCATGGTCAAGGGCGAAAAGAAGATATCTGGCACTAAGCCATCTAAAGCACGAACGCTGGTTACGCTGGGGTCGGGAGCTTTTTTGCTGGGGGCCGCCGTTCCCCTGGCTGGGGCTTTGAGCACCGGCCTGATCAGCCTAGGCGGCGTGGGGCTTGCTGCCCCTGCGGCCCTCGACCAGCCCCAGGCCCTCAATGCAGGGCTACTGGCCCTGGTTGATGCCCCCGGAGTGGATGCGTTTCCTACGGTGGTCAGCAGCGAAAGGCTGTGCCGCCGCCCTATGGATCTGAATCAGGCTGGGGCTAGCAACGCCCCGGCGGGCGGCAACCTCTTTCGCGGTTCTAGCCTAGCCAGTGCTGCTGTGACCCAGGCGGCTGGGGCGATCGCCCAGCTAGGGGCCGAACCCTGGCCCAATATTCACCCCCTAGCCGCCGAAGCTCGGGTGCCGGTGCTGATGTATCACGACGTCTTGGAGCCGCCGGAGGTCTTTTTTGACCTCACCCCCGCCGATTTTGAGGCTCACCTAAAGACCATGCTGGACAGCGGGCTGACGCCGATCAGCCCTGACCAGTTAGTACAGCACTTGCGTACCGGTGTGGCGCTGCCTGAAAAACCAGTGCTAATCACCTTTGACGACGGCTACCTGGGGCATTATGAGCACGTTTACCCGCTGCTGCAAAAGTATCAGGTACCGGCTACCTTCTTTGTCTTTCCCGGCAAGGTAGATGGCACCGTCGCTGGGCGCTCAACCCTCACGTGGGATCAGCTCAAAACCATGGCGGCTGACCCGCTGATAACCATTGCGTCCCACAGTGTCACCCATCCCCCCGACCTGCGATCGCTCAGCGATGAAGATCTGGCCTACGAAGTGGTTGAGTCGAAGCGCCAGCTCGAAGCTCAATTGGGTATTCCCATTCGGTATTTTGGCTATCCCACTGGGCACTACGACGAGCGAGTTGCCCAGGCGGTAGCCGATGCCGGTTACCTGGCGGGGTTTACCATGCGTGAGAATGACGAAAAATTTGCCGGTGCGTCAGAGTCCCTGCTGGCCATCGAACGCTTTGGTCAGTCTAATCTTCAGGCGCTGCTGGATGTGGCCTGGGGAGGGGCTACGGCTGAAACTGAGGTGATGCCCGCTGCGATCGCTGATTCAGCCTTTAATTTTGCCACTCCTGTGGCTGTGCAAAAGATAGACAAAGAGGATCAGTCGTTTTCGCTAATTAGCGGTGGACATCCGGTTACTATCCATGCCAATAGCCGCTACCAGCTGCCAGAGATTCTAGTCGGCAGCAACGTTGCCGGGGCCGTTGATGGGGGCTTTTTCTCCCTTAAATACCTAGACTCCAACGTGATGATTGGTCCAGTTTTGAGCCAAAGCACGCGGCAGTTTGTGCCGGGCTATCCAGGCGAAACGCCTAAGCTCAATGGCCGCCCTCTGGTGCTGATTGCCCCCAACGAAGTTAAATTTGTACCCTTTGACGCCGCTCGCCACAACACGCTAGCTGGTTTGGCCCAAGAGCTCCCTGGGGTAACCGATGCCTTTGTGGCGGCTGGCTGGCTGGTCAAAGACGGTCTACCCCAGCCTGCCAATACCTTTGGCACTCTATTTGACTACGATGCCAGTCGCCATCGAGCCTTTTGGGGTATTAATACTGCTGGGCAACCGGTGGTTGGGGTGACCCACACCATGGTGGACTCGGTGCAACTGGGCGAACTGCTTCACCAGGCCGGTTTACGCGACGCTGTCATGCTTGACTCTGGAGCCAGCACTTCGCTGGCCTATCAGGGCGATTCCCTAGTGGGCTATATTCCGCGCCCGGTGCCCCACCTGCTAGGACTGGTGCCCCCTGAGGCCAATGATGGTAGCCCCTGTCCTTTGGTAATCAACCAAGAGAACCCAACCACTACCAAGCGATAAAGCGCTTTGGGATAGGGGACTTGGATCGTGTCCAAAGCCCCTATCCCAAAAGCGAAGCAAAAGTCAGCTTTGCCGATGAATGTCAGTTGAGGTTGAAGTATCCGATCTTAGGTTGACTGGTGCGGACATCAATGGCCTAGCTGGAAGACCTAAGCGGCAATTCAGATCCCTTACCTGCCCGGCACTCCCCTCAGCTCACGATAGTCAGAAGGCATAATGTTGCGCTGAGACTGACCTGATTTGATGGTTCAAATGTGCCGATGCAAAACCAAACCCTGAGCAGACTGTAGTGACCCTCAGCTTAGTTGCCGAAGCCAGCGTACCAAAAGTAGGTGGCCATCGGAATGACGGTGGCCAGCACCAGTAAAACAACGAGAATGACGGTGCTGTTGCCGCGATTTTCGGCGGTCTCTTCGGCGGAGGCGAAGGTACTTTCGCTGTCGAAGGAGTCGTCAAAGTTGGGCGGGCCGGGGTCTTCTTTGCCGCCTAGCACGGCCCCTAGGCGATCGCTGGCAGCCAAAAACGACTGGTTGTACTTGTCGCCCTCCAGTAGGGGAAACAGTACGGTCTCTTGGGCGACGCTATTGGCAATGTCGTCGGTGAGCAAGGCTGCAGAGCGATCGCCAACGCGAATGCCCACGGTTTTAGTGACTTCATCTAGGACGAGTAGAGTTTGGTTAACCTGCTCGTCTGGGGTGGTATACCAGCGCTCAAACAGCTTGTCGGTAAAGGTTTGGATGGTATCGCCGTAGTCAAAGTGGTGGATGGTTACGAGGCGCACCTCGTTGCCGGTAGCGGCAGCTAGCTCGCTGAAACGGCTAGAAATTTTGTTTTCGTTGATGCGGCTGATGATATTGGCTTCATCGACGACCCAGGTAGATTCACCTGCCGCTACAGTCGGAATTTGAAATACAGCTACGGCCTCGGCTGGGGCGGCTAACCCCAGCACTAGAAACAGGGGCAAAACTAGGCCCACGAGAGCGCTCCAGCAAACCTGAATCGAGGGGGTATGCATTCGTTGGGCGGGGTAACTATTCATGGGCCTAAGCTACAACAACGACTGGGCCGAGGGAAACGGATCGGATGCTGCCCTGGCTCTATTAATCAATATACGGGGCGGAGAGCCCTGAGGGAACTAGGCCGTTTTGTTTGCCTTTGCAGCCTAGCCAGACTAGATAGGCTACTGACCTCAGGCTGAGGGTAAATTGCGTAGTCGAATCAGCTGGCGCCGCATGAGGGGGGAAGCCTCAACTTCGGCGACCTCGGCAATCTCTACCTGAGCGTCTAGCTGCTCAACAAACTCATCGCTACCGTAGGAAAAGGCATCGATCAGTTGTTCAAGCAGGTGCTCACGATCGGCCATGACGTGGTTTTCTTCTAAAATACGAAACTTGAGAGTGATGGCGCACTCATAGACGCCAACCTGAGGCTCAACCGACGGACGGGGTGCAGACGTAGCCATAGTCAAATGTGTACTCCCTAACTGAGCATAAAAGGAGTCATCAAAGGAGACTTGGGGGCTAGGGTGTTTGTCCTGCTGAGGGCTGGCAGGGGCATCGAAACGTTATAGGCTGTGGAGAACGCTTCACAGTCGTTAGTGGTGATGCAACCCCTATTGATGACGATGAGGTGGCCCTTGGGCCAGAGCGCTACGCGGCCTGTGTCCAGGCCAGCAATAGTGCAGATTGAACCACCTGATGCCATCAAACCAAAAAAACTAGCTATTGCTGTATTTTGCAGCCTGTTTTCACAGGATTGATACAATTTTGTGAGGCCAAGATTAATAGGTGTAAGCCCTATCCGTACATTTTCAGGAGGAGGTCATTTTTTTATACTTTGAGCCTGGTTTTAGGCTATAGCTGGGCATATTTTAATAGTCTCTTTGGCACTGGTCTGCCATCTCAAGGCCTGCCCCTTAAGCACTTCACCTTTTTTTAAGGTAGGTAAGAAACTAGCGTTTAACGAACTGATTGTGGGTTTAAAAATCACCTGTATGGTACAGGGATGGCGCTAAATTTATATCTGCTGCTGGAATTGCAATGGTCAAAGACTGATCCTGAGGGCAATCGCACCAAATGACCGCCAACGCGACCAAAACTCCGTAGACTACTGAGTGGGGTAAGTGCCATAGCGAACTACCAAAATGCGTGATTCTCTGATTCAAGCCTATCTGCCTTTAGTAATTTGGGTCGGATTAGGCGCTGGGCTGGGCCGATTTTTGCCAGCGGCATTACCGCGACTGCTGGGGCGGGGGCTGTACTGGGTCGGTATTCCCCTCGAAATTTTTGCTTTGGCTCGGCAGACCCACTTTGCTCAGGATACGGGCTTAGCTCCGTTGTACACCGTTGTTGCCCTGGGACTCGGGCTGGCGCTGGCGCTGGCGGGGCTAGCTGTGGTGCGATCGCGGCCTTCTGTTACTCCAGCAGAGCCCATGATTGGGGATGTTCCTGGGGCAGCGTCGATGGCCTCAGATCAGTCAGCCAACTTACCGCTCCAGGCAACCCCCTCAGCGATGACCTGGGCCGATAAACCCCGCCAGGGTAGCTTTGTGCTGGCCGCCATGCTGGGCAATACCGGGTTTGTTGGGCTAGCCATTGTGCCCACCCTCGTCAGTGGCCCCTACCTAGGCTGGGCCGTGTTCTATAGCGTGACCCAAAATGTGGTGGGCACCTATGGATTGGGCGTGTACCTGGCGAGCTGGTTTGGGCGCGGTGCCCACGCCCAATCGCGCTGGCAGCAGCTGCGGGATGTGGTGACCGTGCCCTCGCTGTGGGCCTTTGGGTTAGGCTCGGCCTCCCAGGCCTGGGCTTGGCCACCCCTGGTTGAAGATGGCTTACACCAGTCGGTGTGGCTAGTGATTCCAGTGGCTTTGGTGTTGATGGGGCTGCGACTGAGTCAGCTGCAGGGGTGGAGCAGTCTAAAGCCAGCTCTGCTGCCAGCGACCCTCAAGGTGCTGGTGCTGCCCACTCTGGTCGGGGCTGTAGCCTGGGGTTCAGGCCTCCCTAGGAATGCGGTGCTAGTGCTGGTGCTGATGTCGGGGATGCCCAGCGCGTTCGCCGGGCTGATCTTGGCCGAAGAGTACGACCTCGATCGAGAACTGGTGGCCGCTAGCATTGCCCTGTCTACGGGGCTGCTGCTGCTGACCATTCCGCTATGGCTGCTTATTCTTAGCTAACAGGGCCGGGCTGCCTAACCCCAATTCATCCCCAACTGTGTGGTGGTTGAGGACTGAGTAACGATAGGGCGAGGTGTCGGCGATCTAGGTGAGCAGACCCGAGCTTTTTGGGGGTCTCTCCTATCCTTTACCAAGTTCTTAAGGTTTACCCCTATTCTGATGGGAAATCATTTCCCAGGGGTCGCTATGTCTAATCCCTTTCAGCAGCTCAAGAATACGTTTAAGTCAATTGGCTCTAGCCTCACCACAGAATCAGCGGCAACCGCTAAGGCTTCTCTGAGGGAATGGCTAGAGGCCAACGCCGATACTCTTCGGCGTCGGCACAGGCAGGGGGAGTTTAACGGCACGATGATGCAGTACTTCCATTGGTATAGCCCGGCTGACGGTGGCCACTGGAATCACATCAAGGAAGAAGCTCAGGCGCTGGCCGATGCCGGAATTACCGCTCTGTGGCTACCCCCGGCCTATAAAGGCATTGGCGGGGGCTACGACGTAGGCTACGGAGTTTACGACTTGTTTGACCTGGGAGAATTTGACCAAAAGGGGACGGTGCGCACTAAATACGGCACCAAAGATGAATTTGTGGCGGCGGTAAAAACCTGTCGAGATTTAGGCATTAACATCTACGCCGATGTGGTGTTTAACCACAAGATGGCCGCTGACTGCGAGGAGGAGTTCAAGGCGACTCCTATGGATCCTGGCGATCGCAATCGACCCCTGGGCGATATGCGCCCAATTAAGTCGTGGACGGGCTTTAACTTTCCAGGACGGGGCGACAAATACTCAAGCATGAAATGGCATTGGCACCACTTTGACGCCGTTGACTACAACAGCTATGAGCCCGACTACAAGGCCGTGTGGCTGATTGAGGGCAAAACCTTTGAAGACAAGGTGAGTTGGGAACTGGGCAGCTTCGACTACCTAATGGGCTGTGACCTCGACATTGACCACCCTGAGGTGAGCGGCGAGCTAAAGTACTGGGGCGAGTGGATGCTCGACCACATTGGGGTAGACGGGTTTCGCCTGGATGCCATCAAGCACATCTGCGGTGACTTCTTTGTAGACTGGCTGGCCCATTTAGAAAACTACGCCCAGCGCGATTTGTTTTGCGTGGGCGAATACTGGACCTACGACCTGGGAGCGCTGAGCTGGTACGCGGGTAACTCTGGGGGGCAATTGGATTTATTCGACGCGCCCCTGCACAACAATTTTCACCAGGCTAGCAAAGCGGGCAGCAGCTACGACCTGCGCACCATTTTTGACAACACCGTTGTTAAAGAAATGCCGCTGCTGGCGGTCACCCTGGTCGAAAACCACGACACCCAGCCCCTGCAATCCCTGGAGTCGGTGGTGGAGGCCTGGTTTAAGCCCCTGGCCTATGCCCTGATTCTGCTGCGGGACGAGGGCTACCCCTGTATTTTCTACTGCGACTACTATGGGGCCCACTACGTGGATAAGGGCCGCGATGGTAATGAGTATGAAATCTGGATGGACTCGCACCGGGAAATTTTGGATCGACTGCTGATTGGGCGCAAGCATTTTGCCTATGGCCCCCAGTATGACTACTTTGACCACCCCAACGTGGTGGGCTGGACGCGCCTCGGCACCGACGGCCATCCGCGAGCCATGGCGGTGCTGCTCAGTAATGGGTCAGAGGGTACCAAGTGGATGGAAGTCGGTAAGCCCAACACCACCTTCTACGACTTGACGGGGCATATCTCCCAAACGATTACCACCAATGACGACGGCTGGGCCGAGTTTCGCTGCAACGGCGGCTCGGTATCGGTGTGGGTAGAAGAGCACCCGATTTTGGGACCGCTGCTAGGGCGGCTCCCAGGGTAAGCCGCCCGCTGCCTCATCTCTTCTCACAACTCTTCCAACGGATCGAGGTGCACCCCCGGCCTCCCTGTGGGATAGAATTTTATGCCGCGAAAAGTTAAGCTGTGTAACGCCCGCCGCTGATTTTCTCAGGCAGCGGGCATTCGTCTCTATGGTTAAATTGGTACTTTCGTGCAAGTAGATCGCGTTCCTACCGGAGCTACAGACGCAGAATTTTCGGCCTACGTTCGCTCAGCCCAGGAGCTAGACTTTACCCTTCAAGATCTCAAGGCGGCTATTCCAGCTAAGTGCTTTCAGCCTTCGACCATTAGGTCTTTAGCCTATTTCTTTTTAGACCTTGGGATCATTGCGGCGCTCTACGCTGTGGCCCATGCGGTCAATTCCTGGCTGTTTTTCCCGATATTTTGGCTGGCCCAGGGCACGATGTTTTGGGCTCTTTTTGTGGTGGGCCATGACTGTGGCCACGGCTCGTTTTCTCGCTACAAATGGCTGAATAATCTAGTGGGGCACCTAGCCCACACGCCTATTTTGGTGCCCTACCACGGCTGGCGGATTAGCCACCGCACCCACCACGCCAACACGGGCAACATCGATACCGATGAAAGCTGGTATCCGGTGGATGAGTCCACCTATCAAGCGATGCCGTGGCCGCAAAAGATGGTGCGATTCTACGGAGCGCTGTTTGCCTATCCGTTCTATCTGTTCTTTAGGTCGTCGGGCCGCAGCGGGTCTCACTTTATGCCCAGTAGCGCTTTGTTTCGCCCTTCGGAGCGGCGCGATGTGCTGGTGAGCACCCTCTGCTGGTCGGCGATGGTTGTGTTTTTAGCCTGGGTGGGGCTAACCCAGGGGCTGCTGTTTTTGGCAACCTACTACGTGGCCCCTTACCTGGTGTTTGTGGCGTGGCTGGATCTGGTGACATTTTTGCACCACAGTGAGCCCGATATTCCTTGGTATCGGGGGGATGAGTGGTACTTTCTCAAAGGGGCACTATCGACTATTGACCGTGACTACGGGCTGATCAACCCAATTCACCACAACATTGGTACCCATGTGGCCCACCACATTTTCTCGACCATGCCCCACTACCATCTAAAGACGGCAACGGAGGCCATCAAGCCGATTTTGGGCGACTACTATCGCATTTCTACAGAGCCGGTGTGGAGAAGCTTTGCCCGATCGTTCTGGGCCTGCCACTATGTCGCTGATCAGGGGTCGCCAGTGTACTATCAACCCCACCCGAGCCATCGGCGGTAGCCTGGCGGTGGCGTCTGGAGTTGGTGTTCAGGGCATCACAGACGCGGGGCTTCGGTAGTCTATAGACTGAAATGGGCAGTTTAGAATCAGTGCGGTTCTAGGCTGCCCATTGTGGTGTTTGGCCGGGCGACAGGTTTGGTTTTACAGCCCTACGGCAATCGTGTGGATGATGACTCAGCCCTTAATTTCGGCAATTATTTGTACCCACAACCGGGCTAGCTATCTGGGGGCGGCGATCGCCAGTCTGCTGGCGCAAACCTATTCCGCCTACGAAATTATTGTCGTGGATAACGCTTCGATGGATAACACCAGGGCGGTGGTCGAAACCTACCTGCCCCATCCGCAGCTGACCTATGTTTATGAGAGCACCCTGGGCCTGTCGGCGGCCCGCAACCGAGGAGCAGCGATCGCCCACGGCAGCCTTCTTGCTTACCTCGACGACGATGCCGAAGCCGCTCCTCACTGGCTGGAGGCGTTGGCGGCGGCCTTTGAGCAGCACCCCAAGGCGGCGATCGCAGGCGGCTACGTCAGCTTGATCTGGCCGCCGGATATGACCCCGCCCCCCTGGCTGTCATCTACCCTGTCTGAAAGCCTGGGCGCTTACGATCTGGGGGCCACGACACGGTTGATTACCCATCCGGGCCAAACCCCCAGAGGGCTCAACTATGCCGTCAAAAAAAGCTTTTTAGACTTGGTGGGTGGTTTTGACCCGCAGCTGGGTCGGGTGGGTAAAAACCTGCTCTCGAACGAAGAACTGCACTTGACCCAGCTGGCCCTGGCCGCTGGTCATGAGGTTTTGTTTGTGCCCCAGGCTCAGGTGGCCCACAACGTTGCCCCCGAGCGGCTGCGTCGGCTGTGGTTTTTGCGCCGCAGCTGGTGGCAGGGCATCAGCGAATGCTACCGCGAGCAGTTGAGCCACACCCTGACTTTAGAACGGGTGCGGGTGCGGAGTCTGTGTCTGGTGCGGGGGCTGGTCAAGGCTCTGCGCCACTGGTCTGACCCGGCTCTGCGGTTTGAGAATGTGGTCTATGCCTACGGGCAGCTGGGCTACGTCATGAGTGGGCTGCGCCACCTGCTGGCACGCCCTGGCGCAAAGGTCTACCCCTAAAGACCCACTGGCGTTTGTTTGTTACCCCCTGTGTAATGGAAATGGAATCCACCATGGCTAAGCCGACCCCTAAAGTCCCAATTTCTGTGCTGATTCCGGCTAAGGATGAGGAGCAAAACCTGCCCGCCTGTCTCGCCAGTCTGGAGCGAGCGGCGGAGATTTTTGTGGTGGATTCAAACAGCAGCGATCGCACCCTCGACATCGCCACCGCCGCCGGGGCCAAGGTGGTGCAGTTCGACTTCAACGGCCACTGGCCCAAAAAGAAAAACTGGGCCTTAGACAACCTTCCCTTTAGCCACGACTGGGTGCTGATCGTCGATTGCGATGAGCGCATTACCCCCGAACTGTGGGATGAAATTACGATCGCCATTCAGCGGGCCGACTTCGATGGCTATTACTTGAACCGCCGGGTATTTTTCTTAGGCACCTGGATTCGCCACGGCGGCAAATACCCCGACTGGAACCTGCGCCTGTTTCGCCACCGAGCAGGCCGCTACGAAAACCTGCAAACCGCCGATATCCCCAACACGGGCGACAACGAAGTGCACGAGCACGTGATGATCGAGGGCGCAGTGGGCTACCTAAAGCACGACATGCTCCACGAAGACTTTCGCGACTTATACCACTGGCTGGCCCGCCACAACCGCTACTCGAACTGGGAGGCCCAGGTCTACTACAACCTGCTCACCGGCATGGGCGACGGCGGCACCATCGGCGCAAATCTGTTTGGCGATGCGGTGCAGCGCAAGCGGTTTCTGAAGAAAATTTGGGTGCGGCTGCCCTTTAAGCCGCTGCTGCGGTTTGTGCTGTTTTACGTGCTGCGGCTGGGCTTTTTAGACGGGCGGGCGGGCTACATCTACGGGCGGCTACTGAGCCAGTACGAGTATCAGATTGGGGTAAAACTGTTTGAACTGCGTCAGTTTGGCGGGCAGCTCAATGTCACCCCCCAAAAAACTGCTGCGCTGCCTCAGCCGACGGTTCAGCCTTCAATTATTTCGGTAGAATCGGCCCCGTAGGCAAAGGGGCTGCCCATGCCCAGCCACGGGTGCTCTATGGGGATTGGTAATGACGGTTGATTCTTCCTCTAACGGTATTCACAACCCTGGAGACGATACTGCCTGGGTACAGCTCGATACCTATGACCAGTCGTGGTACAAACCGGGGCGATCGAAGGGCGTCATTCTGCTGTGGTGGCTGCTGCAGGCGGTGGTGTTTCCCCTCACGCCCCACGCTTCTCATGGGCCGAGGCGCTGGCTGCTGCGGCGGTTTGGGGCCACGGTTGGCCAAGGCGTGGTGATTCGCCCTACGGCTCGGTTTACCTATCCGTGGAATGTGAGCGTTGGCGACCACAGCTGGATTGGGGACGACGTGGTGCTTTACAGTCTCGCGCCAATCACGATTGGGCAGCACTGCGTGATTTCGCAAAAGAGCTACCTGTGCACCGGCAGCCACGATGTTCACGATCCTCACTTTGGGTTGATCGTTTCGCCAGTGGTGATTGAAAACGGAGCGTGGGTGGCGACCGACTGCTTTGTCTCCCCTGGGGTAACGGTGGGGGCCAATAGCGTGGTGGGGGCACGCAGCAGTGTGTTTAAGTCATTGCCGCCGGGGCAAATCTGCTTGGGCAATCCCTGTCGAGTCGTGGCCCCGCGCCAGATGGGGAACGGCTAGGGCCATGTCTTGGGGCAAGTTCACTACTGAATTCAGCAAACATTGTTATTGATGTGAATATTCATCCCCCAACGCTTGAATTATTCTTGTCTACATCTCGTTAGAACGGCCAGCAAGACTCCTTTTCTCGGCTGGAAAAAGCATTGTTTCAGTAGTCTTTCCCTTCCTCATCTGCAAAACACCACAGCCACTGTTCTCCTAGTTCGGCTGAGCTGATCACGGCGTGCCCGGTTGCCTCATAGTGGCGGCGGGCATGTTGATTTTCAGAGGAATCGCAGCACAGCATTTGTCCACAGGTTTGGCAAATGCGCAGGTGTACCCAGCGGCTGTTGGTTTTAATGCACTCTTCACAGCGAAATACTGGGTAAGCCGCTTTAGAAATTACGGTTTCGGCGGTTAGATCGTTGAGATGTTGACAGCTCATTGAAATCCTCTCATAATGCCTCAGCGCAAGGGAAGGGTTGAAGTTTTAGGATGGATAAGGGACTGGCAAGAAAGTAATGTACCAGTCACCACCTATCTATCGATGCATTGTTTCGCGTTGGCTAAACCTCACCTTAGTGCTATGTATCCTACCCTGATCACCAAGTTCAATACGGTATTTCAATGCACACCCCTAATTTATCTAGCGTTCAACCTAATCTGACGGTTTGACTAGGCGTGGCCAGAGGGCGATCAGCCCGATGAATAGCAGGGTGCCAAAGACCGCAGACTCGGTATCTTCCTGGGCCATCAATACCTTGCCAATCAAAAGCACCAAGAGAATAGCGGTGGATGCAATGCCGGTGGTGACGGCATACTTGATCCACTGCTCCGGTAGGGTCAGAGATGGCAGTTTTGGGAGCGTTAGTTCTGTCCACTGCGATCGCGGCCAAGACAGCTTTGCCCCCTGCTCCCCTAGGTAAGTACTGGCCGTTGTGACCGCATGCGTCAGCGGTTTGAACAGGGTGGCAGCGGCAGCTTGGTTTCGGGCCTGCCACTGCTCGCGGGAGAGGGCGGCTTTGGGGAAGACATCGACGCCCAGGTTTTTTTTGCGATCGCACCAGTAGCACCGCCCGTAGCTCTGGCTGTAGTAATGACAGTTGACCCGATGGCAGGCTTTGAGGTCGGCCACTGCCAGCTTTAGCGCCTGGAGCCATTCCCCTGGGGTTGGGCGCAGGCTGGCATCGCGGTGGCCCTCGTTAAAGCAGCGCAAAAAGCACTGCTTTAGTTCTGGATGCACCGTCTCTAGGGGAATGGTCAGCGGGCCGCGCTGAATTAAAGTGGTGGCTCCGTAGGGCCAGTGGCCCTGGCTCAAGAGCTGGTTGGGGTCGGGGGAGTCGCCCCAGCCCGTCCACACCCCCTTGTAGGGCTGATCGCCAAACAGCAGCAGGTGAATGATGACGGCGAGGCGAAAGCGATCGTGGCCTTCGGTTTGGTCGAGCTGGGCTAGGTCTCGCCCCAGCAGTTCTGGCGGGGTAAAGCCCTCGGACCCCACCGGGCAGCGAAACACCTGTCCCGTCTGCGGGTCGCGCACCTGAAATGAGTCGGTGTCGATCACCGAGGGCAGGGCCTGGTTGTTGACCAAAATATTCTGCGGCTTGATGTCGCCGAGGACGTAGCCCTTGGCATGGATGGCCTGGGTGATGGAGGCAATATTCATCGCCGTCACGTGCAGGTACAGCCAGTTGAAACCGGGCAGGACGGCGCGCCGTCGCTGGGGGTTGTAGACATCAAACAGGCCAACGCTGTGGGCAATTTCAGGCATTAGAAAACCCAGCGATCGCCCGCTGGCATCCTGCAAAATGGCCTTGGGCCAGGCAAAGGAAGAATGATTGATGGCGGCATTGGGGTCGGTGGGCGGGTTAGCCACCATGACCTCCAGCTTGCGGATGCGATCGGGGCTGGGGTTGAAGTAGAGCTTGGCCACGTAGCCGGGCCAGTTGGTGCACCAAACCTCCCCCTCGCCGCTAGTTGCTAGCTGCGTGGTTAGCTCAACCGGCTCGCTGTGGCCGACACAGGTCAGTACCTTCGCTGTTGTCCCTATAGTCTGCGCCATCGAGCCTCGCCTTTAAACCAGCAACCACTATAAACACTGACCCTCAACATTGGCCATTCGATTTTGGCCCTGAAACCTCGGCTCTGCCCTCAAAAAGTCCCCGTTCCCCATCGTTCCTACGCTTAACATCTGAAGGCGCTTGGCTAAGTGGAACCTGAGTATGATGAGAAGCTGTTCCCCTGATTCAAGTTGAGCGATCGCAGCGGCATAGCAGCAGGGTCTTGTCGTCATCGGTTTTTTGATTGAGCCGTTCTGAGGTCAAAAAGCTCATCAAATACTCGTCATCGGTTTCAGGGTTGGGGGTTTCTTCCAAATACTCTTCTAGAGGGCTGAAAAAGGGCGCAAAGGGAGCCCAGTCTTTGAGGCGCAGGGCGACTCGCTCTAGGCCGTCGGTGGCGGCGGCAATAAAGGCTGGGGGCTGACCGACCACCGCCACCTGCATCGAGGTCAGGGCATCGGCGGCGGTTATGAAGGTGGTCTGGTTGGCAAATTCGCCGCGATCGGGCTCAAACAGCAGTTCATACTCGGCCTTGGCGGGGGCCGCCCGACCATAGCGCACCACCATAAACCCGTCGCCAATCTGCATCGCCGCCAGCCAGTCGGGGGTGGCCAAAAACGCTAGCAGAGTGCAGGCCAGATCCTGTGGCTCCCAGCCTTTGGTGCTGGCCTGCTGGGTGATTTGGGCCTGCGATCGCATCACAGCCTTGGTAAACAGCCTGCGCATCAGCTCCTCTGAGGGCGGCTGGGGCCAGCGCTGCCACGATCGCTGCCGTTTTTGCAGCCAGGCTTCGCTAGTGGCCAAATACTTTAGCGTTGTGGCCACCGCCAGCTTGGCTCCGATGGCTGAATGGGGCGCGCTGCCTGCGCCATCGGCTACCGCGCCGACGATTACCCCATGGCGATGGCCCTCAAGGGCCGGTCTTTGACCATCGCGCATGGCTTTGGGCGCAGCCACCACCACCGCCCCGTAGTCTTGGCAGGGCTGCTGCTGATCTTGATGACGGGTGCCAATGGCCGACCGGGCAATTACTCTCCAACCCACAGTGATTTCCCTAGGTAGTAATCTGGCCCCATTCCACCGGGGGTAGGGCTAAAGCCTCACCCACCTTGCTGCTCGACACCCGCTTCATCGAGGTGCTCAGCCAGACAAACATGGGGCTAAAGTCGAGCCCCTTAAGCAGCAAGGGCGGGCGCTCTGCCGGGGCAATTTGGCTGAGGGTTTTCATATCGGCCCCCTCGACGCCGACGGCAAAGAAGCAAAACTTGCGGGCCGCCTCCCCGGCGCGAATTTTCTCCGCTGCCGCCTGCCAGGTATCGGTGGGGGCACCATCGGTGATCAGAAAAATCCAGGGCCGATAGTACTGAATGCCGTTTTCTTTGTAGGTCTCTTTGCGTGCTTCGAGCAGCGCCAGGGAATAGTCGATGGCCTCGCCGATGGGGGTGAGGCCATCGGCCACCAGCTCTGGTGGGGTGAGCTGGTCGATGGTGGTAAAGTCTTGCACCAGCCGCACCGGCCCAAAGGCGACGATCGCCACTTCGACGCTCAGGGCGGCCTTGCTGTCTTTAAGGGTGTCTTGCTTAAATACCTCTACGCCCCGGCTCAGTTCTTGAATGGGCTCGCCCGCCATGGAGGTGGAGGTGTCGAGCAGCAAGATTACCGGGCAGCGGTTTTCAGGGTTTTCAACGAATTCAGGCAATCCTACAGGCATGGTAATGTCCCCCTCGGATTCACGATTGGTTTTCACCAGAGTACTGCCCGATGGGGGTATCGAGTTTTACAGATTGTGATGCCGCAGTCGGGCGTTAAAGATGGTTGGGCCAGGCATAGCTCCGTGCCAACCTTTACGAAAGCTGTCTTCAGCGCTTTTGAGGATAATGCTCAGAGCGCTAGTTAAACGCACAAATCTGCTATGAGAAAAGGCTATCGTCAGCGTATCTTGTCGATATCCGGCATCGCCTGCGGTAGGTTGCTCAGTATTCTCTGCGCCCATAGTCATGAAACTGCCCAATGGAGCATCCGCCATTATCCCAATGGAGAAGCTAGTGAGCTATTGCCTCAACCCAAACCATTCATCAGGCAAGCACAAAGCCAGGGTTTTTGCGTCAGCCCTTGGCATCAAGGCTGACAATGCAGAATACTTGCGACAATTGATCGCTCAAGCCGCTGTTGAGGGAGAGGTCGTGCAGCAAGACTCTACAACGTTTGGGCAACTGTACAAGGTTGATTGGGTCATAGTTGATCGTGACTCTGTTGTACTGCGGACACTGTGGGAAGTTCGTGCCGATCAGTTTCCCCCTCGTTTGGTTTCGGCGTTTATCAAATAAGAGTCATGAGTGTTGTGATAAGCCTAGACACAGTTGCCAACTTAAAGGCGATCGCCCGCGATCGCCTTACGCTGATCGAACCTGAGTTTGAATCGATTCAACAGCTTCCCGCTGGGCAGGTGGGTACAGTGCTGGAGGTTTATGAGGGGGAAAGCCCCTGCTATTTGGTTGAGTTTGCCGATTTGGAAGGCCGCGAGTATGCCATGGCAGTTTTATCGCCAGACGAAGTGCTCCCACTACATTACGAACTGCCATTGGCGAGCTGAGAAAATACTCTTCTCTGGTGGTCAGCGATCGCAGCCAGGGTAAAGCAAGCATCGACCGCTGTGAGGGAAAGGGGCGATCGCCCCAACACAACCTGCTGAACTTGCCTGGTTTCGGCGAGCAGTAACCTCGGCCGTTTAAGGTACTGCTTACTCTGAAATATGCTTGAGCACTCGCTTATCGGTGGCAGTGAGTACGTCTTCACCCGCTGTCTCGGCCTGCCGGGCGCGATCGCTCAGTTCCTCAAGTTTTTGGCTAGCGGCATCTCGCCCCTTCTCAATGGCCTGGTTGCGCGCTTCTGTTTTGCCGATAATTTTCTTAGTGGTGTCTAGCCCGCTGTAGACCTTATTCGATAGCTTATCGGCCTGGTCGGCGGCTTGTTCTAGGCCCAGGGGCGGCTCTGATATAGCTTCAGCCTGTCCCTGGCGAGCTGGAGATAAGGCTGTACTCCAAAGAATCAGCACGGTGGCGATAGTAAGCAGGCCCGCGAGAATTGAACCGCTGAGAATAAAGATTCGGTTACGCACGCCCATAAGGCCTCCTCTGCAACACTTCTAGCCTAGCTGTAGGCGCTGGCTGCGCCATCCTTCCCCAGGGAGACACGGGCTCGCCATTGGCACAGATTACTTTTTTGGGGGCCGTCGGAACGGCTTTGCTAGGTCATCGCCGTTCTCGTTGCAAAATGGCCAGCAGTTCTAGAAAGACGCCATTCGTCCAGCCGAAGCCGACTTCGTTGGTGCTGTAGCCAAACTGAATGTCTTTGGAAACCTCGCCCGTGCAGGTCTCGATGTTGTACTTTTCGAGCAGCACACCGCTGCGCTCGAAATCTTTGACCAGCAGGGAGACAAACTTTTCGGCCAGACACAGGGCCTCGGCTTTGTAGCCGTAGCGCAGCAGACCCTTGACCGCGAAATATTGAAACGGTGCCCAGCCAAAGGGGGCATCCCACTGGTTGCCCGACACAACGTTGCTGGTTCTGAGCCCGCCTGGAGCTTCAAAATAGGGCAGATTGTCCACCAGGCGCTGGGCCTGTTCTGGGGAGGCGGCACCGCTCCAGAGGGGGTAAAAGGCGGTGGCGTATTCGTAGCGACAGTGGCAGCGTTCGCGAAAGTTGTAGTCGAGGTAAAAGCCGCTGTCATCGTTCCACAGATATCGGTCGATGAGCTGCTGGCGGTGGTCGGCCCGATCGCGCCATTGGTCAGCTATCAGCCCGTGCCCCAAAATGCTGTGGATTTTGGCGAGATCCTGCTCCATTTGGTGCAGCAGCACGTTGAGACAGACCGGGGCGTAGTGAACGATATCGACGCTAAAGGGGCCAAAGCGGTTGGTGGGGTCGAGGCCCGACTCTCGCATGGCGCGATCGCCCCTATAAAACAGGTCAGTCAGCTCGTCTGCCTCAGGGTCGTAGTAGAGCGACACATCGTAGTCGGTGACCTCGTGGTCGCGATAGTAAGCTTTTACCCGGTCGAAATGGCTGCGGCCCTGCTCGTCGTGTTCTGAGTACAGCACCTCAGGGGAGGGGCCACTCACCACCGAAAAGTACCGCGATAGGCCGGTGGCCTGGTTAAGGTGGGGTGGCACCATCCAGTAGTAGTAGTAGCTTTCGAGCTGGGGCAGGGTGCTGATTAACCATTCGGTATCCTGGCAGTGCTCGTACCAGGCCAGCACCATGGGCGACAGCAGCGGCGGCTGCGATCGGTTGAGGTAGTAGGTGCGGTTGGCGTTCAGCACGGTGCCATAGTGCTTTACCTCGTAGAGCAACTGCTCGACTAAACTCTTGGCCAGGGCATAGTTCTTGTCGCGCAGCAGGCCAAGCAAAATGAAGTAGCTATCCCAGCCGTAGAGTTCGTTAAAGCGCCCGCCGGGCACCACGTAGTCGCCTGGCAGGTAGAGCAGCCCGTGGCCCTCGATCGCTTCGCACTCTAGCGGCAGGGTTCTCACCGAAACTTGCGCCATGTCTTCGGCAGAGACCGACTGCTTGAGGTGGGCGATTACCTGGTCAAGCTCTTCCTGGCCGGAAATGTAGATCAGCCAGGGGCCATCTTTATGCTCAATTTTTTCGTCGTAGGCGGCGTCAAGTAGGTTTGTAGGGGAGCGGGTCAGCGTTTGCCACTGGGCTTTGATGTAGGTTTGAATCGCCGCGATAGTCGGTGAATCGAGCACGGTTTGGGTTGGCGAGATCATGGAGAATTCTAGAATTTTGTTTAGGTAGACATAGCCCTCAGCAACATCCTGGTGTAGCTGAGGGGATGGTCAGGTTGTCATAGCAGCGTGCTGAGCTAAGACCGGTCTTAGCTCAGCACGCTGTTGTAGGTAATGTGGTGAGCGATCGCTCAGCCGGTGGTCAATGAGAATCCTTTGGCCTAGGGTTCAGCCGGTGCTACCTCAGGGGTCGGTTTTTCGGCGGCTTCGCCAATCAAAAGGGCGACCGGGAAAGTGGCCAGCAGATCTGCCAGGGTGGCATCGTCGGCTGCGGTGACCGCTTCATTGGTGATCCAATTTTTCCAGTGCTGAACGCCGCTGGGCAGGGCCAGGGTGGTTTCACCCCACACCTTGCCGATAGGGTACTCTCCCGGCTCAATGCGGCTGGTGAGAAAGCGGGGGGCGATCGCCACCACCCACTGATTGCCCCACTGGCGGGCAAAGGCCACAATGTGCTCTTCGGCGTCGCCCCGAGCAAACAGCGGCTGGTAGTCGCCGTCGGCAAACAGCTCGGGATGGGCCTGTCTGGCCGCCAGCCCCCGGTGGGTGACCCAGAGTTTAATGCGCCCGTCTTGGCGGTACTCCAGCAGGTTTTTTAGCAGAGCTGGGCGATCGCCCTCGGCCCACTGCTGCAACTCGCTGAGCCAGTGGCGGCGCAGGTTGTAGTCCACGGGTCGGCGGTTGTCGGGGTCAACCAGGCTAAAGTCCCACAGCTCTTGGCCCTGGTAGACATCGGGCACCCCCGGCAGCGCCAGCTTGATCGCCACTTGAGAGAGCGAGTTGTAGATGCCGTAGTCAGCAATGCGCTGCTGAAACTTGCGAAACTCTGGGAGGAAATTGTTCTTTTCGCCGGGGGTTAGAATGGCGCGGGCAAAGGCCACGTAGCCCTCTTCGTAGTCGGCGTCGGGGCGCAGCCAGGCGGTGTGCACCTTGGCCTCGCGGACGGCTTTGACCACGTAGTCGGCAACGCGATCGCTAAAGCTGGGCAGTTCGCTGTCATCGAAGGGGAAAGCCCCCACCAGGGTTTGGTAGAGAAAATATTCGTCGTTGGCGTCGGGCACCACCTGGTCGCGCACCACGGTTTTGTAGCTGCCGTTGAGACTGCGCCAGAGGTTCACCGCCGTCTCCCACTCGCTGGGCAGTTCAGAGAGCACGTTGAGCCGGGCTCGCACATCTTCGCTGCGCTTGGTGTCGTGGGTCGAGCTGGCGTTCATCGCGTGGGGCCACTGGTGCTGCCGCTGCTGCTGCCGCTGGTGAAACTGCCGCATCGAGAGGCCAAAGTGCCCCGGCGTGCCGCCCACCTCGTTCAGGCTAATAAAACGGTTGTAGCCGTAGAACAGGGTGTCTTCTAGCCCCTTGGCCATCAGCGGGCCGGTAAACTGCTGCAGGCGCATGACGAAGTGCAGCCACTGGGCTTTTTCTTCCTCCGGCAGCGAGCCTTCGAAGTTGAGCGATAGGAAGCGCTCGATCAGGTTCAGCTCGTTGATCAGCTGGGGAATGCGCTTGCGGGCGGCCTCGATCGCCTCCTGCACGTAGGCCATGTCGCGCTCAGAAATCTTCTCCTGGTTGACGTAGGTGCAGTAGATCGGGAAGGCAATCAGCACCTCTTCAATGGCGGTGCGCAGACCGTAGAGGGTGAGGTCGCGGCCGTAGCGATACTGCTGGCAGACGCGCTTGAGAAACCGCGCCAGGTTGTTGATATCACCGACCAGGTTAGTCTCGGCAATCAGCCGCTTTTTAGCGGCCACCAGCTCTGGGTAGGGGGTGCTTTCGCCGGTCAGCTGTTGATAGATGTGGGTAAAGGCATCTTGATTGTTTTGCTGACAAAAAACGCCGTTGAGCTGAATCAGCGAGTCGTAGCCAGACGTGCCCTGAATCGGCCAGTCGCTGGGCAGGGTCTCTTCGTCCTCCAGAATTTTTTCGATGACGATATAGGTGTCGCCCATGCGGTGGCGCAGCCGCTCTAGGTAGTGCATAGGGTCGTAGAGGCCGTCGATGTGGTCGATTCTGACGCCGGTAAACTGGCCGGTTTTGACCAGCTTGCAGATCAGCTCGTGGGTTTGGTCAAAGACTTCCTGGTTGTCGATTTTGAGGCAGATCAGCTCATTGACGGTAAAGAAGCGGCGGTAGTTGAGTTCTTCAGCCCCCACCTTCCAAAACGACAGGCGGTAGAACTGCTCTGAGAGCAGCTCGTCAAGCAGATCAAAGCTGCTGGGCTGGTCGGGGGTGCCGTTAAAAATCACCAGGGTTTGGTCGATAAACTCGCGGACGGCGTCGCTCTCCTGGTACACATCCCACAGCAGCCCCTTGGCAAACTGGGCCTGGTCGCGGTACTCGCGCCCCTTGAGATCGACGATCGCATTTTTGACCAGGTAGAGAATGCCCGAGATTTTGACGTAGGTGCGATCGCTCTTGTCGAGCTGCTGGGCCAGCCGCCCCGACTGGTAGCTCAAAAACCGCCCGTAGGACTCAACCCGCACCGGAAACCGCAGGCCAAAATAGTTGACGCTCAGCCCCCCCTCGTCGTAGCTGAGCTGAATTTCGCCCCGCTCTAGGCAGCGATCGTAAAAATCCCCCAGCATGGGGGCCAAGACTCGCCCGCCCAGCTCCTCTGGCCCTTCCCACTCGATGTCGAAAAAGTTGAAATATTCTGAGTCAGGCCCATACTCCATGACATCCATGAGGTAGGGGTTTTGGCCGTCGTAGGCCATGTGGTTGGGCACAATGTCTTGCAGCCAGCCCAGGCCGTGGTGGCGCACTGTGTCGCTCAGGGGCTCAAACGCCGCCTCGCCCCCCAGTTCGGGGTTGAGCTGGGTGGGGTCAACCACGTCGTAGCCGTGGGTGCTGCCCTTGCGCGCTTTGAAAATGGGTGAGGCGTAGATATCCGAAACCCCCAGGGTTTTGAGATATTCCACAATGTCTTGGGCCGCAGCAAACCCAAAGTCTGGGTTGAACTGAAGCCGATAGGTCGCAGTGGGGATACGCATGGCGAACTCAGAAAGGATGAACGACTAAATAACCTGTTCCAGATCCAGACTTGGAGTTTTACCTGTAGAAGAACTATAGCTCTTGGGCTGGACTTGGTATAAACCAGAGCGTTGAGAGAGTCAACCTCTGTTATGTCGCTGAGTAGAGGACAAAACTCAGTGGGGCCAGCTCTAGGGACTGCGCTTCAGTAATTTTTGAAGGGAGTGCCGAGCTGGGGCCATCCCACTCGTCGGTGGCTGAGTCGAGGGTGAGCACCCAGGGCTGCTGGGGGGGTGCCAGGTCAATTACGCTGACGCTCTGGTGGAAGTTCATCAGGCAGAGCAGCTGTCCGTCGGCGATCGCCCGGCGGTAGACAATCACCTTCGTGTCTTCTTCGCTGCTAATCTCCATATCTTTAGAGTAGGACGGCACATTGAGCTTGAGCTGTCTCCGCAGCTCTAGCAGGCGTTGGTAGTAGTTCAACAACGTTTTGTGCTGCCCTTCGCCGCGCAGGTGCCAGTTCAATTTGGACGCTTTGTAGGTGGCAACCTCGTGGGCGGGGGCGGGTTCGCCAAAGCCGTGGGCCTCTTTAAATTCGCGTTTGCGCCCTTCAAAGACGGCCTCAATTAGCTCGGGGTCGCTGTGGTCAATGAAGTAGTTAAAGGGGGCTTCTTCGCCGTATTCTTCGCCCATAAAAATTAGGGGAATGTAGGGGGAGGTCAGCAGCACCCCCGCCGTCAGTTTCAGGGCATCAAAGGGCACGAGTTTAGAGAGGCGATCGCAGCCCTTAGCATTGCCAATTTGGTCGTGGTTTTGGGCGCAGACAATGAACTGGTCAGAGAGCAGATCGGTGGCCGAGTTGCCGTGCCGCCGCCGCCGAAAGGGCGAATAGGTGCCGCTATAGACAAAGCGATCGCGAATGGCGGTCGCCAGGGCTTCGCAGGTGCCAAAATCTTGGTAATAGCCGTAGCGTTCGCCGGTAATGAGGGTGTGCAGCGCGTGGTGAAAGTCGTCGCTCCACTGGGCGGTGAGGGCAAAGCCCCCCTGCTCAACGGGGCGAATAATGCGGGTGTCGTTGAGGTCGCTTTCGGCGGTGACGTAATGAGGCTTGCCCAGCTGGTCAGACAGCGCAGCTACCGCCTCAGCCATCTCGGCCAGCAGGTGCTTGGCGCTAAAGTCGTAGATGGCGTGAATGGCGTCGAGCCGCAGCCCATCGATGTGAAACTCGCGCAGCCAGTAGAGGGCGTTTTGAATGCAGTAGTGCCGCACCCCGTCGCACCAGGTGTCATCAAAGTTGATGGCATTGCCCCAGGGGGTGTTGTACTTGTCGGTGGTGTAGGGGCCGTAGCTGCCGGTGTAGTTGCCCTCTGGCCCCAGGTGGTTGTAGACCACGTCGAGAATCACCGCCAGCCCTTCCTGGTGGCAGGCATCGACTAGGCGCTTGAGGCCGTTGGGGCCGCCGTAGGAGTTTTGGGTGGCGTAAGGGAACACGCCGTCGTAGCCCCAGTTGCGCTCGCCGGGGAACTGCGCCACGGGCAAAATTTCGACGGCGGTGATGCCCAATGCTTTAAGGTCGGCTAGCTGGGCGATCGCCGAGTCAAAGGTACCCTCGGCGGTAAAGGTGCCGATGTGCAGCTCGTAGATGACATAGTCTGACCAGGGAATATTTTGCCAGGCGCTGTCGCCCCACCGGTAAGTATTGAGGTTAACCACCGCCGAGGGGCCGTGCACCCCCTCGGGCTGGTAATACGACGCCGGATCGGGCCGCAGATCGGCTTGATCAATGTAGTACATATACTGTGTACCTTCCGCCACATTCTCGACCGTGGTAGTCCAGTAGCCTTCCTCGCTTTTCTGCATAGAAAAAGCGGCTTTCTTAGGCGAGAGTAGACGTAGCTCGACCGAGTCTAGCTCAGGCCCCCAAAGTGTAAAACGGCACTGTCCATTGCTGTGGAGAATGGCTCCAACTTTGAGGTCTGATCTCATGGGAATAATCTTTTGGGGGCGAAGGTAGGGGGCGATGCCTAGCCCTCACCCTAAACCCCTCTCCCAAAGCGGGAGAGGACTTTGAAGCCGATCCCCTTCTCCTGTTTTGGGAAAAGGGGCTGGGGGATGAGGGCTGTTTGCGAAACTGGGATGTAACCCAAGCGAAGCATCATGCTCCGTTACTTTATCAGCGCCAAATTAATCACCAATCTCCTCTTAGATAGATCTTGCTCTTCACTTAGATGGAAATCATGGCGCTAGGTGAAGGCTCTATAGTCAGAAGGATTAGAGACTTTTCTGACCGTGCCTGACCTACCTTTTCATGCCCTAGATGCCTTTTTAGATAGGGTGCAGCTGGCTGACCTAGGGGCGCCTGACTACTACTATCAGGGCTACTGTCCCCGCACGGGGCAGCACTACCGACTGCCCCGCACGGCGCTGGCTCGGGCGATCGCCCAGGCACTTATGGCACAGCTCGGCGAGGCTCACGCCACCGAGGGCAAGATGTTTGGGGTGCTGGTGGTGCGATCGCCCGAGGGGAAAACCGGGGTGCTGAAAGCATTTTCGGGGCTGTGGCAGGGGCAAGAGCGGGTGCCTGGCTGGGTGCCGCCGATACCGGGGCGATCGCAAGTGGCGCTGCAAGAGGCTCGCACCCTCAGTGAGCTGGGGGCCATCAAAGACCGTCTGCTGGTTTTGCAGCGGCAGCCCGAGCGGGAGACCGTCGCTCGATTGCAGGAGGAGCAGGCCCGCGATCGCACCCTACTCAACCAACGGCACCGCGATCGCAAACAGGCCCGCGACCTTCAGCGCCAGACCTTGGCCCGCACCCTCACTGGAGATGCGCTTACGGATGCCCTAGCGGCGCTGGAGCAGGAGAGCCGGGGCGATAAGGCCGAGCTGCGACAGTTTAAGCAGCAGTGGCGCGATCGCCTCGCCCCCTTAGAAGCCAACCTTCAATCTGCCGATGCGGAAATCGTCGCCCTCAGGCAGCGGCGACGCGATCTCTCCTGCCAGCTCCAGGCCGAGATGCACGCCGCCTATACCCTCACCAACTTTGCGGGCGAATCTTTGGCCATCCAGAATCTAGCGGTGCAGGGCAATCTGCCTACGGGCACGGGCGACTGCTGTGCTCCTAAGCTGCTGCACGCGGCGGCTCAGCTTGGCCTGGTGCCCCTGGCGATGGCCGAGTTTTGGTGGGGGCCGGCCCAGGGCGATAAGCAGCCGGGCGAGTTTTATGGAGCCTGCGCCGATCGCTGCCAGCCAATCATGGGGTTTCTGCTGTCGGGATTGTCGGCCCAGGTGCTGGGCTCGGCAGACATCCCCGTAGGGGCGCAGCACGCTGCGCCCCTACAACCCCCACAAACGGGGGGCATTCAATTAGGGTTTGAGATTACTGTTCTGTACCAAGACCCGTGGATGATTGTGGTGGATAAACCGGCGGGGCTGCTGTCGGTGCCGGGGCGCTACCGCGATCGCCAAGACAGCGTGCTCACCCGCCTGCGATTCCCATCGGGATACTCGTTCCGAGTCGGTTCCCGAACGCTTCGCGAATCGGCCCTGCCCGAGGGAGCGTTTTTGCAACCCGTGCATCGACTCGACCAAGACACCTCTGGGGTGCTGGTGCTGGCGTTGGATGCCGCCACTCACCGCCAGCTCAGCCAGCAGTTTGAGCAGCGCCAGGTGCAGAAGACCTACCAGGCGATCGCGGTGGGGAATGTGGCTGCATCGTCGGGGATGATTGACCTGCCGCTGTGGGGCGACCCGACGCAGCGGCCCTGGCAACAGGTGAATTGGCAGCAGGGCAAACCCAGCCAAACCAAGTTTGAGGTGCTGGGCCGCGAGGTGCTGGGCCGCGAGGGAGCGTTGACGCGAATCGACTTCTACCCGCTGACGGGGCGCACCCACCAGATTCGCGTCCATGCCGCCCAGGGGTTGAATGCGCCGATTTGGGGCGATCGCCTCTATGGCCAGAGTGAACCGGGGCAGCGGCTGCACCTGCATGCTCAAAGGCTGCAATTTGTTCATCCTCATAAGAAGGATGCGATCAACCTAGACTCTGCTGTGCCGTTTTAGCTTAGGTGGTGGGGCGGTCGCGCTGGCTGTAGCGCAGCACATCGCCGACATCGGGGCGAATGATCAGGCCGTTTTCGGGAATGTCGATCGCATGGCTCCAGCTGACGCGCTCTAGGTAGCCGAGCAGGTGCAGGCGATCGATGGCGTGCTGGGTGTCGTCGGGGGAGCCGACCAGGTAGTGCCGCAGGCGGCGGTGAGTTACCACGGGTATAGGAATTGTCGGCAGCGGGGTCTGTGCTGTCCCCTGGAGGTAGGACGGCAAATAAGATTGAGCTTGCAACATTTAGAAAGTCCTCAACAGCACAACGAAGCGTAGTGTGGGCACTGCCCACCACCCGGCCACAGCTTTTTGGCGACCCCACGGGCAGCAAAAACTAGCCCCCGCGATCGCTGATGGCAAAAGAACATGGTGGGTAACGGTAGAATGGGGCACGACAGCAGGAACTCACGCACCTCAGCGCTCGATGGATGCCGGGTTCTCTGCTGATTAGTAACTAGACACATTGTCTAGACAACTCGTCTATTTGTCAAGCTGTCTAGACAGCTTGTCTTGTTCTCTCACTGGATGACAAGGCAAACTGCGGCTGAAATGGAAGAATCGCCACTTAGGAAATTGCGGGAAGAGATGGGCATGTCTCAGGAAGACTTTGCCCGCAGAATTGGCACTTCAGCCCGCACTATTAGCCGATGGGAGACTGGCGATAGCGTGCCATCGTTCACCATTGCCCAAATGAAGGCGCTAGATGCCCTGCTAGTGGAGCATGGCAAGGAGCTAAAGGACTTGCCTGATAGATTTGCGGCAAGCTGAGTGGGGTGATCGCCCCTGCTTTTAAGACGTTTCAGCAAAAAGACTCGGCCTTTCAGGAAAATAACTCGGCGTTTGGGGTAATTAACTCGGCGCACCGAGAAAATAACTCGGCATTCCGAGAAAATCACTCGGCATTCCGAGAAAACAACTCGGCATCTGGAGCAGATCGCTCGGCGTGCCGAGAAAATTACTCGGTGCTTCGAGAAAACAACTCGGCATCTGGAGCAAATAACTCGACGTTTCGAGAAAATTACTCGACACTTGGGTTAAATTCCTCGGAATCTCGACTTCCGGGGTTGAAGACAGAGTACAGAACTGGCAGGAACCCGGTATGACTGACCCCGTTACGACCATTACCGCCAGTGCGATCGCATCTCTGGCGTTTCAAAAGTTTATTGACTCGGCGGCTGGGGAACTGGCCAAGAAATTCTCGACCGAGGCGATCGCCAAAATGGATATTTTGCTGAAGCGCATCTGGTCAAAGCTCAGCGGCAAGCCCCGCATTGAGGAGGTTAAAACCACCCTCGACAAAACTGCCAAAATTACCCCAGAGCAGGTGAACCAAATCGCCGCCTACCTGCAAGTGGCAATGGATGAAGATCCCAGCTTTGCCCAAGACCTTCAGGTACTGGCCCAAGAAATTAACGCAGGCAAGCTCATTGACCAGAGCACCATGACTCAAACCAACTACGACAACGCTAAAGGCTGGCAAACCAAAGTTGAAGGCGGCACCGCCTACATCGGCGACATCAACATTCACAACACCCCACCTACCACCCCTTAGGGTGGGCACTGCCCACCACCACCTTTGGTAACGACAGGCGCCCCCTGCTCCCACCCATGCCCAACCCCAAAGCTCAAATCCAGGCCATTCTGAACGACCTGCCCGATGCTGACCTGGAACAGTGGTTGGCCGCATTACAGGGGGCACCCCTCACGCAGATCAACCTGGGGCAGGCCAAGGGGTATCAGGTCATGGTGCAGGGTGGCATCGCCTATGTTGGCGACCAGCTTCATGTAGATGCGGCGGCGCTAGAAGCGGTGCTAAACAAGCTCATTACAGAACGGCAGCAGCCCCAAATCAGCGGCATCCCCAACAACTTGCCCCGCAGCGGCACTAAAAAATTTGTGGGCCGCGATACCGACCTCGACCGAATTCACACCCAACTGCATGAATCGGATTGCATTGCCATTATCGCCGTTCGCGGTATGGGTGGTATTGGCAAAACCGAGCTGGCCCTGCAATACGCGCTGTACCACCGAGATCAAGGCACCTACCCCGGCGGCATTTGTTGGCTCCAGGCCAGAGAGCAAGATGTCGGTAGCCAGATTGTCGGGTTTGCAAAATCAGTGGGCATGTCACCCCCTGAGGGTGAACTGGCTGACCAGGTGAAGTATGTGTGGGCACAATGGCCCCTGGCCCCTGCTGCCATGCTGGTTGTCTACGACGATGTGGCTGACTACGGTCAAATTGAACCCTACCTGCCGCCTGAAAGGCGCTGCCGAGTGCTGCTCACCACTCGGCAGCGCCTTTCAGGGCTGGCTAGCCTAGAACTCGACGTGCTTAGTTTAGAGGCAGCGCTAGATCTACTGCGCTCTGTTGTGGGGGCAAAGCGCATCAATGCTCAATTAACTGAGGCCGTAGCCCTTTGCGCCCGGCTGGGGCACTTGCCCCTAGCGCTGGAACTGGTGGGTCGCTACCTGGAGCTAGATGAAGACTTGACCATTGTAGAGGTGCAGGCCGAGCTAGATGAGATGCGTACCTATGCCTATGCCCTGCTAAAAGACGAGTCTGCGGCTACCATGACGGCAAAGCTAGGGGTAGCCGCAGCGTTTGAGCTGAGCCTGCGGCGATTAGACAAAGCCAGCCAAACCCTCGCCACTCTGCTAAGTTTGTTTGCCGCAACGCCTATTGCTTGGGAGTGGGTGCAGACCTGTTTGGCTGACGTGCCAACGTCTACCCTGCGACAGCAGCGCAATAAGCTGCTGCAAAACAGTTTGCTACAGCGCGTCGATCAAGATGTTTATCAGCTGCATCCGCTGATTCAAGAATTTTTGCGGGTGCGGTTTGCTGACTTAGATAGCACTGCACGCCTTCAACAGAGCTATTGCAAGGCCATTGCTCAAGCTGCTAACCAAATTGGTCAAACTCAGACTCAGAATGACATATTGCGGCTCATACCGCTGATTCCCCACATTGAAGAGGCCGCAACGACCTGGCAGCGGTTTTTAATTGATGAGAATGTTATCGACCCTGCCAATAGTGTTGGGTTGTTTTACTACAGCCAGGGAGCTTTTCGCGAGGCCCAGCCGTGGTTTGAAATGGCATTGCAAAGCGGGCACGATCGCCTCGGCGAGGCCCATCTCGCTGTTGCGACCAGCCTGAACAATCTCGCGGGCTTATATCGATCGCAGGGGCGCTACAGCGAGGCGGAACCGCTCTACCAACGGGCGCTGGCGCTGATGAAACAGCTCCTCGGCGAGGCCCATCCCTCTGTGGCTCAAAGCCTGAGCAATCTCGCGGGCTTGTACTATTCGCAGGGGCGCTACAGCGAGGCGGAACCGCTTTACCAAGAGGCGCTGGCGCTGATAAAACAGCTCCTCGGCAAGACCCATCCCGATGTCGCTACCAGCCTGAACAATCTCGCGACCTTGTACGAATCGCAGGGGCGCTACAGCGAGGCAGAACCGCTCTACCAAGAGGCGCTGGTGCTGAGGAAACAGCTCCTCGGCAAGACCCATCCCGATGTCGCCACCAGCCTGAACAACCTTGCGCTCTTGTACTATTCGCAGGGACGCTACAGCGAGGTGGAACCGCTCTACCAAGAGGCGCTGGCGCTGAGGAAACAGCTCCTTGGCGAGGCTCATCCCGATGTCGCCCAAAGCCTGAACAATCTTGCGCTCTTGTACTATTCGCAGGGACGCTACAGCGAGGCGGAACCGCTCTACCAAGAGGCGCTAGCGCTGAGGAAACAGCTCCTCGACGAGGCCCATCCCGATGTGGCTGGTAGTCTATGGAACCTTGGCGCATTGAGATGTAACCAGGGGCGTTTAGAAGAGGCGAAATCGCTGCTTCTAGAAGCGCTGCTCATTTATGAAGCGAAACTAGGCCCAGCGCATCCCAACACTCAAAATCTGAAAGGATGGGTTGCAAGGGTTCAAACAGCTCTGGATGCCGCTAGTTAAAACGGGTATGGCTGTCGCCAAAAACCGGGTTTCTTTGCCTCCAGCCTAGCCCCCACACCCCATCCAAGAAACCCGGTTTCTCCCCCCGCCAGCATCCCCTTCCGCGTAGGTTGCTGTCGCGCCCTCACCATCCCCCACAACCCGCAACCCCCTCCGCTAGCCTACTACAATAAAAAAAACGGTAAGTCAAATAGATAGAACCACTCCCTTGAGCCACATCTTGGAACGCAGCCCAGATAAAGTCAGCGGTAAGTGAGTATTTCGTGGCACTCGTGTTCCCGTAGCTGCCATCTTTGAAAACTTCAAAGATGGTGCCTCATTCGATTAGTTTCTCGAGTGGTTTCCTGGTGTCACAGGGCAAACGCATACTGATTTAGAGATAACGAAAAATAAGAGTTTCAACGATCAGCAGCCTGTAAGATACCGATATTTTCGCAATAATTCATCCCAAAGCTGATCTTACTGCGAAAATATTGGAGTATGCGTTTGCCCTGCCTGGTGTCACAGGGCAAACGCATACTAATTCAGGGCCAACGAAGGAATCAGGAGTTCAACGATCAGCAGCCTGTAAAATGCCGATATTTTCGCAATAAGGTACTCCAAAGCGGGTCTTACTGCGAGAATATCGGAGTATGCGTTTGCCCTGCCTGGTGTCACCCGTGCCTAGGTGAAGGCACTTATCTATAGTAAAGTAAGAGGGCTATGAGCTTTTGTCGCAACCAACTGCAACTTGCGATACCAATAAAACTTAAATGCACTACGGGTGAAGGAGAAATTCCAATCTCTATAAAGATTTTGTATTTGTAGCTGGGAATCTTGAGAAAACCATCTTGAGAGGCACCAACCTTATGACCAGCAACTACATCAGCGCCACCCTTTCCCTGCAAGACCGCGACGCGATCATGGGTGCGATCGCCCTGATCCGCGATCGGCTCCCCTTCGTCATCGACGTAGCCCCCAAACTGAAAAAATCCATGCCCAAAATGGGCGACAAAAGCCGCGCCTTTGTACAAAAAGCTCTCGATGTCGCCATCCAGCACCCCGACTTTTTGCCTCGCTCCTTCGACATCGCCGAACTCCAGCGCGACGTCCACCTGTTTGAGACCATCTACCCCCTGGCTATGGCGATCGCCCAGCTCCAGGCCGACCTCGACGACACCCTTGCCGCTGTCGGCAGCGACGCCTTTACCGCCGCCCTCCAGGTCTATCGCCACGCCAAAGCCCACGGCGACGGCAGCGGCCTCGACGCCCTAGTCGAAGATCTGGGCCAGCGCTTCGATCGCCAGCCCCGCAAAAAAGCCCCCGCCGAAGCCGCCATCTAACGGCAAAACCAAATCCGCCAACCCCAATTGCCCCACTGTCTAATCAAAGTCAGTGGGGCATGTTCTTGATCAAACTTGCAGGGCCAACGCCCCTAAGGAATAATCAGCACCGGACAGGGCGACAGGTTGATCACCCGCATGGTGACACTCTCATTCTGCACGTCTTCAATCAGGCCCACGCCCCGGCAGCCCATCACAATGAGATCGGCGTTGAGTTCGTCGGCCACATCGCAGATTACAAAGGCGGGCTGTCCCTCGCGCTCAATCACTTCGGTCTCAATGCTCTGGGCCGCAAACAGGGCCTTGGCCTGCCCCAGCAGCTTAGCCACCGCCTCGGGCGACGACTGGGCCGAAGGCTGACTCGCCTCCTCCCTCGGTTCAACGACCGACAGCAAAACCAGCCGACTCTGGTGGGTTTTGACCAGCTCAGCCACCTTAGGAGCCGCCTGCTGCGCCTCAGAACTCATGTCGATGGGAAATAAAACCGTCTTGAACATGGCGTATCGAAGGGAACTCACACTCCGGTAAAATGAGGGCGGCAATAGGTAAATATTACGACAGACACAGCACCTGGGCTGGGCTGCACCGTTCCCTCAAATCTACCTTAGTCAAGGTTGGGGCCGCCGCCACCCGTGCGCTGCATAACGTAATAAATGCAGAGTCTTAAACCGTTTTTAGGAGGTATATAGCGTGGTTAAAAAATCGGTGGCGAGCCTAACGGCAGCCGACCTTTCGGGTAAGCGGGTATTGGTGCGGGCCGACTTCAACGTACCCCTCGACGACCAGGGTGCGATTACCGACGACACCCGCATTCGGGCCGCCCTGCCCACGATTCAAGATCTCACTGGCAAAGGGGCCAAGGTGATTCTCACCAGCCACTTTGGTCGCCCCAAGGCCCAGGTGGTCGAGAGCATGCGCCTCACCCCCGTCGCAACTCGCCTCAGCGAGCTGCTGGGCCAAGAGGTGATTAAATGCGACGACTGCATCGGTGCCGAAGTCGCCGCCGCCATTGATGGAATGTCTAACGGCCAGGTGGCCCTGCTCGAAAATGTGCGCTTCTACGCGGGCGAAGAGGCCAACGACCCTGAGTTTGCCAAACAGCTGGCCGCCAACGCCGACCTCTATGTGAACGATGCCTTTGGCACCGCCCACCGCGCCCACGCCTCCACCGAGGGTGTGACCAAGTACCTCAGCCCCTCCGTAGCGGGCTACCTGATTGAAAAAGAGCTTCAGTATCTCCAGGCGGCGATCGAAAATCCCCAGCGGCCCCTGGCGGCGATCATCGGCGGCTCTAAGGTCTCTAGCAAAATCGGCGTGATCGAGACCCTGCTCGACAAGGTTGACAAGCTGCTGATTGGCGGCGGCATGATCTTCACCTTCTACAAGGCTCGCGGCCTCAACGTCGGTAAATCCCTCGTAGAAGAAGACAAGCTAGAGCTGGCCAAATCCCTAGAAGCCAAGGCCAAAGAAAAGGGCGTTGACCTGCTGCTGCCCACCGACGTGGTGCTGGCCGACAACTTTGCCCCCGACGCCAACAGCCAAACCGTCAGCATCGAGGCGATTCCCGACGGCTGGATGGGTCTCGACATCGGCCCCGACTCGATCAAGGTGTTCCAAGACGCGCTGAAGCAGTGCAAGTCGGTGATCTGGAACGGCCCCATGGGCGTGTTTGAGTTCGACAAGTTTGCGGCGGGCACCGAGGCGATCGCCCACACCCTAGCCGACCTCACCGGCACTGGCGTCACCACCATCATCGGCGGCGGCGACTCAGTGGCGGCGGTCGAGAAGGTAGGCGTGGCCGAGAAAATGAGCCACATCTCCACGGGCGGCGGCGCTAGCCTAGAGCTGCTCGAAGGCAAAGAGCTGCCCGGCATCGCCGCGCTAGATGATGCCTAGGCGTTAGATTCGCTAGCTAAGGGTTAAACAAAAAGGGATTGGGGCTCGATGACACCCCAATCCCTTTTTACTTGGAAAATATTTCTAGCCCGCCGACAGTTCTGGGTCGGGCTTACCGCCGCTCAGCCGGGCCACCACCGCCTCCTTCGCCATATCGAGCCAGGCGTGCCAGTAGCCTAAGGCCCAGCCCATATTCAGAAACCAGAGAAAGAGCGTGGGGCGATCGCGCACCCGCACTACAAATTTCACTGGAACCAGCGGCAGCGCCAAAAAACACTTGAACAGCATTCCCTTCGGAAAGCCGTAGGCCCAGTGCTTGCGGTACAGCCGGGCCGAGTAGTAGCCAAACTTTTTCAGCCGTCGAAAGTTAGACCGCACATCGCCCCGAAAGCGAAAATTCACCACCGCATCTTTGACTTCGTGCAGCTCTACTCCCAGGGCCTGAATGCGCCAGCAGTAGTCGATGTCTTGCAGCGCCAATAACTGCCCATCAAACCCGCCCACCGCCTCGTGGTGTACCCGCTTGACCGCCAGGTTGCTGGCCGCCCCAAAGGGCCGAAACGGGTGGTAGAGCTTCCCGGTGCCCTCAATGCTGGTCAGCGCGGCAGAAAACTCGTTGCGATCGTTGAGCTGCGTCATCTCGCGCCGACCGCAGACCAGATCGTGGGTCTCCAGAGCGGTCGCCATTGCGGCTACCCAGCCGGAGGTGACGACATCGTCAGCATCACAAAACAGCAGCGCGTCGCCCTGGGCCTGGGCGCAGGCCATATTGCGGGCGTGGGCAGCCCCGCGCTGGGCCGAAGCATCCACCACCTTGAGCTGGGGCATGGTCTGCTGGTAGCGCCGAATAATAGCCAGGGTGCCGTCGGTAGAGCCGTTGTCGCCTACCACAATCTCCCAGGGGCCAGAGAATTCCTGCTGGACCAGGGCATCGAGCTGCGCCGAGAGAGTGCTCTCAGCGTTGTAGGCCGGAATAATAACGCTTAGCATAGGGCCATTATGCAGTATCTAAGGGGTTCCCACCCTGGGCAGTAGACGCTGACTCATCTGTCCTCGGGCGCTAGGGCGGCCTCTGACCGTTCCCTTGCCGGGTTGAGCCCGACTGGCTCGGATGAGACCTCGATCGCGCCGTCTCCAGCCCGATCCAGCACGTCAATAATCCAGGCTTCCTCGATCCAGGTTTTGCAGACTACCGCCAGAGGCAGGGCCAACACCAGCCCTACGGGGCCAAGGAAGGTGGCAAAAAAGATTTGAGACACCAGGGTAGCGGCGGGCAGCAGCGACACCTGCTTCTGCATCACCATGGGCGAAAACCAATAGCTCTCGATGTTTTGAATGAGTATATAGAGCACAATCACCGCCAGGGCCTTGCCCGGCGACTGCAATAGCGCCACAAACACCGGAAACACAGCGCTCAGGGTCGGCCCCAGGTTGGGAATAAAGTTAAACAGCCCCGCCAGCACTGCGTGGGCAAAGGCGTAGGGCACCCCCAGCAGCACCAGCCCGGTAAAGCTGATCGTGGCCACAAAGATGGAGCTCAGCGCCACCCCGCCCAGCCAAAACATCAGCGATCGCTCGCACTTGGTCAAAATTTCGTCAGCCCGGCGACGGTAGCTCGACGGAAATAGCCGCAGCAGCAGTTTGCGGTAGGCCTGCGGGTTGCCCAGCATCATTAAGGTGAGCACCAGCAGCAGCAGCAGCTGGAGCAAAATTGCCACCGAGCTGGAGAAAAACGTTAAAAAGTTGCCAAAGACAGTCGAGCCAATCGACGCCGCCTGACGCAGCAGGTCAGGCAGGGCCGGGATCACCCGCAAATCGCGTTCGGGGAACCAGTCGGGCGGGCTGGCCTGAAAGGCGTCGAACCAAATGCCCAACTGATCAAACCCCTTGGGCGTGAGCAGCAGCAGCTCTTGAAACTGGCTGACAAACAGGGGCAGCACCAGCCCCAGAAGAATAAAGCTGCCCAGCAGCACCAGGGCCGCCGTGACTAGCACGGAGCGATCGCGCGGCCAGCCGTACACCCGCGAGAAAAATCGCACCAGACTATTCAGGGCAATGGTGATCACCACCGCCGCAAACATCAGTAAAACAATCTGGCGAAACTGCCACACAATTATTAGGACAATGCCTAGGGCAACCAGGTTTATCCAGTCGATCAGCTTCACAGCGGTGGCACCTTTAGCAATTAACGTAAATCACGCCCGTGGCCAAATTGTAGCTGGATAGGGGGACGGCGGCGTTTAGGATGCTAACCCTGGCTGGTATGCTGAGAACTCACTACATTCTTACCGGGTGTTATGGTAGCCCCAACTCCAACCTCTCTACGCGACCAGCAGCACCCGATGATTCGGGGCCTGGCCGATCGCATTGAAGCCACCTGGCAGCAGTATCTCGACCTATCGCCCTACCGCCTGCCAGACGATCTCGGCTACATCGAGGGCCGCCTAGAGGGCGAACGGCTCACCATTGAAAACCAGTGCTACCAGACCCCCCAGTTCCGCAAGCTGCACCTGGAGCTGGCCCGCGTCGGCAACAACCTGGATATTTTGCACTGCGTCATGTTTCCCCGGCCTGAGTACGCCCTGCCAATGTTTGGCTGTGACCTGGTGGGTGGGCGCGGGCAAATTAGCGCCGCCATTATCGACCTGTCGCCCGTGGGCAGCGCCCTACCCGAGGGCTATACCGCTGCCCTAGAGGCCCTGCCGACCCAGAGCTTTGCCGAAGAGCGCGACCTGCCGGGCTGGGGCACCATTTTTTCGCCCTACTGCCGGTTTATTCGCCCCACCCGCCCCGACGAAGAAACTGCCTTTGTCGATTTGATTGTTACCTACCTGACCCTGCACTGCCAGCAGGCGATCGCCACCCCGGCCACGCCAGCGCAGCTAGAGAGCATTCTGGCGGGCCAGCGCCACTATTGCGAGCAGCAGCAAAAGAACGACAAAACCCGGCGGGTGCTCGAAAAAGCCTTTGGCGACGCCTGGGCCGAGCGCTACATGACCACGGTGCTGTTTGATCCGCCGACGGTCTAAATTCCAGATGAATTTAGACTTTCCTCGCCGCTGGGTTCACTAGAATAGAAAATCTTAGCCATACCACCGCCGCCATGACCGTCAGCACCCCAACCCCGCTAGACACCCTCAGCCCAGAGACCCTCAGCCTCGAAACCGCCGCCGAATTTACCCCGCGCCGAGGTCGGCTGATTGTGTTTACCGGCCCCAGCGGGGTAGGCAAGGGGACGCTGCTGCGGGCGCTGCGCCACCGCTACCCGGCGCTCAAGCTGTCGGTGTCGGCCACCACGCGATCGCCCCGCCCCGGCGAGGTCAACGGCCAAGACTACTACTTCGTCAGCCGCGACGAGTTTCACGCCATGGTCGAGCAGGGGGAACTGCTGGAGTGGGCCGAGTTTGCGGGCAACCTCTACGGCACCCCAAAGACCCCGGTGATGAAAGAAATCGAGGCGGGTCAGTGGGTAATTTTAGAAATTGAGCTAGAGGGTGCCCGCCAGGTGCGCGAAACCTTCCCCAACGCGCTTCAGCTATTTGTGCTGCCCCCCTCGTTAGAAGAACTAGAAAGCCGCATTCGCCTGCGGGGGAAAGATGCCGACGAGGCGATCGCCCGGCGACTTCAGCGGGCCTTGGTCGAAATTGACGCAGCTGCCGAGTTCGACGAGCAGATCGTCAACGACGATTTAGAAGTTGCCCTTCAGCAGCTGGAAAACGCCATCTTTAAGGATTAGCACCAAGTCCGACTCACACAACTCCGCTGCGAACCGATACCCGGTAGGGAGCATTGCACTGCAATGCCCCCGCAAATCGGGGGGGACACAGACAGGATTTGTACAAGTCCGTTCTATTCGGCGATCGCCGCCGAAGCCAGTGCCTGGCGAATGGCCTCGATGCGCTGGCGGTTGGCCCCCAGGTCAGACTTGCCCAGGCGCGACGCCGATCGCACCTGAATTTCGGGCGTGGCTGGGTCGAGGTAAAACTCCACATCGTCCACAAAGCCCATTAGCTTGCTGGTGAACTCGGCGTAGAGGTAGCGATCGGTTTTTTCAATAATTGCGGTGCGTGGCATGGCGGTGATCACCGCCTCTAGCAGCGCCATGGCCTGGGCGGGGTCGCCGCTGTAGGGTAAGGGAGCGATCGCGTGTTCGGCATCGGCGTCTCCCTGGCTGACGACGCAGTTGGGGGAGTCAGGACAAGGCGATAGCTTGCCGTCTTTCACCCCTAGCGTTGTGGGGCGCTGGCCCGCCAAATTGCCAATAAACGGTAGAACACCCATAGGCCCATCATCCAAAGAAACAGCAGCGCTGGGGTATGCGTGGCCCAGCAGAGTCATCATAACCAGAGCGACCCCGAACCCGAGGCGAAAAACCGATTTCAGCATGGTACAACGTCCCAATCCTTAGGTGGCTCTCTTGTAGGATAAAGCAGATGGGTTAGCCCCACCCCCTGCCAGAGCCCGCCCCTTTTCAGAGATTGACCATGACTACCCTTGCCGCCCCCATCCCCGCTGCTGACCTGCTGCGCCGCCAGCGGGACTACTGGGCCAGCGGGGCCACCCGCAGCCTCGACTTTCGCCTCGAACGGCTGAAGGCGCTGCGGGCTGCGATTCTCAAATACCAAGCCGATATTATCGACGCGGTCAAGCACGATCTGGGCCGCCCCGAGTTTGAGGGCTACTTTGAAATCGGGGCGATCAGCGAGCTGGACTATGTCATCAAGCATCTGCACCGCTGGGTCAAGCCCCGCAAGGCCTCGCTGCCCCTGAGCCAGCTGCCCGGTTCGGCCTGGGTGCAGCCCGAGCCCAGGGGCGTGGTGCTGATTATCGGCCCCTGGAACTATCCTTTTCAGCTGATTGTGTCGCCGCTGATGGGGGCGATCGCGGCGGGCAACTGCGCCATGCTCAAACCCTCGGAACTGGCCCCGGCCACCTCTCAGGTGCTGGCTCAGCTAGTGGAAGATACCTTCGACCCAGCCCACGTCGCTCTGGTGGAGGGCGGCATCGACACCGCCCAGGCGCTGCTGGCCGAAAAGTTTGACCATATCTTCTTTACCGGCGGCGAGCGGGTGGGCAAGATCGTCATGCAGGCGGCGGCCCAGCACCTCACCCCGGTGACGCTAGAGCTGGGCGGCAAAAGCCCCTGCATCGTCGATGCCGATGTCAACCTGGAGGTGGCGGCCCGGCGCATCGTCTGGGGCAAATTTCTCAATGCGGGGCAAACCTGCGTGGCCCCCGACTACCTGCTGGTCGATGACCGTGTTAAGGACGGTCTGGTGGCCGCGCTCCAGCAGCGCATTCAGGCCTGCTACGGAGACAACCCCGCCACCAGCCCTGACCTCTCGCGGGTCGTCAACGATCGCCAGTTCGATCGCCTGGTGGCTCTGCTGAACCAGGGGAACATACTGGCGGGGGGTGAGCACAACCGGGGCGATCGCTACATCGCCCCCACACTGATCGATGACATCGGCTGGGATGATGCGATTATGCAGGAGGAGATTTTTGGCCCGATTCTGCCAATTCTGACCTACAAGGATCTGGGGGATGCGATCGCCGCTATCAACCAGCGGCCCAAGCCCCTGGCGCTGTACCTGTTTACGCGCGATCGCCAGGCGCAAACTCAGGTGCTCGATCGCACCACCGCTGGCTCGGTGTGCATCAACGACGTGATTCTACAGGTCGCCATCTGGGATTTACCCTTTGGCGGCGTGGGCAGCAGCGGCCTCGGCAGCTACCACGGCAAGCACAGCTTCGACACCTTCTCCCACCTCAAGAGCGTGCTCAAAAAGCCCTTCTGGATGGATATGGACTGGCGTTACCCCCCCTACGGCGACAAGGTCAAGCTATTTCAAAAATTTATCGGCCTCTCCTAGGCTGGGGTCACTGACCTCGTTACAGCAGCCCAGGCTCTGATTTTGCATAAGGTAAAACATTAGCCTTGACGAACGGTCTGCTATAGTCCGCTGCTAGTGATGCGTTGCGAGGGTTCCCGCTGTGCCAACTCTGCTGGTTAAGAACATTCACACCCTAGTCACCATGGATGACCAGCGGCGAGAGATTCGTTCGGGTGCTCTGTTCATTCGCGATCACGTGATTGAGCAGGTGGGCACCACGGAGGAATTGTCCTCTGAGGCTGACCGGGTGCTTGATTTGGGCGATCGCCACCTCGTTCTGCCCGGCCTGGTCAACACCCACCACCACTTTTATCAGACCCTTACTCGGGTGGTGCCGGGGGCGCAAAATTCTTCGCTGTTCAACTGGCTCAGCTCCCTCTACCCGCTGTGGCAAAAGCTCACCCCCGATGCGATTCGCCTCAGCGCCCAGGTGGCCGCCGCCGAGCTAATCTACTCAGGCTGCACCACCGCCAGCGATCACCTCTACCTCTTCCCTAACGGCAGCACCCTCGATGACGAGATCGAGGCGGTAGCTCAAACCGGGCTGCGGTTCCACGCCAGCCGGGGCAGCATGAGCGTGGGCGAGAGCAAGGGCGGCCTGCCCCCCGACTCGATTGTGGAAGCCGAAGCCGACATTCTCAAAGACTCCCGGCGGCTAATCGAGCAATACCACGACAACGACCCCTACGCCATGGTGCGCATTACCCTGGCCCCCTGCTCCCCCTTCAGCGTGTCTACAGATCTGATGCGCGAGTCGGCGGCACTAGCCCGCTCTTATCCCGGCGTGCGGCTGCACACCCACCTGGCCGAAAATAATTCCGATGTCACCTACAGCCTCGACACCTTTGGCCTCACCCCCGGTGACTACGCCGCCTCGGTAGGCTGGCTGGGGGAAGACGTGTGGCACGCCCACTGCGTCAAGCTCGACGACAAGGCCATCCACAGCTTTAGCCAGACCGGTACCGGGGTGGCCCACTGCCCCTGTAGCAACATGCGCCTGGCCAGCGGCATGGCCCCAATCCGCAAGATGCTGGATCAGAATGTGCCCGTGGGTTTGGGGGTGGATGGGTCGGCCTCCAACGACGGCAGCCACCTGCTGGCCGAGGCCCGCCAGGCCTTTCTCATGGCCCGCGTGCGCGAAGAAGATGCCGGGGCACTGACCGCCCGTGAAGCGTTAGAAATTGCCACTCGCGGCGGCGCTAAAGTGTTGGGTCGCACCGACATCGGTTACCTAGCCCCCGGTATGGCAGCGGATTTCATCACTGTAAATCTCGATCGCCTGGCGCTATCCGGCACCGCCTACGACCCCGTCGCCGCGCTAATTTTTTGCCTGATCGATCGCGTGGACTACAGCTTTATCCACGGCAGAGAGGTGCTCAACCCCGAGGGGTTGCTAACGCTGGACTTGCCGGTAGTGCTGGAGAAGCATGGGGCGATCGCACAATCCCTCGCCGCCTAGTCACCCACTCACCGACCCACCCACTCACCCACTCACCCACTCCTACCGCGCCTCAATCAGCAAAAACCCCCGCGTCTTACCCGACACCGAATCCACCGTATTGATCGATGTCCACAGAGTCTCAGCCTGCACCCACACTGGGGGGTACTTGTAGCGCGACACATCCAAAATTAAGAACTGGTCGGTGTCGGCATCGTAGGCGGCGATGGGTGAAATGTGGCCGCCGCTTTCCTGGCCGATCGCCCGGCGCAGATAGTTGATCAGCACATAGCTGTCGGGAGTTTCCAGATTGACGCGAATCAAGCTGCGAAACTCATCCAGACTCACATCGCTGCCGTGGTGAATTTCAGCGCTGACGGGATAGGTTTCGAGTATGCCTGCTAACTCAGCGATGGTGAGGCCTTGGCGGGCGATCGCATCCCTAGCAATAATTGCTTCAGTTTGGTCGTTGAACAGATTCTCCTGGGTGAAATAATTCCGCTCCCACTCCGGGGCCAGCGGGGCCGCAACCCCAAGCGCATTGAGCACCATCACTGTGCTCGCCACTCCGCAAAACGCCTGGTTCACCTGAGTCACAAACTGGCTGGTCAGCGGTACATAATCCGCCAGGGCTTCACTGTCTCGTAGCAGCCTCTGCCCCTCCGCTGAGGTCAACGTAACTAGGTGGTCGGGCAGGGGCAGCGTTTGAGAAGCCAGCGGTCGGGCGATCAGGGTTAACCCCAGCGCCGTCAGCAGCGCCATGAGTTTGGATGGGCGGAGGGCGATCGCCCGAAATTGATTTGAGAGATTGGTTGCGGGTCTCATCGTGGCTACTCCTGGGTTAGTGGGGCTATTTGCTGACTCAACCACGCCGCCGCACTGGTATTAGTGCCCTGGGCCAGCCGTTGCAGAGTTTCATCCAGCAGCGCAATGGGCAGACCCGCCAGCGCTTGGGAAGTTTCGCAGAGTAGGTACTCGCCATTCTCTTGCAGCAAAAAGGCAAACACCCGCTGCCCCCGCACATCTACCACCCAATATTCAGGAATGCCGAGGGCGGCGTAGAGGTGCTTCTTCTCGTCCAGATCGCTAGCCAGGGTTGTGTCAGAAATTTCGCCCACCAGATCAGGCACTCGGGCTTGGTTCAAATCAATCCGACGCGGTTCCCCCGTCTGCCATCGGGGGTAGTTAGGCCCAGCGTAGAGGATTAAGTCGGGAGCACTAGCCCGCACCTTAGCCCGTTCTAACAAACACCGCCCCAGGGAGCTGAAGGCTTGAGCAGGGTGCTGGATAGCCCAGGAACCAAGAATCATAATGAATAAATCGCTGACTGCCGCGTGACTAATGCCTTCTGCCCCTATCGTGACCCACAGCCATCCTTCGTTAAAGGCTAATTTAATGCGCTCTGGACTGGGATCGTCACGCAGTGCTACATAGTCGGCCCAGGTCGCTCGATGCCACTGGTCTTGAGGAATTTTGCGCGAAGCAGTTTTTGCCGGAGACGTTGCGGTCATAGGTTTAACCCAATCCTCAATGACCAATGTAAGTCATAGCCAGATAGTTATCTTTCAACGCTAAAGCACGCTTGAAGACAGTGATAATGCCGATGCTGCCGGTTCCAAGGGCTGAGCGAAAATACCAGAGCAGAACATCGCTATCATCGATACAGCGCTGGATATAAGCTTCAACTATGACCGTTAGCAAAAGCCACGCCTATTTTACGACTGAAGAATACCTTCAGCTTGAGCACATCAGCCCCATCAAACACGAGTACCTTCAGGGTCAGATGGTGGCGATTGCTGGAGCCAGCAAAGCGCACGTCATCATTACGGGCAATCTCTCGGCCCTGTTGGTCAACCACCTGCGCGGCACCGCATGCATTGCCTACGCCACGGATATGAAAGTGAGACTGCCTGCCTTGGATGTGTTCTACTATCCTGACCTGGCTGTTACTTGCGACGATCGCGACCTCCGCTCTGATGAAGACTTCATTGTGCATCCCAAACTCATCATTGAAGTTTTGTCAGATTCGACGGAGGCTTTTGATCGAGGAGATAAATTCGCTGACTACAAATCGAACCCAGCCTTTGAAGAGTACGTTCTCATTCATCAAAAGCAGGTTTTAGTCGAGCGGTTTCAGCGCAAGTCAGATAACCTGTGGATTCCCTACAATTATCAAGAGGGGAGCATTGTTGAACTTGCCAGTATTGGGTTTACCTGTGAGATCGAAACCCTTTATGAAAACCTCAGCCAACTCCTGTAACCGTTACCAAACCAGATAGACCGCCACTATGTCGCCCATTAAACAGCCCAGCCCTGTTAAAGCCCTGCGCAGCATTCAGCACACCCAAAGTCACCACTGGGTCGGCGATGGCTTTCCGGTGCGCACGCTGCTGGCCTACAACAGTCTGGGCCAAGCCATTAGCCCCTTTTTGCTGCTCGACTATGCCGGGCCAGCCAATTTTCCGCCGTCCACCGGTCGGCGCGGTGTGGGCGAACACCCCCACCGGGGCTTTGAGACCGTCACCATTGTCTACGAGGGCGAGGTTGAGCACCGCGACTCTGCCGGGGGCGGCGGCATCATTGGCCCTGGGGATGTGCAGTGGATGACAGCGGCGGCGGGGCTGGTACACGAAGAATTCCACGGGCCGAACTTTGCCCAGCAGGGTGGGCCCTTTGAGATGGTGCAGCTGTGGGTAAATTTGCCCGCCAAAGACAAAATGGCTACGCCCCGCTACCAGGGCATTACCGCCGATCGCATTCCCACCGTAGATCTGCCCGATGGCCAGGGCAGTCTGCGGGTGATTGCTGGAGAGTTCCAAAACGCTCAGGGGCCAGCCCAAACCTTTACCCCAATCAATATGTGGGATCTGCGGCTGACGGGGGGCAAGCAGGTGAGTTTGGAATTGCCCGAGGGCTACACCACGATTTTGGTGGTGCTGAAGGGATCGGTGCGCGTAGGCGAGTCTGATCCGATTAGCGAAGCAGAGATTGGTATCTGCGATCGCGCTGGCACCACCCTCACCCTCGACTGCCTGCAAGACACCACCGCCCTGCTGCTGTGTGGCGAACCCATCGATGAGCCCATCGTCGGCCACGGCCCCTTCGTGATGAACACCTCGGCGGAAATCTACCAGGCTGTAACCGACTACCAGAGCGGCAAAATGGGTGCCCTGGCCCCCACTAGCCCGGCAGAGAAGGTTTAACTTTTGTAAGATCCCCAAAGCACCTTTTGCGCAGCGGGAGATTTTGCACCGGCATGGAAAGATTTAACCTAAAGGGCTTCAGGCGGTTTTGGGCGATCGCCAAGAGCTACTGGTTTGGCGACGAAAAATGGAAAGCCGGGGGCCTGCTGCTGCTGATTGCGGTATTTCTGCTGGGCTACACCGGCCTCAGCGTGGTGCTCAATAACAAGCGCGGTGTGCTGATCTCGGCCCTCTCGGCCAAAGACGAAGCCCGCTTTTGGGAGACGGTGCTGGTTTTTATCGCCGTGCTGGTGGCCTACGCGCCGCTGATGGCGGGCTACGACTACCTGCAAAAGCGCCTGGGGCTAGAGTGGCGGCGCTGGCTGACCGGGCGGTTTGTGGATGATTACTTTGGCGATCGCGCCTTCTACGACATTCAGCAGTTCCACCCCGACATCGACAACCCCGACCAGCGCATCGCTGAGGATGTGAAGAACTTCACCCAGCAATCTTTGGCGCTGCTGTTAGTCGTCGTCAGCTCCGTCCTACAGGTGATCGCCTTTAGCGGCGTGCTGTGGGGCATTTCCAAAAACCTGGTGGGCTTTCTGGTGCTCTACGCCCTGCTGGGCACCCTGGTGACGGTAGGGATCTTTGGTCAGCCCCTGGTGCGGCTCAACTTTGAGCAGCTGAAACGGGAGGCCAACTTTCGCTTTAGCCTGGTGCGGATTCGTGAAAATGCCGAGGCGATCGCCTTTTACCGAGGCGAAGCCCAAGAGGCCAGCCAGGTGAATAACCGCTTTATGGCCGCCTTCGAGAATTTCAAAAAGCTGATCGTCTGGGAACTTAACCTCAACGCCCTCACCAACGCCTACGAGTTCATTCCCTTTGTGCTGCCCGCGATCGTAGTGGCCCCGGCGGTGTTCTCCGGCGATCTCGAAGTGGGCAAGGTCTCCGAGGCCCAGGGAGCCTTTGTGCGGGTGTTCTTTTCCCTCAACGTGGTGGTGGCCCGGTTCTCAGAACTGACCTCCTTTGGGGCAGGCATCGATCGTCTTTACAGCTTTGCCGAAGCCCTCAATCACATAGAGCCTGAGGCCCCAGCGGCGGCAGATTCCTTAGCATCCGTAGCCGATCCCACGGCGGAAGACCCTTCAGAATCCCTCAACCGGCCCACGATCGCCATTGAAACCTCAGCCTCCCTGGCGCTGAAGCAGTTCACCCTGCAAACCCCCAACTACCAGCGCACCCTGGTCGAAAATCTCTCTATAGATATCCCCGACAAAACCGGGCTGCTGATTGTGGGGCCGAGCGGCTGCGGCAAGAGTTCGCTGCTGCGGGCGATCGCCGGTCTCTGGCATTCCGGCAGCGGCACCATCCACCGCCCCGAGCTAGACAACATTCTCTTTTTGCCCCAAAAGCCCTACATGATTCTCGGTACCCTGCGAGAGCAGCTGCTCTACCCCAACACTAGCCAGACCGTGGACGATGCTGGTCTTCAGTCCGCCCTAGAGCAGGTCAATCTGGCGAACTTGGCCGAGCGCTTCGGCGGCTTTGATGCCGTAGAAGAATGGGGTGATGTGCTCTCCTTAGGCGAGCAGCAAAGGCTCACCTTCGCCCGCATTTTGGTCAGCCAGCCCGACTTTGCCATTCTCGACGAAGCCACCAGCGCTCTCGATTTAGCCAACGAAGCCAGGCTCTACGACCATCTACGCCACAGCGGCACCACTTTTGTCAGCGTCGGCCACCGCGAATCGCTCAACGACTACCACCAAAACACCCTAGAACTGGGCGAAGACCACACCTGGGTGCTCAAAACGCCAGGGCTAGCCACGGCTGATTCCTAACATTGCATGACATTAGGGCGCTATTTCGTGGTGATGGCTACGGATCGCCCAAAGGTTAGTGCTTACCCTTTGATGATTCATAAAAACGGCTTAGATTTCATGCCATGGTTCCCAAGTTATCAAGTTTTCACAATCTACAAGATGCCTTCAGCGTCTACATCCCAGGGTTCAGGGCAACATCTAGCAGCCCAATTCACCCCCACAGTAGGCATATTTACTCTGAGATCGTTAAGATAGACAGATTGAAACATGCAAAAAATGCCCATCGCCTGTTGAATCTTAAGAATTAATTAACTTTTGAGCTACAATTCTCATGGGTAACGAGGAGTGTCGTTATGTTTGTCAGATTAGCCGAGCAGCACCGTCAATTTGTTAGAGACCTGGTCATGAACCTGCAAGCACTGGCCACCGTGCTTGAGGGTATGGGCTACCTAGCCTCCTGCTACACCTGTGGCGGCCAGATGAACAGTGCCTCCTTTATGGTGAGCCTGGGCGATGACCATCTGATTCGCTTTTTGGTGTCCGACTACGGCATCACCTGGACTGAAATGCGCGACGACCGCGAGCTGATGAAGCTGGAAGGGGCTGAGGCCATTCACCAACTGCAAGAGTTAGCTAACCTGGTTAAGTTTCGCATTCAGCCGACCAGCGCCAAAAAAGGGGTACATAGCAAGGTCTAGCCTGCCTCGATCTGCGCCGAGCTAAACCTAGAGCCAAAGCAATATCTCTGCTCCCCCTTAGGGGACTAGCACCGCTTAACCATCGGTGTTTTTTTGGTTTGGGTTTTAGCAGAACTGTTGGAATAGGGCCGATCAAGCCGGTACAACGGTGCGCTCTAGCCCCGCTAGGCCAAAGGCGTTGTGCACAGCCCGTAGAGCCGTAACCCCCTCCTCTTCGGCCACCAGACAGCTAATTTTAATCTCTGAGGTGGCAATCATTTGCAGGTTAATGCCCTGCTCTGAGAGTGCTTTGAACATGCGCGCGGCGACTCCGGGGGCGTAGATCATGCCGGTGCCGACGACGCTGACCTTGGCGATCGCCTCGTCTACCGCCACATTCCCTAAGCCCAGCTCGGCGGCGGCAGATTCAACCACGGCTTTAGCGGTCTGGGCATCGCCCTGGGCCACGGTAAAGGCAATGTCGCGGGTGGCCTGGCCCTGCACCAGACGGCAGCGCTGGGACTGAATGATCATGTCAACACTGACCCCGTGGGTGGCCAGCAGCTGAAAGATGTGGGCGGCCATGCCGGGGCGATCGGGCACGTGGCGGATGGCAACGCGGGCCTGCTTGGTATCCAGAGCGGCCCCGCGCACCAGGGGAGCCTCGGCGGCCATGGGCGAATCCGTCTGGGGCATGGGGGAGGAGGTAACCTCAAAGGCCTCGCAGAGGACGGCAATGGCGCGATCGCAGTCTGCGACATCAATGGTGCAGCTGACCTTCACCTCTGAGGTCGAAATCAGCTGAATGTTGATCCCCGCTGCTGCCAGGGACGAGAACATCTTGGCGGCTACCCCTGGCCGACCGATCATGCCCGCCCCGGCAATGCTGATCTTGGCCATGCGCTGGTCTACCATCACCTCGGCCTGGGTGGTGTCGGTGGGGTTGCTGCGCAGCGCCGGGGCAATGGCCTCGGCCACCGCTTCGGCCCGGTTGAGGTTGGCCCTGACCATGGTGAAGGCAATGTCGTTGGTGTTGCCCTCATGGATCGACTGAATGATTAAATCGACATTCAGCGCCTGGGTGGCCAGTTCGCCAAACAAGCGGGCGGCAATGCCGGGGCGATCGGGAATTCGCAGCAGGGCCACCTTGGCCTGGTCGGTGTCAAACTCTACGGCATCCACCGGGTGGGCCAGCTCTAGCCCTTCGAGGGGCCGGGGCTGAGGACGGGGAGAGATCACGCGGGTGCCCGGCTCATCGGTCCAGCTCGATCGCACCACCAGGGTGACGCCGTAGTTGCGGGCAATCTCCACCGCGCGGGGGTGCAGCACCTTGGCCCCCAGGCTGGCCAGCTCCAGCATTTCGTCGCTGGTGATCTCATCCATCAGCTGGGCCTCGGGCACCAGGCGCGGGTCGGTGGTGAGAATGCCCGGTACATCGGTATAGATTTCGCATTTCTCGGCCTGAAGTGCCGCCGCTAGGGCCACTGCCGATGTGTCAGACCCGCCCCGGCCCAGGGTGGTAATTTCCAAATCTGTGGTCTGGCTAATGCCCTGGAACCCAGCCACCACAATCACCTTGCCTTCGTCGATGTGGCGCTGGAGGCGATCGGTTTTAATTTTTAGAATGCGGGCGCGAGTGTGCTCGGCCTCGGTGACAATGCCCACCTGAGCCCCCGTCAGGGAAATGGCGTCTTGCCCCAGGGCGTGCAGGGCCATGGTCAGCAGGGCAATTGTTACCTGCTCGCCAGTGGAGAGCAGCATATCCATCTCACGACGGCTGGGCTGATCGGTAATATCGTTGGCGAGCTTTACCAGGCCATCGGTGGTTTTGCCCATGGCAGACACCACCACCACCACCGAGTGCCCGGCCTCCACGGTGGCTTTAACCCGCTGGGCCACCGCCTGAATGCGCTCCACGGTGCCCACGGAGGTGCCGCCATATTTCTGTACGATCAGCGTCATAGCCCTATGTCTTGTCTCCCTGCGATCGCGAGATAGGCTCTTCTCACCCCGTTGCCGAAGCGCAGAAAAGCTCCCCAAATTTTAGCCCTCTTACCGCAGCCCAAACGCGGTATTGCCTAGATTGTTTGGGCAGGGCTGACAAAAGCCAGATCTTTAACTTTATCAGCCCGTCCCCGGCGATCGAAACCCCCAGGATTCAACTTGTCGTAATCTTGCACGGGCTGCGGGGAGCTGCGCGGATATAGCACAGCGCACAGTATTTAGCGGTATCCTGCTTTATAACGAAAAGTAACAACTTGCTTCCCTGGTATTGTCATGCAGACTGTCTCACGCTCCGACCAAGCCGCCACGGCCTCCGACTCAGCCCGCCCAGACGCTTCCCCCACCGTTGAGGTGCCGCCCGTTACCCCCGGCAAGCATCAGGTGGTGATTATTGGGGGAGGTTTTGGCGGGCTCTATGCGGCCCAGCAGCTCGGTCGTGCCGACGTAGAAGTCACCCTGATCGACAAGCGCAACTTTCACCTGTTTCAGCCGCTGCTGTACCAGGTAGCCACGGGCGGCCTCTCCCCCGGCGACATCGCCTCTCCCCTGCGCGGCATCCTCAGCGCCCAAAAGAACACCCGAGTGCTGATGGGGGAGGTCACCAATGTTGACCCTGGCCCGCAGGTGGTCAGCCTGGCCGATGGCCGCATTGTGGCCTACGACAGCCTGATTGTGGCCACGGGCATGAGCCACTTTTACTTTGGCCGCGACGACTGGGCCGAGGTGGCCCCCGGTCTCAAAACCGTAGAAGACGCCCTGGAAATGCGGCGGCGCATCTTTGCCGCCTTTGAAAAAGCCGAGAACACCGCTGACCCCGAACTCAGACAAACCCTGCTCACCTTCGTGATCGTGGGCGGCGGCCCCACCGGGGTAGAACTGGCCGGAGCCCTGGCCGAGCTAGCTTTTCATACCCTGTGCAACGATTTTCGCCACATTGACACCACCGATAGCCGCATTCTATTGGTCGAGGGCATGGATCGGGTGCTGCCGCCCTTTCCAGCTGAACTGTCGGCCCGCGCCAACACCGACCTAGAGAAAATGGGTGTTGAGGTGCTAACCCGGTCTCTGGTAACGGATATTTCGGGTCACCAGATCACCCTGAAGCAGGGGGATGAGGTCACCACCCTCCAGGCGGGCACCGTACTGTGGGCCGCCGGAGTGCGCGACCCCGGCATGGGCGGCATTTTGGCCGAGAGAACTGGGGCCGAGCGCGATCGCTCGGGTCGCGTCATCGTTAACAGCGACCTCAGCCTGCCCACCCACCCGAATATTTTTGTGGTGGGCGATCTGGCCCACTTTGCGCACCAGGGCGATGGCGCGGCCTCCCCAGAGGGGAATCGCCCCCTGCCCGGCGTAGCCCCCGTGGCCATGCAGGAGGGCAAATACGTGGCGCGGCTGATTCAAAAGCAGCTCAAAAACGAAACCCTGCCTCCCTTCGAGTACAAAGACAGCGGCAGCCTGGCGGTAATTGGTCGCCACGCCGCCGTGGTAAATCTGCCCTGGGCCAAGCTCACCGGCTTTTTCGCCTGGTTTGTGTGGCTGTTTGTGCACATCTTTTATCTGATCGAGTTTGACAACAAGCTTATGGTGATGACCCAGTGGGTGGCTAACTATCTCACCCGCAAGCAGGGGTCACGCCTGATTACCGAAAAGGTGTTTGAGAGGGGTGACGTTCGCGCCCCAGCCAACCCTGGCTAGGGCGCGGTGGGGCTAACGAGTTATGCGATTGAGCACCAGGCGGCTTGTCTGGTGCTTTTTTGCAGTGCCCTATTCTGAAGGGCAAGTGGGTGGTGAGGCGATCGCGCGTCTAGACCGCTTCTCGGGCGAAAGGGTAGTATCAAAGGCCACCGCCAACCCTGAGCGGTTCCTGTCTTAGGCCATTCCCATTTGCCCCACCATGCCCACCGATCCCCAAACTCTGCCCGACTACGAGCGCGATCTGCTGGCGGCGCTAGCCTATTTCCTCGGCCGTGACCCCGATGCCCAGGCTCGCGCCTGCCTGTGCATGTATCTGCGCCAGGCCGAACCCCGCATTATGGCCCAGGTGCGCTACTACGCCCACCGTCTGTCGGCCCAAACCGGTCAGCCGCTCGACCCCTACGAACTGCTCGCGATGATTTCCCAGTCGCCGGATGCGGTGACGGCCCTACTGCCCGATTTAGGGCAGGTCCATGATGCTGAGCAGCCCGACGTATTTAGCTAATGTTTAGGCTGGATGTAGATACAGACAGATACAAAACGTATACAGCCTGTCTGTAGGTACGAGGCTCGAATTTGCCAATTTGCCAGCCCAAACAGTACCTTTAGTCGCGTCACAAAACCTTAGTGCGGGTGAACTCGCGATCGCACGGGTTAAGTTTCGCAATTTATGCTGAATTTAGAGGGTTGCCTGTGTATAGATCCTATCAAGGCAACTCAGTGGAACTTATGATGGCGTCTTTTTGGTTATTGGGGTTTAGACGACAGCCCAGCCCTAGCTGGAGGCGGTTTGCGCGACTCATGGGGGCAGCGCTTGTGGGCAGCAGCCTGCTGGCCTTACCAGGGCAGCGAGCCCAGGGCCAGTCGATCTCTGCCGCCACCGTGACCGAAATTTTAGACAGCAACCAGGTCTACATTCAAAACCGCGCAGCCCAGGTCAACAGCGTGGCCCAGCAGCGCCAGCAGGTTAGGACTCGGGACGCCCGGGCATCGCTGCGGTTTAACACAGGAGCCGTCGCCCGCTTAGCCCACAACTCTAGTTTGGTGATTGGGCAGTGTGCCCAGATCAACCGGGGCACGCTGCTGGTCAACGGCAATCTCAACGGCTGCTCGACCTCTACCGTCGCCGGGGTGCGGGGCACAATTTATACCATTGAAGTTACCGAAACCGGGGAGACCATTATTCAGGTCTTTGAGGGGGAAGTGGTGGTGGCGCGTAACCCCGAGCCAGTGGAGCCAATGGCCGACGACTTTGACCCGCTCGATCCATCCCTAGACCCAACAGTACCCACCACAGACCCGGTGGTTCCCTTCGTTAACCCGATGGAGCCATCTACGCCGCCGCCTGAGCCAGCGCCAGTAGAGCCTCCCCCCCTGGGGTCGCCCGATCCAACCGTGCCACCCGACCCAACTCCCCCAATCACACCCACTACTCCAATCCCGATTACTCCACTAACCGGGCCGCCGCTCACTTTCCTCACCGCACCGAAGCAAAACAGCTCTTCATCGGTGGATGGCGAAGATCCTAAACCAGCTTTGCCGACTGACGAGACCCAGGCAGAAACCGTAGACTTTGCGCCACAGGACACTATTACCCTGGAGGAGGGGCAACAGGTGATCGTGGATGCCGAGGACGACGAGGCCGTGATTTCGTCCCTAAGCCCCGAAGATTTTATTGAGCTGCTAGAAGGCCCGCTGATTGACGGTTTTGCAGTAGAAATACCCGGCATGGCTAACCTGCGTCGCTCCTTTGAGCAGCTGTTTCCGGGGGTGCCGCTGCCCTACTACTGGCTGCCCTCGATTCCCAGTCCACCAATCCGCTTTCCCTTCCCGTTCTAGGGGAAGGCTTCTAGCATGGAAGCCTGTGGTTGGGGAACTGTAAGCGTATGACCAGGCTCGTAGGGGTCTGTAGCAGCAGCGTCGATCGTCCAGCGTTTGCGTCTTAGGAAACGGTTGCCATGGTTAGATCCTATCGGCGTATTTTTCAGCTGGGGCACGGGTTGATGGTGAGCTGGGCCGTGTTTGGCGCGATCGCTCTCACCTCTCAGCACCCGTGGATTGTGCTGATTGAGGGCCAGGCCCAGTCGTTTTTGCTGCGCCTGCGGGGGCCGGTGACACCCCCAGAAGAAATCGTCATTCTGGGGATTGACGAGTACTCGCTGACCCAGGGCGACCTGTACCAGGCTGACCCAGAGCGCTACCCCTTTTTGGCCCCGCTGGAGATCTGGCCCTGGCGGCGTCAGGCCTACGCCCAGGCTATTGAGCAGCTAATGGCCGCCGGAGCCAAGGCGGTAGCGATTGACGTGCTGCTGGTTGACCCCAGCGGCTACGGCCCCGAGGACGATGCGGCCTTAGACGCCACCCTGGCTCGGTGGGGCGATCGCGTAGCCCTGGCCGCCGCCTACGATGTGTCGAGCAGTGACTTTGGTCTCTTTACCAACCTGCTAGAGCCGATCTATGGCGACCAGACTCGGGCGGGCCTAATTAACCTGGAGGCCGATGCCGACGGGAAGTATCGCGCCTTCCCCGATCGGGGAATCGAAAATTTGCGCCAGACCCACGGCTTTGGCGATGATTTGCCGTCTCTGGCGGGGGCTACCCTGGCCGCCGCCAACTACCCCAACCCCGATCGCCAGGGTCAAGATCTGTTCTTCTATGGCCCGGCGGGCAGCTTTCCGGTGGTGTCGTTTGTGCAGGTGCTCGACCCCAATAACTGGCCCCTGATCGCCGACCAGTTCAAAGGCAAAATTGTGCTGATTGGCCCCATGGCCGAGTCGTTTCAAGACCGCAAGCGGACGCCCATAGACGGGGCCATGCCGGGGGTCGAAATTCACGCCCACGCCCTGGCTAACCTGATGGAAGGCCGCACCGTCAACCCGGCGATCGCCAACCCCCTAGCCCAGGGACTGCTGACGGCGATCGCCATTGGCGCAGTCGGTCTGGGGCTGGGCTATCGCTTCACTCAGCCCGTGCCCAGGCTGGTGGGCTTTGTGGGCGCGATCGCCACCTGGGGTGCGATCGCCTACCTGCTGATGGTGCACCGCGATCGCCTCATCCCCCTGGCCATTCCCGTCGCCTGCCTGGGCATGGGCGGCGTCACCTACATCGCTACCGGGGCCGTCAGCAACCGGCTCGAAGAACAGCGCCTGCGCCGCACCCTAGAGCGCTACGTGGCCCCCTCGGTCGCCCAAGAAATTCTCAACCAGCCCGAAGACTTTACCAGCCTCACCGTGGGGCAAAAGTTTCAGGCGGCGGTTCTGTTTTCAGACATTCGCGGGTTTAGCCGCATTTCGTACCAGCTGGGGGCGGTTGAAACCGTCAGCCTGCTCAACTCCTACCTAGATGTGATGGTGGACGCCATTCTGGAGTACCGGGGCACCATCGACAAGTTCATCGGCGACGCGGTGATGGCCGAGTTTGGCGCACCCAAATCTCTCGGGCCAGAGCAGGATGCCCTCGGTGCCGTCTCCGCTGCCCTGGCCATGCGCGAGGCGCTGGCCACCCTACGCATTGCCCTCAAAGAACAAGGGCTGCCGCCCCTCTTTAACGGCATTGGCATCAGCTATGGCGAGCTGGTGGTGGGCAATGTGGGGTCGGTGCAGCGGCTAGAGTACACCGCCATTGGCGACACTGTAAACGTCGCCAGCCGCATTGAGGGGTTGACCAAAATGGTCGGCACCGATCTGTTGATTACCCAGCCCTGCTACGACTTGGTAAAAGACCACGTCATCGCCGTAGACCACGGCACCCATGTGTTGGCCGGGCGCGAGCAAGAATCGGTTCAGGTTTATGGCGTGGTTGCCTTCAAGGGCGAAAGCGATGACCTCTACCAGCAGGTGCAAACAGACTTGATTGAACACCTGAGCCAGCCAAAGGCCATAACCTTGACTAGCAGAGACAAAACGACCTGATTGCAAAAAAAAGGGTGAGTCAGCTAAATGCTCGACCCACCCTCCTGAGCGCCTCCACCTCGAAAGGATGCGCCTAAAAGTTGCCTTTTACCCGACTAGACGGCAGCCAGCTCGGGGGCGGGGCGCTTGCTGTGGCGAATGCCTTCGATCGCCGTCGCATAGTCCGGCGCGTTGAACACCGCCGACCCGGCCACGATCGCGTTTGCCCCCGCTTCCAGCACCTGCCAGGTGTTGTTGATCTTGAGGCCACCGTCTACTTCAATCCAGGGGTCTAGACCGCGCTCGTTGCACATGGTGCGCAGGGCGCGAATTTTATCCACCATGGTGGGGATGAAGCTCTGACCGCCAAAGCCGGGGTTGACGCTCATAATCAGCACCAGGTCGCAGAGGTCGAGCACGTTCTCAATCAGCGACAGCGGGGTGCCGGGGTTGAGCACCACGCCCGCTTCTTTGCCCAGTTCTTTGATTTGGCCCAGGGTGCGGTGCAGGTGGGGCGAGGCGTTATGCTCGCAGTGGACGGAGATAATGTCGGCCCCAGCCTTGGCGAAGTCAGCGACATACTTTTCAGGCTCGACAATCATCAGGTGCACGTCGAGGGGCTTTTGGGTAACGGGGCGAATGGCCTCGACAATCAGGGGGCCGATGGTAATGTTGGGCACAAAGCGACCATCCATCACGTCTACGTGAATCCAGTCGGCACCAGCTGCGTCAGCGGCCTTGATCTCTTCACCCAGACGGCTAAAGTCGGCTGACAGAATTGACGGAGAGATGACGACGGAATTTTTGTTAGAAGAGGTGTGAGGCATGGGGAATGGTTCTCCTGTGCGTTTGTGCTTATCGTAACAAAGTCTTAAAATGTCTTCTCACAAATGTTCAGAAGTTGGGGGAATTCCCTATCAATATATGATGAAGCCCTGGGATCGCCCCAACCTCAGTAGATCACAAAATCCCCGCAGCCCTCACCCCCAGCCGGGGAGCTGGAACCAGACTTCAAAGTCCCTCTCCCAGCCTGGGAGAGGGCTTTAGGGTAAGGGCTGGATTACGGCAAGAAAGCGTGTTTGTGATCTACTGAACCTAAGTGTTCAACTGTGATCAACCATTAGGCATTCGACAATCGGGCCATCGCTTGACCCGCCAAGGCGGCGTGGGTCTCGGCCAGCAGGTGGGGAATTTGCTCAGCGTGGGGGCTGCGGCGCAGGCATTCGGCTAGATCTACCTGGCTGAGGTTCTCGGCCTTTTCGCCGGGGAACCAGTGGCCCGCTTTGCCCAGCATGTTGTAGCGGGCCTTGGCGTAGTCTTCCATATCAAAGGCTAGCAGCAGGTTGCGCAGCCGCAAAATGGCGGGGATGTTGATGTTGCCGGGGGTTTCGTCGGGTCTGGGCAGGCCCAGTTGCCAGGTGCGCAGCCAGTCGTCGCCCAGTACGGTTTGGGCGTGGTGGTGTAGGCGATCGAGCACGGGTTTGAGGTGCCTGTCAGCATCCACCAGAAGGGGCAGGGTTTTGAGGTGCTCGTCAAAGTCGGTGGGTCGGGATGCGCCAATGCTGAGGGTGTGCACCTGGGGATGGCTGAGGCAAAACAGATCGTTAAACACCATCGGGCTGAGGGGATCGCACAGCTGCACCAGCTTTTGGGGTGGGCTGTACAGATGCCCCCCTTTGTCGGATGGGCTGATGATGAAGACGCCGACATCGTGGCGCTGGGCGGTGGCGATCGCAGCCCAGTTATCTTGATTGACGTAGTACCAGTGCAGGTTGACGTAGTCGAACTGGTCGGATGCGATCGCTCGCTGAATTACCGCCGTTGGCGCATGGGTCGAAAAGCCAATGAACCGCACCCGCCCCTGCCGCTGAAACTCCCGCGCCACCTCCATACAGCCGCCGGGGCGCAGGGCCCAGTCTAAAATTTCGGCGGTGTTGATGCCGTGGAGACCGAGTAGGTCAACGGTGTCCAACCGCAGGTTGGCCAGGGACTGGGTGAGGTTGTGGCGAAACTCGGCCGGGTCAGCGGTGGGGGAGACTTTGGTTTGCACGATCAGGTGGTCTCGCGCCAGCCCCGGCAAAATCTGCCCTAGCTGCACCTCTGAGGTGCCATAGCCCCGCGCGGTCTCGATGTGGTTGATGCCGACGTCTAGGGCGCGGCGAATGGTGGCTTCCAGGTTCTCCTGGTTTTTCTGGGGAACGTCTTCTAAGGGCACATCTTTCCAGGAGTGCTGGTACCGCATGCCGCCGCAGGAGAACACGGGCATCTGAAGCTCGGTACGACCAAAGCGTCGGTACTGCATAGGGGGTGAGGTCTCAAAAGGGCTTATCCATCACGGTAAGCAAGGGATTGCTGATTGTAAAGGTTGGCCAGGTAGATTCAACACTATTTATGTCGCAAATATTAATCGTTAAGATCCATTGCCATAACAAATTTGGGCTTAACGTACACCTTGAATAAAATCATCTCTGCAAATAAATTCAAAGTATCTAAAACAAAATGTTCATGACAGTAAAAGACGGGAAGTATATAAGAATCAATGAGAACTGTCAAAATATAAAAAGTTGCAAAATTTTATATTTTAGCCATTGATTCAGCGGAAATTACGGAAGCCTATTCTCTACGCCGTGGCAATAATAGAGAGTATTGAAACCTAGGCAAAGGCTAGAGATCAGAGCCAAAATCTAATTTATGTTTGAAATAAATTGGTTCGAGAAAGCTGCTTGATCTTTTTAAGCTCTGGAAAGACTATTTCATTGCTTTGACCGCTTCAATTCTATCTTGCAAAGATGCATTGGCAGGCATCAAGGTTAGGTCATCAAAATCTGCTGGAATCAGAAAAATGCTGCTTTCGATAATCCATTTACCCATACTTTAAGGCAACTATTATGTCCACTGCTGTCATTCCATCTGTAGCTCAGTTGCGCTCTGAGCTTGGCGATTTTAGTAGTATTGTTTGTTTCAGAGCATTGGTTGTTGGCACCGAAGAAGTCTTGGGTGAAAAGGCAGCCGCGATCGCACTTATTGGCGCTGGCCGCCAGCGGGGTCGGCAAGTAGCCGAGCAGCTAGGTCTTGCCGAGCAAAATAGGTCGCTTGAATCTGTGGCTGAATTACTCCAAGCCGCCTTAGGCAAAGATGGTACTCGACTCTGCATTGTGGAGAAAATTGTCGAAGCCGAAGATAAGATTTCAGTTTACTGTCGAGAAACGATTTGTTCGGCTGGCGAACCCGAAGGCTCTCCCCGCAAACTCACGTTTACCCTAGGAGCCGTTCAGGGTGTGATTGAGAGCGTCACCGGCAAGCGCTTGCGAGGCAAGCAAACGGAGTCTGTTCTGCGGGGCAGTGCCTTTGACGTGATCGAATTTGAAGTGATCGGCTAGGCCAAATGCAGCTTAAAGTCTGTAGATCTTTCATAAGAAGAACTACAGACGATGGCTATGGTTCTATTGCATCAGAACTACTTTATTAGTAAACGCGCCCTTGGCATCTACGTCATAGACGATCGGTACGCCCGTGGCCAGTTCTAGGCTGGCTACAGCCTCTTCGCTGAGGCGATCGAGCACCATCAAAATCGATCGCAGCGAGTTACCGTGGGCGGCTACCATCACATTTTTCCCGGCCTTTAGCTCCGGCAAAATCGCCGCTTCAAAAAATGGCACCGTACGCTTTACCGTGTCCTCCAGACTCTCGCCCCCCGGCGGCCGCACACTGTACGATCGCCGCCAGAGGTGTACCTGTTGTGCCCCAAATTTTTCCGACATTTCCGCTTTATTCAACCCCTGCAGGTCGCCGTAGTAGCGCTCATCTAGGGCAGGGGAGCGAATGATTTTGAGTTCCTTATCGGGTTCGCCAATGTGGCGATCCCAGCCGTGCCAGTCGGGCTCTGCAGGGTCGTGCCACATGTAGGGAATGCGGCCACCGCATACCTCATCGCACTCGGTCAGGCACACGATCGCCGTTTCGATCGCCCGAATCAGCATGCTGGTAAAGCAAATATCGACCGTGTAGCCCGCATCGCGTAATTTGCACGATGCGATCGTCGCCTCCGCCCGCCCCCGCTCGCTCATGGGGATATCGACCCAGCCGGTGAACTTGTTAACCGCATTCCACAGGCTTTGCCCGTGGCGGATCAAAATGAGTTTAGCCATAGGATCGCAGCGGGGCCTGGGGAGGTAGAGCGTTAGAGGGGAAGGCCCATAGCCCCTCACTGCCACCTTACCCGATGGCGGGGGCAACGCCTGAGAACATCACGCTTCAGCAATTTTTGCAATACTTTAGTAATATCTTTGTTGCTAAAGTATTTCCCCGCCGCTATGACTGCCGCTAACCCCCTGCTTGCCCTCGAATACCTGCCCGCACTGGAGGCCCTGGGGGATGACTACTACGATATTGTTGCCGCCGCCGAGTTTCCGCAGCACATTCTGCGGTTTCGCAACGACGACGTGGTGCAGCAGCTCGGCCTCGACCCTGCTGCCGTCAGCGATGACGACTTTATTGAGGCTTTCGGCAAGTTTCAGGGGCGCGAGCCCTTTCTGGCACTGCGCTACCACGGCTACCAGTTTGGCGAATACAACCCGTTTTTGGGCGACGGGCGGGGCTTTCTCTACGGCCAGGTGCGCGGTACCAACGGCAATCTCTACGACTTTGGCACCAAGGGCTCTGGCACTACCCCCTACTCGCGCGGTGGCGACGGCATGCTCACCCTCAAAGGCGGCGTGCGTGAGGTGCTGGCCTCCGAAGCGCTCCACGCGTTAGGCGTCAACACCTCCCGCGCCATGAGCCTGGTCGAAACGGGGCAGGCACTCTGGCGGGGCGATGAGCCGTCACCGACGCGATCGTCGGTGCTGGTGCGCTTTAGCCAGTCGCACATTCGCTTTGGCACCTTTGAGCGGCTGGAGTACCACAACCGCCCCGATCTGATTTCCAAGCTGCTGGAACATGTGATCGATATCTACTACCCTGAGGCGCGGCTGTTTACTGATGCCCAGGAGCGGTATCGGCATTTTTATGGGGAATTGTGCGATCGCGTCGCCCGCCTCGCCGCCCAGTGGATGTCTGTCGGCTTTTGCCACGCCGTGCTCAACACCGACAACATGTCGATCACGGGTGAAAGCTTCGACTACGGCCCCTTCGCCTTTATGGATGGCTACGACCCACGCTTCACCGCCGCCTACTTCGACTACGCGGGGCGCTACAGCTACGGCAACCAGCCGATCATCTGCCAGATGAATCTCAAGGCGCTGCAAAAGCCCCTCAAGCTGATCATGCCCGAGGCAGCGCTGGAAGCGGCTTTAGAACCCTTCAAAGATCGCTATGAAACCTACTACCGAGAGCGCATGCTCCGCAAATTGGGCTTTGAATCCCTTACGGACGATCTGGCTAATACCCTAGTCAGCCAGACCATTGAATTGCTGAGCGCGGTAGAAGTGGGCTATCACGATTTCTTCCTGGGGCTGACCCAGCAGTTCTCGGCTGAGTGGCGCGACGATACCAGCCAAATATTTAGCACCACGCTGCAAGCATCAGACGTGGCGGCGACGGCTCCGCTCGAAACCTGGCGACAGACCTATCACCGCTGCCTGCAAAGCCTTGGTGTAGAAAAAATGGCAGGCGTTGCCTCACTCCTGCAAGGCACCAACCCACAGACCGTGCTGCTGCGCCCCGAAATTGAGGCGATCTGGGAGCCCATCACCACCGACGACAACTGGCAACCCTTCTACGACCTGCTGAACAAGATCCAGCATCCGTTTGGGCAAGGCTAGACTCTCTGGCACTGGCTTCGACCATGGTGGGCATTGCCCTCCCTACGAATCTGTCCACGCTACAGATCCTTGGGTAGGGGTAGGGCACGACCAGCCCTAGGTAAACTGGAATACAAACTCTACTTTAAATAATCCCCATGGCCGACGACCCTACCTCTAGCCCCTTGGCTCCTCCTGCTACCGGCAAAATTCTTCAGTGCTTCAGCGGTTCTTTTGTGGCGGGCACTATCGCCATGCTTGCCTACCGCATGATGCTCTCCATTGCTGCCAATTTTGCCGCCCGGCCCGTCCTGTCTGACAACCCAGCCGTGGCGAATATCTCATCCGCCGTGCGTACCCTAGTCGTCGGCATGGCCGCCCTCGGCGCTGGCATCTTTGGCCTAGCCGCCGTGGGGATATTTTTGCTGGGCATTCAGCTCCTCTTTCAACGCCTCACCGGACGCCCCTCCACCCTGCAAGATTAGCCCTACCCTCTACTCCCCACCCCCTACTCATCCACCCTGCGTAACAATAAAACAGACCATTTCAAGGACGCAGCACAATGACCATCGGGGTTTGGGTACTGGGCAATCAGCTCTGGCAAAGTCAGGCGGCTCTAGCCAGTTGTGAGAGCCAGAATGCCCCGGTTCTCTTCATAGAATCCACTGAGTTTGCCAAAGAGCGCCCCTACCACAAGCAAAAGCTGGTGCTGGTCTGGTCGGCGATGCGCCACTTTGCCGACGAACTTAATCAGGCCGGGTGGGCTGTTACCTACGCGATCGCCGCTGAAACCGAAACCGCCCTGCGCGACTGGCTCAAGGCTGAGGACATCAGTGAACTGCGGCTGATGAACCCGGTCGATCATCCCTTTACCGCCTGGTTGGAGGGTCTAGATCTGCCATGCCAGCTAACCATTCTCGACAACAATCTCTTTCTTTGGAGCACCGACGACTTCAAAGCCTGGGCCAACAAGCGCAAAGGCCTACTGATGGAGAGCTTTTACCGCGAAGGCCGCAAGCGCTTCAACGTGCTGATGACAGGCGACCAGCCAGTGGGCGGCCAGTGGAATTTTGATAAAGACAACCGCAAGCCCCCCAAGGGCAAGCTCAACACTCCGACGCCTCAATGGTTTAAACCCGACGCTACCACCCAGGCAGTAATCGACAAAGTTGATGGCTTAAAAATTCCCACCTTTGGGGACGTTATTCCGTTTAACTGGGCGGTTACTCGGGAGCAGGCCTTGGAGGTATTAGATGTGTTCATCGCAGAGCGTTTAGAAACCTTTGGCCCCTACCAAGACGCGATGGTCACGGGTGAAGACACCATGTGGCACGCCCTGCTGTCGCCCTACCTGAACCTGGGACTGCTGCATCCGTTAGAAGTGATAGAGCGGACAGAGCAAGCCTTTATAGAACGCGACTTGCCGCTCAACAGTGTGGAGGGGTTTATTCGCCAGGTGATGGGCTGGCGCGAGTACATGCGCGGTCTCTACAGCCACTTTGAGGTTGATTATGGCGATCGCAACTGGTTTGACCACCGCCAGCCGCTGCCCGAGTTTTTTTGGACTGGCGAGGTAGAGATGAACTGCCTGCACCAGGCGATCGACCAAATCCACCGCACGGGCTACGCCCACCACATTCAGCGGCTGATGATTCTCAGCAACTTTTCGCTGATTGCTGGGTTCACCCCCCAGGAGGTGAAAGAGTGGTTTCACGCGGTGTTTATCGACGCCTACGACTGGGTGATGCAGACCAACGTGATTGGCATGGGCCTGTTTGCCGATGGGGGACTGCTGGCCTCTAAGCCCTATGCCTCGTCGGCCAACTACGTGAACAAAATGAGCGACTATTGCCAGGGCTGTCGCTACAACCCCAAACAGCGCACTGGGGAAGATGCCTGCCCGTTCAACTTCTTTTACTGGGACTTTCTCCATCGCCACCGCGACAAGCTCCAGGCTCAGGGCCGAATGAGTTTCATTCTCAAGAACTTAGATCGGATGGATGGCGAGGAGCTAGACGCGATCCATCAGCAGGCGACGGATTGGCATGGAGTGCACCCGTAACTAGAAGTTGTGTTTTGTGACGGTTTGGAAGGGCGATCGCAGCCCCCTTAGCCCTGGGGCTAAAATGCAGATTCGAGGGGTGGATTGTAATTCCGCCCCATCGCGATCGCCCCCCAAGGGCCGGTCTCCGACCATCGCCTTCCGTTTCCTTGTTGAAATCCCCGGTATTTTCATGGTTCAAACTGCACCTCCGCCCTCCGCCGACACCCTCCCCGCCGACAGCTATCTGGTGGTGGGCCTAGCCACCTGCTACCTGCGCCAAGAAGGCGAGACCATCGAGATTCAGGTGCTTGAGCCCATTCCTTCATCCTATTTAGAATCTGTGATTCAGGGCGTGCCGACCTCCTACAGCGCCATCTGCGGCACCACCATCGCCCAAGCCCAGGCCATGGATTTGCCCGAGATCGCCGCTGCCCCCGCCCAACCCTGCGCCGACTACGAAGAGCGCATCGCCGCTGCCGCCCGCACCTACCAGTCCCGACCCGCAGCGGCAGAGCTAGTGCCCCTGGGCACCCTGCGCCGCGATCTTAACTACTCCACCGAGAGAAAACGGGTGCTCAACAGCCAGCGCAAAATCTCAAAGAACGACAACGTCAAGCAGCACAAGTACACCCACGAAGTGCTGTAGAGATTTAAAAATCAACGCCGCTGGGGTTCCCCAGCGGCGTTGATTTTTAAATGGGCAAAATCGATCGCTGGCAGGTCGGGCAAATGCCGTGGATCAGCAGTTGGCAATCCAGAATGTGGTAGCCGGAGCGATCGGCGGTTTTGGCCCCTACCTTGAGCACCGAGTCGTTCTTGAACTCGATGGTCTTGTTGCACCGCACACAGATCAGGTGGTGATGATGGTGGGGGGCAGGCTGGTTGATTTCGTAGCGTTTTTGGCCCTCGGCCAGCTCTAGCTCGCGCAAAATGCCCATGCGCGCCATCAGCTTGAGATTGCGGTAGATAGTGGAGAGGCTGATCGGCTCCCCTTCTTTTTCGAGCAATTCGCAGAGATCTTCGGCGCTCAGGTGGGTGCTTTCAGGCAGGTTCTGAAAGGTTTTGAGCATGGTCTCGCGCTGGGGAGTCATGCGCCAGCCGCGCTCGTTGAGTTCGGCTTTAAGGGCTGATGGAGTGTAAGCAGCCATGGCCTGGTTTCTCCCCGCTAGATTTCAATAACTAATCCTTAATGAGAATAGTAGCGAACTTTCTGGGGTATTTGCAATAATTTTTTGTTATTGAGAATGACTCCGAAGACTGCTTTAGATGTCTTTAGGTTTCTCTAGGGTGTGGGCAGCGGTGACGAGGGTGAGCGCCGCTAAAGGTGCTGTGACGGCCCGCAGAATGTGAGGCCCCAGAGAAACCGGCTGAAAGCCAGCCGCGATCGCCCCCTCCACCTCAGCCTCTGTCCAGCCTCCCTCGGGGCCAGTAGCAATCACGGCGGGGATAGTGCGATCGCTGGCCTGAGCCACCGCCAGCAGATGGGGCGCGTTCCCGCGAGCAACGCAGAGCCATCGATTTCCCTCGATCGCCTGCTTGAGGTAGTCCCGCCAGGGCACAGGGGCAAGAATTTGGGGCAGCAGCAGCCGTTCCGACTGTTCGGTTGCCTCGGCGGCGATGCGCTGCCAGCGCTCTAGCTTCTTGGGGTTGGGCTGGTGCAGGGTGCGATCGCTGATTACCGGCTGTAGCGTGCTCACCCCCAGCTCCGTGGTCTGACGCACGACATCGTCAAAGCCGCTGCCCTTGGGGAGGGCGATCGCCAGGGTAATCGAAGCCTGGGTCGCTGAGGATGGGGCGGGTAGGGGGGCGATCGCGGCCACATCTGGCTGTGCTGTCAGAGTAGCTATCCACTGCTGCCCCTGGCCGTCGAGGGCCACAAACTGCTGCCCAGCCCCCAACCGCAGCACTCGGTACAGGTAGTGCTGCTGGGTGCTGCTCAGACAAAGCTGGTCAGCAATCACCTGATCAGGCTCAACCATTAATCGCTGCACCGCTTCTCCTATTTCTTGTCACCGCCTTAACTCTTATACCGCAACCCCAAAAACTAAGGCCCCCAGCTCGAAAGCTGGAGGCCCTGGTTTTTTAGATGGTTCAGTATAGTACGTCCCTTATAAGAGCTTTGCGGCTCATGACCAATGTAAGGGAATCTACGTAAAGAAGAAATAAGCTCTATGTGAAGTTCTTCCAAGTTTCTTCGGTATTTACCTAGGTGGCGGTGCTATCCCTTGAGCTGTGGGCGTTTTATCCCTCGGTTCTAAATTAGCTCCAGGAGCGCAGCACCCCAAACACCTTCGACAATATCCCCTGAAGCCGGGCATTTTTGGCGTACTTCTGCTTCGTCAGCTGAAGCGCCGCCTTGCTGTTCACCTCCGCCAGGGTGGGGTAAATGTGAATCATACTGGTCAGCGCGCCGACCTTGAGGTTGTTGCTCATGGCCAGCACAATTTCGTGGATCAGCTCCCCGGCGTGGGGGCCAACCAGGTGGGCACCGAGAATTTCGCCATTGCTGCGGGTGATGATTTTGCCAAACCCTTGGCCAGCGGCCTCTGCCAGGGCGCGATCGACCCCGTCAAAGCCTTGCTTGAGCACATACACATCGTTGTAGCGATCGCGGGCTTGAGCCTCGGTTAGGCCCACCCGCGCCAGTTCAGGGTCAGTGAATGTGGCCCAGGGTATGACCCGATAGTCAGCGGTTTTGGTAGGAAACAGCAGGGCGTTTTGCATCGCCACAGCCCCCTCGTAGCCCGCCACGTGAGTAAACTGACAGCCGCCAATTACATCCCCGGCGGCGTAGATGCGGGAGTTGGTGGTTTGCAGCTTGGAGTTCACGGTAATGCCCTCCTTGCCTACGGCGACCCCAGCGGCCTCCAGATTCAGCGAATCGACGTTGGGTACTCGGCCTGCCGCCAGCAAAATGTCGTCAACCATCACGGTGCCGTTGGTGGTGTGCACATGCTTTTTGCCGTCGATCACCTCGACTCGCTGGGCGCGGGTGCCTTTGAGAATGCGGACACCATCTTTCTCCATTTGCGCCTGCACCACGGCGGCGGCTTCCGGCTCCTCTTTCGGCAGAATGTGGTCTTGACCGCCGATTAGGGTGACCTCGGTGCCCAGGCGGGCGAAGGCTTGGCCCAGCTCACAGCCAATGGGGCCAGCCCCAATTACCGCCAGAGATTGCGGCTGGTGTTTGAGGGAAAACACCGTCAGGTTGGTGATATAACCCGCTTGCTCTAGCCCCTCAATCTTGGGGTTGGCCGGGCGCGAGCCGGTAGCGATGATGTAGCTGCGGGCCTTGAGGGCGCGACCGTTGACGGTAAACGTGCGGGAGTCGGTGAATTCGCCTTTGCCGTAGATAACTTCGACCCCCAGCGACTCAAAGCGCTCGGTGGAGTCGTGCACCTGAATGGTGTCGATCACCCGGTGCACGTGGCCTAGGGCGGCCTGGAAGTCAATTTTTTCGAGCCGGGTATGAACGCCAAACTCGGGGCCGCGCGAGACCTCATGGGCTACCCGCGACGCGTGGATGAGGGATTTGCTGGGCACGCAGCCGTAGTGCAGGCAGTCGCCGCCGAGGCGGTCTTCTCGTTCGACTAGAGCGACTTTGGCTTTGAGCTGGGCTCCGGCGCTAGCGGCGACCAGCCCGGCAGAACCGCCGCCAATAATGACCAAATCGTAGTCAACGGCCATGGTAGTCTCCTTGCCCTGGGGTGCTGATTGGGAATGCGTTTAGGTCAGTTTCCCTAGAGAATAGGCAAAAAGTCTGAGGTATGGCTGAGATGGGCTGAAATAAGGGTTCAGGCTGGGGAGGACAAGAGAAACAGGAAGAAGGAAGAACGAATGGGGATTCGTTTTGAAGGGTACTTGTTTCCTCAGCAATTTCCTATAGGCCCAGGACGCCTAGTTCATGCTGGCGGGGCACGATGTCGAGGACATCGAGCTGGGCGCAGTATTGTAGGTCAGTTTCGTTGTTGAGGCGCAGCAGGCGCTGGCCGTGGCTGGCGTAGTGCATCAGGTCGAGCAGCTGGTCTTGCCACTGGAGGTAGAGGCTGACGGCGGCGATCGCCGCGTCATTCCCGGCCAGTTCCTTAAAGGTCTGCCCCGTCGCGGCAATAATGCCGTGGATGATGGCCCCAGCACAGACGGTGTCTTCTAATGAATAGGTGCCCTCCCAGCCCGAGCCGACAATCCACACGGTCTCAGGGTTGTGGCTAAGCAAGAAATTCACCACCGCCTGGCGAGTGGTGAGGGCGGCGGTGATCACCGTGGGGGCGTGCTCGATGCGCTTGAGGCAGCGGGTGCCGTTGGTGGTGCTCATAAACAGGCGCTTGCCCCCCGACCGCTCAGGAGAGTGATCGAGCGGCGAGTTGCCAAGGTCGCAGCCCTCGACTTTGCCGCCACCCCGTTCGCCTGCCCGCAGCCGCTTGTCGGTGGGCCAGGTTTCGCTGGTGGTGAGCAGGTCGTCGATGTCGCTAAACACTTGAATGGCCTCGGCCCCCGCCGCTAAGGCTGCGGCCATGGTGGTGGTGGCGCGCAGCACGTCGATGGCAATCGCACAGTCGGGTGCGCCCTGCTCAGGCACTTCTTCAGGGGTATGGAATAGAAATAGTTTCACGGCGTAGAAATTTACTTAGGGGTTAATGATCGGGAGCGGGGCGCCAGGCGGGGGTAACAACTCATTCTATGCGGGGAGTTGTCGCATTTCTCAAAAAAAGGAGCACCCCTAGGGGCGCTCCTTAACTTGTGATTCTGCCGTTAAGCGAGGCAGCCTAGGGCAGCCACTCCAACACCGCTTCGTCTTTGGTATTGGTGTGGCGCGAGGGGGTAGCGCGATCGAAGGTCATGTGGATGGCGCGAGTTTGCTCGCCATCCGCCGCTACCGCCATGATTGGATAGTCGATATTGCCGTCCTGGAACGACATTTGGAACCGGAAGGTGCCGTCGGAGTTGAGCTTGATCGGCTGCCCGCCAATGGTGACGGTGGCATCGGGCTCGGTGGCCCCGTAGACGATCAGCTCGGCATCGGCCACCAGCCAGAACTTGCGAGGGCGAATGGGCGGCGCGGAGGCCGAGAAGCCCGCCCCCGACATGGTGAGCCCAGCGCCCGACATGGTGAAGCCCGCCCCCGACATGGTGAGTTCGTTAAAGGCCCCAATGCCTGACCCGATGCCCGACATAGTAGGCACCCCAGCAGCGGCACCAGGAACGGCCCACAGCCCGGCTCCGGAGGGGAACACGTAGGAGCTAACGGCCTTTTCAGGAGCCATGGAAGCGGGCACATGCTGCATGGAGCCAAAGAGTGACCCGGCGACCCGCTGAGCCTCGGTCGATTGGGTCATGGCGTAGATTTCGTCGTAGATGGCGTTGGCGCTTTCGGCGGCCCGCTGGCTGGGGTGCTTGAGCGCGGCTACCGTCTTGCCGCGCAGGTCGGCCTGCCAATCGACGGTGACAAAGTGGTCTTCGACCCAGTCGGAGGGGTAGACCGGGGGAATGTGGACGGGCAGGGAGCGGGCCAGCACCAGCCAGCGGCCATCGTTGCAGAGGTAGCCGATCTCGGCCACGTAGTCGCGATCGCTCACCGGAATCGGCAGGTACCACTCCCGCGCCATTTCGTCGCACTCGTACTGCTGTAGGCTGTGGGGCGTCTGCGACATAAAGTTAATGTCGGTGACGTCGTAGAAGCGCAGCGCCAGCCGCGAACCGCCCTGCCGCCGCAGCTCATCTTTGTGGGTGTGGGGAATATCCCAGTAGCAATAGGCCCACTGGGGGTCGCGGGGCATGAGCACAATGCGGCTTTCGCCGTAGCCGCTGGGTAAGTCAGCCAAACCCTCATCGACGGTGGCCAGCACCTCAACTGGGGGCGGCGATGGGGCCGTGTAGGCGGGAGTTGCCCCAGCGGTAACGCCGGCCATAGCGGGTACCGCCGCTGGCACCTTTGGGACGGCAACTGCCGCTGCCCCCAAGCCACGCTTGGCATCAATGGCCTGAATTGCTTCAATCAGCTCGGTCTTGCGCATGCGGCTGTAGCGAGACACTTCGTATTCACTGGCCACCTTGCGGAGCTGCCGTAGGGTCATTTCTTCTAAGGGTGGGCGGGGGGAAGACATAAAGCACTCTCCTCATAGAAACCAGGATGACAGACGATCAATCACGACAGGCCGAAGGGAATAGCCAGCAGCGGAGAAAAGTTTACCCGATCCCGCGAACAGGATAGGGACTCTTCGCCCAAAGTCTTTCCGCCTAGCTGCCGGGCTTCAGGTTCAGGTGGGGATCAACCGTTGCCCCGTAGCATGACAAAAACTACCGCTGGGATCAAGCCCCTGACAAGGCTTTTCTGGCTCTAACAGCGAGAGAGTAGGGGTTCGGGGATCAATTTGTCAGGATATCCTGACAAATTGATCCCCGTGAGTATTTTTACGTCAGGGATTTTTGATATTCGGCGGTGGCTGGAGAGTGCAGCGCGGGGTCGCCATGCTGAAGTCTCGTTCTCCAACTAGGGGTGCTTCCCCTGTTAGAGTTTGGGAAGCCACGGTGATTGATGGCAGATCTCCCAGGGAGATCTGCCATCAATCACGGGCTGTGTTCTCTTAGCTCGCCTATGACCTCTGACCCTGCTAATTCTGCCGACTCTACTGCCAAGGGCAGCCGCATCATCAGTCGGCTGCTGCCCCCCGCCATTCGCCTGTGGCTGCACACCCAGCTCGACCATTTAGACGGGCTAGAGTTTGCCATTGACGGCAAAGACCGTCAGATTTTGGGCGGCTACCTGCCGGGGGTGACCCTGGCGGCCCGCCAGGCGGTGTACCAGGGACTGCACGTCAGCCAGGCTGAGGTCAAAGCCACGGATATTCGCGTCAATTTGCCGCAGGTGCTGCGGGGTAAGCCCCTGCGGCTGTTGCAGCCTTTTCCGGTGGATGGGCAGGTGACGGTGCTGGCCGAGGATCTGCGCGCTTCTCTGGGTTCCCCACTGCTGGGCCAGGGGCTACGCGACGTGCTAAAACAGCTGCTGGCCGGAGCGGTGTCTGAACAGCAGGTTCCCTTGGTGAACTGGCTGGGGGAGGGAGGCGAGTCTTCTGAGGTGGATATTGCCCTAGGGAGCGATCGCATGACTCTGCGCTGGCCAGGGGCATCCTTGAATAACGACGCACTGGAGCTAAGCCTGGGGCTGGCGATGCGGGATGGGCGGTGGCTGTGTCTAAAGCAGCCGGTGGCTACAGTGGTGCCCGCGACTGGAGAGCCGTCGTCGCCGATCGCATTAGATGAAATTGCCTTTGACCTGGGCTCAGAGGTCGATATTCGCCAGCTAGCCGTAACCCCCGCCGGTATTGACCTCGTGGGTATGGTGCAGGTGATTCCAGCTGACTAATCGAAGGAATTCCATGCCTGGCGCTGCGGAACTAGTCTGTGGGATGAATCAACCCTTAGCCTTGGCTTTTTTCTCCGGGAAGTTGCGGGGTGGAATCGCCCGGCCTTCATAAAAGCGACGTTCTAAAATGCCCAGGCCCGCCCAGGCGGCGGCGGTGGCTAGGGGCAGTAGACCCAGCAGCATGGCGGCGAGACCAGTGAGGTTACCTGTGGCGATCGCGATCGGCAGCAGCGACCAGGCTACCGCGCTCACCCCCAGCAGCCCCCAGCGCAGTCTTTGGATGCGATCTAGCGCCGTGCGACAGCTGTGGCAGTGCTGGGTGTGGGAGTGGTAGCGATCGAGCAGCGCGGTTGTGCTCAAGGCCGGTGGTAGGGATTGCCCAGGGAAGGGATCGGCCTCGAAGTCGCTGACCCAGTTGCGAAAGGCCAGCACGTAGCGATCGGCCTGGGTGGGCAGGTAGCAGGCCTGGGCGTAGGTGCGGTTGGCTTTCTCTAGCTCGCGCTCTTGCAGGTGCAGAAAAATCTGGTCGTCTTCGAGCACGCCGTTGTTGCCGATGTGGCTGTACCAGCGGGGGGTAAGGCCAATCACCGTGGCGGGCAGTTTCGACGAAAACTTAAAGGGAAAACGGGCAAATAGCCGACATTCACCCTTGCGGATTGGGGTGGCGTAGACCACGGTGAGGGTGCGGCCAAACTGCTTGGAGGTGAGGTCGTGGTACATCAGCGCCGGGGCGATGAAGTTGGTGTGCTGGGTACCTAGCTTGCCCTTGCGGGGGCCTTCGGGCCAGAGTCCCCGAAACCCCTGTTTTCCGGCGTCTAGAACGTCCATTTCCATGGGGGCCGCGTTCTCTCGCTTGCCCACGGTTTTGTGGTGGGTGTAGGGAATGTGGCTGGCATCCAGCACGTTTTCGAGCAGGGTGAGGGCGTCGTAGGGCAGGTCGCGAAAGGTGTTGAGCATTACCCAGCCCTCGGGCTCTTCCTCCAACGGGTCAATGATCGGCACCTCTACCTGGGGGGCATTTTGGGCCTGGCCAGGATAGACAAACAGAAGTCCCTGGGCGATCGCCGTCGGCAGCGCCAGGGCACAGGCCCGCGCCGATTGGTTGCCCTGGCCACCGTCAGGCTGCTGGGGAATGTGGGTGCAGGTGCCGTCGCCTGCAAACGCCCAGCCGTGGTAGGGGCACTCCAGCACTCCAGCTTCATTCACCCGCCCTTCAGAAAGGGGGGCGAGGCGGTGGGGGCATTTGTCTTCGAACACTCGCCAGGCTTGGCCCTGGGCATCCCACCAGATGACGATGCCGCGATCGAGCAGGGTGAAGCGGGTGGGCTGCAACCGGTCGAGATCGGTCACGTAGGCCACGGGGTACCAGGCCTCGGCCCAGTCAAACCGAGCCGGGTCGGGGCCACCAGCGGCCAGGGCAGCGGTGGTGGCCTGGGGTGCGATCGCAAGAGAAGTCATGGGCGGTTCTAGCAGTAGACCATTCTCTTTACATTCTGCAATATTTTTAGGCTGGGGATCGGTTGCCAGGGCGATCGCTGTCGATGGTCATGGGGGTTGGGGCGATCGCAGCTCTGCTTAAAAGGCCAATAAATAGTAGAATGCGCTAGGTATAGGCCATTTTTGAGATTTCAGTAGGCTTACCCAGGCTTTTTTAGCGGCTGTGGCTTAATTTAGAGCAAAATTATCTCAATTAGGTGCCTTCTTGCCGGTGGCACATCCCACCTTTCGGCATAGTGTAAGGCAGGTCTGGCCCATACCCGCCGCTCGATTTTTAAGCTACGGTAAAAAATTGACCTGGGGTTTGGGTCTGAGCCTCCTGGGTCAGCAGCGGATTTTGAAACGGTGGTTCCCGATAGCCGATAGCGGTTGAATCAATGATGAGCACGGCAGGGTGATGGCTGATTGAGTACTGATTTTCTCTTGCTGTATCTGACGCATGACGCGCCACTCTCTACCCCAACCCAATATTAGCCCAGCGCAAATTTTGGATACGGTGACTGCGATCTGCGAGGCGGCGGGCGGCGGGCTAGACCCGTTGCTTCAGCAGGGAGTCGATCGGCTGCGTCCGCTGCTCGACACCGATCGGGTGGTGGTCTATCAGGTGCTGTCTCCCCATGACGGCTGCATTGCCGCAGAGTCGGTGGGGGCCTCCTGGCGGTCTTTACGGGGCGATCGTATCACTGAAGACTGCTTTGCCAGGGGATGGGAGGATCGCTGCCGCCAGGGGCAGTTAAGCCTGGTGGCCGATGTGCAAGACAGCGCCCTCGAACCCTGCTACGCGGGCCTCCTGAGTCGCTTCCAGGTGCAGGCCAATCTGGCGGTACCCATATTTGCTGGCTCCGGTCTGTGGGGAATGCTGATCGCTCATCACTGCCGCAGCCCGCGCCTGTGGAACCCGTCGAGCCGCGATTTGCTGGTGCATGCCGCTCGCCACCTTGGCCAGGGCGTTTACCACCATGAATTGCAACAGCAGCTCCAGGCCCGTTCTGTGGGCAGCCAAACTGAGCAATTGTTTGATCTCTTCACTCACCATGTGGAGCAGGTTCTGTTCATTCGCGATGCGGTGTCGGGGCAGTTTTTGTACGTCAGCGCGGCCTACGAACGCATTTGGGGTCATCCGCCAGCGTCGCTCTACAGCGATCCGGGCCTGTGGCTCCGGCAGGTGCATCCCGACGATTTGCCTCGGGTGCAGGCGTCGATTGGGCAGCAGTTTGACGGCAATTCTGTGCGGCGGGAGTATCGCGTTGTGCGTCCTGACGGCGATATCCGCTGGATTCATGCCTATGTGCAGGTGGTCAACGATGACCAAAATCAACCGCGCTACATGGTGGGCTGGGCCGAAGACTGTACGGAGCGGCGGCAGTTGCAGGCGAGTTTGCAGGCTACCGAGGCCGTTCTTAGCCGTCGGGTAGAACAGGAGCAACTGCTGCGTACCCTCACCGCCCGCATGCGCGAAACCCTCGACCTCGACACGATTTTGAGCGCCACGGTCGCCGGTATTAAAACGGTGTTCAATGCCGATCGGGCGGTGATTTTTCAGATTTTGGCCAATGGCGATCGCCGCATTGCCCAGCAGGCGACCAGTCCCGAGTACGCTACCCTGACCGACGCTATGATTCTGTCGGGGCGACTGCCCGCTGCCTACCTCGAAAAACTGCGCACCGGGCTGCCCTACATCGTCAACGACAACAGGACGGCCCCCTGGCCGCCGGACGTGACCGCTTTTCTCTCCGTCATTCGGGTCAAGTCGGCGATGATTGCGCCCATTGCCCACCCCTTTGGGGGCGAGCGCCAGCCAGTGTGGGGCATTTTGGTGGTGCATGCCTGTGGCGAACAGCGCCAGTGGCAGCCCTTTGAAGCCAATATGCTGCAACATTTTGCCGACCAGCTCAACACGGCGCTGCACCAGGCAGAGCTATACCATCAGCTCCAGGCTGCCAACCAAGAACTCGATCGCATCTCCAAGGTAGACAGCCTGACGCAGCTGGCCAATCGCCGCTGGCTCGATGAATACCTCAGCCAGGAGTGGCAGCGGCTGACCCGAGAGCGCAAACCGCTGAGCGTGATTCTGGCCGATGTCGATTACTTCAAACCCTACAACGACACCTACGGCCACGCCGCAGGCGACCAGTGTTTGGTAGAAATTGCCAGTGCCATTTGCTTTGGCGTGCGTCGCCCCGCTGACCTGGCGGCCCGCTACGGCGGTGAGGAGTTTGCCCTGGTGCTGCCCGACACCGACACCGCTGGGGCGATTCGCGTAGTGCAGCTAGTGCGCCATCACCTGCAAACCCTTGACCTGCCCCATGGCGCTAGCCCTAGCGGCGACACCATTACCCTCAGCTTCGGCATTGCGACCGCTATCCCGACCCCAGGTAGACCAGCGGAGGGCATTCTCGAAGCGGCTGACCAGGCCCTTTACGCGGCCAAAGCCGCCGGACGCAATCAGTACCAGGTGTTTGGCTCTTAGTGGAGTTTAGTTCTTAGTCATGTCTAGCCCAGGGGGATGAGCACAAGCGCACCGTAGGCTACGGCTGTCAGCACGACGGTGGCTCCCAGCAGTCCTTGACTCGCCCTAGAGCTGAGGCGGGGCAATAGGTAGGCGGCGGCAGTCAGCACCAGTACCAGTTCAATCGTTGCCCCCAATCGGCCAAAGTGGTCTACATCCCAGTAGGAGACGGGGCTGATGAACCGCACCGAGCTGAGGGGCCAAAAGTGCTGGTGGGCATCGTCGTGGTGCAGGGGCAGGTCGGCCAGGTGGTGCAGCACCATGCTGGCTCCCAGAAATCCGAGTGAGGGGCCGAACCAAAAACGCCTGAGGCGATAGCCTAGTGCTACCCCCAGCAGCCCCAGGGGAATGGAGTTGCCCACGGCAAAAACGGCCTGCCAGGGCTGGCTGTAGTAGGCCTCGTTCCAGATAGTTTGCTCGGGCAAACCCTGCCGACGAGCCCAGCCGTAGAATACAAACATAGCCGCATCGGGAATTAGCGCGCCGATTAAGATCGGCCAGGTCATAGCCGGGGCCACCGGGCGACGCAGCACTGCCAGGTTCAGAATTAGGTGACTGGGAGTATTCATAGGGCCTATGGTACATCGACCGATTTATCTCGACTGCCACGCGACGACTCCGGTAGATCCGCGAGTGGTGGAGGCGATGCTGCCGTTTTTTACCGAGCACTTTGGCAACCCCGCCAGCCTCACCCACGCCTACGGTTGGGAGGCCGAGGCGGCGGTGACAAAGGCCAGGGAAACCATCGCCGCCGCCATCCACGCCAGCCCTGAGGAGATTGTCTTTACCAGCGGGGCCACCGAGGCCAACAACCTGGCGATCAAGGGCATCGCCGAAGCCTGCTTTAGTCGGGGGCGACATATCATTACAGTGCAGACGGAGCACAGCGCCGTGCTCGACCCTTGCCGGTATCTCGAATCTTTGGGGTTTGAGGTCACCTACCTGCCGGTGCAGCCCGACGGACTGGTGGATCTCGATACTTTGGATAAAGCCTTTCGCGACGACACGGTGCTGGTGTCGGTGATGGCGGCCAACAACGAGATTGGGGTACTGCAACCGTTGGCGGAGATTGGGGCGCGGTGCCGCGATCGCAACATTTTCTTCCACAGCGACGGTGCCCAGGCGATCGCCAAAGTTCCCCTCGATGTCGAGGCCATGCATCTGGATCTGCTGTCGCTGACGGCCCACAAGGTCTATGGCCCCAAGGGCACGGGCGCGCTCTACGTGCGGCGACGGCCTCGGGTGCCCCTGGCTCCTCAGTTTCACGGCGGTGGTCACGAGCGCGGGCTCAGGTCGGGCACCCTGTATCCGCCCCAGATCGTGGGGTTTGCCAAGGCGGTGGAGCTAGGATTGGCGGAATTAGATGAAGAATCGGCTCGACAGATCACCCTGCACCAGCGGCTGTGGGATGGCCTGCAACCGCTGGGCGGCCTGCACCTCAACGGCCACGCCACCTGGCGACTGCCCGGCAATCTCAATGTCAGTTTTGAGGGGGTCGATGGCCAGGCGCTGCTGCTGGGGCTGCGCGGGATCGTGGCGCTGTCGTCGGGGGCGGCCTGTAGCACCGCCAGCACGGCCCCCTCTCACGTGCTCAAAGCCCTGGGCCGGGAGGATGGGATGGCCTACGCCTCCCTGCGCTTTGGCCTGGGGCGCTTTACTACCGCCGCTGAGATCGACCAGGTGGTGGCTGGCGTGACGACCACCGTGCAGGCGCTGCGTCAGACGGCAATTTGAGTACCCCCACGGTTGACGCGATCGGGCATAATAAGAATTAGCTTTGGGGTCAGGGGCATCGGCAAGGTTTAGAGCGGTGCCCAGGTTTGATTTACACGATGTAGTGTTGAATTCCCCGGCGGGCCTATGACAACCCAAGATCGGCAACTTAGCGACCTCCTCAAAATCGGTATTGAGCAGGCCCGATTGGGCTATTTTGAGGCGGCGATCGCCCAGTTTTCCCAGGCCATCGCTCTTGATCAGGCCTGTGCCAAGGCCTTCTATAACCGGGGCTGCGCCCACCGCGACCTGGGTCGCCACGGGGCGGCAATCGACGACTTTTCTGTTGCTCTGCGGCTGGAGCCACACTTCACCAACGCCTACATCAACCGAGGCAGCGTCTATCGCCTGGCGGGGCAGCTGGGCGAGGCTCTGGGCGATCTAGACCGGGCCATCGAGCTTCAGCCCGCATCGGTTAAAGCCTACGGCAATCGGGGCCGCATCAAGCTCGATTTAGAAGACTACAGCGGCGCGATCGCCGATTTTTCGGTGGTGCTGGCCGAGCAGCCCAAGTTTGCCAAAATTTTGCTGTGGCGGGGGCTGGCCTACCTCAAGCAGGGAGCCCACGCCGCCCTGGCCGAACCCCGTCGTGAGGCCTACCAGGCTGCCATTGGCGATTTTTCGCGGCTGTTGCAGAGTCAGCCCCACCATGCCGAAGCCTACAACTACCGGGCGGTGGCCTACTTTCAGCTGCGCAACACCTACCAGGCCACCCTCGACATCAACCGCGCCCTCGACTGCCAGGTCGATTACGCCGAAGCCTACATCAACCGGGGCATGCTGCGCCACGAGCTGGGTGACTTTCAGGGGGCGATCGACGACTACACCACGGTGCTAGAGCTCAACCCCGCCCTGCAAGACCGCTCCTACAACCAGACCCTGGTGGGCCTGGCCCTCGACAGCCCCGACGCCACCCTGAGCGAAGACACCCCGCTCAACCTGCGCTTTCGCCTGGCCGACCTGTACGACAGCCGGGGGCTGCTGCGCGCCCAGGTGGGCGACATGGAGGGGGCGATCGCCGACTATACCCTGGCCCTGCGCTTTAACCCCCACAGCGGCCGCATCTTGGCCAACCGGGGCCGCGTGTTTAGCCGCCAAGAAGACTACCCGGCGGCGATCGCCGACTTTGACCTGGCCCTCGACATCAACGACGGCGATGCTTTGGCCTACTGCGATCGCGGCTACGCCCTCTACTTTCTCGACGAGTGGGCGATGGCCCTCGACGACTTCAACCGCGCCATCGAGATCAGCGCTACCCTGGCCGAGGCCTACATTGGTCGTGGCCACACCAATATTCGCCTGGGCAACAATGCCGCCCTGGCTATGGATGACTTTCGTAAGGCCCTAGAGCTGTCGTGGGACAGCCGCAAACCCGAGCGATCGCGCCCGCTCTAGCCAAGTGCGATCGCGACGCAAAGCCTGAAACAACCGTCGCCCCCCGCCGATCCAATTCACGCAACTCTGGTCAACCCCACCGGCTCGACTACCGTGACTCTCACACCTATCCTTTGAGCCAAACACCATGGGAAAACAGGTTTCAGCCAGCCGCAAACGCCCCTGGTTGGGCAGCGTGGTCGGGGCCTTGATCGGTGGCGTCGGCCAATATGTAATTGCGGTGCTCTTTTTTTACTACGTGTTCAACTGGGGCGGGCCGTTTTTTCAAAATCACGTGGGCGTCAGTTTGCCTCACCTGGTGTCGTCTTACCCAGCCTGGATATTCTTTGGGCTATCCGCCGGGCTGGGATCTCTGGGGGGTGCCCTGGGTGGCATGACGCGACGCTTGGTCAGGGGCGCGGCCCTGGGGGGCGGCACGGTGGGGCTGCTCTATCTGGCGCTGTTTGTGGTGCCCATCAATCTCATGATTGGGATGAGCGGCGGCGGCCTCACTGACTACTCAACCGATAAGCGCGCTGTTGCCTTAAGCCTGGTGGCGACCGTTGTCTGGGGGGCGATCGCAGGCACCAGCGCCGCTGCCATTAAAAAGAACTCCCTATCTCGGCCTTAACGCCCCTACGTTGAGAACAGCTTGCCCTAACAGCAAAGAAGATCTTTCCTATCCGTTTCTACGCAGAGCGTGGAAATGCCGCTAGTGGCGCTCCTGCGCCCTTTGCTGGGAGGGTGGAGATTGACACAAAAATCGGTGCAGTACCCACCCTACCTTTTACTCGTGGGGCGTTGATGGCCGACAACGCCCCTACTAAAACTCTGCTTATCTACAGCTTCAATAATCGAATCAGGTTAACATATTTAAATTTGTTTAATCTTTAAAGGAACGAAAATTTTCCATCAAATTCCAGAAAAAAGATGATAGACGCTAGTAGGAAAAGTTAGAATTCCATGAAATTCTTGGGCAAGAAATGAGGAAGATTTTGGCTTTTATACCCTTCATAGCAATGGTGATAAACGTTAACGTTCACGAACCAGCTATTGCCCAATATTTTCCTCCTGATTTATGTGACGTAACTAATGATGGTTATTACAGTATTTACACCACTATGCGGAATGGTTGGTGCATGGAAACTTACCGCTTTAACTCTTCAACCACTGGAGAGACCATCCATATTGTTAGAGCTTCAACTTATACAGATAATGGCCACAAAATATCAGTAGTTAGGGGCGGATCTGCTTATAACAATCGGCAATATTCATTCCATTTGTATAATGAAAACGGCAGGATTTTAAGCTTCAAGGTTAATTCTGAATTAATAGTAGAAGAGGATTCAATAGAAGGAGATCTTGCTTTGGCAAATAATTTTATTTCATATTTTAGCTATGGTTTGGAGCAGATTACAAGTATCTCCCTGCCGACAACAGGTAATCCCTTTTGAGTGGCATCTCTAATCAAAAATGAATGTTTTTTGTAGGGATTGTGAATAATTTTGATTAGTTCATAAAGTTTTAGCTTTTTATAGGTAGAGTGCAAAATATAATACTAATAAGCAGTAATTCAATCTCTCTGTAAGCCTGCAATTGTTGAAAGCAAGCTATAACTCGCTATATTAATTCCCAATTCTTTTGAAGTTCAGCAAGCTGCTTGTATAAGAAATTACGAAGGGGCTTCCCTAATTCTTCTCTAGCCTCATCAACTGCACTGCTTCTATATTGCGAACGCATAAAGCGTTCAGCCTCAGCTCTGTCGCTTGCTGAAAATGTTACTGCTTCAATAACTTTTAAGTTGGCTGCATAAAATCTTGCATCTTGTTCAACTTTGATTAAATCGTTTTCTAGAAACTGCTTCCATCGCCTTTCGTACTCACTTCTAAAATGTGAAAGTTCTTGGCGTGCAGACAGAGGTAGAGATTGATCTAGAGCTTGGAAAAGGCTATCGTCGGCCAAGTATAGTACATCACTACGGGTGTCAAGAAATTTTTTCCAGTATTGTATAAGTTCCCACCTATTTTCGTCGCGTAGCTTTTTCCTTTCATAAGACTGTCGCATCTCCTCAAGGCTCTGTTCATGTTCTTGTCGCCCTTTCTCAAGCTGTTGATTATGTTCAGCTTTAACCTGATCAAGATCCTGGGTACTTATATTGCGAATTCTTTCTATTTTCTCTGCATGTTCTCTATTCTTCGAATTGATTTTCCATTGAAAAATACTTGTAATTAGTGCGCCAACGATAGTGCCAAAACCAAGAGCACTAAGTAAAGGAACTTCAACCAACAACCAGCTAGATAGCCCTAGAGAAGTACTGCTAGTTTGCTGCACTGCTGTTCGCGTGTTTGTCGTAGTTGGTGTAGATGCTGTAGCAATCAGTGAAATATATGCTTGTTTATTCATTTCCCGACGAGCCAAACTCCTTCCAAGAAATTGCCAGATTATTGGGCTGCCGCAAACTCATAAACCCCTTGTTTCTTTGATTTTTCTGAGGCCTAAATCTGTGAATCCAAATTCAACGGAGGTATCATTTTCAAGTATCCCCTCTTGTGTCAAATGATTATAGACATTCATAAATTCCTCCTGAGTGATACCATAATCATTCTTGACAATCTCAATGGCCATGTCATAACGAATTGAATTAAGCCCTCCATCTGCCAGGTCATAAAGCCTTTGAGGTATTAGATCATTAGCGTCCCAGTTAATTTTTTGTCCCATAATTTAGCATTAAAATCTAATTTGTGTAACAGATAAAATCTTTAGCTTGGCTCCATCCTAAGCTATGTAAATTAATAAGAAAGGGTGGATAACCGTCACTTTTATTTAGTAATGACTTGATTTACGGTATTTCCCGTAATGCATTTTATAATGCTTCCCAATTGCAAGAGCCTGAGTTTCTAGATCTGTTGTCAAAGTCTAAACAACTAATTTAGAAGATCAGAAATAAGTTCTGCTTCGGTAAGGTCTATCATGCTTACGCCGTAGTCGCCCAGCTTTAATAGAAACGTCACTCTATCCACGCCTAGCAGGCTGGCTGCCATACCTGAAGGGAGGCGTTTCATTTCAAACAGTTTGACCGCCATTGCCCATTTTGCTTCCTGCTCAAATTCCTCCCGCGTGCGGCTTAAGGCATCGGGAAACGTTTCAGGGTAATTAACCTAGACCTACTGTAGTTCTAGCCCTCGGTTCAGCACCCTCACGGGTTACCACTTGAGTTCTCCGTTTTCGTTACCGAAGGCGAACTCAAGTGGCTTTCGTATGGATCACTAAGATGTTACCGCCGTCTGCCAGAACGACGCGGGGCTGAGCGGCGTGAACTGCCAAAACTACCGTTTGAAGGCCGAACGCGCTCATTCCGTCGATTATTCCGTCGCAGATTACTGTTGCCGACACCATTGCCTGAAGGTCTATTGGTGTTAACTCGCGGGGCAGTGCCAGTGGTCGAGCGGAGCCTGCCGCTGGCCCGAAACTGACGGTTCCGATATTCAGCAGGCGGTGCTTGGTAGCGTGACTGATAGCGCGAAACGGCTTCGTTGTAGCTGCGTCCATAGCCGCCATAGCCAACCAGTGCTACACCCGGTTGATAAATTGGCGGCATGTAATACTGCGGACGAAAGAGTAAGCTGCCGATCGCCTGACCCGCTATCGCTCCTGCAAAGGGCGTCCAAAAGCTGGGCTCTTGACGAACAATGACGACTTCTTCCTGTCCAGTCTGCGGGTCGGTTTGAGTGGCAGTAACGTTGTGAACATATTCAATACGAAAGTCGGGCGTTAGATACAGCGCTGGTTGTCCGTTTTCAACGCGCAGTTCACTCGATTTGCCCGCAGAGATTTCTTCGTCTGTTAGACGGGCCAATGGCAAATTGGCGCTGCGAAACATCGACTGCTCAGGCGCAGTGTTGAGCAATATTAGGCTGTATTCACCCAAACTGTCGTCGTAGGTAGCCTGCTGCACAGGATACGCTCCGTCTGTAATTGAGCTAACAGCAGCCGGGACAGTTGTTTCTTGCGGGAGCTGCGGTGCTGGTTGCGAGGTGGAGTAATCTTCTAAGCTAGTGCAGGCCACCGCCGACCACACTAAGGTTAATGCCATTAAAGAAGCAGAAAGTTTGCGTATCATTTTAGTCAAGGGGGCGTTGTGAATCGAAAAAAAACTAGAGCGGAATGAGTTCAGGAAAACTTTCAATCAGTTGGTCTGAGGTGAGTTCGTCTCCCAATTGAGCAGGAGAAAAATGAATTTGAATTGCTCTCAAAGTTTCCCTATAGTTCAGGTCAATTAGAGCTTTTAAACCTGCTCTTAATGCATTAACGTCGGCTAAATTGTCTTCTAGTTCAGGCACTTCACCTTCAAGTGCAACGGTGAGCATGACAACCACATTTTGTGTCATAGGGATGGCGAAATCTTCACTGCTGTTTGAGTCAACGTCTGTTGCGCTGCCGTAACGTCCAGCCGAGTCAGTAAACAGCTCGCTAACGTAATCTCCGGCTTTGCCCTCATCCCAAAGAACATCTCCTTCGTTAGCTGCCGATTGCCAAAATGTTTCATACTCCAGCAGGCTTTCACAAACTCGCACGAGTTGCTCACCCAACACCTGCATATCACCTTCTGCGCTGACTACCTCGCGTGCCGCTCGATTGAGCACACCCAGCAGTGGTGCAACTTCTCGGCCTGAGAGATGCACAAAAATTCGACATACGACAAAGCGGGTCTGTCCACTCAGCCGGTTGAAGCGATCGCGCAAACCCATAACAATTTAGTTTGATCAAGAGAAGCGTACAATTTTTATTGTAGAGAGCCCGGTTCACGACCGTCTTGATCTAAAGGTTGATTGATGGAGTGGTTTCTGCCATGGTTTAGGCAGATTACCCAACAGGAGGTTAGGCTGTTTCATTACCAAAACTTATGGGATGCAAGCTGCATCCTTTAGAGCGATTTTAGGACAGCTTTTTTCTGTCCCTTAGGTGCCTGATCAGCGCTTTCAGCACATCCGTTTTATTTGGCCGACGGCGATCGCTCAAACGCTACCACTGGTACTGGCGGCACTTCCAGCCGATGCCCGCCCAGGCAAAAGCATTGGCAAACACTACCACCCCTGGAACAGCGACGCTAATTCCGGAACAATGACAAATAATTCTGGAACATACTACAGCAGCTACGGAGCGGATGCTCCCTTGCTACATAGAAACGAGCATGGCAGGATTCGAACCTGCGACCCCTAGAACCGGAATCTAGTGCTCTATCCACTGAGCTACATGCCCTTAGGCTGAACTATTCTAGCATCTGCTAGGGGTGTTATCACGACGACTCGTCCTTAATCTACAACCGAGTATGGCCAACACCGTTACCCCTTTTCTCATGTTTGAAGGCTCCGCTGAGGAGGCCATGACCCTTTATGCCTCGACCTTTAGCGGGTGTCAGGTAGACGAGATTGACTATTACGGTGCTGGGGAGCTGGGCAGGGAAGGCACGGTGAAGCAGGCTACCCTGATCGTGGGCGGGCTGACCATCATGTGCACCGACAGCCCCATACCCCACGACTTTTCGTTTACCCCCTCAATGTCGCTATTCGTCGATTGCACCAGTGACGCTGAGCTTGAACAGGCCTTTGAGCGGCTTTCAGCTGGTGGCGAAGTGTTGATGCCGCTGGATGACTACGGCTTTAGCCAGCGATTTGGCTGGGTGAACGATCGCTTTGGCGTGTCGTGGCAGCTTAATCTGGCTAAGTAATCCAGAAACCGCAAACTAGGCCGCGCGGCTCATCTACGAGTTTTACCCCCTCTACCTCTCTACCTGAGACCCCATGACCCAACCTACTGACACCGCCAATACCCTCGATGCCGCCGCTGCCGCCCTGAGCCAAGAGGCTGAGGGGGCGGGTCTATCTGAAGAACAGTACCGCCGCAAAATGCAGCGCCGCCAGGAGGTGCAGCAGCAGCGCATCGCCGAGCGCAACGTCGAAAAGGGGCTAGTGATTATCAATACCGGCAACGGCAAGGGCAAAACTACCGCCGCTCTGGGCATGGTGCTGCGCTCCCTCGGCCACGGCTACCGGGTGGCGATTGTGCAATTTATCAAAGGCGCGTGGGAGCCGGCGGAGAAGGCTGTGCTAGAGCGATTTGGCGACCAGCTCATCTTTCATGCCATGGGCGAAGGGTTTACCTGGGATACGCAGGATCGCGATCGCGACACCCAAACCGCCCAAACCGCCTGGGAAACGGCGCTTTCCTACATCCGCAACCCCGAGTACAAAACTGTTCTGCTCGACGAGGTGAATATCGCCCTCAAGCATGGCTTTTTGAGCGTCGATCAGGTAGTGGCGGGGCTGGCCGAAAAGCCGGAGATGACCCATGTCATTCTCACCGGGCGAGGGGCACCCCCGGCGCTAATCGACCAAGCCGACCTGGTGACGGAGATGACCCTGGTGAAGCACCCCTTCCGCGAACAAGGAATTAAAGCCCAGCCCGGCATCGAATTCTAGGGACTGCGCTGTCATCGGGTGGGCACTGCCCACCATTGGAAAGGCCTTTCTCAGGCCACCCCCTCAATATCAAACCCCTGATGACCTATGGATCGCTACGCCACCCTACGCCGCATCCAGAGCCTAGACCCCGAGCGCGACCACGCCGAAATCTGCTGCTTGCTAGCCGGGTATGAATTTCCCTGGGATGTCACCCGCGCTCTAGAGGTCGCCCTGCTGCGGACGTTCTGCATTCCCAGCGTGTCGGTGCTGCTGGATAAAACCGGCGAGTTTCGCCACCATGCCCAAAAGCGCTATGACGACACCGGCATTGTGGTGTCTGAGGTGCTCAAGCACGGCTACGACAGCCCCCGTGGCGAGGCATTTATTCAACGCATGAACGCCATTCACCGCCATTACGCCATTGGCAACCGCGACTACCTCTACGTGCTCTCGACCTTTGTGTACGAGCCGATTCGGTGGTGCGATCGCTTTGGCTGGCGGCCCTTTTGCGAGCAAGAGAGGCTGGCCTGCTACTACTTCTGGCGAGCGATCGGCGATCGCATGGGCATTCAAGAGATTCCGCCCACCTACGCGGCGTTTGAGCAGTTCAACCGCGAGTTTGAGGCCGAGCAGTTTGCCTACGCCCCTACCAACCAGCGGGTCGCCAACGCCACTCGGCACATGCTGCTGTCGTGGTTCCCTGCCGTCATGCGCCCGGTGGTGAACTGGGGACTGCCTTGCCTACTCGATTCACCGTTGCTAGCGGTGCTGGGCTGGCAGCCAGTGCCGGTGGCAGTGCAGCAGTTGGCTAACACCGCTCTTAAATCCCGCAGTCGCCTACTGCGCCGCCTGCCACCGCGCACTGAGCCCAATTTTTTCGTCGATCAATCTATCCGCAGCTACCCTGAGGGCTATGGGGTTGAGGATATTGGGCCAGAAGCGCTGCGATCGCGCCTGTAGCGCTTCACCAACGCTATCGCTGGGGTTATGCACTATCATCAGAAGCCTTAGCCGCTACCGGTAGCCCCATGCCCGACTATCAGCCATCCTTGCTCTCCGACGCCGATCTGCGGGCGGCGGATTTGTCGTGGGCCTACAATCGTCCGGCGGGGTCGGCCATGCCAGCGGACGAACTCCAGGGCTGGAAACAGCGGGTGGCTCAGTTTCAGGCCACCGTCCAGGCTGACCCGTCGGTACAGGGGACGCTGTTTGATGTCGCCGATGCCTCCCCCGCGGATACAATTAATCCCTTTGCTCTGCCGCCCCGCAATGCCGAGTTCTGGCGAGGGCAGTTCCAAGAGTCGGGGGTGCCTGCCCTGTACTTTGTGGTCGATCACGACGCGGCGGTGCTGCTCTACGTAGGCGAAACCGTGAAGTCAAACCAGCGCTGGAAGGGGGTGCACGACTGCAAGCGCTACATTCTCAGCTATGTGGAAGTCCACCGGATTCACGATCTGCCCGTAGCGGTAAATATTGGCTTTTGGCCCCATGCCGACGGCGATCGCAAGGCCCGCCAGGCTCTAGAACTAGAGCTGATTCGCCGCTGGCGATCGCCCTTCAACAAAGAAAACTGGGCGATCTGGAGCACCCCCTTTGTAGGCGGCAAACTGGAGCCCTAGGGTATGCTGTTCCCCAATCTCTAATATCGTGGCAATGGCTAGCGACTTTGGTAGCCTGGGCCTTGAAAATAGTTCACCAGAGCAATAGCTAGCCCCCCCAACAGCGCGTAGACAATCATCGCAATCAGGTTGTTGAGATCGAAAATTCGCGTGGCGTCAGCGCTGGTAGGGCTGATAAAAAGGGTCGAAAACGGCCACATAAACGGCTCTGCCAGGGCATAAATCGTTCGGGCAAAAGGGTTGTCGGGGTTTGCGCTAGACAGGCGCAAAAAGAAGCGCAGACTCAGCAGAATCTCTAGGGCACCGACCAGGAGAGCGATTGTATTGCGTACCCAGGCCAACCTGGAGCGCCGCCGGGCCGCCCGCAGCCGATCTTGTTCTTGTCTAAGGCGGTAGACCTCCTGGTTTTGAATGAGTTCTCGGTGGCGTTCAAACTCATCGTGTCCGTTGGGTGTCTGGCTCATGGGGGTGTTATCGCCTGCAATTAATAGTTCTTGATGCTACAGCCGCCGCCACGTTAGATAAAACATAACGGAGTTTGGCCAGCGCTATAGGGTTGTCTCACTCTATATAGGGTATGGCTCAGAGGCTATCTCTGACAGAGATATTACTAAACCAGCAACAATAGCGCCTACCACCATAAATTAACGGCATAGGAAAGCTATAGGAAATACGAGGAAGTGGACTCTAACCAGTCCCCAAACCTGCGCTCCTATGATGTAGGCGATCGCTGCTTTGTCCGATCTACTCCCGTATCCAACCGGTCTATTCCCTAACCAGCGCTGGCAAAGCGAATCTTCAGGTAGTCGTCTTCCATCTTTGCGCCGGAGGGCTGGAGCGCCGCCAGAGCCTGGGGCAGCACCAAGTTGCGGCGGTGGTTGCCGATGCGCACATTCAGCTCGTCGGCAGACTTGCTCAGCTCAATCTGGTCTTTGGGAATGCCAGGAAGATAGAGTTCTAGACTGTAGCAGCCCTCCTCCTGCACCACGCGCAGGGTGGTCTCTTTGTAGTAGACCTGGGTGGGGTCTTCGTCGGTGTACAGAGTTTCTTTAAGGCGCTGGAGGGATTCTAGACCGCAGAGTTCTTCGGCAAACAGGGGCACCTCTTTCACCGGCAGGGGGTGAAAGTTCTCGTGAATTTCCTGCTTGTACTGCTGCTGCTTTTCCTTCATGCGCTGAAAGAAAGGATCTTGCACCTCGTCGGGGATAATGCGGTTGGCGATCACCAGGTCGGTGCCGACGTTGTAGAGGCTGAGGTAGGCGTGGGCCCGCAGCGATTCTTTGATCACCATTTTTTCGGGGTTAGTGACCAGCCGCACGGAAGTGGTGCCCGCGTCGGTGAGCACCTTTTCTAGCTCAATCAGCTGCTCATAAAATTCGTAGGGGGCATCCATCACCTCCTTGGTAGGCAGGTTAAAGCCCGCCACCGGGCGAAAGAAGGGCTGCACCAGGGGCCGCAGCGCTTCGGAAACGGCTTGGAAGGGTTTATAGAGTTTGCGCATGTACCAGCCTGCTACCTCGGGTAGGCTGAGCAAACGCAGGGCCGTGCCGGTGGGGGCCGAGTCGATAATTAGCACGTCGTACTCGCCTTCGTCGTGGTGGCGCTTCATGCGCACCAGGCTGAAGATCTCATCCATGCCGGGCAGAATGGCTAGCTCTTCGGCCTCGATACCTTCGAGACCGCGAGCTTGGAGAACGTCGGTAATGTAGCGCTTCACCGCGCCCCAGTTGCCTTCAAGCTCCATCAGGGCGTCTAGCTCAGCACCCCAGAGATTGGGCTGCACGAGGCGGGGGTCGTGGCCAAGTTCCATATCAAAGCTGTCGGCCAGGGAGTGGGCGGGGTCGGTGCTGAGTACCAGGGTTTTGTAGCCTAGTTCGGCACAGCGCAGCCCTGTGGCAGCGGCTACGGAGGTTTTGCCTACGCCGCCTTTGCCGGTCATTAACAATACCCGCATGTGGGTGTCCTCGTTTTTCCTTATGGTTCCCTATTTCTATAATCTATAGGGTTTTTGAGGTTTCCGCAGGGCGGGAGAGAGAGCATGTTGGAGTGCGATCCCCAAAATCGTCATTTTTTCTACGCTTGAAGGTTTTTGGCTCGATGGACAACGGGGAAGATTATTCGAACCTGGCTAGCGAGGGTTCATCAGATCAGGGGTGCAAGAACCTACTCCCATAACCGCAAGGTAGGCAAACCCCCGTCCCTAGACTTACGATTTAATTAAGACGCAGGCGTGCCTACTTTTCAATTTGGTCGAAGGCTCCCTCCACCATTGGGGGTGAATGCTAAGGAGTGTTTCCGGTAGATGTAGCTTGGCGATGAAACTACAAGGCACCATAGTCATTCCTGATGCCAAGCTCACTCAATATTTGCTGGTGTCTCGACCAGAAGACGACAAATCAAAATTCTTAGCCCAGGTCGGCTTTACCCTGGACAACCCCGACCAGCTAAAACAAGCCGTCCTTAAGCTGGCTCAAAGCTACGAGGCGATCGTAGACCGCCAAAACAAGTATGGTACTTATTACCTTGTAGAAGGCCCATTGCTTGGCCCAAATGGATCCCTTGCCGTTGTTACCGTTTGGATCGAGCGCACCGTAGATGGCATTTTCCAGTTTGTTACTCTAAAGCCAAAACGATGAAGGATACCGTTATACCCCTTTACAGCCGCGTTTCGCTCAGCCGAGACTTCCCTGACTACAACCTCAAGCAGGGTGATATCGCCACCTTGATTGACACCGTCCCTGACCCAGACGGCATTGAAGAGGGCTACATTCTTGAGGTTTTCAACGCCCTGGGCGAATCTATTGATGTGGTCACTGTGCCCAGGTCTGGTGTATCGCCGCTGCGCTCAGATGAAATTTTTTCGGTGCGCTCATTAGTTCCGGCTTCATAACCTGGTGAGGCGGGTCAATGCTCCTTAATTTACTCGCTTACTCCCCTAGGCCGCGATCGCATCCATCAACTCCTCCGCCATATCGAAGTTGGCGGTGACGGACTGCACGTCGTCGAGGTCTTCAAGGGCATCCATCAGCTTGACCAAAAGGCGGGCCTGGTCAGGATCCTCGACCACCAGGGTGTTGCTGGGCAACCAGCGCAGCTCTGCCTGGTGGACAGTTAATCCCTGAGCCTTGAGGCTGGTGTCGAAGGTTTCCAGCTCGGCGGGGGCGCAGAATAGCTCGGCGGCGGGAATTTCTTCGTCGCGGCGACCTAGCACCGTGGTCAGTTCGTAGGTTTCGGCTCCGGCCTCCATGGCGGCTTCCAGCAGGGTTTCTTCATCGCCGGGGTGGAGAGTGGTGATGACGCCTTTTTGCTCAAACATCCAGCCAACGCAGCCGGTTTCACCCAGGTTGCCGTTGCTTTTGCTAAAGGCGGCGCGCAGGTCTGCGGCGGTACGGTTGCGGTTGTCGGTGAGGGCTTCGATTAAGATGGCGACGCCGCCGGGGCCGTAGCCCTCGTAGCGGATTGCCTCGAAGCTGTTGTCGGCACTGAGGTTGCCGGAACCTTTGGCGATCGCGCGATCGATATTGTCGTTCGGCACCCCGGCCGCCTTGGCTTTATCAATGGCCGTGCGCAGCTGAAAGTTGCCCGCCGGGTCACCCCCCTGGCGGGCTGCCACGATAATTTCCCGCGACATTTTGGCGAAAACTTTGCCTCTTACGGCATCAACCCGCGCTTTTTGGCGCTTGATGTTGGCCCACTTGCTATGACCTGCCATACCTCACAAACGGGTAACTGCATGCTTGATTTTATCGCCCCAGGGACGATCTTAGGGAGCGACTAACGGGGCGGCGGCTCGCAGGGCAGCCCCAATCAGCCCCACCTGGGGGTTGAGCACGATGTGAACCGGAACTCGATCGAGCAGGGGGCTGACCCGTCCCTTGTGGGTAAAGGCTTCGAGAAAAGCTCCGGCGGTCATGGCGTCAAGGTTTTTGGCAGCGATGCCTCCAGCCACGTAGAGGCCGCCGTAGGGCAGCAGCTTGAGGGCCAGGTTACCCGCCTCGGCCCCGTAGGCGGAAACAAAAATTTCCATGGCTTTGTGGGAGAGGCGATCGCGGCAGCCCACGGCGGCCTGGGCGATAACGGCGCCGGGGTCAACGGTTTTGGTGGAGAGGCCGGTTTGGCGTTCCCAGGAGGTGATAGCTTCGGCAATTTCGGGGGTTTCGGTGGCAAACTCGCGATCGCGCAAAAATTGGTAGATCGCCACAATGCCCTGGCCCGACACCACCCGCTCCACCGACACACGCGAGATCTGGTGCTTATCGAGCAGGTAGCGCATCAGCTGAAACTCTAGCTCTGAGCGGGGCGCGAAGTCGGCGTGCCCCCCTTCAGACGGAAACACCAGGGGTCGCCCGCTGGTGGCCAGGGCAAACCCCTGCCCCAGGCCGGTGCCCGCACCAATAATTGCCACCGGAGCGTTGCTATCAGGGTCGCCCGCTTGCAGGGTGTGGATGTCTTCGGCAGCGAGGCCAAAGACGCCGTAGCCGACCGCTTCAAAGTCGTTGATCAGCTCAACCCGGTCGAGGTCGAGTTCTACCTGGAGGCGATCGCCCTCCAGCGACCAGGCTAGGTTGGTCAGGCTGGAGGTGTTTTCTACCACTGGCCCGGCGATCGCAAAACAGGCCCGCTCAGGCGCGTAAGTGTGCCCAGCGTCGATGGCGGCCTGGTGCAAAAACTCTTTCACCATGGGCACCAGGTCGGGGTAGGCCTGGCTAGAGTAGGTGCGCTCAAATTCAGTTTTGAGAATCACCGGGGTGGTGGGGCTGGGCACGCTGGTCTCAACCAGGCGCAGAATGGTTTTGGTGCCGCCAATATCACCGGCAAGCAGATAGGTCATGGCTGGAACGTTCTGGGGGGCTAACGACAGTTGCGGGCAGATCCTGGTTTAGCTTACCGCTGCGAAAGCCCTCTAGATCGAGGGTGACGTAGGTGAAACCGTAGTCTTGTAGCCCCTTTACCAGGGCTTCAAGATCGGTGGTGGCGACAAAATCCTTAATATTTTCTGCCGGAATTTCAATGCGGGCGGTGTCGGCCTGCGATCGCACCCTGAGCTGCCGCAGCCCCAAATGCCGCAGATACAGCTCCGCCTGGCCCACCCGCCGCAGCTTCTCTAGGGTGATGGCCTCACCGTAGGGAAAGCGTGAGCTGAGGCAGGGCTGGGCCGGTTTATCCCACCAGGGCAGACCCAGCAGGCGCGAGATCTCGCGCACCTCAAACTTGGTGATGCCCACTTCGGCCAGGGGCGACCTGGCACCGCGCTCTTGCGCCGCCTGGATGCCGGGGCGGTAGTCTCCCAGGTCATCGGCGTTAACGCCATCCACCACGTAGGGGTAGCCCCGCCCTAGGGCCAAGGGCTTGAGGGTGTCGTGCAGCTCGCTCTTGCAGAAATAGCAGCGGTTGATGGGGTTGGCCGCGTAGTTGGGGTTGTCGAGTTCGTGGGTGGCGACAATCTCATGGGCAATGCCGATCGCCGCCGCCTGAACCTGAGCTTCTTCTAAATCGGCGGGCATGAGAGAGGGAGAATTGGCGGTGACAGCGAGGGCGCGATCGCCCAGCACGTCGATAGCAACCTTGGCCACCAGGGTGCTATCGATGCCGCCCGAATAGGCGATCAGCGCCCGATCCATCGCGGCGAATAGGGCTTTGAGCTGGTCAAGTTTTTGCGACACCATAGTTGAGCTACAAAAGTTAAAGGGATGGGGCCTAGAAATTGGGCTAGACCAAAGGGCCGCCTATCCCCATCCTACCGATGCCCCTTTCCCATTGACTATTTCTCACGAACGCAATGCCTGGTGTTTAACCCAATAGCTTCAGCAAATGGATGAAATATAAGGCTAAGGTGACGGCAGCACATCGTAGGGCTGGGGTTCTACATCAGCAACTTTTGCTAAAACAGCCGCATATTTGACGCGATCGCCCCGGTTTGCCCGCTCTTGCAAATAACCCTCGGTTGTCAGCGCAGCAATTTTTTCGGCGACAGCTAGGGCAATAAACTGGTCTATTGAGATACCATCTTGCTCCGCAAGCTTCTGTAAGCTTTTGTAGAGAGAGTCAGGCAGTTGAACGTCTACTCTACTCATGACAATGCTCCGATGGACTCTAAAAATTGCGCAGGTGTAACGGCCTTTAGTCCAAACTGCTCAACACCCATAAAGTCACGCAGATTATACGTCACTACGCTATCACACTGCGCTTTGACCGCTAGTTCTAAAACCATATCGTCCTTTGGATCTCGAAGATAAGGTCGCCATAGAAAGAAAATTTGATGGTGAATGGCAACAGCACAGTGAAAATCAAGAAAGTCTTGAATCGCCAAATTATTGACAGTCAAAAATCTTGACTCTCGCTGCAATACATCTTCGTACTCTAGAACTAGCGGCACAGAAAGATGAATGTCAAACTGTTGGCAACCAACTCGCTCTAAAAGTCGAAACGCGCTCCCATTTCTCGATCTTAGCCCAGCTACGATGACATTGGTATCGATCACGATTTGGGGAACTGGCATAGTTAGGAAGAGAGAAAGCTTCAGATTAGGAATTCAACACTGCCTCGTAGGCTTGCCCGGCTCGTTCCCAGGTGAAGGTATCTTCAATCAGCTCGCGGCCCCGCGCCGAGAGGGTGGCGCGCAGGTCGGGCTGGTCAAAGAGACGAGCGATCGCCCCCACATACTCATTCACCGTGTTGGCCCGCAGCGCCCGCTGGGGCTGATCTACGGCAAGACCTTCGAGGCCGCGATCGCTCGCCACTACCGGCACCCCCGTCGCCATCGCTTCCAGGGTTTTGTTCTTAATGCCAAAGCCGATGCGCATGGGCACCACGCACACCGTTGCTCGGTGCAGGTACTCCGCCACAGACGGCACTCGCCCGGTGACGACGACTCCCGGCAGATTGCCCAACGCCTGCACTTCTGCCGTGGGTTTGTTGCCCACCAGGTACAGCGTGGCGTTGGGGTAGCGCTGGCGCAGGGGCGGCAGAATGGCCTGGGCCAGAAATTTTGCGGTGTCTACATTGGCGATGTAGTCCATGGCACCGACAAAAATCAGGCTGTGGCCGCCGGGGTCGGCGGTGCGGTAAGGGAACTGCACTAGGTCTACGCCATTGGGCACTACGTGGAGCGGGATTGTTCCAGCGATGGGGGCAAAGAACTGGCGGTCTTCTTCGGTGGTAATCACCAGGTCGGTGAATTTTTGGGTGTAGCGGCGTTCGTAGCGGCGCAGGAGCGGTAAGTTGAGGCGATCGCGCAGCGGCTTCTCTGCCGTCCCCGTCTGAAGCTGATTCACCAGCGTGCCGTAGAGCGAGCTGTGGATATCGACAACCACTTTCTTCACCCGCTGACGATAGCTGGGGCGGACAAAGACCTCATTGACGCTGTGCTCACAGGTGATGGCGTCGCAGTGGCCACCCTCCACCCAATCGTCGATCCACTGCTGCATGGTGGGGGTGTGCAGGTAGGTGGTGCTGGGGGGCGTACCCGTAGCGAGAAAATGGGCAAAGCGGTTGATTTTTCCGCTCACCCCTGGCTGAAGGTCTGCGGCAGTGGGGCGCGGAAAGTACACCAGCTTATCCACATGGGTAGATAGGGCGCTGACCTCTGCTTCTGTGACCTCGGGCGATCGTTGCGTCACCAGCGTGACCTCGTGCCGTTGGGCCAGGTGCTTGAGCAGATAGAACGTGCGAATCTGGGTGCCCCCCAGCGTCGGCGGGTAGGGAAACGTTGTGGAGATCATCAAAATTCGCATCAGACGGGTTCTCCCAAATGAGCAATGGTGCGGGCTGCCTCAGGCAATGCGGCCTGGGCCTGTCCCTGGCTGCGGGCGTGGGCGCACCACAAATCCAGCGGGGCGATCGCTAGCTCCAACGCGTTACCGCGTCCGTTCAGGAGCTTAGCGGTGGCCTGGGGCAATTCCTTGAGACCCCAGCGCAGTAGGCGGTAGCGCATTTCTTTGGCGGTGAGATCGCGCATTAGCTCTATCCCGTGCATGTCGTGGAGGTAGCGGTTTGAGCAGCCGTAGCGGTACCACTGGCTGCGCAGACCTTTTAGCGTATCTCGATGGCGATGGTAGACCACGGCATCGACGGCGTGGACGAGCTGCCATGGGGTGGCTTTCTGAATGCGCCAGCACAGATCGGCGTCCCCGCCCGTGGTCAAGTGGGGACGAAAAAGCCCAACTGTACCCAAAATCTCAGCCCGCACCGCCAGGTTCGCCGTTTGACCGTAGGGTAAGAAGGCATGGTTGAGGGTGTTGTGCTGGGAGAGGGTGCCCTGGCGATCGGCGTAGCGCTCCAGCCAGTTTTGGCTAGGCAGAGCTTTGATCTCTCCAGCGACCAGTCCTACAGAATGGTCGGTAAAGGGCTGCACCAGGGCAGTAAGCCAGCTCGGCTCAGGATGGCAATCGGCGTCAGTAAAGGCGAGAATTTCCCCGGTGGCGGCGGTGATGCCAGCGTTGCGGGCGGCGTAGGAGCTTTGGATAGCGCTGTAGGTGAGGGCGCGGAGGCGGATTCTCTGGGCGGCGGCGGCAGCGGTGGCGGCTTGGAGCAGGTCAGGGGTGCGATCGCAGCTGCCATTATCAACCAGCAAAAATTCGACGCGATCGGCTGGATACTGTTGCCCTACCAGCCGTTGCACCAGTTCGGGCAGATCGGCCTCACCGTTGTAGATGGGCACAATCACCGACACCGAGGGATACACCATCGGCTGCGCCGCATCGGTTGTCACAGTGGGAACGGCCATCGTCTGTCACATAAGTTCTAGGGCAAACTGGTTCCAGTATGCCCATCACCTCTGGGGATGTCCCGACGCTGGGGCGGCGGCGGCACGGTCGTTGTGGGAATTAGACCAATCTACAAGGACGATCGCGCTTCTCGCTATACTGCTGAACGCAACCGTTGTTGGCTCTATGCGTTCTCTCCTGCAACCAATCTTAGCTGCTGGCTTGGTCGTCACCCTTGGCCTGTCAGGCTGCGCCCCCGTCCCCGATGCGGCTGATGCGGCTCCAGAAGCCGTTGTCCCGGCAGAACCAGCGATGCCTCCGGTCTACGAAACCGTGAGACTGCCCAGCGCTACGGTGCATGTGGTCACGATTCCCGACCCGGTGCGCTACCCGGTGCAGGTGGCGGTAGTGGATGAGCTGGCGCGGGTAGATCAGATTGCCGCCCAACTCTGTGGGGCTGGAGAATGCGTGACTGCCGCCCTCAACGCCGGTTTTTTTGACCCCAACAATGGCCTCACTACGTCCTACGTAGTGAAGGATGGTGCACTGGTGGCCGACCCTAACCAAAACGAGCGGCTGATCGACAATCCTGACCTGGCCAGCTACATGGATCGAATTCTAAATCGCTCAGAATTTCGCCGCTACGACTGCGGTGGCACTCCAAGCTACGACATCACCTTTCATCAAGAGCCTGTGCCAGCAGGGTGCGCCCTGGTGGATGCGGTTGGTGCTGGGCCTCAGCTGTTACCGCAGGATACCTCTGAGGAAGAGGGCTTTGTTGATCGCACCGCCCGCCGCGATGCCCTGGGTAGTCAGTCGCCCAACGCTCGCTCGGCGGTGGGCCTCAAGGCCAACGGCAGCGTGGTGCTGGTGATGGTAGCCCAGGTACTGGGGGTATCGCCCTCGGGTATGACGATGGCGGAGGTGGCAGAGTTGATGGGCGATCGCGGCGTCACCCAAGCCCTCAACCTCGACGGCGGCAGTTCCTCAACGCTGGTGTACGGCGGCACCACCCACTACGGTCGTCTGAACAACGCTGGAGAACTGGTGCAACGCCCGGTGAAATCAATTTTGTGGGTTGAGAATCGTGACTGAGAGGTCGTTTGGAGATGCGTCATCTAATAATGGATGCATACCCATCCGCCCCCTACCCATTCACTCCCTACCCATCCACTCCCCCACTCCCCACCTGCCTCTCCACAAAAGCCCGATTTCGGTGAAGATTCAGCTCTAGCTCCACTAGCTCGCTGAGTTGAGCTGTGAGGGTTTCGATCCGCCGATTGGCGGCGACTTTGCGATGAAGGGCCGCTCTCGCCAGATCTTCACGGCCCATGGCTAGGGCTTTTTGGGCAACGCGGTGCCATTCGTCGGCTGCTTTGTAGGCGGTTTGCTGGTCGGCCAGGGTGGTGTTGTAGGCGGTGGCGATGTCGCCCAGCGCTTTTTGAAAGTTGGCGCGGGCTTCGGCGGGGCTGGTGGTGTGGCGATCGCCCTCGGCCAGTTGTCGCAGCTCGGGCAGGTTAAGCTGGTCGGTACGCAGGCCAAAGTTGGCCAGCTGGCGGCTTTCGTTGCGGCCTGTGGTACACCAAGTGGCGAAGTGTTCGCAGTTGTTGAGCAGCAGATCGTAACGGCGCTCGCCCAGGCGGCTTGTGGCCCGCTCGATCACAACATTGGGGGTGTAAATCAGCGACTGCCGCACCGGGTAAATCGAGCTGCCCCAGGAAAACATCTCGTAGCTAGTGCGAGCGATTTCGGCGATTTCTCCAGCTTTGCTGTAGTGGATGACGGTGCCGTCACCACAGTCGATACCGTGGTGCTGGTAGAGCCCGGGTACCCCGGCTAGGTCACGCAGAACGTAGATTTGGTCGCCCTTGGCCATAGATGCGGCTATCTCACTGAGAACGCTAAAGGCGCGATTAGCATCGCATTTGAGCACTGGGTTGAAACAGGTATCTATTCCAAAACCGCTCATCCTTGTTATAGCAGCCTGGTTCCCTGGGGGTTGGTGCGGGCATACACACCCCTAGAACCCCATTTCTCCCGTTGCCAAATCTAAGCTGAGCTGCCCCCCAGCGGCAGGAATTGTCATGCGATCGCCCGCGCGATCCAGCTCAGGCTCGCCACCCAACCAAAAGCCTTGGTCGGCTTGGTCAACAACCTCAGCTCGCGACTGGCCAGTAACCTCGACAATATCGTCAAAGCTGTACTGGGCCTCGACCTCCCCATTTAAACCCATCACTACGATGGCGCGGGGACTGGCCACGTTGATCCAGTCATCCAGCAGTACGACGGTGCCAGCGTCATTCACCAAGGCCAGGCGGGGGCCGTAGCTGTGGGGCAGGGGTTGCGACCAGACCTGCTGGCAGCGATCGCCCAGGGTTTCAAACAGGCTAGCGGTGGTGCGCTGAGTGCCAGCAGCATCTCGTCCCAGCGTCAAAATCAGATGGTAGTTGCCTGCGGGCGATGGTTCGTGGCGCAGGAGCGGCGGGTGAGGAATAGAATCCTGGCCAAGCACGGGCGGCGATTGCGATAGAAGAACGATACCGGGCAGAGGAACCGAGCTAGACCAGGCCAGGCCCAAAGACAGTTGTGGACTGGGGATGCTTGCCGTCTCACTCAGGGGGATAGACCCGTTCACGGTAGCGATCACGCCTTGAGCTACCAGCAGCCAGCCAATCAGCATTGCCATCACCGCCCTCGGGGCTGCCAGCGTAGGTAGCCCGCCAGCAGCCCCGCTGTCAGCAGCGTCATCGCCGGGCCGTTGGGAATCGGTTGGGGAGCCTGCGTCGCGGCAAAGGCGGCCTCGGGCAGCAGGGCCAGGTCGGTGACTGGGATTACTTTCGGCGGGGCAACCCAGGGCAACGCATCGGGGGCTACCTCCGCCAGGGGAGGCAGCGTCGTGGGCAGTTCTGCGGGGGCGCTGTCGGCAGCGGGGCCGGGGGCAGTGCGAGCAAAGCCGCTGCTGCGGACTTCGTCAATCTGGCGATCGGTGAGTTGGTCTAGGCGCGCCCCGCTGGGGGCAATATCGTCGAGGGAGCTGGGCGAATTGCGAAAGCCGCCGTCGGTCATGAGGTTGTTTGCGCCCCTGGCCCCAAAGCCCTCATGAGTTAGGCCCAGGTTGTGGCCAATTTCGTGGGCCACCGTATCGAGGCGGCCAGTGCCGTTGTTAAAGGTGAGAATATCGTCGTCAATCAAAACGCCGTTTTGGTCAATCCACGCTAACCCAAGGGTTTCAAACCCCTCGAAGGGAAAAATACTCTCCACAAACCACATATTGATGGGGCCAGAGGTACGGGTTGAGAGCGGGCTGCGTCCAAAGGCTCCGGCCCCACCGGCAAAGGCAAGCTCCGCAAACTCGTCTTGGTTGTCGATGGTGAGAAAGCGGCTGGCGTTGAGCCGATTGGGGGCCAAAAAACTGACGTCGAGGTTGGCCTGAGCCCAGATTTTGCGGGTTGCCTCTTCAAAGGTAGCTAGGTCGGCGCAAAAAATGCCAAAGTCGTCGCATACCTGAATGGGCTGAATGCTGACAAACCGAGTCGAGCCACTACTGCTCTGTCCCTCGCCTGAACAGGACACCAAAGCCGCCGAGAGGCCGCAGACAAGCAAAAACTGGGGCTTAAAAGGCACGTTGACCATTGGGGCAGAGACAAGCTTTCAGAACACCATACCCTGAGCAACCGTAGGATCAGGGAGATTATCCAAAAATTTTCTGTAAAATTCCCTTTTTTTGACGCTGGCCCAACACTAGATGTTGCAGCATTTGCCCTTGCCACACGGGTAGAGAGTTGCTATCCCGCTGTTGCAGCTGGGCCACCTGGGCCAGATCTGAGGCTGCTTCAGCCCCGCCCCCGGTCAGCCAGCGGGCAATGGGGTGATCCCAGCCCTGAAGAAATTCGTCGAGCATTACCCGATGGCTGTCGTCAATGGGGAAGGGGGGGGCGCTGGTGTCGGCATGGGTGGTTTCGTGCAGCGCTTTGCGGGGTTTATTGGTGGCGGCCAGGGCCTTGGCTGTCAGCGATCGCCAGGTTTCGCTCAGCAGCGGCGGCAGTGCGGCTAAACTCGCCGCCTGGGCCAGATCGTTGGCTAGGGCGGTCAGGTCGCGATCGCCGGTTTGCTCGCCATAGCTGGCAAAGTCGGCCAGCAAAGGCTGCAATAGTTCGCGCTCAAGTACATTGGCTAACCCGCCTACGGCGGTGGCATCGGCTATGGGGCCGCTGGCACTAGACAGGTGGGCCACCGCCGTAGCTAGGTCTCTTTGGCTGTCGGGGCTGAGGCAAAACCAGACGCGATCGCTCAAACTCTGGCGCACCTGCTGCTTAGCGTCGTCGAGCTTCAGAGGCAACGCTGCGGCTTTTGTGGTGGCTGGCGGTTCTGCTACGGGCGCTGGGGATGGCTGAACGGCTGATACGGGCTGAACCTTCGCTGCCTGAGGCGACGTATCTGCCTGAACAGAGGCCTTAGCGACCCGAGTAGGCTGAACTGATATAGATTGGGTCTGTGTTGCCGCCAAATCTGCCTTTTCTGACTGAACAGAATTGTCCTGCTGTGGGGCAGGCTGGGGCTGACTTAGCTGTATTTGGGCCTTTAGTAGAGCCGCATTCTCAGCTTTCAATGTGGCCAGTTGAGACTCTTTTTGAACCATCAGAACATTCTGTTCGGCTAGTAAAGCATCTCGTTCTGCCAGTAATACGTCCTTCTCGCTGAGTTGAGCCTCTGCCACCGCCAGCCGCTGGGCCATCTGCTGCAGCTCCACCGCTGTCGCCCCGGCCCGCACCAGATTGCCGTAGTGGGGTTCGCTGAGATCAACCGGCTTGGCCGACTCGCCCGGCAGGTAGAGCCAGCCTTGCTGATCGCCCCGGTTGACCACTAACCGCTGGCCCTCAGGGTTGCTGATCGTCAGGGTAGTAATACCTGATGTGGCTTTGGTTGTAGCCGAGTAGCGGCGGTTGCTGTAGCTGAACTCGGCGGTATCTAAGGCCGCTGGCGGTTGGAGGGATGGCGCTGGAGTGGGAGCAGGGAGCGGGGAAGGAGCCGGTGGATCAAGGGGTGGGGAGGCGATCGCATCTAACGCCTTCTCCATTACAGGTTCCGCAGCATCGAGGGTCATCTCAGCATCCCGTAGGATCAGGCGTTCCCCGGCTTTAGTCGCCAGGGGAACACTGACGTTGGGCAGCGATGGCCCAACCAGACGGGTTGGCAGAGGCCCCTCGCCTGGGCTGATGGACTGGCCTTTTTGCTGGGTGCTCACTGGTGCGGCCCCTGCCGCTAGCCGCACGCCAACCAGTTCTAGCTCCACGCTAGTGTTGCCCTGCCACTCGTTCTGCTTGAGTTTATAGGCCACATCGAGGTGGCTGGGCAGGGGGTAATATTCACCCCAGCGCCAGGCGATCGCCTTGATCGTCTCGCCCTCCTCTTCCGCCAGCACCAGCTTGAGATGGTCGCGGTTCCGGCCCACGGTCTGCTGCTCCAGCACCCGCACATTGGGCGTCCAAAATACCGGGTCGGGGTTCTCAATGCCGCAGGGGTGCAGGTGGTCGATCTGGTCGAAAAGCCCCTGGTGAATATCGCTCAGGCTGGCCTGGCTGTCGATTTTGACCAGCGGCTTGAGCAAATCCACCGAGAGGGTTTCGCAGGCGTAGTGGGAGAGCCGCGAGGTGACCTGGCGCAGGCGATTGGCCAAAAACGAAAAGCCCCCGGCGGCCCGGTGGCCACCAAACTTTTCCATTAGGTCGTGGCAGGTTTGCAAAGCGGCAAACACGTCAAATTCTGGAATGCCCCGCGCCGAGCCGCGAATCACCCGATGGTCGTCATCCTCGTAGGTGCCAATGAAGACGGGCACGCCGTAGCGCTCCACTAGCCGCGAGGCCACAATACCGATGACGCCGTGGTGCCAGCCGGGTTGCACCACAACTAACACGCGATCGCGCTCAATATCCACCGTGCCCAGGGCTCGCTGTTGCTCACACCAGGCGATCGCCTCCTGCTCAATGCTCTGGCACAGATCCTGACGGGTGCCGTTGATCTGCTCGCACTGCATGGCCCGCTCCAGCGCCACCCCCACATCGTCGGTGGTGAGCAAATCAATCACAATCTGCGGCTCGCTAATGCGGCCCACGGCGTTGATGCGTGGGCCCAGGCGAAAGCCAATGTGTTCAGGCTTTAGCGGCTTACTCTGGTCGGCCAGTCCCGCCACCTGAATAAGAGCCTGAATGCCAAAGAGGCGCGACCTGGGCAGCAGCCCCAACCCCCGCCGCACCCACCGCCGATTCACCCCCGTCAGCGGGGCTAAATCCGCAATGGTGCCCAGGGTAAATAGTTCCAGCAGAGGCCCAGTCAAATCCTGAGTGCGCCCCAGCGCCTGAGCCAGACACACCGCCAAAATGTAGGCTACCCCCACCCCCGCTACCCCTCGGTAGGGCGAGGTCTCGGGCAGCAGCTTGGGGTTCAAAATCGCGTTTGCTGGGGGAATTTCGGGGGGAATGTCGTGGTGGTCGGTGACGATCACCGCCAGACCCAGCTCCCTTGCCCGCGCAATCGGGGCCACCGCCGCAATACCGTTATCTACCGTCAAAATAATGCTGACACCCTCGGCGTAGCAGTCTTCAACAATGCGGGTATTGATGCCGTAGCCTTCGGCCATGCGGCTGGGAATGGTGTAGCTCACCTGTCCACCCAGCGCCCGCAAGGCCCTCAGCAGCAGAGCGGTACTGGTCATGCCGTCGGCATCGTAATCGCCGCAGATGGCGATCGCCTGTTGAGTTGCGATCGCCTCCACCAGCAGCTCCAAACTCGCCGCCAGGTCGGGAAATTCTGCCAGAGGCGAAGGCAACTGCTGCCGCTCAGGGTCAAGAAAATTAGTCGCCTGCGTCGGGGTAGTAATGCCCCGGTTGATCAACACCTGAGTCAATAGGGGCGATAGCCCCGTAACCTGGGCCAAAGATGTCGCTAACGGCACATTTGGCGTAGCTACTTGCCACCGCTGGCGAGGCAGACCAGCTGTTGCGGCTGTGGAAGTAATAGAAGGGGCGGTAACAGACTCAGTCACAGTACAGGGGCACTAGATCATGTGAACTTATCATAGCGGGAGTTCCCTGCTGTGGTTGAACCAGGCCAGTTACAGCAGGGACTCTTAACTCAGTTAGTTTAGGGCACTATGCCAGATACAGAAGATTAACGCCGACAGTATTCAATACATGGCTCAGCAGCGCCCTAGACAATTGTCATCAGCCTAACTCCTTGCCAAATCCTCAGCTGATATTCCTAGCCATCTACCCCTCAGCAGGTGCTCAACCCACCCCAACTTGAGCTTGCACCCAGGGCAAACGCATACTCGGCGAGTAGGGATACTAATGGATAAGTTTGATCTCAAGGCTATCCATGTCCCCTTCAGTGCCACCGACCGCTTCACTGCTAAGCCACTTTGAGGAACTAGAGGATCC